>BNJS01000395.1_pt1 | contig 404076 bp, 433 predicted proteins | sample 8540461 | NCBI WGS metagenome assembly BNJS01 (sample SAMD00202454, study PRJDB9452) | human saliva metagenome | isolation source: human saliva | place: Japan | reverse complement strand
AGACCCGTAGACTAAGAGCATGTAAAATGAAAGACGAGGAAACGGCAATGAAAGCAAAAATGGACATCTTTCATTAACAAGTATAATAACCCCTAGCACTGGTAAATAGCATGTACCCAGTCAACTTCAAATACAACAGCTAGTAATAGTACTGCAACAACTACATCCACTACAGATGCTAAGAAAACTAACTATTTCACAGACAAGGACTACGATACCTCCTATGATGAAAAGACAGCAGCAACTGTAACTTTGTCAGGATCAACGGCGACGGTATCAGGTGACGGAGTGGCTGTATCAGGATCTACCGTTACACCCCTAAGTCAGGTACCCTATGTGATCTCTGGTCAATCTGATGGAGTTCAAATTAAAATTGAAGCCGAGAAGACTGATGATGTACATATTGTTCTAAACGGGTGTGACCATGACCAATACCAATGCAACTATTTCTGCAACATCAGCTGGTCATGTTTACCTAACTCTAGCAGATGGCACAACCAATAGCCTCTCAGATTCAGCTTCTAATAGTGATGAAAAAGCTGATGCAGCCCTCTTCTCTAAAGTGGACTTGACCATCAACGGTAAGGGAACTTTAATGTAGATGGCAAGAAAAATAATGGTATCAAGGCAAATGATATACTTCACATCACAGGCGGGACCTACAACATCACAGCAGTCGGAGATGCTTTTAATGTCAATGATGAACTCAACATTACCGGCACAACCATGACTATCGATGCCAAGGAAGACGGAGTTAAGGTCGACAATGATGAGGACACTTCTGTAGGAACCATGTATCTCTCTGATAATACCATCACTGTTACTGCAGGGGACGATGGTATCCACGCATCAGGTGATTTGGTGATTGATAGTGGTACCTATACTGTTAAGAATTCTACAGAAGGGCTTGAAGGTAAGTCAATCACTATCAACGGTGGAGACATCACCATATACTCAACAGATGATGGTGTCAATGCGGCCAACAAAAACGCCCAACAAAGTGAAATCTTCTTTACTATGAATGGTGGGAATTTGACGGTTGAAGTTAGTCAAGGGGACACGGATCCAATTGACTCAAACGGTAATATTACAGTTAATGGAGGAACCATCAAAATGACTGGTCAAACTGGTTTTGACTTTGATGGAACAGCGACCTACACAGGCGGAGACATCTATCTCAATGGTGAAAAACAAACTGAGATTGTCAATTCGATGCCTGGTGGAGGTGGACCTCAAGGGAACGGTGGCCCCTGTGGACGATTATAAAAAGAAAATCTCCTTTCTCGAAAGAGAAGGGAGATTTTTATGTTATTAGGACGAAAAAGAATTATTCTCCGTCTTTTTTAAAGATGTTTTTTACGCCAGATACTGCACCTTCGACAGCTTCTTTTGCATCTTCGGCAACTTCTTTAGCTTTTGAAGCTACTTTTTCTGCAGCTCCTTCTGCTTGAGTTTTTGTATCGCCAGTTAGTTTACCAAAACCTTCTTTAACAGAACCTTTAGCTTGGTTGAATTTTTCTTCGATTGACATGGGGGATACCTCCGTTAATTTTTTGTATTATCTAAATTACATTAGATATTAATTTAAGTATATACCTTTTATGCTAGAGCAAAAACTGATACTGAAAAAGTATCAGTTTGTTTTTAATAGGTTACAACATTTAATTGACCTTATCATATTCAGCGATAAAGATATTTGAGACTTCTTCGAAAACCTTCTTCTTTCAATTTCTCAGTTAGCCACCCTCGGATTTGCCAATGGTTTCTAAGATTTCAACTTGGACAACACCATCTGTGATGATTGGGTACTTTAGGATTTTCGTCACCCATTCTTACGACAATCAATTGTCCGTTTTGCTCAATCACAGCTCTCTTGACATCCTTTAATTGGAAAACTCCTTGAGCACGTAATTTAAGAGCTACATCTGCAGCTGCAAGACCTTTTGAACGACAAGCTTCTGAATCTAATTTTCCATTTTTAATAATAATAGTAGGTTTTCCGTCAATCAGATGTTTGATGAAGGAAACATTGGTATTCAACCATTTGAGGAGTAGGATGAGAATAGTCCAAATAATGAGGATGATACGTATTGGATGATAGTAATCGAACTATTGTAGATGACCCCGCCGATAATACCCCCGAGAACAAAGTTTTGTATCTGGTCCACTGCAGAATTTGGTGCTAGATTTCCTTTACCTGTTACATTGATAACAAAAACAAGAGAAAGAAGCCCCAAGGCTAATTTAATTGCAATTGTAGCAAAATAGCTTATCATTTTTCAACCTCCACGAGTTCAACGTCTGCTTTATAGAGTTCCATCTTTTCTAATAAATAGCTATCTGGGTCAGTCCCGCTAATAGCACGATAAAAATTATCGCCAACCTTAATGATAGCTCCATCAGTTGTAGCTGAAGTATTGACATAAACATCTTTTTTATCAACACCTAACTCTTTTGATACAATCTCGATGAAGTGTAAGGAACTACGAAATTGATTATCATTTGATTGACTAGTTTGGAAATTCGCAATACTAATCAGTACAAAAGCAATTAAACGTCAAAATAGAAATAGCGATAATTCACGGAACTTACTCTCTCTTTTATCTTTGAAAGCTTTAAATGCAAAGAATCCAGTCACAATCACTAAGAATGTCGACACAATAATCATGGTCCAATTCTGTTGACTAATCTGACTGAGAACATAGTCATATGAATAGAATTTCATAAGATTTCTCCCTTTTTTAAATTCAATCTATTATAAACTAATTCCTAAGCTATAGCAATTTTAATATGACGAAAAAATTATTCAATTATTGTTTCCTATTTAAAACAAGTTTTTCTGATTTGCCTTAGGCTCCCGCCTTGACTTTCGTTTTGCTTTTGTTATAATAGTACAAATTTAGAGGAGGTACCCTATGATTCAAAAACACGCCATTCCTATTTTAGAGTTTGATGATAATCCTCAGGCAGTCATTATGCCGAATCATGAAGGTTTGGATTTGCAGTTACCAAAGAAGTGCATCTATGCATTTTTGGAAGAAGAGATTGACCGCTTTGCTCAGGAAGTAGGGGCGGAGTGCGTTGGGGAGTTTGTGTCTGCCACTAAGACCTACCCCGTTTATGTCATGGACTACAAAGGTGAAAAAGTTTGTCTAGCCCAAGCTCCTGTAGGTTCTGCCCCGGCCGCCCAGTTTATGGATTGGTTGATTGGCTATGGTGTGGAGAAAATCATCTCTACAGGCACTTGTGGAGTGTTAGCGAATATAGAAGAAAATGCCTTTTTGGTTCCAGTCCGAGCCCTGCGTGATGAGGGGACGAGCTACCACTATGTAGCGCCTTCTCGTTATATGGATGTACATGTCGAAGCGATTTCTGTCATCGAGCAAGTCTTGGAACAACTAGGCATTCCTTATGAAGAGGTTATGACTTGGTCGACAGATGGTTTTTACCGAGAAACGGCTGAAAAAGTTGCCTATCGCAAGGAAGAAGGCTGTGCAGTTGTGGAGATGGAGTGTGCAGCTCTTGCAGCAGTTGCCCAGCTTCGAGGAGTCGTTTGGGGACAACTTCTATTTACAGCCGACTCTCTAGCGGATTTAGAAAATTATGATAGCCGCGATTGGGGTTCAGAAGCTTTTGACAAGGCCTTAGAACTCTGTCTTGAAATTGTTAGTCATATGTGACTGCTTTTACTGTTTTATGGTACAATGTAACTATGTTATTCAAATCATTTTCGGAAAAAATAAACACGACCTTGGGGCGTTTATCACCTGCTCGTCGAATTTTTTTAAGTTTTGCTTTGGTTATTCTCGCAGGCTCTCTCCTTTTGAGTCTGCCATTTGTGCAAGCAACAAGCTCCCAAGCGACCTATTTCGACCATCTCTTTACAGCAGTATCCATGGTCTGTGTGACAGGACTCTTTACTCAACCAGTAGCTACCACATATAACATCTGGGGGCAGTTAATCTGTATGTTTTTGATCCAGATTGGTGGTTTGGGTCTCATGACCTTTATAGGGGTCTTTTATATTCAAAGTAAGCAAAAGCTCAGCCTTCGTAGCCGTGAAACAATTCTGGAGAGCTTTAGTTATGGAGAAACTCAGTCTTTAATGGTTTTCATACGTTCGATTTTCTTGACGACTTTTCTCATTGAAGGACTAGGAGCCTTCCTATTGAGTTTTCGTTTTATTCCTGAATTTGGTTGGGGTCGAGGGATGTTTACCTCTATCTTCGTAGCTATTTCAGCTTTCTGTAATGCCGGTTTTGATAATTTTGGGAGTACAAGTTTAGTAGCTTTTCAAACTGATCCTTTGATTAATCTAGTGCTTGCTGCTTTGATCATCACAGGCGGTCTAGGGTTCATGGTTTGGTTTGACCTGGCCACGCAGTTGAGCAAGAAAAAACGTCGGCTTCGCTTTCATACCAAGTTGGTTCTCTTCTTGACAGCAGGAATTTTATTTACTGGAACAGTTTCAATCCTCTTGATAGAGTGGAACAATCCGGGAACGATTGGCAATCTCAGTATCCCTGATAAATTGCTAGTCAGTTTTTTCCAAACAGTTAGCATGAGAACGGCGGGTTTTGCTTCTATTGATTTTACCCAGGCTCGGCCTGTTACTTTGCTGATTTATATCTTACAAATGTTTCTCGGTGGGGCGCCTGGTGGAACAGCTGGGGGGCTTAAAATCACAACCTTCTTTGTATTATTGGTCTTTGCACGCAGTGAACTTTTAGGATTACCCCATGCCAATGTAGCTCGGAGAACAATTTTACCTCGGACAGTCCAAAAATCATTCAGTGTCTTTATTATCTTCTTGCTAACTTTCTTGCTGGGCTTGATCCTGTTAGGGGGTAACCGCAGAAGGGAATCCGCGCTTTATCTACATCATGTTCGAGACAATTTCAGCGCTTGCCACGGTCGGAGTGACTGCCAATCTGACACCAGAGTTAGGTAGATTAGCTCTTAGCATTATCATGCTACTGATGTTTATCGGACGAATTGGACCACTCACACTATTAGTCAGTTTGGCTGAATATCAACCAGATAAGAAAGATATGATCCACTATATGAAAGCTGATATTACCATAGGATAAGAAAGGAAAGGCTATGTCAGATAGGACAATTGGAATTTTAGGTTTGGGTATTTTTGGGAGTAGTGTACTTACCGCTCTTGCTCAGCATGATGTAAATATTATCGCCATTGATGACCATGAGGAGCGAATCAATCAGTTCGAACCAGTCTTGGTACGTGGAGTTGTTGGAGATATAACAGATGAAGAGCTCTTGCTCTCAGCAGGAATTGATACCTGCGATACAGTTGTGGTGGCAACTGGGGAAAATTTAGAATCTAGTGTGCTTGCAGTCATGCATTGCAAGAGTCTAGGAGTACCAACTGTTATTGCTAAGGTTAAAAGCCATACAGCAAAAAAAGTCCTTGAAAAAATTGGCGCAGATTCAGTCATTTCACCAGAATATGAGATGGGTCGTTCGTTGGCACAGACTATTTTATTTAATAACAGCGTTGATGTTTTTCAGTTGGACAAAAATGTCTCGATAGTCGAAATGAAAATTCCAAGGTCGTGGGCAGGTAAGAGTCTAAGTGAACTTGATCTTCGAGGACAATACAATCTCAATATTCTTGGTTTTCGTGACTATGAAAATGCTCCCTTGGATGTTCAATTTGGGCCGGATGATCTATTGAAAGCCGATGGCTATATGATGGCAGTAATCAATAACCAATATTTGGATAATCTAGCACACCTTAATGATTAAAAGAGAAATGACCATTCTTTTTTCTAGTGACTATTGAGTCAATATAAGAGTTTTTATAAGAAGGATTTAAGAAAAAAATTTTAACTTTTTTTCTTAATCCTTTTTAATTTTAGGAGATTATACTAGAGTCATCAAAAAGAAAACTCTAAGGAGAATCCTATGAAATTCAATCCAAATCAGAGATATACTCGTTGGTCTATTCGCCGTCTCAGTGTCGGTGTTGCTTCAGTTGTTGTGGCTAGTGGTTTCTTTGTCCCTAGTCGGTCAACCAAGTTCTGCACGTGCTGATGTCGTCAATCCGACTCCCTGCCCAAGTCGTGTCAAACGACGCCTCAGTGAGTGAAAAAGGGCGACCTATCAGCAGAGGTTCTAAATAGAGCAGTAGATGTAGATCTTTCTTCAGAACAGTCTATTCCAACACCTCAAGCAAGTGTGGATACTACAAGCTCTTCAGAAAAATTGGATGATGCTGATAAAGAGCCAGTAGTAGCACCAAAAGAAGATGTACAAGCACAACCTGACTCTAAGAAACAAACAGAAGATGCAGTTAAACCTGTGGAAGGTTCTGAGTCTACAGTTTCTGGACAAGACCGTGAAGCTAGTGAAGCGCAACCAGCGACTACTCTAGCTGAAGTGCAAAAGGGTGTGGCCGACAATACCAAAGACACAGTAGATGTTCCAGCTAGCTACCTTGACAAAGCTAATTTCCCAGGACCATTTACAGCTGGTGTCAACCAAGTTATTCCATATGAATTCTTCGCTGGTGACGGCATGTTGACTCGCCTTATCTTGAAAGCATCCGATAAGGCCCCATGGTCAGACAACGGAACAGCTAAAAATCCTGCCCTCCCACCAGTAGAGAAACTGGGCAAAGGCCTTTACTTCTACGAAGTAGACTTGGCTGGCACCCAAGGTAAATCAGATAAAGAGCTTCTTGATTTCTTGAAACAAAACGGCACTCAAAGCTATAAAGCTACTATCAAGGTGTACGGTGCAAAAGACAGCAAGCCTGACTTAACTAATCTGGTAGCGACTAAGGATTTGGATGTCAACTTGAATGGCTTGACTACTCCAGCTGAAGTGCAAAAGGATGTGGTCGACAACACCAAAGACACAGTAGATGTTCCAGCTAGCTACCTTGACAAAGCTAATTTCCCAGGACCATTTACAGCTGGTGTCAACCAAGTTATTCCATATGAATTCTTCGCTGGTGACGGTATGTTGACTCGCCTTATCTTGAAAGCATCCGATAAGGCCCCATGGTCAGACAACGGAACAGCTAAAAATCCTGCCCTCCCACCGGTAGAGAAATTGGGCAAAGGCCTTTACTTCTATGAAGTGGATTTGGCAGGTACCCAAGGTAAATCTGATAAAGAGCTACTTGACCTCTTGAAACAAAACGGCACTCAAAGCTATAAAGCTACTATCAAGGTGTACGGTGCAAAAGACGGCAAGCCTGACTTAACTAATCTGATAGCGACTAAAGATTTGGATGTTAACTTGAATGGTTTGACCATTCCAGCTGAAGTGCAAAAGGGTGTGGCCGACAACACCAAAGACACAGTAGATGTTCCAGCTAGCTACCTTGACAAAGCTAATTTCCCAGGACCATTTACAGCCGGTGTCAACCAAGTTATACCATACGAAGCTTTTGGTGGAGATGGAATGCTGACCCGCCTTATCTTGAAAGCCTCTGACAAGGCCCCTTGGTCAGACAATGGAATGGATAAAAATCCTGCTTTATTGCCACTTGAAGGCTTGGCTAAAGGCCAATATTTCTACGAAGTAGACTTGGCAGATACCCAAGGAAAATATGACAAAGAGCTACTTGACCTCTTGAAACAAAATGGAACGCAAAGTTATAAAGCTACTATTAAAGTGTACGGTGAGAAAGATGGCAAGGCCGATTTGACTAACCTAGTAGCGACTAAAGATTTGACTGTTAATTTGAATGGCTTGACCACACCAAATCAGGTTAAAGAGTCTGTTGTTAACAATGTCAAAGACATGATTGATGTTCCATCTAGCTACCTTGATAAGGCTAAGGTTCCTGGACCTTTCTTGGCCGGTGTCAACCAAGTTATACCATACGAAGCTTTTGGTGGAGATGGAATGCTGACCCGCCTTATCTTGAAAGCCTCTGACAAGGCCCCTTGGTCAGACAATGGAATGGATAAAAATCCAGCTCTATTGCCACTTGAAGGCTTGGCTAAAGGTCAATATTTCTATGAAGTAGATTTGAATGGTAATACGGTTGGTAAAGATGGTCAGGACTTGCTGGAGCAACTTCGAGCTAACGGAACCCATACATATTCAGCTACTATTAAAGTCTATGGCTCTAAAGATGGCAAACCTGATTTGACCAATCTGATTGCTACTCGTCAAGTAACGATTCAGCTTCGTGGAAAAGAAATGGCGACAATACCATCTCAACAAGGTCAGATGAATACGAAGCCTTCTGAAACAGGCTCTACAGGTACGACTGAGGGTATGATGGGTACAAATCACCATATGTCAGATATGAAAGTAGATCAACCAGCTTCTAGCCCAATGGCTAATATGATGAAAAAAGATGATAAAGCGATGCTACCAAATACTGGTGAAGCTCAAACGGCCACAGCTGGACTTGGAATCCTTGGCCTAGCCTTGGCAGGTTTTGTTGGATTTTTGGGTTGGAAAACCAAAAGAGAAGATTAAGGTTCAAATCATTTAAACATTACGGAAAATAGTGTTATACTAAAGCAAGTATAACACTGTTTTTGTCAAAGGAGCGTCAGATGAAAAAGACAATTTTGTTGGTTGATGATGAGATAGATATTCTAGATATTCAAAATCGCTATCTTTTACAGGCAGGTTACGATGTTTTAGTTGCCCATGACGGTAAGGAAGGATTAGAACTTTTTAGAAAAAAATCTATCGATCTCATTATCACAGATATCATGATGCCTAATATGGACGGTTATGATTTCATCAGCGAAGTTCAGTATATTGCCCTGATCAACCCTTTCTCTTTACAACTGCTAAGACAAGCGAACAGGATAAGATTTATGGATTAAGTTTGGGGGCGGATGATTTTATAGCTAAAACCGTTTAGCCCACGGGAATTGGTTTTTGAGAGTGAATAATATCTTGCGCCGCCTTAGTCGTGGCGGAGAGACCGAGCAGATTGAGTTTGGTGACTTAGTGATCAACCATGTGACCTCATGAGGTTCGCATTGGGGAACAGCCTTTGGAATTGACAGTGAAATCTTTTGAACTTCTATGGATATTAGCTAGCAATCCTGAGAGAGTTTTTTCAAAGACGGAACTTTACGAGAAGGTATGGCAAGAGGACTATGTGGATGATACCAATACACTCAATGTTCATATTCATGCTTTGAGACAAGAGTTGAGTAAGTATACGAATTTAAACACTCCTGCGATCAAAACTGTTTGGGGATTGGGCTATAAGATGGAAAGACCGAGAGGTAAAAAAATGAAATTAAAAAAAGCTATATTTTTAGTGGGGTATCTAGTTTCGACTCTACTGACGATTTTGGTCGTTTTCTGGGCAGTCCAACGAATGTTGATTGAGAAAAGTGAAGTTTACTTTCTGGTTGGAATGACCTTGATTGCAAGTTTCATTGGCGCTGCAGTGAGCATCTTTCTTTTGTCACCTGTTTTTTCTTCTCTGAAACATTTGAAAAAACAAGCTCAGAATATAGCTAGCAAAGGATTTTCAGCAAAGAAATCGAAACCAAAGGGCCGATAGAATTTCAAGAGTTAGGCCAAGCTTTTAATGACATGTCCCGCAATTTACAAGATACCTTTCAATCACTTGATGAGAGTGAGCAAGAAAAGAGAATGATGATTGCTCAGCTCTCTCACGATATTAAAACTCCCATTACCTCCATTCAGGTTACTGTGGAAGGAATTCTAGATGGAGTAATTAAAGGAAGAGGAACGACTCCATTACTTTAACCACGATTGGTCGCCAAACCGAGCGTTTAAAACAAGCTAGTTGAGGAATTGGATGTTTTGACTCTTAATGCTCAGCCTCAAGATATAGCTGACGAAGAAGTCGAAGATGTGTTTTTAGATCAGCTGTTGATTGAGTCGATGAGTGAATTTCAACTTCAAATTGAACGAGAGGAGCGAGATGTCTACATCCAAGTAAAGCCTGAGTCTGCGAAAATCAAGAGTTATTATGACAAACTCTCTCGTATTCTAGTCAATTTGTTAAACAATGCATTTAAATATTCAGAACCTGGAACTAGGATTGAAGTTCTTGCTCAATTAACAGAAGAAGAGCTCATAATCAGTGTGAAAGACGAGGGTCAAGGTATTCTTCCTGAAGATTTGGAAAAAATTTTTAACAGACTGTATCGTGTAGAAACGTCACGTAATATGAAGACAGGTGGTCATGGATTAGGACTTGCGATTGCACGAGAACTAGCTCATCAACTAGGTGGTGAAATAACAGCAGAAAGCCAGCACGGATTAGGAAGTACGTTTACATTTCATCTTAATTTGAAATAAAACTAAAAAATTTTCTTTACAAATGTAGTATTTCATGGTACAATAACACTTTGTGTGAAATAGCAGCAGGAAAGCATGAAGCTCGTCAACAGGTGTCTTATAACAAGTAACCTTGGCTGTTTAGGCGAAGGGCATCTGCACGAATCAGGGCTTTCTAAGTGACTATTTCCGCCGAAATTATATTTATATTAGGAGGACATACATATGTCACGTTATACAGGACCATCTTGGAAACAAGCTCGTCGCCTTGGCCTTTCACTTACAGGTACAGGTAAAGAATTGGCACGTCGTAACTACGTACCAGGACAACACGGACCAAACAACCGTTCTAAATTGTCAGAATACGGTTTGCAATTGGCTGAAAAACAAAAACTTCGTTTCACTTACGGAGTGGGTGAAAAACAATTCCGTAACTTGTTCGTACAAGCTACAAAAATCAAGGGCGGAATCCTAGGTTTCAACTTCATGCTTCTTTTGGAACGTCGTTTGGATAACGTAGTTTACCGTCTTGGTCTTGCGACTACTCGTCGTCAAGCTCGTCAATTCGTAAACCACGGTCACATCCTTGTTGACGGAAAACGTGTTGATATCCCATCATACCGCGTAACTCCAGGTCAAGTAATCTCAGTTCGCGAAAAATCATTGAAAGTTCCAGCAATCCTTGAAGCGGTTGAAGCTACTCTTGGACGTCCCAGCATTCGTATCATTCGATGCTGAAAAATTGGAAGGTTCATTGACTCGTTTGCCAGAACGTGATGAAATCAACCCAGAAATCAACGAAGCACTTATCGTTGAATTCTACAACAAGATGCTTTAATTTTAAGAAATATATTACAGAAAGCCTACAACAGTGGGCTTTTTGCTTTGTAAAAAAAAAAATAAGAAAAAAATTTATCTCAAGTTCTTGACAAGACAGAAAAAGTAGGGTATAATAGAAAGAGTTGACAAGCTCAAGGTCCGTTGGTCAAGGGGTTAAGACACCGCCTTTTCACGGCGGTAACACGGGTTCGAATCCCGTACGGACTATGGGTGTATCGCGGTTGATGGAAATAGGATTTAAAAAAAGTTAAAAAAACCTGTTGACAGAGAAAAGTGACTGTGATATACTAATATAGTTGTCGTAAGCGCGACAAAGACCTTTGAAAACTGAACAAGACGAACCAATGTGCAGGGCACTACAACTGATGTTGTAGTACTGAACAATGAAAAAAACAATAAATCTGTCAGTGACAGAAATGAGTGAGAACTCAAACTTTTAATGAGAGTTTGATCCTGGCTCAGGACGAACGCTGGCGGCGTGCCTAATACATGCAAGTAGAACGCTGAAGGAGGAGCTTGCTTCTCTGGATGAGTTGCGAACGGGTGAGTAACGCGTAGGTAACCTGCCTGGTAGCGGGGGATAACTATTGGAAACGATAGCTAATACCGCATAACAGTAGATATCGCATGATAGCTGCTTGAAAGGTGCAATTGCACCACTACCAGATGGACCTGCGTTGTATTAGCTAGTTGGTGAGGTAACGGCTCACCAAGGCAACGATACATAGCCGACCTGAGAGGGTGATCGGCCACACTGGGACTGAGACACGGCCCAGACTCCTACGGGAGGCAGCAGTAGGGAATCTTCGGCAATGGACGGAAGTCTGACCGAGCAACGCCGCGTGAGTGAAGAAGGTTTTCGGATCGTAAAGCTCTGTTGTAAGAGAAGAACGAGTGTGAGAGTGGAAAGTTCACACTGTGACGGTATCTTACCAGAAAGGGACGGCTAACTACGTGCCAGCAGCCGCGGTAATACGTAGGTCCCGAGCGTTGTCCGGATTTATTGGGCGTAAAGCGAGCGCAGGCGGTTAGATAAGTCTGAAGTTAAAGGCTGTGGCTTAACCATAGTACGCTTTGGAAACTGTTTAACTTGAGTGCAAGAGGGGAGAGTGGAATTCCATGTGTAGCGGTGAAATGCGTAGATATATGGAGGAACACCGGTGGCGAAAGCGGCTCTCTGGCTTGTAACTGACGCTGAGGCTCGAAAGCGTGGGGAGCAAACAGGATTAGATACCCTGGTAGTCCACGCCGTAAACGATGAGTGCTAGGTGTTAGACCCTTTCCGGGGTTTAGTGCCGTAGCTAACGCATTAAGCACTCCGCCTGGGGAGTACGACCGCAAGGTTGAAACTCAAAGGAATTGACGGGGGCCCGCACAAGCGGTGGAGCATGTGGTTTAATTCGAAGCAACGCGAAGAACCTTACCAGGTCTTGACATCCCTCTGACCGCTCTAGAGATAGAGTTTTCCTTCGGGACAGAGGTGACAGGTGGTGCATGGTTGTCGTCAGCTCGTGTCGTGAGATGTTGGGTTAAGTCCCGCAACGAGCGCAACCCCTATTGTTAGTTGCCATCATTCAGTTGGGCACTCTAGCGAGACTGCCGGTAATAAACCGGAGGAAGGTGGGGATGACGTCAAATCATCATGCCCCTTATGACCTGGGCTACACACGTGCTACAATGGTTGGTACAACGAGTCGCAAGCCGGTGACGGCAAGCTAATCTCTTAAAGCCAATCTCAGTTCGGATTGTAGGCTGCAACTCGCCTACATGAAGTCGGAATCGCTAGTAATCGCGGATCAGCACGCCGCGGTGAATACGTTCCCGGGCCTTGTACACACCGCCCGTCACACCACGAGAGTTTGTAACACCCGAAGTCGGTGAGGTAACCATTTGGAGCCAGCCGCCTAAGGTGGGATAGATGATTGGGGTGAAGTCGTAACAAGGTAGCCGTATCGGAAGGTGCGGCTGGATCACCTCCTTTCTAAGGATAAGGAAAGCACATTGGTCTTGTTTAGTCTTGAGAGGTCTTGTGGGGCCTTAGCTCAGCTGGGAGAGCGCCTGCTTTGCACGCAGGAGGTCAGCGGTTCGATCCCGCTAGGCTCCATTGGTGAGAGATCACCAAGTCATGCACATTGAAAATTGAATATCTATATCAAATAGTAACAAGAAAATAAACCGAAAACGCTGTAGTATTAATAAGAGTTTATGACTGAAAGGTCAAAAAAGTAAGGTTAAGTTAATAAGGGCGCACGGTGGATGCCTTGGCACTAGGAGCCGAAGAAGGACGTGACAAACGACGATATGCCTTGGGTAGCTGTAAGTAAGCGATGATCCAGGGATTTCCGAATGGGGGAACCCAACAGGTACTACCTGTTACCCATATCTGTTAAGGATATGAGGAGGAAGACGCAGTGAACTGAAACATCTAAGTAGCTGCAGGAAGAGAAAGCAAAAGCGATTGCCTTAGTAGCGGCGAGCGAAACGGCAGGAGGGCAAACCGAAGAGTTTACTCTTCGGGGTTGTAGGACTGTAATGTGGACTCAAAGATTATAGAAGAATGGTTTGGGAAAATCAGCCAAAGAGAGTGAGAGCCTCGTATTTTAAATAGTCTTTGTACCTAGCAGTATCCTGAGTACGGCGAGACACGTGAAATCTCGTCGGAATCTGGGAGGACCATCTCCCAACCCTAAATACTCCCTAGTGACCGATAGTGAACCAGTACCGTGAGGGAAAGGTGAAAAGCACCCCGGGAGGGGAGTGAAATAGAACCTGAAACCGTGTGCCTACAACAAGTTCGAGCCCGTTAATGGGTGAGAGCGTGCCTTTTGTAGAATGAACCGGCGAGTTACGATATGATGCGAGGTTAAGTTGAAGAGACGGAGCCGTAGGGAAACCGAGTCTGAATAGGGCGCTTTAGTATTATGTCGTAGACCCGAAACCATGTGACCTACCCATGAGCAGGTTGAAGGTGCGGTAAGACGCACTGGAGGACCGAACCAGGGCACGTTGAAAAGTGCTTGGATGACTTGTGGGTAGCGGAGAAATTCCAAACGAACTTGGAGATAGCTGGTTCTCTCCGAAATAGCTTTAGGGCTAGCGTCGACATCAAGATTCTTGGAGGTAGAGCACTGTTTGGGTGAGGGGTCCATCCCGGATTACCAATCTCAGATAAACTCCGAATGCCAATGAATTATGGTCGGCAGTCAGACTGCGAGTGCTAAGATCCGTAGTCGAAAGGGAAACAGCCCAGACCACCAGCTAAGGTCCCAAAATAATTGTTAAGTGGAAAAGGATGTGGGGTTGCACAGACAACTAGGATGTTAGCTTAGAAGCAGCTATTCATTCAAAGAGTGCGTAATAGCTCACTAGTCGAGTGACCCTGCGCCGAAAATGTACCGGGGCTAAAACAATTTACCGAAGCTGTGGATACCTTATAGGTATGGTAGGAGAGCGTTCTATGTGTGGCGAAGGTGTACCGTGAGGAGCGCTGGAACGCATAGAAGTGAGAATGCCGGTATGAGTAGCGAAAGACAGGTGAGAATCCTGTCCACCGTAAGACTAAGGTTTCCAGGGGAAGGCTCGTCCGCCCTGGGTTAGTCGGGACCTAAGGAGAGACCGAAAGGTGTATCCGATGGACAACAGGTTGATATTCCTGTACTAGAGTATGTAGTGATGGAGGGACGCAGTAGGCTAACTAAAGCAGACGATTGGAAGAGTCTGTCTAAGCAGTGAGGTGTGAATTGAGTTAAATGCTTTATTCTATAACATTGAGCTGTGATGGGGAGCGAAGTTTAGTAGCGAAGTTAGTGACGTCACACTGCCAAGAAAAGCTTCTAGCGTTTAAACATACTCTACCCGTACCGCAAACCGACACAGGTAGTCGAGGCGAGTAGCCTCAGGTGAGCGAGAGAACTCTCGTTAAGGAACTCGGCAAAATGACCCCGTAACTTCGGGAGAAGGGGTGCTGACTTTACGTCAGCCGCAGTGAATAGGCCCAAGCAACTGTTTATCAAAAAAACACAGCTCTCTGCTAAATCGTAAGATGATGTATAGGGGGTGACGCCTGCCCGGTGCTGGAAGGTTAAGAGGAGTGCTTAGGAGTAATCCGAAGGTATGAATTGAAGCCCCAGTAAACGGCGGCCGTAACTATAACGGTCCTAAGGTAGCGAAATTCCTTGTCGGGTAAGTTCCGACCCGCACGAAAGGCGTAATGATTTGGGCACTGTCTCAACGAGAGACTCGGTGAAATTTTTAGTACCTGTGAAGATGCAGGTTACCCGCGACAGGACGGAAAGACCCCATGGAGCTTTTACTGCAGTTTGATATTGAGTGTCTGTACCACATGTACAGGATAGGTAGGAGTCTATGAGATCGGGACGCCAGTTTCGAAGGAGACGCTGTTGGGATACTACCCTTGTGTTATGGCCACTCTAACCCGGATAGGTGATCCCTATCGGAGACAGTGTCTGACGGGCAGTTTGACTGGGGCGGTCGCCTCCTAAAAAGGTAACGGAGGCGCCCAAAGGTTCCCTCAGAATGGTTGGAAATCATTCGCAGAGTGTAAAGGTATAAGGGAGCTTGACTGCGAGAGCTACAACTCGAGCAGGGACGAAAGTCGGGCTTAGTGATCCGGTGGTTCCGTATGGAAGGGCCATCGCTCAACGGATAAAAGCTACCCTGGGGATAACAGGCTTATCTCCCCCAAGAGTTCACATCGACGGGGAGGTTTGGCACCTCGATGTCGGCTCGTCGCATCCTGGGGCTGTAGTCGGTCCCAAGGGTTGGGCTGTTCGCCCATTAAAGCGAGCACGCGAGCTGGGTTCAGAACGTCGTGAGACAGTTCGGTCCCTATCCGTCGCGGGCGTAGGAAATTTGAGAGGATCTGCTCCTAGTACGAGAGGACCAGAGTGGACTTACCGCTGGTGTACCAGTTGTCTTGCCAAAGGCATCGCTGGGTAGCTATGTAGGGAAGGGATAAACGCTGAAAGCATCTAAGTGTGAAACCCACCTCAAGATGAGATTTCCCATGATATTATATCAGTAAGAGCCCTGAGAGATGATCAGGTAGATAGGTTAGAAGTGGAAGTGTGGCGACACATGTAGCGGACTAATACTAATAGCTCGAGGACTTATCCAAAGTAACTGAGAATACGAAAGCGTAAGGTTTTCTTGGAATTTGATAGATATTCAATTTTGAGTATGTATGACTCAGAGTTAAGTGACGATAGCCTAGGAGATACACCTGTACCCATGCCGAACACAGCAGTTAAGCCCTAGAACGCCGGAAGTAGTTGGGGGTTGCCCCCTGTGAGATATGGAAGTCGCTTAGCTTTTGGGAGTTTAGCTCAGCTGGGAGAGCATCTGCCTTACAAGCAGAGGGTCAGCGGTTCGATCCCGTTAACTCCCATAGGTCCCGTAGTGTAGCGGTTATCACGTCGCCCTGTCACGGCGAAGATCGCGGGTTCGATTCCCGTCGGGACCGTAATAACGAAAGTTATTTGACTCGTTAGCTCAGTTGGTAGAGCAATTGACTTTTAATCAATGGGTCACTGGTTCGAGCCCAGTACGGGTCATATTTGCGGGTTTGGCGGAATTGGCAGACGCACCAGATTTAGGATCTGGCGCTTAACGGCGTGGGGGTTCAAGTCCCTTAACCCGCATAATAGAAATCAGCCGGCTTAGCTCAGTTGGTAGAGCATCTGATTTGTAATCAGAGGGTCGCGTGTTCAAGTCATGTAGCCGGCATTTTTTTTAATATAAACCAGAGTCGATGCGAACGTAGTTCAGTGGTAGAACACCACCTTGCCAAGGTGGGGGTCGCGGGTTCGAATCCCGTCGTTCGCTTAGAGAGGCCGGGGTGGCGGAACTGGCAGACGCACAGGACTTAAAATCCTGCGATTGGTAACGATCGTACCGGTTCGATCCCGGTCCTCGGCATATATTAATGAGCACCCTTAGCTCAACTGGATAGAGTACCTGACTACGAATCAGGCGGTTAGAGGTTCGACTCCTCTAGGGTGCATTTTTTCTATTTAACTCGGGAAGTAGCTCAGCTTGGTAGAGTACTTGGTTTGGGACCAAGGTGTCGCAGGTTCGAATCCTGTCTTCCCGATAAAAATTACATGAGTAAGAACACTAGTTGTTCTTTTTTATTTGTTATGAATCTTTTTTCACTGTGTCAACTGCTATAGAATGATGAAAGAAATTCAATTTGAAAGGGCTTCATCGGGTCTTCTCATTTTTGATATTTTACCAAGGGATAAAACAACCTTTTGAATTATGGACTTTATTTTTGTCGTATTATTATTAATTCTAGAATAGTCCTTAACTGTATTAGGAACACAAAATTTTAGTAAGAAATAAAATATATCACCGATTCAATCATAATGGGTTGAATCGGTGATTTTTATATAAGGAAAAAATATGTATCTTGTTAAATACTCGTTTTAGTATGAAAGGAATTATATATTTTAGTTTTAATTATAGTCTTACCAAAGAATCTCGCATAAATGTTTTGTCTCAATTGTTGACTTTGGGAATTGTTCAATCAAGAGAGGAAGCACAAAACCTCATTCGACAATCAGAATTACTGAAAAGTTATGCAGTAGAAAATTTGGATAATGTCGCAACTAGTCAACAGTTTCAAGTCATTAGTAGAGAAGGGGGAGTAAATGTTAAAGAATATTCCTAAAATTATTAGCCCAGAGCTAGTTAAGTATCTAATGGAGATGGGACATGGAGATGAGTTGGTCATAGCTGATGCAAATTTCCCAGCTCACAGGATCGGACAACGCGTTGTTCGTTGTGATGGTCATGGAGTTCCTGTGATCTTGGATGCTATTTTGCAACTACTGCCTCTCGATACATACTGTGACTATCAAGCAGGCCTTATGCAGGTTGTACCAGGGGACCCAACGATTCCAGTTATTTGGGATGAATATAAAGCCTTACTTGGCAAGTATCATACAGGTGCATCTATCAAAGAGTTTGAACGTTTTGAATTTTACGATCAGGCAGAGAAAGCTTATTTAGTGATTCAAACTGGAGAAAGTGCTCTTTATGGAAATATTATCCTGAAAAAAGGCGTTTTGTAAAAAAATAAGGGGGATGTGGGGCTTCCCACTCCCTTCCTTTGCGATTTATTTGTTAAAAAAATCACAAATATTTGAAAATATAGGAAATATATTATATAATTAACCTAAATATAAAGCGTGAAAAACGCAAGGAGGAAAAAATATGGCAACATTTTACGTTCCAGCAGTCAACCTTATTGGCAAAGGTGTTGTAAATGAAGTTGGACCTTATGTTAAGGAGTTGGGTTACAGTAAGGCTCTTTTGGTGACAGATAAGTATATCGAATCAAGTGATATCTTGCCAAAAATTTTAAAACCTTTAGATGATGAAGGGATTGCTTACGTTATTTTTAGTGATGTTGAACCTAACCCTACTTGTAAAAATGTCATGGATGGGGTCGCTGCTTTGAAAGAGCATAACTGTGACTTTATCATCTCTGTCGGTGGTGGCTCTCCACAGGATGCAGCTAGCTGTATTTCTGTAATCGCTACTAATGGTGGTAAGCCACAGGATTATGAAGGTTTGCATAAGTCTGCTCAAAAAGGCCTTCCTGTTGTAGCTATCAATACTACTGCAGGTACATCAGCAGAAATTACTATCAACTACGTTATCACTGATGAAGAACGTAAGGTTAAAATGGTAATGGTTGATAAGAACAGTCTTGCTCTTATTTCTGTTAATGACCCTGAATTGATGGTTTCAAAACCTCAGGCTTTGACTGCTGCTACTGGTATGGATGCTCTTACTCATGCTGTTGAAGCTTTGGTAACACCAGGTGCTTATGATGTGACTAAGAAACTCTCTATCGGAGCTATCGAGCTGATCAAAGAATATCTTCCACGTGCAGTAGAAAACGGACACGACATCGAAGCTCGTGAAGGTATGGTTAATGCTATCTTCCTTGGAGGAATGAGCTTTAACAATGCTGGACTCGGCTATGTTCACTCAATGGCTCACCAATTGGGTGCTGTCTATAACTTGCCTCATGGCGTTTGCTGTGCTATGCTTTTGCCAGTCGTTGAGCGTGAAAATGCCAAACGTGTACCTGTAGCCTTCCGTAATGTTGCTAAGGCCTTGGGTATGCAAATCGAAGGAAAATCAGATGAAGAATGTGCTGCTTATGCTATTTCTGAAATTGAAAAACTTTCTGAAACTGTCGGTATTCCTAAGAAATTGACAGAACTTGGTATCGAAGAAAAAGACTTTGACTTTGAATACCTTTCTAAGAATGCCTTGATTGATGCTTGTGCACCAGGTAATCCATTCATGCCAACTTTGGAAGAAACCATTGCTTTCTATAAGGAATTGTTCTAAGCAAAGCTCCTTTGGAAAGTTTTCAGGGATAGTAAATTTAAGATTCTTATATTATGAATTCCTCCCGAATATTCAAATAATGTATTAGGAAATCAAATACTATTCCTATGATTTAAAACCAATAATATTTAAGAAGAACTATCCTTGTGATAGTTCTTTTTTGGAAAATTTGATATGCTAGGATTATGAAGAAAATCAAAATCGATGTAGTGGTTCTTCCCTTAAGTGGGCATCTCTATCCTACTTTGAATTTACTTGCACCACTATTACAAAATCCTCAGTATGAGATTCGTTTACTTACAGGTCCTCAGAAAAAGGCTGTTGCAGAGGCGGTTGGTTTTCAAGTTCTTCCCATTTTAGAAGGACACGTAAAAGAATTTGAAAAAGCTGCCAACAATAAGGAGCAGTTAGGAATTATTTCAGCCTATCGGCAGTTGTCTGCTAGTCTTGATTTGATAAACCTAGTTTCGGACCAATTAATCCAAGAATGGACAAATCATCGTCCGGATATTGCCATAGTGGACTTTATCACACTATCGGGTGGACTTGTAGCTGAGCAGATGGGGATTCCGTGGATATCAACTATGGCGACCCAGTTTGCGATTGAAACGACAGATGGTCCTCCTTGTTTCTTTGGTGGACTGGGAAGTCCCAAGAATGGCTGGCAAGTTTCAGTACAATTTTTAGGTAGAAAAGCAACTCGTTTAGTGAAACGAATTGTATCTTTTCTGCTTCGTGATCGCTTAAAAAGATATCATTTTAAATTGTATAATCAACTCGGTCATGAGACCATATATTCTCCATATTCAATTCTTGGTATAGGTATGAAAGAAGTGGAGTTAAAAAAAGGATTTCCAAAACACTACAAGTGGGTTGGTCCTTCTGGTGCTTCAGTTGAGGCAGGAGAGGATTATCCTTTAGATTTGTCTCCTTTTATGGAGCGAAAGAAAGTTTTGATGACTTGTGGGACACAACTAGCTTGGGCAAAAGAAAATCTTATTTATCAAGCTACGAAACTTGCAAAAGCTCATCCTGATTGTCACTTTTTTGTAACTCGTGGTGTAGGTGGAGAAGCCTTCCAATGTGAAAATCTCATGGAGAACCTTTCCGTAGTTTCTTATCTACCTTATAAGGAGTACATTCCCCAGATGGATTATGTGATTCATCATGGGGGAGCTGGGATTTTTTATCAATGCATTATTTATGGTAAACCAGCTTTGATATTGCCTCATGATTATGACCAATTTGATTATGCCGTTCGTGGGGTTGAAGCCGGTGTTGCTTTCTCAGCTAAAAGAGATAATAGCAAGGCCATTGGACAAGCCTTTGAGGAACTGTTAGCTAAAGAAAATTGGCCAGAATTAGAGACTTTGCGCCAAGCAGCACTGTCTTATCATCCGACGGAAACTTTAGAGAGAGAAATCCACCGTCTGCTAGAAGATAAGGAGAAGGAAAAATGAAAACAGTTTTAGTAACTGGAGCGACAGGTTTCTTGGGTAAATATGTCGTTGAAGAATTAGTCGAGCATGGCTATCAGGTTCGAGCTTTTGGTAGAAACAGTAAGGTTGGTTGCTCTTTAGAGAATTCTTCGGTTAGTTTTTTTCAGGGTGATTTGACCAAAGCTGATGATGTGCTAGAGGCTTGCAAGGGGATGGATCTGGTCGTTCATGCGGGAGCCCTGTCAACAGTTTGGGGCCCTTGGGAAGATTTATCAGGCTAATGTTTTAGGAACTAAATATGTTCTCGAGGCATGTCGCCAAACAGGTATTCAACGTTTAGTCTATGTATCCTCACCAAGCATCTATGCTGCTCCTAAGGATCAGTTGGCTATCAAAGAAAGTGATGCTCCAGAGGAAAATAATCTCAATAACTATATCCGTAGCAAATTAGCTTCAGAGAAACTCTTTAAAGATTATCCAGATGTTCCGAGTATCATCTTAAGACCTCGGGGCCTGTTTGGGATTGGGGACACTAGCATCTTGCCACGGGTTATCAATCTGAGCCAAAAACTTGGAATTCCTTTGATTGGAGATGGGTGTCAGCTCATGGACATGACTTGTGTGGAAAATGTTGCTCTGGCAATCCGTTTGGCCATAGAAGCTCCAGAAGCTAAAGGTGAAGTTTATAACATTACTAATGGTGAACCGAGGGCTTTTAGAGATTTGCTAGAGGAAAGTTTGACAGGTCTGGATTATCCAATCAAATATAGAAAAATTCCAGCATCTCTCTTATCAGGAATTGCAAGTAGTTTAGAATTTATATACAAGTCCTTGAACCTTAAAGGGGAGCCACCTCTGACACGATATACCTATTATCTACTTCGCTATAGTCAAACGCTGGATATTAGCAAGGCCGAGAGGGACTTGGGGTATCATCCGAAAATTAGTATTTCAGAAGGGATTGAACAATATGTCCAAGATTATCGAAAGCATTGAGTATTTCCCAGCGGGATATTGTACGAGTTATGCCGGTTTGCTTTAAGGGTGTCAAGAATAGAAAGATGACTTTCCCCGCAGGAGTGTTCCTTATCAAGCACAGGGATAAGGGCTATCTGCTCTATGATACTGGCTATCACTATGATATTAAGACGAAACTTCGTTATGCTTTTTACCGTTTGGGGACACCAGTTCAAATGACAGAAAAAGACCAGATTTCACACTTGCTGAAAGCTAAAGGGATCAAACCAGAAGAAATCAACTATGTCTTGCTGTCTCATCTACATCCAGATCATTTGGGAGGGGCTAGCTTCTTTCCGAATGCAAACTTTATCCTGACCCAGGAAGTCTATGATGTTTACATGAAACCAAAACTAAAAGATTTAATTTTTAAAGAATTTTTGCCGAGTGACTTCGAGGAAAGATTGACAGTCATCAAGGCAAATCAGCAAAATGCTAACTTTAAGTATCGCCCTACCATCGATCTTTTTGGAGACGGAAGTATCCTTGTAGCTTCGATAAATGGGCATGCCAAGGGGCAAGCCTGTCTCTTTATACCAGACTATGATCTCTTTATCGCAGCAGATCTTTGTTGGGGAATAGACCTCTTACCTTACACCAAACAGATGCATCTGATTCCTTCCTTGGTGCAAGATAGTAAGGATGACTATATCAAAGGAACGGAGCTCTTGGAAGAGGTTTTAAAGGATGGAATAGAAGTGCTAGTTAGCCATGACCCTGTAGAAAGGATTGAGCGGATCTTGTATGAAAAAAATAACCTTTCTTAAAACTTTTATCCAAACTCGTTGGCTTCATAATTTTAAGTCTCGAGAAGCTTTAGAAAACTATCAGAAGAAGCAACTGGCTGCCTATATGGACTTTCTCAAACGTGAGTCACCTTATTTTAAAAATGGTGTACCTAACGACTTTGATCATATGGATAAAGCGTTCATGATGACGCATTTCAATGAGCTCAACACCCAAGGAGTGGATCGAGACGAGGCCTTGGCTTTGGCTATCGAAAGTGAAAAGACCAGGAATTTTACAGAGCTCAAGGGAGAAATAGCTGTTGGGTTGTCTTCTGGAACATCTGGACACCGGGGACTTTTTATCACAACTGAAAAAGAGAGAAGTATGTGGGCAGCAGCTATCTTGGCAAAGATGTTGCCCAAGGGCCAACTTTTTGGACACCGCATAGCCTTTTTCCTCAGAGCGGATAATGAATTGTATCAGACCATCAATACGGCACTTATTCGTTTAGAGTACTTTGATATTTTCAAGAATACAGATGAGCATATCGAGCGTCTCAACAATTATCAACCGACTATTGTAGTGGCACCTGCTTCTATGTTGATTGAATTGAGCAAGCGTCTAAAAGATGGGGAGTTAGTCATTCACCCACAAAAAAATCGTTTCGGTGGCTGGAAATCTTGGAAGATAGTGATAAAGAGCGAATTTTGAGCGCTTTTTGAGTTGCCGATTATTGACCAAGTATATCAAGCAACGGAAGGTTTCTTAGCTTGTACTTGCTTCTGCTGGGAATCTTCATCTCAATGAAGATATCATATTTTGTAGAAAAAGCACTACTTGGATGACCGACGTTTTTTTATCCAGTCATTACTGATTTTAAGCGGAGCAGTCAGCCTGTTTATCGTTACCAGCTCAACGATATCTTGGTTGAAAATCCTGAACCTTGTCCATGTGGATCTCATTACACAAGGATTGACAAGGTCGAAGGGCGTTCTGACGACATCTTCTATTTTGATGGACAAGTCGGAGGTCAGGTAACGATTTATCCTGACTTTATCAGACGTTGCATTCTCTTTGTGGAGAATGTTGGAGATTACCAAGTCAAACAACATTCTGAGAAGCTAGTGGAAGTTTGTCTGAGTCGAAGGGATGAGCAAGTTGAAACAGCAATCACAGAGCAGTTCCGACTCTTAGCGCAACAAAAAGAGTTTAAAGAACCTGAAATACAATTTTCAGATTATCACTGGGATACAAGTCGTAAGCTCAAACGTATCCAACGTTTATGAAAGGACAAAAAATTATGACAGAAGTAAAAAGACATGTAGAAATTGCAGGTTATGGAGTCTGCCTTCCAAAAAATACGGTGCAATTTAAAGACCAAACCCGTCATCGTGTGGTTGAAAATGAAGAAACGCAACTAGATTTAGCAGAAGCAGCTATCCAAGCTGCACTTGAAAATGCAAATTTGAGTATGAAAGACATTGATTGCCTGGTATCAGCTAGTGCGGTTGGTGTTCAGCCGATTCCTTGTACGGCAGCTTTGATTCATGAACGTGTGGCAAAAGGGCTCTCTATCCCGGCTATGGATATTAATACGACTTGTACAAGTTTTATCTCTGCTTTATCAACTATGTCGTACTTGATTGAAGCTGGAGAATACCGTCGTGTTTTGATTGTATCCAGTGAAGTTGGTAGCTTGGGTCTCAATCCAAAGCAAAAAGAAAGTTATGAACTCTTTAGTGATGGAGCGGCGGCCTTTATTTTCCAATCAAGTGATAAGGATAAGGGAGTGATAGCAAGCCTTCAACGTACTTGGTCAGAGGGGGCTCATGATACAGAGATTCGTGGAGGCTTAACTTCTTATCAGCCGAAAGAGTACTCTGAAGAGACGAAGACAAATTTTATGTTTGATATGAAAGGCAAGAAAATTCTCTTGCTTTCTGCTCGTGTCATTCCAGAAATGTTCCAAGAATTCCAAGAGAAATCAGGCATTTCTAAAGATGCTGTAGACTATATTATTCCCCACCAAGCTAGTCGCGCTCTTCCTTTGGTCATGGGAAAACTGGGTGTAGATGAAGACAAGTACCTTAATCTCGTTACGGATTATGGAAATATGGTCTCCGTTTCTGTACCTTTTGGTTTGGCCTATGCACTCGATCATGGCTATGTAAAAGAAGGAGATACCATCTTCTTAATGGGAACTGCAGCTGGTATGACGGTCAATATGTTGGCTTTGAAATTGTAAAATAATAGCAGGCACATATAAGTGGCCTGCTTTTTAAATTAATTTTAAACATAGAACTATCGGCCTATACAGAAAAAGCTTGATAACTTTACGAAACTAAGTATACTAGAAGGTAACAAGCGTTTTCAGACAGTATATTAGGGAGTATACATAGAAATTGAGAGGGAGATATGGGAATAAGAAAATTTCGCTTATTAATGTCCAAGTATGGCTTTAGCATTGCGATTATCCTTATAGAATTAGTTCTTGTTTTCGGAATTATTCTTTACATGAGCCAGATTGCTCCGATTATTTGGGTGACTCTTGTATTTTTGATTAGCGTAGCAACCGTTATAGCGATTGTCAATCGTTCGATGTCACCTGAAAGCAAAGTGACTTGGTTGATTGTGACTTTTGTACCGGTGTTTGGTCCACTGCTTTATCTCATGTTCGGTGAGAGAAGACTATCAAAAAAAGAACTGAAACAACTCCAGGAATTGAATTCTATTGCATTTCATGAGAATAATGGGCGGCAACTCCATTTGCAACTACAGGAGACAGACAAATCAGCTTACGGAATTATCAATGCCTTACTACATATGGATAGTAATGCAGAAGTCTATGACCAGACAGATTCACAATTTTTCGCAAGTGGTGAGGAAATGTGGCAACAGATGCTGGAGGATCTTAAAAGAGCAGAAAAGTTTATTTTTCTTGAATACTACATTGTCGACGAAGGTTTGATGTGGGATAGCATACTCAAAATTCTGGAAGAAAAGGCAGCTCAGGGAGTCGAGGTCAAGATGCTCTATGACGACATCGGTTGTATGGTGACTTTGCCTGGGGATTATACTGTTCATTTGCGGTCTAAAGGGATTGATGCTCATAAATTTAATAAGGTGATTCCTCGTATGACAGTGGCCTATAATAACCGTGACCACCGGAAATATTAGTGATTGATGGACAAATTTCCTATACTGGAGGAATCAACCTTGCAGACGAATATATCAATCATATTGAACGTTTTGGACACTGGAAAGATAGTGGGATTCGGATTGATGGTCCGGCGACTCAAGCATTTACCAGACTATTTCTCATGAACTGGTACATCAACCGTGGGGAAATCAGTGACTTTGATCAGTATCATTTGGAAAATCAGACACGATTTGGTAGCGGTCTTTGTATCCCATACGGCAGTGGACCTAAGCCAATCTATAAAATGAAGGTAGGGAAGATCGTTTATCAAAATCTGATTAACCAAGCAGAAGATTTTGTCTATATTACAACGCCTTATCTCATTATCGATTATGATTTAACAGAGGATATAAAAAATGCGGCGATGCGAGGCGTAGATGTGAGAATAGTTACGCCCCATATACCGGATAAAAAACTCATTCAACTTGTAACACGGGGAGCTTATCCAGATCTTTTATCTGCGGGTGTTCGCATTTTTGAATACACACCTGGTTTTATCCATAGTAAGCAAATGATTGTTGATGATCGATTTGCGGCTGTCGGCACTATTAACTTGGATTATCGTAGCTTGGTTCACCACTATGAAAATGCAGTACTACTCTACAAAACAGAGTCAATAGCGGATATTCGCAAAGATTTTGAAGGAATTTTTGAACAATCTCAAGAAATCTTCTCGGATACCATAAATCCTACATGGTATCAAATGATGATTAAAGAAGTAACACAGTTATTTGCACCTATGCTTTAAGTGAAAGAATTAACTGAGAATAGATGATTAGAGGAGAGGTTGGGACAAAAGTCCTAGCCTCTCAATTGTCTTTGGATTGTCGAGCAAGACGCAGTGGTTGAGCGGGCTTTACTACGCTGATTTCATCAGCTTTTACAGCCCTACTCAACTGTGCGGAGGTGGGACGACGAAATCGAATTCTAACGAATTACCGATTTCTGTCCCACTCTCTTTTCTGTAAGCAGTTTCCTTGACATCTTATTTATTTTTCGTTATCATATGTCCATATAATATATGGGAGTCTGTGTACAGTCTGAGAGGAAGTGTTAAACTTCGACCGCACCTGATCTGGGTAATGCCAGCGTAGGGAACGATACTTAGCCTAATTTTGCACCTTTTTCATATATGGAAGAGGTTTTTCTTTTTTTACAAAGAAAAACTGTAACTTAGAAGGAGGTTTTAATGAAAGCAAGCATTGCTTTACAAGTCCTGCCCCTGTCACGAGGGATTGACCGCATAGCTGTAATTGATAAGGTCATTGCTTATCTGCAAGCTCAAGAAGTGACCATGGTGGTGACACCCTTTGAAACAGTTTTAGAGGGAGAATTTGATGAGCTTATGCGCATTCTCAAAGAAGCGTTAGAAGTGGCAGGTCAAGGAGCAGACAATGTTTTTGCCAATGTGAAAATAAATATAGGAGAGATTTTAAGCATCGATGAGAAACTTGAAAAGTATAATGAGACGACATATTAGTCTTCTAGGATTTTTGGGTGTCTTATCCGCTTGGCAGGTGGCGGGATTCTTAAAACTCTTACCAAAGTTTATCCTGCCGACACCACTTGAAATCCTCCAGTCTTTTGTTCGTGACAGAGAATTTCTCTGGTACCATAGTTGGGCAACCTTGAGAGTAGCCTTATTAGGTTTGGTCTTGGGTGTTTTGATAGCCTGTATTATGGCCGTTCTTATGGATAGTTTGGGCTGGCTCAATGACCTGATTTACCCCATGATGGTGGTTGTCCAGACCATACCGACCATTGCCATAGCCCCTATCCTAGTTTTATGGTTGGGGTATGGAATCTTGCCCAAGATTGTCTTGATTATCTTGACGACAACCTTCCCGATTATCGTCAGTATTCTAGATGGATTTAGGCATTGTGACAAGGATATGCTGACCTTGTTTAGTCTGATGCGAGCCAATCCTTGGCAAATCCTGTGGCATTTTAAAATCCCTGTCAGCCTGCCCTACTTTTATGCAGGACTTAGGGTCAGTGTCTCCTACGCCTTTATCACAACAGTGGTATCTGAGTGGTTGGGAGGCTTTGAAGGACTTGGTGTCTACATGATTCAGTCCAAGAAACTATTTCAGTATGACACCATGTTTGCCATTATTATTTTGGTATCGCTAATCAGCCTTTTGGGTATGAAGTTGGTCGATATTAGTGAGAAATATGTGATTAAATGGAAACGTACTTAAAAGAAGCGTTTTGGAAAAAGAAAAGAGGAAATAAAAATGAAGAAAACATGGAAAGTGTTTTTAACGATTGTAGCAGCTCTTCTAGCTGTCGTGCTTGTGGCTTGTGGCCAAGGAACTGCTTCTAAGGACAACCAAGAAGCAGAACTCAAAAAAATTGACTTTATCCTAGACTGGACACCCAATACCAACCACACCGGTCTTTATGTAGCTAAAGAAAAAGGTTATTTCAAAGAAGCTGGAGTGGATGTTGATTTGAAATTGCCACCAGAAGAAAGTTCATCTGACTTGGTGATCAATGGTAAGGCGCCATTTGCTATCTATTTCCAAGACTATATGGCTAAGAAATTGGAAAAAGGGGCAGGAATTACTGCCGTTGCAGCGATTGTAGAACACAATACATCAGGGATTATTTCTCGTAAGTCTGACAATATCAATAGTCCAAAAGACTTGGTTGGCAAGAAATACGGAACTTGGAATGACCCGACTGAGCTTGCTATGTTGAAAACCTTGGTAGAATCTCAAGGAGGAGACTTTGAGAAGGTTGAAAAAGTACCAAACAACGACTCAAACTCTATCACACCGATTGCCAACGGCGTTTTTGATGCTGCTTGGATTTATTATGGTTGGGACGGTATTCTTGCCAAATCTCAAGGTGTGGATGCCAACTTTATGTATTTGAAAGACTACGTCAAAGAGTTTGACTACTACTCACCAGTTATCATTGCTAACAATGATTATTTGAAAGATAATAAGGAAGAAGCTCGTAAAGTCATCCAAGCTATTAAAAAAGGTTACCAATACGCTATGGATCACCCAGAAGAAGCGGCTGATATCTTGATCAAGAACGCACCTGAGTTAAAGGATAAACGTGACTTTGTCATCGAATCTCAGAAATACTTATCAAAAGAGTATGCTAGCGACAAGGGAAATGGGGACAGTTTGATGCTGACCGCTGGAATGCCTTCTACAAATGGGATAAAGAAAATGGTATCCTTAAGGAAGACTTGACTGATAAAGGATTCACTAACGAATTTGTAAAATAATGACAGAAATTAGACTAGAACATGTAAGCTATGCATACGACAATGAAAAGATTTTAGAGGATATTAACCTGCAAGTGGCTTCAGGTGAAGTGGTCTCTATCCTAGGCCCCAGTGGTGTAGGAAAGACTACTCTCTTTAACCTGATTGCAGGGATTTTAGAAGTCCAGTCTGGACGAATTGTTCTTGACGGTGAGGAAAATCCCAAGGGGCGCGTGAGCTATATGCTCCAAAAGGATTTACTCTTGGAACACAAGACTGTCCTTGGCAATATCATTTTGCCCCTCTTGATCCAAGAGGTGGACAAGGCAGAAGCCATTGCCAAAGCAGATGAAATTCTTGCTACCTTTCAGTTGACGGCTGTAAGGGATAAGTTTCCTCATGAACTCAGTGGTGGGATGCGCCAGCGTGTTGCTTTACTCCGTACCTACCTTTTCGGTCACAAGCTCTTTCTTCTAGACGAGGCCTTTAGCGCTTTGGATGAGATGACTAAGATGGAACTTCATGCCTGGTATCTTGATATTCATAAACAGCTAGGCCTGACGACGCTCATCATCACGCATAGTATCGAGGAAGCCCTCAATCTCAGTGATCGCATCTACATCTTGAAAAATAGGCCGGGGCAGATTGTTTCTGAAGTCAAACTCGACTGGTCTGAAGGTGAAGACAAGGAAGTTCAAAAAATTGCTTATAAACGTCAAATCTTAGCGGAGTTGGGCTTAAATAATTAGAAATGAAGAGAGTTGGTGAAGTTTATTCTTTACTTGCTCTCTTTTGTCTATAAATAGAAATCCTGATAGATAAAAAGTGATATAATTGACGTATGGTGATGTGATGAAAAAAGATGAAATTAAAGTATTTAGATACAAATCTTGAATTCAATGTTAATGGCCGAGGTGCTTACTTTAAATCGAGTATTTGTGTAGTAGGTAATTATATGAGAAATAGAATCATTGATGTTTTCAGAATTGCAAATCGTTTGGTCTCTATTACAGTTGAAGATCCAGACTTTTCTGAATTAAGAGTTAATCAATTTGTAAAAATTGGAGACAAAGAGTATAGGATAAATAGTCTCCCTTTTATGGATTCAACCCCACCAAAATCTTTTTTGAAATGGATACATTTACAATTGACTACACAGAGGATGAATTGATGAATAAAGTGGCAGTATTTACGCTATCGGATAGTCAATCATAGCGTTTTGCATAGAAAATATAGCAATCAATCCGTTCAATGTGTCAAAATGTATTATAAATCTAAAAAATGAAGACGGCAACTTGAAAGAATCAGGGCAAGTTGTGTGGTACTAAATGACTTGAACTTCTTTGGAAAATATAGTATATAGGAAAAAGCAATGTTGAAACTAATTAAAATTTTCAATTCTAGTATTTTAGGATATTGGTATATTCCAGAAAATCGTGACCCAGGTTTGATTGAGATTGATGAGCAAACTGGTGAAGTTACAGTTGCTATCGAGTCAAATTATGATAAAGAACTTGGGGCACCCTATTATGCAAACAAGGCTCGTGGAGCAGTGAAGCAGATGTGGGATAGAGGAGAATTACCAAGCGAGAAATCATTTACCTGGTGGTAATTTTAAGAGATAACAAAAAGTGATTAAATAATGTTAAATAATGAACTAAATGACTATAATAAATCAGACTCATCCGATGAAATAGATGAACCCATTTTTTCGGAGTCTAATCTTGAAGGGTACAGTGATTTTTACAAAGACAGTGTAGAATCAAAAGTTTGGTGGATTGATAAGATAGATGTTAGAGGAGAAATATTATTCAGCTTTGATAAGAAAAAAATTTATAACCTTTTTCTTGACTATCCTCACAATATGACGGAAGAAGAGGTTGAAATCTTTGATAAAGAGAATCCTTTCTGGAGAGATTTTTTCTCAGATAGAATATGAACTATAGTAGGTAAAACTGTGAAAAATTCACACTACAAAAAAACTTCGGTATACCATTAATGATACCGAAGTTTTTTTTCTAGACTTTACGAAATATTTCTTAGATTTGATGATAAATAACATACTTTCAAAGGATTTGAAAGCTAGGTGTAACTTTGTTATTATAACATAATTGTAGGATAGAAAATGAAATGGGAATTGCTTGTTACCTATAGCTATTTTTAAAACTCAGTATTTTCAAGGATTAAGCCCTAAAAGTTTGACTTATAGAGTCTTAAATGGTAGTATAGTCAAAGATAGTCAAAGTTTAAGAAGGAGGTAGCAAGCTATGAAATTTAAAAATACATCGGACCATATTGAAGCTTATATCAAGGCGATTTTAGAACAATCTGGTATCGTAGAATTGCAACGAAGTCAGCTAGCGGATACCTTTCAAGTCGTACCTAGCCAGATCAACTATGTGATTAAGACTCGTTTTACAGAGAGTAGAGGATATCTAGTTGAGAGTAAACGTGGTGGTGGAGGCTATATTCGCATTGGTCGAATTGAATTCTCTAACCATCATGATATGCTCCGCGATTTGTTGTATTCAGTGGGTGATGAGGTTAACCAAGTCATCTTTGAAGATGTCTTAAGACTCTTAGTCGAACAAGAACTTATGACCCGCCAAGAGATGAATCTATTATTAGCTATGGGGACAGACCGAATTCTAGGTGAGGAAGCTGATTATATTCGTGCCAATATGCTTCGTCAGTTGTTGCATGAAGTAGATAGAAAAGGAAAATAAAACGACATGAAATATTCAAAAGCATTGAGAGAATGCATCGATAGCGCCTTTCTGGTAGCGAGTCGCTTTGATGCAGATTACCTAGAGTCTTGGCACCTACTGATTGCCATGGCCAATCATAGCTACAGTGTTGCTGGAGCAACTTTAAATGAATTCCCGTATGAGATTGATCGTTTAGAGGAAGTGGCTGTAGAATTGACAGAAGCCAACTATAACCACAAGGAAGATTACAAGGAACTCCCATTTTCCTATCGTTTGAACGTCTTGATGTTGGAGGCGGAACATGTTGCTTCGGTGGTACATGCCAAAGCATTGGGAACAGAGCATCTTCTCTACGCTATCTTGCATGATGGCAATGCCCTAGCTACTCGCATTTTGGAAAAAGCAGGATTTTCTTATGAAGACCAGAAAGATCAAGTCAAGATTGCTGGGCTTCGTCGTAGTCTTGAAGCGCGTGCTGGTTGGACAAAGGAAGATTTGAAGGCTCTGCGTCAGCGCCACAGATCAGTAGCAGATAAGCAAAATTCTATGGCAAATATGATGGGTATGCCTCAAACTCCAAGTGGTGGTTTGGAAGATTACACTCATGACCTCACAGAGCAAGCTCGTTTAGGCAAGTTGGAACCAGTCATCGGGCGTGACCAAGAAATCTCTCGTATGATTCAAATCTTGAGTCGAAAAACAAAAAATAATCCAGTTCTAGTTGGAGATGCAGGTGTTGGTAAAACAGCTCTGGCACTTGGCCTTGCACAGCGAATTGCCAACGGAAATGTGCCTGATGAAATGGCTAAGATGCGCGTCCTCGAACTTGATTTGATGAATGTGGTTGCGGGAACTCGTTTCCGTGGAGACTTTGAAGAACGTATGAACAATATTATCAAAGATATCGAGGAAGACGGTAAGGTTATCCTCTTTATCGATGAGCTTCATACCATTATGGGATCAGGAAGTGGTATTGATTCGACCTTGGATGCGGCCAATATCCTGAAACCTGCCCTAGCGCGTGGAACTCTGAGAACTGTTGGGGCAACCACTCAGGAAGAATACCAAAAACACATCGAAAAAGACGCAGCCCTTTCTCGTCGCTTTGCAAAAGTGATGATTGAGGAACCAAGTGTGGCTGATAGTATGGCTATCTTGCGTGGCTTGAAAGCAACTTATGAGAAACACCACCATGTCCAAATTACAGATGATGCAGTCGAAACAGCTGTCAAAATGGCACATCGCTATTTGACTAGTCGTCACTTACCAGACTCAGCGATTGATCTTTTGGATGAAGCGGCAGCAACTGTCCAAAATAAATCGAAACACGCTAAAAAAGATGAGTCAGGTTTAACAGCTGCAGATAAGGCTTTGATGGATGGCAAATGGAAACAAGCAGCTCAGCTCATTTCAAAAGAACAGGAAGTTCCAGTCTATAAAGATCTAGTAAAAGAGTCTGATATTTTGACAACCTTGAGTCGCTTGTCAGGTATTCCAGTTCAAAAATTGACACAAACGGACGCCAAGAAATATCTCAATCTAGAAGCTGAACTGCATAAACGTGTTATCGGTCAGGAACAAGCGGTATCAAGCATCAGTCGTGCCATTCGTCGAAATCAATCGGGTATTCGCAATAACAAACGTCCAATTGGATCCTTTATGTTCCTAGGACCAACAGGTGTTGGTAAGACAGAATTGGCCAAAGCCTTGGCAGAAGTTCTCTTTGATGACGAGTCCGCCCTCATTCGTTTTGACATGAGTGAATATATGGAGAAATTCGCAGCTAGTCGTCTCAATGGAGCTCCTCCAGGTTATGTAGGCTACGAAGAAGGCGGAGAGTTGACCGAGAAGGTTCGTAACAAACCGTACTCAGTCTTGCTCTTTGATGAAGTAGAGAAGGCTCACCCAGACATCTTTAATGTCCTCTTACAAGTCTTGGACGATGGGGTTCTAACAGATAGCAGGGGACGCAAGGTTGATTTTTCTAATACCATTATTATCATGACATCAAACCTTGGTGCGACAGCTCTTCGTGATGACAAGACAGTCGGTTTTGGAGCTCGAGATATTCGTTTTGACCAGGAAAATATGGAAAAACGGATGTTCGAAGAATTGAAAAAAGCTTATCGTCCAGAGTTCATCAACCGTATTGATGAAAAAGTGGTCTTCCATAGCCTATCAAGTCAAGATATGCAAGAAGTGGTTAAGATTATGGTCAAACCATTGATTGCAAGCCTGACAGAAAAAGGCATTGACTTGAAACTCCAAGCATCTGCCCTTAAGCTTCTGGCTCAGAAGGGATATGATCCAGAGATGGGAGCTCGCCCACTGCGCAGAACTCTGCAAACAGAAGTAGAAGACAAACTCCGCAGAGCTCCTTCTTACAGGTGAACTGAAAGAAGGCAAGACCCTTAAAATTGGTGTCAAAGCAGGTCAATTGAAATTCGACATTGTATAAAACAAGAACTATGAATCTATAATTTTGTAGATCCCCCCTCTTTATTGCCATCAAAAGCAGAAAGGAAGTAGAAGCTGATGAATCAGATAATTCCAACCGGGATGACAGAAAAAGAGTACTTTGAAGTTCACGCTAGTCAAGCTGAATTTTTAGACTGGTACCACAAGCAAGCACTCCCTCAGTATGAAAAACCAAGCGTGACTGTGGATATGGTAGCCTATTGCTTTGTAGAAGGGAAAATGAAACTCTTTCTGATTCGTCGGAAGGCACACCCTTTTCAAAATTGCTTAGCGCTAGTTGGTGGTTTTATGGATAAAGGGGAAGATGCTGCCCATGCTTGTCAGCGTGAGGTAAAAGAAGAAATCAACCTTGAGCTTCCACTGGAAAAGATTGAGCAGCTAGTGACAGTATCTACTCCTGGCCGTGATCTAGAGGTTGGACAGTTACCATTGCCCACCTGGTTTACCTACCTGGCCGAGCGTATGACTTGGCTAAAGCAGGAGATGATGCCAAGGAAGTCCTTCTTGTAGATGTTGATTTTCACACAGGCAAGTGTTACTTGGATGGCAAAGAACTTGTCGAGAAGGACTTTGCATTTGACCATGCCGCCATCATTCAAGAATCCATCAGGAAAATTCAAAAAGCTATCGACTATGACCCTCGTTTCCTTTATTTACTCGAGGATGAATTCACAGTGGATGATGGGTTAGCCCTCGTTGAGACTCTGTGCCCAGGCAAATCATGTACGAGTGATAGTTTCTTATCGAAATATGGTCATAGCATAGAGGAAGTTGGATTTAAACGGATTCCTCAGAAGGAAGTTATCACTATTTATCGATTAAATTAAAAAGCGAGGTCGGGATTTTGTCCCGACCTCTTTTTGTTTAAGGATGTTTATCTTTATTAGAATTGCTCATGATTCGAATGAATAAATCTTTGTATTTATATTTTAAATAATGTTCGTGTAAATACAATAAAGCCACGTAGACAATCATGAAAATGGCAGTTAGGTAGAACAAATCAAATGTTGTTTGAGCGTAATGAGTAGCTGCCCCATAAGAAACGAAAGCAGCTAAAATCACCCAAGGAAGATACTTGTAATATTTGCTTAACATAAGCCTACACCTCCAATATCCTATTTCAATTTTATTATAGCCCTTCAAGAAAAAAATGCAAGCGATTACACTTGTAAAATATAGTATTTTTTTAGTAGGAAAAAAATTTTCCTGTTATTTAAATTTTTTTAACGAATAATAGAGATAGGAGGATTAAAAAGAACAAATATAAACCAAAACCATATATAAATAGTTGACAAACCCTAAAACAAATATTACAATAACATTACAGAAGTATTTCATAACATTTCAAAAAGATTACACAGGAGGCGCATGATGAAAACAAAACATTCAATTCGTTTACTAGCAGTAGCCGTATTGGCTTCAACTTTGCTTTTAGGAGCATGTGGTAATAAAAAAGAAGAAGCTAAAAACGACAATGCAAATAAAACAACACAAACCACGTCAAGTTCAAAAGCAAGTTCTTCTAACAAAGATAGTAAATCTCAAGCTTCAACAAGCACCACTACTTCAGAAAAAGCTAAAGCTTCCACTGAACAAGCTTCAAGTCCTACAACTCAGGATCAAGAATCTAACCAAGTTGCCCCAACTCCCCAAGCTCCTCAGCAACAGGAAACTCCTTCTCAACCATCTTCTAATCAGCAAGCTTCACAAAATCAATCTAATCAAGCAAGCCAGTCAACTTATGACCCAACGACTGACCGCAAATTACAAGATCAGCAGGCAGAACACAATAAACGTTACAAAGGCGTTTTAACCATGGTCGATGGTGATTTTTCAGCAGCAGCAGGAAGCTGGAAGGGTGCCAATGGCGAGACTATCACTGTCTCATCAGGTGGTCAATTTACAGTAGAATCTGTTGATGGCAAGAAAGAAAACTACTCTATCCGAGGCTATGCCTATACTCTTGATGATGGTAAATATAATGCCAAAATTGGTGGTGGAAAAATCATCCAAATTACAACAGGAGCGGATGGTACTGTTTCTAACGTTGCTTTGGTTCAACCATAGATTTTAGTGTTTTAATATCTCTTCTTACAACAAAAAACCCGTAATTCATTTTAGTTACGGGTTTTTAAGTCTTTTATGCTTTATCTAACTGCAAAAGTGCTTCAATCTCAGCCAGAGTACTTGCTTGTGAAATGGCTCCACGAAGTTTAGCTGCACCTGATGTTCCACGGAGGTAGTGAGGAGCTAGGCCACGGAATTCACGGACAGCAACCTTTTCTCCCTTGAGATCAATCAAGCGTTTCAAGTGCTCGTAGGCGATTTTCATCTTGTCTTCGAAGGTCAAATCAGGTAGGATTTCTCCTGTTTCAAAGTAGTGGTTGATTTGATTGAAGAGGTAAGGATTTCCCATAGCTGCACGACCAATCATAACAGCATCAGCACCGACTTCTTCGATGCGTTGTTTAGCTTCTTGTACAGTGCGGATATCACCGTTGGCGATAAATGGAATCTTAGTTAGAGCTTGGGCAACCTTGTGAAGAGTTTCGAGGTCAGCGTGACCAGTATACATTTGCTCACGGGTACGGCCGTGCATAGCGAGGGCTGAGACACCTGCAGCTTCAGCAGCTAGGGCATTCTCAACTGCTAGGGATGGGTCAGACCAGCCCGTACGCATTTTGACAGTGAGGGGGATATCAAGGACAGATTGGACCTTGTTGATGATAGAGTATATTTTATCTGGGTCCTTGAGCCACATAGCCCCAGCTTCGTTTTTCACGATTTTGTTAACTGGACAGCCCATGTTGATATCCACGATATCTGTCTTGGTGTTTTCTTGGATAAATTCTGCTGCACGAGCCAGGCTATCTTCGTCGCTACCAAAAAGTTGGATAGAGACTGGGTTTTCCCCTTCATCGATATGAAGCATATGAAGAGTCTTTTCATTATTGTATTGGATACCCTTGTCAGAGACCATTTCCATAACAACAAGTCCAGCTCCGAGCTCTTTTGCAATGGTGCGAAAGGCTGAGTTGGTCACACCTGCCATGGGTGCGAGGACCGTCCGGTTTGGGATCTCGACGTTCCCAATCATAAAAGGTGTATTAAGATTTGTCACGAATGAGTTCCTCCAGGTCGTTTTCATCAAAGTTATAAGTTGTTTGGCAGAATTGACAAGTGATTTCTGCCCCGTGGTCTTCATCCTTCATTTCCTGTAAATCTGAGCTTGGGAGGCTAGCGAGAGCATCCATAAAGCGTTCTTTGCTGCAGTCGCATTGGAAACGAATTTCTTCTTCGGACAGACGTTTGTAGGGCTCGTCACCATAGATAGCCTTGAGAAGGGCTTCAATATGGTCGTCGCTTTCTAGAAGAGTTGAAATGGCTGGCATCTCTTGGATTCGTTTTTCAAAACGAGCAATTTCTTCTTCCTTTGCTCCTGGTAAAACTTGGAGCAAGAAACCACCTGCAACTTCGACCTTGTCGTCTTTGTCTAAAAGAACATTGAGGCCGACAGCTGAAGGGGTTTGCTGGCTTTCTGTTAGGTAAAAAGCAAGGTCTTCACCGATTTCTCCAGAGATAAGAGGCGTCATGGAATTATAGGGATTTCCAGTACCGTAGTCAGTAATGACTAGAAATTGACCGTTTCCGACAAAGGTCCAACGAGGACTTCTCCTGTTGCAGTCTTTTTAATGTCAACTCCAGGGTTTTGAACGTAGCCTTTGACGTTACCCTTGGTATCTGCAACTGTGATAATGGCACCGAGGGAGCTAGTTCCAAGAACCTTGACGGTTAGCTTGGTATTTCCTTTTTCGTTGGCAGCGAGAATTTGGCTGGCGATAAGTGTACGGCCAAGCGCTACAGTTGAGCTAGCTTGGGTTTGATGTTTTTCTTGAGCAGTGCGGACAGTTTCAGTGCTGTCTAGTACATAAGCACGAAAAGATCCACTTTCTGATATTGTTTTAATAATTTTATCCATAGCTACTATTTTAGCATAAAAATGCCCAAAGAGGGAGTGGTGTGTCTCCTATCGCTTTAAACTGATTTATTTACATCAGTAAAATAATGAAGAAAGAATTAAATTAAGCTAAAATGTGCTTTTTAAAAATGGTAAACAGTTGAAAATGAAGAGAATAAAGTGGTAAAATGGGAGCAAGATAAAATAGTAATTGTATATTCGCGAAAACATAATGAAAATTTACAGAAAAGAATCTAATATGAATAAAAAGAAGCCATACTATGTTTTTTTTGGACAAACTGTCCTGTATTTTATTATTTTACTGGGTTTGCTTTACTTCTTTAGCTATCTTGGTCAGGGTCAAGGCGGCTTTATTTACAATGAATTCTAAAGGAGATCCCTACCGTGTCAAACCAACCAATTACTGATATGATTGAGGCGATTGAGAGTTACGCCCAACTGCAATCAGACTATCCTGTCTACAATGTCCTTGGTGAGGAGCATACCTATGGCCAATTGAAGGCTGATTCAGATAGCTTAGCAGCCCATATTGACCAAATGGGACTTCCTGAAAAGTCACCTGTTGTGGTCTTTGGTGGCCAAGAATATGAAATGTTAGCAAGCTTTGTGGCCTTGACCAAATCTGGCCATGCTTATATTCCAATTGATAGCCACTCTGCCTTGGAGCGCGTGTCTGCGATTGTTGAAGTAGCAGAGCCAAGCTTAATCATCGCCATCAATGAGTTTCCAATTGAAAACCCAGTTGCTCCAATCATGTCCTTGGAGCAAGTGCGTGAAGCTTATGCGGCTCAACATGCCTATGATTTGCAACATCCGGTCAAAGGGGATGATAACTACTACATCATCTTTACTTCAGGGACAACTGGGAAACCAAAAGGGGTGCAAATTTCGCATGATAACTTGCTCAGCTTCACCAACTGGATGATCACAGATAAGGAATTTGCGACGCCAGAGCGTCCGCAAATGTTGGCGCAACCGCCCTATTCCTTTGACTTGTCTGTCATGTATTGGGCACCAACCTTGGCTCTTGGAGGAACGCTTTTTGCCCTCCCATCAGCCATTACTCAAGACTTCAAACAACTCTTTGCAACTATCTTTTCTCTTCCGATTGCTATCTGGACTTCGACACCATCTTTTGCAGATATGGCTATGTTATCTGAAGATTTCAATGCTGAAAAGATGCCAGGTATTACCCATTTCTACTTTGATGGGGAAGAGTTGACTGTTAAAACGGCTCAAAAACTGCGCGAGCGTTTCCCAAATGCTCGCATCATCAATGCTTACGGACCAACAGAAGCAACAGTTGCTTTGTCGGCAGTTGCTATTACAGATGAGATGTTAGCGACACTTAAACGCTTGCCAATTGGTTATACCAAAGAAGATTCTCCAACCTTCATCATTGATGAGGCAGGAAATAAATTGCCAAATGGGGAGCAAGGTGAGATCATCGTGTCTGGACCGGCTGTTTCAAAAGGTTATATGAATAATCCTGAGAAAACAGCAGAAGCTTTCTTCGAATTTGAAGGTCTGCCAGCCTACCATACGGGAGATGTCGGAACTATGACGGATGAAGGCCTTCTTCTCTACGGTGGACGGATGGATTTCCAAATCAAGTTTAACGGCTACCGTATTGAGCTAGAAGATGTTTCTCAAAACTTGAACAAATCTCAGTACATTGACTCGGCTGTTGCGGTACCGCGCTATAATAAAGATCACAAGGTTCAAAATCTCTTGGCCTATGTTATCTTGAAAGATGGGGTCAAAGAACAATTTGAGCGCGAGATTGATATTACCAAAGCGATCAAGGAAGACTTGGAAGATATTATGATGTCTTACATGATGCCGTCTAAGTTCCTTTACAGAAAGGAATTACCGCTAACTCCAAATGGAAAAATCGACATCAAAGGGTTGATTAGCGAGGTCAACAATAGATGATGGATTTCCTGAAACAGCTCCCTCATATTGAGCCGTATGGGAATCCTCAGTACTTTTTGTATGTGATTACTGTTACCTTACCAATCTTTATCGGTCTTTTTTTCAAAAAACGCTTTGCCTGGTATGAAATATTGGTTAGTCTGTTCTTTATCGTCACCATGTTAACAGGTGGCAAGACCAATCAATTAGTCGCCTTAGGGATTTATCTGATATGGCAAATCTTGTTGGCTCTTTTTTACAAGCAGTATCGAAAAACTAAGGACGGGAAATGGACTTTCTATCTCGTTAGTCTGTTATCTTTACTTCCTATCATCTTTGTCAAGGTACAGCCAGCTATTAATGGAACACAGTCCTTGTTAGGTTTTATCGGAATTTCTTATCTGACTTTTCGTTCGGTGGGGATTATCATCGAACTCAGAGATGGAGTCATTAAGGATTTGAAGATATGGGAGTATTTGCGTTTTCTTCTCTTTATGCCGACATTTTCAAGTGGTCCGATTGATCGTTTCAAACGTTTTAATGAAAATTACAAGACGATTCCAGAGCGCGATGAATTGATGGATATGTTAGCTGAGTCCGTTCGGTATATCATGTGGGGATTTCTGTATAAATTTATCCTAGCCCATATTTTAGGCGAGATTTTTTTACCACCGCTAAAGAATTTAGCTTTACAAACAGGTGGCGTCTTTAACTATTATGTGGTGGCAGTCATGTACACATTTGGTTTAGAGCTCTTCTTTGACTTTGCGGGTTATTCTATGTTTGCTATAGCTATTTCAAACCTGATGGGGATTCGTAGTCCGATTAACTTCAACAAACCCTTTTTATCAAGGGATTTGAAGGAGTTTTGGAATCGTTGGCACATGAGTTTATCCTTCTGGTTCCGTGATTTTGTCTTTATGCGCATGGTCATGGTGATGACGAGAAAGAAATTGTTTAAGAATCGAAATGTGACTTCAAGTATTGCCTATATCCTGAACATGCTCCTTATGGGGTTTTGGCATGGGATAACTTGGTTTTACATTGCCTACGGACTCTTTCATGGGCTAGGCTTAGTCATTAATGATGCCTGGGTTCGAAAGAAAAAAACGCTCAATAAAGAACGGAAAAAAGCAGGGCGACCACCTTTTCCTGAAAACCGTTGGATTCAGTTGCTTGGCATAGTTATAACCTTCCATGTCGTAATGGTTTCATTCTTAATCTTTTCTGGATTTTTGAATGATTTATGGTTTAAAAAATAAATGGAATTAAAAAATAGAAGGAAATTTAAAAATGGATATCAAATCAGAAGTTATTGAAATTATCGATGAATTATTTATGGAAGATGTTTCTGACATGATGGATGAAGATCTTTTCGATGCAGGTGTCTTGGACAGTATGGGAACGGTTGAATTGATTGTAGAAATCGAAAATCGCTTTGATATACGTGTCCCGGTTACAGAATTTGGCCGTGATGATTGGAATACAGCCAATAAAATCGTAGCAGGTATTAGGGAGTTGCAGAATGCTTAAGCGTTTGTGGTTAATCTTTGGCCCTCTGCTTCTTGCTAGTTTTCTTGTTTTCTTACTGATCTTTTTCTATCCAAACAATCCGAGTCATAATTTGACTGAAGAAAAATATTCTGCAGTAGCGATTAGTTCGGAGAGCTTTAAAGAGAGAAGCCAAAAAGTGAGAGCCTTTACGGAACCCAATATGCGCTTTATTCCCTTTTTTGGCTCAAGTGAGTGGATTCGTTTTGATAGCATGCATCCTGCGGTCTTGGCGGAGAAATATAGTCGCCCCTACCGGCCCTATTTTTTGGGACAAGCAGGAGCGGCCTCGCTTAACCAGTATTCGGTATGCAGCAAATCTTGCCAGAAATCGAGGGAAAACAGGCAGTATTTGTGATTTCGCCTCAGTGGTTTACAGAGGAGGACTATGAGCCAGCCTTCTTCCAAAACTACTTTAACAACGATCAGTTGACAGCCTTTCTAGAAAATCAATCGGGAGATATAGGAACCAAACATGCGGCTAAACGTCTCTTAAAGCAAAATCCAGGAGTCTCTATGAAGGGTATCGTTGAGAAGCTGTCAAAGGGTGAGGAATTATCAGAAGATGATTATGCTATTATCAAGGTTTTTGCACGTTTTAATGAGCGTCAGGCCTCTCTATTTGGGCAATTTTCCATTCGAGGAAAACTCAAGTACAAGGAACATGTGGAGAACTATTTAAAAGATCTTCCGGATCAATTTTCTTATGAAGAGTTAGAAAAAATTGCTCGAAAGGATGCAGAAGCCAATACCAATAATAACGATATGGGAATTGAAAATCAATTTTATAAGACCCAGGTGAAAGACTACCTCGAGAAGTATAAGGGCTATCAAAAGAATTATAATTTTCTCAAGTCCTCTGAGTACAATGATTTGCAGTTGGTCCTTAATCAATTTGCTAAATCAAAGGTCAATGTTCTTTTTGTGATCCAGCCTGTCAATAAAAAATGGATGGCCCATACAGGGCTCAGCGAGGAAATGTACCAACATGCTGTTGAAAAAATTCGTTACCAGTTAGAAAGTCAGGGTTTCACCAACATTGCTGACTTTTCTAAAAAAGGTGGAGATCCGTACTTTGTCAAGGACACCATTCATATTGGTTGGTTGGGTTGGCTGGCTTTTGATAAGGTTGTCAATCCTTTCTTGACGGATCCGACTCCAGCTCCAGACTACAAGATGAATGACCGCTTCTTTAGCAAGGACTGGGCGACCTATGATGGGAACATCAAAGATTTCCAATAAAATGAGTTAAAAGTTTGGGATTTGAATCCAAGCTTTTTTGTTTAAATGGCGAATATTTAAGATGCAAATAGGTCAAAAGTTTCAAAATTTTTAGAAATAGCGTATAATATAAAAGAGAAAAAGAAAAGAAAGGGATTTTAAAATGAACAAACGTTCTTTGTTACCTGTCTTGTCGACAGCCCTGTTAGCTCCAGCCTTCTTAGCTGGACAAGTCTATGCTGAAGAAGCAACTGCCCCTGCAGAAAGCCCTGCAGTTGTAGCAAATCCAGCAACTTCAGAAACTCCTGTAGCTCCAACAACTGAGGCGGCAAGTCCCACAAGTGCAGAATCGGCGGAAGCAAAGGAAGCTCCTGTTGAATCTCCTAAAAGCGAAGAAAAAGACACCGTTATCTTGCACACCAATGATGTTCACGGTCGTATCGTAGAGGAAAAGGGAGTTATTGGAGATGCTAAGCTAGCGACTGTCATTGAGCAGGAACGCGCGAAATCAAATCAAACGACTCTCGTCGTAGATGCGGGAGATGCCTTCCAAGGTTTACCGATTTCCAACTCTACAAAGGGTGAAGCACGCGCTGAAATTCTTAATAAGATGCAGTATGATGCCATGGCAGTAGGAAATCATGAGTTTGACTTTGGTTTAGACGAAGCTAAGAAATACAAGGAAATCTTGAAATTCCCATTACTTAGTTCAAATACCTACGTCAATGGTGCTCGTCTCTTTGAAGCTTCTACAATCGTTGATAAAGATAAGACTGTGGAAGGTGATGAGTTTGTTGTAATCGGTGTAACAACACCTGAAACAGCTACCAAAACTCACCCTAAAAATGTCAAAGGGGTAACCTTTACAGATCCAATCTCCGAGGTGAATAAGGTCATCGAAGAAGTTCAAGCTAAGGCTCGTGCAGAAGGCAAGGACTACAAACACTATGTTGTGCTGGCTCACTTGGGTGTGGATACTACAACTCCAGTCGAATGGCGTGGTTCAACTTTGGCAGAAGCTCTGTCTAAAAATCCTCGTTTGAAAGGGAAACGCGTAACAATAATCGATGGTCACTCTCATACAGTAGAATCAACTACTTACGGAGATAATGTGACTTACAACCAAACTGGAAGTTATCTCCATAATGTTGGTAAAATTACTTATAAATCTCGTCAGCTTTTGGGTAATCCAACTCAGATTACTGCTGCTGAAGCCAAAAAATTAGAAGCCAATCCAACAGTTGAAAAACTAGTCAAAGACATTAAACAAAAATACGATGCTGAAAATGCAGTTGAGGTTGTGTCTAACAGTCCTGTTGAACTAAACGGAGACCGTGAAAATGTTCGTGTTCGTGAAACGAATCTCGGAAATGTTGTAGCAGATTCTCTCTACCAGTATGGTCAAACAGGATTTAGTCATCCAACAGATATCGCTGTGACAAATGGTGGAGGATTGCGTGAAACTATTGCCAAAGGTAAACCAATCACAAAAGGAAATGTCATTGCAGTTTTACCGTTCGGAAATACCATCACACAAATCCAGGTGACAGGCCAACAAGTCCTTGACATGTTTGAAAAATCACTCGGATCTATCTTGCAGGTTGATAAGGCAGGAAACTGTCTTGGATGAAAATGGTCAACCATTGCTCGAACCAAGTGGTGGATTTTTACAAGTCTCTGGTGTCAAAGTATACTATGACACAAATCTACCTTCTGGGAAACGTATTTTAGCTGTTCAGGTTAAGAATCGTACGAATGGTCTTTACGATAGATTAGACTTAGCCAAAATCTACTATCTAACAACAAACGACTTCTTGGCTGCTGGTGGTGATGGTTACACCATGCTTGGTGGTGCGAGAGAAGAAGGACCTTCAATGGATGCTGCCTTTGAAGACTATCTCAAAACAGCTGATTTGACTCAGTATGAAAAGGTAAATCCAAATTCACGCACGATTTCTGTGGACTCAAAAACATTTAAACTTCCTGAAGAAGGTAAAGAGCAAGATCCAGCTAAACCAGTAGAAGACCAAGCAACAAAACCGACTCAACCTTCTACTGTAAAAGTTGATTATAAGGTTGCAGATAAGTTTGCCAACAAGACAGTCGTATCAGAAAAATTACTTCCAAATACAGGTAGTGAACAATCTATTTTCATGATGCTATTGGGTATGATTCTTGGAGCGACAGCCCTCTGGACTAGCCGTAAACAAGAAAAATAATTTTAAAGGATGAAAACATCTCAGGTGTTTTCATCTTTTTTCTTGATTCTTTTTTGGTTTATGATATAATTAACCAGTAAAGAATCCATGGTGATCTATATTGTTTTAGGAAAAAGATAACTAAGAAAGGGGAAGTTCATGAGACAATTAGCAACAGAAATTGATCATTTTTTAAATGAAGTAATCCTGAAAGCTGAAAATCAGCATGAAATTTTGATTGGTCATTGTACCAGTAATGTGGCTTTGACCAATACCCAGGAGCATATTCTCATGCTTTTATCAGAGGAGTCGCTCACCAACTCTGAGTTGGCGCGTCGTCTCAATGTCAGTCAAGCTGCCGTTACCAAGGCTATCAAATCCTTGGTCAAGGAGGGGATGTTGGAGACATCTAAGGATCCCAAGGATGCGCGCGTTATCTTCTATCGATTGACAGACTTAGCACGACCAATTGCTGAGGAGCATCATCATCATCATGAACACACCCTCTCGACTTATGAACAAGTTGCCAGTCAATTCTCGGCTGAGGAGCAAAAAATTATCCAGCGGTTTAACTGCTTTAGTAGGAGAAATCAAGTAATGAGATACATCACAGTAGAGGATTTGTCCTTCTATTATGACAAGGAACCTGTGCTTGAGCATATCAATTACAGTGTTGATAGTGGGGAATTTGTCACCCTTACTGGAGAAAATGGAGCTGCCAAGACGACTCTTATCAAGGCCAGTCTTGGTATTCTACAACCAAGATTTGGCAAAGTTACCATTTCAAAGACCAACACTCGTGGGACAAAACTAAGAATCGCCTACCTTCCTCAACAGATTGCAAGTTTTAATGCAGGCTTTCCAAGTACCGTTTATGAATTTGTCAAATCAGGTCGTTATCCAAGAAAAGGTTGGTTCCGTCGTTTGAATGCTCACGATGAGGAACATATCAAGGCTAGTTTAAACTCGGTGGGCATGTGGGAACATCGAGACAAAAGGATTGGTTCCCTTTCTGGCGGGCAAAAGCAAAGGGCTGTTATCGCACGTATGTTTGCTTCAGATCCTGATATCTTTATCTTGGATGAGCCGACGACAGGGATGGATGCGGGAACCAAGGATGAGTTTTATGAACTCATGCACCACAGTGCCCACCATCATGGGAAGGCTGTTTTGATGATTACCCACGATCCTGAAGAAGTCAAGGATTACGCAGATCGCAATATCCACCTGGTCCGAGACCAAGATTCCCCATGGCGTTGCTTCAATGTCCATGAAAGTGACCAGGAGGTGGAGCATGCTTAATCTATTGTCTTATGATTTTATGCAGCGAGCCTTTTTGGCTGTTATTGCCATGAGTCTCTTTTCGCCAGTTCTGGGGACCTTCCTTATCTTGCGTCGTCAGAGTCTTATGAGTGATACTCTGAGTCACGTCTCGCTTTCAGGGGTTGCCTTTGGCTTGGTTTTGGGGATTTCTCCGACCATTTCAACCATTGTGATTGTCTTGATTGCAGCGGTCTTCCTTGAATACCTACGTACGGTTTATAAAGCTTTATGGAGATTGGGACAGCCATTCTCATGTCTACAGGACTTGCAGTTTCACTTATTGTCATGAGTAAGGGTAAGAGCTCTAGTTCTATGAGTCTGGATCAGTACCTTTTTGGTTCTATCGTGACCATTAGTCAAGAGCAGGTAATTGGTCTCTTTGTTATTGCAGCTGTTGTTTTAATCCTGACCTTCCTCTTTTTAAGACCCATGTATATTCTAACTTTTGACGAGGATACAGCTTTTGTAGATGGATTGCCTGTACGCACCATGTCTATTCTCTTTAACATGGTAACGGGTGTGGCTATTGCCCTCATGATCCCAGCAGCGGGAGCACTTTTGGTATCGACTATCATGGTTTTACCAGCTAGTATCGCTTTACGTCTAGGTAAAAACTTTAGTTCTGTGATGATACTTGCTAGCGCCATTGGTTTTCTGGGTATGGTTGCGGGACTCTATATTTCCTATTATGCAGAGACACCACCGAGTGCAAGTATCACCATTATCTTTGTAGTTGTCTTTTTAGTAGTCAGCTTACTCAAACGTTTTATCAAATAGGAGAAGTAAATGAAAAAACTAGGCCTACTTTTGGCAAGTCTTGTGACGATCTTCTTAGTTGCTTGTTCCAATCAAAAACAAGCAGACGGGAAATTAAATATCGTGACAACTTTCTATCCTGTCTACGAATTTACCAAGCAAGTAGCAGGGGACACAGCCAATGTTGAACTCTTAATCGGGGCTGGAACAGAGCCACATGACTATGAACCATCAGCTAAGGCAGTCGCTAAAATCCAAGATGCAGATGCCTTTGTTTATGAAAATGAAAATATGGAAACTTGGGTTCCTAAGTTATTAGAATCCCTAGATGCAAAAAAAGTAAAAACGATTAAAGCTACTGGAGATATGTTACTTCTTCCAGGAAGTGAAGAAGAGGAAGACCATGACCATGGTGAAGAAGGTCATCATCACGAGTATGACCCTCATGTATGGTTGTCTCCTGCGCGTGCAATCAAACTTGTAGAACATATCCGTGATAGTCTTTCAGCTGACTATCCAGATAAGAAGGCGACTTTTGAACAAAATGCAGCAGCCTATATAGAAAAACTGCAAGCCTTGGACAAGGCCTGTACTGAAGGACTTTCTAGTGCAAAACAAAAGAGTTTTGTGACTCAACACGCAGCCTTCCGTTATCTAGCCTTGGACTACGGACTCAATCAAGTCTCTATTTCAGGTCTTTCACCAGATGCGGAGCCTTCAGCAAGCCGTTTGGCAGAATTGACCGAGTACATCAAGAAAAATAAAATCTCTTATATCTACTTTGAAGAAAATGCTTCTCAAGCCCTAGCGAATACCCTCTCAAAAGAAACAGGAGTGAAGTTAGATGTTCTGAATCCTCTTGAAAGCTTGACCGAAGAGGACATGAAAGCCGGAGAGAATTACATCTCTGTCATGGAGAAAAACCTCAAGGCCCTCAAGCAGACAACTGATCAGGCAGGAGCAGAAATTGAACCGGAAAAAGCAGAGGAAACTAAAACCGTTCAAAATGGCTACTTCGAGGATGCAGATGTTAAGGACCGTACCCTAAGTGATTATGCAGGTAACTGGCAGTCTGTCTATCCTTTCCTTGAGGATGGGACTCTTGACCAAGTATTTGACTACAAGGCTAAATTGACTGGTAAGATGACCAAGGATGAGTATAAGGCCTACTATCAAAAAGGTTACCAAACAGATGTGACCAAGATTAACATCACAGATAACACTATGGAATTCATCCAAGGTGGCCAAAGTAAGAAATATACTTACAAGTATGTCGGCAAGAAAATCTTGACTTATAAGAAAGGGAATCGTGGAGTACGCTTCCTCTTTGAAGCGACTGATGCAGACGCTGGACAATTTAAGTATGTTCAGTTTAGCGACCACAATATTGCTCCAGTCAAGGCAGAACATTTCCATATCTTCTTTGGAGGTACTAGCCAAGAAGCCCTCTTTGAAGAGATGGACAACTGGCCAACCTACTATCCAGATGGCTTATCAGGTCAAGAGATTGCTCAAGAAATGTTGGCTCATTAAACTTAAAAGAGGCTGGGACAAAAGTCCTAGCCTCTCAATTGTCTTTGGATTGTCGAGCAAGACGCAGTGGTTGAGTGGGCTCTACTACGCTGATTTCATCAGCTTTTACAGCCCTACTCAACTGTGCGGAGGTGGGACGACGAAATCGAATTCTAACGAATTACCGATTTCTGTCCCACTCTCTTTCTTGTTTTTATCCTCCCTAAGCATCTAGATTGACATTGTCAGATAAGCTTGTATAATAGTTGTAATAAACAAAGTTACAACAAAGAAAGGTTTTCTATGGTTTACGAATATAATAGTCACATTTATTTGGCTGAAGTAGCTTTAAATGTCAAGGACTTAGAAAGCCAGACAGCATTTTATCATCAGTTGCTTGGGTTGGAGATTTTGAATCAATCGGAAAATCAAGTTCTTTTAGGTGCTGGTGGGAAACCGCTAGTTTGGCTAATTAAGACAGATGACATTAGTAATCCTAAGCAAAGTTATGGTCTTTATCATATGGCACTTCTTTGCCGAGTCGAGAAGATTTGGCAAATCTTTTTAAACACTTGTTAGACCTAAAGATTCCATTAGTTGGTGGAGCTGATCATGGCTATAGTGAGGCTATCTATCTAGAAGACCTGGAGGGTAATGGCATAGAACTCTACAGAGACAAGCCTGAGGCAGAATGGGATGTTCGTGAGGACGGTCGAATTATTGGGGTCACAGAAGAACTGTCTGCCCAAGCTATCTATGAACTAGGCAAAGAACTTGATCCTTTTGTGATTGCAGAAGGCACTCGTATGGGTCATGTTCATCTATCTGTTAAGAATAGCCGAGAAGCGAGTTCTTTCTATCAAGAGTCTCTAGGTCTGGAGGATAAATTTACGATTCCACATGCTAGTTGGATCGCATCGGGGGATTATCACCATCATTTGGCTGTCAATGAATGGGGTGGCAAAAACTTAGTTCGACGTAAGCATGGAATGGTGGGGCTAGCCTACTATGTGGTTGAAGTTGAGAACAAAGAGGAATTATTAAAAGTATTTGCTCAATCTCAAAGTAGCGAAGCGGTAACTCAGTGGATTTCTTCGGCAGAGTTCAGCATGACTGATAAAGACGGTATTGTTACGAGAGTCAGAGTGGAGAACTAGGAGGTTTTATCTTTAAGATAAGTGCTCCTTTTGACAAAGGTCTGTATTAGAGATATAATGTAGAAAAATCGTTTAAGGATAAAGATATGACAAAATCAAAGTACATTACACGCCTCAAACGCTCAGAAGGTCAATTGCGAGGTATTCAAAAAATGATGGAGGAAGAGCGGGATTGTGTCGATATCATCACCCAATTAACAGCAGTTCGTTCAAGCGTTGATCGTATTATTGAGTTGATGATAACCGAGAATTTAACAGCTTGTATTAATGAACCTTTAGGCGACCCTCAAGCGCAGAAGGAAAGATTGGAAAAGGCAGTTAAATACTTGATTAAACGGAAGTAACAGAATAAAGGCTTACTTGAAAAGTTGATAGAATAGTAAAAGAGCAGTTAGTTTCTTTAGAGTAAACCAACTGCTCTTTTTGTATTTGATTTATTCTACATCACCGGGCCAGGCATTCATGCCACCTTCTACATTGGTAACGGTGAGGCCTTGGGCGCTGAGAAATTGACAGGCAGAGGCAGAACGCACTCCACCTTGACAGATGACATGGTACTCATGTTCAGGTTTGAGTTCTTTGTAGCCTTGCTCCAAGGTACTTAACGGAAGATTTTTGGCACCTGGTGCATGTCCTGCTTGGAATTCATGTACTTCACGGACATCGATAAGATCTAGATTTTCATTTTGATATTTTTCATAAAAGTCAGCCATGCTGATATTAGTTAGCATATTCTACTCCTTCTGGGTTAGCCATTTTGTATAGTGAATAAGCGCCGTCAAGGTTTTGGACGGTAAATCCTGCTTGCTTGAGGATACGCTCTGCGATATAGCTGCGCAACCCACTGTGGCAGCTAACGATGTAGTTTTGATTTTTGTCTAGTTCATCCAAGCGTTCCCGTAGTTCGTTTAGGGGGATATGAATGGTATCGACTTTGAGTCGACCACTCTGGAATTCGCTACTTGTCCGTACATCTAGAAATTTCTTTCCCTTAGCCAGTTCGTCTTCGAGCTGGTACCATTGAACGTTGTCGCTGAGACCTTCGATAAGGTTCAAGGCTGCGTAACCCAGCATATTGACGGGATCCTTGGCAGAGCCAAATGGTGGTGCATATGTGAACTCCAATTCTGGTAAGTCAAAGACGGTGAGATTTCCCTTGATAGCAGTTGCTAGGATATCAATTCGCTTGTCAACTCCTTTAGCTCCGACTCCTTGGGCGCCATAAATTTTACCACTGGTTGGGTCAAAGAGGAGCTTTAAGGTCATATCAGTAGCACCTGGATAATAACCAGCGTGGTCTTTCCCGCTGACATGAATTGCTTTGTATGGGAGTTGATTGTCACGAAGAGTGCGCTCGCTGAGACCAGTCGAAGCGGCTGTCATATCAAAGGCACGAACGATAGCAGTACCGATACTACCTTTGTTAGTACGGTTGAGTCCTGCGATGACGTCCGCGACTTGGCGTCCCTGACGATTGGTAGGAGAAGCGAGAGAGATGAGAGCGTCTAGGCCCGTAATCTCTTGCTTGACGACGATGGCATCCCCAACTGCAAAAATATCTTTTTGACTGGTTTTATAATGTTTATCGACCAAGATTCCACCACGAAGTCCCAGTTCAATCCCCGCAGCTTTGGCAAGTCCGTTTTCAGGTTCAACACCGACAGAAAGGATGGTGAGGTCAGAAGTAATCTTTTGACCATTTTCGAGCACGATGATTTTTCCTTGTTCTTCAAATCGAGTCGCAGATTGGGAAGTGATAACACGAACGCTGTTTTTAACCAATTCTGCTTGGACAAAGGCTGCCATTTCCTGATCTAATGGTGGCAAGACATGAGGAGCTTTTTCGACGATGGTGACATGCAAGCCACGTTTTGCCAGATTTTCAGCCATTTCAAGCCCGATAAAGCCTGCGCCGATAACGACAGCTTCTTTTGGATGATTGTCCAAGGCAGCCATAATCTCGTCAAGATCGGGAACATTGCGGAGTGTGTAGGCATTCTTAGCTTCTGCCAAACCTTCAATGGTAGGAACAAATGGTTTAGCTCCTGGGGAGAGGATCAACTTGTCGTAGCTTTCTGTGAATTCCTGTCCATCATGGCGTACGGTCACAGTGTGTTCTGCTGGCGAAATGCTGATGACCTCATGGAAAGGACGAACATCCAGATTAAAGCGTGCTTTGAGACTTTCAGGAGTTTGGACCAATAAACTATCTCGGTTTGCAATCTCTCCTGAAACATAGTAAGGAAGTCCACAGTTTGCAAAGGAAACAAAGGGACCTTTCTCAAAAATAGTGATTTCAGCGTCTTCCATGAGACGTCTGAGACGGGTTGCTGCTGACATACCGCCTGCAACTCCCCCGACAATGATAATTTTCATTGGCTTTCTCCTTTAAACTTTTAGATGACCTTACCTGTCCAAGCGCTCATACCGCCTCGAACATTTATGACATCGTAGCCTTTTTTCTTTAGCTTTTTAGCAGCCATCTTACTACGCACACCAGAATGACAAATGACATAGAGTGTTTCTTTTGTCGTGGGCTTATAAGAACCGATTTCAGTTAGGGGGACATTTTTTGCGTTTTTGATATGGCCTCTACGGAATTCTGTAGGCGTTCGAACGTCCAGTAGCTGAATAGGTTCCTTTAGTTTAGCTTCTAATTCGCTAGTAGAAATACTATCAATTTTTGTAAATAAGTGAAACATAGGCACCTCCAAATATACCCTTATGGGGTATATTAAACCACTAAGTAAAGCTTTTGTCAAGCAAGTTGCATTGATTAGTATTGTTTCTTTTTCAGTATACAAGATACCAACTCACAACCTAAAGAGAGAAATTTTTAGTAGGTCGGTAGGTTCATTAATAGAACCTGTCCTATTTACTTAACAACAATTATTTTCTTAGAAAACAACCTTTTCTGAAAACTGACAAACCTCAATACTAAGGCAAGAAAAAAACAAGCAAAGCCCTTGAAAAATCAGAACAAATCAAGTATAATATGAGTAATCATTTGTCGTAGGTTTTGTCTGAAATATTGTCCGGACAAGGCTCACAGCAGTTAAATCTCCTGAAAAAAGTCAGATTTAACTGCTCTTTTTGTGTTTTTTTTCGGTATTTTTTGCATCTGTAACAGAGATTTAAAGATTCTGAAAAATTAGTCAAGGGGGATAAGTTGATAGGGGTTTTAGAACCATTAAACGATAATTATTAGCTTAGGTGACTAAGCTTGGAACTTTATTTACAAAGGAGAATCATCTTGGCAGGACATGACGTTCAATACGGGAAACATCGTACCCGTCGTAGTTTCAAGAATCAAAGAAGTTCTTGACTTACCAAATTTGATTGAAATTCAAACTGATTCATTTAAAGATTTCCTAGACCATGGTCTGAAGGAAGTGTTTGAAGATGTATTGCCAATTTCAAACTTCACAGAAACAATGGAGTTGGAATTTGTTGGCTACGAAATCAAAGAACCTAAATATACGCTTGAAGAAGCTCGCATCCATGATGCAAGTTATTCAGCACCAATCTTTGTAACTTTCCGCTTGATTAACAAAGAAACTGGCGAAATCAAAACTCAAGAAGTCTTCTTTGGAGATTTCCCAATCATGACTGAGATGGGTACTTTCATCATCAACGGTGGTGAACGTATTATCGTATCACAGTTGGTGCGTTCTCCAGGTGTTTACTTTAATGACAAAGTAGACAAAAACGGTAAAGTGGGCTACGGTTCAACTGTAATCCCTAACCGTGGAGCTTGGTTGGAACTGGAAAGTGACTCAAAAGACATCGCCTACACTCGTATCGACCGTACTCGTAAAATTCCATTTACGACTTTGGTTCGTGCACTTGGTTTCTCAGGTGATGACGAAATCTTTGATATCTTTGGTGACAGCGAGTTGGTTCGCAACACTGTTGAAAAAGATATCCATAAAAACCCAATGGACTCTCGTACAGACGAAGCTTTGAAAGAAATTTATGAGCGTCTTCGTCCAGGTGAACCAAAAACTGCTGAGAGTTCACGTACCTTGCTTGTAGCTCGTTTCTTCGACCCACGTCGTTATGACTTGGCAGCTGTTGGACGCTACAAGATTAACAAGAAATTAAATATTAAAACTCGTTTGCTCAACCAAACAATTGCTGAACCATTGGTAGACCCAGAAACTGGTGAAATCTTAGTTGAAAATGGTACTGTTATGACTCGCGATGTCATCGAAAGTATCGAAAATCACTTGGATGGCGATTTGAACAAGATTGTCTACACTCCAAATGACTCAGCTGTTTTGACAGAACCAGTTGTTCTTCAAAAATTCAAGGTTGTGGCACCAACTGATCCAGACCGTGTTGTAACAATCATCGGAAATGCAAATCCAGATGATAAAGTTCGCACTATCACTCCGGCAGATATCCTTGCCGAAATGAGCTACTTCCTTAACTTGGCTGAAGGCATCGGTCGTATCGATGATATCGACCACCTCGGAAACCGTCGTATTCGTGCCGTTGGTGAATTGCTTGCCAACCAAGTACGTCTTGGACTTTCACGTATGGAACGTAATGTTCGTGAACGTATGTCTGTTCAAGATAACGAAGTATTGACACCTCAACAAATCATTAATATCCGTCCAGTGACTGCGGCGATCAAAGAATTCTTTGGTTCTTCACAATTGTCACAGTTCATGGACCAACACAACCCACTTTCTGAGCTGTCTCACAAACGTCGTTTGTCTGCCTTAGGGCCTGGTGGTTTGACACGTGACCGCGCTGGATATGAAGTGCGTGACGTGCACTACACTCACTATGGTCGTATGTGTCCAATCGAAACACCTGAAGGACCAAACATCGGTTTGATCAACAACTTGTCTTCATACGGACACCTCAACAAGTATGGTTTCATTCAAACACCATACCGTAAAGTTGACCGTGCAACTGGTAAAGTTACCAACGAAATTGTTTGGTTGACTGCCGATGAAGAAGATGAATACACAGTAGCTCAGGCTAACTCTAAATTGAACGCAGATGGAACTTTTGCTGAAAAAGTTGTCATGGGACGTCACCAAGGGGTTAACCAAGAATATCCAGCATCAAGCGTTGATTATATGGACGTTTCTCCTAAACAGGTAGTTGCCGTTGCGACAGCATGTATTCCTTTCTTGGAAAACGATGACTCCAACCGTGCCCTCATGGGAGCCAACATGCAACGTCAGGCTGTTCCGTTGATCGATCCTAAAGCGCCTTTCGTTGGTACTGGTATGGAATACCAAGCAGCCCATGATTCAGGAGCTGCAGTTATTGCACAACATGGTGGTAAGGTTACCTATGCGGATGCGGACAAAGTAGAAGTTCGCCGTGAAGATGGTTCCCTTGATGTTTACCACATCCAAAAATTCCGTCGTTCAAACTCAGGTACTGCTTATAACCAACGTACCCTTGTTCGAGTTGGCGATGTCATCGAAAAAGGTGACTTTATCGCCGACGGACCTTCTATGGAAAAAGGTGAAATGGCGCTTGGACAAAACCCAATCGTTGCCTACATGACATGGGAAGGTTACAACTTCGAGGATGCCGTTATCATGAGCGAACGCTTGGTGAAAGACGATGTTTACACATCTGTTCACCTCGAAGAATACGAATCAGAAACTCGCGATACAAAGCTTGGCCCTGAAGAAATCACTCGTGAAATTCCAAACGTTGGTGAAGATGCCCTTAAAGACCTCGACGAAATGGGTATCATCCGTATCGGTGCTGAGGTTAAAGAAGGGGATATCCTTGTAGGTAAAGTAACACCTAAGGGTGAAAAAGACCTTTCTGCTGAAGAACGTCTCTTGCACGCTATCTTCGGTGACAAATCTCGCGAAGTTCGTGATACTTCCCTTCGTGTACCACACGGTGCCGATGGTGTCGTTCGTGATGTTAAAATCTTTACACGTGCAAATGGTGATGAATTGCAATCTGGTGTCAACATGCTGGTTCGCGTATACATCGCACAAACGTAAGATTAAGGTCGGAGATAAGATGGCCGGACGTCACGGAAACAAAGGGGTTGTCTCTCGTATCGTTCCTGTAGAAGACATGCCTTACCTTCCAGACGGAACTCCAGTCGATATCATGTTGAACCCACTTGGGGTGCCATCACGTATGAATATCGGTCAGGTTATGGAGCTTCACCTTGGTATGGCGGCTCGTACTCTTGGTATTCACATCGCAACACCAGTCTTTGACGGAGCAAGTTCTGAAGATCTTTGGGACACTGTCAAAGAAGCAGGTATGGATAGCGACGCTAAGACTATCCTATACGATGGTCGTACTGGTGAACCATTTGATAACCGTGTGTCAGTTGGTGTCATGTACATGATCAAACTTCACCATATGGTTGATGATAAATTGCACGCTCGTTCAGTCGGACCATACTCAACCGTTACACAACAACCACTCGGAGGTAAAGCTCAGTTTGGTGGACAACGTTTCGGTGAGATGGAGGTTTGGGCGCTTGAAGCCTATGGTGCGTCAAATGTTCTTCAAGAAATCTTGACTTACAAGTCTGACGATATCAACGGACGTTTGAAAGCTTATGAAGCTATTACAAAAGGAAAACCAATTCCAAAACCAGGTGTTCCAGAATCATTCCGAGTTCTTGTCAAAGAATTGCAATCTCTTGGTCTTGATATGCGTGTCCTTGACGAAGACGATCAAGAAGTGGAACTTCGTGACCTTGATGAAGGAATGGACGAAGATGTCATCCACGTAGATGACCTTGAAAAAGCCCGCGAAAGAGCAGCTCAAGAGGCTAAAGCAGCCTTTGAAGCAGAAGAAAATGCAAAAGCGGAAGCAACAGAAGAAGCTGCTGAACAAGAATAAGCAGTTCACTTATAATAGAAAGGGAAGAAATAGTGGTTGATGTAAATCGTTTTAAAAGTATGCAAATCACACTAGCTTCTCCAAGCAAAGTCCGTTCATGGTCTTATGGAGAAGTCAAAAAACCTGAAACAATCAATTACCGTACGTTGAAACCAGAACGTGAAGGACTCTTTGACGAAGTGATCTTTGGTCCTACAAAAGACTGGGAATGTGCTTGTGGTAAATACAAACGCATTCGTTACAGAGGGATTGTTTGTGACCGTTGTGGTGTTGAAGTAACGCGTACAAAAGTTCGTCGTGAACGTATGGGACACATCGAGTTAAAGCTCCTGTATCTCATATCTGGTATTTCAAGGGGATTCCAAGCCGTATGGGCTTGACCCTTGACATGAGTCCTCGTGCCCTCGAGGAAGTTATCTACTTTGCTGCTTACGTGGTGATTGATCCAAAAGATACACCACTTGAGCACAAGTCTATCATGACAGAGCGTGAATACCGTGAACGCTTGCGTGAGTATGGTTATGGATCATTCGTTGCCAAGATGGGTGCCGAAGCTATCCAAGACCTCTTGAAACAAGTAGATCTTGAAAAAGAAATTGCTGAACTCAAAGAAGAGTTGAAAACAGCTACTGGACAAAAACGTGTGAAAGCTATCCGTCGTTTGGATGTTTTGGATGCTTTCCACAAGTCTGGAAACAAGCCTGAATGGATGGTTCTTAACATCCTTCCAGTTATTCCACCAGATCTTCGTCCAATGTTGCAGTTGGATGGTGGCCGTTTTGCCTCATCTGACTTGAACGACCTTTACCGTCGTGTTATCAACCGTAACAATCGTTTGGCTCGTTTGCTTGAGTTGAACGCGCCAGGTATCATCGTTCAAAATGAGAAGCGTATGCTTCAAGAAGCGGTTGACGCTTTGATTGACAATGGTCGTCGTGGTCGTCCAATTACAGGACCAGGTAGCCGTCCACTTAAATCATTGAGCCACATGCTCAAAGGGAAACAAGGACGCTTCCGTCAAAACTTGCTCGGTAAACGTGTTGACTTCTCAGGACGTTCCGTTATCGCCGTTGGTCCAACTCTTAAGATGTACCAATGTGGTGTGCCACGTGAAATGGCAATCGAGCTCTTTAAACCATTCGTTATGCGTGAAATCGTTGCGCGCGATATCGTTCAAAACGTTAAAGCGGCTAAACGCTTGGTAGAACGTGGAGATGAACGTATCTGGGATATCCTCGAAGAAGTTATCAAAGAACACCCAGTGCTTTGAACCGCGCACCTACCCTTCACCGTTTGGGTATCCAAGCCTTTGAACCAGTCTTGATTGACGGTAAAGCCCTTCGCTTGCACCCTCTTGTCTGTGAAGCCTACAATGCCGACTTTGACGGTGACCAAATGGCCATCCACGTACCACTTTCAGAAGAAGCCCAAGCAGAAGCTCGTATCTTGATGCTGGCTGCTGAGCATATCTTGAACCCTAAAGATGGTAAACCAGTTGTTACTCCATCTCAGGACATGGTTTTGGGTAACTACTACTTGACTATGGAAGAAGCTGGTCGTGAAGGTGAAGGTATGGTCTTCAAGGACCGTGACGAAGCTGTCATGGCTTACCGTAATGGTTATGTTCACCTTCACTCACGTGTTGGTATCGCGACAGATAGCCTTAACAAACCATGGACAGAAGAGCAAAAACACAAAATCTTGCTTACAACTGTAGGTAAAATCCTCTTCAACGATATCATGCCAGAAGGTTTACCGTACTTGCAAGAACCAACAAACACAAACTTGACAGAAGGTGTTCCGGCTAAGTACTTCTTGCCACTAGGTGGAAATATCAAGGAAGCTATCGATGGCCTTGAACTCAACCCACCATTCAAGAAGAAAAACCTTGGAAATATCATCGCTGAAATCTTCAAACGTTTCCGTACGACAGAAACATCTGCCCTACTCGACCGTATGAAGAACCTCGGCTACCACCACTCAACTCTTGCAGGTTTGACAGTGGGTATCGCCGATATTCCAGTCGTTGAAGACAAGGCTGAAATCATCGAAGAATCACACAAACGTGTAGAACAAATCACAAAACAATTCCGTCGTGGTATGATCACAGATGACGAACGCTACAATGCCGTTACAGCTGAATGGCGTGCTGCCCGTGAAAAACTCGAGAAACGTTTGGTTGCCAACCAAGATCCTAAGAACCCTATCGTTATGATGATGGATTCTGGAGCCCGTGGTAACATCTCAAACTTCTCACAGCTTGCCGGTATGCGTGGTCTGATGGCTGCTCCGAACGGACGTATCATGGAATTGCCAATCCTTTCAAACTTCCGCGAAGGTTTGTCAGTACTCGAATGTTCTTCTCAACTCACGGTGCCCGTAAAGGTATGACCGATACGGCCCTTAAGACAGCCGACTCAGGTTACTTGACTCGTCGTTTGGTTGACGTTGCCCAAGACGTTATCATTCGTGAGGATGACTGTGGAACTGACCGTGGTCTCTTAATTCGCTCTATCACTGAAGGTAAAGAGATGATTGAGTCTCTTGAAGAACGTCTCAATGGTCGTTACACTAAGAAAACTGTTAAACACCCAGAAACTGGTGCAGTTATCATCGGTCCAAATGAATTGATCACAGAAGACAAGGCTCGTGAAATTGTTAATGCTGGTGTCGAAGAAGTAACCATCCGCTCAGTATTTACATGTAACACTCGTCATGGTGTCTGCCGTCACTGTTACGGTATCAACTTGGCGACTGGTGATGCGGTTGAGGTTGGTGAAGCAGTTGGTACAATCGCTGCTCAATCTATCGGGGAACCTGGTACACAGCTTACAATGCGTACCTTCCACACGGGTGGGGTTGCCTCAAATACCGATATCACTCAGGGTCTTCCTCGTGTCCAAGAAATCTTTGAAGCCCGCAATCCTAAAGGGGAAGCGGTCATCACAGAAGTCAAAGGAGAAGTTACAGCAATCGAAGAAGATGCTTCAACTCGTACCAAGAAAGTCTTCGTTAAAGGCGAAACTGGCGAAGGCGAATACGTGGTACCATTCACAGCACGCATGCGTGTCCAAGTTGGCGATCAAATCTCTCGCGGTGCAGCGTTGACAGAAGGTTCTATCCAACCAAAACGTCTCCTTGCTGTACGTGATGTCTTGTCAGTTGAAACTTACCTCCTCGGTGAAGTACAAAAAGTTTACCGTAGCCAAGGGGTAGAAATCGGAGACAAACACATCGAGGTAATGGTTCGTCAAATGATCCGTAAAGTCCGTGTCATGGATCCAGGTGATACAGACCTTCTCATGGGTACTCTCATGGACATCAACGACTTTACAGATGCCAACAAAGATGTTCTTATCGCAGGTGGTGTTCCAGCAACTGGTCGCCCAGTCCTTATGGGAATTACCAAAGCCTCACTTGAAACAAATAGTTTCTTGTCAGCTGCTTCCTTCCAGGAAACAACTCGTGTCCTTACAGATGCGGCTATCCGTGGTAAGAAAGACCATCTCCTTGGTCTCAAGGAAAATGTTATTATCGGTAAGATTATCCCAGCTGGTACAGGTATGGCACGTTACCGTAACCTTGAACCACAAGCAGTCAACGAAGAGTCTTACCTAGCATCTTCACAAGAAAAAGCTCCAGTTGATACGACTGTAGAAGAAGTCGTTGAAACTGTTGAAGTAAGCGAATAAACTAATGCTTAAACAAAAAGAGGGTCTTCCCTCTTTTTTTGTATTAAATATATAGAAAAGGTATATTGATTTTTATATGATTTACAAAATAATTTGAGCTATAAAAGTAGAAAAATTTTTTTCCAAAAAATTGAGCAAAATGCTTGGTATTCAAGGACTAGCATGATAAAATATAACAGCGGGTAGTTTACGAAAAATAATAAATAGTAAATGCATATTTATTCTAAACTAAGTTAAATTTTATGCAACTTGGAGGTAATGTTAGTGAAAAATGATTTGTTTAATGACCGTATTAGTCGATTTTCGATTCGTAAGTTAAATGTAGGAGTTTGTTCAGTTTTACTAGGAACTTTAGTCATGCTTGGAACAGCTACAGGTGTTGGAGCTGATGAAGTAACTGAAGAAAAACAAGCTGATGGAGTTGTAGCTACAACAGAAGTTGACAAGGCAGAAACTCCTCAAACTACAGAAGCAGCACCTGCTAAAGAAGTAACGTACCAAGCAGAAGCAGCACCTGCAGTTTCTACTGAAGTAAAACCTGAGCTAAATAGCGAAAAATTGGCAGCTTACGTTGCTGAAATTGAAGCAAACTTGGCAAACGGTAAATACAGCAACAAGACGGACGAGAGCGTTGAAATTCTTAAAGTAGGTCTTGCTAACGCTCAGAATGTTCTGGCTTCTGCTACAAGCCAAGCTGAATTGGATGCAGCTTACCAATCACTTGTAACAATTGTCAATTCTAAACTTAAAAACAAAGAAAAAGCTGTAGCCGAAACAGAAGTAGCAGCTCCTGAAAAGACAGAAGCCACTACAGGTAAACCTGCAGAAAACACAAAACCAGCTGAAGGTACAAATTCAATTGCGAATACAGGTAAAAACGACCCTCGTAATGGTAAAGAGATTGATAAGAATACTGCCTTCCGTGCAGATACGGCAACAGCTACTGGAATTGGTGCAGACGTTGAAGACGCAACTTCAACTCCAAAAGTTGAAAAACCAGGATTTACAACAGATATAAAAGCAGCGGATTTGGCGAGTCAAATCTCATGGTTGGACTTTGGGGATAAGGCTAACTGGACAGGTACAACGACAACTTCAGATGGCAAACTTGCACTCCAAGTTGGTGCTACCTATACTAAGGAAATAATGCCAGGCTATGTAGTTACCATCAAGGTTAAGTCTTTGAAACCATTCCAAGCAACTGAACTCTATAAAAAACGTCTTGAAGAGCGAGGAGCAACAGAAGCAGAAAAAGCAACCTATGATCCAAACGCTAAAAATGGTTATATCAACTCTATTCGTGATGCAACAACAAGAGCTGCTTTTAATAATAAAGAAGAAGCAAAAGTAATTGCGGATCCACAAAATAGATGGACTGAAATCCGTAAAGAAGGGATCGACACTGGTAATAAACAAACTACGATTTCTTCAGAATTCAACGGTGGAAATATCGGTGTTCAGTTTGAAATTTCTGCGACCTTCCGCGGGAAAGCGGTCAAACCTGCTATTGTCATGGCGGATGGTGAATCAGCTAACCCAGGTGAGTTAGTACTCTTCACTACAAACGGTTCAGGTTGGCAACATGTTGGGGAATGGTTAAAAAGTAATAACCCAAATACGAAAAACTATGTTCCTCAAGATACAAATAACTTATTCGATCCTACAAAACCTAATAACGTTGTAAATATTGATGGAGTTAACTTTAATGGACTTAACTTAAACCTTTTACGTAGAGCAACTGGTGTGGGTGAAGAAGGGAAAACTGTAGCATGGAAATACTATGGAAGCGCAGACTTGAAGACAGGTGGTTTAGGAACAGGCGTATTTGGTCCTAACGTTTCTTCAAACACGATTGCCGTACCTATGGTCATGACACGTGGCGCTTCTGAAATTGGATTATATATCGCATCTTCAGGTAAACAATCAGCAATGCTTGGTTTCTTCCCACTTGATGAAGGAGATGCGCCTGAATCATACGGTAAGGCAGTTCATTCAATTGCAACTGTTGATGGGATTACCGGTAAGAAAGTAAACCAACCTTATCTCGGTCACTTGAGTCCCGATATGGATGAAAACAATACCCTTGATTGGACTGGTGATGACAAGGCGACCACTGCGGATGAAGGCATCGACCAATTGCTTCCGAATGACCTCAAAGGAAAAACCAATGAGTTGATCAAGATGGATCGTACAAAACCAGGGAATTATACGATTACTGTTGAAGCTCATACAGACGGGGCGCCTCAAGCCAATATTTATGGTTGGGTTGACTTTAACCAAAACGGTACCTTTGATGAAGACGAACGCTCTGATTTAGCAACCATTACTAAGGATGGAGCCGTTACCCTAAGATTCACCAAGAGCAAAACCTATATCGATCCTAGTGTCAACGAACTAGGAGTACGGTTACGAATTGCTAAGGATGCTGCTCAAATTGAGAGTCCGACAGGAATGGCCTTTCAGGGGAGGTTGAGGACTTTAAGACTCAAATCACTCACCCACCAAAAGGAGAAGTCAAAGAAACAAGTGGTCTTCAAGGGGCGAAGCAAACTGCAACTGTAGCCTTTACTGCTCGAGGTTTGCAAGGCTATAGCCTAACTGAGTCAGCAAAAATTGATGAAACAGTAGCTCCACAAATGATCGATAACCGTACAGGGCAAGTCGTAACACCTGGCGCAGATGGCTACTATGCTGTAGCTGGTCAAGGGAAATATAAGATCACTCCAAACGGAACTTCTGTTGATGTGGAGTTCATCCCAGAAGATAAATTCCTAGGCACCGCTGATGGAATCTCTATCCGTCGTACAGATAGCAATGGCTATGACACAGGTTGGTCAACTAAATTCCCAGATAAGGAAGCCAACGTTGATACAGTATTAAACACAATGGATGGTCTTTATATCCCAACTGTTACACCAACGGAAATTGAAGGGGTAGATAAGACTTCAACAGATGTCCAAGGTGCGACTCAAACTGGTACCCCAACCTTTAACACAACTACAACTAATGCTAATGGCGACAAGATCTCTGTCACTCCAAGCTTGGAATACCCTGCTAAATTGGTGGACCCAGCGACTGGTCAAGTAACCAATGCAACCTCTGTAACAGTAGCAGGCGAAGGAACTTACAGCATTGACGATGCAACTGGTAAAGTAACCTTTGTTCCAGAGCCAGGATTTACTGGTACTGCAAGAGGTGTTACCGTATCAGTAACAGCACCTGTCGGAAGAGATAAAGATGGAACAGTTCGTGATGAATACCTTAAGACTGCTACGGCTAAGTACACTCCGACTGTAACTCCAATCACGGTGACTCCTACAAACAAGGTTTCTGAGGATGTTCAAAATGTTCCTCAAACACAAACACCTACATTTGAGTTGAGCAACGATAAGACTGCGAAAATCACAAGTAAGAAATTGGTGGATCCCGCAACTGGTCAACCAACTGATGAAACAACAGTGACAGTAGCAGGTGAAGGTAGCTATACTATCGACCCAACGACTGGAGCAGTAACATTTACGCCAGAAAAAGACTTTGTCGGTACTGCAAAAGGAGTAACTGTTCAGGCAACTGCTACTATTACAAATGCTAATGGTAAGACTGCAACCATTACTTCAGATGCGACCTACACACCAACGGTTGTGCCAGCAGTTCCAACTGCAAGCCCTGCAACTTCAAAAGATATCCAAGGTGCGACTCAAACCGGTACACCAACCTTTGCAGGAACAACTGTTCAAGTAAATGGTGAAGATAAAGCTATTACCATTAAAGACAATAGCTACACATTGCTAGATAAAGATGGTAACGAAGTTTCAACTACACCAGCTTATGCTGAAGATGGAACAACACCAATCGGTACCTTCACGATCGAACCAGCAACTGGTACTGTAACATTCACACCAACTGATAAGTCTTACACAGGTAAAGTAGCTCCTGTTAAGGTTCAAGCTGAAAGCTCAAATGGTATCAAAGTTGATACAACTTACACACCTGAGATTGTTCCAGTAACACCAACTGCGACACCAGCAGAAACAACAGACATCCAAGGCGCAACTCAAAAAGGTAAGCCTGAATTCAAGGGTGGAACTGTAACGGTTGATGGAGTAGAAAAAACTGTTCCAATCAACGAAGCTGTTCCAGCAACATTTGACGATGGAACAACAACTAAGACTGTTGAAGGTGTTGGTACATACACAGTAGCAGCAGACGGTACTGTTACATTTGTACCAGAAAAATCATTTGTCGGAACTGCACCAGCTGTGACAGTTGTCCGCGAAGATAAGAACGGAACAAAAGCTTCAGCAACCTACACACCAACAGTAACCCCAGTAACACCAACAGCGAAACCAGCTGAATCAGTAGCACCTCAAGGTGTGGTTCAAACGGGAACTGTAACCTTCACAGAAGGTAACCCAGTAGCGCCAATCGACAAGGATACTATTACTCTTCTCGATGAAAATGGTCAACCAGCTACTTCCGTAGATGCTAAGTCGCCAGATGGCAAGGTTATCGGTACTTTCACAGTTGATAAAGCAACAGGTATCGTAACTTTCACACCAACAGATAAATCATACTCAGGTGAAGTGGTTCCAGTTAAGGTTCAGGCTAAAGATGCTAACGGCACTCCAGCAGAAACAACCTACACACCTAAGATTACTCCAGTAACGCCAACAGCAACCCCAGCTGTCTCTAAAGATATTCAAGGTGCGACACAAACTGGTAAACCAACCTTCACAGAAGGCGATCCACGTGTACCAATTGATGAGAACGTTCCAGCAACCTTTGACGACGGTTCAATCATTCGTGTTGTTCCAGGTCAGGGAAGCTACGCTATCCAACCTGATGGAACTGTAACCTTTAAACCAGAGAAGTCCTTTACTGGAACTGCTAAAGGGGTAACAGTTAAACGTGTTGATAAGAATGGCACAGTGGTTACAGCTAGGTACACACCAACTGTTGTCCCAGTAACGCCAACAGCAACCCCAGCAGAAACTACAGACATTCAAGGAGCTACTCAAATTGGTAAACCAGAATTTAAGGGTGGAACTGTTGATATTGATGGTGTTGAAAAAACAGTTGCCATTAATGAAGATGTTCCAGCAACCTTTGACGATGGTTCGACGACTAAGACTGTAGACGGAGTTGGTAAGTTTACAGTAGCACCAGATGGTACTGTAACCTTCGTTCCAGAACCTAACTTCACTGGCACTGCGCCGACAGTAACAGTGGTTCGTGAGGATAAGAATGGAACGAAAGTTTCTGCTACTTATACTCCAACTGTAACTCCAATTACAATCACTCCAACAGACAAAGTTTCTGAGGATATCCAAAACGTTCCACAAACTCAAACACCTACATTTGAGTTGAGCAACGATAAGACTGCGAAAATCACAAGTAAGAAATTGGTAGATCCAGCAACTGGTCAACCTACTGATGAAACTACTGTGACAGTTCCAGGAGAAGGAACTTACACTATTGATCCTACTACAGGAGCAGTAACATTTACGCCAGAAAAAGACTTTGTCGGTACTGCAAAAGGAGTAACTGTTCAGGCAACTGCTACTATTACAAATGCTAATGGTAAGACTGCAACCATTACTTCAGATGCGACCTACACACCAACGGTTGTGCCAGCAGTTCCAACTGCAAGCCCTGCAACTTCAAAAGATATCCAAGGTGCGACTCAAACCGGTACACCAACCTTTGCAGGAACAACTGTTCAAGTAAATGGTGAAGATAAAGCTATTACCATTAAAGACAATAGCTACACATTGCTAGATAAAGATGGTAACGAAGTTTCAACTACACCAGCTTATGCTGAAGATGGAACAACACCAATCGGTACATTCGCGATCAACCCAGCAACTGGTACTGTAACATTCACACCAACTGATAAGTCTTACACAGGTAAAGTAACTCCTGTTAAGGTTCAAGCTGAAAGCTCAAACGGAATCAAGGTTGATACAACTTACACACCTGAGATTGTTCCAGTAACACCAACTGCGACACCAGCAGAAACAACAGACATCCAAGGTGCAACTCAAAAAGGTAAGCCTGAATTCAAGGGTGGAACTGTAACGGTTGATGGAGTAGAAAAAACTGTTCCAATCAACGAAGCTGTTCCAGCAACATTTGACGATGGAACAACAACTAAGACTGTTGAAGGTGTTGGTACATACACAGTAGCAGCAGACGGTACTGTTACATTTGTACCAGAAAAATCATTTGTCGGAACTGCACCAGCTGTGACAGTTGTCCGCGAGGACATGAATGGCACAAAAGCTTCTGCTACATACACTCCAACAGTAACCCCAGTAACACCAACAGCAACACCAGTTGAAACTACAGATATCCAAGGTGCTACACAAACTGGTAAACCTGTATTTACTGAAGGCGATAGCCGTGTGCCAATGAACGATGATGTTCCAGCGACATTTGACGATGGCTCAACAACTAAGACCGTTGAAGGTGTTGGTACTTACACAGTAGCAGCAGACGGTACTGTTACATTTGTACCAGAGAAATCATTTGTCGGAACTGCACCAGCTGTGACAGTTGTCCGCGAAGATAAGAACGGAACAAAAGCTTCAGCAACCTACACACCAACAGTTACACCAGTCACACCAACTGCAACACCAGCTGAATCAGTTGCACCTCAAGGTGTGGTTCAAACTGGTACTGTTACCTTCACAGAAGGTGACCCAGTTGCACCAATCGACAAGGATACGATTACTCTTCTTGATGAAAATGGTCAACCAGCAGCTTCAGTAGTTGCTAAGTCGCCAGAAGGTAAAGAAATCGGTACATTCACAGTTGATAAAGCAACAGGTGTTGTAACCTTCACACCAACTGACAAGTCATACTCAGGTGATGTTGTTGCCGTTAAGGTTCAAGCTAAAGATGCCAACGGTACACCGGCTGAAACAACCTACACACCTAAGATTACTCCAGTTGTTCCAACAGCTGAAGATGCTACTTCAACTGATAAACAAGGTCAAACCCAAACAGGTAAACCTAAGTTTACAGAAGGCGATAGCCGTGTACCAATGGATGATGATACACCAGCAACATTCGAAGATGGATCAACTACGAAGACTATCCCAGGTGAAGGAACCTACACAGTAGCACCAGACGGAACAGTTACATTCGTACCAGAAAAATCATTCACAGGCACAGGAACAGGCGTGACTGTTAAACGTGTAGATAAGAACGGTACACCAGTTACTGCTAAGTACACTCCAACTGTTACACCAGTCACACCAACTGCAACACCAGCTGAATCAGTTGCACCTCAAGGTGTGGTTCAAACTGGTACTGTTACCTTCACAGAAGGTGACCCAGTTGCACCAATCGACAAGGATACGATTACTCTTCTTGATGAAAATGGTCAACCAGCAGCTTCAGTAGTTGCTAAGTCGCCAGAAGGTAAAGAAATCGGTACATTCACAGTTGATAAAGCAACAGGTGTTGTAACCTTCACACCAACTGACAAGTCATACTCAGGTGATGTTGTTGCCGTTAAGGTTCAAGCTAAAGATGCCAACGGTACACCGGCTGAAACAACCTACACACCTAAGATTACTCCAGTTGTTCCAACAGCTGAAGATGCTACTTCAACTGATAAACAAGGTCAAACCCAAACAGGTAAACCTAAGTTTACAGAAGGTGATCCAGTAGTTCCAATGGATGATGATACACCAGCAACATTCGAAGATGGTTCAACAACGAAGACTATCCCAGGAGAAGGAACATACACAGTAGCACCAGATGGAACTGTAACCTTCGTACCAGAAAAATCATTCACAGGAACAGGAACAGGCGTGACTGTTAAACGTGTCGATAAGAATGGTACACCAGTAACAGCTAAGTACACACCAACTGTGACTCCAGTAACACCAACAGGTGAAGATGTTACATCAACAGATATCCAAGGTAAGACACAAACAGGTAAACCTAAGTTTACAGAAGGTGATCCAAGTGTACCAATGGATGACGATGTTCCAGCTACATTCGAAGATGGTTCAACAACTAAGACTATCCCAGGAGAAGGAACCTACACAGTAGCTCCAGATGGAACAGTCACATTTGTCCCAGAGAAATCATTCACAGGCACAGGAACAGGCGTGACTGTTAAACGTGTCGATAAGAACGGTACACCAGTTACTGCTAAATACACACCAACTGTAACACCAGTAACACCAACTGCAACACCAGTTGAAACTACAGATATCCAAGGTGCTACCCAAACAGGTAAACCTAAGTTTACAGAAGGTGATCCAGTAGTTCCAATGGATGATGATACACCAGCAACCTTCGAAGATGGTTCAACAACTAAGGTAATCCCAGGTGAAGGAACATATACAGTAGCGCCAGATGGAACTGTAACATTTGTCCCAGAGAAATCATTCACAGGCACAGGAACAGGCGTGACTGTTAAACGTGTCGATAAGAATGGTACACCAGTAACAGCTACCTACACACCAACTGTGACTCCGGTGACACCAACAGCGGAACCAGCTACAACTATTGGACCAAAAGGTCAAGAACAGTCTGGTAAACCAACATTCAAGGAAGGCGATAGCCGTGTTCCAATGAATGATGATGTTCCGGCAACATTTGACGATGGTTCAACAACTAAGACTATTTCAGGTGTTGGTACATACACAGTAGCACCAGACGGAACAGTAACCTTCAAACCAGAACCTGAATTTACAGGAACAGCTCCATCAGTTACAGTTGTTCGTGAAGATATGAACGGAACAAAAGCTTCTGCAACCTACACACCAACAGTAACACCAGTTACTACATTTGTAGATAAAGAAGGTAAAGAAATTCCAGGATATCCAACAGAAGACGGCGAAAATCCTAAGAAAGACATTCCGGGATACCGCTTCGTAGAAACTAAGAAACTTCCAAACGGGGACACAGAACATGTCTACGAAAAAGTGAAGACTAGTTACAAGGATAAAGACGGAAATGAAATTCCAGGATATCCAACAGAAGACGGCGAAAATCCTAAGAAAGATATTCCAGGCTACCGCTTCGTAGAAACTAAGAAACTTCCAAACGGGGACACAGAACATGTCTACGAAAAAGTGAAGACTAGTTACAAGGATAAAGACGGAAATGAAATTCCAGGATATCCAACAGAAGACGGTGAAAATCCTAAGAAAGATATTCCAGGCTACCGCTTCGTAGAGACTAAGAAACTTCCAAACGGGGACACAGAACATGTCTACGAAAAAGTGAAGACTAGTCACAAGGATAAAGACGGAAATGAAATTCCAGGATATCCAACAGAAGACGGTGAAAATCCTAAGAAAGATATTCCAGGCTACCGCTTCGTAGAAACTAAGAAACTTCCAAACGGGGACACAGAACATGTCTACGAAAAAGTGAAGACTAGTTACAAGGATAAAGACGGAAATGAAATTCCAGGATATCCAACAGAAGACGGTGAAAATCCTAAGAAAGATATTCCAGGCTACCGCTTCGTAGAGACTAAGAAACTTCCAAACGGGGACACAGAACATGTCTACGAAAAAGTGAAGACTAGTTACAAGGATAAAGACGGAAATGAAATTCCAGGATATCCAACAGAAGACGGTGAAAATCCTAAGAAAGACATTCCAGGCTACCGCTTCGTAGAGACTAAGAAACTTCCAAACGGCGACACAGAGCACGTTTATGAGAAGGTTAAGACTCCAGATCCAGAGCCAACTCCAGATCCGAAACCAACTCCAGATCCAGAGCCAACTCCAGATCCGAAACCAACTCCAGATCCAGAGCCAACTCCAGATCCGAAACCAACTCCAGATCCAGAACCAACTCCAGATCCGAAACCAACTCCAGATCCAGAGCCAACTCCAGATCCGAAACCAACTCCAGATCCAGAGCCAACTCCAGATCCGAAACCAACTCCAGATCCAGAGCCAACTCCAGATCCGAAACCAACTCCAGATCCAGAGCCAACTCCAGATCCGAAACCAACTCCAGATCCAGAGCCAACTCCAGATCCGAAACCAACTCCAGATCCGAAACCAACTCCAGATCCAGAGCCAACTCCAGATCCGAAACCAACTCCAGATCCAGAGCCAACTCCAGATCCAGAACCGACTCCAGATTCAGAAAAACCAGAAGCTCCAGTTAAACCAACTCCAGCTAAGGGAAATGCTCCTCAATTGCCAAATACTGGTACTGAAGATCATGCTAGCCTTGCAGCTCTTGGTTTAGTAGGTGTCTTGAGTGGATTTGGACTTATCGCTCGTAAAAAGAAAGAAGACTAATCAACTCTGTAAAGTAGTGGAAAAGTCACCTTTCTAATTAAAAACTAGTACATCCAAAGATGTACTAGTTTTTTTTATCTCTTTGCTGCTTGTTTTAAGGATAGAACTATGCTACAATCTTGTAAAATAAACAAGGATATCAAGATATGAAAAGTGAATACCAAAAAATGATTGCGGGAGAACCCTATCGCCCATTCGATCCAGAACTTCGTGCTCTAGCACAAACAGCACGACAAAAGCAAGCCTCCTTTAATGAAGAAGTCGATCCGCTAAAAGGTATGGAAATCATCAAAGGCTGGTTTGGCTCAACTGGTGAAAACCTCTATGTCAATACTCGTTTGGTAGTGGATTATGGTGTCAATATTCATTTGGGAGAAAATTTCTATTCCAATTGGAATCTGACCATGTTGGATGTTTGTCCTATTACCATTGGCGACAATGCTATGATTGGTCCTAACTGCCAATTTTTAACACCCCTTCATCCACTGGATCCAGATGAACGAAATTCAGGTTTAGAATTTGGGAAACCAATTACAATTGGCAAGAACTTCTGGGCAGGTGGTGGGGTTATTGTCCTTCCAGGTGTTACACTAGGTGATAACGTTGTTGCAGGAGCAGGAGCTGTCATTACTAAATCTTTTGGTGATAATGTAGTTCTGGCAGGCAACCCAGCACGAGTTATCAAAGAAATTCCAGTCAAAGAAAATTAAAAGAACAGCGAAATGCTGTTCTTTTTTTGCACCATAAGCAATGATTGTTAATGAATTTCGGATGGGCTTAAGAAAACTTTCAGAAAAAGTTTAGGCTTCTTTTAGGAAAGACCCGTAGACTAAGAGCATGTAAAATGAAAGACGAGGAAACGGGCATGAAAGCAAAAAAATGGACATTCCTATTAACAAGTATAACAACTCTAGCACTGGTAACAGCATGTACCCAGTCAACTTCAAATACAACAGCTAGTAATAGTACTGCAACAACTACATCCACTACAGATGCTAAGAAAACTAACTATTTCACAGACAAGGACTACGATACCTCCTATGATGAAAGACAGCAGCAACTGTAACTTTGTCAGGATCAACGGCGACGGTATCAGGTGACGGAGTGGCCGTATCAGGATCTACCGTTACAATCTCTAAGTCAGGTACCTATGTGATCTCTGGTCAATCTGATGGAGTTCAAATTAAAATTGAAGCCGAGAAGACTGATGATGTACATATTGTTCTAAAGGGTGTGACCATGACCAATACCAATGCAACTATTTCTGCAACATCAGCTGGTCATGTTTACCTAACTCTAGCAGATGGCACAACCAATAGCCTCTCAGATTCAGCTTCTAATAGTGATGAAAAAGCTGATGCAGCCCTCTTCTCTAAAGTGGACTTGACCATCAACGGTAAGGGAACTCTTAATGTAGATGGCAAGAAAAATAATGGTATCAAGGCAAATGATATACTTCACATCACAGGCGGGACCTACAACATCACAGCAGTCGGAGATGCTTTTAATGTCAATGATGAACTCAACATTACCGGCACAACCATGACTATCGATGCCAAGGAAGACGGAGTTAAGGTCGACAATGATGAGGACACTTCTGTAGGAACCATGTATCTCTCTGATAATACCATCACTGTTACTGCAGGGGACGATGGTATCCACGCATCAGGTGATTTGGTGATTGATAGTGGTACCTATACTGTTAAGAATTCTACAGAAGGGCTTGAAGGTAAGTCAATCACTATCAACGGTGGAGACATCACCATATACTCAACAGATGATGGTGTCAATGCGGCCAACAAAAACGCCCAACAAAGTGAAATCTTCTTTACTATGAATGGCGGGAACTTGACGGTTGAAGTTAGTCAAGGGGACACAGATCCAATTGACTCAAACGGTAATATTACAGTTAATGGAGGAACCATCAAAATGACTGGTCAAACTGGTTTTGACTTTGATGGAACAGCGACCTACACAGGCGGAGACATCTATCTCAATGGTGAAAAACAAACTGAGATTGTCAATTCGATGCCTGGTGGAGGTGGACCTCAAGGGAACGGTGGCCCTGGTGGACGACCATAAAAGAAAATCTCCTTTCTCGAAAGAGAAGGGAGATTTTTATGTTATTAGGACGAAAAAGAATTATTCTCCGTCTTTTTTAAAGATGTTTTTTACGCCAGATACTGCACCTTCGACAGCTTCTTTTGCATCTTCAGCAACTTCTTTAGCTTTTGAAGCTACCTTTTCTGCAGCTCCTTCTGCTTGAGTTTTTGTATCGCCAGTTAGTTTACCAAAACCTTCTTTAACAGAACCTTTAGCTTGGTTGAATTTTTCTTCGATTGACATGGGGGATACCTCCGTTAATTTTTTGTATTATCTAAATTACATCAGATATTAATTTAAGTATATACCCTTTTATGCTAAAAAGCAAAAAACTGATACGAAAGCATCAGTTTATTTTTTTAATAGGTTACAACATTTAATTGACCTTTATCATACTCGGCGATAAAGATATTTGAGACTTCTTCGAAACCTTCTTCTTTCAATTTCTCAGTTAGCCACTCCTCGGATTTGCCAATTGTTTCTAGGATTTCAACTTGGACAACACCATCTGTAATGACTGGGTATTTAGGATTCTCGTCACCCATTCTTACAACAATTAGCTGCCCATTTTGCTCAATCACAGCTCTCTTGACATCCTTCAGTTGGAAGATTCCTTGAGAGCGCAATTTAAGAGCTACATCTGCAGCTGCAAGACCTTTTGTGCGGCAGGTTTCAGGATCTAACTTACCATTTTTGATGATAATAGTTGGTTTCCCGTCAATTAAGTGTTTGAAAAAGGAAATATTGGTATTCAACCATTTAAGGAGCAGGATGAGAATAGTCCAGATGATTAAGATTGTTACGTATTGGATGATGGTAATCGAGCTATTGTAGATAACCCCACCGATAATACCCCCGAGAACAAAGTTCTGGATTTGATCTACTGCAGAACTTGGTGCTAAATTTCCTTTACCTGTTACGTTAATAACAAAAACAAGAGAAAGTAGCCCCAAGGCCAATTTAATTGCAATCGTAGCAAAAAAGCTTATCATTTTTCAACCTCCACGAGTTCAACGTCTGATTTATAGAGTTCCATCTTTTCTAACAAATAGCTATCTTGGTCAGTCCCGCTAATGGCACGATAAAAATTGTCGCCAACCTTAATAATAGCTCCATCAGTAGTAGCTGAAGTATTGACATAAATATCTTTTTTATCAACACCTAACTCTTTTGATACAATCTCGATGAAGTGTAAGGAACTACGAAATTGATTATCATTGGATTGGCTGTTTTGAAAATTCGTAATGCTAATCAATACAAAAGCAATTAACGTCAAAATAGAAATGAGCGATAATTCACGGAACTTACTCCCTCTTTTATCTTGAAAGCCTTAAATGCAAAGAATCCAGTCACAATCACTAAGAATGTCGACACAATAATCATGGTCCAATTCTGTTGACTAATCTGACTGAGAACATAGTCATATGAATAGAATTTCATAAGATTTCTCCCTTTTTTAAATTCAATCTATTATAAACTAATTCCTAAGCTATAGCAATTTTAATATGACGAAAAAATTATTCAATTATTGTTTCCTATTTAAAACAAGTTTTTCTGATTTGCCTTAGGCTCCCGCCTTGACTTTCGTTTTGCTTTTGTTATAATAGTACAAATTTAGAGGAGGTACCCTATGATTCAAAAACACGCCATTCCTATTTTAGAGTTTGATGATAATCCTCAGGCAGTCATTATGCCGAATCATGAAGGTTTGGATTTGCAGTTACCAAAGAAGTGCATCTATGCATTTTTGGAAGAAGAGATTGACCGCTTTGCTCAGGAAGTAGGGGCGGAGTGCGTTGGGGAGTTTGTGTCTGCCACTAAGACCTACCCCGTTTATGTCATGGACTACAAAGGTGAAAAAGTTTGTCTAGCCCAAGCTCCTGTAGGTTCTGCCCCGGCCGCCCAGTTTATGGATTGGTTGATTGGCTATGGTGTGGAGAAAATCATCTCTACAGGCACTTGTGGAGTGTTAGCGAATATAGAAGAAATGCCTTTTTGGTTCCAGTCCGAGCCCTGCGTGATGAGGGGACGAGCTACCACTATGTAGCGCCTTCTCGTTATATGGATGTACATGTCGAAGCGATTTCTGTCATCGAGCAAGTCTTGGAACAACTAGGCATTCCTTATGAAGAGGTTATGACTTGGTCGACAGATGGTTTTTACCGAGAAACGGCTGAAAAAGTTGCCTATCGCAAGGAAGAAGGCTGTGCAGTTGTGGAGATGGAGTGTGCAGCTCTTGCAGCAGTTGCCCAGCTTCGAGGAGTCGTTTGGGGACAACTTCTATTTACAGCCGACTCTCTAGCGGATTTAGAAAATTATGATAGCCGCGATTGGGGTTCAGAAGCTTTTGACAAGGCCTTAGAACTCTGTCTTGAAATTGTTAGTCATATGTGACTGCTTTTACTGTTTTATGGTACAATGTAACTATGTTATTCAAATCATTTTCGGAAAAAATAAACACGACCTTGGGGCGTTTATCACCTGCTCGTCGAATTTTTTTAAGTTTTGCTTTGGTTATTCTCGCAGGCTCTCTCCTTTTGAGTCTGCCATTTGTGCAAGCAACAAGCTCCCAAGCGACCTATTTCGACCATCTCTTTACAGCAGTATCCATGGTCTGTGTGACAGGACTCTTTACTCAACCAGTAGCTACCACATATAACATCTGGGGGCAGTTAATCTGTATGTTTTTGATCCAGATTGGTGGTTTGGGTCTCATGACCTTTATAGGGGTCTTTTATATTCAAAGTAAGCAAAAGCTCAGCCTTCGTAGCCGTGAAACAATTCTGGAGAGCTTTAGTTATGGAGAAACTCAGTCTTTAATGGTTTTCATACGTTCGATTTTCTTGACGACTTTTCTCATTGAAGGACTAGGAGCCTTCCTATTGAGTTTTCGTTTTATTCCTGAATTTGGTTGGGGTCGAGGGATGTTTACCTCTATCTTCGTAGCTATTTCAGCTTTCTGTAATGCCGGTTTTGATAATTTTGGGAGTACAAGTTTAGTAGCTTTTCAAACTGATCCTTTGATTAATCTAGTGCTTGCTGCTTTGATCATCACAGGCGGTCTAGGGTTCATGGTTTGGTTTGACCTGGCCACGCAGTTGAGCAAGAAAAAACGTCGGCTTCGCTTTCATACCAAATTGGTTCTCTTCTTGACAACAGGAATTTTATTTACTGGAACAGTTTCAACCCTCTTGATAGAGTGGAACAATCCGGGAACGATTGGGAATCTCAGCATCCCTGATAAATTGCTAGTCAGTTTTTTCCAAACAGTTAGCATGAGAACGGCGGGTTTTGCTTCTATTGATTTTACCCAGGCTCGGCCTGTTACTTTGCTGATTTATATCTTACAAATGTTTCTCGGTGGGGCGCCTGGTGGAACAGCCGGGGGGCTTAAAATCACAACCTTCTTTGTATTATTGGTCTTTGCACGCAGTGAACTTTTAGGATTACCCCATGCCAATGTAGCTCGGAGAACAATTTTACCTCGGACAGTCCAAAAATCATTCAGTGTCTTTATTATCTTCCTGCTAACTTTCTTGCTGGGCTTGATCCTGTTAGGGGTAACCGCAGAAGGGAATCCGCGCTTTATCTACATCATGTTCGAGACAATTTCAGCGCTTGCCACGGTCGGAGTGACTGCCAATCTGACACCGGAGTTAGGCAGATTAGCTCTTAGCATCGTCATGCTACTGATGTTTATCGGACGGATCGGACCGCTCACGCTATTAGTCAGTTTGGCTGAGTATCAACCAGATAAGAAAGATATGATCCACTATATGAAAGCAGATATTACGATAGGATAGGAAAGGATAAACTATGTCAGATCGGACAATTGGAATTTTAGGTTTGGGTATTTTTGGGAGTAGTGTACTTACCGCTCTCGCTCAGCATGATATAAATATTATCGCCATTGACGACCATGAGGAACGAATCAATCAGTTCGAACCGGTCTTGGTACGTGGAGTTGTTGGAGATATTACCGATGAAGAGCTCTTGCTCTCAGCAGGAATTGATACCTGCGATACAGTTGTGGTGGCAACTGGGGAAAATTTAGAATCTAGTGTGCTTGCAGTTATGCATTGCAAGAGTCTAGGAGTACCAACTGTTATTGCTAAGGTTAAAAGCCATACAGCAAAAAAAGTCCTTGAAAAAATTGGCGCAGATTCAGTCATCTCACCAGAGTTTGAGATGGGTCGTTCGTTGGCACAGACTATTTTATTTAATAACAGCGTTGATGTTTTTCAGTTGGACAAAAATGTCTCGATAGTCGAAATGAAAATTCCAAGGTCGTGGGCAGGTAAGAGTCTAAGTGAACTTGATCTTCGAGGACAATACAATCTCAATATTCTTGGTTTTCGTGACTATGAAAATGCTCCCTTGGATGTTCAATTTGGGCCGGATGATCTATTGAAAGCCGATGGCTATATGATGGCAGTAATCAATAACCAATATTTGGATAATCTAGCACACCTTAATGATTAAAAGAGAAATGACCATTCTTTTTTCTAGTGACTATTGAGTCAATATAAGTATTTTATAAGAAGGATTTAAGAAAAATTTTAACTTTTTCTTAATCCTTTTTAATTTTAGGAGATTATACTAGAGTCATCAAAAAAAAGAAAACTCTAAGGAGAATCCTATGAAATTCAATCCAAATCAGAGATATACTCGTTGGTCTATTCGCCGTCTCAGTGTCGGTGTTGCTTCAGTTGTTGTGGCTAGTGGTTTCTTTGTCCTAGTCGGTCAACCAAGTTCTGCACGTGCTGATGTCGTCAATCCGACTCCTGCCCAAGTCGTGTCAAACGACGCCTCAGTGAGTGAAAAGGGCGACCTATCAGCAGAGGTTCTAAATAGAGCAGTAGATGTAGATCTTTCTTCAGAACAGTCTATTCCAACACCTCAAGCAAGTGTGGATACTACAAGCTCTTCAGAAAAATTGGATGATGCTGATAAAGAGCCAGTAGTAGCACCAAAAGAAGATGTACAAGCACAACCTGACTCTAAGAAACAAACAGAAGATGCAGTTAAACCTGTGGAAGGTTCTGAGTCTACAGTTTCTGGACAAGACCGTGAAGCTAGTGAAGCGCAACCAGCGACTACTCCAGCTGAAGTGCAAAAGGGTGTGGCCGACAATACCAAAGACACAGTAGATGTTCCAGCTAGCTACCTTGACAAAGCTAATTTCCCAGGACCATTTACAGCTGGTGTCAACCAAGTCATTCCATACGAATTCTTCGCTGGTGACGGCATGTTGACTCGCCTTATCTTGAAAGCATCCGATAAGGCTCCATGGTCAGACAACGGCTCAGCTAAAAATTCTGCTCTCCCACCAGTAGAAAACTTAGGCAAAGACCTCTACTTCTATGAAGTGGATTTGGCAGGTACTCAAGGTAAATCAGATAAAGAGCTTCTTGACTTCTTGAAACAAAACGGCACTCAAAGCTATAAAGCTACTATCAAGGTGTACGGTGCAAAAGACGGCAAGCCTGACTTAACTAATCTGGTAGCGACTAAAGATTTGACTGTTAATTTGAATGGCTTGACCACACCAAATCAGGTTAAAGAATCTGTTGTTAACAATGTCAAAGATATGATTGATGTTCCAGCTAGCTACCTTGATAAGGCTAAGGTTCCTGGACCTTTCTTGGCCGGTGTCAACCAAGTTATACCATACGAAGCTTTTGGTGGAGATGGAATGTTGACCCGCCTTATCTTGAAAGCCTCAGACAAAGCCCCATGGTCAGAAAACGGAACAGCTAAAAATCCTGCTCTTCCGCCAGTAGAAAAATTGGGCAAAGGCCTTTACTTCTATGAAGTAGACTTGGCTGGCACCCAAGGAAAATCTGATAAAGAGTTGCTTGACTTCTTGAAACAAAATGGTACTCAAAGTTATAAAGCTACTATCAAGGTGTACGGTGTGAAAGATGGCAAGGCCGATTTGACTAACCTGGTAGCGACTAAAGATTTGACTGTTAACTTGAATGGTTTGACCACACCAGCTGAAGTGCAAAAAGGTGTGGCTGACAACACCAAAGACACAGTAGATGTTCCAGCTTCTTACTTGGATAGAGCTAATTTCCCAGGTCCATTTACAGCTGGTGTCAACCAAGTCATTCCATACGAATTCTTCGCTGGTGACGGTATGTTGACTCGCCTTATCTTGAAAGCATCTGATAAGGCTCCATGGTCAGACAACGGCTCAGCTAAAAATCCTGCCCTCCCACCAGTAGAGAAATTGGGCAAAGGCCTTTACTTCTACGAAGTAGACTTGGCTGGCACTCAAGGAAAATCTGACAAAGAGCTACTTGACCTCTTGAAACAAAACGGCACTCAAAGTTATAAAGCTACTATCAAGGTGTACGGTGCAAAAGACGGCAAGGCGGATTTGAGAAACCTCGTAGCGACTAAGGATTTGGATGTCAACTTGAACGGCTTAACTACTCCAGCTGAAGTCCAAAAAGGCGTGGCTGACAATACTAAAGATACAGTAGATGTCCCAGCTTCTTACTTGGATAGAGCTAATTTCCCAGGACCATTTACAGCTGGTGTCAACCAAGTCATTCCATACGAATTCTTCGCTGGTGACGGCATGTTGACTCGCCTTATCTTGAAAGCATCCGATAAGGCTCCATGGTCAGACAATGGAATGGATAAAAATCCAGCTCTATTGCCACTTGAAGGCTTGGCTAAAGGTCAATATTTCTATGAAGTGGATTTGAATGGCAATACGGTTGGTAAAGATGGTCAGGACTTGCTGGAGCAAATTCGAGCTAACGGAACCCATACATATTTAGCTACTATTAAAGTCTACGGCGCTAAAGACGGCAAGCCTGACTTAACCAATCTAGTTGCTACTCGCCAAGTAACGATTCGACTTCGTGGAAAAGAAATGGCGACAATACCATCTCAACCAGGTCAGATGAATACGAAGCCTTCTGAAACAGGCTCTACAGGTATGACTGAGGGTATGATGGGTACAAATTACCATATGTCAGATATGAAAGTAGATCAACCAGCTTCTAGCCCAATGGCTAATATGATGAAAAAAGATGATAAAGGGATGCTACCAAATACTGGTGAAGCTCAAACGGCCACAGCTGGACTTGGAATCCTTGGCCTAGCCTTGGCAGGTTTTGTTGGATTTTTGGGTTGGAAAACCAAAAGAGAAGATTAAGGTTCAAATCATTTAAACATTACGGAAAATAGTGTTATACTAAAGCAAGTATAACACTGTTTTTATCGAAGGAGTGTCAGATGAAAAAGACAATTTTGTTGGTTGATGATGAGATAGATATTCTAGATATTCAAAATCGCTATCTTTTACAGGCAGGTTACGATGTTTTAGTTGCCCATGACGGTAAGGAAGGCTTAGAACTTTTTAGAAAAAAATCTATCGATCTCATTATCACAGATATCATGATGCCTAATATGGACGGTTATGATTTCATCAGCGAAGTTCAGTATATTGCCCCTGATCAACCCTTTCTCTTTACAACTGCTAAGACAAGCGAACAGGATAAGATTTATGGATTAAGTTTGGGGGCGGATGATTTTATAGCTAAACCGTTTAGCCCACGGGAATTGGTTTTGAGAGTGAATAATATCTTGCGCCGCCTTAGTCGTGGCGGAGAGACCGAGCAGATTGAGTTTGGTGACTTAGTGATCAACCATGTGACTCATGAGGTTCGCATTGGGGAACAGCCTTTGGAATTGACAGTGAAATCTTTTGAACTTCTATGGATATTAGCTAGCAATCCTGAGAGAGTTTTTTCAAAGACGGAACTTTACGAGAAGGTATGGCAAGAAGACTATGTGGATGATACCAATACACTCAATGTTCATATTCATGCTTTGAGACAAGAGTTGAGTAAGTATACGAATTTAAACACTCCTGCGATCAAAACTGTTTGGGGATTGGGCTATAAGATGGAAAGACCGAGAGGTAAAAAATGAAATTAAAAAGCTATATTTTAGTGGGGTATCTAGTTTCGACTCTACTGACGATTTTGGTCGTTTTCTGGGCAGTCCAACGAATGTTGATTGAGAAAAGTGAAGTTTACTTTCTGGTTGGAATGACCTTGATTGCAAGTTTCATTGGCGCTGCAGTGAGCATCTTTCTTTTGTCACCTGTTTTTTCTTCTCTGAAACATTTGAAAAAACAAGCTCAGAATATAGCAAGCAAGGATTTCAGCAAAGAAATCGAAACCAAAGGGCCGATAGAATTTCAAGAGTTAGGCCAAGCTTTTAATGACATGTCCCGCAATTTACAAGATACCTTTCAATCACTTGATGAGAGTGAGCAAGAAAAGAGAATGATGATTGCTCAGCTCTCTCACGATATTAAAACTCCCATTACCTCCATTCAGGTTACTGTGGAAGGAATTCTAGATGGAGTAATTAAGGAAGAGGAACGACTCCATTACTTAACCACGATTGGTCGCCAAACCGAGCGTTTAAACAAGCTAGTCGAAGAATTGGATGTTTTGACTCTTAACGTTCAGCCTCAAGATATAGCTGACGAAGAAGTCGAAGATGTGTTTTTAGATCAGCTGTTGATTGAGTCGATGAGTGAATTTCAACTTCAGATTGAACAAGAGGAGCGAGATGTCTACATCCAAGTAAAGCCTGAGTCTGCGAAAATCAAGAGTTATTATGACAAACTCTCTCGTATTCTAGTCAATTTGTTAAACAATGCATTTAAATATTCAGAACCTGGAACTAGGATTGAAGTTCTTGCTCAATTAACAGAAGAAGAGCTCATAATCAGTGTGAAAGACGAGGGTCAAGGTATTCTTCCTGAAGATTTGGAAAAAATTTTTAATCGACTGTATCGTGTAGAAACATCACGTAATATGAAGACAGGTGGTCATGGATTAGGGCTTGCGATTGCACGAGAACTAGCTCATCAACTAGGTGGTGAAATAACAGCAGAAAGCCAGCATGGATTAGGAAGTACGTTTACATTTCATCTTAATTTGAAATAAAACTAAAAAATTTTCTTTACAAATGTAGTATTTCATGGTACAATAGCCTTTGTGTGAAATAGCAGCAGGAAAGCATGAAGCTCGTCAACAGGTGTCTTATAACAAGTAACCTTGGCTGTTTAGGCGAAGGGCATCTGCACGAATCAGGGCTTTCTAAGTGACTATTTCCGCCGGAATTATATTTATATTAGGAGGACATACATATGTCACGTTATACAGGACCATCTTGGAAACAAGCTCGTCGCCTTGGCCTTTCACTTACAGGTACAGGTAAAGAATTGGCACGTCGTAACTACGTACCAGGACAACACGGACCAAATAACCGTTCTAAATTGTCAGAATACGGTTTGCAATTGGCTGAAAAACAAAAACTTCGTTTCACTTACGGAGTGGGTGAAAAACAATTCCGTAACTTGTTCGTACAAGCTACAAAAATCAAGGGCGGAATCCTAGGTTTCAACTTCATGCTTCTTTTGGAACGTCGTTTGGATAACGTAGTTTACCGTCTTGGTCTTGCGACTACTCGTCGTCAAGCTCGTCAATTCGTAAACCACGGTCACATCCTTGTTGACGGAAAACGTGTTGATATCCCATCATACCGCGTAACTCCAGGTCAAGTAATCTCAGTTCGCGAAAAATCATTGAAAGTTCCAGCAATCCTTGAAGCGGTTGAAGCTACTCTTGGACGCCCAGCATTTGTATCATTCGATGCTGAAAAGTTGGAAGGTTCATTGACTCGTTTGCCAGAACGTGATGAAATCAACCCAGAAATCAACGAAGCACTTATCGTTGAATTCTACAATAAGATGCTTTAATTTTAAGAAATATCTTACAGAAAGCCTACAACAGTGGGCTTTTTTCTTTGTAAAAAATAAAAAATAAGAAAAATTTATCTCAAGTTCTTGACAAGGCAGAAAAAGTAGGTATAATAGAAAGGGTTGACAAGCTCAAGGTCCGTTGGTCAAGGGGTTAAGACACCGCCTTTCACGGCGGTAACACGGGTTCGAATCCCGTACGGACTATGGGTGTATCGCGGTTGATGGAAATAGGATTTAAAAAAAGTTAAAAAAACCTGTTGACAGAGAAAAGTGACTGTGATATACTAATATAGTTGTCGTAAGCGCGACAAAGACCTTTGAAAACTGAACAAGACGAACCAATGTGCAGGGCACTACAACTGATGTTGTAGTACTGAACAATGAAAAAAACAATAAATCTGTCAGTGACAGAAATGAGTGAGAACTCAAACTTTTAATGAGAGTTTGATCCTGGCTCAGGACGAACGCTGGCGGCGTGCCTAATACATGCAAGTAGAACGCTGAAGGAGGAGCTTGCTTCTCTGGATGAGTTGCGAACGGGTGAGTAACGCGTAGGTAACCTGCCTGGTAGCGGGGGATAACTATTGGAAACGATAGCTAATACCGCATAACAGTAGATATCGCATGATAGCTGCTTGAAAGGTGCAATTGCACCACTACCAGATGGACCTGCGTTGTATTAGCTAGTTGGTGAGGTAACGGCTCACCAAGGCAACGATACATAGCCGACCTGAGAGGGTGATCGGCCACACTGGGACTGAGACACGGCCCAGACTCCTACGGGAGGCAGCAGTAGGGAATCTTCGGCAATGGACGGAAGTCTGACCGAGCAACGCCGCGTGAGTGAAGAAGGTTTTCGGATCGTAAAGCTCTGTTGTAAGAGAAGAACGAGTGTGAGAGTGGAAAGTTCACACTGTGACGGTATCTTACCAGAAAGGGACGGCTAACTACGTGCCAGCAGCCGCGGTAATACGTAGGTCCCGAGCGTTGTCCGGATTTATTGGGCGTAAAGCGAGCGCAGGCGGTTAGATAAGTCTGAAGTTAAAGGCTGTGGCTTAACCATAGTACGCTTTGGAAACTGTTTAACTTGAGTGCAAGAGGGAGAGTGGAATTCCATGTGTAGCGGTGAAATGCGTAGATATATGGAGGAACACCGGTGGCGAAAGCAGCTCTCTGGCTTGTAACTGACGCTGAGGCTCGAAAGCGTGGGGAGCAAACAGGATTAGATACCCTGGTAGTCCACGCCGTAAACGATGAGTGCTAGGGTGTTAGACCCTTTCCGGGGTTTAGTGCCGTAGCTAACGCATTAAGCACTCCGCCTGGGGAGTACGACCGCAAGGTTGAAACTCAAAGGAATTGACGGGGGCCCGCACAAGCGGTGGAGCATGTGGTTTAATTCGAAGCAACGCGAAGAACCTTACCAGGTCTTGACATCCCTCTGACCGCTCTAGAGATAGAGTTTTTCCTTCGGGACAGAGGTGACAGGTGGTGCATGGTTGTCGTCAGCTCGTGTCGTGAGATGTTGGGTTAAGTCCCGCAACGAGCGCAACCCCTATTGTTAGTTGCCATCATTCAGTTGGGCACTCTAGCGAGACTGCCGGTAATAAACCGGAGGAAGGTGGGGATGACGTCAAATCATCATGCCCCTTATGACCTGGGCTACACACGTGCTACAATGGTTGGTACAACGAGTCGCAAGCCGGTGACGGCAAGCTAATCTCTTAAAGCCAATCTCAGTTCGGATTGTAGGTCGCAACTCGCCTACATGAAGTCGGAATCGCTAGTAATCGCGGATCAGCACGCCGCGGTGAATACGTTCCCGGGCCTTGTACACACCGCCCGTCACACCACGAGAGTTTGTAACACCCGAAGTCGGTGAGGGTAACCATTTGGAGCCAGCCGCCTAAGGTGGGATAGATGATTGGGGTGAAGTCGTAACAAGGTAGCCGTATCGGAAGGTGCGACTGGATCACCTCCTTTCTAAGGATAAGGAAAGCACATTGGTCTTGTTTAGTCTTGAGAGGTCTTGTGGGGCCTTAGCTCAGCTGGGAGAGCGCCTGCTTTGCACGCAGGAGGTCAGCGGTTCGATCCCGCTAGGCTCCATTGGTGAGAGATCACCAAGTCATGCACATTGAAAATTGAATATCTATATCAAATAGTAACAAGAAAATAAACCGAAAACGCTGTAGTATTAATAAGAGTTTATGACTGAAAGGTCAAAAAAGTAAGGTTAAGTTAATAAGGGCGCACGGTGGATGCCTTGGCACTAGGAGCCGAAGAAGGACGTGACAAACGACGATATGCCTTGGGTAGCTGTAAGTAAGCGATGATCCAGGGATTTCCGAATGGGGGAACCCAACAGGTACTACCTGTTACCCATATCTGTTAAGGATATGAGGAGGAAGACGCAGTGAACTGAAACATCTAAGTAGCTGCAGGAAGAGAAAGCAAAAGCGATTGCCTTAGTAGCGGCGAGCGAAACGGCAGGAGGGCAAACCGAAGAGTTTACTCTTCGGGGTTGTAGGACTGTAATGTGGACTCAAAGATTATAGAAGAATGGTTTGGGAAAATCAGCCAAAGAGAGTGAGAGCCTCGTATTTTAAATAGTCTTTGTACCTAGCAGTATCCTGAGTACGGCGAGACACGTGAAATCTCGTCGGAATCTGGGAGGACCATCTCCCAACCCTAAATACTCCCTAGTGACCGATAGTGAACCAGTACCGTGAGGGAAAGGTGAAAAGCACCCCGGGAGGGGAGTGAAATAGAACCTGAAACCGTGTGCCTACAACAAGTTCGAGCCCGTTAATGGGTGAGAGCGTGCCTTTTGTAGAATGAACCGGCGAGTTACGATATGATGCGAGGTTAAGTTGAAGAGACGGAGCCGTAGGGAAACCGAGTCTGAATAGGGCGCTTTAGTATTATGTCGTAGACCCGAAACCATGTGACCTACCCATGAGCAGGTTGAAGGTGCGGTAAGACGCACTGGAGGACCGAACCAGGGCACGTTGAAAGTGCTTGGATGACTTGTGGGTAGCGGAGAAATTCCAAACGAACTTGGAGATAGCTGGTTCTCTCCGAAATAGCTTTAGGGCTAGCGTCGACATCAAGATTCTTGGAGGTAGAGCACTGTTTGGGTGAGGGGTCCATCCCGGATTACCAATCTCAGATAAACTCCGAATGCCAATGAATTATGGTCGGCAGTCAGACTGCGAGTGCTAAGATCCGTAGTCGAAAGGGAAACAGCCCAGACCACCAGCTAAGGTCCCAAAAATAATTGTTAAGTGGAAAAAGGATGTGGGGTTGCACAGACAACTAGGATGTTAGCTTAGAAGCGACTATTCATTCAAAGAGTGCGTAATAGCTCACTAGTCGAGTGACCCTGCGCCGAAAAATGTACCGGGGCTAAAACAATTTACCGAAGCTGTGGATACCTTTATAGGTATGGTAGGAGAGCGTTCTATGTGTGGCGAAGGTGTACCGTGAGGAGCGCTGGAACGCATAGAAGTGAGAATGCCGGTATGAGTAGCGAAAGACAGGTGAGAATCCTGTCCACCGTAAGACTAAGGTTTCCAGGGGAAGGCTCGTCCGCCCTGGGTTAGTCGGGACCTAAGGAGAGACCGAAAGGTGTATCCGATGGACAACAGGTTGATATTCCTGTACTAGAGTATGTAGTGATGGAGGGACGCAGTAGGCTAACTAAAGCAGACGATTGGAAGAGTCTGTCTAAGCAGTGAGGTGTGAATTGAGTTAAATGCTTTATTCTATAACATTGAGCTGTGATGGGGAGCGAAGTTTAGTAGCGAAGTTAGTGACGTCACACTGCCAAGAAAAGCTTCTAGCGTTTAAACATACTCTACCCGTACCGCAAACCGACACAGGTAGTCGAGGCGAGTAGCCTCAGGTGAGCGAGAGAACTCTCGTTAAGGAACTCGGCAAAATGACCCCGTAACTTCGGGAGAAGGGGTGCTGACTTTACGTCAGCCGCAGTGAATAGGCCCAAGCAACTGTTTATCAAAAACACAGCTCTCTGCTAAATCGTAAGATGATGTATAGGGGGTGACGCCTGCCCGGTGCTGGAAGGTTAAGAGGAGTGCTTAGGAGTAATCCGAAGGTATGAATTGAAGCCCCAGTAAACGGCGGCCGTAACTATAACGGTCCTAAGGTAGCGAAATTCCTTGTCGGGTAAGTTCCGACCCGCACGAAAGGCGTAATGATTTGGGCACTGTCTCAACGAGAGACTCGGTGAAATTTTAGTACCTGTGAAGATGCAGGTTACCCGCGACAGGACGGAAAGACCCCATGGAGCTTTACTGCAGTTTGATATTGAGTGTCTGTACCACATGTACAGGATAGGTAGGAGTCTATGAGATCGGGACGCCAGTTTCGAAGGAGACGCTGTTGGGATACTACCCTTGTGTTATGGCCACTCTAACCCGGATAGGTGATCCCTATCGGAGACAGTGTCTGACGGGCAGTTTGACTGGGGCGGTCGCCTCCTAAAAGGTAACGGAGGCGCCCAAAGGTTCCCTCAGAATGGTTGGAAATCATTCGCAGAGTGTAAAGGTATAAGGGAGCTTGACTGCGAGAGCTACAACTCGAGCAGGGACGAAAGTCGGGCTTAGTGATCCGGTGGTTCCGTATGGAAGGGCCATCGCTCAACGGATAAAAGCTACCCTGGGGATAACAGGCTTATCTCCCCCAAGAGTTCACATCGACGGGGAGGTTTGGCACCTCGATGTCGGCTCGTCGCATCCTGGGGCTGTAGTCGGTCCCAAGGGTTGGGCTGTTCGCCCATTAAAGCGAGCACGCGAGCTGGGTTCAGAACGTCGTGAGACAGTTCGGTCCCTATCCGTCGCGGGCGTAGGAAATTTGAGAGGATCTGCTCCTAGTACGAGAGGACCAGAGTGGACTTACCGCTGGTGTACCAGTTGTCTTGCCAAAGGCATCGCTGGGTAGCTATGTAGGGAAGGGATAAACGCTGAAAGCATCTAAGTGTGAAACCCACCTCAAGATGAGATTTCCCATGATATTATATCAGTAAGAGCCCTGAGAGATGATCAGGTAGATAGGTTAGAAGTGGAAGTGTGGCGACACATGTAGCGGACTAATACTAATAGCTCGAGGACTTATCCAAAGTAACTGAGAATACGAAAGCGTAAGGTTTTCTTGGAATTTGATAGATATTCAATTTTGAGTATGTATGACTCAGAGTTAAGTGACGATAGCCTAGGAGATACACCTGTACCCATGCCGAACACAGCAGTTAAGCCCTAGAACGCCGGAAGTAGTTGGGGGTTGCCCCCTGTGAGATATGGAAGTCGCTTAGCTTTTGGGAGTTTAGCTCAGCTGGGAGAGCATCTGCCTTACAAGCAGAGGGTCAGCGGTTCGATCCCGTTAACTCCCATATAAGCGGGTGTAGTTTAGTGGTAAAACTACAGCCTTCCAAGCTGTTGTCGCGAGTTCGATTCTCGTCACCCGCTTTGAACTTTGTTCAATTACCAAGTTTTTAACTTGGGCGCGTAGCTCAGGTGGTTAGAGCGCACGCCTGATAAGCGTGAGGTCGGTGGTTCGAGTCCACTCGTGCCCATTTTTTATAAATATGGTCCGTTGGTCAAGGGGTTAAGACACCGCCTTTTCACGGCGGTAACACGGGTTCGAATCCCGTACGGACTATTTTGTTGGAGGATTACCCAAGTCCGGCTGAAGGGAACGGTCTTGAAAACCGTCAGGCGTGTAAAAGCGTGCGTGGGTTCGAATCCCACATCCTCCTTTATTATTAGCGCGGGATGGAGCAGCTCGGTAGCTCGTCGGGCTCATAACCCGAAGGTCGTAGGTTCAAATCCTGCTCCCGCAATATTGGCTCGGTAGCTCAGTTGGTAGAGCAATGGATTGAAGCTCCATGTGTCGGCGGTTCGATTCCGTCTCGCGCCATTTCTTTTATTACACGGAAGGGTAGCGAAGAGGCTAAACGCGGCGGACTGTAAATCCGCTCCTTCGGGTTCGGGGGTTCGAATCCCTCCCCTTCCATCTTATACGGGCATAGTTTAAAGGTAGAACTAAGGTCTCCAAAACCTTCAGTGTGGGTTCAATTCCTACTGCCCGTGTTTAATAGTATGGCGGGTGTGGTGAAGTGGTTAACACACCAGATTGTGGCTCTGGCATGCGTGGGTTCGATCCCCATCACTCGCCTATTTTATATTATTGGGGTATAGCCAAGCGGTAAGGCAAGGGACTTTGACTCCCTCATGCGTTGGTTCGAATCCAGCTACCCCAGTTACTATTTGCCGGCGTGGCGGAATTGGCAGACGCGCTGGACTCAAAATCCAGTGTCCGCAAGGACGTGCCGGTTCGACCCCGGCCGCCGGTATAGTATAGTATTAAGAAACATTGTTAAATCAATGTTTCTTTTTGCTTTGGTCAACTTATGGTCAACAATTCTCTTTTTTAACTAAACTTGTTAATACTGAACGAACTTTATTGTTTTCAATTTCTGCTTTCCTTTATCAGATGGCCGTAAGTTTCAGTTATTTGTTTAATATCTCGATGCCCCATTAACTTTGAAACTGCCCAAATATCAACACCCATTGCTAGCATAGTTGAACAATACGTGTGTCTCAGACCTGTACTTGTCATATTCTGCGGATAAATTTTCAAATCTTTTAAAATTTGCTTTAGATGCTTATTGATTCCTGAATTTGTTACAATCTTATAATTTAAATCTACTAAAATCATATTTTCGTTATTTGTAATTGTGCCATTTTCAATGAATACAGTTTGTTCTTTTTTTAATTTTTTTAGAATAGTTAAAGTATCATTATCAATTGGTATTGTACGGACTGATTCTTCTGTTTTTGGGTTTGCCCAACGTTTTCTTGCTGTATCATATCGTCTATAAGTTTTGATTTCTGAACTTTCCCACAATACACAATCCCATGTGAGACCTGCAACTTCTCCTGCGCGCATTCCTGTTTTCAGTTGAATCAACAGTAAATACGGGACTATAGAAGTAGTTAAATCAAGATTGCTTTCTAAATGTGTTACTAGTTTTTGATAGTCATCAAAGCTATGAATATATTTTTCATCTTTTCTTTTTTTGGGGGGACGACCTGAAAGAATAACTCCTTCAGTAAAATCTTCAATATTAAGTTTATCTCGTTTTGCAAATACAATAACATTTCTAATTTCCGCATTCATTCTACTTACATTGTCACGACAATTTGTTTCAGCGTACTTGTTTATAAAACTTTGATATTCGCTTGCTTTAATTTTTAAAGCTGGTTTTTCTTTGAAATATTCTTTGATAAACTTACCACGCAATAAATGTTTATTAAATGTAGACTCTGCTTTCCCGATTGGTTTTACTGTTAATTCTAGCCATTTTTCCCAAAGTGAATATAACGTAATATTTTTATCTATAATAACTCCATTAATTAACTTTAATTCAAGAGCTAAAGCTTCAATTTCAGCTTCCCGTTTTGTTTTAAAGCCTGAATTAGAAGCAACTACCTTTTTATTTTTATCAAAAATTCTATAATCCCATAAATTCTTTTTTCCTCGTTTTCTGTATGAAACTGACATGATTACCTCTTTCTAAAAGACGATAACCAAGATATTATCTTGGTTATTATATCATTTCTCTTTTAATAATTCTGAAAAATACTGTTCAAAAAATACTCTGGTTTTAGAAGCTAAGAAGATATATCTACCACCCTGATTTTTCGGATACTTTACAAAACCATCTTTATTCTTTTCAATATCAATTTTTGAACGAATATCAGCTTGATAGAGAACATGTTCCAGCAACCAAGGTCTAGAGACTGAAACCATCTCTAAAACCTCTGATAGGCTCATATACTGCCCTTGTGATGCCTTGTTTTTAAGTCAAGATATTCATCTTTCTCTACTATAATGTGTGTTTGAGGAAGATTTACTTCCAAATTTTCTATTTTAATTAAAATCTTATCTGTCATATATTTTTTCCTTATTCTATGATAAAATAGGAGCAGAAATAGTATTTATTATTTCCACTAATTTTAGTTATCGCTGTTTTTTTCTGTTTGAACGATAGAGGAATCAGCGATTTCTTTTTTTATGTCTGATAAAACATCGTCAGTAACAATATTTATACCTTTACTAATTAATTTTTGAGCAATATCTTCAATACATTGTTTTTGTTCTATTAGCTCAAGATATTGTTTCATTTCAAACGTTAATTCCTTGTACTTATTATCATCAATCTTGACATGATAAACAATGTAATGAATACGTCTATAAAGCTGAGTTATAGGGTCGTTTTTCTGTTTATCGGGAGAAACTAACATCTTGTAAATTTGATTTGGACTGAAAATGCTAGAAATATGAATCTTATCCCACAATGCGTATACATTACTATAACGAGCATGAACTTGATTGGGATATACATCTAATATTTTCAAAAAAGCTTGATAATCAATATCCCCTTTAAATTCGTCCATGAATAAAATTGATTCTCCCATATAATTATCTAACCCACCTGTACCATAATCTGATAAAACATAAACATCGTCTATACCGAATATTTCTTTTAAGCGGACTTGCATATAACTTTTTCCTGTTCCTGAACCTCCCAAATGCCAATAGACCTTCATTTTCTTGATTAGTGGAGCGTTAGCCACTTGCAGTTGATAATAATGCTCCTTAATCATTTTTGAAAATTTGCGATAAGATAAATTTTGACGCATAATCTCCTCGGGAGATAGCCCCTCTTCGAGCATTTCTTGTATAATATCTAAATCTTTTCGCTTGCCTTGTTGATTAGCTTCAATAATGCCATTAATCATCATTGGAACAACTGTTGTATGAGCTTTTTCTTCATGTTTGCCTGTTTTGTTAAGATATGCTATGACTTGTTCACGAGTTCCACGAGTCAGCTCAACATGAATAGTTGGATAGAGCTTCTTGATAGCTGAAAAACGTGTCTGATTCTTTGCTTCTAAAATAAGATGAGAATGATGATTACCATTATCTCCGATCTCGTAATTAGCAGCTGCTGAACGAGTTTCTTCTTTACCGTCAACCCAGAGATAAATTAGATGTTCAACCATTTCTTCGGGACTATAATTTTTATTTGGGTCAAGATTGTTACGAAATTCATCGACTTGTTTACGAGTTTCATCTGAATATTTTTCATCATTAAAACTTGTATCATTAACATTGAAAAGTTTATCAATATTATTTAAAGTACAGCAGAAAGAGCTGGCTTTGTATTGAGAATTAAGTTCTTTTGACATGTTATAAATTCCTTCCTTTCTTTTTGTCTTGTCTTTGATGTTGTGTAAAGGTAATACTAGCTTTACACAACACCCTAGACATATAACTAGTCGCGTATATGTGCTGGTGTACCTGCCTACCTGCGGTAGCAGTACACCGCACTATTAACCATCATTATTTTTAATAGGATAGACTTCACTAATATTACATTTAGCAACAGATGAAAAATTTTTACCTTCAGGGTCTCTAATAATATCGTTGAATTGATAATCTTTATCTAAATAATTCAATTCCTTTTTTATCTTTGGAAATAATTTTTCAATAATATCAGCACTTTCATTATTTGAGGGCAATCTTCCATTTAATACTGCACAATCTTTATAATAAGTGACAGTCAATGCTTTTAATGAACGATTGGCTTTCTTTACAATGACTTGTTTTGTATTCAAATAACGTGAAGATTCTTCCATTGACGGCTCTACATTGATGTGAGTACAATAACGACGAATTTTCCTAGTAGCTAGATAGGATTTGATGCTATTGATGAAAGAATCAGAATCAGCACTTCGAGATATAAAATCTATACCAATTGTTATTAATAAGACAGACAATGCACTTACTGTAATTAAACGCAATATCCAAATAGACATTACAAAATAATAGAACGTTTCTAAATGAATTTGAATAATTAAAAACGTTGCTAAACGTTCTATAATAAAGAATATTAATAAAATAAAAACTGTAAAATTAATTACATTATATTGATTGAAATAATTTCTCATATACTTTGTTCCTTTCTAATCGTATATGTTGGGGTTAGCAGTGGCATAATATGCGTCCGATGGTCATTATCTGTAAACTTGACTATACCAGTACCGATTCCAGAGGGAACTACAATATTATCGACATTTGTATTTGGGAGCAAAAACTGGCAAGTATTCGCATTTATCTCACCTAGAATAAAGATACAGTTGATTTGTTCTCGAACTGCTGTATTCCCTGCAAATGCAGTCGCATCAAAACGTTGACTGCATAAAATGAGTGAAATTGAGGTCTGACGACCCAGCAGAGCAATCGTTCCAAGCAATTGCCCAAATGCTTCACGAGACTGCTTTGAGCTTCCTTGAACCAATGCTAACAGCTCATCTATTACAATATAAATGCGTTCGAACTTAGTATCTGGTTTTGTTAATAATATCTCTCCTCGTTCATAAATCTTTCTGATGATTTTTGATAAAGTCTCATTCACTACAGTCAGGAAGCTGTTCAAATTTTCCCCCTGAGTTGGAGCTAATACTTCCAAACCTAATTCTTTACTTAACAAATAAATATCCGAAAGCTTAGGGTCAACGCAAATAATTTGGTTAGTAAATGATTTTAGACAAGTAATCAAATAACGCAAAAAGTGAGTCTTACCCGAACCAGATGCACCACTTACCGCCAAATGTGTAACCGATTTCATAGAGATATTACAAATGTTGTTCGCCATGATTGGGAGAGCATTTCTGATACGTTCTCTTTAATAAAGGATGGAAGATTATCAATCTTTAAACGGGTTGGAATCCCATCAAGCCATGGAAAGAAGAAAGCTCGAGCTAAGTTTGGATTAGTAGTGTCGTACGGGATAAAGAAAGCATTATTTTGAGGTAAGAGTGTTTTATAGGGGTAGAGTATACCAGAACAAATTGCAAATATATTAAAGTAAAGTTGCGAATCAAGTGAGTACGAGACCGGGAGATTTGCAATGTAAAAGAATCCCGTGTCATTACTTGCGACCTTAATATTAAACGAACCAAGATATGATGATTCATTATTAATATCTAGAGCATTATTCAAATTTCTTAGAATGAATTGTTCTAATTCGAATTTGTTTTTACCAAATTCAACTACATCAGCAGAAGTTGCTGATGTAGCTTGATTTTGGCTTTTATTCATTAAAAAAGCCATGCATTATTTTCCTTTCTTCTTAATATCTTTTGCCCTGAAATAAAGTTGTCCGTACTGATTTTCGAATGCTTCTAAATCTTCAAACTCAACAATATCGCCAATTTCAAATTTTGATAAATCTGGTTTATTATCAGGTAAAAATTTTACCTTAAATGGGTTATGATTGTCAGTTGCAACGTAAACTTGATAACCTAAAATTTTATCAGTACGTTTCATTTTTTCTTTACCCTTATTAATTTCACCAGTTTTTTCAAATTCAAATTGAGTCTCAAGTTGTTTACCAGCTAATTTTACAACTTCATCTGAAAGAGCTTGTTCTGCAAGACTAACACTGTAGCCGTTAGTTTTTTTAAAAAATGCCATATAAAAGGGCCTCCTTTATTAAATTATTTTTGATAGCTACCAACTATCATGAATCTATTATAATTTTAAAAATTGGGTTTGAATTGACCGTTTTATTGTACAAAAAAATTAAAAAACCACCCAAGTCTATGTTATACTAATATTACAAACTAAAGAAAAGAGAAACTATATGAAAAATTGATGAAGAAATTTATAGAATGATTAGTCAACGTGTGAAATATAGAAAAAAAGATAAAAAAAGTTACAAAAATATTGATATTTTTGTTAAGAGACCCGAACGTTGTAAGTAATATCGTCAATAATAAAAGATATAAAAAAATCCGTATCTTTTTGACACCGGCTTTTTGCTTTTTGAAATTGTTAAAAAAATATGAAATTTACAGATTCATATACTTTAATTTGGGGAAATAGAATGGAACGAGAATCTTACTTTGGGATGTTATTTTTTACAGGTATGAATTATCTTTTAAAGAAAGAAACAGAGTTAATAGAAAAAAATCTTTGAGTTACTATGTTCCGTTCGCGTATGATTTGGCCATCAGGGAATGGGAAAATAGATATGGTGATGGAATTAGCTTATTATTTCCAAGCTTTAAGATTGAAAAAGGTAATGAAAAAAGTTTATTAGCTATGCAACTTTTATACAAATACTATAAGGAAGATTTTTTTGAGCGACATACTAATTATTTTTAGTGATTTGTATACCACTAAATTAGATAAAAAAAGATTAATAATTTTTTTGAGACTGAACTTTTAGATATGGTTTCAAAAGGAGCTCTATTTGATAGAGGGGAAGATTTTTTTGATTTAATTTTACAAAAATTTATCATTAGTTACAGAAATGACGTTTGATTCATTACCTGGAGAGAATTCTAAGTTTCATCCACAATTCGATTTTTCGAAATCGATAGATACATTTATAAAGTCTATGATTCATTATCAGGAACAATTGGAAGGAGAAATAGTTTTAACTGATAATTTAAATAGGTGGACTGTTGATTTGATGAATAAAAAATAAACCACAAATTTTGTGGTTTATTTCATTTGTTTTAATATGATGTGAAAAGCGGTAAGAACCTCATTTTGTTTAATGTCTGGTAGATTTTTTAACTCAGTTATTAATTCTGCTATTTCAGGATTTTCATCTTTAGTAGTTATATCAAAAAATGTTGCGATATCGCAATCAAGAGCATCCATCACTTTTTCAAGTGTGTTGATTTTGATATTAGTTTCTAAATGCTCAAGTTTATAAACATAATTTGTCCCCAACTCAGCTTTCTCTTCGACTTGCTCTTGTGTTAAACCTTTTTTCAGCCTTAAAAGGCGAATTCGCTTTGCAATATAGATTCTCAATGATTGTTTCATAGTTTACCTCAATTCTTTATACTACAGTTTTTCGTATGAAATATTAACTTCTTAAAAGGTTGTATACAACTTTACAAAGTTGTTTTTATATGATATACTTGAGGAAAAACAACTTTTAAAGGTTGAATTACATAAAAATGGAGAACTTATGAATAATAACAAACTAAAAATTATTCTGACTGGTACAGCAATCACGCTTGCGACAATTGGAACTCCGGCATTCGCTAAAGAGAATACTAGTGCTGTAAATGAACCGGAAATCAATTTAGGAGAGGGAATAAAAGAAGAGCTCAAGAAATCATCAGACGTAAAACCAGCTCTTAATGCTCAAAAAGAAGTTGTTAAACAAACTAAAGAACAACTTACTGATGCACAAGATAAAGCTAATGAAGCTAACAAACAAGTGTCTAGCGCTCAAACAGAAGTTACTGAAGCTACTGAAGCTGTTAAACACGCTGAAGAAGTTGCTTCTAAAGCTACGCCTGAAAACATTGAAGCTAATAAAGCTGACCAGAAAGCTAACCTTGCTGACCAAAAAGCAAACGAAACAGAAACAGCTAATACTGATGCAAAAATTGCAACTCAAACTGAAGTTGTAGATAAAGCTCAAACAGACGTATCTAGCGCTGAGCAAGAGCTTAAAGATGCTAATGCTAATGTTTCTGCTGAAGAAGCTCAAGTTCAATCAGCTAAAGACGCAATTTCAGGAACTGGACTTGCTCAAGCTGAAGATAAACTTGAAGAAGCTAAAGCTGAAACTAAGGGTGCTGAAAAGAATGTTACTCTTGCAGACACAGCTTTAACTGATGCTAAGAAAGCTGACAAAAAACGTCAAGAAACTATTGACAATGCGCAAGCAGATGTTGATGCTAAAGCAACTTTAGTTAATGATGCTAAAGGCAACCTTGAATCAGCTACTACAAAAGCTAATGGTGCTACAACAAAACTTTCTCAAGCTGAAGATAAACTTGATAAAGCTACAAAAGCTTTGGATAGCGTTGATGTTGTCAAAATTCCAGATTTAACTCAATTCAAAGAAGACATTGCATCAGGTGACAATGACTTCATGACTGACTCTGGTGCTAAAGCTATTGAAAACACAGAAGTTTCAATTGGTAAAAACGCTAAGAGCCAACCTGTTGATATCGACAATCTAACTCAAGCACAAAAAGAAGAAATTTCACACTTGTATGTTCAAGGATTGAATCAAATTCGCAGAAAACTTGGTGTAACCAACGATACATCAGTCACAAAAGAAATGATTGAAGTTGCATCAAATCGTGCTAAAGCTTACAAAGAAAGAGCTCAAAGTCCACTTACACACGGACACATCAGTTTGTTAGCTGGACAAACTTACTGCTAGAACAGAAAATCTAGCTGGCATCGCACCTAAATCAGAACTAACAACTATGTATGATTTGAAAGAAGCTGTTCTTGATGCCTTGATGCGTACATCATTTGCTGATGCGCAATCAAACTGGGGACATTTAGAAAATAACCTTTCAAGTTCGTCAAATGTTGGTCTTGACATTGCAAATATCAATGGTCAATATTGGCTAGTAATGGTTACCGCAGACAAAGGTAAATCAATCACTAACCCAACTAATGCTGAAGCTATCCAAAAAGCATACGAAGACGCTAAAGCTGAAAAAGATACAGCTCAAACTGCTTCAGAAAAAGCAAATGATGCTCTTAAACAAGCATCAACTGACTATGCTAACGCTTTAGACCTTAAAACTTCAGCAGAAAAGACATTGGCTGATGCTACTGCTACACCAATCCAAACTACTGTTGCTGAAAACAACTTGCGTCTTGCAAAACTTGCTCTTGACAGCGCACAAAAACGTCAAGCTGAAGCTCAAAAAGCAGTTGATAACTTCTCAGCTGACCTTGCTTCTAAGAAACAAGCTCTTGATGATGCTAAATCAGCTCTTGAATCAGCTAAACGTGTTCAAGAAATCAAAGTTCAAAACTACAGCGATGCTAAAGTAGAACTTCGTACTCAAGAAAAGAAACTTGAAGACCTTCAAGCTCAAAAAGCTAAATTGGTTGAAGAAAAAGACCGTTTGGTTGAAGAAGCTAAAGCTCTTGCTGAAGAACTAAAAGGTTATATTGAAGCACCAATTAAATTGGCTAAAGCTAAAACCACATTAGTTGAAAAACAAGATGTTCTTGAAGATGCTCAAGATAAAGCTGAAATTGCAAAAGCACAAGTTGATGCAATTCAAGCAACTCTTGATGTAGAAAAAGCTAAACTTGATGACATTCAAGATAAGTTTGACAAACTTCAAGATTTGGAAGAAAAAGCAAAAGATAACGTTATTGCAAAATTGCCTGACGGAACTATCATTGCAATCCCTAACACAGCACCAACTGCTGAAGAACTTCCAGAAATCAACATTAACAGTTTGAACAAAGGACTTGACGATAATAAGATACTCGCTATTGATGACAAAGGCAATGTTACTGTGAATGGACATGCTTATGTGGGTCAGCAACAGGCATCAAGTAAGCCGATTTATTCACGAGTAGAACGTGCAAAATCATTGCCAGATACAGGCGAGTCATCAAGTGTTGCAATGTTGGTACTCGGTGCAATTCTTGGAGCATTTGGACTTGTAACAGTACGTAGAAAGAACTAGAATAATAAAAAATCTTCTTGTTTTATAATAAGAAGATTTTTGTTAAAATATATACTATAAGATAGAAACAATATGAGGGTTAAAAAATGAGAACTCCTAAGAGATATACTGATTTAATTAAGAATAAAAAAATAACAAATCAAATTATTGCAGAATGTATATATTCTGTTAATAAAAAGAGCAAAAAAACTATCGAGATAAAAATAAAAAGATTATAAGCAAGGTGGGTTCTATAAATACAAAGAAGATAATATTGAAAATGCAAAGGAACAAAAAAAGAAAAAAATACTATAGTATGAAAGAAGATTTATTATTAAACTTCAGCCCCAAACTAATTCATAAAAAAAGTATGACAGGGAAAAAATACAACGAGTCTATAGTTATCAAAAAAATTATGAAAAAAACTATATAATGAAAAAAGAAATGATATTGTTTGGGAAAAATAGTTACTATGACTACGATAGAAATAAGGAAGTTGACTTTTTTTGATTATAGCTTAGGTGAGAAAAAAATATTTATATTTCTTGTATTATGAAATTGGTGAATATAGTTTTCATACCCCAATTACAGAAGAAAGGGTAGAAAAAAATACTCAATTGGAAATCAAAGAAATAGATGAGAATTTTCAAACTCATGGAGCTGATATAGTAGATTTACTTTCAACTCAATTTGTTCAAAAAAAGTAATAGACTTGTTAGATAGTGGAGATTATACAATTATAGAATAATTAAAAAAATCTTCTTACGTTTGTAGGAAGATTTTTTGGATTCACAAAATTAATTTAAAAAGACTGTACTATTTAAACCAATTTTGAGAATGAATATTGGACTATACCGATTGCGCCGAACACGATATCGAACTATGTATCAAAAATTGTGATTATTAAATTTTTTTCAACTTAGAAATTATAGCAAAAAAACTAAAAAAATTTATTTGGTCAACCATTGGTCAACTTCTCAATTTTGAATACTAACTAGCGTGTGATAACATCTTGATTTAATCGCTTTTTGGTTATTTATTTTAACTTATTTTAACGCTAGTTTGTTGGCCGCCGGTATAGTAATAAAGACAAGGTTTTCGAGCCTTGTCTTTTTATTTTTTTCTTCCATTTTTTTCTTTCAGAGTTACTTAGAATTACTTATATTTTTTTCTTCCATTTTTTTCTTTCAGAGTTACTTAGAATTACTTATATTTTTTTCTTCCATTTTTTTCTCTCGCAGTTACTTAAAATTACTTATATTTTTTCTAAATTTTATTGTAAACCTCAATGTTCAATATTACTTTACTATATATTTACTAAATCTTATATTTATTTCTTTATAAATTTAACTATAATAGGTCTATACCATTTACAAATTACACAGAAAGGTTTATAATGTAATTGACATAATAAATATTAGAAAAATGAATTACGGAGGTTATCATTATGCCTAAATATATTAAAGCGGATCAATTTTTCTATCCTCATGGTGTTCGCCATGGCGGTTTTCTAGAACTAGTTGATGGTAAATTTGGTAAGCATGTGGATCAAGTATCTGAGGACGCAGAAATTATTGACTATACTGGTTATAGTATTGCTCCTGGTCTTGTTGATACACATATTCACGGATTTGGTGGGGTTGATGTTATGGATAATAACATCGAAGGTACTCTTCATACAATGAGTGAAGGTCTTCTTAGTACAGGTGTTACAAGCTTTTTACCAACAACTTTGACATCTTCATATGAGCAGTTATTAGCAGTAACTGAAAACATTGGGGCTCGTTACCAAGAAGCTACTGGTGCTAAGATTCGTGGGATTTACTTTGAAGGCCCATACTTTACTGAGGAATTTAAAGGAGCTCAGAACCCTGCTTACATGAAGGATCCTCGCATGGATGAATTTCGTGCTTGGCAGAAGGCTGCTAATGGTCTTCTAAATAAAATTGCTCTTGCACCAGAACGTGAAGGTGTTGAAGACTTTGTTCGTACTATTACTGGAGAAGGTGTTACCGTTGCTCTCGGTCATTCGAATGCAACATTTGATGAAGCTAAAAAAGCTGTTGACGCTGGAGCAAGTGTTTGGGTTCATGCTTATAATGGTATGCGTGGGTTAACTCACCGTGAGCTTGGTATGGTTGGTGCTATGTATGAATTGCCACATACTTATGCTGAATTGATTTGCGATGGGCATCACGTTGATCCTAAGGCTTGTGACATCCTACTTAAACAAAAAGGTACTGAAAATATTGCTCTTATCACTGACTGTATGACAGCGGGTGGTTTGCAAGATGGGGACTATATGTTAGGAGAATTTCCCAGTTGTGGTTGCAAATGGTACTGCTCGTCTCAAATCTACTGGGAACTTGGCAGGTTCTATTCTCAAACTTAAAGACGGTTTGAAAAATGTTGTTGAATGGGGCATTGCAAATCCACATGAAGCAGTTATGATGGCCAGTCTCAACCCAGCAAAATCAGTTCATATTGATGATGTTTGCGGACAAATCCGTGAAGGCTACGATGCTGACTTTATCGTTCTTGATAAGGATTTGGAATTGGTAGCAACTTACCTTGATGGTGAAAAACGTTATCAAGCATAATCTCTAAAGTAGAAACTAATTTAGTTTCTACTTTTTTTAATTTAGTTTGTTAATTATTTTCACATATTACTTGATTTTATTTATGAAAAGGCTTACAATTATGATATAAACAATACAAATAAAAAAACGGAGGTAAGCTTTATGAAAGCCTATACTTATGTTAAACCAGGACTTGCTTCATTTGTTGATGTTGACAAACCAGTTATTCGCAAGCCAACTGACGCTATTGTGCGTATTGTAAAAACTACTATTTGTGGAACAGATCTTCATATTATCAAAGGAGATGTCCCTGCATGTAAGAGTGGAACTATCCTTGGCCATGAAGGAATCGGGATTGTAGAGGAAGTTGGAGCAGGCGTTTCAAACTTCAAAAAAGGCGATAAGGTTTTGATTTCTTGTGTTTGTGCCTGTGGTAAATGCTACTACTGTAAAAAGGGAATCTATGCCCACTGTGAAGACGAAGGAGGTTGGATTTTTGGACATTTGATCGACGGTATGCAAGCCGAATATCTTCGTGTTCCTCATGCTGATAATACTCTCTATCACACTCCAGCTGATTTGTCTGATGAAGCCTTGGTTATGTTATCTGATATCCTACCAACTGGTTATGAAATTGGTGTCTTAAAAGGGAAAGTAGAGCCTGGTTGTAGTGTGGCAATCGTTGGTTCAGGTCCAGTTGGCTTAGCAGCTCTATTGACTGCTCAATTCTATTCACCTGCTAAATTGATCATGGTAGACCTAGACGATAACCGTTTGGATACTGCAGTTTCTTTCGGTGCTACTCATAAGATTAATTCTTCAGACCCTGAAAAAGCAATTCAAGAAATTTATGATTTAACAGATGGTAGAGGTGTGGATGTTGCTATAGAAGCTGTTGGTATTCCTGAAACGTTTGATCTCTGCCAAAAGATTATCGGTGTAGATGGAACAGTAGCCAACTGTGGGGTGCATGGTAAGCCAGTTCAGTTTGATTTGGATACTCTATGGATTCGTAACATTAACGTAACTACCGGTTTGGTTTCTACCAACACAACTCCTCAGCTTTTGAAAGCTTTAGAAAGCCATAAAATTGAACCAGAAAAATTAGTAACTCATTACTTCAAACTAAGTGAAATTGAAAAGGCCTATGAAGTATTTGGTAAGGCTGCAGATCATCATGCGATTAAGGTTATCATTGAAAACGATATTTCAGAAGGTTAATCGAATTTGAATCCAGTTATTCTTTTTAGAATAGCTGGATTTTTTGAAAATATTAGATAATTCGTGAAAGCAAGCAAATTTCTTTCATTGTTCTTAAATTTCGCTATAATATACGATACAAAGGAAATGAAACTATGTATCGAGTTATAGAAATGTACGGGGATTTTGAACCTTGGTGGTTCATAGAAGGATGGGAAGAAGACGTCATTAGTAGTAAGAAATTTGAAAATTACTATGATGCCTTGAAGTATTATAAATCTTGCTGGTTTGAACTGGAAAAGAAAATTCCACTATATAAAAGTCGAGGAGACTTAATGACCATATTTTGGAATCCGGAGGATAAGCGTTGGTGTGAGGAATGTGATGAATTTCTGCAGCAATATCATTCCTTGGCTTTACTGGAAGATGGTCAAGTTATACCAGATGAAAAATTCAGACCTGGGTTATGAAAAACAAACTGGGTTTAGAAATCCACCGGACGTGTCGCATCAAAAAAGATGGAACAACTTTTTAATAAAGTTGTTCTTTTTTTGTATTTTCTTCGAATAATTAACTGAGGAGGGAATATGGTACAAGCACTTGCACAAGAATTGATTAGTCTCGCAAAAAAGGATGGAGCTCAGGATATCTATTTTATTCCCAAGGACAAGGTTTATGAGTTGCATATGCGAATAGGTGATGAAAGGCGTTTGATTAATAGTTATGACTTTGAAAAGTTGGGCGCAGTTATTAGTCATTTTAAATTTATTGCGGGGATGAATGTTGGAGAAAAGCGTCGTAGTCAGCTTGGGTCCTGTGATTATCAGCATGATGGCAAGGTTTCTTCACTACGCTTATCGACGGTAGGAGATTATCGTGGTCATGAAAGTTTAGTTATTCGCCTTTTGCATGATGAAGAACAAGAGTTGCGTTTCTGGTTTCAAGACCTTAAGGAACTGGAAAAGGGCTTTAGGCAACGTGGCCTTTATCTATTTGCAGGACCTGTAGGAAGTGGTAAAACTACCTTAATGCATGAATTAGCTAAGTCATTGTTTAAGGGACAACAAGTCATGTCCATTGAGGACCCAGTCGAGATTAAGCAAAAAGAGATGCTGCAATTACAACTCAATGAAGCTATTGGACTGAGTTATGAAAACTTGATAAAACTTTCTTTGCGACACCGCCCAGATCTTTTAATCATTGGAGAAATCCGGGATAGCGAAACAGCCCGTGCTGTTGTAAGAGCTAGCTTAACGGGAGCTACAGTGTTTTCGACCATACATGCAAAGAGTATTCGTGGGGTCTATGAGCGTCTTTTAGAACTTGGTGTCAGTGAAGATGAACTCGCAGTTGTTTACAAGGTGTTTGCTACCAGAGACTAATCGGGGGAGGAGGAATTATTGATTTTGCAAACCAAAATTATTCAGAACACCAGGCAGAAAAGTGGAATAAGCAAATTGATCAGCTTCTTAAAGATGGACATATCACTGCCCTTTCAAGCTGAAACGGAGAAAATTAGCTACCAGTAAGCAGAAGAAAATTATCACTCTCTTTAACAATTTGTTTTCGAGTGGTTTTCACTTGGTAGAAATCATTTCCTTTCTTGATAGAAGTCTTTTGTTGGAGAAGGAATATGTTTCACAGATGCGCCTAGGACTATCGAAAGGAAAATCTTTCTCGGAAATGATGGGGAATTTAGGTTTTTCGAGTGCGATTGTCACTCAACTTTCATTGGCTGAAGTTCATGGAAATCTCCATTTGAGTTTGGGGAAAATTGAAGAATATTTGGATAATCTTGCTAAGGTCAAGAAGAAGTTAATTGAAGTTGCGACCTACCCACTTATTTTGCTAGCTTTCTTACTGCTCATAATGTTGGGGTTGAGAAATTATCTCTTGCCCCAACTGGATAGTAGTAACATAGTTACCTTAGTGATTAGTAATCTGCCACAGATTTTTCTCGGGCTTGTTCTAGCGTTAGGTCTACTATCTTTAACAGGGTCTGATTTTCTACAGGAAATCTAAGAAGATACAAGTCTTTTCTTATCTGGCTAGAATCCCCTTTTTAGGTGTGTTTGTTCAGTACTATCTAACTGCCTATTATGCTCGGGAATGGGGAAATATGATTGGACAAGGTTTAGAGTTGGCACAGATTTTCCAGATGATGCAGGAGCAAGGGAATCCTCTTTTTAAGGAAATTGGATACGATTTAGATCAATCTTTGCAAAATGGGCAGGAATTTTCTAAGGTTGTTCAGACCTATCCCTTCTTTAGAAAGGAGTTGGGATTAATCATTGAATATGGAGAAGTTAAATCCAAGTTGGGAAGTGAATTGGAAATCTATGCGGAAAAAACCTGGGAATCCTTCTTTACCCGAGTCAATCGGGCCATGAACCTTGTTCAACCACTGGTCTTTATTTTTGTAGCCCTGCTAATCGTTTTATTGTATGCAGCTATGTTGCTGCCAATGTATCAAAATATGGAGGTAAATTTTTAGATGAAAAAAATGATGATGAAATTAAAGGAAACTACGGTAAAAGGGTTCACTCTTGTAGAAATGTTGGATACTAAAATTCTTTAAATTCTCCACAAAATTTTGATACATTCAGCCGTGACCTGTACCTTGCTAATCAGTGACCGTACCACGCTCGCTTGCATCTCGTAGTCCATTTTGTAAATATCATCTTTTTCCAGGATCTTACGCATATCCTCTTTCTTTTCGTTACGTTTAAGTGCAGGATCGTTTTCCAACTCATTTTCCAACCTTGAGCGCATTTCTAGGAATTCAGCCGATTTTCCTTGTAGTTGCTCTAGCGTTATGCGATTGTCAATATAAAGGTCGTTTAACCTGCTTATTTTGCCCGTCAGCTCGTTTATTTGTCTTTGGTAAGCCTTTCGGTCTATCTCGTCTTTCTTCTCCTTAAATAGCCCCTCAAAGCTCTCTTTATCGACTTGTAGCTTGCTGATTTCTTGCAAGACATAAGCCTCAAGGTCATCCTTATAGTAAAAGCCTGAGTCACATTTTTTGTTGCCATTGTAGGTAGTGGCTCCGATTGTTTTTCTAGGGTGTCTTTGGTGGCACTCGTATTTTACAAATCTAGTGCCATCTTTCCTCTTTACACCCATTATGATTTTTAAGGGAGCTAGGCAGTATCCGCATTGGCCAATACCTGAAAGCATATACTTTGCCTGGAATGGCCGAGGATTTAAGTTTTCAAGCGCTGTTCTTTGTCTGATTTTAAGTTCTTCCTGTGTCTTGTCATAGGTTTCCTTTGAAATGATAGGCTCATGATTGCCTTTGTAGATTTCTCCCAGATATTGATTATATCCACAGTAGACAGGATTATCTAGGATTTCTGACAGCCCTGTAGTTCCAAGGTTTTTCTTTTGGATATTTCTCATTAAGGTCATCTCTGAGCTTAGTGATTGATCTACCTGATAGATAACTTTCAAAGATGAATTTGATAGCTAGTGACTGGACTGGGTTGATGGTCATGGTGCCTGTTTCTTTGTGATAATCATAGCCGTATGACGTTATAGCCCACATCATGGACTTTCCAGCCTTGGCACGTCCTAGTTTGCCAAGCTGCATGCGCTCCTTTATCTGCTCACGCTCCAGCTGAGCAAAGACGGCCAAGAGTCCAATCATGGCTTTACCGAATGGAGTAGAGGTGTCAAAGTTTTCTTGAAGGCTTAAGAACTCGATGCCGTTTTTTATAAAGACTTCCTCGATTAAGTAGAGCGTGTCTTTCTGGCTTCGACTCAGTCGGTCTAGCTTATAGACTAGGACTGTGTCAAATTTCTTTTTTTGCGCATCTTTTATCAGTTGTTCGATTGCTGGACGGTTTGTATTGGATCCTGAAAAACCGCCGTCGGTATATACCTTGTACACGCTCCAGTCTTTGATTTTGCAGTAGGCTTCCAGTTTGTCTTTTTGTTCCTCGATTGAGTAACCTTCTTCTGCCTGGGAAGTGGTAGACACCCTGACATATATTGCTACTTTATTCGTTGTTTTCATTGCATTTATACCCCCTTTTTGATAAAATGGGTATAGTAAAACGGGCCATTTAATGCCTTTTACTATACTGCTGCCTCACGCTCAGAGTCGCCAAACTTTTGAGAGCGTGGGGCTTTTTTTGTTTGTTACATGTTATCATCTACTCTATCTTGTAAGATGATCAATTTCTTTCAAGTCATTCACTATTGCTAAATTACTATTCATTTCATTGATGTAGCGATTTATTTCATTGTGAATTTCTAAAGCGCTTGTTGGTGCATTTAGGGAGTTGAAATAATCAACTAATTCTTTGCAAAATTTAGCGTACTCACTATGATACCTTATTTGCTTTTGGCACATCATTAAATCAAATTTATTTTTGTTCCATGTTGGAAAATCAATATCAAGATTTGTTGGATATTCTTTAGCTGAGTGTATCTCCCACAGTGAAGAGTATTTGTCAGCAATAGCCCTCCCTTCCTCAGTCAAAAGTGTTTTGCCGTCATCATCATAAAGCAACGAGTCGTCTTTGAATTTTCTTGTTATTTTCTCAGCGTTTAGATTGTAATCATAGAAAAAATATTGAGGAATTGAGATAGTCGATTTTCTTCCACTTTTTGTTTTACCCCACCAAACTAAGAGTAATAACTCTCTAAGAGGATATCCCTCTGGAGTTATAAATCTATCGTTGTATTTTGGAAAATCAAAACTCCTCCCATAGATTTCAAACATATTAGGTCTTGAGTTTATTATCCTGAAATATTCAGGTCGATAGTAGTCAACCCCCTTAGATTGGGAAACAGTGACAGAAATTTGTTGCGACTCTTTTGGTTTTTTACTTCCAAATAAAAAATTAAATAATCCCATATAAAAACCTCTCTAACGTGATTCAGTGATTGCGTATTTTTTAAACCTTGTAAATGTCGACTACCTCTCCAATAGTGCGGATATCGTCATTCTCTGACAGATGGATTTCCTCGTATCCGCTATTTAAACTTTGCAAGTACCAGGATCCGTCATAATCTCTTTTTAATTTCTTGACGAAGTTCTTTCCATTGATTTGAAAGATACCGATTGAGTTGATATCTACCTGACTAGTAACCTTGATAAACAATAGGTCATTATCTTCGATGAGCGGTTCCATGCTATCGCCTGCTACTTTAGCGATTGTGTCATAGTTTTCTGGCACATCTTCAGCTCTGAGCTTGACTTCCATGTGAAGATTATCTTCCTGAAACGTTCCATGACCTGCAGCAACCAATCCCTCGACGTAGTCTATAATGTAGTCATCGTCTTTGTACTTCTCTAGAACCGTTGATGTCTTCATTCTGACTTGCTCGTTTAATAGCGCAGTAGCATAGTCGACTACATTTTCTTGACGTTCTTCGTCTAGTTGGTTGTATATCGCCACGATATCGGACGAATCTTCGTTTTGCTTATGGAAATCCATCCCTTCAGCAAGACTTTCTGGACGAATGTCAAGGGCTGAGCAAATCTTGAATATATTATCAACGTTGGATTTTAGGATTCCTCTATTTAGAATAGAATTGATAGTAGAGGCTGGCATATCAATCTTCAATGCCATTTGTCGAACACTACCATATTTTAATTCTATGAGTTCTCTTAGTTGTTGTTCTGTCATAGCTCTTTCTCCTTTTCTCTCATTATAGCACACGAAAAATCGTTTGTAAAGAAAAATAAATTTAAAAAAATTATAAAAAACGGTTGACAATGAACGAAAAATGGTTTATTATATAACCAAGCTCAGCAACGAGCTTAATTTTAAAATCTAATAAACGAAAATTCGTTTAGAAAGGAGTTGCATATATGTTGAACATCGACATCGCACGAAAAGAGAAGGGGATTTCTATCGTAGATATTGCAGATTATTTGTCTGTTAGATCTCAAACTGTCAGCGACAAGCTGAAAGGGAAGTATCCGTTTACGTTTCAAGAGGCTATGTTAGTTCAAGAAAAATTCTTCCCAGAATATGAACTAAAATACCTTTTCACTTCAGCAGAGTCAACTGCTTAATTTTTTTAATCGAGTGAACGAAAATTCGTTTAGAAAGGAGTTGAGCAAAAATAGCTTTAGCAAATAGAAGATATTACTGGCTTCAGCTGAAGGAAGATTTTTTCAAAACTAAAGAAATGAAGTTAATGAGAAAACTTCCAGGTGGCGAAGAGATCACTATCATCTATCTAAAAATCATGCTTGTCAGCTTAGCAGACGAGGGCAAGATATACTTTGAGGGATTGGCCGATGATTTAGCTGAAGAATTAGCACTACTCATCGATGAAGATCCTGAAGCTATCCGAATGGCTTTGCTATTCCTGAGTCAAAAAAATTTACTTACCACCTCGGACAATTTTCAATACAAATTGGAGCAAGTTCCAGAGATGATAGGTAGTGAAACTGCAAGTACTCGTAGGGCTCGCAAGCATCGAGAGTCTAGAAAAGCGTTGCAATGCAACACCGATGCAACAAAACGCAACGGAGATATAGATAGATATAGATATAGATAAAGAGATAGATAATAATACATCTATCAGTCCAAGTCTAGCTGAAAATCTAAAAGCCAGTGGTATTCGTATCAATGAAAAACAACATCAACAACTGCTTGATTTTGTAGGTCTTGATGGCATGAGCTTTGATATGCTGAACCATGCTATTGAAATTACTTCAGAAATCCATCGTCCAAGTTTTAAATATCTAAAAGCGATTTTGGAAAATTGGAAAAAAGAGGGTTTTACTTCGCTTGAACAAGTGGAAGAGCATGAGCAAAAAAGGCAAAATTCTAAAAACATGACTCCGAAATCAAGAGTTGAGGGCAATTCAGTTATACAAATGTACGACGATCCACTGCCATTTTAGAAAGGAGCAAGCATGGAAAGATTAAGTCTCGAGCCTATCCACTATGTGAATGAAAACGAAATGTGCAAGAAGCATAATTGCTATATGTGGACGTTCAAGTATCCAGTCAAGGCGAAAGGACGGAAAACACCTTACCAACCGACTTTCTGCCCCGAGTGTCAGCGTGAAGATATGGCAAGGGAGCAAGAGAAAAAAATTGGAGAGGCCTATATCTCGTCTATCTTGTCAAGTACCTATGACGTGCTGGCAAGAAATAGCATCATCCCAAGTGATATGAAAGAAGCGAGCTTCAGCACGTTCACAGTATCGAACGAGTCGGACGAGCAAGCCAAAAATTATGCACTACGAGTTGCCAAGCATTACTTCAATGATGGCAAAGGGAACGCAGTTATTTTAGGCAAAGCTGGACGAGGCAAAACGCACCTAGCTATCTCAATTGCTAAGAAGTTGAACATTGACTTTAAAGCCAATAATGAGCCTAAAAGCGTACTCTTTATGAACGTTCCTACCATGTTTCAAAAAATCCAAAGTGGATTTAATCGAACAGATGCTCGAACCACAGACGAGTGGTTGGACTTGCTGAAGAAAGTTGATTATCTGATTTTAGACGACTTTGGGAAAGGCGAGCAAGCAAATTGGAAGAAAGATTTCCTTTACAACTTACTGGATGCCAGGGACAAAACAATCATCACAACGAACTTGACAGGTCAAGAAATGAAAAATGTATATGACTCTAGCTTGGTCAGTCGGGTTGCAAAAGGCGCAAAGGATTTGACTTTCAAATATCCTGAAAGCGCAGAGGATAGGAGGACCTTACCATTTTGACGACAGAGGAAAGAAAAAAGCTGATAGCAGACTTTGAAAAGAGCCACTATCAACTATCAGATTATTTAAAAGAACGCTTGCTGACTACAAGTGACGAGCGTTTCACTCGTAAAATGAACGAGCTGACCTATTATGCCACGAACGGTAGCGTTTATACATTCTCAAAATAACAAAAAAGCACCTGACGGCAATCAGGCGCATACTTAAATATTTCTAAAAGGATTATAACATGAAAAATAAAAAAGAGCAATGGAAGCCACAAATCATCAACATTATGGTCGATGGATCCGTAGTAGACGACTTGACAGGGTACGCAATCCCAGCTGGTCATTCATACTATGACATCATCAAGCCATTTTATGAGGGGGCGTAGCCATGAAACTATTTACTAAATTCAAACTCAAACACGAGAGCTTTTTTAAGGCAATCAATCTTGACTGGAGAGTCGTCGCAATCGAGCTTATGGATGACCTGAACGAAGAGCGCAAACGTCGCTTTATGACCGACCAAGAAAACTACGACTTGAAGCAACGATTGGCCATCTACAAAGAAAAAGAACAATTAAACCAAAAGGGAGAACAATAACATGATCAACGTACTAAAAGCAATCAAAACAATCAAGAAGATTGAACAACTTCAGAAAGAATTACACACTTTCAGTTTAGCTTTTCTAGCTCTGCAAGATATTGGCTTAATGCCAGAAACCGAAAAAGGCAAGGCGAAGGCTCAAACTATGCACGATGTAAGCCACATGATCAAGGATATTTTAGACGGCAAGTCAGTAGATGAAGCCACAAAACGATTAGAAATCCTAGTTAAAGCTAAAGATAACGAAGAAGAGGAGCAAGAAGAAGATGACGATACCAGAGATTGAGAATAAGCTCTATCCGTGCGTATCAGTCAACGAACGCAAGCGCCTCAACTGGTACAGAAAGAATGACATCAAGAAGTACCTGAAGGAAATTGCGAAGCTCTGGAGAAAGTATGAGGACCGACTAGATGGACGGATTATTTAACTACGACAGAGACATGATGGAACCACCTGAAGAGCGAGAAGAACTTGACCCAAGCGAGTTTGTATATATTGGTTGTGGTCAATGGCGCTATGTAGGTGATGAAATATGATTGAAGAATTACAAGCAGAAATCAGGCAATGGCGCTCGGATTATATCCATCTTGGCCGAGAGCTCGGAGAAATTATCAACGAGCAACAAGATATTATTTTGAAATTGCAAAACGAAAATAAACGCTTGAAGCGTGAAAATCGGAACTTGAAGAAAACGAAAGGAAGAAGAAAATGAGTTACGAACAAATTTCAGAGTCAACGTATTATCAAAACATGAGCTATTGGAACCAAGTCGCACAAGAGTATAGAGCGCTAGGCGGTCTAGGAATTTGTGACGATGAAACAGGCGAAGAACTTTATACAATTTAAGGAGTAAACAAAATGACAAACGAACTAACACAAAAACAAATCACATCGAACGTTGCAACACGAATTGAAGCCATGAAAGGCGAAGGGTTGCTAATCGCACCAAATTATAGCGTAAGTAACGCTCTAAGCTCAGCTTACTACGCTCTTAAAAATTCAGCTAGTGGGAACTTGCTAGAAAAATGCACACCTGAAAGCGTGTATAATGCCTTGCTTGATATGGTCACACAAGGTCTAAGCCCTGCTAAGACACAATGCTACTTCATTCCTTACGGGAATACGGTTAAATTGAACCGTTCATACTTTGGAACCATGAAGGTCGTCAAACAGTTACCTGAAGTAAAAGACATCTATGCTCAGATTATCTTTGAAGGCGACGAGTTCGAGGCTGAAAACGTGGAAGGGCGCTGGAAATTTGTCAGTCACAAGTCTAGTTGGAAGAACCAGGACAATCCAATCGAGGGTGCCTATTGTGTGATTGAAAAAACAGACGGGGAGAAAATCCTCACGATCATGACTAAGAAAGAAATTGATAAGTCCTGGGCGCAATCACGAAACGGAAGCGTTCAGAAGAACTTCCCTCAAGAAATGGCCAAGCGCACGGTTATCAATCGTGCTGCTAAACAATTCTTTAATACGTCAGATGACAATGACTTGTTTATCGATGCGGTCAATCGAACTACCGAGAACGAGTTCGAGAATGAGCGAAGCGTTAAAGACATCACTCCAAGCGAACCAGTAGAAACGCTTGATGCTATCATGGGCGAAGTAGTAGAGCCTGAAGAAGTGGCAGAGGTTCATGAGCCTGAAAAACCTAAAAAAGCACCTCGCAAGAAAAAAGAGGTCATTGAGCAAGAAGTGACAACCGCTGACACAAGCTACCCTGCAGAAGAAATCCCAGATTTTGACGCAGAAACGGGCGAAGTTTTAGAAGAGGTCAGCTTGTTTGAAGGCAACACAACCAATATCAAGGAGCAGTAGTCATGGAAGAACTAACACAAGAGAACTACTACCAAGACACAAGTTGGTTGACCAACTCACGCTTTAAACGTTATCAGCAATGCCAAGCGAAGGCATTTGCCCTTGATAGCGGAGAATGGGCAGAAGAGAGGGACGAGACCCCTCTCCTACTCGGTAACTACGTTCATAGTTACTTTGAAAGTCCAGAAGCGCATCAGCAGTTCATGGCTGAGAATGGCGAAAAGCTACTTGCCAAGACTGGCAAAAATAAAGGAAACCTCAAATCCGATTTTGTTATTGGCGACAAGATGATTGAAAGCCTGAAGGATGATGAAGGCTTCAACCGCTTGTATCACGGCTACTCATCGGACGAAGTTCAGAAAGAATTGATTGTCTATGGCGAAATCGAAGGAGTCCCAGTCAAAGGTAAGCTAGACAGTGTAAATCTAAGCCGTGGCTACTTTGTGGATTTAAAAACCATGAAGTCCATCTACTTAGAAGAATGGAGCGCAGAACTCAAGAAGAAAGTACCTGCAGCAGTCAATAACATTTTGAATTTTGGGTATCACGGTCAGCTTGGTCTATATCGTGAACTCTTAAAACAGATGACAGGGAATGATTTCAGACCTTACATCGTAGCCGTAAGCAAGGAAGTAGTTCCAGACCGTGAAATTCTGAAAATCGATGATGAATGGCTGGATGAAGGATTGGAAAAAATCAAGTCTGAAATTGTCGAAGTTTGGGACGTCATTCAAGGTAAGCAAAAACCTAAAAAGTGCGGACATTGTGACTACTGCAGAAGCCAGAAGAAACTAGATGCAGTCGTCACTCTGAATGACCTGATTGAAATGTAAATAAAAACAAGCCGTGCATTCTTGTAAAACTGCGAACTAGAAAGCGTCAAAAAACGGTCATGTGACCTTGGACGAGCGACTGCCCGTATTTAGCCAAACTCACACACAGAGGCAGTCGCATTTTTTTGAAACGACATGAATGAAATTAAAGAAAAAGCCTTGGCCAAGTTGCTAGAGGAATTAAATCAACCACATGATCTTGCACTTGATCGCATTCATAACTGGATTTGTGACCAAGAAGATGAAGAGTTATTCCAGGGCATCCTAAAAGAGCGATACTCTCTGAAATGCGCTCTGAAGTATGCGAAAGAAAAAGCTCGCAAATTTGCTGAAGATGGAGTCGCTTGCATCAATGATAATACTGTTTTTGGATGGGTTCGAGAATATTTTATCTCAAATTCAAAAGTATCCAACATTGAACAGGTACCCGTTGAGCCAGTCAAAAAGAATAAGGCAGACAAACCACAAAAACCCCAAGAAGAAAAGGTCGACGTGGCCAAAATCAGGAAAGGCTCAGGGCCAGATGATGAAATCATCAAGAAATCTAAAACCAAGAAGGAGAAAGGAGTAGTCGAAGGCCAACTGGACCTTTTTGAAGAACTAGCATGAGCAAGATTACTGAACAATGCAAGCGAGAAGCTGAAAGACGATTGAAACCACCTGCAGATTTTTGGAGATGGTGCTACTCGCAAATCACAACGTATAAATGGATCAATAAGGACAAGACCATAATCGCTTCAGATTTGAACCTTGGCCATTGTATCGAAAAACGACTTACAAAGTCGTCACGGCTCACTTTTTATGATAAGACCTACTTTTTCTCAATCATTCTCAGCACCTCGAAACGCATCGAGATTCAATCTTATGAATTTAGATCGAAGCTGGTCGAAGGGAAACAGTTTATTGATTGGCATTTTACGAACTTAGAGCGATTTGAAAATGACAAGCACACAAAGATTGGCCAAGACTACAACGGGCAATACTATCCGTATCTATTCGCTAATTTTTTCAGCGGCGGTTTTTACACAGGAAATATTTTTTATCCAAACAATTGGGAAAAGAGACTTCAAAAAGTGTCCGAACTCAAATATTTGAAATTCGATAATATCTATTTTTGGGAAATTGAACGACTTTATAAATATAAATTTGAAATCGAGTTTGCTCAGAAGATTCATGCTGATAGGTTGGCAAACGAAATCATGTATCCAAATTATAGAATCGGATTTACAAGAACCGTGGACATGCGGACCTTGAACCGCAGATGGCTTCAGAAGAATAAACAATTTTTCAAGAATTCAAATCGCAGCTTTAGCGAATTTGAGTTGAGCCGTCGATTAAAAGAACGGAACGGCCAGCTGGTGCCTGGAATTGAGTCTTATCTGACATACCACGATATCAAACATATACCGAAAGGGGTAGGGATCAATAAGTTCCAGAAATGGGTTATTAAGAATAGCATTGAATTCAATGAGTATCTTGATTATCTTAAAATGCTACGAGAAATGGGAATTGAGCCTGAAGGAGATGCTATGCTTGTGCCAAAGGATTTTACGGCCATGCACAATCACACAGTCGGATTATACAATCAATTCGTTGAAGAAAGACGCAAACTGGAAGATGAGAAAAAACACAAGCAGCTTGAATCTGAGTTTAAACTTAGAGAAGGAATGGATAAGACAATCAATGGATATGCATTCCATGTCCCTAGAAAAGTGGCCGAACTGATCTACGAAGGCAAGAAGCTACACCACTGTGTAAGTTCATACACAGATAAGCATTTCAAAGGGGATACCTTAATAGTGTTTGTCCGTTTATCAAACCAACCAAAAACACCTCTTTACACACTTGAGGTAAAGCAGGGTAAGATAGTCCAGTTTCGTGGCAAATATAACCAGGACGTCCCAACCGATGTCTGGGACATAGCCAATGAATGGATGAAACAAACAAAATTAGTAAAAAAAGTAGCATAAAGGAGAAAAACAAATGCTAAATAAAATCGACATACCAGGAACAACCATCACACTCGAAATCGTGGACAAGACCATTACGATTACAAACAAAATTGAATATGATATGCAGATGCACTTCAGAAACACAGACGCAGATACCTCTCTTGATACGAGCGGAGACGTGTTCGAGCCCCTCTACTAGTTAGATATTAAGGCGACACCGAAACGCCGACAGAGTATCATACGAGCCTTGGAATCAAGAGAGAAAAACGCCACTTGGCCGAACTTCAGAAGTTCTTTGAGTTCATTGAAAACAACAAGCGCAATCTCTTTGACCTCTGCGGTATCAAGGGAGAATTGCAATGAAATCTCTGACATTATCGTTAGACATTTCAACTACTGCGACAGGATGGGCCGTATTTCACGGCTCTAACCTTGTCCAGAGTGGTGTCTTGAAACATAAAAGCAAGTCGTTCTTTGAACGTGGGCGCTTCATGGCTAGTGAACTGCGAGCGATTCAATCGAGAGCCTTGCAGAAATATGACTGCCATTTTGAATCGATTGTAGTCGAGAAAAACTCGGTCATGGGACCAAATCAGCAATCAATGATCAGTATTGGAATTGTAACGGGCATCATCCTTGGACGATTGGTTGCTGACAATGTGTATTTTGTCAACGTGTCGACATGGCGCAAGTATTGGAAGTTCAGCTATAAAGACCGTAGCAAGAAATCAATGAAACTGCAGGCCGTTGCTAAAGTGTCCGAAACGTTCGGCCTGAACGTCAAAGACGATGAGGCCGATGCCATTCTGATTGGTTCATATTTTGTAAACCATGGCCAAGAATTCGGAGACCTGGAAAGCCACAAAATAAGTTAAGGAGTATAAATATGAGTTTCACTGTGACATTATATTTTGACAACATGGTAGACGAAACCCACTTTTTCAAAAAAGAAGGGGATGCTATCAAATACAAGGCTCAATTGGATAATAAGTATCGAGGTGATCGATTGTATAAGGTGAAACTTGAGGAGGTGGAGTGATGAAAGTTGCAAAGTATACACACAAGTCTTTTGACGGAGTGAAAACCATAAAAGGCTGGGTTTTAGAAAATAATTATGGTGAAAAGGAATTTGTTTATTACAACGGAACGGAATTATGCATCCACCCTGCCAGCGATTGGGAGGGCGAGTTAAAGGAGGTAGAGTGATGGATGAGCAAAACATTTTAGAGACACAATTGATTTTAGGTAAACAAGTTTTAGAAATTATCTTTGATTTATTGAGAGATGAAACAAAAATTGGTTCAGTTTTACCTTTAAACATAATTGATTATGAATTTAAAATTACAGTAGAGAAAGAGGCGCAAGATGATACCGAAATTTAGAGCGTGGTTAAAAAAAGAAAAACGCATAGTTGAAACAGATGACTTGCTTTGTATTGATTATGAGAATGAAGAGATAGTAACGCAAAAAATCTATTTTGAAAGTGGATTGCCAGTTGAAAGGGATGTAGATAACTACGATTTTGACGAAATCGAACTTATGCAATCGACAGGACTTTTTGACAGAAATGGAAAGGAGGTTTTCGTCGGAGATATTATAAAATGTACCAGAGGATGTCCTCATGAAGTGTATTTAGAAAAAGAATATGGTGGTACATACATAGGCGGAATGCCTGCTATATACCTAAAAGGTTTGAGAGAAGGATATGCATGGACTGAGCATGAAGAAATCATCGGCAACATTTACGAAAATCCGGAACTTTTGGAGGATGAAAAATGAGACCTAAAAAATATCCGTATTCAGGAAGCAAAACAAAGAAAGTGACTACAACAGGAATAGGAGCTCAAGAGCTTGTAGTCTTTCCTAATGTAGCTTTTAGAAAAAGCTTGCTCAAGTACGTTTTCTCAGTTGTCAAACAACATGACAACACTACAATCATTTACTTCAGAATTCCAAAACTACTCGGAGGATACGAGGAGGAAAGAGCAAAAGTATATCTAAGCTATGAAAAGACGATGAGGATACTCAATAGCTACTACTAAAATAAAAAAAGCCGAGGCATTCACTCTACCCCGACAACGTTTTCAATACTAATATTATATCATAAAGGAGATAGAGAGTGAAGGCAAAAGAGCTTTTGAGCGAATTGCAAATCTTGACATGGATATCCAGAGTAGAATAGACGAAATCAACGAACTTGAAGCTGGCCTGCTCTCGAGTCCGAACTGGTCCGAGGTTAAGGTTAAAGGTGGCCAACCTAGGAAGATTGACGACGTCTATGCTCAGCTCATTACCATGAAGGACGCAATCGAGCAAGACACAAACGCTATAATCAATCGCAAGCTGGAGCTAGGGCGCATGATCAATAAGCTAAGCAATCCGAAACACAGGACAATCTTGAGGATGACCTATATCAATAAGATGTATGTAGATGATATCTGCGACAGTCTTGGTGGCATCAGTTCACCCACTTACTACAGGCTCAAGAAACAAGCAATAAAAGAGCTTGATGGTATTCTTAGTGAATTGATAGTAAATGATAGTAACTGTACAGGCATGAAGTTTTAAAACTGATAAAATGGTAGTATCAAATGCTGTGGCAGATGATACTCCTTTATGAATTGAGGCGAAAGCCTCTCTAGACGACGAGAAGGGTTCTGATACTCTCTTCTATTTGTTGCTCTTTTTGAGAAGTGTCCTTGGTTCAATTCCAGGCGTCGTCATAAAGGCTACAAAAAAATAAAAAATGAAAGGTAAATATAATATCGATTCTATTCGAGGTCCGTAGCCCCTTGCATTTTATATGGGATATAGCTCAACGGTGGAGCGATATGACTATAAAGGGTCTGAAACGTATGCAGGTTCGATTCCTGCTATCCCGTTTCACAGAATTGGCTGTGAAGGCAAAGAAAAACCATATAACCCGAAAAGCGCTTATCTTCATGATATGCGTTTTTTGGTTCTGTCGGAGGTAAAAGTGAAAATAGAAAAAATCAATATTTCAGAAATAACTGAATATGAGAACAACGCTAAGCTACATCCTCGCGAGCAAATTGAACAAATTAAGAAATCAATCAATGAGTTTGGGAATAATGACCCGATTGCGATTGATGAGAATAATGTTATTATCGAGGGACACGGACGATATAAAGCTCTGCAAGAACTAGGCTATGATGAAGTTGAAATTATCCGATTGTCTCACATGACCGACGAGCAAAAGAAAGCGTACATTTTGGCTCACAATAAGTTGACGATGAACTCTGGTTTTGATATGGAAGTTTTAGAGTTAGAACTCGAAGACATCACAAATATCGATATGGAAGATTTTGGTTTTGATTTTGAAGAGATTGAAGTAATGGGAGAAGATATCGAAGAGGTGGAGCAAGATGAATATGACGAGGAATTACGAGAAACAAACATTAAACCAGGCGATATTTTCCAATTAGGGGAGCATAGACTGTCTTGTGGAGATAGCACAGATGCGACGCATATTCAGAAATTGCTAGATGGTGTCAAGGTCGACACAGTCTATACAGATCCTCCTTACGGCATGAAAAAGGAAAAGGATGGGGTGCAAAATGACAATTTGAACTACGATGATTTATTAGAATTCAACAAGAAATGGGTCCCTATCACGTTCGACGCTATGCGAGAAGTCGGGAGCTGGTATTGTTGGGGGATAGACGAGCCACTCATGGACCTATATAGTAATATCTTACGACCAATGAAAGAGGCGCAGGAAATCACCTTCCGAAACCTTCTGACCTGGGACAAAGGAAACACTCAAGGGCAAATGTCGAAGCTCGCCAGAATGTACCCGATAGCAGATGAAATGCCTTTTTGTGATGAAAGGCGTCCAAGGTTTTAATACAAACTTGAATAATTATTTTGAAGGTTACGAGGTGATTAGGAAGCCATTAGCAGAAACCGCTGAGCGCGTAGGATTGACATCAAAGAAATTGAAAGAAATAACAGGAGTCGGGATGTACTCACATTGGTTCACAAAGGCCCAATGGTTGTTCATACCATTGGAACAATTCCAGAAGATAGCGGACTATTATGGTGATGAATGGGACTTGGATTACGACCGTATCAAACAGGACTATGACCGTATCAAACAGGACTACAACGAGAGCCGCGCTTTCTTTGATGCGACACATGCAAATTTCAATAATGTGCTACATTTTAGTAGAACGAGCGGGGATGAGAGAGAGAGTGCAGGTGGACATGCAACTCCCAAACCACTCGCGCTAGTAGCGCTTATGCTCAAGTCATCAACTCGGAAAGGCGATGTTGTTTTGGATGTTTTCGGAGGAAGTGGTTCAACTCTTATCGCTTGCGAGAGGCTAGGACGGACGTGTTATATCAATGAATTAGAACCAAAATACGTCGATTTGATTATCAGACGTTGGGAAAAAGAGACAGGAAGAGAAGCTGTTAAATTGAATTGATTGTATTTTTTTGAAAAGGAAGTGAGGCGATGGCTAATGAGCAAAACTTGATAAAAAATTCAGAACGAACTCCGAGCGAACGCCGAGAAAGTGCCAAAAAAGCGGGAGTCGCTTCAGGTAAAGCGAGAAGAAAAAAAGCGAACCTAAAAAAGGCTTTCGAGACAATCCTGCAAGCTGAAGTTGCAAGTCCAAACGTGAAGAAGCAACTCGAAGAACTAGGCTTCGACTCGACCAATGAAATGGCCCTGGCTATGGTCATGATGCAGAAGGCTATGAAAGGGAATGTCCGAGCCTTTGAACAAATTAGCAAGTTGACTACGACAGATGTCAAGGACACCCTTGATAAGAAAGAACAAAAAGAACGCATCAAGCGTCTTGAATTGGATAATAAGAAACGAGAGCAAGAGCTTTCAGGACCCAAGTCCAATACTGGGCTTATGGAGTCTCTACTTGAAGCCGTGAAGGGTGGTGACGAGGTTGAAGATTAAGTTTTCAAGGAAACAAGCCGACATCATCCGCAGGCCATTCAACTATGAGCTTGAAGTAAACGAGGGCACGCCTCGAAGTGGCAAGACAACCGCTGGTCATTTTAGGTACGCAAGGTATTTGATTGAGTCGCAAGATGAGAATCATTTGATAGCTGCATACAATCAAGAGCAAGCCTACCGCCTATTCATTGACGGTGACGGCACAGGTCTAATGCACATCTTCGATGGCAATTGTAAAATCAAGCATGATGAACACGGAGACCACCTCTTAATTGATACACCAAGCGGAACTAAACGAGTTTACTACAAAGGTGGAGGTAAAGCCAATAGCGTAGGTGCTATCACTGGTATGTCTTTAGGCTCGGTAGTCTTTTGTGAAATCAATCTGCTGAATATGGATTTTATCCAGGAAGCATTCAGGCGGACGTGGGCTGCTAAACTCAGATATCATCTAGCCGATCTGAACCCTCCAGCGCCTCAGCATCCAGTCATTAAGGATGTATTTGACGTTCAAAACACACGCTGGACCCATTGGACCATGGATGACAATCCGATTCTATCTGAAGAGCGCAAGCAGTCTATTATTCAATCGCTTAAGAAAAATCCTTATCTCTACAAGAGAGACGTGCTCGGTCAACGTGTAATGCCTCAGGGCGTTATATACGGCTTATTTGACCTCGAGAAGAACATTAAGGATAGTTTGGTAGGCGAACCTATGGAAATGTATTTCAACGGTGATGGAGGGCAATCTGATGCCACATCGATGTCTTGTAATATCGTTACTAAACACAGAGAGGACGGCAAAACCTTTTTCAGACTTAACCGTGTAGCTCATTACTACCATAGTGGAGCTGAGACTGGTCAAGTTAAAGCCATGTCTACTTATGCAGTCGAGCTTCGAGCGTTCATTCAGTGGTGCGTTAACAAGTATCAAATGCGCTATACCGATGTCTGGATTGACCCAGCGTGTAGATCCTTACGAGAGGAATTGCACAAGCTAGGGATTCAGACAAGAGGGGCTTTGAACAACGCCCATGACGTCAGCAGCAAGGCGAAGGGTATCGAGGTAGGGATTGAACGTGGACAGAACCTCATTTCTTCAGGTCAGTTCTTACTTATCAATCACTCTGAAGAAGAGTACGACCATTACTATTTCTTGAAAGAGATTGGTCTTTATAGCCGTGATGATAACGGACGGCCAATTGATAAAGATAACCACGCAATGGACGAGTTCAGATATAGTGTCAATGTCTTTTACAAGAAATACGCTAATTTTTAACAGGAGCATATCAAAGAATGGGAATTATACAAACCATTAAAAATCTAATAAAAAGGAGTCAATACAGAATGACGACAGAAAGTCTGGCAAGTATCACAGACCATCCTAAAATCGCAATAACAAGCGCAGAGTATCGACGTATCAACGATAACCTACTGTATTATCAAAGCAACGCTGGAAATGTCACTTACACGAACACGGACGGCATGAGTAAACAGAGAGAAATGACTGTTTTGCCAATTGCTCGAACCGCTGCCAAGAAGATTGCAAGTCTGGTCTTTAATGAGCAAGCCTCGATTAAATTGGACGATAATGAAGCAAACACATTCATTCAAGAAACCTTGAAGAATGACCGCTTTAACAAGAATTTGAGCGCTATCTTGAGAGTTGTTTGGCTCTTGGTGGCTTGGCTATGCGCCCTTATGTAGATAACGGACGAGTGCGAGTATCATTCGTTCAAGCGCCTGTCTTTTTACCGCTACAAAGCAACACACAGGACATTTCAAGCGCTGCTATTGTTACTAAGACGATTAAGGCTTCAGGTCAGAAGAACATCTACTACACCTTGATTGAGTTCCACGAGTGGGCGAATGACGGGAAGTATGTCATCAGCAATGAGTTATACAAGTCTGATAATCAGAATGTAATTGGCGACCGAGTGCCCCTTGCTGAAATCTACGAGGATCTAGAAGAACAAGTTGAACTAAACGGTCTAACAAGACCGCTTTTTTCTTATCTCAAACCTCCAGGGATGAACAACAAAGACATCAATTCACCTCTAGGCTTGTCTATCTTTGACAATGCAAAGAGCACGATTGATTTCATTAATACGACCTATGACGAGTTCAAGTGGGAAGTCAAGATGGGACAACGCAGAGTGGCTGTTCCTGAGAACCTCACAGAGACTCGCATGGTCAGCAAAGACGGAGACGTCCAACTTGTCAAACGCTTTGACACAGAGCAGAACGTTTACTTGCGCTTATCTACTAGTGACATGGACGGTGGAAGCATCACAGACTTAACAACTGCAATCAGGGCAGATGATTACATCAAGACCATTAACGAAGGTCTGGCGCTCTTCGAAATGCTTTTAGGTGTATCAGCTGGGATGTTTACGTTTGACGGCCAGAGCTTGAAGACTGCGACAGAGGTCGTTTCTGAAAACTCTGATACTTATCAAATGAGAAACAGTATTGTCAGCTTGGTTGAGCAATCATTGAAAGAGTTGATTATCTCAATCTGCGAGCTTGGTAGTCTTTATGGATTGTACGACGGTCCAATTCCTCAAATGGAGAAGATTTCAATTAACTTTGACGATGGTGTCTTTACTGATAAGAATAACGAGCTTGACTATTGGACCAAGGCTTTGGCCAGTGGCATTGTCAGCAAGGCTCACGCTATCCAGAAGGCTTTCAATATGTCAGAGGTCGATGCCAAGAATATGATTCAGGCAATCAACCAGGAGACAATGGACACGGCGAACAGTCAGCGAAGTCAACAAGACATTGATATTTACGGGGAGTGATTAAATGAACCTAATTTCAAGGATTTTCTGGTTAGCTCCAAACCCTGCCAAGTTATTTATGAAAAGCTCAAGACCAAGGCTAGAGAGGATGCTAAATGAAAGGAAACAAGAGACCACCGATTCAGTTCAATGACGAGCAACTGCTGCTTCAAGCGAGCAATGTCGCAGACATCTATCATCAGTTAGCCTTGGACTTGTTTGACAACGTGGTCGAACGTGTGACCGAACGTGGCACGGTTTATCTTGACAAACAACCGTACATCTGGCAACTCGAAAAGATGCAACAGATGCACATGCTGAATGAGGAAAACCTAAAGCTAATCTCTGAGCGTTCAGGAGTAGCTGAAGAACAACTGCGCCACATTGTCGAGAATGAAGGCCTAAAGCTCTACACGGACACGAAACAACAACTCATGGAAGATTTAGGCCGTGGATCTTTGGGAGGTAATAATTACATTCAAGAAATCCTTGCTGATTATGCTAATCAAGCAGTCGACGAGCTACACAACCTAATCAACACAACGCTTCCTAAGGCTGTCATAGGCGCTTATCAAGGCATCGTTGAACAATCTGTCGCTAGAGTAGTCACTGGTCTTTCTACGGCTGATAAGGCTGTTTCTGATACGGTCATGAAATGGCAAGAGAAAGGATTTCAAGGTTTCAAAGATAGCGCTGGGCGTAACTGGAAATCGACAATTACGCACGGACGGTTATCAAGACGACAACCTATCGAACGTTTCGAGAAATGCGAACGAGACCAGCTGAAGAGTTGGGAATTGATACCTTTTATTTCTCAAAGAAGGCATCAGCTCGTAAGTCATGTGCTCCTTTACAACATCATATTGTCACAACTGGACACGCTAGAACAGAGCATGGAGAGCATATTCTTGCTTTGTCCGACTATGGATACGGTCGTCCAGAAGGTTGCTTGGGTATTAACTGCGGTCACATGCTGACGCCGTTTATCCCTGGAGCCAATTACAAGCCCGATTTGGGCGAGGATGTGGCAGAGGTTAGTCCAGAGCAAGCAGAAGAAAACGCAAACGCAGAGGCTAAGCAGAGAGCTCTAGAGAGGTCTATCAGAGCGAACAAGGAAAAACTCCATGTCGCTGAGAAATTGGGCGATAAAGAGCTGATAGACCGATATAAAATGAAATTAGGCAACCAGAGAGGTGCCCTCAAGTCTTGGATAGATGACCATCCATTTCTTTACCGTGATGAGAAACGTGAGAAGTATCACGAAAATCCGTCGAGCTTTGCTAAAGAGGAAGGTAGGCAGAGAGAGAAAAATCAGAAGGTTGCATCAGAATATAGTGAGATAAGAAGATTATTAGGTGAGTACGCTCCATTATCACTAGATAAATACCGAAATATAAGGTATAATGATAGCGAGGAATATAAGAGACTTAGTGCACTAGTGAAAAGTGTGAAAACAATGCTGGAAGCTAGAAAAAATACCACCGTTATTGTTAATGATAAAGCCCCTGTTTTACATCAACCAAACAGTGTTGTCGACTTGTATAAAGACGGCGATTTGATTCAACGTCGATACTTTGGTAAGACTGGTAAAGCTAAGTTTGATATTGATAATACAGACCATAAACAGCCAGAACACCACAAAAAAGTTCCTCATGTTCATTATTGGACTTGGTGGAAAGATGGTAACGGAGAACAGAAGAAAAAACGGTCAAAAGGCGATCAAGAACTAACTTTAGCTCAACGTATCGCAAACGAAGATTTGAAAGGAATTAGGCACAATTATGACAAATAATTTTTTTAAAACTCTAGAAGATTTCAGAGAAAGCGTAGAAAGCGGCGAAGAGTTTAATCTGAAACTAAACGGAATTGAGTACTACATTGGGTATTTCGGAGATGATAATGTAATCTCTGAACCTTTTGGTGTCAATGAACAAAAGTTTTCTAGTTTTGACGAATTGTTAGATATTGATTTACACGGAACTACCTTAAGAGATAGCTGGATGCTATTGACTGCATAACTTTGGCAGAAAGTCCCGTTTTTATGTGATATATTGGTAGTATAAAATACAAACAAGAGTGTCCACGGATGCTCTTTTATTTTTGCCGATATTAGCGCCCTCAAAACCGTATCAGAATTGATGCGGTTTTTTGCTTGCCTTTATCCGCAGGCGGTAAAGAACGGAAGATAATACCTAATTTTAGGAGGACAGAAGAATGCCAGAAGACATTCAAACACAAGCTGACCAGCCAGTCAATGCTGGAGAAAACACTGAGTCACAAACTCAAGAGCAACCTATCAAGACTTTCACACAAGATGAGGTGACAGGTCTTGTAGCTAAAGAAGCCAAGAAAGCGCAAGAGAAAATCTTCAAAGACCTAGGGTTTGAAAATTTCAAGAGCGCCAAAGAAGGACTTCAACAGCTCAAAGAGTGGAAAGACTCACAAAAGAGCGAGGCTGAAAAACAGTCAGAAGCGCTTGCTGCTAAAGAGAAAGAGTTAGAAGCTGCTTTATCAAGTCAACGACTTCTTGAAGCGAAACTGTCAGCTCTTACTCTAGGAGTAAATGCCGAGTCTGTGGACGACGTCATCACTCTATCTAATCGCTTGGTATCCGATGATGTGTCTATTGAAGATGCTATCGGTCAAGTGTTACAGAAATACCCTCAGTTTGGTCGCACAGAGCAACCTGAGGAGAAAAAGCCGACATTTTCAGCTGGAGGAAATCCGACGGCTGGAACGAACCAAGAAGACGCCTTTCTAAAGGCTCTAGGATTAAATAACTAATAGGAGATCTATAATGACAATTAACTATATCACTAAACATGAAGGCACTTTTGAGAAAAAATTGATGCAAGGTGCACTTACTAACATTTTGGAAACACCACAAGTAAACTGGTTAGGCGCTAAATCGTTTGAATTGCCTATAATTGCAGTTACTGGATACAAAGCACACACTCGCTCTAAAGGATACAACGCTGGTACAGTTTCTAACGACAAGAAAGTCTACACGCTAGGATTTGACCGTGACGTTGAGTTCTTTGTAGACTCAGCAGACGTAGACGAAACAAACCAAGAGCTTTCAGCTGCTAATGTATCTAACACATTCATCACTGAACACGCAACTCCAGAAGTTGATGCTTATCGTTTCTCTAAACTTGCAACAGAAGCTATCACAGGTACACACTTCAAGTCTGAAACTGACTTGTCAGAAGTGAATATCTACTCACGCTTGAAAGCTGCCCTTTTGCCAGTTCGTAAATATGGCGCTCAGAACATCGTGGTTTATGTTTCTAGTGAGGTTATGGACTTCTTGGAACGCTCTAAAGAGTTCACACGTTCAATCGCTACTACATCACCTCAAGGTATCGACACTCGTGTCACTTCACTTGATGGAGTTCAGCTTATCGAAGTTTGGGACGATGCACGCTTCAAAACTAAATTTGATTTCACTACTGGATTTGTTAAGGCTGCAGACGGTAAAGACATCAACTTCTTGATCGTTGCTAAACCTGCAGTAATTGCAAAAGCTAAATTTAACTCTATCTATCTTTTCGCACCTGGTCAGCATACAGAAGGTGACGGATACTTGTATCAAAACCGTTTGTATCACGACCTCTTTGTCCTAGAGACTAAGAAAGACGGTGTCTACGTTTCTCACAAAGCCTAATAAGGGGGTAATCCATGAAGAAGTATGAAAAATTGAACCAGGTCTACACAGTCCAAGAAGGGAGCTTGCTCGAAGCGCAATTAGTCGCTGACGGCTTTGAAGAAGTGGTTGATGAGGCAGAGCTTGAAGAGCTACTTGCCACTCATCAACTAGCAGACCTTACTTTGGTTGAGCTGAAGGCTCTTGCTAAAGAACGAGGGCTTGAAGGTTACTCAAACAAAACGAAAGACGAGCTTTTGGAGGTATTGAATGGCTAAGTATCAGGCTAATCTGAATGTTTATCTGGCCAAGTCTGACCGTCATTTTGATAAAGGTCAGGTATATGACCTGGATAAATATGAAGCACAGGGAATCAACGCACTAGTTGATTGTTTGGAACTCGTTGAGGATCTTGACGAGGAATTAGTTGAGGTGGAGACATCCACCTTTTAAGGAGGTGATTAGATGTCTTACTTGACTAAAGAGGAGTTCGATAAGCTCGGATTTGAAGTCGAGGGCAACTTTGACAAACTTTCAAAGCGAGCAGAACTCGCCATCAATGCTTTTACAAGAGATTTCTATTTCTTGAATAGCTTTGAAAGCGACAATGAAGCACGAAAAAGGGCGGTCAAGCTCGCTATGGCTTATCAGATAGCTTATTTAGACAGTTCAGGAGTCATGACAGCAGAGGACAAACAGTCTATTGCTAGTATGTCAGTCGGACGAACATCGGTAAGCTATCGCACAGGCTCACAGAACGGCTCAGGCTCGCTTTCAGTGGCTGAGAGGTACAATTTATCCAAGGATACAGAAAACTGGCTTAGAATGGCTGGATTTGGCTTTGCGAGGGTTGATTATGATAGATAAAAGAATGTTACCTGATTCTGTGACTATCAAGAAGTCAATCGGAGAGGATGATTGGGGTAAAGAAGCCTATTCTGAACCCCTTTTACTATCCCCTTGTAAATTCGATAGGTCCTTTTCTCATTCTGGTTCAGGTAATCATCGTAGCGAGTACAATTCCTCAACCGTGATTGTGTATCACAAATACTGCCCTGTGTCGCTCGACAAGAGCTACATCGGTGGCATTATCGAAGAGGATGGAGTCAGCTACGTTGTTAAGAACATCATCCCTCAGTATCATCCCTTGACGAGTAGGCTTCTAGCTTATGAAATCGAGGTGATTTAGTGAGTGGTGGTGTAAGTGTCAAGATTGACCTGAACGGCGTTAAAAAGAAGGTATCGCCTGAGAACTTTGCCAAGGGCAAGTTGGCCATCGCTAACCAAATGCTTCTAGACATGGAGCCATACGTCCCGAAAAGGAAGGGAATTTTAAGATCTAGCGCCCATGTCAGACAGGATTCGGTAGTGTATGTGACACCTTACGCTAGATTGCTCTACTATGGCAAAAAGCGGAAGGGATTCTTTTCTGAGAAGCAAAGGAAGTTCTTTTTCGCTAACAAGGAGAAGTTGCTGAGCCAACGGCCAACGCCTGGAACTGGTCCAAGATGGGATAAGAAAGCCGCCGCCTTACACTCTAAGAAGTGGGGTGATGTCGGATTGAAAGCGATGGGATTGAAATGAACCAAAATAATGACTTTGCAGATGTCTTGCTTGAGCATATCAAAGGCATCCAAGACAAAATCCCATCTAAACTTGGTTATTTAACCGAGAAAGAGGGATTGGTCGTCTTTCCACTCCCTGGTGGAGAGGTTGTAGACGAGGACATGGCTGGAACTCAAACAGTCAGCTTGCCTTTTGAAATTGCTATCAAGTCACGAGATCAGGAATTAAACAACAATACACTGTGGCAGATTAATGCTGCCTTGTCAAAAATGGACCTAGAATTGCCAAGTAAAAATGGCTCTTATGAGTTTTTAGGTCTAAAAGTTGATAAGCCTTACTTAAACGATTTAGACGAGCAAGGCTTTTACATTTACTTGCTGGACGTAACTGCCAGCCTTGAAATTGAAAGGAATGAATAATGGCTAAAAATAAAAACGTAAAACGTAAACATTACATCGCACCATACAAAGAAGCAACTCCAGACACTCCACCAACTGCGACGGATTACCTTTGGATTGCTAAAGGCATCAAGACATCATCACCAGAGAATGACGAAAAGACAGACGATTTCACAGACTTCGCTGGTGACGGAACACCTGAAGAACAAGTGATCACTAAAACACGAGGGCGCTCATTTGAGGGCGTTCGTGATACAGACGACAAAGCGCAGAATTTTGTCGCTGATAAAGAAGACGCAGTCGGAGACGAGCTTTTGGTTTGGTACAAAGAAGTTGACGTAACTGGTAAAACTCAATATGAGGGACCTGCTCGTCTTTCTGGTATCGAAATCGGAGACGGAGAAGCGTCTGAAAACGAAAGCATCAAGTTTAAGGTCGTATGGACTCGTAAACCTAAGAAATCTACAGTAGTACCAGGATAAACCAAGGCGTGAAATATCACGCCTTTTTATTTTTTGAAAAAGGAGCATAAAACATGGTAGTCATTAAAAAAGCTAGTAATATCATCCCTATCGATTTTGGAGAGTTTCAATTGGAATATGTAGCAAACGACAAGGGAGTATTAGAACTAGACAAGTTTCGCAAGGATTTAGAAAAGAAATGGGAAAAAATCGAAAAGCTTTCTGATGAAAAAATCGCAGAAAAGGCCAAGGAAGTTGTCGAAGACGGATGGACTCGTCTATTTAGTTCAGAAACCTTTGAAAAAGTCTATAAATTCGCAGACGAGGACACCACTATCGCATTTAACTATCTGATGCAGACCATTCTTGGAATTCAGAGAGAGTACCAAGAACGCAACTCAGAAGATGCATTCAAGAAGTATCTAGCGTGATGCCATGTTAGATATTTCTAGGAAGCTAGTTGATGAGCTTGTACTAGAAATTGAAGGCAAAGAACAGACTTTCCCTCTGCTCTTATCGTTCGATAGAGTTTTGAAGGTCTTTGAATTGTGGAAAGACGACGAAGTTTCAGACATTATGCGACCTTTCTTTGCGTTGAGGATCCTGACGGGTGTTTCTTTTGATTTTTTGACCGTGAACGAGGCCATGGAAGTGATATTGGCAATCTTTGAAGAACATATACAAAACGGTAAAAAAGAAGATGACGTTGAGTACGACTTGGCAGGTAATGTCATAAAGTCATCGACGACAACAGAAGAGCCACAGAAAAGACTCTACAACGTAAAGCATGACGGAGCTTATATCTTTGCTTCTTTCATGCAAGCCTACAAAATCGACTTAATTGAAGAGATTGGAAAGTTGCACTGGAAAAAATTCAACGCATTACTTGTCGGTTTGCCTGAAGGAACCAAATTTGTAGAGGTCGTGAAGATCCGCTCTTACGAGCCACAAAAAGGCGATAGTCAGGAATACATCGATAAAATGCGAAAATTACAAAGAGAGTATCGTCTGCCAGATGATGACGAAGACGAGCTGGAAGATGACGACTACGATTATTACGAATAGAAAGGAGGTGCACAATGGCAGATGGTAAAGTTGTCATCCAGGTTGATATGGATGGCAATAAGGCACAGTCAGGTGTCGAACGTTTAAAAGGTATGATGGGTGGATTAGCTGAAAGCGGTGAGCGAGTAGGCTCGGTTTTTAAATCAGTTTTAGGCGCTAATATCGTTAGTGGCGCTCTGATTTCAGGGATCCAATCGCTAGGGAATGCTATGAAGAGTGTTTTTTCTACGGCTCTAGACGAAGGAGCCAAGCTCCAACAGTCTTTTGGTGGTGTAGATACGCTCTATACAACTGCAGCTGAGTCAGTGAAGCAATATGCGAACGCTGCGGCTTCAGCTGGTATCTCTGCCAATACATACGCAGAGCAAGCCGTTTCATTCGGTGCTAGTTTAAAACAAGCGCTCGGTGGTGACGCAGTGAAGGCTGCACAAATGGCAGACAAGGCTATCATGGCCATGGCCGACAACTCAGCTAAAATGGGTACTGATATCGGTTCAATCCAACAGACATTCCAAGGTTTTGCAAAACAGAACTATACTATGTTAGATAACCTTAAACTAGGTTATGGTGGTACCAAGCAAGAAATGGAACGACTTCTTAAAGATGCCAGCAAACTTGAGAGGGCGATGGGTAAGAAGTTTGATATCAACAATTTTGCGGATATTGTAGAAGCCATCGACCTAGTTCAACAAGAATTAGGAGTTGCTGGAGTTGCAGCAGAAGAAGCTCGGACAACGTTCAGCGGTTCATTCGCAGCAATGAAGGCTTCAGCTTCTAACTTTTTGGCTAACTTGTCACTCGGTAAAGACATCGCTCCGTCTTTAAAGGCGTTAGTGTCTACTACCTCTACATTCCTCTTAGGAAATTTCTTGCCAATGGTTGGGAATATCATGAGGCAACTTCCTCAAGCCGTTTCGACGGCTTTGGCAGAAGCTGGTCCAAATTGAACAAGGATTTAAGTCTTTGTTTGCATCACTTGGGGTTGACGAGGGTGTTTTTGATGTGATCAAGGACACTTTTCGAGATGTTGTCGTGACAATCCAGTCACTTTTTGAAGAACTGACAAGTGAATCCAATGGGTTTGGCAATGTTATTCAAGGGGTTGGAAATGTCATTCAAACAGTTAACGTCATCATCCAGAATATGGCTATGGCCTTTCAGTTTGCACTAGAAGCCTTCTCTGAAACAGGAGCAATTAAGAATGCCTATCAAGCGTTTAAAGACTTGACGGATGCTGCTTTAGACCTTGCTGAGAAGTTAGGTGATGCTATCCCGTGGGATATCGTAGGCGCAGCTGCAGGACACGTTGTGAACGCTATTTCAATGATTGTAAGCTGGATCTCGAAGCTGTCCCAATCGATAAGTGCGGATGTTTGGAAGGGACTGGTAACAGGCATTGGAGGCGCAATCCTAGCATTTAAAGGATTTAACTTTTTGAAGAGTTTTAATCCTTTTGGTTTATTTGCCAAAGGAGCAAAAGAGGGAGCAGACGAAGTCGTAAAAGGCGCAACCAAATCCAAAAGTTTTGTCTCGCAGATTTTTAGCGGCTTAGCTAACGTTATCAAATCATCAGGAACGGCAATCAAAACGGCTGCTACTGGTATTGGTCAGGGCATCAAGGTTGCGTTATCTGGACTTGCTCCAGTTATTAAAGCATTTGGCGCTGCAATGAAGACCGCAGGAATGGGTAATATCCTAGCACTTGGTGGAGCAGTTGCTATTGCAGCGGTCGGTATTGGTGCTGGAATTGCCATTATCGCTGCAGGTTTGAGCTTAATTGCTAGTCAAGGCGAAGGTGTAGCTACTATCATTAACGCGGTAGGACAGGCATTTGCCACGGTTGCTACTGCAATTATCAGCACATTTGCCCAGGCTATCGTTACGGTTTCAGGAGTTCTTCCAAACGTGACAAGCGCTTTGGCTCAGCTTTCTCCTCTTGTCATGGCATTTGGTGAAGCTATGGGGGCAGCAGCTCCATTTATCACAGCTTTAGGTGAAGCCATTTCAGGAATTGCAACAGCAGTGACTCCAATCGTCGAGATAATAAGCGCTGCGTTCGTTTCAGTATCTCAAATCATCGCTGACGCTATTGTTCAAATTGTTGAAGCGATTGCTCCATTTGCTCCAGCGATAACAGAAATGGTTGTAGCTGTTGCTCCATCAATTGCTGATATCGTTTCATCGTTTAGCAGTATGTTCTCGCAGATTAGTCCTATCATTGATAGTTTATCTAATCTTTTGAAAACTTTCGGAGAGCAGGTCAGCTCTATCTTAAAAAGTGCTGGTAGTGTAGTTGAGTCATTTGGCTCTGCTATTCGTAATGTACTTGACGGTGTAGCTGGGATCTTTGACAGTATCGGTAACGCTGCTAAAAATGCAGGGCAAGGCGTGAAGTTGATGGCTGAAGGCATTCAAATCCTTGTAGGCCTCGGTTTAGCTGACCTTGCAGGGACTTTGACGGTTGTTTCAGCAGGTCTTACTGCTATTGCCAACTCTGGTATCGCTACGGCTGGTCCTGGATTGCAACAAGCAGGAACAGGTCTAATGTTGATTGCTACATCAGCTCAACTTGCAAGCGTAGCTTTGCAATCAGTACCTACTGCGCTATCATCACTAAGCACGAGCCTTGGCACTTTGCCAGAAACATTAGCAAGCGCTGGAGCTTCCATGAGCACCTTTGCTTCATCGGTCATGGCTTCATTTGCAAGTCTTTCTGGATCTGTGTCAGGTGTCATGATGCTACAAACAGGCTTGATGGCTCTAGCTAATGCGATGATGATGGCACAGAGCGGAGCTTCAGCGATGTCATCTACTCTAACGATGATTAACGCTTCAGCTTCATCCGCTTCGTCAGCTATTAGTCAGCTTGCCACAGGTATTGCTTCAGCAATGACTCAGGCTGTATCGTCGGTTCAATCAAGCATGGCATTGATTGTGTCTGTGATTACACAGTCATCGGTTCAAATGACACAGGCAGGCCAACAGGCAGGTCGTGGAGTTTCTGAAGGGATTACAAACGGCATACGCTCTGGAGTTGGTTCAGCAATGTCAGCAATGGCTACAATGGTCAGCTCTATCCAATCTACAGGGATGAGAGGTGTGTCCACTATGCGCTATGTAGGCTCTATGATTGGTCAAGGTTTAGCAAGTGGTATGTATTCAGCTCTAGGAGCTGTGACAGCTGCAGCTAATGCTCTTGTCGCTCAAGCTGAAAGAGCTGCACAAGCCAAGGCTAAAATCCACAGTCCATCACGTTTGTTTAGAGATAACGTCGGACGTTATATCTCGCAAGGGGTGGCAGTTGGTATTTTGGCAGATGCTCACAAGGTAGACGATGCTATGGGCGATGTATTCGACCAAATAAAAGCCTTTAATTTTACACCAGAAGATATCATCGGAGTAGGGCAATCGAGCCTTACTAAGACGCTTCAGGTCAAATCTGACCTTGACCGTCAAATCAAGGCAAGCGTTAAGGTCGTACAAGAGAAATCTAACCGACTTGTCGAGCAAGCTCTAGAAGTTGCTGAGAAGGCAGTCAAACGACCTGTAAACATGATGATGGAAAGTGGAACGCTTGTCGGACAAATTGGCCAACAGATGACCGATTTCCAAAACGACAAGCTCATGATCGATAACATGATGAGAGGTATTTTTTAATGGACACAGTAATCTATAATAATCACGACCTCTCTGAGGTTATCAAAATAAGCGAAGTAATACGCCAGATAGGAAATGAAAGGAACGTCACGACGAATGACGCTCCTTTTTTGGGGGTTAACGTTCAGGAAGTAAGAACTGGACCTAAAAAAATCAAAATCAAGTTTGCCGTGCAAAGAAAAACGGCAAGAGATACCGAATTGGCCAAGCACGAATTGGCCACAATCTTGAACACAGACAAACCAGTCAAGATTACCATTTCAGACGAACCTGACAAGTATTATATGGGACTTGTCATTGGCTCTGTGGATGTCGACAACGTGGCTAGATGGCTCCAGAAGGGCGAGTTTGAGATTTTAGTTCCTGATGGCGTCGCTCATAGTTCGACTTATAGACGGTTCAACAACGGTCAAGAGTTGCGTGACAAGGTTGTTTTTGACCTGATCAATAATGGAAACGTTGAGGCTTTCCCAATCATCACAGTCAAACACAATGCTGAGAATGGATACATCGGTCTTGTAAATACCAGCGGAGCTTTTGAGGTTGGAGACCGTGAGGAAACCGACACAGGCATCGTCAAGCGCTCTGAGGTCTTGCTTGATTTTAGAGGGGATAGGATTTCAGATGCGTTCAATAGAGCGGTCAAAAACAGAGCAATCACGAACGATAACGGGGAAACCGTGACAGGAGTGTCTGAGCTGACTACTCTTTGGAATAAGAAACACATCAAACTGAGAGACCAAACTGTAGCGGGCAAGTACGGGAACTATGCGACAGGGCTTTCCTGGGATATTCCAACAGATAGCGCTGGAGGTGTAGGCTCGCTCAATGATTATCTTTTTTTGTAAGCAGGTGTTTCAATCAGATGCAGTCACACAGTATGGCTTTTATTAAAATCACAGTATCAGACACTAGTGGTCAATTCCTGTATGGTGTCGAGACGTTCAAACGCTCTAAAGGTCAAGAGTGCGAGTTCAATGTTTTTGGTTCAGACGGGAAGGGAAAGTATAACTTTTTGAAATGCTTCACTTTCACTGGTTCCGACGACAAAAATAAAAATCCTTTTGCACCAGCAAGAGGTCAATTTGAACTTAAACGAAACGCTGAAAGGCTTCAAGTTTACTATAACGGCTCGTATTATAGCTTTGTGATTCCTGAAATTAAGGATAGAAAGTCAGCTAAAATTCATGTGACACTAGGAGCTTATCACGACAAGCCTATGGTATCGCATTTGTACGTTGACGAGTTGATGTATCGTAAGGATTTTGTGCCATCTATCGGCGATGTACCGAATAGATACCCTATTGGCTCTAATCTTATTATCAATAGCGAGACGGACTCTGTAACGCTTGATGGCATCGAGAAAACAGTAGACGTCGTTGACGGTTCACATTGGTTGACTATTCCTCCTGGAAACAGTCGATTAGAAATTTATTGCTCAAGCTGGATTAAGACTAAGCCTTCAGTGAAGGTGGAGTTTGAAGAGAGGTATTTGTAATGTTATTAACAATTCACGACTCGAATTTGAGGAAAGTGGCTTTTATTGACAATAACAAGCAAGGAACATTGAACTATTTCAATGATACCTGGACAAGATACCTTGAGACAGGGTCTAGTATCTTTGATTTTACAGTCTTTAAAAAGGCCATTATCTCAGACATCGGGCAGAAAAGAGCCTACAATACTCTAAACGAGAAGGCTTTTGTGTCTTTCCACTACAAAGGCAAGACCTACTTACACACAATCCGAAAAGTTGAGGAAAATGAGAAAGTCATAAAATGTTACGGTATCAACCTAAACCTTGAGCTTATCAATGAGTACTCTATCCCTTACAAGTCACCTAAGGCTATGAGTTTTAAGGAGTTTTGCGAGGAGATGGACTTGCTCAACTATACTTTCTTAAAAATCGGTATTAATGAAGTATCAGACAAGAAGATTTCAGCTGAGTGGGAAGGCACAGACACTAAACTCAACAGACTACTTAGTCTGGCCAAGAAGTTTGGTGCTGAGATTGAATTTGACACACGTTTGAATGCAGATAGTTCTATCAAGTCATTTACAGTCAATGTCTATCATGAGCACGACGATATCCACCAGGGAGTAGGTCAAATTAGCCCAAAAATCTTTAAGTATGGAAAAAACCTCAAGACGATCACTAGGACGATTGACAAAACTGGGATCTATAACACGGTTGTCCCAACAGGTAAGGACGACAAAGGTAACGTAGTTGATATTAGAGGGCTTGGAGCTTGGTCTGTCAACAATGCAAAGGGAGAACGTGAGTTCTACCAGTCAGGGGCTGCATTGTATGCCCCCCTCTCTATGCAGATGTATCCGTCTACTTTCACACACTCAACAGGCGACCGTGACCAGTGGACTCGTAAGGACATGACTGTAGAGAGTTCAAATCCTGAGGTCATCCGCTCTATCGCTTACCGTGAGCTCAAAAAGAACTGTTACCCAGCAGTAACTTACGAGGCTGAGGGCTTTGCAGATTTAGAAATCGGAGATACAGTAAAAGTCTATGATGACGGTTTTAGCCCTACTCTTTTACTTGAAATGAGGGTATCTGAACAAACCATCAGCTTTACCAATCCGAAAAACAATAAAACGACTTTTTCAAATGCAAAAGCGCTTGAGAATAGACTATCTCAAGGCATTCAGCAACAGCTAGACAGGATGATAGAGGACGCTAAGCCTTACACTATCAAGCTAGCTACAGACAACGGTATAGCTTTTAAGAATAGCCAAGGTCAGACGATTGTGACACCTACCTTAATGCGAGGTAACAAGGCCGTCAATACTGGATGGCGTTGGGTGGTGGATGGTGTAATCAAAGCCACAAGCTCTAGTTACATTGTGAGAGCTGCCGACATCAACCAAAAGATGGTTTTGACAGTCTCGGCGTGGATTGATAACAAAGAGGTAGCCTCTGAGCAGTTGACTCTCATCAATACATCAGATGGGTTACAAGGTCAAAAAGGTGACACTGGCCCTAAAGGTGACCGAGGAGAGCGAGGAGAGAAAGGAGAAAGGGAGACCGTGGCGAGCGTGGCTTACAAGGTCTGCAAGGATTGCAAGGAGTCAAAGGTGACCAAGGTATACCAGGCCCTAAGGGAGCGGACGGACGTACACAGTACACTCACATTGCCTACGCTGACTCTATTTCAGGTAGTGGGTTCAGTCAAACAAATGCTGACAAAGCCTATGTCGGAGTCTATGTTGATTTTAATGCAACTGATAGCAAAAATCCCGCTGACTATCGCTGGAACAAGTGGAAAGGGCCAGATGGTAAGAATGGAAAGGACGGCCCTCAAGGTATTCCAGGTAAACCAGGAGCTGATGGTCGGACTCCATATTTTCATAGGGCTTGGTCTAACTCTGCTGATGGTCGTGATGACTTTAGCACCTCTGATAGTACTAACAAGCGCTATCTAGGTACTTTGACGGATTTCACAGAGGCAGACAGTCAGGATCCTACAAGCTATAAGTGGACAGCTTTATTTGGGACAACAGAGCAATCGGGTAATATTTTACTTGATTCAAACGCTGGATGGAGAAATAAACATCGGCAAGATTTCATCTTGGCTGAACCCTTAAAAGCTGGTAAACAGTACACACTAAGTGCTAGATGGTGGAGGAGTGATAACAGTACACTCAGCTTTGGTATTCGTGAAAATCCTGACGATAGCTGGCAGTGGATAAGTCTAGCATATAGCTTTGAGCTGGACGTTTGGAGCGCTACTTTTACATCAACTAAAAATCTTAATGCTGGTAATACTGTTTCATTCTTCACTGTAGAACTTGAAGGAGTTGGTAATGCTGACTGGGCCGTTTTAACCGTCGGAGCTATACCTATGACGAGCTGGCAACCTCACTGGTCAGAGACTCAAACAACTAGACTCTAAAGCCGACCAAGGGCTAACTCAGGAGCAACTGAACGCTTTGAATGAGAAAGCTGGAATTATTCAAGCCGAGCTTGAGGCTAAGGCTAGCGCTGACACGCTTGACAACTGGATAAAGGCCTATAAGGACTTTGTCCAATCTAACGAGACCGCAAGGGCGCAAGCTGAGAAAGATTTGATTTCAGCTAGTCAGCGTGTTTCTAACATTGCTAAGGATCTTGGAGAGCTCTCTGATCGCTGGAATTTCATTGATACCTATATGAGTTCCTCAAATGAGGGGCTTGTGATTGGTAAGAATGATGGTAGCTCTAGCATGATGTTCAACCCTAACGGCCGTATCTCAATGTTTAGCGCTGGTGTAGAGGTTATGTATATCTCTCAAGGGGTTATACACATTGAGAATGGTATCTTTTCTAAAACCATCCAAATTGGGCGGTTTAGAGAGGAACAGTATCACATCAATCCTGACATGAATGTCATCAGGTATGTAGGGTAGAAAGGAGTAATATGGCTAAATTTAGTAGCTCAAGTGGGAGCTTGTATCTCAATGTATATGTAGAGCAAGGCTCTCAGAGTATCACAGCTAACACCTCAACCGTTAACTGGCGGATGACAGTTAGCCGTACAGGCGCTTATTATACTCACAATAAGCAGGGAGATAGTACGCTGTCCCTTAATCTTGATGGTCAAAATGTGCATTACAGCTACCCGACGTGGGAGACATCAGGCGAGGAGTACACGCTTGCTAGTGGCTCAAGTACAATCAATCACAATGCAGATGGGACTAAGACCTTGCCTATATCATGCACGTTCAATCCTAACAACGGACTACATGGGACTATCACGGTCTCAGCCAGTCTCAGCCTAACGACTATACCACGTTCAAGCTCTGTAAGCGTGAGCGCTGGTACTATTGGTAGTTCAGTAACTATCAATATTAACCGTCAGAGCTCAAGTTTTAAGCATACAGTCCGCTATTCCTGGGCTGGCAAATCAGGGACGATTGCAACAAATACAGACACATCTACTAGCTGGACAATCCCTCTTGATTTTGCAAATGACATCCCGAACTCAGCAAGCGGAACAGGCACAATCTACGTTGATACCTACTCAGGCTCTGCCAAGACTGGAACACAGTCAACCACATTCACGGCAAGCGTGCCAGGTAATGTCAAGCCTACTTTTGCAGGGGTTTCCTTATCTGACTTAAACGGTGCAGCACAGAACCTCATCCCAAGTGGTAACACGTTCATCCAGGTAATCTCTAACATCAAGGTAGCTTTTAATGGTGCAGTCGGCTCTTACGGCTCATCTATTACTGGATACTATGCTGAAATAATCGGCAAAAACCAGTCCACAAGCTCAAACGGTGGCAGTCTGGGAATTATGAACTATCACGGGACCGTCAAAATCAGAGCAAGAGTCTCTGATAGTCGTGGGCGCTGGTCTGATACTAGAGAGGTATCTGTAACCGTGCTTGAGTATTTTGCTCCAGCATTAAGTTTTAGCATAGCAAGAACGGGCTCAACCTCTAGCACATTGACCGCTACGAGAAATGCCAAAATAGCACCTCTGATGGTTGCAGGAAGTCAAAAGAACTCAATGACCTTGACATTCAAGGTTGCTCGGCTTGGGACTACTAATTTTCAAGTAGACACGGGACCAGCTACTGGCTCCTGGACAAGTATCTCAAACCTAATCAATTCTCAGGCTAATCTTGCAGGCAATTATCTAGCTAATCAGTCATGGGTTGTCATAGGCACGTTAGAGGACAAATTCACACGGTCTGATTTCATGGTCAACGTAGCCACAGAGAGCGTGGTTTTGTCTTATGATAGGTCAGGAGTTGGGGTCAACAAAATCCGTGAGCAGGGCGCTCTTGATGTAAAAGGTGACATCTTTGCTAACAACAAGCCCATTCAGCAGTATCAGCTGACTAATGCTGATGGTGGCTTAAGTAAAGGTAGTGCTCAATGGGATGATATTTGGAATAAGCAAGCTACAGAATTTGGTTGGAGAACAGGCAAATACGATGACAATCCAACAGGAAAAAACGGTGAGTGGGGTCTGTATCAAAATTTTTGGCTTGATAGCTGGAAAGGCGTCCAATTTTTCACCTCAATAGGGACAGGGCGTGTATTTGTTAGAGTCTATAACAATGCCAATAAATGGGCTCCGACGCAATGGAAAGAGATTGCTACAAAAGATGACATCCAAAAATACACTCAAGACTCTACTTGGCAAGTCCTACCTTTACAAAACAGCTGGGTACATCATCCTGATTACGACAAAGTTCAGTACTCAAAAACATTTGATGGAGTGGTTTACATCAGAGGCACGGCTTACAAAGGCAAAACAACAAAAGAGACAGTCATAGGAGTCTTACCTGTCGGCTTTAGACCTAAACAAACTATGTTTGTATCAGCTCTAAATAATAGCTATGGCATGGCTGTTTTAGGCATCTATCCGAGCGGTAATGTAGTCGTAAAGGAAAACGTTGACGCCACTTGGCTCAACTTTGATAATGTATCTTTCAAAATTTAAAGGAGGTTCTATGAAATTAAATTACGGGACGAAGTCCCAAGAATACGACGCCAGCGGAACAGCGTCCGCCACCAAAGTCACGCTGGTAAACTCAGACGGTGCTTATGTCCCTGTCTTATTGCCAGCCGATAAAATCAGCTTATCAAACACAGAGCTCTTTGAGTTAGCTCTTGAGGCTCTTTATCAAGAGAATTTCCCACAGCGTGCTGAAAACGAAAAATTCAGTAAGGTTGAGAAAGAACTGCTTAAAAATAAAGAGGCAGTTGATAAAACTGAGCAAGCTGCGACACAAACAAAAGAAAATCTTAATACTGTTTCAGCTATTACAGAGGTACTAATTGCTCTAGCGGTTTCACAAAATGGAGGTATGCCTACCCATGCTTATGGCAAGGTTGCTAATTTTATCAAGCCACTAGTTAAGGGCACTAGATACTCAAACAGCGACATCATCTCAGGCGCTTATCCGTTTGAAACCAATGCTAAGTGGCCTAAAGGCACGCCAACCATTTTCAAGTTTCAAATGCAAGCAACAGAGGGATACACTTATAAAGAGCAATCGCTTTCTGAAATGCTTCAGCAAGGTGTCTTGACCGTTGTCATGCCTCGTATTGATTAGATAGGGGGGAGGTTATGACATGGGTTGATATTTTTGAGAAAGTAATAAATGCCTTGACAAATCCTACAACAATAGGGGCAGTTGTCGCTGGTTGGTTTGGAGTTCGGACAATAAAGGCTGGAAATCTGAATAAGGAACAGTTTCACGAACTCAAAGACGAGCTAGGCACTATCCAATCATCAGTAAACGACATCAGAGCAGTCGGAGAGGATAACAACAGGAAGATAAGCGAGGTAAATGATAAGTTAGTAGTACATGATGAGGCTCATCTAGTCACAATGTATCTGAGACTTGAAAGAGACATGACTACTGCTATCAACCGTGGGTTTACCACGGTTCATGAGTCGGACATCGTGCATAAAATGCACAGTAGCTACAAGAAATTAGGAGGCAATGGATACATCGATAGTCTCTACAACAAATACATACAATTAGAAGTGAGGAATTAACATGAAAATTAACTGGTTAGTACGTTTTAAAAATAGAGCTTTTGTCATTCGCTTTTTGCTTGCTATCATCCTACCTATTTTGACCTATTTTGGGTTAAAATTTGAGGATTTGACTAGCTGGGCTGGGGTTTATGAGTTATTCTTGAAATACTTATCAAATCCTTACCTTATCGGGTTATCAATCGTGAGCGCCTTAAATATGGTACCAGACCCAACAACAGCGGGGTTATCAGATAGCTCAAGAGCTTTGACATACACAGAGCTAGCGAAGATTAAGAAAATTTAGAAAGAGGAATATTATGCCAATCAATATCGAAACAGCGATTGCATGGATGAAAGCTAGGCAGGGACGAGTCTCTTATAGCATGGAAGAAAGAGACGGAGATGACTCTTATGATTGCTCTAGCTCTGTCTACTATGCTCTGAGAAGTGCTGGAGCAGTATCAGCTGGATGGGCAGTCAATACTGAGTATGAGCACGACTGGCTTATCAAGAATGGTTATACTCTTATCTCAGAGAATACGCCTTTTGACGCTCAGCGTGGAGATGTATTTATTTGGGGACGCAAAGGTGCCTCAGCTGGTGCTGGTGGACATACAGGGATTTTTATTGACTCTGACAACATCATCCATTGCAACTATCGCTATGATGGGATTTCAGTCAATGACCATGATGACATTTGGCTATATGCTGGACAGCCTTACTACTACATTTACCGCTTGACCAATCCAAATGCTCAACCTGAGCCTCCTAAAAAAGGCTGGCAGCGAGATGATAAAGGTTACTGGTACGCTAGAGCTAATGGCTCTTATCCTAAGAGTCAATTTGAGTACATCGAGGAAAATAAATCATGGTTTTATTTTGATGAGTCAGGTTATATGTACTCTGACAAATGGCTCAAGCATACAGATGGCCACTGGTACCATTTTGACAAGGATGGCTACATGGCCACATCTTGGAAGAAAATCAATGGAAAATGGTACTATTTCAACCGAGATGGCGCAATGGCTACAGGGTGGGTCAAATGGTATGAGAAATGGTACTATCTTGACTCAGAGGATGGGGACATGAAATCTAACACCTTTGTCCCATACAACGGAGGCTACTATCTCCTTTTGCCTGATGGCAGAATGGCAGATAAAGAGGCATTCACTGTAGAGCCTGATGGGCTCATTACAGCAAAATAAAAATAAAGCATAGAAAGGCTTTCAAAATTTAATTACACTTGACCGCTCAGTTTTTGAGCGGTCTTTTTTTGTGCTCTGAAAGTACTTTATAAAATAAAAAAGTAATGATTTTTTCACTTTTTTTATTTTTTCTACGAATAGATAAGTAGGAGGAATAAAAATGAAGATTTTAAATATTGAATTAGCAAATGTAGAGCAGACAGACTTAGGCTTTGAGCATTGGGTTGATGTGACTTACAACGTTCCGATTTTGAAAAACGAATATACGGTCAAGCTGTTGCTCTTGATGGAATGCAAGATAGAGGACCAGGAAGTCATTGAGTATCTGGTATCAACTTGGAAGTATCGGGATCTCGTGCTACATTCTGTACAGATGTATGAGATGGAAAAAATCAATAATTTTACTATCCTTGATTGAAATGTTAGTGGTCCTTCTTATCATTAGCGTCCTACTCTTACTGTTTGTGCCAAATCTTACTAAGCAAAAGGATGCAGTCAATGATAAGGGGAAAGCAGCTGTCGTCAAGGTGGTAGAAAGCCAAGCAGAACTGTATAGTCTGGATAAAAATGAAGATGCTAGTCTAAGTAAATTACAGGCAGATGGACGTATCACTGCTGAGCAAGCAAAAGCCTATAAGGAATATCATGCAAAACAAAAGACAAGTCAAACAGTTTCGGATTAGGGCTTTTACTATGCTAGAAAGTTTATTGGTCTTAGGAATAGTCAGCCTGTTAGCTTTGGGCTTGTCGAGTTCAGTTCAGTCGACTTTGCAGCTGTGGAAGAACAGATTTTCTTTATGGAGTTTGAGGAACTTTATCGAGAAACCCAGAAGCGAAGTCTGGCTAGTCAGCAAAAGATGAACTTAATGCTAGAAGAGAGAAGTATTGGGAATGGCTATCAGAAATTAGCCATCCCTAAAGGCATTCAATTGCAGTCCAATCAGTCAATTACCTTTGATAAGGCTGGAGGGAATTCGTCTCTAGCTAGCGTGAGATTTCAAACAAGGAAAGAAGTGGTTCGCTACCAACTATATCTAGGAAATGGAAAGATTAAACGTATTCAAGAAGCAAAAAATTAAGGCGGTTATTTTACTAGAGGCAGTGATTTCGCTAGCCATTTTTGCCAGTATTGCAACCCTCTTGCTGGGACAAATTCAAGAAAGTAGAAAAAGAGAAGTAGAACTTCTAAAACAGGAAGAAGTTTTGCGAGTGGCTCGTATGGCTTTGCAGACTGGACAAAAGCAGTTAACTGTCAATGGCCTTACGGTTCATGTTGTCTCGAATGAGCGAGGTTTGGAGGTATACCATGGAACGGAGAAATTACTGGCGATTCAAGACAAGTAGGGTCAGAGCTTTTACACTTTAGAATCCTTGGTTGCCCTTATGGTTATTAGTGGTAGCTTGCTCCTCTTTCAAGCTATGAGTCAGCTCTTGGTTTCAGAGGTTCGCTACCAGCAGAGAAGTGAGCAAAAAGAGTGGCTTTTATTTGTGGATCAACTAGAAGCAGAGTTGAATCGAACCCAATTTGAAAAAGTGGAGAATGATAGGCTTTACCTCAAACAGGAAGGTAAACCCATTTCCATGGGTAAATCAAAGTCAAATGATTTCCGGAAAACAGATGCCAGTGGACGTGGTTATCAACCCATGGTCTACGGTCTAAAATCAGCTCGAATTCAAGAAAAAGGGCAGGAGCTGCACTTTCACTTTCAGTTTGAAAAGGGACTAGAGAGGGAATTTATCTATCGTGTTGAAAAAGAAAAAAGTTAGAGCAGGAGTTCTCCTATACGCTATCACTATTGCTGGAATTTTTAGTCTTTTGTTGCAGTTTTATCTAAATCGGCAAGTAGCACATCATCAGGATTATGCCTTAAATAAAGAAAAACTTCTTGCATTTGCTATGGCTAAGAGAACCTATGAAAAAGCTTCTTCTGAAAATGGAGAGCAGTCATTTAATGTAGGGAAGTCAACTTATCGAAATGACGAGAAATTCTTCACAACGACTATTGACACAGGAAAAAATAAGTTTGAATTTCACTTTTCTCCTTTAAAAAAGATCGGTCAAAAGTCTGAGAAAACAGAGAACAAGTCCAAAGAAGGAAATGAGGAGAAAACAGAAGAAGGGAGCAAAAAAGAGACTGCTAGATCTTCCAAATTAGCACCTTCAAAGAAGGGCACAGAGTAGTTTGGACGAGGTTTTTACCTGAAATCATGCTATAATAGATACATATGGAGGACCAAAAATGGCAAGTGTAAAATTGTATCTAGTGCGTCATGGGAAAACAATGTTTAATACGATTGGGCGTGCTCAAGGCTGGAGTGATACTCCTTTAACAGCTGAAGGTGAGCGAGGTATTCATGAATTGGGAATTGGCTTGCGTGAGTCAGGCTTAAAGTTTGAGCGTGCTTATTCAAGTGACTCAGGACGTACCATCCAAACTATGGGAATTATCCTTGAGGAACTAGGGTTTGACAGGACAAATTCCTTATCGGATGGATAAGCGAATCCGTGAGTGGTGCTTTGGTAGCTTTTGATGGTGCTTATGATGGAGATCTTTTTATGGGGATTATTCCTCGTATTTTTAATGTCGATCATGTGCATCGTTTGTCCTATGCGGAGCTAGCTGAAGGTTTGGTAGAAGTGGATACAGCAGGCTGGGCTGAGGGCTGGGAAAAACTAAGTGGTCGTATCTGGGAAGGCTTTGAAGCCATTGCCAAGGAAATGGAAGCCAATGGTGGAGGAAATGCCCTGGTAGTCAGCCATGGAATGACTATTGGTACCATTGTTTACCTCATTAACGGCATGCATCCACATGGTCTTGATAACGGAAGTGTGACGATTCTTGAGTACGAAGATGGTCAGTTTTCAGTCAAGATTGTTGGGGACTGTAGCTACCGTGAAATTGGACGAGCTCAATTAGACGAGCAAGATAGTTCAGAACAATAAAATTCAGCACTAAATTTAGAAGAATTTTTAAAGGATTGATAGAATGCTAATGTCTTAATTCACAAGCTTGCGAGAGCTGAGTGCTTTGACAATAGCATTCTTTTTTGTTAGAATAGTATCAACATGAAAGCATAAGAAGGGACTGACAGAACTGTCGTCCCCTTTTGTCTATCTTATAAGGGGGAAATATGCTGTTTCAGAAAATAAAAGCCTATAAATGGCAGGCCCTGGCTTCCTTGATTATGACAGGTCTAATGGTAACGAGTTCACTCTTGCAACCCCGATATTTGCAGGAGGTTTAGAGGCACTGCTAACGGGTGATAATGAAGCTATTTATACTATCGGTTTTTGGTTGATTCTTGTTGCCTTGATTGGTTTGGTCGCAGGTGGGATTAATGTAGTGTTAGCAGCTTACATTGCTCAAGGAGTTTCGTCTGACTTACGTGAAGATGCCTTTCGTAAGATTCAAACTTTTTCATACGCCAATATTGAGAAGTTTAATGCAGGGAACCTCGTTGTCCGTATGACCAACGATATCAACCAGATTCAAAACGTCGTTATGATGACCTTCCAAATCCTCTTTCGACTACCGATTTTATTTATTGGTTCCTTTATATTAGCCGTTGTCACTCTGCCTTCGCTGTGGTGGGTGCTGGTTCTTATGGTCGTTTTGATCGTCGCCATGACAGGTCTTATGATGGGAATGATGGGGCCGCGCTTTGCAAAATTCCAGACCTTATTGGAGCGTATCAATGCCATTGCCAAAGAAAATTTACGTGGTGTGCGCGTGGTTAAGTCTTTTGTTCGAGAAAAAGACCAGTTTGCTAAGTTTACGCAGGTATCCGATGAATTACTGGGTGAAAACCTTTATATTGGCTACGCCTTTTCTATCGTTCAACCTGTAATGATGATGATTTCATACGGGGCTGTCTTTCTTTCAATCTGGCTTGTAGCAGGTATGGCAGAGTCAGATCCGTCAGTAGTTGGTTCTATTGCTTCCTTTGTAAACTACCTGAGTCAGATTATCTTTACCATCGTCATGGTTGGATTTTTGGGGAACTCAGTTACTCGTGCCATGATTTCCCTTCGTCGTATTCGTGAAATCCTTGATACAGAACCAGCTATGACTTTCAATGATGTGGAAGATGAAGAATTGGAAGGAAGTCTCAGTTTTGAAAATGTTACCTTTACCTATCCAAATGATGAAGAACCTATCCTAAAAAATGTATCCTTCGATATCGCAGCTGGTGAAATGGTTGGGGTTGTCGGAGCAACTGGTGCAGGGAAATCAACCTTGGCTCAGTTGATTCCACGATTATTTGATCCTCAGCAAGGTTCGATCAAGATTGGTGGAAAGGACATTCGGACAGTTAGTGAAGGGACGCTTCGTAAGACAGTTTCTATCGTCCTACAAAGAGCCATTCTCTTTAGTGGAACCATCGCAGATAATCTCAGACAAGGTAAGGGAGATGCGACAGTTTCAGAAATGGAACGCGCAGCTCGCATCGCCCAGGCGAGTGAATTTATTAGTCGTATGGACTTGGCCTTTGAAAGTCCGGTTGAGGAACGTGGGACTAACTTTTCTGGTGGACAAAAACAACGAATGTCTATTGCGCGTGGGATTGTCAGCAATCCTCGTATCTTGATTTTTGATGATTCAACCTCTGCCCTTGATGCCAAATCGGAACGTTTGGTTCAAGAAGCCCTCAACAAGGATTTGAAGGGGACAACTACGATTATCATCGCGCAAAAGATTAGCTCTGTTGTACATGCCGATAAATCTTAGTGCTTGACCAAGGGCGTTTGATTGGTCAAGGCAAACACGCTGACTTGGTTGCAACAAACGCAGTTTATCGAGAAATTTACGAAACGCAAAAAGGAAAGGAGGAGTAGGATGAAGACATTTCGATTCTTTTGGAACTATTTTAAAGTTTATAAGATATCCTTTATCGTTGTTATTGCTATGATTATCATTGCAACGATTGCACAAGCCCTCTTTCCAGTATTTGCAGGTCAAACAGTCACGGAACTAGCTAATTTAGTTATAGCTTATCAAAATGGAAATCCTGATATGGTTTGGCAAAGTCTATTGGGACTCCTAATCAATCTTGCTTATATTTTGATTGTGCTCGTGGTGTCGAGTCTTATCTATATGGTCTTGATGAGCCGTATTATTGCCGAATCGACAAATGAGATGCGTAAGGGACTTTTTGGCAAGCTTTCTCGCTTGACTGTTTCCTTCTTTGACCGCCATCAAGATGGAGATATCCTGTCACGTTTTACCAGTGATTTGGATAACATCCTACAGGCTTTCAACGAAAGTCTGGTGTCTGTCATGACCAATATTGCCCTTTACATTGGTTTACTGATTGTTATGTTCGCAAAAAATGTGACCTTGGCTTTGATTACGGTTGCTAGCACTCCGATAGCTGTCATCATGTTGATTGTCATTTTGAAATTGGCAAGAAAATATACCAATCTTCAGCAAAAAGAGGTTGGAAAGCTCAACGCCTACATGGATGAGAGTATTTCAGGTCAAAAAGCCGTTATTGTTCAAGGCATTCAAGAAGATGTGATCGCAGGTTTCGTTGAGCAAAACCAGCGTGTTAGAAAAGCGACCTTTAAGGGCAGAATGTTTTCAGGGATTCTCTTTCCTGTCATGAACGGAATGAGTTTGGTCAATACAGCTATTGTTATTTTTATCGGTTCAGCTGTCTTACTGAATGATCAGAACATCGAGACAGCAACTGCTCTGGGTTTGATTGTCATGTTTACCCAGTTTTCTCAGCAATATTACCAACCCATTATCCAATTGGCAGCAAGTTGGGGAAGTTTGCAACTGGCCTTTACAGGTGCAGAACGTATCCAAGAAATGTTTGATGCAGAAGAAGAAATTCGTCCTCAAGATGCTCCAGTTTTCACAGAATTGCGAGAGGGTGTGGAGATTCGAAACGTGGACTTCTCCTACCTGCCAGGGAAACCGATTCTGAAAGATGTCAGCATTTCAGCTCCAAAAGGGAAAATGATTGCGGTAGTTGGTCCGACAGGTTCGGGGAAAACAACCATCATGAACTTGATCAATCGTTTTTATGATGTGGATGCAGGAAGTATCAGCTTTGATGGAACAGATATCCGCGAGTTAGATTTAGACAGTTTGCGAAGTCAGGTAGGAATTGTCCTACAGGATTCTGTTTTGTTCAGTGGAACTATTCGGGACAATATTCGATTTGGTGTCCCTGATGCTAGTCAGGAGATGGTCGAAGCAGCAGCTAAGGCTACACACATCCATGACTATATCGAAAGTCTACCAGATAAGTACGATACTCTGATTAATGATGATCAGAGCGTCTTTTCAACCGGTCAAAAGCAGTTGATTTCTATCGCTCGTACCTTGATGACAGATCCACAGGTCTTAATCTTGGATGAGGCAACATCAAACGTTGATACTGTAACAGAAAGCAAGATTCAAAATGCCATGGAAGCTATCGTGGCAGGAAGAACTAGTTTTGTGATTGCTCACCGCTTGAAAACCATTCTCAATGCCGATCAGATTATTGTCCTTAAGGATGGTGAGGTTATCGAACAAGGAAATCACCAGAAATTGCTGAAACTTGGTGGATTCTACGCAGAATTGTATCATAATCAATTTGTCTTTGAATAAACAGAAGGTTGTCCTAAACTAGGGCAACTTTTTCTGATAAAAGAAACCTATCACAGTCTTTTAAAATACATATTAGACAGGAAGGAGTTGGAGTGATAAGATAGATTTATCAATGGAAAAGGAAAGGAAATCAGTGATGGCAAGAACAGTTGTTGGAGTAGCGGCAAACCTATGTCCTGTGGACGCAGAAGGAAAAAATATTCATTCATCAGTCTCTTGTAAATTTGCTGAGAGTATTCGTCAGGTTGGCGGACTTCCCTTGGTTATTCCGGTTGGTGATGAGTCGGTGGTCCATGACTATGTAGAAATGATAGACAAGCTTATCTTGACTGGAGGGCAAAATGTCCATCCTCAGTTTTATGGTGAGGAAAAAACAATTGATAGCGACGACTATAACTAGCTCGCGACGAGTTTGAGCTAGCTCTTCTACAAGAAGCCTTGCGTCAGAACAAACCAATCTTAGCCATTTGCCGTGGCGTTCAGCTTGTCAACGTTGCCTTTGGTGGGACACTCAATCAGGATATTGAAGGTCATTGGCAAGGTCTACCTTTTGGGACTTCACATTCTATTGAGACAGTTGATGGCAGTGTAGTGTCTAAATTGTTTGGTAAAGAAAGTCAGGTTAATTCAGTGCATCGTCAGAGCATTAAAGATCTGGCACCCAATTTCCGTGTAACGGCTGTGGATCCACGTGATCAAACTGTTGAAGCAATCGAATCTATCGATGAACACCGTATTATTGGTCTCCAGTGGCATCCAGAATTCTTGGTCAATGAAGAAGATGGCAACTTAGAATTATTTGAGTATTTATTGAATGAATTGTAACGACTAGAATCCTAGTCGTTTTATTATTCGTAGGGTTTGATGCCTCAAGTTTTTAAATTTTGTAAGATTCTATGCAAACGTTTGAATTGTGATAAAAATTGGAAATTTTTAGTATAAAAACTTGAAAAAATTGTTAGTAAGCGTTATGATAGAAAAGAAGAAATTTTGGAGGAATACTATGTCACATATTAAATTTGATTATTCAAAAGTATTAGACAAATTTGTTGCACCACATGAAGTGGAATACATGCAAGCACAAGTTACAGCAGCAGACGAATTGATCCGTAAAGGAACTGGTGCTGGTAGCGACTTCTTGGGTTGGTTGGACCTTCCTGAAAACTATGACCGCGAAGAATTTGACCGCATCTTGAAAGCTGCTGAACAAATCAAATCAGACAGCGATGTTTTGGTTGTTATCGGTATCGGTGGATCTTACCTTGGAGCGAAAGCTGCCATTGACTTCTTGAACCACCACTTTGCAAACTTGCAAACAAAAGAAGAACGTAAAGCACCACAAATCCTTTACGCTGGGAACTCTATCTCATCTACTTACCTTGCTGACTTGGTAGAGTACGTTTCAGATAAAGATTTCTCAGTAAACGTGATTTCTAAATCAGGTACAACAACTGAACCAGCGATTGCTTTCCGTGTCTTCAAAGAACTTTTGGTTAAGAAATACGGACAAGAAGAAGCTAACAAACGTATCTACGCAACAACTGACCGCCAAAAAGGTGCTGTTAAGGTTGAAGCAGATGCTAACGGTTGGGAAACATTTGTTGTTCCAGATGATATCGGTGGACGCTTCTCAGTATTGACAGCAGTTGGATTGCTTCCAATCGCTGCGTCAGGTGCAGACATCAAAGCCCTTATGGAAGGTGCTAACGCAGCTCGTAAAGACTATACTTCAGATAAAATCTCTGAAAACGAAGCTTACCAATATGCAGCTGTTCGTAACATCCTTTACCGTAAAGGTTATGCAACTGAAATCTTGGTAAACTACGAGCCATCCCTTCAATACTTCTCAGAATGGTGGAAACAATTGGCTGGTGAGTCAGAAGGGAAAGACCAAAAAGGGATTTACCCAACTTCAGCTAACTTCTCAACAGACTTGCACTCATTGGGTCAATTTATCCAAGAAGGAACTCGTATCATGTTTGAAACAGTTGTCCGTGTTGACAAACCTCGTAAGAACGTGATCATCCCTACTTTGGAAGAAGACCTTGACGGACTTGGTTACCTTCAAGGAAAAGACGTTGACTTCGTAAATAAAAAAGCAACTGATGGTGTTCTTCTTGCCCACACTGACGGTGACGTGCCAAACATGTACGTGACTCTTCCTGAGCAAGATGCCTTCACTCTTGGTTACACGATCTACTTCTTCGAATTGGCAATCGCCCTTTCAGGTTACTTGAATGCCATCAACCCATTTGACCAACCAGGTGTTGAAGCATACAAACGCAACATGTTTGCCCTTCTTGGTAAACCAGGATTTGAAGAATTGAGCAAAGAACTTAATGCTCGTCTATAATTGACTAAAAAGAGTGGTAAATCCACTCTTTTTGCTATTTCTTGAAAAGAGAAATTGGACTCTGGCAAGACTTGTGATATAATATAGAGAGCAAAAAGGCAGACGCCTAGAGACTTTATAGGAGAAGATATGTCAAAAGATATTCGTGTGCGTTACGCACCAAGTCCAACAGGACTATTACACATCGGTAATGCCCGTACAGCATTGTTTAACTATTTGTATGCACGCCACCATGGTGGAACTTTTATCATCCGTATCGAAGATACTGACCGTAAGCGCCACGTCGAAGATGGAGAACGATCACAGCTTGAAAACCTTCGTTGGTTAGGCATGGATTGGGATGAAAGTCCAGAAACTCATGAAAACTACCGCCAGTCTGAGCGTTTGGAACTTTATCAAAAATACATTGACCAACTCTTAGCTGAAGGAAAAGCCTACAAATCTTACGTTACAGAAGAAGAATTAGCAGCAGAACGTGAACGTCAAGAAGCAGCAGGTGAAACACCTCGTTACATTAACGAATACCTTGGTATGAGCCAAGAAGAAAAGCAGCTTACGTTGAAGAACGTGAAGCAGCGGGGATTATCCCGACGGTTCGTTTGGCAGTGAATGAGTCTGGTATTTACAATTGGCATGACATGGTCAAAGGTGATATCGAATTTGAAGGTGGCAATATCGGTGGGGACTGGGTTATCCAAAAGAAAGATGGTTACCCAACATACAACTTTGCCGTTGTCATTGATGACCACGACATGCAAATTTCTCACGTTATCCGTGGAGATGACCACATTGCCAATACACCAAAACAGCTCATGGTCTATGAAGCGCTTGGATGGGAAGCACCAGAATTCGGTCACATGACCTTAATCATCAACTCTGAAACTGGTAAGAAGTTATCTAAACGTGATACTAATACCCTTCAATTTATCGAAGATTATCGTAAGAAAGGGTACCTTCCCGAAGCAGTCTTTAACTTCATCGCTCTTCTTGGATGGAATCCTGGTGGGGAAGACGAAATCTTCTCTCGTCAAGAACTCATTAACCTCTTTGATGAAAACCGTCTCAGCAAGTCTCCAGCAGCCTTCGACCAGAAGAAAATGGACTGGATGAGCAATGAGTACATTAAGAATGCGGATCTTGAGACTATCTTTGAAATGGCCAAACCATTCCTCGAAGAAGCTGGGCGTTTGACAGACAAGGCTGAGAAATTGGTGGAACTCTACAAACCACAAATGAAGTCAGTGGACGAAATCGTTCCATTGACAGACCTTTTCTTCTCAGACTTCCCAGAATTGACAGAAGCTGAACGAGAAGTCATGGCTGGTGAAACAGTGCCGACTGTACTTGAAGCCTTTAAAGCCAAACTTGAAGCTATGTCAGATGATGAATTTGTAGTAGAAAATATCTTCCCACAAATCAAAGCAGTTCAAAAGGAAACTGGTATCAAAGGGAAAAATCTCTTCATGCCAATCCGTATCGCCGTTTCAGGTGAAATGCATGGTCCTGAATTGCCAGATACCATCTACTTGCTTGGACGTGAAAAATCCATCCAACACATCGAAAAAATGTTGGCAGAAATTGCGAAATAGTAGATAAAAAAAGAACTCAAATATTGAGTTCTTTTTATATGTAGACTTGTTTGAAAATGCAAAGATTTTAGTGTATAATATGAATTGACAGGGCAAAGAAATAAGTTAGTGAGATGGTATTTTTACAACTAGACTCGGCTTAGTCTAACATTATTCCTAATGCTGGTCAGTCTACTTATTTTTTCTTTGCGTTTTGCTGAATAGAAGTAGAAATTCTTTTGTTCATGCAGTTACCATCCCTTACAATGACTTTGTTTTCGATCACCAGAGTTTCTCCACAAAGATTTTGGTCCAATTTGTCCAGCTTTTTAGAGAAGTATATCTACTCTTTCTTCTCCCAAAATAGAAAGAAATCGGATTTGTCCTGTTACCTTGCGTTAAGCAAGGTTTTTTGTGGAATAGTACTGGGAAATTTACGATTTCGTTTTGGAGTGGTATAATATTAACTATCCTGATGAATAGAGGAACCCAAATGAAAGAATTTAACAAATCAATAAAATTAGAGCATGTGGCTTATGACATCCGTGGTCCAGTTTTGGAAGAAGCTATGCGCATGCGCGCAAATGGAGAAAAAATTCTCCGTTTGAATACAGGAAACCCAGCTGAGTTTGGTTTTACAGCACCAGATGAGGTTATACACGACTTAATTATGAATGCGCGTGATAGCGAAGGTTATTCAGATTCAAAAGGAATCTTTTCAGCCCGTAAAGCGATCATGCAATATTGCCAACTGAAAAACTTCCCAAATGTAGGTATCGATGATATCTACCTTGGAAATGGTGTGAGTGAGCTAATCGTTATGTCTATGCAAGGTCTCTTGGACAATGGCGATGAAGTCTTGGTTCCTATGCCTGACTATCCACTTTGGACAGCGGCAGTCAGCTTGGCTGGAGGAAATGCCGTTCACTACGTCTGTGATGAAGAAGCAGAATGGTATCCAGACCTAGATGATATCAAGTCTAAGATTAGTTCAAATACTAAGGCCATCGTTTTGATCAATCCGAATAACCCAACAGGGGCTCTCTATCCTAAAGAACTCTTACTAGATATCATCGAGATTGCTCGCCAAAATGACTTGATTATCTTTGCGGATGAAATTTACGACCGTATGGTTATGGATGGCAATGTCCACACACCAGTCGCAAGTTTGGCTCCAGACCTTTTCTGTGTCAGCATGAATGGTCTGTCTAAATCTCACCGTATCGCTGGTTTCCGTGTTGGTTGGATGGTCTTGTCTGGACCTAAACATCATGTAAAGGGTTACATTGAAGGTCTTAATATGCTCTCTAACATGCGCCTTTGCTCTAACGTTTTGGCCCAACAAGTTGTACAAACTTCCTTGGGTGGTCACCAGTCGGTCGATGAATTGCTCCTTCCTGGTGGACGAATTTACGAGCAAAGAAACTTTATTTATAATGCCATTCAAGATATCCCTGGTTTATCAGCTGTTAAGCCAAAAGCGGGTCTTTATATCTTCCCTAAAATCGACCGCAATATGTATCGTATCGATGACGATGAACAATTTGTCCTTAATTTCTTGAAGCAAGAAAAGGTGCTTTTGGTACATGGACGTGGCTTTAACTGGAAAGAACCAGATCACTTCCGTATCGTTTATCTACCACGTGTCGATGAGTTGGCCCAAATACAGGAAAAGATGACTCGCTTCTTGAAACAGTATCGTAGATAAGGCTTTCATAGCAAAAAAGCTGGAAACATTTGTCAGAGCTATTGACAAATAAGTAAGAATCAGATAGAATAGTAAAGTATGTTTAGTAACTGATCACTTTATAGCCGGCTAAACGAATACAAAATCTATGAGGAGGTATTCATCGTGAAACGTACTTATCAACCAAGTAAACTTCGTCGTGCGCGCAAACACGGATTCCGTAACCGTATGTCAACTAAAAACGGTCGTCGCGTATTGGCAGCTCGTCGTCGTAAAGGACGCAAAGTTTTGGCTGCATAATCCAAACAAATGAAACAAAGAAGTCAGTAGGAACTCGAGCCTACTGACTTTTCTGTTTATCTAAAAGAGAGAAACTTCTATGGCAATTGATTTAATCTGAAAACTGTAGAAGATGCATTGGAAAGATGATCAATAGAAAAAGCTCAAAATCAGGAGGGGATTTCTCTGATTTTGAGCTTTTCTTTATTCTTTCAAATGATATGAATAGCTAGCAACAACGACATCTTCGTGCCATCTGAGAGCGTATTTTAATTTGAGGCTCATTTGATTGTGTAGGATATTTTGCCAAGGTTTGTTAGGGATAAATTGGGGTACTAGAACTGTAACCGTGTAGTTCTTTTTCTTGGCTTCTTGAGAGATTTTTCGAACATATCGAACTGTAGGTGTGATAATATCGCGATAGCTGGTATTAATGTTTTTAAGAGTAATATTTGGGAAGTAGTCGGCGAATTCTTGGAGGATTTCTTGGTCTTTTTCTTCGGTCTCCTTGGTAGAAATGTGCATGGCCAAAACTTCATCTCCTATGCTTTGAGCGTAATTAATCGCTCCGACGCTTACTCGAGTAACATTTCCCACTAAGACAAGGACGACATTGCCGTCGTAGGTTTTCTTTTGAATTCCTTCATAAAGTCGAAGTTGTTTGGCTACTTTTTGGTAATGACTGTGGATGGACAGAAATAGGAAGGTTAGGACCAGGATAATTGGGAAGAATGGCCAGATATCTCCAAGCCTGAAGAGGAGTAGAATAAGGACGATGGCGTAACAAATGATAGCGCCGAGGATATTAGCAAAGGCAGATTTTAAGAAATGAGAGCCTTTTTCTTTTTTCCAGTGGCGAATCATCCCTGTTTGAGAAAGTGCAAAAGGAACGAAAACTCCGATAGTATAGAGAGGAATCAAGCGTTCTGTATTTCCGTTAAAAATGAGCAGAAGAATCATAGCACCAAAGGCTAGTGTTAAGATACCGTTTGAGTAACCTAGGCGGTCCCCCTTCTCCATAAAGAGATGGGGCATGTACTTGTTCTTGGCCATATTGTAAGCTAACATCGGAAAGGCTGAAAACCCAGTATTTGCAGCGACAGCTAGGATTAGGGCTGTTGAGAATTGGAAGAGATAATAAACAATCTGACCGAGAGCTGAATCCCCTAAAATCCCTTTAGCCATTTGTGAGAGGATTGTTTCTCCGTGTTGAGGTGTAATGCCCATCCAGTAGTTTAAGAAGGTAATCCCTGCAAATAGAAATCCGAGGATCAGAGACATGATGGTCAGTGTCTGAGCAGCGTTCTTCTCTTTGGGAGTTTTGAAAAAAATGGAACGGCATTTGAGATGGCTTCAACCCCTGTTAGTGAAGCCGAACCGCTGGTAAAGGCTCTTAAAATTAGGACAATTGAGAGACTTGGGACAGTTTGACCAATTGCAGAAGTTGCATGATAGCTGAGAGAACCTGTCAACAGTTGGAAGATACCAAACAATAAGAGGAAGACGGTACTAAAGATAAAGAGATAGACAGGGATCATCAGAGAACTGGCGGATTCCTTCAAACCTCGTAGATTTAAAAGCATGAGCAAACATACTAGAAAAATGGAGATGTGGAGGTTATAGGGGTGGAGGGCAGGAATTGCGGCAGTGATAGCGTCAGCGCCTGCAGCCACTGATACGGCTACTGTTAGCATATAGTCAACAAGCAGACTTCCCCCAGCAATCAAACCTAACTCAGGGGAGAGGTTTTCTCGAGTAACCATATAGGCACCTCCACCTTGAGGGTAGGCATGGATGATTTGTCTATAAGAAATGGTCAGGCTAGCTAATAGTAAGAGGACAAAAATGCCGATAGGAAGACTCCACCAGATAGCAAGCGGAGAAAGGCTGGCCAAGACGAGAACGACCTGTTCAGGTCCGTACGCAATAGATGATAGAGCATCGCTTGATAGCATTGCGAGTGCCTGTGTTTTTCCAAGTAGTCCTCCCTCGCCTTCAGTTAAGGACTTAAGGGGACGACCAATAAAGGTATATTTTAGTTTTGTAAACATTTTCTTTCCTTTTCTGAAAAATTTCAACAAGAGTTATTATACTGCTATAAAAAAAAGCCGTCAAGAAAAAATGAATGATTTCAAAATATTTTTTCCTATAAGGATGAGACTAGTTTTTTTGGTATAATAGAAGGTAGAAAAAACGAGGAAATATAAATGATTTTTGATACTCATACCCACTTGAATGTGGAAGAATTTTTGGGACGCGAAGAAGAAGAACTTACCTTAGCGGCTGAAATGGGTGTAACTCGGATGAACATTGTTGGTTTTGACAAACCGACTATTGAGCGGGCGCTAGAACTAGCAGATAAGTACGATCAACTCTATGCGACGATTGGCTGGCATCCAACGGAAGCAGGGACATACACAGAGGAAGTGGAGTCTTACTTGCTAGAAAAACTAAAACATCCAAAAGTTGTTGCCTTGGGCGAGATTGGTTTGGACTACCACTGGATGACGGCATCTAAGGAAGTTCAAGAAAAGGTTTTTCGTCGTCAGATTCAGCTATCTAAGGAACTGGACTTACCTTTTGTAGTTCACACCCGTGATGCGCTAGAAGACACCTATGAGATTATTAAGAGCGAGGGAGTTGGTCCTCGTGGCGGGATTATGCACTCATTCTCAGGTTCTTTGGATTGGGCAGAGAAGTTTGTAGAGCTTGGTATGACTATTTCCTTTTCTGGGGTGGTGACTTTCAAGAAGGCGACAGATATTCAGGAAGCGGCCAAAGAGTTGCCTTTGGATAAGATTTTGGTAGAAACGGATGCACCTTATTTAGCCCCAGTACCCAAGCGTGGTCGTGAAAACAAGACAGCTTACACGCGCTATGTAGTAGACTTTATTGCGGACTTGCGTGGCATGACGACAGAAGAATTGGCAGCAGTGACGAGTGCTAATGCAGAAGGTATCTTTGGATTGGAAAGTAAATCATGAAAGAGAAAATTTCCCAAATCATCGTAGTCGAAGGGCGTGACGATACGGCTAATTTAAAACGCTACTTTGATGTTGAGACTTATGAGACTCGTGGTTCTGCTATCAATGAGCAGGACCTTGAGCGTATCCAACGTTTACACCAACGTCATGGGGTGATTGTCTTTACAGATCCTGATTTTAACGGGGAACGCATCCGTCGTATGATTCTGACTGCCATTCCGACAGTTCAACACGCCTTTCTCAAGCGTGATGAGGCAGTGCCTAAGTCCAAGACCAAGGGACGTTCTTTAGGAATCGAACATGCCAGCTACGAGGACCTGAAAACAGCACTGGCTCAAGTAACAGAGCAGTTTGAAGTAGAAAGTGACTTTGACATTAGCCGCAGTGACTTGATTCGTCTTGGTTTTCTAGCAGGTGCAGACAGCCGAAAACGCAGAGAATATCTAGGAGAAAGTCTTCGTATCGGCTATTCCAATGGCAAACAACTCCTCAAGCGTTTGGAATTATTTGGGATAAGTTTAGCTGAAGTTGAAGAGGCTATGAAATATTATGAGAATTGAGAAACTGCCCCAAAATACCAAGAGAATGTGATACAATAGAAGTAATCATATACGGTTTAATCAGGCTTGGTAGCAAGCATTAGAAAAGTGACTCCATAGAATTTGTGCTAAGTGGAGATAATGAGGAGAAAAAATGGGAATCTTTGACTATTTGAAAAAGACGGAAGCGGAAGAAGAGTCTAAAAACAATGCATGTGTGGGAGTTTTGGACTTTCTCCCTATGAAGGAAACGAACCAATTATTGATTGTTGGGAGTCTAGAAGGTAGTATCAAGGTTGGGGATCAGTTGCAGTTTTGCAATCCCGACCAAGGAATGGAAAGTCTTGGTACTGTAGAGGTTAAAAAACTCAGCAGTCAAAACAAAGATGCAGATAGTCTGACTGATGAAGTTCTTGCCCATCTAGTGGTTGATAGGCTTCCTTCTTTGGATAAACTGAAAAAAGGAAGTGTGCTCTTTAGTTCAGGTGTTGAGGAAGAGCAAAAATTATCTAGCTATTCAGATGCTCTTTACCGTGCTTTGTAGCCATCCAAGAAGGTCAATTGACTAATGAAGACTATTTGGCAGCTAGTCTTGATGATAGCGTAGAGATTTTACGTCTCTTTTTATGGAAATGCCGTCAAAATCAGGAAACTGAAAGTGAAGAAAGCTATCAAGCCAACACTCGCAAGTTGGAACGTCTAGCGGAAATCGTTAAAGATAAGCTCTTAGAAGCAGATGCAGTTTATACTGTTTATTCAGAAAAAACAGGCGAACCTTACCTTTTTTCAACGACTTATGATAGAGGTGAGGAAGGTTATCTGTGTACTGATCCCATGATTATGCTTTTGACACCATCTTGGTATCGTCAATTCAAGGAAACCATTGACAGCCGACCAAACTCAGTCGTAAGATTGATTGAAAATACGGAAGATAAAAAAGGAATTGAGAATTTCCTTGGGACAGCCTTTTACTTAAACGGTGCCATGGGAGCAATCTTTAATTCCAAGGAAGTTAGCATCAGCGCCCCTGCCTTGGTTCAAAAACCAGATTTTTCTAATTTGCCAGAAATACAAGTGCCTGTCATGAATCCTGACCTGGTAAGATGGATGCTCTTGATGGGACAGATGGACCAACCGACTACAGAAGAGCAAGAACTAGTTTATGGGCTTTACTACAAGTTCTTCTCTATAGCTATGCCTAAAGCAAAATTCTTGCTTCCATTAGATGCAACATCAGGATTCCCAGAGGATAATTCAGAAGGAAATTCCTTTGTTTTGGAAAAAGACGCTAACTTTAATATTCCCGTTAGAGAAGGAAAAGATGGGCGAAACTCTGTTCCAGTATTTACAGATTGGAAACGTCTGCGAATGGTTTTTGATGAAAGTGGAATGGCATGATTGAAGAAGCTGGAGGCATGATTGAAGGTTTTGACTATGCCATAAACCCAACGGAATACTATGAAGCGGGTGCCTATGTTAGCCTAACAGCTTTTAGAGACATGCAAAAACTTAGTGAGGAACAAGAAGGAAGAGCTCAAGATTAGAAAGATCTTTACATTGGGAAACTTTATAGTTTTATCCACACTTACTTGAACCAGTAACCTTTTTCAAAGATTGTGAAGGGAAACGATATGGCAAATAGAAGTTATATTTACTTAAAAAACGGAGATGAAGCCCGTATTCTAACAGAGGGAATTTACACAATACCTTATTTTTGGCAATTGTTTTGGGATGAAGAAGATTTAAAAGCTCCTATTGCTCTCTGGGAAACAGCAGAAAAACTCGAAGAAGATGAAGAGCAAGCAGAAAAGTTTTACCAAGAGCAGAATGTAGATATCTTGCTTCCTATTGAAAAATTCCAGCAAAACGCCCTCCAAAACCGCTCTTTTTTAGAAGAGAATGTCCCACAAGCCTTGAAACTATATGATGCCTTTGTTCGTTATATTCTTGCAAACGTAAAAGATGGTGATGTGTTAGGATTTGATCTTTTGGATGTAGTTTTTATGGACCAAGTCTCTGTAGTCGCTGATAAACTGTTAAAAAATATCCGAGCTATTCGGGAAAATCAACCCAAAGATTTAGATTTTTCTCTAACGGATGAGAACTTAATAGGCCTTGCTATGGGCTTTCCTGATTATTACGCTTCAGAATTATTTCCAGAAGACAATATTCTAGATTCGGTTACATATCAGGATGAATTGAAGAAAATGAACCCCCAAGAAGATAAAAAACAGCTTGATATGACTGGAGCCGATACAAAAGGGAACAAACATCGTGTTCTATTTGTATTTTGGATTTTGTTGGCAGGAATTATGTTGTTTCTATATATTATTTTTAGCTAATAATTAGAAAAGAGAATAAATGAGAATTGCAGATTATAGCGTGACCAAGGCAGTACTGGAGCGTCACGGTTTTACCTTTAAAAAATCCTTCGGGCAAAATTTCTTGACCGATACCAATATCCTTCAAAAAATCGTGGATACGGCTGAGATTGATGATCAAGTCAATGTTATCGAAATTGGGCCAGGGATTGGTGCCTTGACGGAATTTCTAGCTGAACGTGCAGCTGAAGTCATGGCCTTTGAGATTGATCATCGCTTAGTGCCAATTCTAGCGGATACCCTGCGTGATTTTGACAATGTGACCGTAGTTAACGAGGATATCCTCAAGGTCGACTTGGCGCAGCATATCCAAAATTTTAAAAATCCTGACTTACCAATTAAGGTAGTAGCAAACTTGCCTTACTATATCACAACGCCTATTCTCATGCACTTGATTGAAAGTGGCATTCCTTTTAGTGAGTTTGTCGTCATGATGCAAAAAGAAGTGGCAGATCGTATCTCTGCTCAGCCAAATACCAAGGCTTACGGTAGCTTGTCAATTGCAGTTCAGTATTATATGACGGCCAAGGTTGCCTTTATCGTACCTCGTACGGTCTTTGTACCAGCGCCAAATGTGGACTCAGCTATCCTGAAAATGGTACGCCGTCCGGAACCTGCGGTAGCAGTGGAAGACGAGAACTTCTTCTTTAAAGTCTCCAAGGCTAGTTTCACCCATCGTCGTAAGACCTTGTGGAATAACTTGACGGGTTACTTTGGGAAGTCTGAAGAAGTCAAGGATAAATTGACCAAGGCTTTGGACCAGGCTGGATTATCACCAAGTGTACGTGGAGAAGCACTTAGCTTAGAAGAATTTGCCAGTCTAGCAGACGCACTTAAAGGACAAGGACTCTAAGATGCAGGGACAAATTATTAAAGCCTTAGCGGGTTTCTACTATGTGGAGAGTGAAGGTAAGGTTTATCAAACACGTGCGCGTGGGAATTTCCGTAAAAAAGGTCACACACCCTACGTTGGAGATTTGGTAGATTTTTCTGCGGAGGAAAATTCCGAAGGTTATATCCTCAAAATTCACGAACGAAAAATAGTCTAGTTCGTCCTCCTATTGTCAATATTGACCAAGCCGTTGTTATTATGTCCGTTAAAGAACCTGACTTTAATAGCAACTTGTTGGATCGTTTCTTGGTTCTTTTAGAGCATAAGGGCATCCATCCTATCGTCTATATTTCTAAAATGGACCTACTGGAGGATAGAGGAGAACTGGATTTTTACGAGCAGACCTATCGAGCTATTGGTTACGATTTTGTGACTAGTAAAGAGGAACTCTTGCCCTTGTTGACAGATAAAGTGACAGTCTTCATGGGGCAAACGGGTGTTGGTAAGTCAACCCTCCTTAATAAAATTGCTCCTGACCTCAATCTAGAAACGGGAGAAATCTCTGATAGTCTAGGACGCGGTCGTCATACCACTCGAGCTGTTAGTTTCTACAACCTCAATGGCGGGAAAATCGCAGATACACCAGGTTTTTCATCGCTAGATTATGAAGTATCTAGTGCTGAAGAGCTGAACCAGGCATTTCCAGAGATTGCCTCTGTTAGCCGAGATTGCAAGTTCCGTACTTGTACGCATACTCATGAGCCATCTTGTGCAGTGAAACCAGCAGTAGAAGAGGGCATCATTGCAAACTTCCGTTTCGGCAACTATCTGCAATTCCTCAGTGAGATTGAAAATCGCAGAGAAACTTATAAAAAAGTCAGCAAAAAAATTCCAAAATAAGGAGAAACCTATGTCTCAATACAAGATTGCTCCGTCAATTCTGGCAGCAGATTATGCCAACTTTGAACGTGAAATTAAACGCCTTGAAGCAACTGGGGCAGAATATGCCCATATCGATATCATGGATGGTCATTTTGTACCACAAATTAGCTTTGGTGCAGGTGTAGTCGAAAGTCTTCGACCTCATAGTAAGATGGTCTTTGACTGCCACTTGATGGTCTCTAACCCAGAACATCATTTAGAGGATTTTGCGCGTGCAGGAGCTGACATCATCAGCATCCATGTTGAAGCGACACCTCATATCCATGGCGCTCTTCAAAAGATTCGTTCTCTCGGTGTTAAACCTTCGGTTGTCATTAACCCAGGTACTCCTGTTGAGGCGATTAAACATGTCCTTCACTTAGTTGATCAAGTTTTGGTCATGACGGTGAACCCTGGATTTGGTGGGCAAGCTTTTCTGCCTGAAACCATGGACAAGGTTCGTGAATTGGTTGCCCTTCGTGAAGAAAAAGGCTTGAAATTTGAAATCGAAGTCGATGGTGGTATTGATGACCAAACCATTGCTCAAGCCAAAGAAGCTGGCGCTACAGTTTTTGTAGCGGGATCTTATGTCTTTAAGGGAGATGTCAATGAACGAGTGCAAGCTCTCAGAAATCAACTGGACTAAAGCTGCAGTTTGCAGGGGGAGACCGCGGTCACTACCGGACAGATTTTGACTGTTTTGTCGGTGTGGATCGAGGCTCACTCTGGGTATTGGAAGAAGAACTTCCTCTTGCTTTAGCAGTTGGGGATTTTGATTCTGTGACTGTAGAAGAAGGTCAGTTGATTCAAGAACGTGCCCAGCATTTTGTCCAAGCTCAGCCAGAGAAGGATGATACCGATCTGGAACTAGCACTGTTAACGATTTTTGAAAAAAATCCTCAAGCTCAGGTGACCATTTTTGGTGCCCTTGGTGGTCGTATTGACCATATGCTGGCCAATGTCTTTCTACCCAGCAATCCCAAATTGGCACCCTATATGCGCCAAATAGAGATTGAGGATGGGCAAAACTTGATTAGCTATTGCCCAGAAGGGACCAATCAGCTAGAACCACGTTCGGACTATGATTATCTAGCTTTTATGCCTGTGAGGGATAGTCAGTTGACTATTATCGGAGCCAAGTATGAATTGACTGAGGCGAATTTTTTCTTTAAGAAAGTTTACGCTTCTAACGAATATATAGATAGGGAAGTTTCGGTGACTTGCCCAGATGGCTATGTGGTTGTACTGCATAGCAAGGACAGGAGATAGGATGGAGATTATATTACTACTGTTACTAATTGCTAACCTAGCCGGCCTCTTTCTTATTTGGCAAAGGCAGGATAGGCAGGAGAAATACCTGACCAAAAGTTTAGAAGACCAGGCAGATAACCTTTCAGATCAGTTAGATTATAGATTTGAGCAAGCCAGACAGTCTAGTCAACTTGACCAAAAAAATCTTGAAGTGGCTGTTAGCGACCGTTTGCAGGAGGTGCGAATCGAATTGCACCAAGGTCTGACCCAGGTTCGACAGGAGATGAATGAAAACCTCCTCCAAACCAGAGATAAGACTGACCAAAGACTACAGGCCTTGCAGGAGTCAAATGAGCAACGTTTAGAGCAGATGCGCCAAACGGTCGAGGAAAAGTTAGAAAAGACCTTGCAGACACGCTTGCAAGCGTCTTTCGAGACAGTTTCAAAACAACTGGAATCTGTCAATCGCGGCCTTGGAGAAATGCAGACGGTTGCCCGTGATGTCGGCGCTCTTAATAAGGTCTTATCTGGTACAAAAACTCGAGGAATTCTAGGAGAATTACAACTGGGACAGATTATTGAAGATATCATGACACCTGCCCAGTATGAACGAGAATTTGTAACGGTTGAAAACTCTAGTGAACGTGTGGAATACGCCATCAAGTTACCTGGACAAGGTGACCAGGAATATGTCTATCTACCGATTGATTCTAAGTTTCCACTGGCAGATTATTACCGTCTGGAAGAAGCCTATGAAGCAGGTGACAAGGACGAGATTGAGCGCTGTCGTAAGTCTCTCCTAGCAAGCGTCAAGCGTTTTGCTAAGGATATTAAGAGTAAGTACCTGGCGCCACCTCGGACAACCAATTTTGGAGTCTTGTTTGTTCCGACAGAAGGTCTTTACTCAGAAATCGTTAGAAATCCGATTTTCTTTGATGGCTTGAGACGGGAAGAGCAGATTATCGTTGCGGGACCAAGTACCTTGTCAGCCCTTCTGAACTCCCTATCGGTCGGCTTCAAGACTCTGAATATCCAAAAGAGTGCTGACCATATTAGCCAAACTCTAGCCAACGTCAAAACCGAATTTGGCAAGTTTGGTGGCATTTTGGTTAAAGCGCAAAAACACCTCCAACATGCCACTGGTAATATTGATGAATTGTTAAACCGACGTACTTCAGCTATTGAGCGAACTCTCCGACATATTGAATTGTCAGAAGGTGAGCCTATGCTTGATTTGCTCCAGTTCCAAGAAGATGAGGAAGAATATGAAGATTAGTCACATGAAAAAAGATGAACTGTTCGAGGGCTTTTACCTGATCAAATCAGCTGACCTGAGACAGACGCGTGCTGGGAAAAATTACCTAGCTTTCACCTTCCAAGATGATAGTGGGGAAATCGAAGGAAAGCTCTGGGATGCCCAACCTCATAACGTTGAGGCCTTTACGGCAGGAAAAGTTGTCCACATGCAAGGGCGTCGTGAAGTTTACAACAACACTCCACAGGTAAATCAAATCACCCTTCGCTTACCTCAGCCTGGCGAACCCAATGACCCAGCAGACTTCAAGGTCAAATCACCAGTGGATGTTAAAGAAATCCGTGAGTACATGGCACAGATGATTTTCAAGATTGAAAATCCTATCTGGCAACGAATCGTTCGGGCCCTCTATACCAAATATGATAAAGAATTTTATTCTTATCCAGCTGCAAAAACCAACCACCATGCCTTTGAAACAGGGCTTGCTTATCATACAGCGACTATGGTTCGTTTAGCAGAGGCAATTGCAGATGTGTACCCACAACTCAATAAGAGCTTGCTCTATGCGGGAATTATGCTTCATGACTTGGCTAAGGTTATTGAGTTAACAGGTCCCGACCAGACAGAGTATACAGTGAGAGGAAATCTTATCGGCCATATCGCCTTGATTGATAGCGAGATTACCAAAGCGGTTATGGAACTTGGCATTGATGATACTCGAGAAGAAGTGGTACTTCTGCGCCATGTGATTCTCAGTCACCATGGATTACTCGAGTATGGTAGTCCAGTTCGTCCTCGTGTGATGGAAGCTGAAATTATTCATATGATTGATAATTTGGATGCGAGTATGATGATGATGTCAACAGCTCTGGCTCTTGTTGATGAGGGGGAAATGACCAATAAAGTCTTTGCTATGGACAATCGTTCCTTCTACAAGCCAAAATTAGACTAGAAACTAAAAAAATGAGCTTTATTTAGACAATAAAGTTCGTTTTTTTTGCTTTAGTGTGATATAATGAGAAAAAGACTAATTAAAAAGAATGGTGAATAACTAATGAAATTAAGAAGAAGTGATCGGATGGTTGTTATTTCCAATTATTTGATTAACAATCCATACAAATTAACCAGTCTCAATACCTTTGCGGAAAAGTATGAATCTGCCAAATCTTCTATTTCAGAAGATATTGTCATTATTAAGCGCGCCTTTGAAGAAATTGAAATTGGTCATATTCAAACGGTGACAGGTGCTGGTGGTGGGGTTATTTTCACACCTTCTATCTCTACCCTTGAGTCCAAAACAATCATCCAAGAGCTTCGCGATAAACTTTCAGAGAGCGACCGCATTCTTCCAGGAGGCTACATTTATTTGTCTGATCTCCTTAGTACTCCGGCTATTTTAAAAAATATCGGTCGCATTATTGCTAAGAGCTTTATGGACCAAAAGATTGATGCTGTTATGACGGTAGCGACCAAAGGGGTTCCACTTGCAAATGCAGTAGCAAATGTTCTCAACGTACCTTTTGTCATTGTCCGTCGTGACTTGAAAATTACTGAGGGTTCAACTGTGAGTGTCAACTATGTTTCAGGTTCTAGCGACCGTATTGAAAAAATGTTCCTTTCAAAACGTAGCCTTAAAGCAGGAAGCCGTGTCTTGATTGTTGATGACTTCTTGAAAGGCGGAGGAACGATTAACGGTATGATTAGCCTTTTAACAGAGTTTGATTCTGAGTTGGCTGGTGTAGCTGTCTTTGCTGATAATGCACAGGAAGATCGTGAACAGCAGTTTGACTATAAATCACTCTTAAAAGTTACCAATATTGATGTGAAGAACCAACAAATTGAAGTTGAAGTTGGGAACATCTTCGAAACAGAAAAATAAGAGAGAATAAGATGCTTAAAGGTTGGAACTTTCGTCCCAGCCTTTCTTTGATAATGAATATGAAGGAGCCCTATGAAGACGCCATTTATTAAACGTGAAGTCTTAGAAAAGATTGTTGAAGAGTTTCCAACTCCATTCCATCTCTACGATGAAAAAGGTATTCGCGAGAAAGCACGCGCAGTTAATGAAGCTTTCTCTTGGAATAAAGGCTTTAAAGAATACTTCGCAGTTAAGGCAACCCCAACCCCTGCTATCTTGAAGATTTTGCAAGAAGAAGGATGTGGAGTGGATTGTTCTAGTTATGTAGAACTCTTAATGAGTCATAAGCTTGGGTTTACAGGGGCGGAGATGATGTTTTCATCTAACAATACACCAGACCAAGAGTACGCCTATGCCCGCGAATTAGGTGCGACGATCAATTTAGATGCCTTTGAAGATATTGAGCATTTAGAACGTGCAGCAGGCATCCCTGAGATTATCTCATGCCGTTACAATCCCGGTGGAGTATTTGAACTCGGAACAGACATTATGGATAATCCTGGTGAAGCTAAGTTCGGGATGACAAAAGAACAGCTCTTTGAAGCCTTTGCTATCTTGAAAGAAAAGGGAGCAAGAACTTTTGGGATTCATTCCTTCCTAGCTTCCAATACTGTTACTCATCTCTATTATCCAGAATTGGCGCGACAGCTTTTTGAATTAGCTGTAGAAATAAAAGATAAATTAGGAATCTCCCTTGATTTCATCAATCTTTCTGGAGGAATCGGGGTCAACTATCGTCCGGACCAGGAGCCAAATGATATTGCTTTAATTGGTGAGGGTGTTCGTCAGGTTTATGAAGAAGTTCTTACGCCGGCAGGTCTTGGTCAAGTTAAGATTTTTACAGAACTAGGACGCTTTATGTTGGCGCCTCATGGAATTCTAGTGACTAAAGTAACCCATAAAAAGAAAACCTACCGAACTTATCTCGGAGTAGATGCATCAGCTGTCAATCTTATGAGACCGGCTATGTATGGAGCTTATCACCACATCACCAATATGATGAATCCTGATGGTCAGACGGAAGTTGTTGATGTTGTTGGCTCTCTTTGTGAAACAACGATAAGTTTGCAGTTAATCGTGAACTACCTCAAACAGAAATTGGTGATTTGTTAGTCATTCATGATACAGGTGCACATGGCTTCTCTATGGGCTACCAGTACAATGCCAAACTTCGTTCAGCAGAGGTCCTCTATGCAGAGGACGGTAGTACACGGCTAATCCGTAGAGCAGAGCGACCTGAGGACTATTTTGCAACTCTCTATGGATTCGACTTTGACAAGGATTAGAAGAATTTTTGAAAATCATGAAAGTTGAAAGTGAAAAACAGTTTGTTTTCTAAAAAATAGACAAAATCTGTGGTTTTTCTTTTCAGGCATGATATAATAAAGCTATAAAACGGTTTCAAGGAAGGTGACGTGATGTCTGAAGAAACAATTGACTATGGACAAGTGACAGGAATGGTGCATTCGACAGAGAGTTTTGGGGCGGTAGATGGCCCTGGGATTCGTTTTATTGTCTTTTTGCAGGGCTGTCAGATGCGTTGCCAATATTGCCATAACCCTGACACATGGGCGATGGAAACCAATAAATCTCGTGTACGAACAGTAGATGATGTTCTAGAAGAAGCGCTTCGTTATCGTGGTTTCTGGGGAGACAAGGGAGGTATCACAGTCAGTGGAGGAGAAGCTCTCTTGCAGATTGATTTCCTAATTGCTCTCTTTACAAAAGCAAAAGAAAAAGGAATCCACTGTACCTTGGATACTTGTGCTCTTCCATTCCGTAATAAACCACGTTATTTAGAGAAATTCAACAAACTCATGGCTGTGACAGACTTGGTTCTTCTTGATATCAAGGAAATCAACGAAGCACAACACAAGATTGTAACCAGTCAAACCAATAAAAACATCTTGGCTTGTGCTCAGTACTTGTCAGACATTGGAAAACCTGTTTGGATTCGTCACGTTCTTGTGCCTGGATTGACAGACCGTGATGAAGATTTGATTGAGCTTGGTAAGTTCGTAAAAACTCTTAAAAACGTTGATAAGTTTGAAATCCTACCCTACCACACTATGGGAGAATTCAAATGGCGCGAGCTTGGCATTCCGTATTCTCTTGAAGGGGTTAAACCTCCAACAGCAGATCGTGTGAAGAACGCTAAGGAATTGATGGATACAGAAAGCTATCAAGATTACATGAAACGTGTACATGGATAAAAAGAAGCCTGATGGGAACATCGGGCTTTTCTGATATAAAAAAGCTTAGCTCGAATGCTAAGCCTTTTATTTTTTATCTAGAATGTTGTTTTCCGGAATTTCGTTTTTTGTTTTTCTTCTTGTTAGAAGTTGAGATAACTGCTGCTGATTCAGGAGTTACATCTTTACGAGCAGCTGAAGTTTTGTTCGCTTTTGGTGGGTTCTTTGCAAATTCTTCGCGTACTTTTTACGAAGTTTTGGTCGGATGATGTAGTTGACGATGAATTGTTGAAGGATCATCATGAAACCACCGACAACCCAGTAAAGCGTAACGCTGGCTGGTGAGAAGATAGAGAACATGACAATCATCATTGGACTCATGTAAATCATCTTCTTAAGTTGTTCTCTTTGAGTCTCGTCTTCAACTCCGTGTAGAGAAAGGAGTGATTGGACGTAGTAGAGAACACCTGCGCAGGCGATAAGAATCCAACTTGGAGAACCAAGTGCAATGCCTAAGAAGCTAGCTTCAGAAACACCTTCTGTATGTTGAGCAGCAAAGTAGATTGCTGAGAAGAAAGGCATTTGGATGAGGAGAGGGAAGCATCCTACTCCGCCAAACATGCTAATACCGTGCTCTTTTTGAGCAGCAAAGAGAGCTTGTTGGGCTTCCAGTTTTTCTTCTTGAGTTGTTGCTTCTTTTAGGCGAGTCTGATGTGGCTCAAGAACATGCTTGAGGGCGTTCATCTTTTCAGAATGAAGCGTTGCCTTCCATGATTGATAGATACCAAGTGGTAAAATAATCAAGCGGACGATAATGGTTACGATAATAATAGCGACCCCGAAGCCTAGACCTTTATCAGTAGCAAAGTACTTGATGGCTTCAGCCATAGGTGCTCCGATTGTATTCCAAATAAATCCTGTTGGTTGTCCAGTTGCTTTATCAACCTGGACACAGCCTGTCAAGACTAATAGCATAGCCACTCCCATGATAGAGAGGGCGATTCGTTTAATTGATTTCACTGTTTTAATTCCTTCTTAAAAATGATACCTTTCTATTCTACTGTTTTTTTTGAAAATATACAATAGTTCTAGAGACCTAATTTGCTACTTTGAAATCTGAATAGGATGGGAAGTTGCTCAATTGAACATCTAGATAAGTTACTTTTGAGAAGGGAGTAGGTCCTTTTCGGATTTCTTGGATGAACTTAGCCATGATAGCTGAAGATTCTGCTTGGGCAAGAATTTCAACGGTTCCATCATCGTTGTTCCAGACACGACCAGTGATTCCACCTAGCTCGAGGGCAAGGGTATAGACGCCCCAGCGGAAACCAACGCCTTGAACGCGACCCTGTGCGATCATTTTGACCTTTTGCATACCAAACCTCCTTGATTGTGTTATAATACTCCTATGACTATTATAACCTCTAAAGCCAATTCTGTGGTAAAAAATGCCAAGAAATTGCATCAAAAAAAATATCGAAAATCTTCTTATTTAATTGAAGGATGGCATTTGTTTGAAGAGGCTGTTCAAGCAGGTGCAAAGATAGAGAGAATTTTTTCCCTTACAGAGTATCAGGAAAAATTAACGGACTATCCTCAGACCGTCTTTGTGGCCGAAGAAATCTTGCTTGATTTAGCAGATTCACAAACTCCTCAGGGCATTGTAGCCATTGTTAAAAAGGAAGAAGAGCAGTTGCCGGATTTTACCTCTGGAAAATATCTTTTCTTGGAAGACGTGCAGGACCCTGGAAATGTTGGCACAATGATCCGAACGGCAGATGCAGCAGGTTTTTCTGGAGTCATCGTTTCAAGCAAGTCAGCAGATATTTATAGTTTGAAGACTCTCCGATCCATGCAGGGCAGTCATTTCATGTACCGATTTATCGGATGCCTGTTGAAACTTTTGTTGAAGAGGCTAAAAAGGGCAATTTACCAATTCTGGCAACTACTTTGTCCCAAAACTCTAAAGATTATCGTGAGCTTGCTCAGCTAGCAGATTTCGCCTTGGTCATGGGAAATGAAGGTCAAGGCATTAGTCAATTCATGACAGATCAGGCAGACCAACTGGTTCATATTACCATGAAAGGGCAAGCGGAAAGTCTCAACGTTGCCATTGCTGCAGGCATACTCATGTTTTATTTGAGTTAAATTAGTTTATTTTTGTTATAATCAGTAAAAAGATTTCATAAGGAGAAAAAGATATGAATCAAACAATTATTCAAGAACGTTCTGGATTGAATCAATTTTATGCAAAAGTCTATGCTTTTGTGGGGATTGGGATTGCCTTATCTGCTCTTGTTTCAGCCTTGATGTTAACAACCTTCCAAGATCTTCTTGTTCAGTTAATGCTTAACGCCCGCATATGGTTAATTGTCACAGGAATTGTAGAAGTAGCTCTAGTAATTTTTGCGAGTGGTTTAGCGGTAAAGAATAGTCCAGCAACCTTTCCAATATTTCTGCTCTACTCAGCGATCAATGGTTTTTCACTAAGCTTCATTGTGTCGCTCTATCTTCCTGGGACAGTTTTGACAGCCTTTATCTCCAGTGCAGCCCTCTTCTTCGTGATGGCTATCGTAGGAGTAGTCATTAAAAAGGATTTGAGTGGAATCGGTCGTGCTTTGATTGCAGCCCTATTTGGTCTGATACTCGCCATGGTTGTCAATATTTTCTTAAATAGTGACCTAATGGATTACATTATTAGTATTGTTATGGTGCTTGTTTTTGCAGGTCTCATTGCTTGGGATAATCAAAAAATTCGTTATGTTTACGAAGAGTCAGATGGTCAGGTCGCTACAGGCTGGGCAATTTCTTTAGCACTTAGCCTTTACCTCGACTTTATCAACCTCTTCCTTAGCTTCCTACGTATCTTTGGAAGAGACGATTAATACTTTTAGAGCTCAAATGAGCTCTTTTTTAATTTTTACTTTCATTTTTACTAACAAAAAGGTATAATCTTTTTATTATTCAAAAGGAGGAACGTATGAAGAAAAGTTTTATCCATCAGCAAGAAGAGATTTCCTTTGTAAAAAATACCTTTACCCAGTATTTGAAGATAAGTTAGAAGTAGTAGAAGTACAAGGTCCAATCTTAAGTAAGGTTGGAGACGGGATGCAGGATAACCTTTCAGGGATTGAACATCCGGTATCTGTTAAGGTTTTACAAATCCCAGACGAAACCTACGAGGTGGTACATTCACTAGCTAAGTGGAAACGCCATACCTTGGCTCGTTTTGGTTTTGGTGAGGGAGAAGGCCTCTTTGTTCACATGAAGGCCCTTCGTCCAGACGAAGACTCACTAGATGCGACTCACTCAGTTTATGTTGACCAGTGGGACTGGGAAAAGGTCATTCCTAATGGGCACCGTAATCTAGCCTACCTCAAGGAAACCGTTGAAAAGATTTATAAGGCCATTCGTTTAACAGAGCTAGCAGTCGAAGCCCGCTATGATATTGAGTCAATCTTGCCGAAGCAAATTACCTTTATCCATACTGAAGAGTTGGTTGAACGCTATCCAAACTTGACACCTAAAGAACGTGAAAATGCTATTTGTAAGGAGTTCGGTGCTGTTTTCTTGATTGGTATTGGTGGAGAATTGTCAGATGGAAAACCTCATGACGGACGTGCACCGGACTATGATGACTGGACAACAGAATCTGAAAATGGCTACAAGGGCCTAAATGGTGATATCCTTGTTTGGAATGATAATTTGGGTGCAGCCTTTGAATTGTCTTCAATGGGGATTCGTGTCGATGAAGACACTCTTCGTCGTCAGGTAGCTATTACGGGAGATGAAGAACGCTTATCTCTTGAATGGCATAAGGCTCTCTTGAACGGACTCTTCCCTTTAACAATCGGTGGAGGAATTGGACAGTCTCGTATGGCCATGTTCTTACTTCGTAAGAAGCACATCGGTGAAGTTCAAACCAGTGTTTGGCCACAAGAAGTCAGAGATACTTACGAGAATATTCTTTAATCAATCGAACCGAGAGGTTCGATTTTCTTATTTCATCAGAATTTGGTATAATATACCTTATGAAAATCGTATCAGGAATCTATGGAGGACGTCCTTTAAAGACCTTGGACGGGAAAACAACGAGGCCGACATCGGACAAGGTCCGTGGAGCTATTTTCAATATGATTGGCCCTTACTTTGAAGGAGGGCCTGTGCTAGATCTCTATGCTGGTAGTGGGGGCTTATCCATTGAAGCAGTTTCAAGAGGGATGTCCAGCGCTGTCCTAGTTGAGAAGGATCGCCGAGCACAGAATATTGTAGCAGAAAATATCCGAATGACCAAGGAAACCTCTAAATTTCAATTATTGAAAATGGAATCCAGTCGCGCATTGGAGCAAGTGGATGGTGTCTTTGATCTCATCTTTTTGGACCCTCCCTATGCCAAGGAGCAAATCGTATCCGACATTGAAAAAATGGCGGAGAGAAATCTTTTAGCAGAAGATGTCATGGTGGTCTGCGAGACCGATAAATCAGTAGAACTTCCAGAAGAAATCGCCTGTTTGGGCATCTGGAAGGAAAAAGTATATGGGATTAGTAAGGTGACGGTTTATGTCAGATAAAATTGGGCTATTCACAGGTTCGTTTGATCCAATGACAAATGGGCATATGGATCTCATTGAGCGTGCAAGTAAGCTCTTTGATAAATTGTATGTGGGGATTTTTTATAATCCACACAAAAATGGATTTTTACCGATAGAAAGTCGGCTAGAGACGGTTGAAAAAGCGGTGGGACACCTAAAAAATGTCCAGGTCATATCCTCTCATGATGAATTAGTCGTTGATGTTGCTAGAAAACTGGGTGTCCATGTTCTTGTTCGTGGGTTTGCGTAACGCTGCGGATCTTCAGTATGAAGCCAGTTTTGATTTTTACAACCATCAATTAGCAGGAGAGATTGAGACAGTCTATCTCCATAGTCGCCCAGAGCATGTTTACATCAGCTCTTCAGCTGTGAGAGAACTATTGAAGTTTGAACAAGATATTAGCAAGTATGTACCAAATGTAGTCTTAGAGGAGTTAAAGAATGAAGAAAAAAACTAGATGGCCCATATATTTAATCATCGGGCTCATTATCACTTTTATAGCTTTTACGGTACCACTTCCTTATTACATTGAGGTGCCAGGGACTTCAGAAGATATTCGAAAGGTTTTACAAGTCAATAACCAATCTGACCAAGAAGAAGGTTCTTACCAATTTGTGACGGTAGGAGTTAAACACGCCAGAATGGTGGACTTGGTTTATGCTTGGCTAACACCTTTTACGGATATTCGTAGTGCCAAAGAAATGACAGGTGGTTCTTCAGATGCAGAATTTATGCGAATCAACCAGTTTTACATGGAAACTTCGCAGAACATGGCCAAATATCAAGGTCTGAAGGCGGCTGGTAAGGAGATAGAACTCAAATACCTGGGAGTCTATGTTTTGACCGTAACAGATAACTCAACCTTCAAGGGGATCCTTAATATTGCCGACACAGTAACAGCTGTCAATGATAAGACTTTTGAGAGTTCCAAGGAAATGGTCGACTACGTCAATTCTCAAACGCTAGGTGACAAGGTTAAAGGTTACTTATCAAGAAGATGGGAAAGTCAAAACCGCTGAAGGAAAAATCATTACTCTGGAAAATGGGAAAAACGGTATTGGAATCGGTTTGATTGACCGCACAGAAGTGTCAAGTGATGTGCCAATCAAGTTTTCAACTGCTGGCATTGGTGGTCCGAGTGCTGGAATGATGTTTAGTTTATCCATCTATACGCAAATTGCAGATCCAACTCTTCGAAATGGACGTATTATTGCTGGTACAGGAAGTATCGACAGAGATGGAAATGTTGGTGATATTGGTGGAATTGACAAAAAAGTTGTTGCTGCTGCAAAAAAAGGAGCTACTGTGTTCTTTGCTCCTAACAATCCAGTAACTGAAGAAGCTAAAAAGGCCAATCCTAATGCTAAAAGTAATTATGACACGGCTGTAGAAGCTGCTGAAATGATTAAAACAGACATGAAGATTGTTCCTGTAAAAACACTTCAGGATGCAATTGATTACTTGAAAAACAACCCATAGAATTTAGTGCAAGTCCATAGACTAGCGTAGAAAAAGAGAAGATGGTATAATAGGCAGATGATTCAATTGTTTTTTACCCTCAGTAGTCATATGTTTTTTGTCTACCTAGTTTTTCAACTTTTGAAAGATTTAGTCAAATGGGATCAAATTTTGAAGGTGACCAAGGACAATGCGAGGAAGGTACGACTTTTGGTAGTATTGTGTAGTATCGGTTTAGGATATCTAATCAGTTCTTTTTTCCTAAATCTCTACCAATTATGGCAAGAAGCTGTACGGACATTATTCTAAATTCGAAAGTAAAGGAAAATATTTATGGAAAAAATTGTAGTTCGAGGTGGCGATAATCGCCTTGTCGGAAGTGTTACAATTGAGGGCGCGAAAAATGCAGTTTTGCCACTACTTGCGGCGACAATTTTAGCAAGCGAAGGAAAAACAGTTTTAAAAATGTTCCTATCCTATCGGATGTCTTTACCATGAACCAAGTAGTTCGTGGATTAAATGCGAAAGTTAATTTTGATCAAGATGCACACATTGTTGAAGTGGATGCGACAGATGATATCACAGAAGAAGCTCCCTATAAGTATGTCAGCAAGATGCGTGCTTCTATTGTAGTCTTGGGTCCAATCCTGGCTAGGGTTGGTCACGCTAAAGTTTCGATGCCAGGTGGTTGTACGATCGGTAGTCGTCCGATTGACCTTCACCTTAAAGGTTTGGAAGCAATGGGGGCTAAGATTACCCAAACAGCTGGCTATATCGAAGCTAAGGCAGAACGCTTGCATGGAGCCCATATCTATATGGACTTTCCTAGTGTTGGGGCAACCCAAAACTTGATGATGGCTGCAACGCTAGCTGATGGCGTAACTGTTATCGAAAATGCTGCGCGTGAACCTGAAATTGTAGACTTGGCTGTCCTCTTGAATAAAATGGGAGCTAAAGTCAAAGGTGCGGGAACAGAGAGCATTACCATCACTGGTGTTGAAAACTTGCATGGTGCAACCCATAACGTTGTTCAAGACCGCATCGAAGCAGGGACATTCATGGTTGCTGCTGCAATGACAGGTGGAGATGTCCTGATTCAAGATGCCATCTGGGAACATAACCGTCCCTTGTTGGCGAAATTACAAGAAATGGGTGTTGAAGTCATCGACGAAGATGAAGGAATCCGCATCCGTTCTCAACGAGACAAACTAAAAGCAGTTCATGTCAAGACCTTACCACATCCAGGGTTTCCTACGGACATGCAGGCGCAGTTTACTGCTCTTATGACGGTTGCTCAAGGAGAATCGACTATGATTGAGACAGTCTTTGAGAATCGTTTCCAACATCTAGAGGAATGCGTCGCATGGGCTTGCATTCTGAGATTATCCGTGACACTGCTCGTATCGTTGGCGGGCAACCTCTCCAAGGTGCAGAAGTGCTGTCTACGGACCTTCGTGCAAGTGCAGCCTTGATCCTGACAGGTTTAGTAGCTGAAGGGTGAGACTATTGTTGGGAAAACTTGTCCATTTGGATAGAGGTTATTATCGTTTTCATGAAAAGTTAGCTCAGTTGGGAGCTAATATTGAACGGGTAAGTGTGGAAGCTGATGAAGATGAATAAACAAGTCTCTTATGTGCTACGTCGATTTCTATTAGTCATTATTGTCTTGCTTCTAGGGGTCTTAGCACTTGGGAATTGGCTTGATGATTGGCTATGGTATTCTAGGCAAGGGCCAAGATCCATGGGCGATTTTAGCTCCAGAAAAGTGGCATGAGTTAATTTCGAAATTTACAGGGAAATGAGAGTGGGACAGAAATCGGTAATTCGTTAGAATTCGATTTCGTTGTCCCACCTCCGCACAGTTGAGTAGGGCTGTAAAAGCTGATGAAATCAGCGTAGTAGAGTCCACTCAGCCACTGCGTCTTGATCGACAATCCAAAGACAATTGAGAGGCTAGGACTTTTGTCCCAGCTTCTTTTCTAGGAAGTGAAACTAAGGAGAAAAGATGAATAAAAAAACAAGGCAGGCACTCATAGGTCTTCTGCTTTTCCTACTTTTGTCTGCAGGAAGTTACTACATAAAAGAAATGCAGGCTTCCAATGCTACACCGCAAACACAGGTTAACCAGAAATCCCAGTCGCTTGACACTCCAAGTCAAGAATTGGCCGAGACTGTACTGACTGATTCGGTAAAAAAACAAATAAAGGGTACTCTTGAGTGGAATGGAGCAGGTGCCTTTATCGTAAATGGGAACAAAACGAACTTAGATGCAAAGGTTTCAAGTAAACCCTATGCTGATAACAAGACAAAAACTGTAGGTGGGGAGACGGTTCCAACTGTGGCTAACGCCCTCATGTCAAAAGCAACAAGACAGTATAAAGACCGTGAAGAAACCGGGAATGGTTCAACTTCTTGGACCCCAGCAGGATGGCATCAAGTCAAAAACCTAAAAGGGACTTATAATCACGCTGTAGATAGAGGACATTTATTAGGCTATGCCTTGATTGGTGGTTTAGATGGTTTTGATGCGTCTACTAGCAATCCCAAAAATATCGCTGTACAAACAGCCTGGGCCAACCAAGCACGCGCAGAAGATTCGACTGGACAAAACTACTATGAAAGTTTAGTTCGAAAGGCTTTGGATCAAATAAGCGCGTGCGTTACCGTGTCACATTGCTCTACGCTACAGAAGAAGATTTGGTTCCTTCTGCATCTCAGATTGAAGCCAAATCATCTGATGGTGAATTGGAGTTTAACGTCGTAGTTCCTAACGTTCAAAAGGGAATTCAGTTAGATTACCGAACAGGAAAAGTAACTGTTACAAAGAACTAATAGATAGTCGGTCCCTTATTGTTTCGGTAGGGGATTTACTATAGAAATCACAATTTAATGTGTAGAAGTTGAAAAATATGGTATAATAGTCACAATTATACTTTTTAGGAGAAGGAAAATGGAAGACCCGAGCAGTCAGGATTTGTTACTGCAATTTGTATTATTAGTTGTTTTGACCTTTTTAAATGCTTTTTTCTCTGCGACAGAGATGGCTATGGTTTCTCTTAGTCGCTCACGTGTTGAACAAAAGGCTGAAGAGGGGGATAAACGCTATATCCGTTTGCTAAAGGTACTTGAAAACCCCAATCACTTTTTATCAACCATTCAAGTTGGTATTACTTTAATTACGATCTTATCAGGGGCTAGGTTAGCAGATTCTCTTGGCGAATTGATTGCCTCTTGGATGGGGAATAGCGAGACTGCGTATGCAGTAGCTTCTTTCTTATCACTTGCTTTTTTGACATATATTTCAATCGTTTTTGGTGAACTTTATCCTAAACGCATTGCTCTAAATCTTAAGGATGCCTTGGCAATCCGAACTGTACCATTTATTATTGCTATCGGTAAGATTGTGAGTCCCTTTGTTTGGTTGCTATCTGCATCAACCAATCTTTTGAGCCGTTTGACGCCGATGACATTTGACGATGCAGACGAAAAAATGACTCGTGATGAGATTGAGTACATGCTGACTAAAAGCGAAGAAACTTTGGATGCTGATGAAATCGAGATGTTGCAGGGGATTTTCTCACTAGATGAGCTTATGGCGCGTGAAGTCATGGTTCCTCGAACAGATGCCTTTATGGTAGATATCCAAGATGACACTCAGACCATTATCGAAAGTATCTTAAAACAAAACTTTTCTCGAATTCCTGTTTATGACGGCGATAAGGACAATGTTATTGGTTTGATTCACACCAAGAGTCTGCTAAAAGCAGGGTTTACCGATGGTTTTGATAATATTGTATTGAGAAAGATATTACAGGAACCTCTATTTGTACCTGAAACCATTTTTGTGGATGATTTATTAAAAGAATTGAGAAATTCACAAAGACAGATGGCGATTCTTTTGGATGAGTATGGTGGTATGGCTGGTCTAGTTACACTAGAGGATCTCCTTGAAGAGATTGTTGGTGAGATTGATGATGAAACAGACCGTGCTGAAGTCTATGTTCATACTATCGGCGAGGACACTCATATTGTCCAAGGGACAATGAATTTGAACGATTTCAATGATTATTTTGATGTCGAGCTTGAAAGTGATGATGTAGATACCATTGCTGGGTATTATTTGACAGGTGTGGGAACTATTCCAACATCAGAAAAACTCAGCTATGAGTTAGATAGTGGAAATAAGCATATCACACTGACAAATGACAAGGTCAAAAATGGTCGTGTCACCAAGCTTAAGGTTCAAATTCAAGAACTTGAATCAGAAGAAGAAACTGAATAAAACAAAAGCTTTATCAGAGAGTACTGATAAAGCTTTTTAAGTGCAAAAAAGAAAAGACTCCGTTAGGAGTCTCCGTTTATATAGAGGCGGTAGACGGATTTGAACCGACGATCAAGCTTTTGCAGAGCCGTGCCTTACCACTTGGCTATACCGCCTTAACTTTTATTATTATACCTTGAAAATTGTTTCTCGTCAATAGTTTTCTTTTCTGAAAACATAAGATTCAAATGTTTAAAAAAACATGCGACAAAATATTCTGAAAATTCGTTTACTTTTTAAAAAAACTGTGGTATAATTTTCAATATCTACAATTTAAAACGAGGAGTTTATAAATATGAAAAAAAGTCGGATTCTTGCAGTAGCAGGTGTTGCCTTGCTTGCTACAGGTGTTCTTGCAGCTTGCGGTTCTTCAAAAACTTCTAATACTGAAGCGCCAAAAGCATATGGTTATGTATACACTGCTGATCCAGAAACATTGGACTACCTTATCTCTGGTAAACAAAGTACTAAAGTTGTCACTTCAAATGGTATTGATGGACTCTTTACAAATGACCAATATGGCAACTTGACTCCAGCAGTAGCTGAAGACTGGTCAGTGTCTAAAGATGGATTGACATACACCTATAAGATTCGTAAAGGTGTAAAATGGCTCACATCTGATGGTGAAGAATATGCAGAAGTAACTGCTAATGACTTTGTTACAGGTTTGAAACACGCAGCTGATAAGAAATCAGAAGCATTGTATCTTGCCCAAGATTCTGTAAAAGGTTTGGCAGATTATGTGGCTGGAAACTCAACTGACTTTTCAACTGTTGGTGTAAAAGCTGTTGATGATTACACTCTTCAATACACTTTGAATAAACCAGAGCCATACTGGAACTCTAAAATGTCTTACTCAATCTTCTGGCCTTTGAATGCAGAGTTTGAAAAATCAAAAGGTTCAGACTTTGGTAAGTCTACAGATCCAACATCATTGCTTTACAATGGACCTTTCTTGCTTAAGGGATTGACTGCTAAGTCTTCTGTTGAGTTTGTGAAGAATGAGCAATATTGGGATAAAGATAATGTTCACTTAGATACTGTAACGCTTGCATTCTATGATGGTTCAGATCAAGAATCAATCGAACGTAACTTTACAAGCGGTGCATATAGTTATGCACGTCTCTTCCCAACAAGTTCAAATTATTCTAAAATCGCAGAAACATACAAAGACAATATTTACTATACTCCACAAGGAGCTGGTATTGCTGGTTTGGGTGTTAATATTGACCGTCAAAGCTATAAATATACATCAAAAACAACTGATGAAGAAAAGACTTCTACTAAGAAAGCCCTTCTTAACAAAGACTTCCGTCAAGCTTTGAACTTTGCGTTTGACCGTACATCATACTCTGCTCAGCTGAATGGTGAAGATGGAGCAGCCCTTGCTGTTCGTAATCTATTTGTAAAACCAGACTTTGTTTCTGCAGGTGAAAAAACATTTGGTGACTTGGTAACTGAGAAAGTCGTCTCTTATGGTGATGAGTGGAAAGATGTAAACTTTGCGGATGGCCAAGATGGTCTTTACAATGCTGATAAAGCGAAAGCAGAATTTGCTAAAGCTAAGAAGACTTTGGAAGCAGATGGCGTGAAATTCCCAATCCACTTGGATATTCCAGTTGACCAAACTGCTAAGAGCTACATTGCGCGTATTCAGTCCTTCAAACAATCTGTTGAAAAAGTTCTTGGTGAAGAAAATGTAGTCATCGATATTCAACAAGTAACAAAAGATGAATTATTTAACATCACTTACTATGCTCCGAACGCAGCAGCTGAGGATTGGGATCTTTCAGGAGCTGTTGGATGGAACCCAGACTATCAAGACCCATCAACTTACCTTGATATTTTGCAAACAAGTAACAGCGAGCAAACAAAGACTTACATGGGTTATGACAATCCATCAAATCCAGCAGTTACCCAAGTTGGTTTGAAGGACTACGACAAGTTGCTTGAAGAAGCTGGTAATGAAACAAGTGACCTTAACAAACGTTATGAGAAATATGCAGCAGCTCAAGCTTGGTTGACAGATAGCTCACTCTTCCTTCCAGCTATGTCATCTTCAGGAGCAGCACCGGTTATTTCTCGTGTAGTACCATTCTCAGCCTCTTATACTCAATCTGGTGATAAAAGTTCAGATGTATACTTCAAGTACCTTAAATTGCAAGCTAACACTGTAACAACCAAAGAGTACAAAGAAGCTCGTGAAAAATGGCTCAAAGAAAAAGCTGAATCAAATGAAAAAGCTCAAAAAGAATTAGCGAGCCACGTGAAATAAATAATGCTCATCAGAACTTTCTCTCCAAAAGGAGAAGGTTCTTTTGGGATTTTAAAGGAAATAATATGAAAAAATATGTTTTTATGCGTATCTTGCGGTCGCTAGTTTCTATCTTTCTAGTAACGACCTTGATTTACACAATCATCTATACGATGGTTCCACGGAAGTTGATCTTCAAACAAGATACTAACTACAATAAAATTGCAACCACAGCTGATAAACGTGATAACTATGAAAATACCGTTTTTGAGCGTATGGGTTATATCGAATATTACGATACGAAAGAGTTGCAGGAAAAGCTAGTAGCATTGACCCTTCTGTAACCGTTGATGCAAACGATACAAATAAAGCTATCTACGAAAAATATATCCAACAACTTGGTAACGGTTGGACTTTAGGTCAGTTTACAGAGAGCGGTCAATTCTATGCTACTCGTGAAATCCCTATTTTCGAGCGTGTGTTCAAATTCTATGCAAACTTGCTTGATATTGACCATACAAATAAGATTCAAGACCCAGAAAATCCTAATTTAGAGCGTTATTTGCGATTTGAAAACGATCCAGCGATTGGATGGTCTTTGGTAGGTTCAGGGACTAAACATAAATACCTCTTGTACTTCAACAGTCAATTCCCATTTGTTCACCAAAACTTTGTGAACTTGAACTTAGGAGATTCTTACCCAACTTATGCCAATACTCCTGTGCTTCAAGTTATCACACAAGGGCAAGGACAAACGAAGACTTCTGAAGTTCAATTCCCAACTGGTAAGAAAACTTCATCAGTCAATATCTACTCAAGAACATATAAATCTCCAAGTCAAGCTGATGCGCGTGAAGTAGCGAACTACGGTAAAGGTGATCCATATACAGCTACTGAAAGTAACTATCAGTATCCATCTATGATTACAAGTTCTGCTATTACTGGTTTGATTGGTCTTGCTATTTCATACGCGATTGCGGTTCCACTTGGTTCTGCAATGGCTCGTTACAAGAATACTTGGATTGATAGTTTCTCTACAGGAGCTTTAACATTCTTACTCGCTCTTCCAACGATTGCTCTTGTCTATATCATTCGTTTGATTGGTTCTTCAATTGGATTCCCGGATTCATTCCCTATCTTAGGCGCTGGAGACTGGCGTTCATATGTACTACCTGCAGTTATTCTTGGTTTACTTGGTGCACCTGGCTTGGCTATCTGGATTCGTCGTTACATGATTGACTTACAATCACAAGACTTTGTTCGTTTTGCCCGTGCAAAAGGTCTTTCTGAGAAAGAAATTTCAAACAAACACATCTTTAAGAATGCTATGGTACCGCTCGTTTCAGGTATTCCAGGTTCTATTATTGGTGTTATTGGTGGAGCTACCCTTACTGAAACGGTCTTCGCCTACCCAGGTATGGGTAAAATGTTGATTGACTCTGTAAAAGCGTCAAATAATAACATGGTAGTTGGTCTAGTTTTCATCTTTACTTGCGTCTCAATCTTCTCTTACTTAATTGGGGATATTTGGATGACAATTATTGACCCACGTATTAAGTTGACAGAGAAAGGAGGCAAATAATGTCTACAATGAATAATGATAAATTTCAGTTTGTAAAACGCGATGATTTTGCCTCTGAAGCAATTGATGCTCCTGCCTATTCATACTGGGGTTCTGTTTTTAGACAATTTTTGAAAAAGAAATCAACCATCATCATGCTTGGTATTTTGATTTCAATCGTTTTGATGAGTTTCATCTACCCAATGTTTTCTGATTTCGACTTCAATGATGTAAGTAAGGTAAATGACTTTAGCGCTCGCTACATTAAACCAAATGCGGAACATTGGTTCGGTACAGATAGTAATGGTAAGTCTCTTTTTGATGGTGTCTGGTTTGGAGCCCGTAACTCTATCTTGATTTCCGTTATTGCGACCTTTATCAACGTTGTAATTGGTGTTATTGTCGGCGGTATCTGGGGTATTTCAAATCAGTTGACCGCATCATGATGGAAGTTTATAATGTTATCAATAACATCCCGTCACTTTTGATCGTTATTGTTTTGACTTACTCTATCGGTGCAGGTTTCTGGAATTTGATTTTTGCCATGAGTGTGACTACATGGATTGGTATTGCTTATATGATTCGTATTCAAATCATGCGTTACCGTGATTTGGAGTACAACCTTGCTTCACGCACACTCGGAACTCCAACATACAAAATTGTCATAAAAAATATCATGCCACAATTGGTATCTGTTATTGTTACGACTACATCACAAATGCTTCCAGCATTTATCTCATATGAAGCCTTTCTATCATTCTTTGGTCTTGGATTACCAATCACAGTACCAAGTTTAGGACGTTTGATTTCAGATTATTCACAGAACGTAACGACAAATGCATACCTCTTCTGGATTCCATTGACAACTTTGGTCTTGGTATCCTTGTCACTTTTCGTAGTTGGTCAAAACCTAGCGGATGCTAGTGATCCACGTACACATAGATAGGAGTAGACATGACAAAAGAAAAAAATGTAATTTTGACTGCTCAAGATATTGTCGTGGAATTTGATGTTCGTGACAAAATTTTGACAGCTATTCGTGGAGTATCTCTGGAGTTGATTGAGGGCGAAGTGCTTGCACTCGTTGGAGAATCTGGTTCAGGGAAATCTGTTTTAACAAAAACTTTTACAGGAATGTTGGAAGAAAATGGTCGTATTGCCAAAGGTAGTATTCTTTACCGTGACCAAGATTTGACTGAGTTTTCTTCTCATAAAGATTGGGAGCAAATTCGTGGTGCGAAGATTGCAACGATCTTCCAGGATCCGATGACCAGTCTTGACCCAATCAAAACAATCGGAAGTCAAATCACAGAAGTTATTGTTAAACACCAAGGGAAAACCGCTCAAGAAGCAAAAGACTTGGCGATTGACTATATGAATAAGGTTGGTATCCCTGACGCTGAGAGACGTTTTAATGAATATCCATTCCAGTATTCTGGAGGAATGCGTCAACGTATTGTTATTGCGATTGCCCTTGCATGTCGTCCAGATGTTTTGATCTGTGATGAACCAACAACAGCTCTTGATGTGACCATCCAAGCTCAGATTATTGACTTGTTGAAAACTCTTCAACAGGAATACCACTTTACAACTATCTTTATCACACACGACCTTGGTGTTGTAGCAAGTATCGCTGATAAAGTTGCAGTTATGTATGCTGGTGAAATCGTTGAGTATGGTACAGTTGAAGAAATCTTCTACGATCCACGTCACCCATACACATGGAGCCTCTTATCAAGTTTGCCACAGCTGGCTGACGATAAAGGAGAATTGTATTCAATTCCTGGAACACCTCCATCACTGTATACTGAATTGAAGGGAGATGCTTTTGCCCTTCGTTCAGATTATGCGATGAAGATTGATTTCGAAGAAAAAGCTCCTCAGTTTGCAGTATCTGATACTCACTGGGCTAAAACATGGTTGCTTGATGAACGAGCTCCAAAAGTTTCAAAACCAGCAGTAATTGCAGATTTACACGATAAGATTCGTGAAAAGATGGGCTTTGCTCATCTTGAGGACTAGGAGGAAGGAAATGTCTGAAAAATTAGTAGAAGTTAAAGACTTAGAGATTTCCTTCGGTGAAGGAAGCAAAAAGTTTGTAGCTGTTAAAAATGCAAACTTCTTTATCAACAAAGGTGAAACGTTCTCACTCGTTGGAGAATCTGGTAGTGGTAAGACAACAATTGGTCGTGCCATTATCGGCCTTAATGATACCAGCAAAGGGGATATCATCTTTGATGGGCAAAAAATCAATGGTAAAAAATCTCGTGAACAAGCAGCGGAATTAATCCGTCGCATTCAAATGATTTTCCAAGACCCAGCTGCAAGTTTGAATGAACGTGCAACAGTTGACTATATCATCTCTGAAGGTCTTTACAACCACCATTTATTTAAAGACGAAGAAGAAAGAAAAGAAAAAGTTCAAAACATCATTCGTGAAGTAGGACTTTTGGCTGAACACTTGACACGTTACCCTCATGAGTTCTCAGGTGGACAACGTCAACGTATCGGGATTGCTCGTGCCTTGGTTATGCAACCTGACTTCGTAATCGCGGATGAGCCAATTTCAGCCTTGGACGTTTCAGTACGTGCCCAAGTTTTGAACTTGCTCAAGAAATTCCAAAAGGAATTGGGCTTGACTTATCTCTTTATCGCTCACGATTTGTCAGTAGTTCGTTTCATCTCTGATCGTATCGCGGTAATTTATAAGGGTGTCATTGTTGAAGTGGCTGAAACTGAAGAATTGTTTAACAATCCAGTTCATCCATACACACAAGCACTCCTTTCAGCGGTACCGATTCCAGACCCAATCTTGGAACGTAAAAAAGTTTTGAAAGTCTATGATCCAGATCAACATGACTACGAAACTGATAAACCTTCCATGGTCGAAATTCGTCCAGGTCATTATGTTTGGGCTAACCAAGCAGAATTGGAACGCTATAAAAAAGAAATGAAGTAATCAATAAAGTTTCATCATCTTGCTAGAACTATTCTAGAAAGGTTATGAAACTTTTTTATTTTGCAGATAAAAACTTGATTATCTAGAAGAATTTGATATACTAAACACAATAAGAACTAATCTGTTAGAAATGATATCAACTACGGGAGAATCACATGGACCACCAACCGAATTTTTTTACGGCAATGGCTAGAATGATTGGAACCTGCCTCTGGGTAAAAGGAATGGAAGTACTGACTGAGAAGAAGGAATCTGAACCAAAAGCCCTAGAGGTTGCTAAATTTCTTGCGGCTTATAAAATGATATCTACTCTACCTTGGATTGTGGGACTTCCTAGAAAGGAAGATAAAAAATGAAATTTATTTGGGATATTTTATTTTATATCCTAGTCAAGCCACTGATTATGATTGTAGAATTCATTTGGTATCACATTTGTTTATTTTTTTATGAATTCCTTTTGAATTTGTTATATTCGATTTTTAACTGGATTTATAACTGGCTTTTTAGTTTATTTTAAAAGACTCTGAAAGAAATCAAAAGGATGAGTAATTTACTCATCCTTTTTCTATTTATCTAAATCTTTATGGATTTATTGGGATCACTCTTTTTTGCCTTTAAGCAAGAAGGCAGAAGTTAAAGCTAGACTGAGACTTGCCATGAAGAGGAGAGGACTAGACTCTTCTCCTGTGGCAGGAAGCTGCTTGTCATTTGTAGAATTTTCACCATTGAGCTGGTTTTTATTGGCTAATGGACTAGCTTCTTCTGCTTGAGTTGAGCTTGGTTGTTGGACTTCTGTTTCAGTCTTGTAGACGATAGCATAAGTAGTCAAATCAATGGTGAGAAACTCAAGCATGCCATCACGAATTGTGAAATCTTGTGCTTTCAAGTCTTTTTCTGAACTGAAGCGATAGAATTCTTGGACTGTGCCAGAAATTGGTAATCGAACGAGGACAGCACCTTTTGCTTGGATTAGTTGACTATTTTCATTCTTGAGTTGAATGTTGTAGGCATCATATTTCTTGCCCAAGAGTTCTTGCTTGTCTACTTTCTGGATTTCAAGATAACTTGCTTCACCTAGCTCATTTGCTCCGCTGATGACTTGGACTCCGGTAGCCTGGTCTTTTAAGGCTTTGAGTTTAAACTCAGGAATATCTACGATAGGAGCCGCTTGGTCGCTCGCAGTAGCGATAGGGCCAGTGTATTCAGGAATATCTACAGTAGGCGCAGCTTGGTCGCTCGCAGTAGCGATAGGGCCAGTGTATTCAGGAATATCTACAGTAGGCGCAGCTTGGTCGCTCGCAGTACCGATAGGCTTAGTATATTCAGGAATATCTACGGTAGGTGCCGCTTGTTCCCCTGCAGTACCGATAGGCTTAGTATATTCAGGAATATCTACAGTAGGTGCTGCTTGGTCGCTCGCAGTAGCGATAGGCTTAGTATATTCAGGAATATCTACAGTAGGTGCTGCTTGTTCCCCTGCAGTAGCGATAGGCTTAGTATATTCAGGAATATCTACAGTAGGTGCTTCCTGTTCTCCCGCAGTACCGATAGGCTCAGTGTACTCAGGAATATCTACGACAGGCGCTTCCTGTTCTCCCGCAGTACCGATAGGCTCAGTGTACTCAGGAATATCCACGATAGGCGCTTCCTGCTCTCCCGCAGTACCGATAGGTTTAGTGTACTCAGGAATATCCACGATAGGCGCTTCCTGCTCTCCCGCAGTACCAATTGGGTCAGTATATTCAGGAATATCTACGATAGGCGCATCCTGTTCTCCCGCAGTACCGATAGGCTCAGTATACTCAGGAATATCCACAACAGGCGCTTCCTGCTCTCCCGCAGTACCAATAGGCTCAGTGTACTCAGGAATATCAACGACAGGCGCTTCCTGTTCTCCCGCAGTACCGATAGGCTCAGTGTACTCAGGAATATCCACGATAGGCGCATCCTGTTCTCCCGCAGTACCAATTGGGTCAGTATATTCAGGAATGGTTACTACTGGAGCAGGCTCGTCACCTTTGCTTGTAACAACTGGATCTTCCACAGGTGCAGTTTCCTCTTTTGGAAAGACTGTTACAATAGTACTGCTTCGTGTTTCTCCCAGGATAGCATAAGCTTCTATTGGATTGCCAGTTTTACGTTCCGTAGTTTCAGGAATGCCGATTTCTACCTTGTTATCCTTTATGCTTAATACAGTTTGCTCGCCAGAAGTGACAAGATGATTTTCATCGACTTTTCTTAGGACTAGGGGATCTGTAACACCAGGGAATGTCACAGCAACAGCATCCCAGTTACCAGTTGGTAAAGTTAGGGTAACTGTCTTATCTTCTACCTTTATAGGTTCGAGGCTTGGTGTATCTAATGATACTGATGGAGCTTTTAGAATATCGAATGAATCGAGGGAGATTTTCTTTCGACCGTCTGGAGAATCTGGATCAACTTTCAAAGTTAGGACATGGTCGCCATCTGCTAGATTAGTAAACTCTCCAATCAATGCTCCTTTTTCGGTAGCTCCGGCAGTGTAGAAGTCAAGGCTTGGCATTTCTTTTCCATCGAGAGTCACAAGTGCCTTACCAAGGGCAGATGTTTTCAGTCCATAGATACGGATACCTGTACCAGAGAATGGAATTCTTGCAGTTGCTTCAGGGGCGAGACTATCGTCTGCATTAATATCTGCATATTTCTCTGTAGAAGCATAGAGTTCCGAATCAGTCCAGTCTTTAAATGCTGAACCGTATTGGATACGAGAATCACGATCATCTATCTTCTCAACTGTTTCTCCTTGATCTGGGAAAACCTTGAAGTAATCTAAGGAAATTTTTGAGCGTTCACTTCCTCGTCCTTTATGTTCTCGTTTAACAGTGATGGTCATGAGGTGAGGACCTGAAGAAAGATTTGTATAACGACCAATTAGGACACCCTTTTCAGTAGCTCCATCTGTATAGAAATCAAGCTCTCCAACAGATTTGCCATCAATTGTAACCTCAGCAAGTCCTAATTGAGAAGACTTGAGTCCGTAAATTTCAATACCGGGTCCATTGAAAGGAATGGTTGCTGTTGCATCCTTATCGGAATAATTTCCATTTGAGATGTCGGCGTATTTTTCTGTTCCGCCAAAGAGTTCTGAGTCAGACCAATCTCCAAGGCAGCGCCATACTGAATGCGAGAGTCACGATCGTCCATGAGCTCACTAAAGGCGGAGATTGAAGCAACATCAGAAACAGGTGTTGAACGGTCTCCTAGCATAGCCTTAACGGTATATGTATAAGCATGACTTGAATCAATAGAACGGTCGATAAAGCGAGTTTGGTTGGTTGTAAACTCACGGACAGTAGAAGTTTGACTAGTTTCATCTCTACTTTCCCGATGGATGACATAATAAGTCGCCCCTTCAACTGTATTGAAGTTGAGTTCAGCAGTCGTTGAATCTTTTCGTTGGGCGGTCAGACGAGTAATACGACCAGGGAAGTTTTCAAAGGTAATGACATCTCCCTTTTGAGTAGCAAGCTGGATGCGATTGTCTTTGATGCGGGTAGCTTGTACTTCCTTACCGTTTACCTTAACAATGCTAGCTTCGATATTTGGATAGTCTACGACTAAATCCCCACCAACATTAGAAATGAAAGATAGCGTTTCAAGATTCTTTTCTTTCCACTTCATGCTGACTTCAAAGTTACCACGAGCTACTAGACCTGAGACTTGACCATCTTTCCATGCATCTGGAAGGGCCGGTAATGGAGCAATGTAGCCTGTATGGGATTGGAGAAGCATTTCTGCCATCCCACTGGTTGCACCAAAGTTTCCATCGATTTGGAAAGGCGCGTGCGTATCCCAGAGGTTTTCTAGAGTTGAAGATTTGAGCTGTTCTGCCAATAAACGATGGGCACGGTTTCCATCTAGGAGACGAGCCCAGAGGTTGATTTTATTAGCCTTAGACCAACCGGTACCACCATCTCCACGATGGTTTAGGGTTGCGCGTGCTGCTTCCAGATATTCAGGCTGATCTTTGCCAAATAAGGTTCCTGGGAAGAGCCCAACCAGATGAGAAACGTGGCGGTGATGATTTTCAATTCCTTCATTAGTGAATTGAGGACTGTCTTCTTCGTACCATTCCTTGATTCGGCCATCTTGGTTGATATGAAGTGGTTTGAGCTTGTCAAATTTAGTCTTCACTTCGGTAACCAAGTCTTGGTCGACATTTAGATGATTGGCTGCTTCCATATAGTCGTGGAATAACTGCCAAACTAGAGATTGGTCAAAGGTATTTCCAATCGTGATAGTTCCATGCTCTGGTGAATAGGATGGAGAAGATACCCAGCGGTCACTAGATTTGTCGTAGTGCAAGAAGGAATTCCAGAACTTGGCTGTTTCCTTGAGCATTGGATAAATCTTTTCTTTGAGATAGGTCTCATCCTTGGTGAATTTGTAGTAGTCATAGACGTTCTGCATCATCCAAGCATTGGCAGCTGGAGACCAACCCCAATAATAGTCCCAACCTGGAGTTGTCCAGCCAAATGGTGTCGCCTGAGTATGAACCAGCCATCCGTTTTCTTGGCCTTCTTTGGATTCGATCCCTGCATATTCCTTAGCAGCGATACGGCCATAGTAGCGCATGTCATCAATGTAATTGATCATTGGCTTAGCCGTTTCCGCAAGATTGTTCATGTAGGCAGGCCAGTAGTTCATCTGTAGATTGACATTGAGGTGGTAATCGGAGTTCCAAGGTGGATTGTCTACAGCATTCCAGACTCCTTGTAAGTTGGCTGGCAGAGCATCTGTCCGGTCACGAGAAGAACTGATAAGGAGGTAACGTCCATATTGGAAGAAGAGTTCTTCTAGTTTTTGCCCTTTTTCTGGGTTGTAGGTATGCAGAGCTTCTTTTGTAGTTTGGCTAGACTTGCTACCACCAAGATTTAGTTGAACACGATTGAAGAGACTTTGATAATCCTTGATGTGGTTATTTTTTAGGGTTTCATAATCTTTTGCCTTGGCAGCTTCTACGATAGACTTAACAGTATTTTCTAGGTCAATATCCTTGCGATAATTGGTTTGGATTTTGAGCAAAGTTGGTCTTGGCACTGAGTAAAAGGGTCGCATAGCTGGCTCCGGTGACAGTTAAATAGCCATCTTGGGGAGTGACTTGTCCGTCTGTCTTGATTCCGAGATAGGAAGCAAATTTCAGACCATTGTCTTTGACAGTTCCTTTAAGCAAAATACCATTAGAATCAGTCGTAACTGCTCCTTGTTTATAATTCGAATATTCCCAGGAGTAGTCGCCATTCGCAATCAAATCTTCAGTCAAGCTATTCCAGAGTGTAAAATCAAGGGTTTTATCCCCTTTTTTACTCAAGTGGGTCACAGTAACATCGTCAGGATAGCTAGAGAAGGTTTCGCGTTTAAAGTTTGTACCGTCTTGGGTGTAAGAAGTGGTCGAGATGGCCTCAGAAATATCTAAGCCACGATGATAGTCGGTAACATTCTCCAAGCCTTTCTTTTGGTTGTTAAAGACCATAAAGATATCACCAAAAGATAAGTAACGACCATACTGAGCATTGTTTGGTCCGACTAGGTTGCGCTCCGCTAATTGTTTTGCTTTTTGGCGGTTTCCTTCTTCTAATGCCTTACGAATTTCTGCTAAGACCTTATAGCGGTCTTGATAGTTTCCTCCATTGTAGTCGGTGCTATCCGGTTGCGGTCCACCAGACCAGAGAGTTTTTTCATTGTATTGGATTCTTTCTTCACCGATGAGCCCAAAAACTTTTGCCCCCATTTCTCCATTTCCGACTGGCAGGGCTTGTTTCCCAGCCGTCATAAGAAGGAGCAGTTGGTTGGTCGTAATGAAGTTGATAGTTTTCTTGCTTAGTCATAGGAAGTTCTGGTTTTTCACTCTCCTTATTTTCAGAAGGTTCAACTACAGCCTTAGTCTCTGATTGATGATGTATTTGAGGTGTTTCCTTTTCAGGTTTTACCTCTTTATCAGCTAATTCAGTAGAGGTTTGATTTTCTGTGCTTGGTTGATTTTCCTTATCCTCTTGAGTGGGTTCCTCTACTTTTGTATTCACTTGAATCGTAGTCTCACTGACACTTGCTTGATTTTCTTTCACTTCGATGCCATCGGCAGCTACATTCTGTGTCGCTAGAAAAACAGCTCCCAGTAAAACAGAAGCAGTTCCAACGGTCAATTTTCGGATGCTATACTTACAGGATTTTTCCCAATAGCTCTTCTCCATAAAAACTCCTTTCTCAAATCTGTAAGCGCATACATTTTCTTGTAAAAAAAAATAAGCCTTGCAGAAAGATGTTTCCTTTGTTTTGTATAATCTTAATATAGCAAATAAATCAATCCAATGCAAGGGTTTTTAGGAAAAACTGAATTATTTTACCAAATTTTAGTTCTTTTTTAATTTTATTGAATTAAAAAAGATTGGAGCAGAAAAAGAATCTGAGTAATGCCCTACCCTTTTGAAAGCGTAAATCAAACTAGTCAGGCGTGGGACTTTATGGTATAATATAGAAGATTCAAAAAGAAACAGGAGAAATATTATGGACCTTATTTTAGCAATTGTCTTGATTGTTTTAGCTTTTCTTGGTGGAGCACTTGGAGGAATGTACTTGGTGCGCAAGCAAATTGAAAAAGAATTTGCTGATAACCCACGTTTGAATGCAGAAGCAGTTCGTACTCTGTTGAGTGCAAATGGTCAAAAACCAAGCGAAGCTAAGGTACAACAAGTGTACCACCAAATCATTCGCCAACAAAAAGCAGCCCTTGCTAACAATAAAAAGAAATAAATAGGAAAAGTCTGGGATGAAAATTCCAGACTTCTCACTATGTTCAACTGATATTTAAGGATAAGACTTTTTCCTTGCATTCTATTGATATTTGATTATGATTAAGAGGGAGATAGTCTGGAGTTTACCAGTCTATCAGAAATTTCAGCGAGAAACGTAATGATAATGAACTATCAATCAGAAAAATAAGACTAGAAAGAAGACTGTATGGATAATCGACCAATTGGTTTTTTGGATTCGGGCGTTGGAGGCTTGACCGTTGTACGTGAGCTCATGCGCCAGCTTCCCCATGAAGAAATCGTCTATATTGGAGATTCGGCACGGGCACCTTACGGGCCTCGTCCTGCTGAGCAAATTCGTGAATATACTTGGCAGTTGGTCAACTTTCTTTTGACTAAGGATGTCAAGATGATTGTCATCGCTTGTAATACTGCAACAGCAGTTGTTTGGGAAGAAATTAAATCCAAACTCGATATTCCTGTTCTTGGAGTGATTTTACCGGGCGCTTCAGCTGCTATCAAAGCAAGTCAGGGAGGGAGAATCGGTGTGATTGGAACACCGATGACAGTGCAATCAGATATCTATCGTCAAAAAATTCATGACCTAGATCCAAATTTGCAAGTTGAAAGTTTGGCCTGCCCTAAGTTTGCTCCCTTGGTTGAGTCCGGGGCCCTTTCAACCAGTGTGACCAAGAAAGTAGTCTATGAAACCTTGCGTCCATTAGTGGGCAAGGTAGACAGCTTGATTCTGGGCTGTACCCACTATCCGCTACTCAGACCCATTATCCAAAATGTGATGGGACCAGAGGTAAAACTGATTGATAGTGGAGCAGAGTGTGTACGGGATATCTCTGTCTTACTCAATTATTTCGAGATTAATCGTAGCCGGGATGCCGGCCCTCTACAACACCGTTTTTATACGACTGCAAATAGCCATAGTTTTGCTCAGATTGGAGCGGAATGGCTAGAAAAAGAGATTCATGTGGAGCATGTAACATTATGACAAACAAAATTTATGAATACAAGGATGACCAGGACTGGTATGTAGGTGTCTGGGACGTCTACGGTGGAATTTATAGCCTCATAAAAGATCCTCTTGATCTCGATTTTATGGATTTGGCTCGCATTTTCCGTGATGAGGAAAATGGTTTTCCAATCACGATTACGGTAATGCGCTGGTCTTCCAACTTCCGCCTGCTATCTTTTATCGTTGAGATTTTAAATGCAGAAGCCGGTCGAAACTTGGAAGTCATTCAACGCCAAGGTGCCTTGCTCTTAGTTGAAAATGGACAACTCTTGCATGTGGAATTACCTAAAGAAGGAGTAGATGTCGAAGCCTTCTTTGAAACTAGCAAAGTCAGGGAAACCTTGTTGATAGCGACTCGTAATGAAGGGAAGACCAAGGAATTTCGTGCTATCTTTGACAAACTTGGATATGATGTGGAGAATCTCAATGATTACCCAGATCTGCCTGAAGTTGCTGAAACCGGTATGACCTTTGAAGAAAATGCTCGCCTTAAGGCTGAAACCATCTCCAAATTGACAGGTAAGATGGTTCTAGCAGATGATTCTGGTCTTAAAGTCGATGTCCTCGGTGGATTGCCAGGCGTTTGGTCAGCTCGATTTGCAGGAGTGGGAGCCACTGACCAGGAAAACAATGCTAAACTCTTGCACGAATTAGCCATGGTCTTTGAACTCAAGGACCGTTCGGCACAATTCCACACCACTTTGGTTGTGGCTAGCCCAGGTAAGGAAAGTTTGGTGGTCGAAGCTGATTGGCCAGGCTACATTAACTTTGAACCTAAGGGTGAAAATGGTTTTGGCTATGATCCTCTTTTCCTAGTAGGAGAAACAGGCAAGTCATCAGCTGAATTAACCCTTGAAGAAAAAAATAGTCAATCTCACCGTGCCTTAGCCGTTAAGAAACTTTTGGAGGTATTTCCATCATGGCAAAGCAAACCATCATTGTAATGAGCGACTCCCATGGAGATAGCTTGATTGTAGAAGAAATACGTGATCGCTATCTTGGGAAAGTTGATGCCATTTTTCACGATGGGGACTCGGAGCTTCGCCCAGATTCACCACTCTGGGAAGGGATTCAGGTAGTTAGAGGAAACATGGATTTCTATTCAGATTATCCAGAACGCTTAGTGACTCAACTGGGTCCTACCAAGATTATCCAGACTCACGGACACTTATTTGACATTAACTTCAATTTCCAAAAACTAGATTTCTGGGCTCAAGAGGAAGATGCTGATATCTGTCTTTATGGTCACTTGCATGTGCCAAATGCTTGGATGGAAGGGAAGACCCTCTTTCTAAATCCAGGTTCTATCAGCCAACCACGTGGAACCATCAGAGAATGTCTCTACGCTCGTGTGGAAATTGATGACAGCTATTTCAAAGTGGACTTTTTGACACGTAATCATGATGTGTATCCTGGCTTATCCAAGGAGTTTGCTCGATGATTGCCAAAGAATTTGAACTCTTTTTGCTGGAGCAAGAGGAAACCTTTTTGACTCCTGCTGAAAATTTGGCTGTGCTCATTGATACTCACAATGCAGATCATGCAATTCTCCTCCTTAGCCAGATGACTTATACACGAGTTCCAGTAGTGACTGCTGAGAAAAAATTTGTTGGGACCATAGGGCTTAGAGATATTTTTGCATACCAAATGGAGCAGGGTTTGAGTCAGGAAATCATGGCGGATATGGATATTGTTCACATGACAAAGAAGGATGTCGCGGTAGTTAATCCAGACTATACATTGACGGATGTATTACATAAGTTAGTGGATGAATCTTTCCTGCCAGTCGTTGGTAAGGATGGTCTTTTCCAAGGGATTATCACGCGGAAGTCAATTCTCAAGGCTGTCAATGCCCTCCTGCATGATTTTAGTAAGGAATATGAGATTCGAAGCAAATGAGAGAATGGATTTTAACATTTTTAGAAGAAAAGCAAAATCTATCTAGTAATTCTAAACAGTCTTATAAATATGACTTGGAGCAGTTTTTAGATCTTATTGGAGAACGAATTTCTGAGACAAGTTTAAAAATCTACCAAGCACAACTATCAAATTTTAAAATTAGTGCCCAAAAGCGTAAAGTTTCTGCCTGCAATCAATTTCTTTACTTTTTATACCAGAAAGGAAAGATTGGCACCTTTTATCGTTTGGAATTGCCGAAACAGGCTGAGAAAAAACAAGTCAAGTCAGAGCTTTTAGACTTGAGTTCTTTCTGGCAAGAAAGTACCTATCCAGAAGGGCGTTTAATAGCCTTATTGATAGTTGAATTGGGCCTCTTGCCTAGTGAAATTCTAGCCATAAAAATAAGTGATGTAAATCTAGATTTTCAAGTGTTGAGAATCAATAAAGCTTCTCAACAAAGAATCTTGAGTCTTCCCACAAAATTACTTGCAGAGTTGGAACCCTTGATGGGACAGACCTACCTCTTTGAAAAAACTGGTAAGCCATACTCTCGTCAATGGGCCTTTCGTCAGTTAGAAGCCTTTCTAAAGGAAAAAGGCTTTGCAGATTTATCGGCTCAAGGATTGAGAGAACAGTTTATACTGAGACAAATTGAAGAGAAGGTTGACTTGTATGAAATCGCCAAAAAATTGGGATTAAAAACAGTCATGACCTTAGAAAAATATAGATAATGGATATTAAATTAAAAGATTTTGAAGGGCCTTTGGACTTGCTCTTACACTTGGTTTCAAAGTATCAGATGGATATCTATGATGTGCCGATCACAGAGGTTATCGAGCAATATCTAGCCTATATCTCGACATTACAAGCTATGCGTTTAGAAGTTGCAGGCGAATACATGGTGATGGCTAGCCAACTGATGCTGATTAAGAGTCGCAAGCTCTTGCCAAAGGTTGCAGAAGTGACGGATTTAGAGGATGACCTAGAGCAGGATCTCCTTTCTCAGATTGAGGAATACCGTAAATTTAAACTTTTGGGAGAGCAGTTGGAAGTCAAGCACCAGGAACGAGCTCAATATTACTCAAAAGCACCTACAGAGTTGATCTATGAGGATGCAGAACTTGTGCATGATAAGACGACGATTGATCTTTTCTTAGCCTTTTCAACCTTACTGACCAAGAAAAAGGAAGAATTCTCGAAAAGTCACACAACAATCTTACGAGATGAGTATAAGATTGAGGATATGATGGTCATTGTTCGAGAAGCCTTGGTTGAAAGTGAGCAATTATGCTTGCAGGATTTGTTTAAAGAAACCAAGGATTTGCAAGAGGTTATTACACTCTTTTTAGCAACCTTGGAGTTGATTAAAACCCAAGAAATTCTCTTGATTCAAAAAGAGAGTTTTGGAGATATTTATCTCATGAAAAAGAATGAAGAAAATCAAGTAGAGCAGAGTCAAGCTTGATAGAGAGGAAATATGAGTACTTTAGCAGAAATAGAAGCACTCCTGTTTGTAGCGGGGGAGGATGGCATTAGAGTCCGTCAGCTGGCTGAGCTTTTATCACTTCCACCAACAGGAATTCAGCAAAGCTTAGAAAAATTAGCCAAAAAGTATGAAGAAGACCAAGAGTCAAGTTTGTCCCTGATTGAGACAGGTGGTGCCTACAGATTGGTGACCAAGCCACAATTTGCAGGTGTTTTGAAAGAATATTCTAAGGCGCCCATCAACCAGAGCTTATCTCGAGCCGCCCTTGAAACCTTGTCCATCATTGCCTACAAGCAGCCTATCACAAGAATTGAGATTGATGCTATTCGTGGGGTTAATTCAAGTGGAGCTCTAGCTAAGTTACAGGCCTTCGATTTGATAAGAGAAGATGGGAAAAAGAAGTTCTTGGACGACCTAATCTCTATGTAACTACGGATTATTTTCTAGATTACATGGGTATTAACCATTTGGAAGAATTGCCTGTGATTGACGAGCTTGAAATTCAAGCGCAAGAAAGCCAATTGTTTGGTGAAAGGATAGAAGAAGATGAGAATCAATAAATATATTGCCCACGCAGGAGTGGCCAGTAGGAGAAAAGCAGAGGAGTTGATCAAGCAAGGCTTGGTAACCGTCAATGGACAGGTAGTGCGTGAACTCGCAACGACCATCAAGTCTGGTGACAAGGTAGAAGTTGAAGGTCAACCTATCTACAATGAAGAAAAGGTTTACTATTTGCTCAATAAACCACGTGGAGTGATTTCCAGTGTGACAGATGACAAGGGACGTAAAACTGTTGTTGATCTCTTGCCTAATGTGAAAGAGCGTATTTACCCTGTAGGTCGTCTGGACTGGGATACATCTGGAGTCTTGATTTTGACCAATGATGGTGACTTTACAGACGAGATGATTCACCCTCGTAATGAGATTGACAAGGTCTATGTGGCGCGTGTGAAAGGAATTGCTAACAAAGAAAACCTCCGTCCCTTGACTCGTGGAGTTGAGATTGATGGTAAGAAGACTAAGCCAGCTGTTTACGAAATTCTCAAAGTAGATCCAGTTAAAAACCGCTCAGTTGTTCAGTTGACAATCCATGAGGGACGCAATCACCAGGTCAAAAAAATGTTTGAAGCTGTGGGTCTCCAAGTGGACAAGTTGTCGCGGACACGTTTTGGCCATCTAGACTTGACAGGGCTTCGTCCAGGCGAATCACGCCGACTCAATAAAAAAGAAATCAGCCAGCTACACACCATGGCTGTAACAACTAATAAATAATGAAAAAAATTTTAATTGCGCCTGTGCGTTTTTACCAACGCTTTATATCCCCAGCTTTCCCACCTTCTTGTAGATTTGAGCCTACTTGTTCAAACTACATGATTCAGGCTATTGAAACATGGATTTAAGGGGGTTCTGATGGGATTGGCACGGATATTGCGATGTCATCCTTGGTCTGAAATAGGTAAGGACCCCGTACCAGATCACTTTTCTTTAAAAAGAAATTCAAAATAAAAGAATCACATTTGTGATTCTTTTTTGTTGCAGGAAATAAGTTACATGGTAAAATGTTGATTTCTACTACCTTTCTCCTATAAAAAGTGGTAAAATGGTTGAAAGAAAGAAGGGATAGAAATGACAACATTATTTTCTAAAATCAAAGAAGTAACAGAACTTTCTGCTATCTCAGGTCATGAAGCACCTGTGCGTGCTTATCTTCGTGAAAAATTAACACCTCATGTGGATGAAGTGGTGACTGATGGCTTGGGTGGTATTTTTGGCGTTAAGCACTCAGAAGCAGCCAATGCACCTCGCGTCTTGGTAGCCTCTCACATGGATGAAGTTGGTTTCATGGTTAGTGAAATCAAAGCAGACGGGACTTTCCGAGTAGTCAGCATTGGTGGTTGGAACCCTATGGTTGTTAGTAGCCAGCGTTTTAAGCTCTTCACTCGCCAAGGACGTGAAATCCCAGTCATCTCAGGTTCAGTACCTCCACATTTGACTCGTGGAACAGGTGGGCCAACCATGCCAGCTATTTCAGATATCGTCTTCGATGGTGGTTTTGCGGATAAGGCTGAGGCTGAAAGTTTTGGTATCCGTCCTGGAGACACCATCGTTCCAGATAGTAGTGCAATCCTAACTGCTAATGAAAAAAATATCATCTCAAAAGCATGGGATAACCGTTACGGAGTTCTTATGGTGAGTGAATTGGCAGAAAACTTGTCAGGTCAAAAACTGGGAAATGAACTTTACCTTGGTGCTAATGTCCAAGAGGAAGTCGGACTTCGTGGTGCCCATACATCAACAACTAAATTTGATCCAGAAGTATTTTTGGCAGTTGACTGTTCACCTGCTGGTGATGTTTATGGTGGTCAAGGTAAGATTGGTGATGGAACCTTAATTCGTTTCTACGATCCAGGTCACTTGCTTCTCCCAGGTATGAAGGATTTCCTTTTGACGACAGCTGAAGAAGCTGGTATCAAATACCAATACTATTGTGGAAAAGGTGGAACTGACGCAGGTGCGGCTCATCTGAAAAATGGTGGTGTCCCATCAACAACAATCGGTGTTTGTGCCCGTTATATCCACTCTCACCAAACCCTTTATGCTATGGACGATTTCCTTGAAGCTCAAGCTTTCTTACAAGCCTTGGTTAAAAAATTGGATCGTTCTACAGTAGATTTAATCAAAAATTATTAAACAGAAAAGATGGAGGTGATAGGGATGGAAGAACCAAACCTAGAAACCTTGATACGGGATCTTTACAATAATGCCCGTCAAAACCTGAGTGAAGATCTAGTGCTTGCACTTGTAGAGACTGCTAAGCAATTGCCCAGCACCAGTGAGCGATTGCTAGCAGTACGGCTATCAGGTCTGGCCACTCTTGAACTTCTCAAGAATCCCAAGACCCCAGCGCCAGAGTTAGTCAATCTGGCCCGCTTTATCAAAAAGGAAGAAGCGAGATACAGGGGTGCAGCCGCATCTTCCTTTATGATTGGAGAGCTATTTAAAATGCTTTGATTCGAAAGAATCAAAGCATTTTTTTCGTTTTAAATTTGTTCTGCCAAAACCTTTTCAGCAAGGTTCATAGCGTGGTCAGATACACGAGTGTAGTGTGAAATAATATCGATAAAGTTGACACCTGCTTGGGTAGAACATTCTCCGTTATTTAGACGTTTGATATGTGTCTTTCTGAGAACACGTTCCATATTGTTGATTTCTTTATGGCGTTCAATCAGACTTTGAGCTTTTTCAATATCATTGTTTTCCACACTATCAAGGGCATCTTTGATGAACTCAGTGGTAGCGTGATAAATCTGAGCTAACTCTTCCAAAGCGGCCTCAGAGAACTGAACATTCTTGCGTTGGAGATAGTCTGTTAGGTTGATTAACCCTTCTGCGTGGTCTCCAATCCGTTCCAAATCACGAGACGAGTCGAGGATGTTGGTTAGGATTTCACTTTCCTTTTGACTCAATGATTCGCTTGAAAGGCTAATCAGGTAACGAGTGAGTTTTTCGTCAATTGTATTAATTGCTTCTTCAGTCTTATGTCCCTTTTCTGCAACTTTTTCATTAGAGTTGATGATATAGTCGTAAGAGAGGTCAAAGGCTTTCGCAGCATAATTACCCAAGTGTAGAAGTTCTTTTTTAGCATTTCCAAGAGCGATAGATGGAGCTTGTTTGATCAGTTGCTCATCAAGGTAAAGTGGCTCGTATTTGACAACTTCGTCTTCTCCAGGGATAAGTTTGGTTACCATGAAGGCAAGAGCTCCGATGAATGGAAACTGAATGATTGTATTGGTAATGTTGAAGGTTCCGTGGGCGAAGGCAATGGTCATTTCTGGAGCTAGATTTAAGAAGCTCTCAAACCATTGGATTAAGCCTGTAAATGGAACGAGGAAGATAATACAGATAACAGTCCCGATAACGTTAAAGGCCACATGGGCTGCCGCCACACGTTTGGCTGCAATATTAGCACCCAAGGAAGCGATAATAGCAGTGATGGTTGTTCCAATGTTATCTCCAAAGAGAACTGGTAGTGCACCCTGAAGGTCAATCAGATTGCTAGCGTAGAGATTTTGTAGAATCCCGATGGTCGCTGAGGAGGCTTGAATCAGAAGGGTTAAACCTGTTCCGACAAGAACACCTAGGATTGGGTTCTTACTAAGTTCTACCATGTAGTCTTTAAAGACTTGTAAATCCTTAAGGGGTTCCATAGCGCCACTCATAAGATTGAGGGCAAAGAAGATACCACCGACACCAAAGACAATTCGTCCGATGTTATTGATGGTTCTATTTTTGGTGAAGAAGAGACAGACTGCTCCGAGAAAGAGCATAGGTAATGCGTAGTCTCCCAATTTAAAACCAATGATAAAGGATGTGACGGTTGTTCCAATATTGGCACCCATGACAATCCCAATGGCCTGACGTAAAGTCAATAGTCCAGCGCTAACCAGACCAACTGTAATAACCGTAACACCTGAACTCGATTGAATCAGGGCAGTCATCCCAATTCCAACTAAAATTCCAAAGAAAGGATTGCTAGTATATTTGTCAATGTAAAATCGAAGACGATCTCCAGCTGCTTGTTGCAAACCGTCCCCCATGGTTTTGATACTATATAAGAATAGTCCCAGGCCACCTAAAAAGTGAAATGCAATTTCCTGCCAATTAATGGACATTTTATTTTCCCTCCGAAAACTAATCGCGGAATCTCTCCCATTCTATTTTAAAGGATTCTAAGCAATCTAACAAGTAGTAAACGCATTTTTTTAGAAAAATATCATGAAAATGTAAAAAAAGGTAATTGATTGTCTAATTTATATCATTTATTCACCCCTTTATAGATATTTTAGGATGACTGTTGACTCTACTTATAAATATCGTAAAATAAAATTGAACAGTTCTGCTATTTTAAGGGCAGTTACTTTTTTAAAATAAAAATAAAGCGCTTACTTTTTGGAAGTGAAAGGGGAAAAAATGAAGAATCCATTTTTTGAAAAACGTTGCCGCTATAGTATTCGAAAATTATCAGTGGGTGCCTGCTCTTTGATGATTGGTTCGGTTTTATTTGCCAACCAAGCTCTAGCAGAAGAAGTTGCAATCCCAGCGAATGAAACAAGGACTACTGCTGTGGCTACAGAGCAACCAACTACAGCTTCACCTGAGGTATTAAAGCAGTTGGAAGAGACAGAAAACAAGGTTAGTGAACAACCTATTTCAGAAGAAAAACCAACCTTGGACCAATTGACTGCAGCTGATAAGGAAGTAGCTAGTCCGGTTGCTGAAGCGCCTAAGGCTGAAGAAGCACCTGTAGCTGCAGAAAATAAGGCTGAAGAAGCACCTGTGGCTACAGAAAATAAGGCTGAAGAAAAAGCAACTGTTTCAGATGTTCCTAAGAAAGAAGAAAAAAGTCTTCGACCAAAAGAAATTAAGTTTGACACTTGGGAAGATTTGTTGAAATGGGAACCGGGTGCCCGTGAAGATGACGCTATTAATCGTTCTTCAGTTGAATTGGCTAAACGTTACCGTGGGCATGTAGTCAACGAAAAAGCCAATAAGGATGCCAAGGTTGAAGCTCTTGCCAATACCAACTCTAAGGCTAAAGACCACGCTTCTGTAGGTGGTGAAGAGTTTAAAGCCTATGCTTTTGACTACTGGCAATACTTGAATTCAATGGTCTTCTGGGAAGGGCTCGTTCCAACTCCGGACGTGATTGATGCTGGTCACCGTAATGGTGTCCCTGTATTGGGTACACTCTTCTTCAACTGGTCTAATAGTATTGCAGACCAAGAAAAATTTGCTGAAGCCCTTAAACAAGACGAAGACGGAACTTTCCCTATCGCTCGTAAGTTGGTTGATTTGGCTAAATACTATGGATTTGATGGATATTTTATCAACCAAGAAACAACAGGAGATATCGTAACGCCTCTTGGTAAGAAAATGCGTGACTTTATGCTCTATACCAAGGAATATTCGGCTCAAGTCAATCATCCAGTGAAATATTCTTGGTATGATGCCATGACCTATGAATATGGTCGTTATCATGAAGATGGACTTGGTGAATACAATTACCAATTCATGGAAAAAGAGGGAGACAAGGTTCCTGCAGATCACTTCTTTGCCAACTTTAACTGGACCAAAGAGAAAAATGATTACTCTGTAACTATGGCAAAATGGCTTGGACGTAGCCAGTATGATGTTTTTGCAGGTTTGGAATTGCAACAAGGTGGTTCCTACAAGACAAAAGTGAAATGGGATGCCCTTTTAGACGAAAATGGCAAGCTCCGTTTGTCACTTGGTCTCTTTGCGCCAGATACTATCACTAGTCTTGGTAAGACAGGAGAAGACTATCACAAGAATGAAAATATCTTCTTTACAGGTTACCAAGGAGATCCAACTGGTCAAAAACCAGATGACAAGGACTGGTACGGAATTGCCAACCTTGTAGCTGACCGTACACCAGCAGTGGGACGTACCTTCACAACATCCTTTAACACAGGACATGGTAAAAAATGGTTTGTAGACGGAAAAGTTTCTAAGGATTCTGAATGGAACTATCGTTCTGTATCAGGTATCTTGCCTACATGGCGCTGGTGGCAAACTTCATCAGGTGCTAAACTTCAAGCTGACTATGACTTTGAAGATGCCTACAATGGTGGTAACTCACTTAAGTTTGCGGGTGATTTAGCTGAAAATACCAACCAAGATGTTCGTCTCTACTCTACAAAACTGGAAGTAACAGATAAAACAAAACTCCGTGTTGCTCATAAAGGTGGTAAGGGAAGCAAGGTCTATGTAGAGTTTGCAACTCAGAAAAACTATACCTATGGTGGCGAGAATGCTCGTAAAGAACTGACTCTATCTGACGATTGGACAAAAGATGAATTTGACTTGAGTGCCTTGGCAGGTCAGACCATTTACGGTATCAAACTCACTTTTGAAAATACTGCTGCCCTTAAGGGCTATCAATTTAACTTGGGTGAGTTGACTGTAACAGATAATCAAGAGGCTCCTCAAGCACCAACAGCTCTTAAAGTAGCTAAACAATCCCTTAAAAATGCCCAAGAAGCAGAAGCCATTGTCCAATTTACTGGAAATAAAGATGCTGATTTCTATGAAGTTTATGAGAAGGATGGCGATGCTTGGCGCCTATTGACAGGTTCATCTGCCACTACGATCTACCTACCAAAAGTTAGCCGTTCAGCTAGTGCAACTGGTACTAGTCAAGAGTTGAAGGTTGTCGCAGTTGGGAAGAATGGCCTTCGTTCTGAAGCAGCAACTACAAACTTTGAGTGGGGAATGACTGTTCAAGACACAAGTCTTCCAAGACCATTAGCAGAAATATCGTTCCAGGAGCGACTGTTATCGGAAGTACCTTCCCAGACACAGAAGGCGGCGAAGGTATCGAAGGTATGTTGAATGGAACTATCACTAGCTTATCTGATAAATGGTCTTCTGCTCAGTTGAGTGGTAGCGTTGATATCCGTTTGACACAACCACGCCGTGTCGTTAGATGGGTCATGGACCATGCCGGTGCTGGTGGAGAATCTGTCAACGATGGTTTGATGAATACGAAGGATTTTGACCTCTACTATAAGGATGAAGCTGGAGAATGGAAACTAGCTAAAGCTGTTCGTGGCAATAAAGCCCATGTTTCAGATATCACCCTTGATAGCCCAATCACTGCGCAAGAATGGCGCTTGAACGTCATCACGTCTGACAATGGAACACCATGGAAAGCCATTCGTATCTACAACTGGAAGATGTATGAAACTCTTGATACGGAGAGCCCAAACATTCCAATGGCTAAAGTTGCAGCGCGTGTTCTGACGGACAATAAGATCCAGCTTGGATTCTCAGAAGTTCCTGCTGGAGCAACAATTACAGTCTATGACAAGGCAGATTCACAGACTCCTATCGCTACCTTAAATACAGTAGTTGGAGGAGATTTGGCAACAGAACCATTGAGCTTTGAAAAACGTCCAAGCCTTCTTTACTACCGCACACAATTGCCAGGTAAAGAAATCAGTAATACTCTTGCTGTAACAATTCCTCAGGATGATAGAAAGATTAAGTCTGTCAGTCTAGAAGCAGCACCTAAAAAGACGACTTACCAAGATGGTGAGGAATTGAATCTCAAAGGTGGTCTTCTACGTGTCAAATATGAGGGAGAAGAAGCAGACGAAGTCATCAACCTCAGTCATGCAGGTGTAGTTGTTAACGGCTACGATGCTCACCATCATGGTGAACAAGAGTTAACAGTAACCTATCTTGGTCTTCCAGTTGCAGGAAGCTTCAAGGTTCAAGTGACTGGTGAAGAAGCTGGTCCAAAAGAAGTCGCTGCCTTGTATATTAGCAAGCAACCGAAAATTGATTACTTTGTAGGCGATACTCTTGACTTATCAGAAGGACGCTTCAAGGTCTTGTATGATGATGAAACTGAGACAGAACATAGCTTTACAGACCAAGGAGTCGAAATTACAGGTTATGATGCTCAAAAAACAGGCCGTCAAAAACTTGAGTTGCACTATCAAGGACAAACTGTCGAATTTGATGTTCTAGTATCACCTAAGGCAGCCATTAACGACGAATATCTGAAACAAGAAATCACATCTGCTCAAGGACGCAAAGAAACATTAGCTTATACATTTGCGGATGCAGAAAAACAAGCAGCTCTCGTTGAGAAGATTGAAGCAGCAAAAGCTGTCCTAGAAAACCACGACGCTAGTCAAGAAGCAGTCAACCAAGCCTTGAACGACTTGAAACAAGCAGGTTCTGACTTGAATGGTGTACAGATTTATCAAACAGCTAAGGAAGAGCTTGAAACTCTTCTAGGAAAAGTTCGTGAGAAAAATGCAGACGATCCAATCATCGCTCAAGCAGAAACTCTTATTGGCTCAACAAATCCAAGTCCAGAAGCATTTGCCAACCTGAAGGAAGAGCTCAACAAAAAACTTCTAGTTGAAGAAAGCCATCATGTTGGTAGCATGCAAGAAGGGGAAGGGGCACCGACAGTTGAAGCCCTACCAGAGTTAGTGGTAGAGGAAGAAGTAGTAGCCTTCGACCGTCAAGAACGTCCGTCAGGAGACCTCTTGTTGGGTGAACGTAGAATCGTTCAGGAAGGTGTAGAAGGTCAAACTCGTCGTCTAATCGAAGTTGATACAAAAGGCAACCGCACTCTTCTTGAGACAGAAGTAGTCAAGGAAGCAGTGGCAGAGATTACTGAAGTTGGTACCAAGATAGAAAGTCGCGTAGAGCCATTAGATGGATCTGGCGATATCGTACTAGAAAAACCAGAGTTAGTGGTAGAGGAAGAAGTAGTAGCCTTCGACCGTCAAGAACGTCCATCAGCGGACCTCTTGTTGGGTCAACGACGTATAGTCCAAGAAGGTCAGGCAGGTCAAGTCCGCCACTTATTTGAGGTGGATTCCAAGGGTAACCGTAGCCTTCTTCAGACAGAAGTAGTCAAGGAAGCAGTGGCAGAGATTACTGAAGTTGGTACCAAGATAGAAAGTCGCGTAGAGCCATTAGATGGATCTGGCGATGTCGTACTAGAAAAACCAGAGTTAGTGGTAGAGGAAGAAGTAGTAGCCTTTGACCGTCAAGAACGTCCATCAGCGGACCTCTTGTTGGGTCAACGCCGTCTAGTCCAAGAAGGTCAGGTAGGTCAAGTCCGCCACTTATTTGAGGTGGATTCCAAGGGCAACCGCACTCTTCTTGAGACAGAAGTAGTCAAGGAAGCAGTGGCTGAGATTACTGAAGTTGGTACCAAGGTAGAAAGTCGCGTAGAGCCATTAGATGGATCTGGCGATGTCGTACTAGAAAAACCAGAGTTAGTGGTAGAGGAAGAAGTAGTAGACTTTGACCGTCAAGAACGTCCATCAGCGGACCTCTTGTTGGGTCAACGCCGTCTAGTCCAAGAAGGTCAGGTAGGTCAAGTCCGCCACTTATTTGAGGTGGATTCCAAGGGTAACCGTAGCCTTCTTCAGACAGAAGTAGTCAAGGAAGCAGTGGCAGAGATTACTGAAGTTGGTACCAAGGTAGAAAGTCGTGTTCAACCGCTAGACGGAGTCAAAGATTTGACTATCAGCAATCCAGCATTGGTGATTGAAGAAGAAAAAGTTGCATACGGCCATGAAGAACGAGTAAATCCTAGTCTTAAAGCAGGAGAACGTCGCTTGGTTCAAGCAGGAGTTGAAGGACTTCGTCGAAATCTTGTAGAAGTTGATACTGAAGGCAACCGCAGTCTTAAGGGAACAGAGCTTATCAAAGAAACTGTTACTGAGATTGTTGAGATTGGGCCAAAAGTGGATGTCCAAGATGACAAACCTCTTGTACCTGCTCCAGTAGCACAAGTAGCTAAGCAGGAACCAGCAAAAGCAGAAGCACAAGCTGAAAAACCTGAAGGAAAACAACTTCCAAGTACAGGTGAAGGAGTAGATGCAAATCTCCTTGCCCTTGGATTGGTCGGCGTTCTAGGTGGTTTTGGACTACTCGCTCAAAAGAAAAAAGAAGATTAAGCTAGAATTTTGATCTAAAATTGACTTCATACAATAAAAAAGATTTGACTTTTAATGGTCAAATCTTTTTTGCATAGTAGATGAGGAAAAATTGTGGTGTATACTGTCATAGCTTCAAAGATTATCCTTATTTAATCTTGTGAAATGATTGGAGGAAAAGTTTAAGGTTTTGCTATCTCTTTTATTGATTTTGTGATATAATTAACACGTAAAAAAAAAGAAGGAGTCATATCCAATGGCAAAATTGACTGTTAAAGACGTTGACTTGAAAGGGAAAAAAGTTCTCGTTCGTGTTGACTTCAACGTACCTGTAAAAGATGGCGTGATCACTAATGATAACCGTATCACTGCAGCTCTTCCAACTATCAAGTATATCCTTGAGCAAGGTGGACGTGCAATCCTCTTCTCTCACCTTGGACGTGTTAAAGAAGAAGCAGATAAAGAAGGTAAATCACTTGCTCCTGTAGCTGCTGACTTGGCTGCTAAATTGGGTCAAGAAGTTACATTCCTTCCAGGTGTTACTCGTGGTGCTGAATTGGAAGCAGCGATTAACGCTCTTGAAGATGGACAAGTTCTCTTGGTTGAAAACACTCGTTATGAAGATGTTGACGGCAAGAAAGAATCTAAAAACGATCCTGAACTTGGTAAATACTGGGCATCACTTGGAGATGGTATCTTCGTAAACGATGCATTCGGTACAGCTCACCGTGCACACGCATCTAACGTTGGTATCTCAGCAAACGTTGAAAAAGCTGTTGCTGGATTCCTTCTTGAAAACGAAATTGCCTACATCCAAGAAGCAGTTGAAGCTCCAGAACGTCCATTCGTGGCTATCCTTGGTGGTTCAAAAGTTTCAGACAAGATCGGTGTTATCGAAAACTTGCTTGAAAAAGCTGATAAAGTTCTTATCGGTGGTGGGATGACTTACACATTCTACAAAGCACAAGGTATCGAAATCGGTAACTCACTTGTAGAAGAAGACAAATTGGATGTCGCTAAAGCTCTTCTTGAAAAAGCAAACGGCAAATTGATCTTGCCAGTTGACTCAAAAGAAGCGAACGCATTTGCTGACTACACTGAAGTGAAAGACACTGAAGGTGAAGCAGTAGACCCAGGATTCCTTGGTTTGGATATCGGTCCTAAATCTATCGCTAAATTTGACGAAGCTTTGACTGGTGCGAAAACAGTTGTATGGAACGGACCAATGGGTGTATTTGAAAACCCTGACTTCCAAGCTGGTACAATCGGTGTGATGGACGCTATCGTGAAACAACCAGGTGTTAAATCAATCATCGGTGGTGGTGATTCAGCTGCCGCAGCGATCAATCTTGGACGTGCAGACAAGTTCTCATGGATTTCTACTGGTGGTGGAGCTTCAATGGAGCTTCTTGAAGGTAAAGTTCTTCCAGGACTTGCAGCTTTGACTGAAAAATAAGAATATAAAAAAGGAGGCTGGGACAAAAGTCCTAGCCTCTCAATTGTCTTTGGAGTTTCGAGCAGGACGCAGTGGTTGAGTGCTCAAAGCACTGCTTTGAGGTGGCGGATAGAACTTGCGAAGCAAGTATCCTAAGTCTTTGTTCGCTTTTTAAGCTTCAAAGATGCCCTATGTTGACGGAAACTATGTTTCCTTTATCTGCAACCTTCAACAGTCTCCCAGACTGTTGAAGCTGTGCGGAGGTGGGACGACGAAATCGAATTCTAACGAATTACCGGTTTCTGTCCCACTCTCTTTTTTTCGCTCTTTCAAAGTTTGAGAGTCCCGAGGGATAATTGGACAGAATCAAAAAAAAACAGTAAAATAGAGGAATACCAATTTAAATGAAATTTGAGTGATAATCGTGGAAAAAAGAGACAATCATACAAAAACAGCTATTTGCGGTATTATCAATGTCACCCCAGATTCTTTCTCTGATGGGGGCCAATTTTTTGCTATTGAAGAAGCCTTAAAACAAGCTCGAAAATTGATTGCTGAAGGTGCCACTATTTTAGATATTGGTGGAGAGTCTACTCGACCTGGAAGTAGCTATGTTGAGATTGAAGAGGAAATCCAACGTGTCGTCCCAGTCATTAAGGCTATCCGTCAAGAAAGTGATGTTCTGATTTCAGTTGACACATGGAAGAGTCAGGTAGCAGAAGCGGCTTTAAAGGCTGGGGCTCATATAGTCAATGACATTACAGGTCTTATGGGGGATGAGAAGATGGCGGAAGTGGTCGCTAAAGCTGGAGCTCAGGTAGTCATCATGTTTAATCCAGTAATGGTACGCCCTCAGCACCCTAGTTCACTTATCTTCCCTCATTTTGGCTTTGGAGAGCCTTTTACAAAGGAAGACCTAGATGAATTTGAACAACTACCAGTAGAAGAACTGATGACAGCTTTCTTTGACCGTGCTCTAGTAAGAGCGAAAAAAGCAGGAATTTCGAAAGAAAAGATCATGCTGGATCCAGGGATTGGCTTTGGCTTGACCAAAAAGGAAAATCTGCTACTTCTACGTGACCTTGATAAATTACACGAGATGGGCTATCCTATCTTTTTAGGAGTCTCTCGCAAGCGCTTTGTCATCAATATCCTGGAAGAAAATGGTTTTGAAGTAAATCCAGAAACTGAAGCTGGTTTCCGCAATCGTGATACGGCTTCAGCTCATGTGACCAGTATTGCCGCTAGACAAGGTGTGGAAGTGGTGCGCGTGCACGATGTAGCCAGTCACAAGATGGCAGTCGAAATTGCCTCAGCCATCCGTCTGGCAGATGATGCGGAAAATTTAAACTTGAAACAGTATAAATAAGATGAATAAAAACGAAACGAATCAGTGGATAGCTAACTATCGGACAGACCAACCGCATTTTGGTTTGGAGAGGATGGTGAAGCTATTAGCCCTACGTGGCAATCCCCATCTGAAACTCAAGGTTATCCATATCGGAGGAACCAATGGTAAGGGGTCTACTATAGCCTTTTTGAAGAATATGTTGGTAAAGATGGGGCTAAGAGTTGGAGTCTTTAGCTCACCCTATCTGATTCATTATACCGATCAGATTGCTATTAATGAGGAATCTATCCCAGAAGCAAGATTAGAGACCTTGATGGTAGACTATCGCTCACTACTTGAGGGGGAGCATGCTCATGATTTGCAGGGGACAACAGAGTTTGAGATTATCACTGCTATAGCCTATGACTATTTTGCTTCTGAGCAAGTCGATGTGGCCATTATGGAAGTAGGTATGGGTGGACTTTTGGATAGTACCAATGTCTGTCAACCTATCTTGACTGGCATCACGACTATCGGATTAGACCATGTAGCGCTTTTAGGGGATAGCTTGGAAGTCATAGCAGAGCAGAAAGCTGGTATTATCAAACAAGGAATTCCCTTGGTGACAGGTCGCATTTCTCCAGAAGCTTTGGCTGTGATAGATCAAATTGCAGAGGAAAAACAGGCTGCTAGAATTGTTTATGGAAGAGATTATCAGGTAAGCCATCATGAGAGTATTATCACTGGGGAGGTCTTTGACTATTCAAGTTCGGTTAGACAAGGTCGCTTCCAGACTGGCCTGCTTGGTTTGCACCAGATAGAGAATGCTGGGATGGCCATAGCTTTATTTGATACTTTTTGTAAAGAAGATGATCGAGAACTAGCAAGCGATGACTTGCTTGCTCAAGCTTTGGAAGAAACAAGCTGGCCTGGACGCTTGGAAGTTGTTTGTAGAGAACCCTTAATGATCTTGGATGGAGCCCATAATCCCCATGCTATCAAGGCTTTGATAGCTACTTTAAAGGAGCGCTTCGTTGACTATCATAAGGAAATCCTCTTTACTTGTATCAAAACCAAGGCCTTGGAGGATATGTTAGACTTATTAGAAACTTTGCCAGATACTGAGCTGACATTGACTCACTTTGATGATGGTCGAGCGACAGACGAAGAAGTACTAAAAAAAGTAGCTTATTCTAGAAATCTAAACTACAAAAGTTGGCAGGCATTTCTAGACCAAAAAATGACAGAAAATGAAGAGAAAAAAACAGTTAGGATAGTAACGGGCTCCTTGTATTTCTTGAGCCAGGTGAGAGCCTATCTAATGGAGAGGAAAAACTAGAAAATGGATACACAAAAAATTGAGACGGCTGTAAAAATGATCATCGAAGCGGTCGGTGAAGATGTTAACCGTGAAGGCTTGCAGGAAACTCCTGCACGTGTAGCTCGCATGTACCAGGAGATTTTTTCAGGACTTGGTCAAACTGCGGAGGAGCATTTGTCAAAATCCTTTGAAATTATTGATGACAATATGGTAGTGGAAAGGATATCTTTTTCCATACCATGTGTGAACATCACTTCTTGCCATTTTATGGGAAAGCTCATATCGCCTACATTCCAGACGGACGTGTGGCAGGTTTGTCAAAGCTGGCACGTACAGTTGAAGTTTATGCTAAAAAGCCACAGATTCAAGAACGCTTGAATATCGAAGTGGCTGATGCTTTGATGGCCTATCTTGGTGCCAAAGGTGCTTTCGTTGTTATTGAAGCAGAACATATGTGTATGAGCATGCGTGGTGTTCGAAAACCAGGAACTGCAACCTTGACAACAGTAGCTCGTGGAGTGTTTGAAACGGATAAAGATCTTAGAGATCAAGCATACCGTCTCATGGGGTTATAAAAATCGATTCAAACGATTTTTTATAGAAAGGACTAGTTATGGATCAATTGCGCATTAAGGATTTGGAAATTTTTGCCTATCATGGTCTTTTCCCTAGTGAGAAAGAACTAGGACAAAAGTTTATCATTTCAGCTAGTTTATCCTATGATATGACCAAGGCTGCAACAGAGTTGGATTTGGAGTCTTCTATCCACTACGGAGAACTGTGTCAGCAATGGACGACTTGGTTTCAGGAAACCACGGAAGACTTGATTGAAACAGTTGCCTACAAACTAGTAGAGCGCACTTTTGAAACCTATCCAATAGTTCAAGAAATTAAACTGGAACTCAAAAAACCATGGGCGCCTATTCATCTACCACTAGATACCTGTTCAGTAACCATCCATCGCCGCAAACAAAGAGCCTTTATTGCTCTAGGTAGCAATATGGGGGATAAGACGGCTAATCTCGAACTAGCTCTTGAAAAAATTAGTACTCGAGGCATTCGTATTCTCAAAGAGTCTAGTGTGATTACAACTGAGCCTTGGGGTGGTGTAGAACAAGATAGTTTTGCCAATCAGGTCATTGAAGTCGAAACTTGGCTGCCGGCTCCAATCTTGTTAGAAACCTTGTTGGACATTGAGGCAGAAATGGGTCGGGTTAGAGAAGTGCATTGGGGACCTCGGTTGATTGACTTGGATTTGCTCTTTGTAGAGGATCAAGTTATTTATACAGATGACCTCATCTTGCCTCATCCTTATCTTGCAGAGCGACTCTTTGTCTTAGAGTCGCTGCAGGAAATTGCGCCTCATTTCATCCATCCAGTCCTAGGACAACCGATTCGTCACTTATATCTTCAATTGGAGAAAGAAAATGGCCAAGGTTTCTGAAACTTATAGTAAATGGAAAAGTATAGGGGAAGGTCTTGTAGCTATTGTCTTAGGCCTTCTCTTAGTTTGTTTTGGGCAGGTAGTTCCGATACTGGGTTACCAACTCCTGATGGCCTACTTTTTCTTATCGGCAGTTTGGCAACTATTGACGCGATGGTTTCAAGAAAAGTCCCGTAGAGAAAATATATTTGTAACTCTAGCCAAGCTTTTTCTTGCAGTCATCCTATTTGATTCAGTCATCTTGCAGGACATCGCTCTCTATCTCTTGGTTATTATCATTGGAAGTTATCAGCTTTTTACAGGCCTAATCAGTCTGATTACCTGGTTGCTATACCGGAAAAATCATATTCATCCAAGGATTAATTACTTATTTGATGCTTTGTGGATGATGGGATTTGGTCTCTATAGTATTTCCCCTTTTCATGATGCGACAAATTTTGAATTACTCTTACTTGGTTTTTACTTGATTATGTTGGGGGCAAGCAGCCTCAGAGATGGATTCTTTTTTGAAAAAGGGAGAAGCAATCCTAAGCTCAAACGTAGAATGAGAATGACCCTACCTATATTCATGACAGCCTTGATTCCCATCAGCACCTTACGACGATGGAATGAAAGGTTATCTAGTCATCAGGTAGAAGAAAATGAAGTGCATTCGGAGAGAAAAAATGAAGAATCTGTTGATTTAGAAATTTTCATCCATACTTCAGAATCATCTTTCTTCTTGGCCATGGGTCATGTAGATATCTGCTATCAAGGTCAGGTTATTTCCTACGGCTCTTATGACCCACATTCAGAGCGCTTGTTTGGTACAATTGGCGACGGGGTTTTATTTAAGGCCAATCGTGAAAAATATATTGAACTTTGTAAGAGAGAAAGCCAGAAAACCCTATTCACCTATGGTTTAAGCCTGTCTCAACAACAGAAAAAGGCCATCGAAGAACGATTGAGAGAGATAGAAAGCCTCTTGATACCTTGGGAGCCAAGTTCACAACTACTGAAAAGAAGGGAAGGAGAAATCAAACATACCTACTCCTATCAGCTGAAACACGAGGCAGATGCAACCCTCTATAAGTTCACATCATCTAAATTTAAAACCTACTTTGTTCTCAGTACAAACTGTGTTCTATTGGCCGACTCTATTGTTGGAGAGGCTGGAACTGATATCCTGAGTCCCCAAGGTTTTATCGTTCCCGGGACTTATCAGGACTATCTTGATTTAGAATTTAAAAAACCGAGTGGTATCGTGGTCAGTCGTTCTATTTATTAAAAAAAGAAAACTCTAGTCAGAAGGCTAGAGTTTTTAAAATAGGTCATTTTCTTCAGGTAGGAGGATGGTTTCCTTACCGTCCATATCCATAACAAGTACTTTCGGTGGGTACAATGGGTCAAAGGGATGATTAAAATCGAAGTCAATCGTAGTCGGTAGATGCTCACTTGAAAAACGGAAGGTGATGGAACCGTTACTGTTTAAGAGCTGAAATTCCAACTCATCTTCTAATTCAAAAACATGCTTTAAAAAATGATCAATAATGTACCAGATTGAGTCAATCACATCGTCTGGGAGATTGGTTACCACACCAAAGCTGGCACAACGTCTATGAGAATCCGTAAAAGCCATCCATTCCTCCTGCTTAATTTTTTATTATCATACTGCAAACTGGCCTAAAAATCAAGAAAAGTAAACTAATTTCAGAAAATATGATTTTTGATACATTTTTTTCAAAGAAAGTTTATATATCCCTTGAAAATGCTTACAATTAGTGGTAAACTAGTAGTGGTGTAAACATGAAAACAAAATTTTCAACATTAGAAAGGAAACGGTATGAACACAGATGATACAGTAACAATTTATGACGTTGCCCGAGAAGCAGGAGTTTCAATGGCAACTGTCAGTCGTGTAGTCAATGGCAACAAGAATGTCAAAGAAAACACTCGTAAGAAAGTTCTAGAGGTGATTGATCGCCTAGACTATCGTCCAAATGCAGTAGCTCGTGGCTTGGCAAGCAAACGAACAACAACTGTTGGGGTTGTCATCCCAGATATCACTAACACGTATTTTGCTGCGCTAGCAAAAGGAATTGATGATATTGCAGAGATGTACAAATATAACATCGTCCTTGCGAATAGTGATGAGGATGATGAAAAAGAAGTGGCAGTAGTGAATACACTCTTTTCAAAACAGGTTGATGGTATTATCTTTATGGGCTATCACTTAACAGAGAAAATTCGCTCAGAGTTTTCACGTTCACGTACCCCTGTAGTTCTTGCAGGAACAGTGGATATAGAACACCAGCTTCCAAGTGTTAATATTGACTATAAGAATGCTACTGCGGATGCTGTTCGCCATTTGTTGAAGCGTAACAAAAAAATTGCCTTTGTGAGTGGCCCGTTGGTAGATGATATTAACGGTAAAATTCGCTTGGTTGGCTACAAAGAAGCTTTGAAAGCAGCAGGAGTCAACTATAGTGAAGGACTTGTATTTGAATCTAAATATCGCTATGATGATGGTTATGCTCTGGCAGAGCGCTTAGTTTCTTCAAAAGCAACTGCAGCGATTGTGACTGGTGATGAATTGGCAGCTGGTCTCTTGAATGGCTTGGCTGATCATGGAGTTTCAGTCCCAGAAGACTTTGAAATCATTACAAGTGATGATTCTCAAATCGCTCGCTTTACTCGACCAAGCCTTACAACTATCGCACAACCCTTGTATGATTTAGGTGCGATTAGTATGCGTATGTTGACTAAAATTATGCATAAAGAGGAATTAGAAGAACGTGAAGTCCTCCTACCTCATGGTTTGACAGAGCGCAAATCAACTCGCAAAAAGTAATAAAAAACCAGGAATCTAGCTGATTTCCTGGTTTTTTCTTATCCTTCCATATATGTTTGGAGTTGTTCGCCCTTAAGTCCAGCATTAATTGCAATAAGAAGCTTCAGTCGTGCTTTTTGAGCGTTTAGTTCTTTTACAAAATATACACCATCATTCTGAAGACAAACACCACCGCCTTCGTAGGCGTAAACAGGTTCTGCAATCCCATTGAAACAACGTGAGACTAGTGCAATAGGAAGTCCTGCTTGACTGAGAGATTTTAATTTTTTAGCTGTTTCCTTTGGGACATTTCCAGCGCCAAAAGCCTGAATAATCAATCCATCTAGTTGGTCAACAGGAAGTAAATCAAGAAGTTCATCGGTCATGCCCGCATAAACAGGGATGATAGGAACCAATCCTTGAATGCTCTCAAGGTCAAAACGAACACGAGGTTCTGCCGTTTTGAAGTAGAGAATTTCCTGCTTCATAATGAGCCCGAGTGGTCCATGAGTTGGTGTTTGAAAGGTACTAACGTTAGTAGTATGCGTTTTTGTGACATATTTGGCGGCGTGAATTTCATCGTTCATAACGACCAAGACACCCTTATCTGCAGCCTTGTCATCACTCGCAACGCGTAAGGCGCTTAGATAGTTGTAGACACCATCGCTTCCCAGTTCATTGGAACTTCTCATGGCACCTGTTAGGACGATAGGCATATGAGGTACCTCCATGGTGTCGAGGAAATAAGCCGTTTCTTCTAGTGTATCTGTCCCATGTGTAATGACAACACCATCATAGGACGATGCCTCTTGTTTAATTTTTTGGTAGAGGGCCAACATATGCTTAGGCTTGATGTGTGGGCTGGGCAAATTTAAAAAATCCAAGGAATGGACTTCGATACCTTCGAGAGGATTAGAAATATGATTCATAGGGTTATCAGCACTAGTCCTTACAGCTCCAGATTCATCTGCCTGCATGGAGATAGTGCCACCAGTATGTAAAAACAAGGATTTTCTTAGTCATGATTCACTCACTTTTTTTCTGAAATGTGGTATAATCATTGTATCATAAAAAGAAAGGAATGAGATAGAATGGAAGTCAAAGCTGTTTTTTTGATATTGATGGAACGCTTGTAAATGACAGTAAGAGTGTTTTGAAGTCCACAAAGGAAGCTATCAAGATTGTGAAAAGAACAAGGGGTGCTTGTTGGTGTAGCAACAGGGCGAGGACCTTTTTGTTAAGGATTTGATGGATGATTTGGATCTGGATTTTGCAGTGACCTACAATGGCCAATATATCTTTAACAAAGATCGTGTTCTTTTTTTGCTAGCCCTATTGATAAGAGAAGCCTCAGACAAATCATCTCTTATGCTAAGAAAAATCGAAAAGAGATTGCCATGGGAACGCGACAAGACGTTGTCGGTTCTCGGATTATGTCCTTTGGACTCAGCCCTCTTTCACAGCTAGTTAGTCGATTTGTACCTAAATTTTTGACTCGTACTGTTAGTCATTCCTTTAATCGTATGGTCAGTAAGGCCCTTCCTCAGAAGGAAGATGATTTGTTGAACTTAATCAACCAACCGATCTATCAGGTACTGATGTTGATGACCCCTGAGGAGACTAACCATGCTGCTGAAGAATTAAACAATCTGAAGTTTACCAGAAGTAATCCATTCGCGGCCGATATTATTAATCAAGGAAATTCTAAGTTAGAGGGTATCCGTCGTGTCGGGAAAGAGTATGGTTTTGATCTCAACCAAGTCATGGCTTTTGGAGACTCGGATAATGACTTGGAAATGTTGGCTGGTGTTGGGATGTCTGTTGCCATGGGAAATGGTAGTAGCAGCGTAAAAGAAGTTGCCAAGCATATTACTGCCAGCAACCAAAACGATGGGATTCACAAAGCCTTGGAATATTTTGGAGTTTTGTCTTCTGAAAAAGTCTTTGTCAGTCGTGACTATCATTTTAACAAGGTTAAAACCTTCCATCATATGATGGACGAGCGAACTCAAGAAGAACCAATAGCTTGGGATTTGCAAGGGGCGACTCATCGCGCCGGCTTTAAGATTGAAGAGTTAGTTGAATTTGTCCGTGCCGCCAGCAATTCTGAAGAGGAATTTCAACAAGCTGTACAAGACTTGTATCAGGCACTTGATATAGCAGCAGATAAAGTTTCTCAAAAAATACCTGCTGAAAGTACTTTGGTTGGACAAGTCGATGCCTTGATTGACACCCTCTATTTTACATATGGTAGTTTTGTACTGATGGGAGTGGATCCAGAGCGGATATTCGAGATTGTCCATCAGGCAAACATGGGTAAAATATTCCCAGATGGCAAGGCCCAGTTTGATCCTGTGACTCACAAGATACTTAAGCCGGAAGGCTGGGAGGAGAAGTATGCTCCAGAACCAGCTATCAAGAAGGAACTTGAGCGTCAGATTAGAGCTTATGAACGTCATAAAGAAAGAGAAAAAGACTAAAACCTTTCTTGGATGTAGATCCAAGGAAGGTTTTTTGAGCGTGAATCATTAAATACTAAAGCCAACTAAGAGGATAGAGTTTCCTCTTGTTGCTGAGAAATGGAGCTAACTAATAAGGGTTTTAAAACTTTGGCAAGCCAAGGGGAAGACAATTTTTCTTGGAAAATTGATAAAGCATTCACCTACATAAAAAAATAAGGGGTCCAAAATTTAGTAAGCAACAACAAACTATGCTTTGAGTCAAAATATTTGATATTTAAAATGTAGTGTGCTAGAATCAACCTGAAAGCAAGTAAATATAAATCCATGGATGTTGTATGAACCCCTTCTCTTTTAAGGGGTCTAAAGTTAACTTGTTTAATTAGGCCTTTACAAGTTAATTTTAGTCCAGATAAGGCTACAAGGCTAGCTTTGGTTTCTATATTGTGCGCACTATTGCTTTCTAAATATAATATGATCTTTGCGTTTAAGCTAAAGATTAAAGAGGTTTAAAATGAGTAAAAAGTATACCTGTATAGCAGGTTCTATTTTAACAGCTGTAGCTATGCTTCCAGCATTAGCGACCAGTACAGCTCATGCTGATTACAATAGCTACAGTAACTACGGTTACTATCCAACGTACACCAATCGTAGCACTGTCCGCGCTACAAGCTATCGTACACCATACAATAGCTACTATACTAATTATTACCCAAGTTATAACTACGGTTATAACTACTGGGGCAATTACTATGATTATGGAAATGGTTATTATGGTTATAACTACTGGAATAACTACTGGAATAACTATAACAACCTTGCTAATGATAAAAACTATATCTACTGGAATGGTAACCACTACTATCGTATGAACGATGGTAGCTACCGTATCTATCGTGATGGTCAATGGAAGCCTTTGACAAACAATAGCAACAATGGTTCATCTACTAACAACTTGGAGAATGATCCACATTACAGTTATGAAAATGGCTATCATTACTATCTATTAGATAATGGTGATTACTACTATTACCAAAACGGTAAGTGGGTATTTGTGAAGGTTTCTTCAGATTCAACAACACCTGAACAACCAGAAGTTCCTGCTCCAACTCCATCAGAACCAGAGCAGCCAACACCAACTCCTGAAGAGAGACCAGATGAGACCCCAACACCAGAGGAGCCAAAACCGGAAGAACCATCTACACCAGGTGTTGAATTGCCAGAAAATCCTCCAATTAATGGAGCAGAAGGAGAATTCAATCCATTTACTCCAACACCAGAAACACCAGTTGAGCCAACACCAGAAGAACCAACACCTTCTGTACCAGAGACTCCAGGTTTGACAACAACAGAAGAATCAAGTGAAAACCAAATTCCTCCATACGTTGAAAAACCAGCTGAGCATTTGGAACATTTGGCTTGGGCTCCAAATGGACGTACTCCTAAGATTGTTTACCCACCAGGTAAACCTGGAGAACGTGTACTTCAGAACGATCCAAACTATTACTATGATCGTGAAGGTGGCACTCACTATTACTATGTTCCTTCTAACACTGAAAACACAGGATATTCAGCATACTGGAAATGGCTTGGTGAAAAATGGAAACTTCAAGGAATGACAGATCCAAACGATCCAGGTCTTGATCCAAAACTCCACGCAGATGCTGCTGATGATGAGTATATGTATAGTGACCAAAACTCTAGTGTGAAACTCTACTCAACAAATCTGGTTACAACTGCTAAGCAGGTCAACCATTGCCATTCAAGAACGTTGAAGAATTCAAAAACTATGTTATTGAAAAAATGAATCCTAAATTCCTTGATAATGCAGGTTGGGATGCTAAAGTTGAGTGGGAAATTGAAGATGCAGATATCTTTGAGAAGACCAAGGAAAACCCATATGCTAAGGACTACGTTTTGATTGCAAACCTTACAAGTGGTGTTGAGGACAAGAAATATAGTGATGTAGAATTTGGTTATGTTAAGTTTGTGTACCGTGTAGAAGCGACAAACGATACAAACTATGACTATGTTTCAAAAGCAAAAGAAGCTTTTGCTAAAATCAATGAAACTCGTAAAGCTAATGGTTTGAAGGAATTGACTTGGTCAGAAGAAATCTATGAAAACCAAGCTCTTCCAAAAGTAAATCAAATTTCTCGTCAATACGATAGCGCAGGCTTTGTTGGTCGTCGTGATGAAGATCCAGCAACTGTCGTTAATAAATGGGCTACAAGCGGTATCAGAGACTTGCTTCTTGATCCAAATGTCACTGAAGGTGCAGTAGCAACAGTTGTTGACGGAAACGGTGTTTACTACTGGGCTTATAGCTATAAATAATTCGATTATTTCGACTTCTATTATCTTAAGATAAAATGAAGGGTTCTAACAATCTTGTTAGAGCCTTTTTGTAATCTGAATCAAGAAAAAAGGAGCGAAATCGCTCCTTTTATAGATGTCTTATTTATAAAGTTTTATCCTTGTCTCGAACGACGAGAAGGTCAACGCTGGCATGACGTAAGATATATTCTGATGAAGATCCGACAAGCAAACGTTCGAAGGCGTTAAGTCCTGTTGCTCCAACCAAAATCAAATCAACATATTCTTGGTCAGGAATTGTTTTAGCTAAGAGAGTTTTAGGGTTACCCATCTCAATAACAACTTTTATGTCTGTGAGACCAGCATCTCTTGCACGCTTTTCATATTCTGCCATCAAATCGTTGGCCTCGACTTGTAACTCTTCGTAAACTTCGGCATCAAATGTTGAGATGCTTTGAAGAGCACGTGTGTCAATGACATGGGCAATAGTTAGTTTTGCTTGGTTACGTAGTGCTGAATGAACCCCTTTGATGAAAGCCAAGTCAGCTTCCTTGGAACCGTCAACCGCTACCATGATGTTTTCATAACGTTGTGTCATAGCAAAAACCTCCTCATTCTTATTACCTTCATTGTATTCCTTTTCACTAAAAAAGTAAAGTAAAAAACGATAGGAAACAAGATGATTTTGACTTTGGTTTTGAGAGTGTTATAATTAAAGGAGAGAAGGCAAGAGGGGATCATATGACAAAAATTGCGGTACTTTCAGATATCCATGGAAATACAAGAGCACTGGAAGCTGTTTTAGCAGATGCAGAGAAGGCAGGCGTTGAGGAATATTGGCTCTTGGGAGATATTCTCATGCCTGGGACAGGACGAAAAAATATTCTTCAACGATTGGAAGGCTTGCCGATTACGATTCGAGTTCTGGGAAATTGGGAAGAGAGTTTATGGCGAGCTGCTCATCGAAAATTAGATACAAGTAGACCTAGCCATCGCTACCTCTTGCGACAATGCCAGTATATTATGGAAGAAATCAGTCTAGATGATATTGAAGCTCTACAGGCATTTCCCATGCACACACACCGCCAGTTTGGAAATCTGAAGGTAGGGATAAGCCATCATTTGCCGGATAAAAATTGGGGACGAGAGCTGATTCATCTTGGCAAGCAAGAGGACTTTGACCGTCTTGTCACCAATCCTGACTGCGATGTTGCCATATACGGTCATATCCATCAACAGTTTCTTCGGTATGGTAGTGGTGGCCAGCTTATCCTGAATCCAGGTTCAATTGGGCAACCCTTCTTTTTATCTGAAAATTTACGCAAGGATTTACGTGCTCAGTACATGATTTTAGAGTTTGATGAGCAAGGCTTAAAAGATGTGGATTTTCGTCGTGTTGATTACGATGTTGAGTCAGAATTACAATTGGCTAGAGATTTGAAATTGCCCTACTATGAGTATACTATGAGAGCTTAGTCAATGGAATTCACCATACCCATAATCAGGACTTGTTGCACGAAATCGCTCAGAGTCAAGGACATGATGTTGAATTGGACGACTGGCTTAGTCGTAACTCTTGACATTACAACTCTAGGAGATATAATAAATATAAGAGAAGAATGAGCTTTGTTGATAATAAAGGAGGACTGCATGCAAATTTCAAGCCGATTTACCATTGCGACACATATGTTGGTAATCATTGCCCTAAAAGGGAAGGAAAGCAAGGTGACTAGTGATTTTCTAGCTAGTAGTGTTGGAGTCAATCCTGTTATTATCCGAAAAACTTTGTCCCAACTGAAAAAAGCAGATTTGATTTCCGTCGCGCGTGGAACTGGAGGGGCAGAGATTATTAAGAATCTTGAGGATATCAGTCTTTTGGACATTTATCAAGCGGTGGAATGCCTTGGAAAGACTGGACAACTCTTTAGTTTCCATGATAATCCTAATCCTGACTGTCCAGTAGGAGCCAATATCCATGGGGTTTTAGATGAAAAGTTAGATAAAATTCAAGAAGCCATGGAAGAAGAATTAAGCCAAACTAGTTTGGCCCGAGTAGTGGCAGACGCAGAAGCAAGGATTTAAAGTTAAGAGGAATTTAGTTCCTCTTTCTATGTGGCTAATTATGATGAAATATAATCATTAAAGGAGGAAGAAATGTATCTCGTTATAGGAATTGTATTAGCCTTTATCCGTGAATTTGTAGCTCTATGCGTGAAATTGAAGTGGCTTTGTATGTTCTTCTACGGATTATTATTCCTAGCTCTTCTTTTATCCTATAAGGGAATTCTTTGGTCATAAAAGTCTCTATTTTAACTCGCTCATGTAAAAAAGCAAGAATTTTTAATTCTTGCTTTTTTATTAATTATTTGTGACGTGCTGTTTTATTGAAGTCTATAGCCCTATTTTTCCTCTTTTTTCTTTAGGAAGCTTCCAAGTCCAAGAAGGGACAGAATGCTGAATCCAGCAAGAGCAAGAGGTGATTTGTTTTCAGTTCCTGTGTTTGGAAGGACTTTTTGAGAAAGAGCCTCTACAACAGTTTCTTGAGTTTCAGGCTGGACAGCTAGGTTTTGGGCCTGATTTTGTTCTACTTTCAAGCTAGAAAGATCAAATTCTGGCTTTTCTTCCACAGCTGGAGCGACAATGGCACCACCTTGAGATAGGCGGAGGACGACAGCTGTAAGAGCGTTTAATCTCAAGCCTTTTTCAGTCCATTCAAGACCTTGAGGGTTGGCAATTCCTATTGGTCCTGCTTGGTTTTCATCAGCCAAAACTTCAGCATTTCTCAAGTGGGCAAAGTCTCTTTCTAGAGTGAATTCACGTTCTTTATCATCTGCATTGACAAAGACAGCGTAGATATCCCCATTTGGAGCAGTAATTTGGTAGCCGATAACCACGTCTTCTTTTTCAACACCATTTTGTCCTGGGACAGTAATGAGGCGGACACGCTCCTTGATATCTTGTAGACTCTTGAGTCGGAAGGCATCTGTAGATTGGCGAAGGGCAATCAAACCTTTCATGTAGTCGCGACTCTTGACATTTTCAGGATATGCTTTTTATCTGTTGCCTTAGTCCAGTCAAACTTGTTGACAGCATCGCTAGAGTCATAAGAGTCATGGATGAAGTATGGATAGACAAATGGATTGCCGTCTTTATCACGCAACAAGTGGGACTTGTTTGGAACCTTATCCTCTGCAACAGGAGTCTTGTAGGCTGGATCCAAGAATTGTTTGGTACGTCCATACTCCTGACCAGAGTGGATAAATGGTGTTCCTTGTGCTGTTAAGACCATGAGGTTTCCAAGTCGCAAACGACGATGGATTTCCGCATAGTTTTCGGCCTTACTTGGGTCTTTTTTGATAGATTGGGCAATGATGTCAAATAGAGTCAAGTTATCGTGGGCTGCGATATACTGAATAACATCTCCTGGGTTGTCCGCTTCAAAGTTGGTTGGTTGAGCAATGAGATTTTTAAAAATGGTATTGATATCGCGTTTGCCACCTGTGATAAAGGCAGGCTGCCCTTCGTTTGGATAGCCAGACTTGAGGTTGTTGCGGATGTCGTCTGAAAAGACAGCGACAGTATCTGTTTTCTTCATCCAATCTTGGTCAGCAGGTTGTACAGGCGTATTTCATCACCAGTGTAGGTTCTCCAGCCTTCACCTAACATGATAAGGTTTGGATTGAGGGCGCGTGCAGCCTTGTAAGCTTCTTCGATTGAAGCTGCATCATGATCTCCCATCATATCGAAACGGAAACCATCCACTTTGTAGGTGTCAACCAGATACTTGATAGAGTCTACCAAGACACGTTTAGACATGTAGTGGGTTGTTCCTAAACGACCACCACCAAAGCTAGTACGTGGCGAACCATCAGCATCCATGAAGTGGTAGTAGTTTGGCTCAATATCCTCAAAAATGTCAACATTGGCAGTATGGTTGTATACTACGTCTAAGATAGCACCCATGCCACGTTTATGGATCTCGTTGATGAGATTTTTGAATTCGGAAATTCGTTTTTCTGGATTCTTAGGATCGCTTGAGTACATGCCAGTCAAGGAGAAGTAGTTTTGAGGGTCATATCCCCAGTTATAGTTACTGTTGCTTGAAGCATAGGCAGACAAACGTTCTTGATTTTTTAATTCATTAACATAATAGTAAGACAAGACTGGAAGGAGTTGGATATGAGTCACACCCAAGTCTTTGAGATAGTCTAGTTTTTCGATAAAGGCTTCAAAGGTACCAAATGGTTTAGTCAAATCTTTTGCGATGGCAGGATCTGAAGTGAAGTCGCGAACATGAGCTTCATAGATGACGGCATCTTCACGCGATTTGAAGTTGCGAATCTTACCATAGGTCAAGTCTTGTGGACCTAGCTTTGATGGGTCCACAAAGGCAGCCTTAGCGACCTTATGAGCGGCATCTGCTTTTGCTAGATCGCTATTCCAAGCTGCTAGTGATTTAGCATAAGGGTCAAGAACGAGGACAGTTTTACCTTGGCGCTCGATTTGGTAGTGGTAGTAGTAGCCAGTGTAGTTGCTAATACCGAGACCCGAGTTTGCATCCAGGGTTTGTTTCCAGGTTCCTTTTTCTCCCTTTTCAAGGGCGACGGTTCCAACAACTTTTTCAGGGTCTTTCTTGTCGTAGACGACAACGGAAACTTTATCAGCACTTGGAGACCAGAGAGTCAAATCAACACGTTTGCCATCTTCTTTTAGAGTTGCACCGAGTGGGCCATCATAACTATAAGTCTCGTCTTTGAGACGCCAGCTAGAACGAGTTGTAAAGCGGTCTGAATCGTAGGCAACTGTGTAAGGGTTTTGAGTATCAGAGAAATTACCAATGTAGGTTACTTTTTTACCAGCTTCATCGAGTTCAACATCAGTGATGGTCACCTTGTTTCCTTGATGGTCCGTAATGTTTGAACGTTTGAGGATATCTTCTTTCTTAGCACCGACAAGTGTAGAGAAGCTACTTTCGATTCGAGATGTGGCTACGTGTTGGGCACCAGTCATGCGAATATCGTGCACATAGTATGGGTTGGTGTAGATGGTTTCATCATCATCCTTAAGGAAAATTTGACTATGGTTTTTCAGATCAGTGAATTTATAGTCTTCTTTTCTAATTTTCACGTCATCGCCTTTCTTGCTTTTATCTAATAGTAAAAATCCAAATTCTCTTGCAGCTTCATTCAGTGGAATATCAATGTAGCGACCGTGTTTTCCAGTTGCTGTAAAGTCTGTTCCGTCAGGCCATTCACCATTACTTGGGTTCTTGACATCTCCCCAGTACCAGAGATATTTTTTATCATAGTTACCATCAGTACGGTAGTAGTTGACGCGGACAGTTCCCGCAGGCTGAGGTTGGTAGTTGTAAACTTTGTAGTTTTCATCTAGCCAAGCTTCATTCATTTTTGGAGATAGACGCTCTACAGAACGGTCTCCAGTAAGATTATCCCCTTTTGTATTATTGATGAGGAAGCTGACTTTCTTGGCTTGTTCATTTTTGAGTTTGACATCTAGGTAATAGCCATAATCGTCTTGTTTGGCATCTTTAAATGACTGGGCTCCATTTGGCCAATTTTCAGAAGGTTTTTCTACATCGTCCCAAGTCCAGAGACCTTGAGAATCCTTAGCTTTTTCTGGGAGTTTTTTTACATGGATGCGGAAGTAGTTGTCTGCGATTGGTGTTTCAGAACTAGCTTCCTCTTTTATTTTTTCATCTGAAGCTGGACTTGCAGCTACTTCAGTTTTTTTATCCTCTGAAGTTGTGGCTGGCTCGCTTTTCTTTTCTACTTGGTCGCTAGAAGGATTGGTTGTAGCACCCTCAGCTTTAGCACTTTCAGTAGTTAAAGCTACTTCAGATTCTTTAGCCTTTTCTTCAGTTTTAAGGGAATCGTTTTCATTGTTTTGACCAGAAACAGGACTTGGAGTTGGCATAGAATCTGTATCTACAGGGTCAACAGTAACAGCGCTTACATTTTCTCTAGTGCTTGATAAATTCTCATCTGCAGCAACATGAGGAGTTGCAAGAGCTAGTAGGATAAAGCTCGCTCCGATAAGGACTGATCCTGTTCCGTTTTTCAAAGAACGGATACTATAAACCATTTTTTTCTCGCGTTGAGGGAATATGTTCTTCATCAATAGTCTCCTATAAATTTATTTTAAAATTAGTATAACACGGGGTAAAAAATTATGCAAGCGTTTTCCTAGATGTTTGTTTTATGGCAACAAGAAACTCTCCTTATTTTTAAGGAGAGTTTTTATAATAGAAATAGTTGAAAAAAGTAGACTAAAAAGCTTGATAACTGAAGAAAAAATGAAGTAGAATTATTTCAGCGCTTGTTCTAAAAAGTGATTATCTTATCGCCGATGTGAGAAATAGTTGAGAAGGTTTATCAAGGAAAAGATTATCGGAACTATAAAGTATTTGGGTCTGAACGTCTGAGAAACCATGATTTTTAAGAGTCTCCTCAAGTTCCGAAATAATAAAACCATGGTTTTCTCCATCTGGTACGGTATAATCAGCTATAAATAGTTGTCCTCCGGGAGTCAAATGTTCCTTGAACATAGCTAGACTGGAATCAAGATGAGGCATGTGATGAAGAACACGACTAACGATAATGAGATCGAATGTTTGCTCTAATGGCTTAAGCACTAAGTCTTGTTGAATCAAGTGTAGATTTTTAAGTTTTTGGTTTTTAACCTTGATACGAGCTTGCTCCAGCATTTTTTCTGCGATGTCAACCAAGGTCACTGACTTAGCTTGTTTGGCTAGAGGAAGAGCGATAAGTCCAGTTCCTCCTCCAAAATCCAGGATTGATTTGGTAGATAGCTCAGAGACTTGTTGCTTGATCTCTGCATTTACAAGGTCTGCTAGAAATTGGTTTTTGGAGAATCGAAAGATTCTGCTCGATGATTAAAAATGATGTTCCATGTCAATAGTGTAGCATAAAGAGAAGATATTTTTAAAATGTTGGCTAGGTCTTGTTGGAAAGGGATAGAGTTATCGACTGGTGTTTAGCTTCTTTTTTTAAGCTTGATAAGGACCGGAGTTTTTTTGGGATTTTTGATTGAAAGAGTTAAGGAAATAAAGAGTAGAAAAAAACTAAAAAAATCATGTTATAATAAAACGATAGAATCGTAAGAAAGAGTGGATGAATTTTTGATTATTCCGACTTATAATTGGCAATTTGCACCTCAAGTTGAGGATGCGGATTTTACAAAAAAATCACCAAGAAAGCTGGGCTAGGGCCTGAAGCTGCTCGTTTATTATTTAGTCGTGGTATTAAGGATGAAGATAGTTTGTCTCGTTTTTTGGCACCAAGTCTAGATGATTTGCATGATCCCTATCTTCTCCACGATATGGATAAGGCAGTGAATCGCATTCGTCGTGCTATAGAGCAGGGTGAATTTATTCTCGTTTATGGAGACTACGATGCAGATGGGATGACATCAGCTTCTATCCTTAAAGAAACATTAGAACAACTAGGAGCTGAGTGCTTGGTCTATCTTCCTAATCGTTTTACAGATGGTTATGGTCCTAATGCCAGTGTCTACAAGTACTTCATTGAGCAACAAGGGATATCCTTGATTGTAACCGTAGATAATGGAGTTGCAGGCCATGAAGCTATTGACTTGGCTCAATCTATGGGAGTAGATGTTATTGTAACGGATCACCATTCTCTACCAGAGGTCTTACCAGATGCTCATGCAATCGTTCATCCGGAGCATCCTGAATCAGACTATCCTTTTAAACATTTAGCAGGTTGTGGAGTGGCTTTTAAACTAGCTTGCGCCCTCTTGGAGGAAGTGCAGGTTGAGTTGCTTGATTTGGTTGCTATTGGGACGATTGCAGACATGGTCAGCTTGACAGATGAAAATCGCATCATGGTTCAATATGGTCTAGAAGTTTTGCGCAATACCCAAAGACTAGGCCTCCAAGAACTATTTGAAATTGCAGGGATTTCTAGTAGTGACCTTACAGAAGAAACTGTTGGTTTTCAGTTAGCACCACGATTAAATGCCCTAGGGCGCTTGGATGATCCCAATCCAGCTATTGACTTACTAACTGGCTTTGATGATGAAGAGGTGCGTGAGATTGCCCTCATGATTCAAGAAAAAAATGAAGAACGTAAGGAAATCGTTCAGGCTATCTATGAAGAAGCTAAAAGTTTGGTAGACCCTAACAAAAGTGTTCAAGTTTTAGCCAAGGAAGGTTGGAATCCAGGTGTTTTAGGTATTGTAGCTGGTCGCTTGTTGGAAGAATTAGGGCAGACAGTTATTGTTCTGAATATTGAAGATGGCCGTGCCAAGGGTAGTGCTCGAAGTATTGAGGCAGTCGATATCTTTGAAGCCTTGGACCCGCATCGGGAACTTTTTATCGCCTTTGGTGGGCATGCAGGCGCTGCAGGTATGACACTTGAAGCAGAACAGCTAGACGCCTTATCGGAAATTTTAGAAACCTATGTAAAAGACAAAGGGATAGATGCCAAGGGCAAGAATACATTATATCTAGATGAAGAATTAGATTTGGAAAGCCTAAGTTTAGAGACGGTTAAAAGTTTTGAACGATTAGCTCCTTTTGGAATGGATAACCAAAAACCTGTTTTTTATATTCGAGATTTTCAAGTTGAAAATGCTCGTTCTATGGGAGCGGGAGATAGTCATCTAAAATTGAAGATTTCTAAAGGGACCGCGAGTTTTGAGGTAGTAGCTTTTGGTCAAGGATCAAAGGCTACAGAATTTTCTCAGGTAAAACAACTGGAATTGGCAGTTACCCTTTCTGTTAACCAATGGAATGGGCAAACAACCCTCCAGTTGATGATGGTAGATGCCCGTGTGGACGGTGTTCAACTTTTTAACATCCGTAGTAAGAGTGTAGTGCTACCAGAGGGAGTGCCTGTCCTAGATTTTACCAGTGATTTACCAGAAATGCTTTCTAGCCCAGCAATCGTTGTAAAAAATATTCCCGAGGATCTCAGTCTTCTCAAACAAGTGTTGCAAGAACAGGATTTCTCTGCTATTTACTTTAAAAATGATATCGCTAAAGCATACTATTTGACAGGTTATGGTACAAGAGAGCAATTCGCTAAGCTTTATAAGACAATCTACCAGTTCCCAGAATTCGATATTCGTTATAAGCTCAAGGACTTATCAGCTTATTTGAAGATAGAACAGATCTTGCTAGTCAAAATGATTCAGATTTTTGAAGAACTTGGTTTTGTCACGATTGATAATGGTGTAATGAAAGTAAATAAAGATGCTGATAAACGGGACATCGCTGAAAGTCAGATTTATCAAAATCTCAAACAAACTGTTAAAGATCAAGAAATGATGGCACTTGGAACAGTACAGGAAATCTATGACTTTTTAATGGAAAAATAGAAGAAAAGAAGCTGAGGTGAATAATCTCAGTTTTTTTAACCTCCTTACCTGCCTTAAATTTTATCTTTTTTAAATTTCATGTATTAAAAATATAACTATTTGTAACATGACTTAAATATAACTCTAAAACAAATGTCATCTAAATCAGGTATGATTCTCTTTGTAAACAACAAAAACAAATAGGAAATGATAAACAAAATAAAGGGAGAAATTTATTATGAAAAAAACAGTTGCTAAACTGACTCTTGGTTTGACGTCCACCGCTATTTTAGCGTCTGTAGGTGCTCAAACTGTTAGCGCATCTTCTTACGTTGTCCAAGACGGAGATTCATTTTTTGCTATTGCTACTGCAAATGGCATGGATCCTTATGAGTTGGCAGCAAATAACGGGAAAAGCATTTTTGATATGATCCACCCAGGGGATGTGCTAGAAGTAAGCGGTCCAGCTCAGGCTACTTATTCATACGGCGCTCCGGCTTCTGAGGCAACTAGTACTTTGAATCCTGCTTCAGATGATGATGTTGTCGTGAATACTCCCACAGACTATGGGAACTCATATCCTGTTGGTCAGTGTACATGGGGCGTAAAAGAATTGGCTCCTTGGGCTAGCAACTGGTGGGGAAATGCTAATACTTGGGCGATTTATGCTAGTGCTCAAGGTTATCGTGTAGGAGATGTTCCAGTAGTAGGTGCAATCGCCGTTTGGGACGGTGGTGAATATGGACACGTTGCTTATGTGACAGATGTACAAAGTGAAAATTCTATTCAGGTATTGGAAGCAAACTACAGACGTCAAAAACAAATTGCTAACTATCGTGGTTTCTTTAATCCACATGAATTTTTAGGTAAAGTTACTTACATTTATCCAAACTAAAGATGATTAAAAAGATTTAGAGTTTCTAAATCTTTTTTTTATTTGTGAGTAAGCTCCTTATTACGATTTTTTGCCGAGTAGTTGCTTGTGAAGTAAGGCCCTAGGTCCTTTGGCGGATAGCGATTTCGCAAAGAGAAAACAAAGCAAAGCGATTCGGTTATTAGTGGTGAATGTTCTCTAGTTGAAATCCTATCTTCATTTTGAAAATTAGTAAAAAAATGGTATAATGAGAGGAAAAGATTCGGGTAAAAGTATATTGGACTTTTACAAAAAGAGAGTTGTGAAGACTCTACAAACACGTTATAGTAATACTTCGGAGGGAAAATGACCAATATTAAATTAACAACTTTGGGCGGTGTTCGTGAAAACGGGAAAAACATGTACATCGCAGAAATTAACGACTCTATCTTCGTTTTAGATGCAGGTTTGAAATATCCTGAAAATGAACAGTTGGGTGTCGATGTCGTTATTCCAAATATGGAATATCTGTTTGAAAATAGCGACCGTATTGCAGGTGTTTTTTTAACGCACGGACATGCGGATGCGATTGGAGCTCTTCCTTATCTTTTGTCAGAAGTGAAAGTTCCTGTTTTTGGTTCAGAGTTGACAATTGAGCTTGCTAAGCTTTTTGTTAAGGGAAATGATAGCGCTAAAAAATTCGATGATTTCCATGTTATTGATGAAAATACAGAAATCGACTTTGGTGGTATTGAAGTTTCCTTCTTCCGCACAACTCACTCTATCCCAGAAAGTCTGGGTGTCGTTTTGAAAACATCTAAAGGAAGTATCGTTTATACAGGGGACTTCAAATTTGACCAAACAGCTAGCGAATCATATGCGACTGACTTTGGTCGTTTAGCAGAAATTGGTCGCGAAGGAGTTTTAGCTCTTCTAAGCGACTCAGCAAACGCAGACAGTAATATTCAAGTAGCCAGCGAAAGTGAAGTTGGTGATGAAATTACGCAAACCATTTCTGACTGGGATGGACGTATCATTGTAGCTGCTGTTGCAAGTAACCTTTCTCGCATTCAGCAAGTCTTTGATGCTGCTGCAGAGACAGGACGTCGCGTTGTTTTGACTGGATTTGATATTGAAAATATCGTTCGTACAGCTATTCGCTTGAAAAAATTGTCATTGGCTAACGAAAGTCTCTTGATTAAACCTAAAGATATGTCTCGTTTTGAAGACCACGAGTTAATTATCCTGGAAACCGGTCGTATGGGTGAACCGATTAATGGACTCCGTAAAATGTCCATTGGTCGTCACCGCTATGTTGAAATCAAGGATGGAGACTTGGTTTATATCGTTACAACGCCATCAATCGCTAAAGAAGCTGTAATGGCACGTGTAGAAAACATGGTCTACCAAGCAGGTGGTGTCGTTAAACCGATTACTCAAAGCTTACGTGTATCAGGACATGGGAATGCGCGTGATCTGCAATTGATGATTAATCTTTTGCAACCTCAGTATCTCTTCCCAATCCAGGGTGAATACCGTGAGTTGGACGCTCATGCCAAGGCTGCTATGGCTGTTGGGTTGTTGCCAGAGCGCATTTTTATCCCGAAAAAAGGCACAACCATGTCTTATGAACATGGGGACTTTGTCCCGTCTGGTGCCGTTGCTGCAGGTGATGTCTTGATTGACGGAAATGCCATCGGGGATGTTGGTAATGTTGTTCTTCGTGACCGTAAGGTCTTGTCAGAAGATGGTATTTTCATCGTGGCTATCACTGTTAACCGTCGCGAGAAGAAAATCATTGCCAAAGCACGAGTGCATACACGTGGCTTTGTCTATCTCAAGAAGAGTCGAGATATTCTGCGCGAAAGTACAGAGTTGGTCAACCAAACAGTTGAAGATTATCTCCAAGGTGAGGACTTTGACTGGGCAGACCTTAAAGGTAAGGTTCGTGATAATTTGGCCAAATTCCTTTTTGACCAAACCAAGCGTCGTCCAGCCATCCTACCAGTAGTCATGGAAGCAAAATAAGGATTAAATAACAGTAGAGAAAGTCGAGTTTCGGCTTTTTCTTATCTCAAACCAATAAGGAGCAAGTTATGGCAGTAATGAAGATTGAGTATTACTCAGAAGTTTTAGGTATGGAGTGGGGAGTAAATGTACTCTATCCGGATGCATCTCGGGTAACAGAGCCAGACAGTAAAGATATTCCAGTTCTCTATCTCCTTCATGGAATGTCTGGAAACCACAATAGTTGGCTCAAGCGAACCAATGTAGAACGCTTGCTACGTGGGACCAATCTGATTGTTGTCATGCCAAATACAAACAACGGCTGGTATACAGATACTCAGTATGGCTATAACTATTACACAGCTCTAGCAGAAGAATTGCCTAAGGTGCTCAAACGCTTCTTCCCCAATATGACCAACGAGCGCGATAAAACCTTCATTGCTGGTTTATCAATGGGTGGCTACGGTTCCTTCAAATTGGCACTGTCAACTGACCGTTTCTCCCATGCTGCTAGCTTTTCTGGGGCGCTTAGCTTCGAGGAGTCTTCTCCTGAGAGTCGAGAGTTAGGAACGCGTGCCTACTGGCGAGGTGTTTTTGGGAAAATTGACGACTGGGTGAATAGCCCATATTCACTAGAAACCTTAGCTAAAAAATCAGACAAGGAGACCAAACTCTGGGTTTGGTGTGGCGAACAAGATTATCTCTATTCTGCCAATAATCTAGCAGTCAAAAATCTCAAAAATCTTGGTTTCGATGTGACCTATAGCCATAGTGCGGGTAGCCATGAGTGGTATTATTGGGAAAAACAATTGGAACGTTTTTTAACTACCTTGCCAATCGATTTTGTGTTGGAAGAACGTTTATCCTAATTTTAGCTTTTTTTCAGTTTGTTTTAGTAGAATAAAGAATCTATCTTAAGAATGGGAATCCATGGCTTAAAGATGGGTTCTTATTTTTTTTAGAAAGGTGGGCAATTATGGGCTGGATTATTCGTGTGTTATGTCGGTTTTTACTTGGGATTTTGCGTATGTTTTGGCGCCTTGTATGGACGCTTATCTTCTTCATTCTCATCACTTTTGGGATTCTCTGGTATGTGACAGGTAATTTACCTGCTACTTTAAATCAAGTTAGCAAAGTGGTTCAAGTCGGCCAAGCAGGTTGGCAACAATGGCAAGAAACTGGTAAATTACAAGGTCTGTCTCAGACAGATCATCATCAGGGTTCAGGAGCGAAATGGTCAAAGGCGCAAGCAACTATCTATATTGATCCTTAAATGGATGCCACTTTCCAAAAAGCCTACCTTGAAGCTATTGCTAACTGGAACCAGACAGGGGCTTTTAACTTTGAGCTTGAAACAGAAGCGGACCAGGCCGATATTTCGCTACCGAAATGAATGATGGTTCGACAGCTGTAGCAGGTGAGGCGGAGAGTCAGACAAATCTCCTTACCAAACAATTCACTTCAGTGACCGTTCGTTTGAATCATTATTATTTATCTAATCCAAACTATGGCTATACCTATGATCGCATCTTGCATACAGCCGAGCATGAGCTAGGACATGCTATTGGCTTGGAACATACTAATGAAGTGTCAGTCATGCAACCAGCAGGTTCTTATTATGGTATTCAGGCTCAAGATGTTCAAGCAGTTCAAGAACTATATGAGTCTGGAGAATAAGTGATTTTCAAACGAAAAATAGAGCTCCCTGATGTAAGCAATACAGGGGGGCTTTTTGCTATAATGGAACTATGAATAACTTGATTAAATCAAAACTGGAGCTCTTGCCGACTAGCCCTGGTTGTTACATTCACAAAGATAAAAACGGCACTATCATTTATGTAGGAAAGGCTAAAAATCTGCGCAATCGGGTGCGGTCCTACTTCCGTGGGAGCCATGATACCAAGACAGAAGCACTGGTGTCTGAGATTGTGGATTTTGAGTTTATTGTCACGGAATCTAATATTGAGGCCCTTCTTTTAGAGATTAATCTCATCAAGGAAAACAAGCCTAAGTACAATATTATGCTCAAGGATGATAAGTCCTATCCTTTCATCAAAATTACCAATGAGCGCTATCCTCGCTTGATTATCACCCGTCAGGTCAAAAAAGACGGAGGTCTCTATTTTGGTCCCTATCCGGATGTGGGGGCAGCCAATGAAATCAAACGGCTATTGGATCGGATTTTCCCTTTTCGCAAGTGTACCAATCCACCATCTAAGGTTTGTTTTTATTACCATATTGGCCAGTGCATGGCTCACACCATCTGTAAGAAAGACGAGGCTTATTTCAAGGCTATGGCGCAAGAAGTCTCTGATTTTTTGAAAGGTCAGGATGATAAGATTATCGATGGACTCAAGGAAAAGATGACTACTGCAGCTCAGACGATGGAATTTGAGCGTGCGGCTGAGTACCGAGATTTGATTCAGGCCATTGGCACCCTTCGGACTAAGCAACGAGTCATGGCAAAAGATCTCCAAAACCGCGATGTCTTTGGTTACTATGTGGATAAGGGTTGGATGTGCGTTCAGGTTTTCTTTGTCCGTCAGGGCAAGTTGATTGAACGCGATGTCAATCTCTTTCCTTACTACAATGATCCAGATGAGGATTTCTTGACCTATGTGGGACAGTTTTATCAAGAAAAATCTCACTTGGTTCCCAATGAAATCCTGATTCCTCAGGATATTGACGAAGAGGCTGTCAAGGCCTTGGTGGATACCAAGGTTCTCAAACCCCAACGTGGGGAGAAGAAGCAACTGGTAAATTTAGCCATTAAAAATGCGCGTGTTAGTTTAGAGCAGAAGTTTAATCTTCTGGAAAAATCAGTCGAAAAGACTCAAGGAGCTATTGAAAATCTTGGGCGACTTCTACAAATTCCAACTCCAGTCCGTATCGAGTCCTTTGATAACTCCAATATCATGGGGACTAGTCCAGTTTCTGCCATGGTTGTTTTTGTCAACGGAAAACCGAGCAAGAAGGATTACCGTAAGTATAAAATCAAGACTGTGGTCGGACCAGATGACTATGCAAGTATGCGCGAGGTCATTCGTAGACGTTATGGACGGGTCCAACGTGACGGTCTGACACCGCCTGACTTAATCGTCATTGATGGGGGACAAGGTCAAGTAAATATTGCTAAGCAAGTTATCCAAGAGGAGCTAGGTTTGGATATTCCTATCGCAGGTCTGCAAAAAAATGACAAGCACCAAACCCATGAATTACTTTTTGGAGATCCGCTTGAGGTGGTAGAGTTGTCTCGCAATTCTCAGGAATTTTTCCTCTTGCAACGCATTCAGGATGAGGTGCACCGCTTTGCCATCACTTTCCACCGCCAATTGCGCTCCAAAAATTCCTTCTCCTCTCAATTGGATGGAATTGAAGGATTGGGTCCCAAACGCAAGCAGAATTTAATGAAATATTTCAAGTCCTTGACTAAAATCAAGGAAGCCAGTGTGGATGAGATTGTAGAAGTTGGGATACCAAGAGCAGTAGCAGAGGCTGTTCATAGACAGTTAAATCCAGAAGCAGATTCAACGCTAGCTCAAGTAGCTGAGAAACCTCTTGAATACAAGAAATAAAGTAGCAATGGAATGTTTTGGCTTTAGTGGGTGCAAGCTAGTCGGATTTGTGGTAAAATAGATAAGATATGACAAAAGAATTTCATCATGTAACGGTCATGCTCCATGAGACCATTGATATGCTAGATGTAAAACCTGATGGTATTTACGTTGATGCGACCTTGGGAGGAGCAGGACACAGCGAGTATTTATTAAGTAAGTTAAGCGAGAAAGGACATCTCTATGCCTTTGACCAAGACCAGAATGCCATTGATAATGCGCAAAAACGTTTAGCACCCTATATCGAAAAGGGAATGGTCACCTTCATCAAGGATAATTTCCGTCATTTGAAGGACCGCTTACATGACTTAGGTGTGACTGAAATTGATGGAATTTGTTATGATTTAGGTGTGTCAAGCCCGCAGTTGGATCAACGTGAACGTGGTTTTTCCTATAAGAAGGATGCACCACTGGATATGCGCATGAATCAGGAAGCTAGTTTGACCGCTTATGAAGTCGTTAATCACTACGACTATCATGATCTGGTAAGAATCTTTTTCAAATATGGTGAGGACAAGTTTTCCAAACAGATTGCTCGAAAAATTGAACAGGCGCGTGAACAGAAACCGATTGAGACAACAACCGAATTGGCAGAGATTATTAAATCTGCCAAACCGGCAAAGGAGCTCAAGAAAAAAGGCCACCCAGCCAAACAAATTTTCCAAGCTATCCGTATTGAGGTCAATGATGAACTCGGGGCTGCAGATGAGTCCATCCAACAAGCTATGGAATTACTAGCAGTGGACGGAAGAATCTCAGTCATTACCTTTCATTCGCTGGAAGACCGTTTGACCAAGCAATTGTTTAAAGAGGCTTCAACAGTGGAGGTACCAAAAGGCTTGCCTTTCATTCCAGATGAGCTTAAGCCCAAGATGGAATTAGTCTCTCGTAAACCAATTCTACCAAGCAAGGAGGAGTTGGAGGCAAATAATCGTTCCCACTCAGCCAAGCTACGAGTAGCTAGAAAAATTCACAAGTAAGGGGATAAAATGGTAGACAAAAGAGAAACGACGAGCCAATTACTGCAAGCTCGTATCAAGAGATTTTCACGTGTTGAGAAGGCTTTTTACCTTTCAATTGCCATTACAGCCCTTGTTTTAGCCATCAGTGTGGTTTATATGCAAACCAAGCTCCTGCAAGTCCAAAGTGAATTAACAACTGTTAATACTCAGATTGAAGAAAAGAAAACGGAGCTAGATGATGCTAAGCAAGAAGTCAATGAATTGATCCGATCAGAACGTTTGACCGGAATTGCAGACTCACAAGACTTGCAATTAAATAATGAAAATATCCGATCGGCGGAGTAGTAAATGAAAAACTGGAAAGAACGAATCATACGCTTTGCCATTAAAAATCGCAAATCTCCAACAGAAAACCGCAGACTAGTGGGAAAGAATTTGAGCCTTCTGGCCGTCTTTCTCTTTGCTGTTTTTTTGGTTAACTTTGCGGTAATTATTGGTACAGGCTCAAAATTTGGTGTTGACCTAGTTAAGGAAGCAAGCAGGGTCCACCAAACAACTCGGACAGTTCCTGCAAAACGAGGAACTATCTATGACCGTAATGGTACACCAATCGCTGAGGATGCAACATCCTACAACATTTATGCGATTATTGATAAGGAATATAAATCTGCAAATGGGAAAGTTCTCTATGTAGAGGAGTCTCAGTATAGCAAGGTTGCAGAAGTCTTTCATAAATATCTAGATATGGATGAGTCCTACGTCAAGGAACAACTTTCTCAACCTAATCTTAAGCAAGTTTCCTTTGGTGTAAAGGGAAATGGTATTACCTATGCCAATATGATGTCCATAAAAAAGGATTTGGAAACAGCTAAGGTTGAGGGAGTTGATTTTACAACAAGCCCAAATCGAAGCTATCCTAACGGGAAATTTGCTTCATCTTTCATCGGACTAGCGCAGTTGCATGAAAATGAGGATGGTTCAAAGAGTCTCATAGGGACGTCTGGTGTCGAGAGTTCCTTGAATAGCTTGTTAGCGGGAACAGATGGTATCATTACCTATGAAAAAGACCGCTTAGGAAATATTGTTCCAGGTACGGAGCAAGTTACCCGACAGACTGTAAACGGGAAAGATGTCTATACGACCCTATCTAGTCCTTTACAATCTTTCATGGAAAGTCAAATGGATGCCTTCCAAGAAAAAGTCAAGGGTAAATATATGACTGCGACCTTGGTTAGTGCCAAGACGGGAGAGATTCTCGCTACAACTCAAAGGCCAACCTTTGATGCTGATACCAAAGAAGGGATTACAGAGGACTTTGTCTGGCGTGATATCCTTTACCAAAGTAACTACGAACCAGGTTCAACCATGAAGGTGATTACTTTAGCTTCAGCAATTGACAATAATACCTTCCCTGGAGGAGAATATTTCAACAGTAGCGAATTGAAGGTAGCTGATGCCACTATCAAGGACTGGGATGTTAACGAAGGTTTGACAAGTGGTGGAATGATGACCTTCTCGCAAGGTTTGCTCACTCTAGTAACATCGGTATGACTCTCCTTGAGCAAAAGATGGGGGACACTACTTGGCTAGATTACCTCAATCGTTTCAAATTTGGAGTGCCGACTCGTTTTGGTATGAGTGATGAGTATGCTGGGCAATTACCTGAGGACAATATCGTTAATATTGCTATGAGTTCCTTCGGTCAAGGTATTTCCGTTACACAAACTCAGATGCTTCGTGCCTTTACTGCGATAGCTAATGATGGGATTATGTTGGAGCCTAAGTTTATCAGTGCGCTCTATGATCCAAATGATCAAACGGTTCGTAAATCACAAAAAGAAGTCGTGGGAAATCCGGTCTCTAAAGAAGCAGCTAGCTTGACTCGAGATCACATGGTTATGGTTGGTACGGATCCTACCTATGGTACGATGTACAACCACAGTACAGGTAAGGGAACAGTCAATGTTCCTGGCTATAATGTAGCCTTGAAATCAGGGACCGCTCAGATTGCAGATGAGAAAAATGGAGGATACCTCCGAGGGGAAACAAACTATATTTTCTCTGTAGTCTCTATGCATCCAGCAGAAAATCCCGATTTCATCCTCTATGTAACAGTTCAACAACCTCAGCATTATTCTGGGATTCAGTTGGGTGAGTTCGCTAACCCTATCTTGGAGCGTGCTTCTGCGATGAAAGAATCTCTCAATCTTCAATCAACTGCTAAAAGTCTGGATCAGGTTACAACTACGACTAACTATGCTATGCCTTCGACAAAAGACTATAGCCCTGGAGATTTGGCAGAAGAACTACGACGTAACCTTGTTCAACCAATCGTTATCGGTTCAGGAACGAAATCAAAGAAAGTTCAGCGGCAGAAGGAACCAATCTAGACGCAAATGAGCAGATCTTACTCCTTTCTGACAAGGTAGAAGAGATGCCTGATTTGTACGGTTGGTCTAAGAAGAATGTCGAAACTTTTGCAAAATGGCTGGATATCGAAGTTGAATTTGAAGGTACAGGAGAAACTGTAAAAAAACAAAGTGTTCGTACCAATACAGCTTTAAAAAATATACAGAAAATAAAAATAACTTTAGGAGATTAGAATGCTAGTTTCTATCTTTCCTGGAATCCTTACTTTTGTTCTTACAGTGCTAGGAATTCCAACTTTTATCCGTTTTTACCGTAAAGCACAGATTACTGGTCAACAGATGCATGAGGATGTTAAACAACACCAGGCAAAAGCTGGGACGCCGACAATGGGAGGAATTGTCTTCCTCGTAACAAGCGTTTTAGTTAGTTTAGTTCTTGCACTTTTGACTAATCAACTAACCAACAATGTCGGAATGATCCTCTTTATTCTCGTTTTGTATGGTTTGGTTGGCTTCTTAGATGATTTCCTCAAGGTTTTTCGTAAAATCAATGAAGGACTCAATCCTAAACAAAAGCTCCTGCTTCAATTAGTAGGAGGAGTTATCTTCTATCTCTTTTATGAAAGAGGAGGGGATGTCTTAAATGTATTTGGGTATCCATTGCACCTAGGCGTTCTTTACATTTTCTTTGCTCTCTTCTGGTTAGTTGGTTTTTCAAATGCTGTTAACTTGACTGACGGAATTGATGGCTTGGCAAGTATCTCAGTAGTGATTAGCCTATCTGCCTATGGAGTTATTGCTTATGTTCAAAACCAGTTGGATATCTTGCTAGTCATTATCGCCATGATTGGCGGTCTTCTCGGTTTCTTTGTCTTTAACCATAAGCCTGCAAAAGTATTTATGGGAGATGTCGGAAGTCTTGCTCTTGGAGGCATGTTGGCCGCTATTTCTATGGCACTGCACCAAGAATGGACGCTACTCCTGATTGGTATAGTGTATGTTTTTGAAACAACATCTGTCATGATGCAAGTTACCTACTTTAAGTTGACTGGCGGAAAACGTATCTTCCGAATGACACCAGTTCATCACCATTTTGAGTTGGGTGGATTTTCTGGTAAAGGTCAAGCCTGGAGTGAGTGGAAGGTCGATTTCTTCTTCTGGGGAGTGGGCTTGCTTGCTAGTCTCGTCACCTTGGCTTTCATGTATTTATTCTAAAATAGAATATTGGACTATAAAAGAGAAGGATTTATACCCTTCTCTTTTTAGTTCCTATATTCTTCAATTGAGGAATCCTTTTCTCAAAAAAGTAAAATTATGATAAAATGGAAAAAAAGAAAGATGAAATGATGAGTTATTTTAAAAAGTATAGATTTGATAAAAGCAAGTTTAAGTTAGGGATGCGCACCTTTAAAACAGGAATCGCTGTTTTTTTGGTCCTCATGATTTTTGGTTTTTTTGGATGGAAGGGACTTCAGATTGGAGCTTTGACAGCCGTTTTTAGCTTGAGAGAAGACTTTGATAAGAGCGTCCACTTTGGGACATCACGTATTTTAGGGAATAGTATCGGTGGTTTTTACGCGCTGATTTTCTTTCTCTTGAACAACTTTTTTCATGGGGCCTTTTGGGTAACTCTCCTTGTGGTTCCAATATGTACCATGTTAACCATTATGACAAACGTTGCCATGAACAATAAGGCAGGTGTCATAGGCGGAGTTGCAGCTATGTTGATTATTACCTTATCAATTCCGAGTGGAGAGACTATTTTGTACGTGTTTGCTCGAGTTTTTGAGACTTTTATGGGAGTTTTTGTAGCAATTCTAGTCAATTATGATATTGAACGCTTGCGGAGTCTCATACAGAAAAAATAAAATAATGTCATAAGATATGACATTAACAATTGACGATTGATTTTTTTTAGATTATAATAGACAGAAAGAAGAGGAAGTGCACATGAAGGAAAAAGAATTTCGTCGCAATATGGCAGTTTTCCCCATTGGTAGTGTTATGAAGCTGACCGATCTTTCGGCGCGTCAAATTCGTTATTATGAAGATCAAGAGTTGATAAAACCTGATCGAAACGAAGGTAATCGCCGGATGTATTCTTTAAATGATATGGATCGGTTGCTTGAGATTAAGGATTATATCTCTGAAGGTCTGAACATTGCTGCTATCAAGAAAAAATATGCCGAACGTGAGGCGAAAGCCAAGAAACCAGTCAGTCAAACTGAGGTGCGTCGGGCCCTTCGGAATGAAGTTCTTCAACAAAGTCGCTTTGCTTCTCAACAATCGCCTTTTGGTCGCGGTTAGGCAACCGCTAGTCGTCATATATAAGGAGAAAAACCATGCCAATCACAGCTGCAGATATTCGTCGTGAAGTTAAGGAAAAAAATGTAACCTTTATCCGTCTCATGTTTTCAGATATTTTGGGAACAATGAAAAACGTCGAAATTCCTGCTACAGATGAACAACTAGACAAGGTCTTGTCAAACAAGGCTATGTTTGATGGATCTTCTATTGAAGGGTTTGTTCGTATCAATGAATCAGATATGTACTTGTACCCTGACCTGGACACATGGACTGTCTTCCCTTGGGGAGATGAGAACGGTAGTGTCGCAGGATTGATCTGTGATGTCTATACAACAGAAGGAGAGCCATTTGCTGGAGATCCTCGAAGCAATCTTAAACGAGCTCTTCATCACATGGAGAAAGTTGGATTCAAATCATTCAACCTTGGTCCGGAACCAGAATTCTTCCTATTTAAATTAGACGAAAATGGAGATCCAACTTTAGAGGTCAATGATAAGGGGGGGTACTTTGACTTGGCGCCGACAGACCTTGCCGATAATACTCGCCGTGAAATTGTAAATGTCTTGACTAAAATGGGATTTGAAGTAGAGGCTAGTCACCACGAAGTTGCTGTAGGTCAACATGAAATTGACTTTAAGTACGATGAAGTTCTTCGTGCCTGTGACAAGATTCAAATCTTTAAACTTGTTGTAAAGACAATTGCGCGTAAACATGGTTTGTATGCAACCTTTATGGCTAAACCTAAATTTGGTATCGCTGGTTCAGGAATGCACTGCAATATGTCCTTGTTTGATGATGAAGGGAACAACGCCTTCTTTGATCCAAATGATCCAAAAGGAATGCAATTGTCAGAAACAGCTTATCATTTCCTTGGTGGTTTGATCAAGCACGCCTACAATTACACAGCTATCATGAACCCGACAGTTAACTCCTACAAACGTTTGGTTCCAGGCTACGAAGCGCCGGTTTACATCGCTTGGGCTGGTCGTAACCGTTCACCACTTGTCCGCGTTCCTGCTACTAGAGGAATGGGAACACGTTTGGAATTGCGCTCAGTAGACCCAATGGCAAATCCATATATCGCAATGGCTGTTCTTTTGGAAGTTGGTTTGCACGGTATTGAAAACAAAATCGAAGCACCAGCGCCAATCGAAGAAAACATCTATATCATGACTGCAGAAGAGCGCAAGGAAGCTGGGATTACCGACCTTCCATCAACTCTTCACAACGCTTTGAAGGCTATGACAGAAGACGAAGTGGTTAAAGCAGCTCTAGGTGAACACATCTACACTAGCTTCCTTGAAGCCAAACGAATTGAGTGGGCAAGCTATGCAACCTTCGTTTCACAATGGGAAATTGATAACTACCTCGATTTATACTAAACTATTATAGGGATTGTCCGTTAGGACAATCTTTTTTGTTGCTTCTATAAACAATATTTTGGCTTAAAATTTAATATAAATAACATATAGATTTCGATCAAGGATTAATCAGTTTATATAGATAAAAATTTAGAAAATTCCTGCAATCTAACAAAGAGATAGTTAGATAGAAAAAAACTTATTCTATGGGGGTTAGAGACATGTTAAGAACGTCTTATGTCGCTTATTAAAATAGGTAATTTGACACTCAAATTTCTTTTATAATAAATTTTAAATTTTATAGGATAATTTTACTTGAAATAACTCAAAATTCATGGTAGAATTACAAATGATGAGGAGGAGTCCGGGTTTTAGTGTAAACCGTTTCATATAATATATATGCAAAATCCAACTCACAATCCTACAACAATAGAAAGGAGATACAATGCAAAAAGACAAGTGGTGGCTTCCGTTTTTAACGGTGGGGGTCATCATCAGTTTAACGGCGGGTTTAATCTATTACACGAGACCCGTTAAGGATGGAGACGTAGGCGAGTCATCGGTTCAGCAATCAACTTCGAGTGATGAGAACAATACTGCTTTGAGTCTAAAAGGTCAACAACTTCCAGAATTTAAAATGACCACTCAAGACGGTAATTTGATTGCAAGTTCGGAATTCTATGATAAACCTATGTTAGTTGTCGAGTGGGCTAGTTGGTGTCCGGATTGCCAGAAACAACTACCCATAGTCCAGCAGATGTATGAGAAGTATGGGGAACAAATTCATTTTGTTCTGCTCAATATGAGTGAACCAGGTAGAGAAACAAAGGAGAAGGCTGATCAGTATATCAAGAGTCAAAAGTATACATTCCCGTATTATTATGACGTAGGTCAGTCTGCCGCAGATCTACTACAGGTTAAAACCATACCTAGTATGTACCTTGTGACAAAACAGCAGCAGGTCAAGAATGTATTGGTAAAACACACCACTGCTGACGATTTCGCAAGAGAGTTACAGGCGCTACTAGACTAGCTTATATCTACTAAATAAAATAGGAGGATTAGAAATCTATTGAGATTTCAACGAGAAATTATGAAAGATTTCATCAAAAAGGTCTCCATTTTGTTCATGATTTTGTTCATATCTATTCCGTTAGGATTTGCAAGTATGTTATTCGGAAGAACGGCTTCAGCAGATGGTATTGAAACAACACAAGTCGGGAAAAGAACAAAAATCACACAAAGTGGATGTAGCCGTAAAATAGAGACGACAGAAGAAATTAACTGGAGTCTACCAAGAAAACCAATCGACTTGGTTATCTTGCAGGATGCAAGTGGATCTTTTGCTAACACTATTCCTAGTGTTAAAAAAGCCCTCAAAACGTTGACAACTTTGTCACAGAAGAACAGTACGACGAGAACAACCCTCGTTTGGTTAAGACTGACAACCCAGATACATCTGACCGTGTTATGATGGCTAGCTTCCAAGGGGTGGATGGATATAACTATTATAACACCCAAGACTTTACAGGTAAGCCAACTGTATATCCTGGTTGGGGTAAGAAGTATGACTATCAGTACAAGTCTTCTAACTTGACATCAGATGAAAGCACCATCCATAGCTTCATTGACAACATCAGCGTAGCAGGAGGGACTCCAACAGTTCCAGCCATCGAAGACGCTATCGCACAGTATAACGCTAATAAAGGTAGCATGGCTAATGAGCGCAAGACCGTCTTCCTCTTGATTACCGATGGTGTTGCCAATGGTAAACGTGATGCTGATGGTAAGGTTCGAATTGACTATAGTGGCCCTCGAAATCAAAAACTTCAACGTGCATGGAACTATAACCAACTTTCTGAGGCTTCCCAAGACATCATTAGTCGTGTAAACGAAGTAAAAGATGCTGGGGACACTCTTAAAGGAGTGGTTGGGCCAAACGGAACTGTAGTTGTAGGTTTCTGGGAAGACTTACCACTGTTTAACGATGATAAGGCTCAGTACTATGATGTCTACACAAATGGTTTCGGCAAATACTTCGACATCGGAGACAATCGTCCCCTTCAGGAAATCTTCCACGAAGCATTGGAAGGCATGGCTTCTCCAAACAAAACCATCAATGGTAAGGAAGTTTCCTTCTACGTTAATGAGCAGAACGACATCGATAAATTCTCATCTCGTGTATTGGAATCTGTAGGTGCCGCTCTCGTTAAGGAAGACATCAAGGGACAATTTACTGTTACTCCTGGTTACAAGGTCGATGCTGTTCGTATCAACGGTAAGACAATTGTGTCTGAAGTGAAAGATCCTGCCAAGGAAATCCGTGGTAAGATTGAACAGAATGGTGACAATGTTACTATCTCTGTACCAGAAAGTGTCTTCAACCCTGGTAAGAACGACTTTGACTATGACTTGAGTAAAGAAGCTCACGCTGAACAATTAGACGAAGACGATGAACAAGATCCTCCAGCTGACTATAAACCAGCTAAGGAAAAAGTTCCAGTTCCTGAATTGACAGGTACGTTTAAAGTCGGTGACTTTGAAACTCAAAAAATCGGTGGCCACGACGAAACAGTAGAAGTTCAAAAACTTGAATACTGCTACCCAAGTGCTACCAAGAAAATTGTCGATGCAGATGCAAGTAATGACACTGGTACTATTGAAGATCCACTTCAATTGAGCAAAAAACCATCATACGCTGCAAACTTGTCTGCGAAAGACGAGACATTTACTTATACAGTAGATTATAACTTCAACAACGTTCCTTATGAATTTAAGAAAAACGTTATGTTGACTGACCCTATTGACCACCGTTTGGAAGTCGTAGGTCACTCTGCTACTGGTCCTGAAGGTCCAATCGTGACTCGTCTCGTAAAACAAACAGACGATGAAGGAAATGAACGTGACGTCGTTGTCGCTGACGTGCCAAGCATTGCTGGTAGCTATAACTACTTGGTTCTTAAGAAAGCTCAAATGACGATTACGGTTAAATTGAAAGAACAATACCGTAATAATCAAGCAAGCAAAGACTACATTGACATCCTTCAACTAAATAGTGGCTATGGTTTATTAAACCAAGGTAATATCATGTGGAATGGTGAAGATGACACACCTGAGCCAAGCAAGCATGAGAAACACCTGACAAACCAAGCACCATCCGTCGTTCAAACTCTGTCTATGTTAAACCACCGGTTGATACAGAGATTGAGAAGAAAGTAAACGACAAGGAACACGAAGATCTTGATACAGAAGACCAAGTCTTCAAGTACAAGGTATCTGTTCCATGGCCAGGTATTGCTGACAGCTTTAGCATTACCGATACAGTAGTACCTGAATTGGAAATCCAAGAAGGTACTGTAAACGTAACTGTAGGTGGAAAAGAAAACAGTGATTTGACAGATGGAATCAAAGTTGAAGGTCAGACTGTTTCACTTACATTAGACAAAGATGCTCTTAATAAAATTTCTCGTCGCGTAACTCGTGGTAAGAAGAAAGACATCCAATATGTTGAATTGACTTTCGATGCTAAAATCCGTCCGGGTGCTGACCTTTCTCAATATAAAGATGAAAGTGGTCAAATTAAAGTACCTAACACGGCTGATGTTGCCTTGAACGATATCAAGAAAACATCTAATAAAGTAACGGTTACTCCACCAAAACCAAAAGAACCTTCTGTAACTAAGAAGATCAATGAAAGCTTGGAAGAATTCCAAACATTTGATGGACAACCTTACACTTACAACATCACTACAAACATCCCTGCAGACGTTGCTTCTTATAAGAAGTTTGTAATCAGCGATACCCTTGATAATGACTTGGAATTCGATGGTGAAGCTTCTATTAAAGGTGATGCTGCTGACCTCTTCACGGTAGAAAAGAACGGTCAAACTGTTACTGCAACTGTGAAAGATGGAAAATTTGCAGACCTTGCTAAATACACTACAGTTGAATTGGTAATTCCTGCAAAAGTTAAAAATGGTGTTACAGGTAAAGTTATCGATAACAAAGCAAGTATTTCATTTACAAATGAAAACAATGTGGATAAAGATATCGAATCTAAACCTGTTACTGTGACTCCTCCACCTGTAACTAAGAAGATCAACGAAACACTTGATCACTTAGATATTCCAACAGGGGAAGAATACAAATACAACATCAAGACAAACTTCCAACAGATATCACATCTTACAAGAAATTTGTAATCACTGATACTTTGGAAAATGAATTGTCTGTAATCAATGAAGGTGGTAAAGCACCTATCATGAAGGGTGCAGCTGCTGACTTCTTCGATATTAAAGTTGAAGGACAAACAGTAACTGCTACTATGAAAGATTTCGCGAATGCATCTGCTCTTGCAGGTCAAGAAGTTGAACTTGAAATTCCTGCTAAGATCAATGACGGTGTAACTCGCGTTAACATTCCAAATACTGCGACAATCAGCTACACTGATAAGAACGACAACAGCGGTGAGAAAGAGACTAAACCGGTAACGGTAACTCCTCCTTCAGATCCAACTGTTAAGAAGAAGATCAATGAAACGCTTGATACAGCAGTTATCGGAGCAGAAACAGAATTCACTTACAACGTTAAGGCTAAATTGCCAAACGACATCACTTCATACAAATCATACGAAATCACTGATACCTTGGATGACAACCTTCAAGTTCTTGAAGCAAGCATCAAGGGAGAAGCAAGTAAATTCTACACTGTAGCTGTAAATGGTCAAACAGTAACTGCTACTATGAAGGACTTTGCGAATGCTGGTGAATACGCTGATAAAGAAGTTGAACTCGTAATCAAGGCTAAAGTGAAGAAAGATTCAACTGCAGAAGCAATTGATAACACAGCCAAAATTACATACACTAACGAGAGCAATCAGAAAGGTGAGAAGGAAACTAAACCAGTAACGGTAACTCCTCCACCAATCACTAAGAAAGTTAACGATCAAGAACACGCTGACTTGAATAAACTAAGCGAAAGCTTTACTTATACAGTCGACACTAAAGTTCCTGAAGTAGCTGATAAGTTTGAAGTTTCTGACGAACTTGTGAAAGAATTAACCTTCGATGGTAACGCGACTGTAGAAGTTGACGGCCAAGAAGTAACCGACCTAACTGTGAAAACTGAAGGTCAAAAATTATCTGTAACCTTTGACAAAGACCAAGTAGCTAAATATGCTGGTAAAGCAGTTCATATCAGCTTCAAAGCTAAAGTCAAAGAAGGCGTTTCTTATGACGAACTCCTTGCAGCATACCCTAATCCAGCTGGAGACAAACCTCTAGTACCAAATACTGCAAGCTTCATTATTAATGACAACCCAGATTCTAAGAAAGAATCTAAACCTGTTACAGTAACACCACCACCATCATCAACTCCAGATCTTAAGAAAGATGTAAACGGAGCTGAACGTTACGAACTTGCTAAACGTGATGAAGAATTCACTTATAATTTGAAGACAACTATGCCTGAGAACGCTAGTGTATTCGAAATCACAGATGAGTTGAAAGACGTTTTAGAATTTGTTGGTGAAAATGCTTCTGCTACAGTGAAAATTGATGGCGAAGATGCTGGAGCTAAAGCAACAGTAACTATCACTGGTCAAGTGATCAAGGTTGCCTTCGCTGAAGCTTCAGTAAAAGCAGACGCTGGCAAAGCTATTGAAGTAAGCTTCAAAGCTAAGATTAAAGCAGACGCAAATCTTTCAGCTTACATCAAAGATGGTAAGACTGAAATCCCTAACAAGGCTTCTTATGATATTGACAACAATCCGAAATACCATAAGGACTCAAACGAAGTTCCTGTAACTCCTCCAAATCCAGGAGAGCCAGGAATTAAGAAAGATGTTAACGGTAAAGAGGCAGAAACTCTTACTAACCGTGACGAAGTCTTCACATACAACGTGAAGACAAGTGTACCAAACGATGCGACTGCCTTTGCAGTAACAGATACCTTGGTAGACGTTCTTGAATTCGCAGGCACATCAAGTGCTAAATTGAACGGTGTAGCGCTTGACGCTAGCCAAATCAAGGTAGAAGGTCAAACTATTACCTTGACCCTTACAGAAGCACAAGTTAAAGCAAGCGCTGGTCAAGCAGTTGAATTAACATTCGACGCTAAGATCAAGGCAGGTGCTAACTTGTCAGATTACATTACAGAAGATAAGTCAGTGAAAGTACCTAACAAGGCAGCTTACAAGGCAGATCTTCCAAACAAACCAGGCTTCATTAAGGACTCAAACGTAGTTCCAGTAACTCCTCCAAGTCCAGAAGAACCAGGAATCAAGAAAGATGTTAACGGTAAAGAGGCAGAAACTCTTACTAACCGTGACGAAGTCTTCACATACAACGTGAAGACAAGTGTACCAAACGATGCGACTGCCTTTGCAGTAACAGATACCTTGGTAGACGTTCTTGAATTCGCAGGCACATCAAGTGCTAAATTGAACGGTGTAGCGCTTGACGCTAGCCAAATCAAGGTAGAAGGTCAAACTATTACCTTGACCCTTACAGAAGCACAAGTTAAAGCTGGCGGTGGTCAAGCAGTTGAATTAACATTCGACGCTAAGATCAAAGCAGGTGCTAACTTGTCAGATTACATTACAGAAGATAAGTCAGTGAAAGTACCTAACAAGGCAGCTTACAAGGCAGATCTTCCAAACAAACCAGGCTTCACTAAGGACTCAAACGTAGTTCCAGTAACTCCTCCAAGTCCAGAAGAGCCAGGAATCAAGAAAGATGTTAACGGTAAAGAGGCAGAAACTCTTAACAAACTTGACGAAGTCTTCACATACAACGTGAAGACAAGTGTACCAAACGATGCGACTGCCTTTGCAGTAACAGATACTTTGGTAGACGTTCTTGAATTCGCAGGCACATCAAGTGCTAAATTGAACGGTGTAGCGCTTGACGCTAGCCAAATCAAGGTAGAAGGTCAAACTATTACCTTGACCCTTACAGAAGCACAAGTTAAAGCTAGCGGTGGTCAAGCAGTTGAATTAACATTCGACGCTAAGATCAAGGCAGGCGCTAACTTGTCAGATTACATTACAGAAGATAAGTCAGTGAAAGTACCTAACAAGGCAGCTTACAAGGCAGATCTTCCAAACAAACCAGGCTTCACTAAGGACTCAAACGTAGTTCCAGTAACTCCTCCAAGTCCAGAAGAGCCAGGAATCAAGAAAGATGTTAACGGTAAAGCAGAAGAAACTCTTACTAACCGTGACGAAGTCTTCACATACAACGTGAAGACAAGTGTACCAGCAGGTGCGACTGCCTTTGCAGTAACAGATACCTTGGTAGACGTTCTTGAATTCGCAGGCACATCAAGTGCTAAATTGAACGGTGTAGCGCTTGACGCTAGCCAAATCAAGGTAGAAGGTCAAACTATTACCTTGACCCTTACAGAAGACCAAGTTAAAGCAGGTGCTGGTCAAGCAGTTGAATTAACATTCGACGCTAAGATCAAAGCAGGCGCTAACTTGTCAGATTACATTACAGAAGATAAGTCAGTGAAAGTACCTAACAAGGCAGCTTACAAGGCAGATCTTCCAAACAAACCAGGCTTCACTAAGGACTCAAACGTAGTTCCAGTAACTCCTCCAAGTCCAGAAGAGCCAGGAATCAAGAAAGATGTTAACGGTAAAGAGGCAGAAACTCTTAACAAACTTGACGAAGTCTTCACATACAACGTGAAGACAAGTGTACCAAACGATGCGACTGCCTTTGCAGTAACAGATACTTTGGTAGACGTTCTTGAATTCGCAGGCACATCAAGTGCTAAATTGAACGGTGTAGCGCTTGACGCTAGCCAAATCAAGGTAGAAGGTCAAACTATTACCTTGACCCTTACAGAAGCACAAGTTAAAGCTAGCGGTGGTCAAGCAGTTGAATTAACATTCGACGCTAAGATCAAAGCAGGTGCAGACTTGTCAGCTTATGTAACTGAAGATAAGTCAGTGAAAGTACCTAACAAGGCAGCTTACAAGGCAGATCTTCCAAACAAACCAGGCTTCACTAAGGACTCAAACGTAGTTCCAGTAACTCCTCCAAGTCCAGAAGAGCCAGGAATCAAGAAAGATGTTAATAAGAAACCAGAAGAAACACTCGCAACTCGTGACGAAGTCTTCACTTATAACGTTCAAACAAGTGTACCAGCAGGTGCGACTGCCTTTGCAGTAACAGATACCTTGGTAGACGTTCTTGAATTCGCAGGCACATCAAGTGCTAAATTGAACGGTGTAGCGCTTGACGCTAGCCAAATCAAGGTAGAAGGTCAAACTATTACCTTGACCCTTACAGAAGCACAAGTTAAAGCAGGTGCTGGTCAAGCAGTTGAATTAACATTCGACGCTAAGATCAAAGCAGGCGCTAACTTGTCAGATTACATTACAGAAGATAAGTCAGTGAAAGTACCTAATACGGCTTCATACAAGGCAGATCTTCCAAACAAACCAGGCTTCACTAAGGACTCAAACGTAGTTCCAGTAACTCCTCCAAGTCCAGAAGAGCCAGGAATCAAGAAAGATGTTAACGGTAAAGAGGCAGAAACTCTTACTAACCGTGACGAAGTCTTCACATACAACGTGAAGACAAGTGTACCAAACGATGCGACTGCCTTTGCAGTAACAGATACCTTGGTAGACGTTCTTGAATTCTGCAGGCACATCAAGTGCTAAATTGAACGGTGTAGCGCTTGACGCTAGCCAAATCAAGGTAGAAGGTCAAACTATTACCTTGACCCTTACAGAAGCACAAGTTAAAAGCTAGCGGTGGTCAAGCAGTTGAATTAACATTCGACGCTAAGATCAAGGCAGGCGCTAACTTGTCAGATTACATTACAGAAGATAAGTCAGTGAAAGTACCTAACAAGGCAGCTTACAAGGCAGATCTTCCAAACAAACCAGGCTTCACTAAGGACTCAAACGTAGTTCCAGTAACTCCTCCAAGTCCAGAAGAACCAGGAATCAAGAAAGATGTTAACGGTAAAGCAGAAGAAACTCTTGCTAACCGTGATCAAGTCTTCACATACAACGTGAAGACTAACGTACCAGCAGATGCGACTGCCTTTGCAGTAACAGATACTTTGGTAGACGTTCTTGAATTCAGAGGTTCAGCAACTGCAAGCTTGAACGGTCAAGTTCTTGACCCAAGTCAAATCAAGGTAGAAGGTCAAACTATTACCTTGACCCTTACAGAAGCACAAGTCAAAGCAAGTGCTGGTCAAGCAGTTGAATTAACATTCGACGCTAAGATCAAAGCAGGCGCTAACTTGTCAGATTACATTACAGAAGATAAGTCAGTGAAAGTACCGAATACGGCTTCATACAAGGCAGATCTTCCAAACAAACCAGGCTTCACTAAGGACTCAAACGTAGTTCCAGTAACTCCTCCAAGTCCAGAAGAGCCAGGAATCAAGAAAGATGTTAACGGTAAAGAGGCAGAAACTCTTAACAAACTTGACGAAGTCTTCACATACAACGTGAAGACAAGTGTACCAAACGATGCGACTGCCTTTGCAGTAACAGATACTTTGGTAGACGTTCTTGAATTCGCAGGCACATCAAGTGCTAAATTGAACGGTGTAGCGCTTGACGCTAGCCAAATCAAGGTAGAAGGTCAAACTATTACCTTGACCCTTACAGAAGCACAAGTTAAAGCTAGCGGTGGTCAAGCAGTTGAATTAACATTCGACGCTAAGATCAAAGCAGGTGCAGACTTGTCAGCTTATGTAACTGAAGATAAGTCAGTGAAAGTACCTAACAAGGCAGCTTACAAGGCAGATCTTCCAAACAAACCAGGCTTCATTAAGGACTCAAACGTAGTTCCAGTAACTCCTCCAAGTCCAGAAGAGCCAGGAATCAAGAAAGATGTTAATAAGAAACCAGAAGAAACACTCGCAACTCGTGACGAAGTCTTCACTTATAACGTTCAAACAAGTGTACCAGCAGGTGCGACTGCCTTTGCAGTAACAGATACCTTGGTAGACGTTCTTGAATTCGCAGGCACATCAAGTGCTAAATTGAACGGTGTAGCGCTTGACGCTAGCCAAATCAAGGTAGAAGGTCAAACTATTACCTTGACCCTTACAGAAGACCAAGTTAAAGCAGGTGCTGGTCAAGCAGTTGAATTAACATTCGACGCTAAGATCAAAGCAGGCGCTAACTTGTCAGATTACATTACAGAAGATAAGTCAGTGAAAGTACCGAATACGGCTTCATACAAGGCAGATCTTCCAAACAAACCAGGCTTCACTAAGGACTCAAACGTAGTTCCAGTAACTCCTCCAAGTCCAGAAGAGCCAGGAATCAAGAAAGATGTTAACGGTAAAGAGGCAGAAACTCTTACTAACCGTGACGAAGTCTTCACATACAACGTGAAGACAAGTGTACCAAACGATGCGACTGCCTTTGCAGTAACAGATACCTTGGTAGACGTTCTTGAATTCGCAGGCACATCAAGTGCTAAATTGAACGGTGTAGCGCTTGACGCTAGCCAAATCAAGGTAGAAGGTCAAACTATTACCTTGACCCTTACAGAAGCACAAGTTAAAGCTAGCGGTGGTCAAGCAGTTGAATTAACATTCGACGCTAAGATCAAGGCAGGCGCTAACTTGTCAGATTACATTACAGAAGATAAGTCAGTGAAAGTACCTAACAAGGCAGCTTACAAGGCAGATCTTCCAAACAAACCAGGCTTCACTAAGGACTCAAACGTAGTTCCAGTAACTCCTCCAAGTCCAGAAGAGCCAGGAATCAAGAAAGATGTTAATAAGAAACCAGAAGAAACACTCGCAACTCGTGACGAAGTCTTCACTTATAACGTTCAAACAAGTGTACCAGCAGGTGCGACTGCCTTTGCAGTAACAGATACCTTGGTAGACGTTCTTGAATTCGCAGGCACATCAAGTGCTAAATTGAACGGTGTAGCGCTTGACGCTAGCCAAATCAAGGTAGAAGGTCAAACTATTACCTTGACCCTTACAGAAGCACAAGTTAAAGCAGGTGCTGGTCAAGCAGTTGAATTAACATTCGACGCTAAGATCAAAGCAGGCGCTAACTTGTCAGATTACATTACAGAAGATAAGTCAGTGAAAGTACCTAATACGGCTTCATACAAGGCAGATCTTCCAAACAAACCAGGCTTCACTAAGGACTCAAACGTAGTTCCAGTAACTCCTCCAAGTCCAGAAGAGCCAGGAATCAAGAAAGATGTTAACGGTAAAGAGGCAGAAACTCTTACTAACCGTGACGAAGTCTTCACATACAACGTGAAGACAAGTGTACCAAACGATGCGACTGCCTTTGCAGTAACAGATACCTTGGTAGACGTTCTTGAATTCGCAGGCACATCAAGTGCTAAATTGAACGGTGTAGCGCTTGACGCTAGCCAAATCAAGGTAGAAGGTCAAACTATTACCTTGACCCTTACAGAAGCACAAGTTAAAGCTAGCGGTGGTCAAGCAGTTGAATTAACATTCGACGCTAAGATCAAGGCAGGCGCTAACTTGTCAGATTACATTACAGAAGATAAGTCAGTGAAAGTACCTAACAAGGCAGCTTACAAGGCAGATCTTCCAAACAAACCAGGCTTCACTAAGGACTCAAACGTAGTTCCAGTAACTCCTCCAAGTCCAGAAGAACCAGGAATCAAGAAAGATGTTAACGGTAAAGCAGAAGAAACTCTTGCTAACCGTGATCAAGTCTTCACATACAACGTGAAGACTAACGTACCAGCAGATGCGACTGCCTTTGCAGTAACAGATACTTTGGTAGACGTTCTTGAATTCAGAGGTTCAGCAACTGCAAGCTTGAACGGTCAAGTTCTTGACCCAAGTCAAATCAAGGTAGAAGGTCAAACTATTACCTTGACCCTTACAGAAGCACAAGTCAAAGCAAGTGCTGGTCAAGCAGTTGAATTAACATTCAACGCTAAGATCAAAGAAGGTTCAGACTTGACTCCATATCTAACTGATCGTGGATTCACTGTACCAAATACTGCTGGCTATGACGCAGGCTTCCCACACAAACCAGGTGTTCACAAAGATTCTAATGAAGTTCCAGTTGTAGTTCCAAAAGAACCAGAACCAGAAATTTCTAAGAAGATCAACCGTACTTTGGACCACTTGGATGTAGACTACGAAGCACCTTACATGTACAACGTTAATACTGCTTTACCAAAAGATATTGATAAGTACAAAGAGTTTACAGTAACAGATACTCTTGAATCTGTGTTGGCAATCACAGATACACCAGTAGCTTATGTAGATGGTCTTGATGCAACTGGAGTTCTTGAGACTAAAGTTGAAGGAAATACAGTAACTGTAACAGTGAAAGATTTCGCTCGACTTAAAGGATTCAAAGAAATCCAATTGTACATCCCAGCTAAGCTTAAAGCTAACAGCGACTTGAGCGCTTACGCTAACCAATTGGTACCTAACAAAGCAACTGTAAACTTCAAGGATGCTAACGGTCAATCTGGTAGCAAGGAAACTAAACCAGTAACGGTTAAACCTCGTGAACCAGAAAAACCAACTGATCCAGAACCAGGTAAACCAGTTAAGACTGTTGGACCAGAAGACGGATCTAAACCTGGTAAAGAGTACCGCTTGCCAAATGCAACTGATACATTCCGCTTCGACATTTCAACGCTCGTTCCTGCAGATCCAACGGATGAAAATGGAAACGCCTTGAAAGATGAGTACGGCCGCATCAAGAAGACTGAATTGACTAACTTCACTATCAGTGATGAAATCGACCAAGTCCTCAAAGTGAACCGTGACCGTATTGCTCTTAAAGTTGAAAACGCACAGTTTGACAAACTTCAAGCAGCTCTTCAAGCTCAACTTGATCAAGTTGAAGCTGAGCTTAAAGCCTTGATGGCTAAGTCTGAAGACAAGTCAGCTGATGAGAAAGTGAAAGCGGCTGAAGCTAAAGTTGCTGACTTGAAAGCTAAGGTAGAAGCAGCCAAAGCAGCAGTAACAACTGAGGCTCCAGCAACAACTGAAGCACCAGCAACAACTGAAGCTCCTGTAACATCAGAAGGCTCAACAACTGAAGCGCCAGCAACAACTGAAGCACCTGCTACAACAGAAGCAACACCAAGCCAACCAAGTCCAGAACTTGCTAACTTGGAAGCTGAACTCAAAGCAGCTGAAGCAGAACTTGCAAGCCTTCAAGCAGCAGCTAAGAAAGAAGCTGAATTGTCACCAGCTGATAAGAAACAACAACAAGAGAAACTTGAAAACGAAATCAAGAAACTGAAAGAAGCTCAAGCTAAGCTTAAATCAGCAATTGAAAAAGTTTCTAAAGTTTCAAATGACCGTGGTGAATTGGTAGGTAAAGATTTGGAAGCAATTGCCAAAGTTACTTACGATGAAACTACAAACCTTGTGACTGTTGAAATCAGCGACAAGGACGTTCTTGAAGCCTTGAAGGGAAGTAAAGTAAGTCTCGTTCTTTACACTAACTTCAAAGAAGGAACTGACTTCTCTAAATATGCTACTAAAGGTGTACCAAATACTGCTAAAGTAAGCTTCAACAACAAGCCAGGTACTACTAATACTGTTGTAGTGTTCCCACCAACACCACAAACACCAGAAAAACCACAAACACCACCACCAGGAGGAACTGTTCCTCCGGCAGAACCTAAGAAAACATTGCCAAATACAGGTTCTGAAGCATCTTCAATCTTTGGAGTACTTGCAGCCCTAGCTCTAGGCCTTGCTGGACTTCTTGTTTGGGGACGCAAAGTGGAGCGTTAAAAGACGGTAAAGAGGAGAGTAGAAGAATCTACTCTTCTCATTACTGTTTGATGAACAGAGTCAAGGGAAGAATAATGAGTAGAAAAAAGTTATTAAAATTAGGAATTTCAATACTCGCTTTAAATGCTCTTGGAGTTGCGACTTATCATGTAGCTCCTGATCTATATGAAATTAAGACTGTACATGCAGAAGAACCAGGAGAAGATGAAGAAATCCCTGATGCTGCGGAAAGAAGTATCGCTTTTAAGTTCAGGGATAAAATGAACGACCTTGAAGAGGATTTTAATGATCTCAAAAAGAATCCTTCAGATGAAGAAACTCGTGAACTTGTACAAGATGAGTTAGATGATGTTGTAAAATATTATGGTATTGCCAAAAAAGCAATGAAGAGCGAAGTTGGAAAAAAATTCTTTGCACCTCTTGAAGAACGCTATCATACTTTGAAAGCTAAAGTAGAAGCGGCTTTGAATGGCAAAACTGAAGAACCAACAACACCAAAAGTTGAGCATCAAGAAATCACAACTAAGGAACCAGTTCCTTACCCATCTCGCACTGAGTACAATGCAACCCTTCCAGAAGGAACTCGCAATGTTAAGCAGGCAGGTGTTAATGGTGAAAAGACTGTTGTTTGGGATATCACTTTGACAGATGGCAAAGAAACAGCTCGTACCAAGAAGAGCGAAAATGTCACTAAACAGCCAGTTGAAGAAATCATCGAGGTTGGTACTAAGAAAGCCGCAGTAGAAACCAAAGAGAATGTAACTGTTGAAGAAAAAGTTCCATTCAAAGAAGAAACTAAGGTAGATCCAGCACTTGACAAGGGTAAAACTCGTGTTGAGGAAGGTGAAGAAGGTATCGATGAAGTTACATATGAAGTAACTAAAGTTGATGGTAAAGAAACAGCTCGTAAAGAGGTTTCACGTAAAACCAAAAAAGCACCTAAGAACAAAGTAACTTATACTGGTAGCAAAGCTGTTATCACAACTAAGGAAGTAACTCGTACAGAAGAAGTTGCCTTTACATCACGTGAAGTTGAAAATGCAATGTTAGCTGAAGGTGTTCGCCGTGTGAAAACAGCTGGACAAAAGGGTGTACGTACCATTGTTGAAACAGTAACTTACACAGATGGCGTTGAAACAAGTCGTGTCGTGAAATCAGACGATATCACAACAGCACCAGTTGAAGAAGTCATTGAAGTAGGAACTAAGAAAAATCCAGTCATCACAACTAAAGACGAAACTCGAACTGAAGAAGTTGCCTTCCAAACTAAGGAAGTAACCAACCCAGACCTAGCAGAAGGTGTTCGTCAAGTTAAGGTAGCTGGACAAAAAGGTGTTCGTACCATTGTTGAGACAGTGACTTATGCAGATGGCGTTGAAACAGGTCGTGTCGTGAAATCAGACGATATCACAACAGCACCAGTTGATGAAGTCATCGAAGTAGGCGCTAAGAAACTTCCAGTTGTTACAACTAAAGACGAAACTAGAACTGAAGAAGTTGCCTTTACATCACGTGAAGTTGAAAATGCAATGTTAGCTGAAGGTGTTCGTCGTGTGAAAACAGCTGGACAAAAGGGTGTACGTACCATTGTTGAAACAGTAACTTACACAGATGGCGTTGAAACAAGTCGCGTTGTGAAATCAGACGATATCACAACAGCACCAGTTGAAGAAGTCATTGAAGTAGGAACTAAGAAAAATCCAGTCATCACAACTAAAGACGAAACTCGAACTGAAGAAGTTGCCTTCCAAACTAAGGAAGTAACCAACCCAGACCTAGCAGAAGGTGTTCGTCAAGTTAAGGTAGCTGGACAAAAAGGTGTTCGTACCATTGTTGAGACAGTGACTTATGCAGATGGCGTTGAAACAGGTCGTGTCGTGAAATCGGATGATATCACAACAGCACCAGTTGATGAAGTCATTGAAGTAGGAACTAAGAAAGCACCAGTTATCACAACTAAAGACGAAACTAGAACTGAAGAAGTTGCCTTCCAAACTACGGAAGTAGCGAACCCAGACCTAGCTGAAGGTGTTCGTCAAGTTAAGGTAGCTGGACAAAAAGGTGTTCGCACCATTGTTGAAACAGTAACTTACAAAGATGGCGTTGAAACAAGTCGCGTTGTGAAATCAGACGATATCACAACAGCACCAGTTGAAGAAGTCATTGAAGTAGGAACTAAGAAAAATCCAGTCATCACAACTAAAGACGAAACTCGAACTGAAGAAGTTGCCTTCCAAACTAAGGAAGTAACCAACCCAGACCTAGCAGAAGGTGTTCGTCAAGTTAAGGTAGCTGGACAAAAAGGTGTTCGTACCATTGTTGAGACAGTGACTTATGCAGATGGCGTTGAAACAGGTCGTGTCGTGAAATCAGACGATATCACAACAGCACCAGTTGATGAAGTCATTGAAGTAGGAACTAAGAAAGCACCAGTTATCACAACTAAAGACGAAACTAGAACTGAAGAAGTTGCCTTCCAAACTACGGAAGTAGCGAACCCAGACCTAGCTGAAGGTGTTCGTCAAGTTAAGGTAGCTGGACAAAAAGGTGTTCGCACCATTGTTGAAACAGTAACTTACACAGATGGCGTTGAAACAGGTCGTGTAGTGAAATCAGACATGATCACAACAGCACCAGTTGATGAAGTCATTGAAGTAGGCGCTAAGAAACTTCCAGTTGTTACAACTAAGGAAGAGACTAGAACTGAAGAAGTTGCCTTCCAAACTACGGAAGTAGCGAACCCAGACCTAGCAGAAGGTGTTCGTCAAGTTAAAGTAGCTGGACAAAAAGGTGTTCGCACCATTGTTGAAACAGTAACTTACAAAGATGGCGTTGAAACAGGTCGTGTTGTGAAATCTAACGTGATTACGACAGCACCAGTTGATGAAGTCATCGAAGTAGGTGCTAAGAAACTTCCAGTTGTTACAACTAAGGAAGAAACTAGAACTGAAGAAGTTGCCTTCCAAACTAAGGAAGTAACCAACCCAGACCTAGCGGAAGGTGTTCGTCAAGTTAAGGTAGCTGGACAAAAAGGTGTTCGCACCATTGTTGAAACAGTAACTTACACAGATGGCGTTGAAACAGGTCGTGTAGTGAAATCAGACATGATCACAACAGCACCAGTTGATGAAGTCATTGAAGTAGGCGCTAAGAAACTTCCAGTTATCACAACTAAAGACGAAACTAGAACTGAAGAAGTTGCCTTCCAAACTAAGGAAGTAACAAATGCTGAACTTCCTGAAGGAACTCGTGAAGTGAAAGCTGTTGGTAAGAAGGGTGTTCGCACTATCGTTGAGACAGTGACTTACACAGATGGCGTTGAAACAGGTCGTGTCGTGAAATCAAGTGAAATTACGACAGCGCCAGTTGATGAGATCGTTGAAGTAGGAACTAAGAAAGTAGTTGCAGACGACAGTAATAAACCAGTAAATCCAGGAACTAAACCAGTAGATCCAGGAACTAAACCTGAAGGTCCTGCAGCTAAACCTGCTCCAAACCAAGATAAGAATACTCTACCAAACACAGGTTCAGCAGTATCTAGTCTTCTTTCAATCATTGGTCTTGCCTTTGCAAGCCTAGCAGCCTTTGTCCTTCGCAAGAAAGACTAAGTCGCTCTTAGTGAATAAGAAATTGACATCTTAATTTCTTAGCCTAAGCAGAGAGAACGAGAAATCGTTCTCTCTTTTTTCTTGCATTTTATATCGAGGTGTGATATATTTTATATAACGAGGTGCGATATATCGAACTAAATAGGAGGTTTGATTAAATGGAATTAACAGATAAGATTAGGCGTGTCTACCTTCCCATGACTGAAACGGGTTTTTATATTTTGTTCTGTCTGCAAAAGGAGAACCATGGTTATGGTATTACGCAAAAGGTCAAGGAGATGACAGATTCACAGGTTTCCATTAGTCCTGGAACTATGTATGGAACCCTATCGAAGATGGAAAAGGATGGTTTGATTTCCTTTGTCCGAGAAGAGGAGAAACGTAAAATCTATCAGATAACAGACTTGGGCCGAAAAGTTTTAGAGATTGAGTTGAAACGTATTGGACGGCTCTACAGAAATAGTCGGGAGGAACTTTGATGGAAAAGAAAGTTGTTTATAGAATTGCTACCATTGCGGATTATGATAGAGAGGCTCTCTATCTCGGAAAAATGCATGCTCAGGGCTGGAAACTTAAGGAAGTAAATTATTCTAACTTAGTAGTTGCGGTTAAGTATACTTTTGAAAAGTGCCAACCAGAGCAGGTGGTTTATCAGTTGGACTTTTATCCTATGAAAAAGTCAGAGAGAGCTTCCTATTTACAACTATTTAAAGATTGTGGGTGGGAGCATATTACAGACTTTAATGGTTTTTCCTATTTTAGAAAGCTTTATTCTGGAGTTGAGTCGGATGCCGAGTTTGAAATTTATAATGACGCGACCGGGAAGTTAGCAATGGTCAAGAAGATTTTAACAATGCGGATGCTTCCTATTTTGCTTCTCTTTTCAGCGCTACTACCGGTTTTCTCAAAGTTTGTCAGTGGAGGTAGTTCTTTCAGTTGGGGAATGTTTTTGATTGTTATCATAGACTGTACTTTATTGATAGTTTTCACGATTCAGATTTCTTATATTTTTTGGAGATTGTCTCAAAAGTGGAGAGAATTATCTGATAAATAAAACCATTTTGGAGGTTAGACAATGAATAGCAAAGTAGAATTTCGAATGTTTACCATTTTTGATTTGGATAAGGTAGAAGATTATTTGCATGAGATGCATTTGAAAGGTTGGAAATTTAAATCGAATCGTTTTGGCTTTTTCTATTTTGAACCATGCCGACCAGATGATGTGATTTACCGTGTGTGGAATACTAGCTACCTTAGAAAAAATGAGGTAGATTTACAAAGTATTAAGGATAGAGGATGGGAATTTGTGGAAAATTGTTCTTATACTGTTTTTCGAAAAGCAACTTGTGATGTAGATTTAAATGATCAATCTTTCATGGACAATCGTCTTCGGTGGGCTGATGTGAAATCTAGACTTCGTACATCTACAGTTTCTATCTCTGGCGGTCTAGTTGTTTGTATGAGCTTGTTTCGCGAAAGTCTCTCTCAATCTTTCTTCCTTATTTTTGCCCTTTATGCTCTCATGATTACTTATCTAATCTATAGTTTTTATAGACTTAAAAAGAAATATCTTGAGAATGTAAGATGATTTTCTAGGTCCTCAGATTGATTTTTAGCACTCTTGGTAAAAGAGTGCTAATTTTTTGAGTTTTTGTCTTGACATTCTTTTCTAAGGGTGTATAATAGAATCATAAGTTAGCACTTGGATACGTCGAGTGCTAAAAAAGATCTATCAGAGAGGAGTGACGAGATGGTTACGGAGCGTCAGCAGAATATTTTAAATCTGATTATTGACATCTTTACCAAAACGCACGAACCTGTTGGATCTAAGGCCTTGCAAGAGTCTATCAACTCTAGTAGCGCTACCATTCGAAATGATATGGCAGCTTTAGAAAAGCAAGGTTTACTTGAAAAGGCTCATACTTCCAGTGGTCGTATGCCGAGTGTGGCTGGATTTCAATACTATGTCAAACACTCCCTATCCTTTGACCGTTTAGCTGAGAATCAAGTTTATGAGATTGTAAAAGCCTTTGATCAAGAATTCTTCAAGCTTGAGGATATTCTTCAAGAGGCAACGAAAATTTTGTCAGACTTGAGTGGTTGTACGGTTGTAGCGCTGGATGTAGAACCAAGTAGGCAGAAGCTAACAGCTTTTGATATTGTTGTCCTCGGGCAACATACAGCTCTTGCTGTTTTTACGCTTGATGAATCTAGAACAGTTACCAGTCAGTTTTTGATTCCGAGAAATTTCTTGCAGGAGGATTTAAATCGCCTCAAGACCATGATTCAAGAACGTTTCCTGGATCAGACTGTTTTGGATATTCACTACAAGATTCGAACAGAGATACCGCAAATTATCCAACGTTACTTCACAACAACGGATAACGTTATGGATCTTATTGAGCATATCTTCAAAGAAATGTTCAATGAAAATATCGTGGTTTCTGGCAAAGTCAATCTTTTGAATTTCGCTAATTTAGCGGCCTATCAATTTTTTGATCAGCCACAAAGGTAGCTTTGGAAATTCGAGAGAATCTGATTGGCGACCAGATGCAAAGTGTCCGAGTTGCGGATAGTCAAGAGTCCTGTTTATCGGACTTAGCAGTGATTAGCAGTAAGTTCCTGATTCCCTATCGTGGGTTTGGAATTCTGGCGATTATCGGTCCGGTCAATCTGGATTACCAGCAATTGGTCAATCAGCTCAATGTTGTTAATCGAGTTTTGACTATGAAGTTGACGGATTTTTACCGCTATCTCAGTAGCAATCACTATGAAGTGAATTAAGATCGAAATCATTAAAGGAGGCGAAAATGGCCCAAGATATAAAAAATAAAGAAGTAAAAGAAGAGGAAGTTGTTGAACCAGTAGAAGAAACAACTCCCGAGAAGTCGGAATTGGACTTGGCTAATGAACGTGCCGAGGAGTTTGAAAACAAATATCTTCGTGCCCACGCAGAAATGCAAAACATTCAACGTCGTGCCAATGAAGAACGTCAACTCTTGCAACGCTATCGCAGCCAAGATTTAGCAAAAGCGATCTTGCCATCGCTTGATAACCTTGAACGCGCTCTTGCTGTTGAAGGTTTGACAGATGATGTCAAAAAAGGCTTGGAAATGGTCCAAGAAAGTTTGGTACATGCCTTAAAAGAAGAAGGAATTGAAGAAATCGCAGCGGACGGAGAATTCGACCATAACTACCATATGGCTATTCAAACCGTTCCAGCTGATGACGAGCATCCAGTAGACACCATCGCACAAGTCTTCCAAAAAGGCTACAAACTACATGACCGCATCCTACGCCCAGCCATGGTAGTTGTCTACAATTAGGCTAGAGAACTTAAAAACCTTGTCCGAAATGACACTAAACTATGAAAGAAAGATAAGAAGCAAGCCGGAGGCTTGCAAGGAAGATATTTCCCGCCGTGGTGAAAGTTTCAGTAGCGTGTGCTACTGAAACAGGGGATTTTTGAGACAGTAGGCTCAAAAATAAGTGATGAAATCCCGAAGGGAGTTGCTCACGTCCCCACCACTTAAGGGAAATATCAAAAAAAGAAGAAAAAATCAACAAGGAGAAAAACATATGTCTAAAATTATCGGTATTGACTTAGGTACAACAAACTCAGCAGTAGCAGTTCTTGAAGGAACTGAATCAAAAATCATCGCAAACCCAGAAGGTAATCGCACAACTCCATCTGTAGTATCATTCAAAAACGGTGAAATCATCGTTGGTGACGCTGCAAAACGTCAAGCAGTAACAAACCCAGATACAGTTATCTCTATCAAATCTAAGATGGGAACTTCTGAAAAAGTTTCTGCAAACGGTAAAGAATACACTCCACAAGAAATCTCAGCTATGATTCTTCAATACTTGAAAGGTTACGCTGAAGAATACCTTGGTGAAAAAGTAACTAAGGCTGTTATCACAGTTCCAGCTTACTTTAACGATGCTCAACGTCAAGCAACTAAAGACGCTGGTAAAATCGCTGGCCTTGAAGTAGAACGTATCGTCAACGAACCAACTGCAGCAGCTCTTGCTTACGGTTTGGATAAGACTGACAAAGAAGAAAAAATCTTGGTATTCGACCTTGGTGGTGGTACATTCGACGTATCTATCCTTGAATTGGGTGATGGTGTCTTTGATGTATTGGCAACTGCAGGGGATAACAAACTCGGTGGTGACGACTTTGACCAAAAAATCATCGACCACTTGGTAGCAGAATTCAAGAAAGAAAATGGCATCGACTTGTCAACAGACAAGATGGCTCTTCAACGTTTGAAAGACGCAGCTGAAAAAGCGAAGAAAGACCTTTCTGGTGTGACTTCAACACAAATCAGCTTGCCGTTCATCACTGCTGGTGAGGCTGGACCTCTTCACTTGGAAATGACCTTGACTCGTGCTAAATTCGATGATTTGACTCGCGACCTTGTAGAACGTACAAAAGTTCCAGTTCGTCAAGCCCTTTCAGATGCAGGTTTGAGCTTGTCAGAAATCGACGAAGTCATCCTTGTCGGTGGGTCAACTCGTATTCCTGCCGTTGTTGAAGCCGTTAAAGCTGAAACTGGTAAAGAACCAAACAAATCAGTAAACCCTGATGAAGTTGTTGCTATGGGTGCTGCGATCCAAGGTGGTGTCATCACTGGTGATGTGAAAGACGTTGTCCTTCTTGACGTAACACCATTGTCACTTGGTATTGAAACAATGGGTGGAGTCTTCACAAAACTCATCGACCGCAACACTACAATTCCAACTTCTAAATCACAAGTCTTCTCAACTGCAGCAGACAACCAACCAGCTGTTGATATCCACGTTCTTCAAGGGGAACGCCCAATGGCAGCAGATAACAAGACTCTTGGACGTTTCCAATTAACAGATATCCCAGCTGCACCTCGTGGTATCCCACAAATCGAAGTTACATTTGACATCGATAAGAACGGTATCGTATCTGTTAAAGCCAAAGATCTTGGAACTCAAAAAGAACAAACAATTGTTATCCAATCGAACTCAGGTTTGACAGACGAAGAAATCGACCGCATGATGAAAGATGCAGAAGCAAACGCTGAAGCAGATAAGAAACGTAAAGAAGAAGTAGACCTTCGTAACGAAGTAGACCAAGCTATCTTTGCGACTGAAAAGACAATCAAAGAAACTGAAGGCAAAGGCTTCGATGCAGAACGTGATGCTGCACAAGCTGCCCTTGATGATCTTAAGAAAGCTCAAGAAGACAACAACTTGGACGAAATGAAAGCAAAACTTGAAGCATTGAACGAAAAAGCACAAGGACTTGCTGTTAAACTCTACGAACAAGCCGCAGCAGCGCAACAAGCTCAAGCAGGAGCAGAAGGCGCACAAGCAACAGGAAACGCAGGCGATGACGTCGTAGACGGAGAGTTTACGGAGAAGTAAAACAATCCAGTGGATTGTTTTAGCGGAACCTTTTTGAAATAAAGAAAGGTTCCGAGGTTTTAGGATTCCTTTAATCCGAAACTCAATTCAGCCTTACTAGTTCTAAAACAAAGTATAATCGACTTTGTTTTAGAATGTCGTAATGATAAGAAGAAATCCAGAGGTTGCAACCCAGCCTCTGTTTTTCGGTAAAATAGAGGATGTTGCGTATGAAAAAAGTACTTTGCTTGATTTATCCTAATTTTTCTCTTTATGAGATAACTGCTTTAACGAGTACTTTAGCTCTGTCTTTTGATATCACGATTGATTATGTTGCTTCTGAGCATTCGATAGTGGTCTCTGAGGATGGTTTGCCCTGTCAACCGACGAAAACACTAGATCAAATCTGTATAGAAGAGTATTCTTGTGTGATTTTGCCAGGAATGGTCAATATAGGGCCTGCTCTACAGGATGAGAAATTGATTTCGTTTTTGAGGGACCTTGGTGAGCAAGATATCCTAATTGCAGCCATTTCTTCAGCGCCTCTTTTATTAGCGAAAGCAGGTCTGTTGAAGGACACGAAATTTACAGGTGGAATTTGGCAAATTTCTTTGACTATTTTGAATTTCTGCCACGTGAAAATTTCCAACCTAAACTGGTTGTGCAAGATAAACAAATCATTACGGCTATCGGTTTTGCCCATCAAGAGTTTGCAAGAAAAGTGATTCTAAGGTTAGGCTTGGCAGCTAATACAGACAACTATTTTAAAGAAAAGAACGAGTATGCAGAAGAGGATTTGATATTTACTCTATCAGATGAAAAGTTTGATCAAGTGAAGCAAAGTATAGAAAACACCCTCTAAAGTTTTACATGAAAATTATAGAAAGGAACAAAGAGCGTTCGAGAAATTGAACTCGAGCTCTTAAGTTTCTTACTCAATATGAAAGAAAGGAACTGAACCCGACCTAAATTCTCGGAAAAAAGATAAATCTGTCTAGGAGCATCGCTCCTGCGTCAGATTTCCTATTTTTCAGTCGAATTTTTCGGTCTTGGTATCTTAAATGAACAATACTGAATTTTATGACCGTTTGGGCGTTTCAAAGAATGCATCTCAAGATGAGATCAAGAAAGCCTATCGGAAATTATCTAAAAAATATCACCCAGATATCAATAAAGAGCCTGGTGCTGAGGAAAAGTACAAGGAAGTTCAAGAAGCCTATGAGACTTTGAGCGATGAACAGAAACGGGCTGCCTATGACCAATACGGTGCGGCTGGAGCCAACGGTGGCTTTGGTGGTGCAGGCGGTTTCGGAGGCTTCGATGGTGCAGGCGGTTTTGGTGGATTTGAAGATATCTTCTCAAGTTTTTTCGGCGGAGGCGGTTCTTCTCGCAATCCAAACGCTCCTCGTCAAGGTGATGACCTCCAGTATCGCGTCAATTTGACTTTTGAAGAAGCCATCTTTGGTACTGAAAAAGAAGTCAAATACAATCGTGAATCAAGCTGTCGTACATGTAACGGATCAGGTGCTAAGCCTGGAACAAGTCCAGTTACTTGTGGACGCTGTCACGGTTCTGGTGTTATCAACGTCGATACTCAAACACCGCTTGGTATGATGCGTCGCCAAGTAACCTGTGATGTCTGTCATGGTCGCGGAAAAGAAATCAAAGATCCATGTACAACTTGTCATGGAACAGGTCATGAAAAACAAGCCCACAGTGTCCATGTGAAATTCCAGCAGGTGTCGAAACTGGTCAACAAATTCGTCTAGCTGGTCAAGGGGAGGCAGGCTTTAACGGTGGTCCTTATGGAGACTTGTATGTAGTAGTTTCTGTAGAAGCAAGCGATAAATTTGAGCGTGAAGGAACAACTATTTTCTACAAGTTAAACCTCAATATCGTCCAAGCAACTCTTGGTGATACTGTCGATATCCCAACCGTTCACGGTGATGTTGAATTGGTGATTCCAGAGGGAACTCAAACCGGTAAACGATTCCGTCTACGTGGTAAGGGAGCTCCTAGTCTTCGTGGCGGTGCTGTTGGTGACCAATACGTCACTGTTAATGTCGTGACTCCAACAGGATTGAACGATCGACAAAAAGCAGCCTTGAAAGAATTCGCAGCTGCAGGTGATTTGAAAGTCAATCCAAAGAAAAAAGGCTTCTTTGACCATATAAAAGATGCCTTTGAAGGAGAATAAAGCAAAAAGAGCCGATTGGCTCTTTTTGTGTTGTCTTGAAAAATTTAGCTTTAGAAAACCATTTTCCAGTTAGCCTACTATTTATACTTTTGAGTGAGCAAGCCAGCTGCATCCATCTCCTGGATGAGTTGGTTGAGTTCCGCTTCTTTGCCAGGTTTCACAGTTACGGTATCAATGTGCTTAATCGCCGAATTATCCTGGATATCTACCAAGGTCAACGCCTTTTCGTAGAATGCGATTCCCTTTTTCATGCTTTCCGGATCATTCAAAGTTAGAATTGTGTAAGAAGAATGTGATTTCTTTCCGTTATCTCGGAAATGCTTCTCGCCTTCCTCCTCTAAAAATTGTATTAAACCATGATTGAACAAGTTATCCCCTACTTTATAATAAGGAATATCTCCTGTCTGTAGGACATAGACTTTGAGTCGGTTTTTAGTGAGGTTTGGACTTTCTTTAAGGACTGGGTGGCTATTGATGACCTCATCTGAGAAAGTCACATAAAAATCCAAGCCTCCTCCCTCATATTGATAACTTCCATTTGATTCTACTTTCTCAGGAGGCAGGTCAAGGGAGATGAAGATTTGTTTTAAGGCTTCATTTCCTTCTCGGATGTCACTCGGTGAGGCCTTGAAAAGATTGGACAGTAGTAGAAATGCTAGGGCGACAAAAAGACAGAAGCAACCGGAAATAATCAAGATGACTTTTAAAAACTGTTTCATTTTCATTCCCTCCCTTTTCTGTTCGAATCTAGTAACCCAAAATGGATGTGAGGAAAGTTGGATGCTTTCTTTTTTTAGTTTTCTTCAGTTTCTCGTAGTTCTTTTATCACAGCAAGTCTTGTTTGGAGGTCTTTTTCTAAGACTTTAAATTTGTAAGTGAGGTCTTCTTGATACTCCTTGATGACTTCTTTTTGTTGATTGATAATTTGTAAGCTATTTTGGATAACATCTAAATCACCTTTGATTGCTTCAACGCGATCAGTTGTATCTATAACTTCTTCAGTGATAACTTCACGATTTTTAACGAGGAGGTATGATCCGACTGCTGATCCAGCAAAAAGTAGTAAATTTGATAGTTTCATAGGAACTCCTTAAGCGTTTTTGATCGTTTCAGCGACTTGGGCAAGTTTGTCAAAGTCAGGTTCATGGGCAACAAAGTCAATTTTTAGGTCATCCTCGGCACCATAGCGAGGAACGAGGTGGACATGGGTATGGAAAACGGTTTGTCCAGCTACCTCTTCGCAGTTGGCAATGATATTCATACCCTTGGCTTTAGTAGCAGTCATGACTTTTTGTGCTACCAATGGAATCTCAGCAAAAAGTTGACTAGCACTCGCAGCATCCATTTCTAAAAGGTTGCGATAGTGTTCTTTAGGTACGACCAAGGTATGACCAGGTGTTACTTGAGAAATATCAAGAAAGGCAAGGACTTGCTCATCCTCATAAACCTTGGCTGCAGGGATTTCTCCTGTGATAATCTTACAAAAAATACAATCTGACATAAAAACCACCTCTAGTGTATTGAATTTTGATATAATATAGCTACATTATACCAGATTCGGAGAAAATATGTTAGAAATTAAAAACCTGACAGGAGGCTATGTTCATGTCCCTGTCTTGAAAGATGTGTCCTTTGCAGTTGAGAGTGGACAGTTGGTAGGTTTGATAGGTTTGAATGGTGCAGGGAAATCTACGACTATCAATGAGATTATTGGTCTTTTGACGCCATATAGTGGGGAAATTAAGATTGACGGATTGACTCTAGGAGAGGATGCTACGAGCTATCGCAAGAAAATTGGTTATATCCCTGAAACTCCTAGCTTGTATGAAGAATTGACTCTCAGAGAGCATATTGAGACAGTTGCTATGGCCTATGGTATCGAGCAAAATCTAGCTTTTGAACGTGTAGAGCCGCTTTTAAAAATGTTCCGTTTGGATCAAAAATTGGATTGGTTTCCAGTTCATTTTTCCAAAGGGATGAAGCAAAAGGTTATGATTATCTGTGCCTTTGTCGTGGATCCTAGTCTCTTTATCGTAGACGAACCTTTCCTTGGTCTTGATCCTTTGGCGATTTCAGATTTGATTCAACTTCTAGAAGCGGAAAAGAAAAAAGGGAAGTCTATCCTTATGAGTACCCACGTTCTTGATTCTGCTGAAAAGATGTGTGACTCTTTTGTCATTCTTCACAAAGGTCAAGTAAGAGCCAAAGGAAATCTCCAACAACTCCGAGAAGCCTTTGATATGCCAGAAGCAAGCCTCAATGATATCTATTTGGCTCTGACTAAAGAGGAGGAGTTATGAAGGACTTGTTTTTAAAACGAAAGCAGGAATTTCGCAAGGAATGCTTGGGCTATCTCCGTTATGTGCTCAATGACCATTTTGTCTTATTTTTGTTGGTGTTGTTAGGATTTTTGGCCTACCAGTACAACCAGTTGCTCCAACACTTTCCTGAGAATCATTTCCCAATCCTAATTTTGATTGGGATGATATCTATTTTACTTTTGCTTTGGGGTGGTATTGCGACCTATCTTGAAGCGCCTGACAAACTATTTCTTTTAGTTGCTGAAGAAGAAGTGAGAGGACACATCCAGAAGCAAAGTCTGATTTCTTTCATCTTTTGGGTCAGTGTACAGACTCTCTTTTTGCTCCTGTTTGCGCCTTTATTCTTAGCCATGGGCCTTGGTTTGCCGATTTTTGGAGTCTATCTCCTTGTCTTGGGGATAGTAAAATATGTGATTTTTCGCCAAAAGTCTAGCAATTTTTTTCTTGGAAATGGACTTAACTGGGATTATGTTATTGCACAAGAAAGTAAACGGAAGCAGTTCTTGCTTCGATTCTTTGCCCTTTTTACACAGGTCAAGGGGATTTCAAATAGTGTTAAACGCCGAGCTTATCTGGACTTTATCCTCAAGGGAGTTCAGAAAGTACCAGGAAAAATCTGGCAGAATCTTTATCTCCGCTCCTATCTGAGAAATGGAGATTTATTCGCTCTTAGTCTGCGACTCATAATCCTATCTTTGACCGCTCTCATCTTCATTAAGCAATCTTGGATTGCAGTCGCAATTGTAATTTTATTCAATTATCTTTTGTTATTCCAACTTCTAGCCCTCTATCATGCCTTTGACTATCAATATTTGACGCAATTATTCCCAGTAGGTAAGGGGCAAAAAGAGAAAGGCTTGAAGGAAATTTTGAGAGCGATTGGGGTCTTTGTATTAATCTTGGAAAGTCTCATAGGATTGTTTGTTTTTAAGGACAAAATTCTTGTTCTAGCACTTGTGGGAGCTAGTCTTGTCTTGCAATTTCTTTATTTGCCGTATCAACTGAGAAGATTGGTTGACGAATAGCATAAAAATTAGTAGAATAATAAGGAAGCTTTATTCGGAGGAAAGAAATGGACTTGGGTGATATTGAGCTAACGCTAACCCCGATATCTGGGAAGAGCGGAAAAGCTTATATGGGAAGTTATCCTGATGGAAAACGTGTTTTTATAAAAATGAATACTTCTCCAATCCTGCCTGGTTTAGCTAGAGAGCAAATTGCACCACAATTGCTCTGGAGCCGTCGTTTACCAGACGGCCGTGATATGTCCGCTCAGGAATGGTTGACAGGAAAAATTTTGACGCCAAGTGATATGAACCGTAAACAAATTATCGATATTTGACACGTTTACACTGTTCACGTCCCTTAATGACCCAATTGACACGATTGGGATATGCAATGGAAACACCTTCGGATTTACTTCAGTCATGGGTAAACAAGGCTCCGGATGCTTTAAAAAACAACCAGTATCTACGTATGGTTTTAGGTGATTTGCGTGAGAATCTTCCTGGCTTTAGGGAAGACTATGCAACCATAGTCCATGGGGATGTTCGTCATAGCAACTGGTTTGAGACAGAGAGTGGCTTGATTTATTTAGTAGATTGGGATTCTGTTCGCTTGACTGATCGTATGTTTGATGTGGCCTATCTGCTCTGTCACTATATTCCAGAGTATCAGTGGCAAGAATGGCTAGCTAATTATGGCTATAAGTATAATCAAACTGTCTTGAATAAGTTATATTGGTATGCTCAACTGTCATTTTTGAGCCTCATTACTAAATACTATGAAAATCAAGATTTGGATAATGTGAATCGGGAAATCTATGCTTTGCGTAGCTTCCGAGATAAGTATGGAAAGAAAAAATGAGAGTTAGAAATCGTAAAGGGGCAACAGAACTGTTAGAGGCTAATCCGCAGTATGTTGTCTTAAATCCCGCAGAAGCTAAAGGTAAGTGGCGAGATTTGTTTGGCAATGACAATCCAATCCATGTAGAGGTTGGTAGCGGTAAAGGTGCTTTCGTAACAGGAATGGCCAAACAAAATCCTGGCATCAACTATATCGGGATTGATATTCAGAAATCTGTATTAAGCTATGCTTTAGACAAGGTCTTAGAAGTTGGAGTTCCCAACATCAAACTTCTATGGGTTGATGGTTCAGAATTGACAAATTATTTTGAAGATGGTGAAATTGATCGCTTGTATTTGAATTTCTCAGATCCATGGCCTAAAAAACGCCATGAGAAGCGTCGTTTGACTTATAAGAGCTTCTTGGATACTTTCAAACGAATCTTACCTGAACATGGTGAAATTCATTTCAAGACAGATAATCGTGGCTTGTTTGAATATAGCTTAGTGAGCTTTTCACAATATGGCATGAAACTCAATGGCGTTTGGTTAGATTTACATGCCAGCGACTTTGAAGGAAATGTCATGACTGAGTATGAGCAAAAGTTTTCAAGTAAGGGTCAAGTCATTTATAGAGTTGAAGCTCAGTTTTAATGTGAAGACTTGTTAGTGAAAAACTGTCGTTCACTCAAATGGAATGTAAACATGTAACTCAAGGATTTAGTTCTGTCTTCGACAGGACTAAATCCTTGAGTTTTTAATAGATTTGGGATTTTGATAAGTGTGTACTTGTGCCTTGATAAGTGGTATAATGAAGGGGTTATGAGAAGAAGCATAAAACCTGTTGTAGTCTATCTTTTCTTTCTCCTTGTGATAGGTGGTTTGATTTTTTCGGATCATCAACATCATCGACAGGCAGATGTGCAAGTAGAAAAAGCTGAGAAAACTACTCAAACCAGTGAAACAGATAAGGAAAAGGTTGTTGAAGATAGATTAGCCACAATGACCTTGGAGGAGAAAGTCGGGCAATTATTCTGGGCTAGAGTTCCTGCCGATCATCAAATAGAAGATCTCAAATCCTATCATTTGTCTGGTTATATCTTATTTGGACGAGATTTTGAAGGACAAACCTTAGGGGATATGAAAGTTTTGACAAGTCGCTATCAAGCTGCTTCAAAGACACCTTTATTGATTGGTTCCGATGAAGAAGGAGGAACAGTAACTCGTATCAGTTCGATTTTGGATACTCCTTTCCAATCTCCTATGACCCTTTATCATCAAGGAGGGATGGAGGCTGTTCTTTCTGATACTAGGAAAAAGGCAGAGGTGCTGAAATCTGTTGGTATCAATGCTGGACTCTTTCCTGTTGCGGATCTTGCAGGTGATTCATCAGCCTTTATTTACGATCGGACCATCGGACAAGATGCCCAAACAACTGCAAGTTATGTTAAGCAAGTTGTAGAAGAACTTCAAAAGAATAAGGTCGGTTCAACCTTGAAGCATTTCCCAGGATATGGTGATAATGGAGACAGTCATACCGACAATATCCGAGACAACCGCTCTTTGGATGATTTAAGACAAGCAGATTTTCTACCCTTTCAAGCTGGCATAGATGCAGGTGCGGATAGTATTTTAGTTTCTCACAACATCCTGACTAAAATTGATACAGTGCCGTCATCTATCTCGCCAAAAATCAACGAAATTCTTCGCAAGGAGCTGAATTTTAAAGGGGTCATAATGACGGATGATTTAGATATGGCAGGATTAGCCGATTTTGTCAGTCAGGATGAAGCTGCTCTCCAGGTAATATTAGCTGGAAATGATTTAATCCTAGGTTCTTCCTACCAAACTCAGATTCCTTATCTATTAAAGAAAATTTCTTCTGGGGACTTGACAGAAGAGCGTATTGATGAGTCTGTACGACGTATTTTAGCATGGAAATATGACTTGGGATTATTCGATAGGTCTCAGTAAAAGGAAACGTCATTTATAAAATCATGCAGAAACCTTTGAAGGAAAGCCTTCTATTGGTTGTGAAAAGGTCAAATCCTTGCAGGTTGGATTGATTTGTGTTATACTATTAGTAAGAATAAGAGTTGGTGAGGCGGAGATGTATCTTCGCCTCTTGCTTATGAGGAGGTGGACGCAATCGCTACTATTGTAGAATTAGTTAGAGAAGTCGTAGAACCTGTCATTCAAGCTCCTTTCGAACTCGTGGATATCGAGTACGGAAAGATTGGCAGTGACATGATTCTTAGTATTTTTGTAGACAAGCCTGAAGGAATCACCTTGAATGATACGGCAGACTTGACTGAAATTATCAGTCCTGTCCTAGATACTATCAAGCCGGATCCCTTCCCAGAACAATATTTCCTAGAAATTACAAGTCCAGGATTGGAGCGTCCTTTGAAAACCAAGGAAGCAGTCGCTGGAGCGGTTGGGAAATACATCCATGTCGGGCTCTATCAAGCCATCGATAAGCAAAAGGTTTTTGAAGGAACCTTGTTGTCCTTTGAAGAGGATGAGTTGACTATGGAATATATGGATAAAACTCGCAAGAAAACAGTCCAAATTCCATATAACTTGGTATCAAAAGCACGTTTAGCAGTAAAATTATAAAAAGAAAGGATAGCTTTTGAGAATTCAAAAGTAAAAAGAACATGAGTAAAGAAATGCTAGAGGCCTTCCGAATTTTGGAAGAAGACAAGGGAATCAAGAAAGAAGATATCATCGACGCAGTAGTAGAATCACTTCGTTCTGCTTACCGTAGACGCTATGGTCAATCTGATAGTGTAGCTATTGACTTTAACGAGAAGACAGGGGACTTTACTGTCTATACTGTCCGTGAAGTTGTTGATGAAGTATTTGATAGCCGTTTGGAAATCAGTTTAAAAGATGCCCTTGCCATTAATTCAGCCTATGAGCTTGGTGACAAAATCAAATTTGAAGAAGCACCAGGAGAGTTTGGTCGGGTAGCAGCCCAATCTGCTAAACAAACAATCATGGAAAAAATGCGTAAGCAAACACGTGCCATTACCTACAATACTTACAAAGAGCATGAGCAAGAAATCATGTCAGGTACAGTTGAACGTTTTGATAACCGCTTTATCTATGTCAACCTTGGCAGCATTGAAGCCCAATTGTCAAAACAAGACCAAATTCCTGGAGAAGTTTTTGCTTCTCATGACCGTATTGAAGTCTATGTCTACAAAGTGGAAGACAATCCTCGTGGAGTTAACGTTTTTGTAAGTCGTAGCCACCCAGAGATGATCAAACGATTGATGGAACAAGAGATTCCAGAAGTCTATGATGGAACTGTTGAAATCATGAGCGTAGCCCGTGAAGCAGGTGACCGTACGAAGGTTGCTGTTCGTAGCCACAATCCTAACGTGGATGCTATCGGAACAATCGTTGGACGTGGTGGTGCAAACATCAAGAAAATCACTAGCAAATTCCACCCAGCTCGCTACGATGCTAAGAGTGACCGCATGATTCCTGTAGAAGAAAACATCGACGTTATCGAATGGGTAGCAGATCCAGCTGAATTTATCTACAATGCCATTGCTCCTGCCGAAGTTGACCAAGTTATCTTTGATGAAAATGATAGCAAGCGTGCCTTGGTCGTCGTGCCAGATAACAAACTATCTCTTGCAATCGGTCGTCGTGGACAAAATGTTCGCTTAGCAGCACATTTGACTGGTTACCGTATCGATATCAAGTCTGCAAGTGAATTTGAAGCTATGGAAGAAGCAGGTCAAGTGGATTACGCTGAAACAGACGAATTGACTGAAGAATAAGATCTGCAAGAGGAGGGAAAGATGAAAACAAGAAAAATCCCTTTGCGCAAGTCTGTTGTTTCCAACGATGTGATTGACAAGCGAGATTTACTTCGTATTGTCAAGAATAAAGAAGGTGAGGTCTTTATCGACCCGACAGGCAAGGCTAATGGCCGGGGCGCTTATATCAAGCTAGACAATGCAGAAGCCCTAGAGGCTAAAAAGAAAAAAGTCTTTAACCGTAGCTTTAATATGGAAGTTGAAGAAAGCTTTTATGACGAGTTGATCGCCTATGTTGATCACAAAGTAAAAAGAAGAGAGTTAGGACTTGAATAAGCAAAAAGTAAGTAATCTCTTGGGATTGGCTCAGCGAGCAGGGAAAATCATTTCGGGTGAAGAAATGGTTGTCAAAGCCATTCAAGACCGGAAAGTTAAATTGGTTTTTCTAGCCCATGATACTAGCCCAAATCTAACCAAGAAGATTCAGGATAAAAGCCACTATTATCAAGTAGAAGTTATTACCGTGTTTTCAACACTGGAATTAAGCATAGCAGTCGGAAAATCGAGAAAGGTACTGGCTGTAACAGATGCTGGATTTACAAAGAAAATGAGGTCTCTTATGGAATAGAAGAGGAGGACATGATTTGTCTAAGAAAAGATTGTACGAAATCGCAAAAGAACTTGGAAAAGAAAGTAAGGAAGTTGTAGCGCGTGCAAAAGAGTTGGGCTTGGAAGTAAAGAGCCACTCGTCAAGCGTTGAAGCAGATGCTGCTGAAAAAATTATAGCTAGCTTTAAGCCTGCTACTCCTAAGGCAGAGGCAAAACCTGCAGCGGCAAAAGCAAGTGTAGAAAAGAAAGTTGAAAAGCCTGCATCAGCTAAACCAGTTGTTGCTAAGGAAGAAAGCAAACCAGCTACACCTGCAGTTTCTAAGGAAGAAAAAGTTGTAGCTGCAAGACCGCAGAGTCGAAACTTTAAGGCGGAACGTGAAGCGCGTGCCAAAGAGCAAGCGGAACGACGCAAGCAAAACAAGGGTAACAACCGCGATCAACAACAAAACGGTAACCGTCAAAAGAACGATAACCGTAATGGTGGGAAACCTGGTCAAGGGAACCGTGACAATCGTCGTTTTAACGACCAAGGGAAGAAACCACAAGGCCAAGGAAATCGTGGCAATGATTATCGCCAACAAGCTGATAATCGTCCCAACCAAGCTGGTCCTCGTATTGACTTTAAAGCCCGAGCAGCAGCTCTGAAGGCTGAGCAAAATGCAGAATACGCACGCTCAAGCGAGGAACGCTTCAAACAGTCTCAAGTTGCCAAAGAAGCCTTGGCTCAAGCTAATAAACGCAAGGAGCCAGAAGAAATCTTTGAGGAAGCTGCTAAACTAGCTGAACAAACTCAGCCTGTAGTTGAAGTAGCTCCTGTAGCCAAAGAGGCTGTAGTGGATACACGTCGTAAAAAGCAAGCTCGACCAGACAAAGATCGTGATGATTACGATCATGAGGAAGATGGTCCTAGAAAACAACAAAAGAATCGAAGTAGTCAGAATCAAGTGAGAAATCAAAGAAATAGTAACTGGAATAACAATAAGAAAAATAAAAAAGGCAATAAACAAAATAACCGTAATCAGGCTCCAAAACCTATTACAGAGCGTAAATTCCATGAATTGCCAACAGAATTTGAATATACAGATGGTATGACTGTTGCGGAAATCGCAAAACGTATCAAACGTGAACCAGCTGAGATTGTTAAGAAACTATTTATGATGGGCGTTATGGCCACTCAAAACCAATCTTTGGATGGAGAAACAATCGAACTCCTCATGGTTGATTATGGAATTGAAGCTAAACAAAAGGTAGAAGTGGACAATGCGGATATCGAACGTTTCTTCGTAGAAGATGGATATCTAAATGAAGACAAGTTGGTTGAACGTCCACCAGTTGTAACTATCATGGGACACGTTGACCATGGTAAAACAACCCTTTTGGATACCCTACGTAATTCTCGTGTCGCTACAGGAGAAGCAGGTGGTATCACTCAGCATATTGGTGCCTACCAGATTGAGGAAAATGGTAAGAAGATTACCTTCCTTGATACACCTGGACACGCGGCCTTTACTTCTATGCGTGCACGTGGTGCCTCTGTTACCGATATTACGATCTTGGTCGTAGCGGCAGATGACGGGGTTATGCCTCAAACTATCGAAGCCATCAACCACTCAAAAGCAGCTAATGTTCCAATCATTGTTGCTATTAACAAGATTGATAAACCAGGTGCAAACCCAGAACGCGTTATCGGCGAATTGGCGGAACACGGTGTTATGTCAACAGCTTGGGGTGGAGATTCTGAGTTTGTAGAAATCTCAGCCAAGTTCAACCAAAATATCGATGAACTCTTGGAAACTGTTCTTCTTGTAGCTGAAATTCAAGAACTCAAGGCAGACCCAACAGTTCGTGCTATCGGTACGGTTATCGAAGCTCGTTTGGATAAAGGAAAAGGTGCGGTCGCAACCCTTCTTGTGCAACAAGGTACTCTGAATGTGCAAGACCCTATCGTTGTCGGAAATACCTTCGGTCGTGTCCGTGCCATGACTAATGACCTTGGCCGTCGTGTCAAGGTTGCTGGACCATCAACACCAGTTTCTATCACAGGTTTGAACGAAGCGCCAATGGCGGGTGACCACTTTGCTGTTTACGAAGATGAAAAATCTGCGCGTGCAGCAGGTGAAGAACGTGCCAAACGTGCTCTCATGAAACAACGTCAAGCAACGCAACGTGTCAGCCTTGAAAACCTCTTTGATACACTTAAAGCTGGTGAACTCAAGTCAGTCAACGTTATCATAAAGGCCGACGTACAAGGTTCAGTTGAAGCCCTTTCTGCCTCACTTCAAAAAATTGATGTGGAAGGTGTAAAAGTTACCATCGTCCACTCAGCAGTTGGTGCTATCAACGAATCTGACGTAACCCTTGCTGAAGCTTCAAATGCCTTTATCGTTGGTTTCAACGTACGTCCTACACCACAAGCTCGCCAACAAGCAGAAGCCGACGATGTAGAAATCCGTCTCCACAGCATTATCTACAAGGTTATCGAAGAGATGGAAGAAGCCATGAAAGGTATGCTTGATCCAGAATTTGAAGAAAAAGTTATCGGTGAAGCGATTATCCGTGAAACCTTCAAAGTGTCTAAAGTCGGAACAATCGGTGGATTTATGGTTACTAGCGGTAAAGTTACCCGTGACTCTAAAGTCCGTGTTATTCGTGACGGTGTCGTTATTTACGATGGTGAACTTGCAAGCTTGAAACACTATAAAGATGACGTCAAAGAAGTTACAAACGGCCGTGAAGGTGGTCTCATGATTGATGGCTACAATGATATCAAGATGGATGATGTGATTGAGGCCTATATCATGGAAGAAATCAAACGCTAAGATTTTTGCTCCTTTCTTAAGTGGTGAGGGACGCAAGCAAACCCAAGGTTTCATTGCTTATTTGAGCCTAGAGTCTCAAAAATCCCCAATGATTGAACTGAATTATCAGCTCAATCACTTTCACCACGGCGAAAGAAGCAGATGATTTCAAATTGAGCTTCGTTTCAATTTGAATTGGAAATCAATAAGTTTAAAAATAGCTAGGTCTGCTGGCCTAGCTTTTGATTCAATAGAGAGGAAGGAATAGCATGGGAAATCATTTCCGTACGGATCGTGTAGGCATGGAAATCAAGCGTGAAGTCAATGAGATTTTACAAAAGAAAGTCCGTGATCCTCGTGTCCAAGGAGTGACCATCACAGATGTTCAGATGCTAGGTGACTTGTCTGTAGCTAAGGTTTACTACACCATTTTGAGTAATCTTGCTTCAGATAATCAAAAGGCCCAAATTGGCCTTGAAAAAGCAACCGGAACTATCAAACGTGAGCTTGGTCACAATTTGAAATTGTATAAAATTCCAGACTTGACCTTCGTCAAAGACGAATCCATCGAGTATGGAAACAAGATTGACGAAATGTTACGCAATCTGGATAAGAAATAAGAAAGAGGGGCAACCCTCTTTTTTGTTACTTTAAACATGATGATAGATTAATTAGTTGCCCTTCTTAAAAGTCGGTTAAAAAAATGTATAAATCTCTAATAGTATGATATGATAAAGCTTAACTTGAATATAAAATGGAGATATAGATGGCTAAACAAGATATAGCTATAAAAGTTTTACAACAGGTTGTAAAGCTTCCTGTCGTAAAAGTAAATAGAGAAAAATTTTTAGTGGAGAAGTTCTCTAAAGAATTAGATAAGAAGGATATTGCCAAATTGTTAGAACAAGGTCCTCCTTCATTATTACCCCAGGAAACCTTAGATAGGGTAGCCAGGTCCTGCATAAAGGATAATGTTTTACGAGCAAGTGGAACATCTGTTCTAGCAGGTCTACCTGGAGGTATTCTAATGGCGCTTACTATTCCAACGGATGTAGCTCAGTTTTATGCTTTTTCCTTGAAATTAGCCCAAGAATTGGGATATATTTATGGATTTAATGATCTTTGGGCATCAAGAAATGACTTAAGTGAAGAAGCTAAAAACACACTATTACTTTATCTAGGGGTCATGCTTGGGGTAAACGGAGCGGGTGCCTTGCTTCGTTCTGGTGGCGTTACAGTTGCTAAACATGTAATGACCACAGTACCTCAGAAAGCCGTAGCCAAGGCTGGTTGGTACCCTATTTTAAAAAAGGTTATGAAAATTTTTGGGGTTACTCTTACAAGGAGAGGCTTGGCAAAGGGAATGGGAAAAGCGATTCCTATTCTAGGTGGGGTTATTTCAGGGGGATTAACCTATGCGACTATGAAACCCATGGGCGAAAGATTGCAAAAAGAATTATCCAAATTAGTGAACTATTCTGAAGTGCAATATCAAAATGATATGGCAATTATTCGAAAAGAGGCTGAGATAATCGAAGCTGACTGATATGAAGAAACTAGCAAGTCTTGTGTTGCTAGTTTTTTTAATCCCATTCCTTATGGTATAATAAAGCAGTTAAATGATTAGAAATAGACTCATGGAGGTTCTCATGGACAATATAATCGATGTATCAATTCCAGTTGCGGAAGTGGTAGACAAGCATCCAGAAGTTTTAGATATTTTGGTTGAGCTTGGTTTTAAACCTCTTGCAAATCCCTTGATGCGTAATACGGTTGGGCGAAAAGTGTCGCTCAAACAAGGCTCCAAGCTCGAGGGAACTCCTATGGATGAGATTGTGCGTACGCTTGAAGCAAATGGTTATGAAGTGATTGGGTTAGACTAATGACAGATGAACGTATTCATATCCTGCGGGATATTTTATTAGAATTGCATAATGGAGCCTCTCCAGAGTCCGTTCAGGAACGCTTTGATGCGACCTTTACGGGTGTATCTGCTATTGAGATTTCACTTATGGAGCACGAGTTGATGAACTCTGACTCAGGCGTTACCTTTGAAGATGTCATGGAGCTTTGTGATGTGCATGCCAATCTCTTTAAGAATGCTGTTAAGGGCGTAGAAGTTGAGGATACCGACCATCCTGGTCACCCTGTGCGTGTCTTTAAGGATGAAAATCTAGCCCTCCGTGCTGCTTTGATTCGGGTTCGTAGATTGCTCTCGACTTATGAATCTGTGGACGATGAGGAGATGCTGGTAGAGATGCGTAAGGGTTTGGTGCGTCAGATGGGGCTTGTTGGTCAATTTGATATTCACTACCAGCGCAAGGAAGAGCTCTTCTTTCCTATTATGGAACGTTATGGCCATGATTCACCTCCCAAAGTTATGTGGGGAGTGGATGATCAGATTAGGGATCTCTTTCAAACAGCCTTAGTGGCAACTAAGTCGCTCCCAGAAGTGCCAATTTCCGCTGTAAAGGAAGCTTTTGAAGCTTTTGCGACAGAGTTTGAAAGTATGATTTTTAAGGAAGAATCAATCCTACTCATGATTCTGCTTGAATCCTTTACCCAGGATGACTGGATTCAGATTGCTGAGGAAAGTGATGCCTATGGCTATGCTATTATCCGTCCGTCTGAGAAATGGGTTCCTGAACGTCAAAGTTTTGCTGAGGAGAAAAGTGTAGAAGAACCAACTCAGCCAGAAACTGTAGATGGACAAGTTCAGCAAGTGCTCGATACGCCAGAAGGTCAGTTTACTATCACCTTTACACCAAAGGAAAAGGAAACGGTGCTAGATCGCAATAGCCAGCAGGCTTTGGCAATGGTTATCTATCAGTTGAGCAGGCAAATCTTATCCTTAATCATTTGCCGATGGAGATTACCTTTGTTAATAAGGATGATATCTTCCAGTATTATAATGACAATACGCCAGCAGATGAAATGATTTTCAAACGAACACCGTCTCAAGTTGGACGCAATGTCGAACTATGCCATCCACCAAAATATTTGGAGAAGGTCAAAGCGATTATGCAAGGTCTTCGTGAAGGGAAAAAAGACAAGTACGAGATGTGGTTCAAGTCAGAATCACGTGGAAAGTTTGTCCATGTCACTTATGCAGCTGTCCACGATCAAGCAGGAGAGTTTCAAGGAGTCTTGGAATATGTTCAGGACATCCAACCCTACCGTGAGATTGATACAGACTTTTTCCGTGGATTAGAATAAGGAGAAAAAATGAGTTACGAGCAAGAATTTATGAAGGAATTTGAAGCCTGGGTTAATACCCAGATTATGATCAACGATATGGCTCTTAAGGAAAGTCAAAAGGTCTATGAAGAAGATCAAGATGAGCGCGCTAAAGATGCCATGATTCGCTACGAGAGTCGCTTGGATGCCTACCAGTTCTTACTAGGTAAATTTGAAAACTTCAAGGCAGGCAAGGGATTCCATGATTTACCAGAAGGTTTGTTTGGCGAGAGAAATTATTAATGTTTAGACATTAGAAAGGGGAGTGGGACAAAAGTCCTAGCCTCTCAATTATCTTTGGATTGTCGAGCAAGACGCAGTGGTTGAGTGAGCTCTACTACGCTGATTTCATCAGCTTTTACAGCCCTACTCAACTGTGCGGAGGTGGGACGACGAAATCGAATTCTAACGAATTACCGATTTCTGTCCCACTCTCTTTTTCATTGTTCCTTGAGCCTTTTTGTGTTACAATGTTAGCATGAAAACGAAAAATATTATTAAAACAGGTTTAGTCGTGGCAGGGCTTGGAGCACTTGCCTTTGGTGCTAAGAAAGTAGCTGATGATCACAAACTCATGAAGACACAGGAAGAGTTAACTGCTATTGTGCGTGACTATTTCTCAGAAATGGGTGAGATTGGGACTCTCTATGTCCAAGTGTACGAAAGTAGCCTAGAACGTCTTGTTGGTGGTGTCATTTTTGAAGATGGTCGTCACTATACCTTTGTCTATGAAGATGAAGATCTCATCTACGAGGAGGAAGTCTTATGATTTCTCCTAAAAATATAGAAGAATTAGCAAATCTAGTAGAGCAGGATGGCAAGAAGGTCTTCCTTTTTGTTGCGGATTGGTGTGGCGATTGCCGTTATATCTATCCTGCCTTGCCAGAGATTGAAGAGGCAAATCCAGAGTTCACTTTTATACAGGTAGACCGAGATGAGTACATGGAACTTGCTAAACTTTGGGATGTATACGGGATTCCAAGTCTTGTTGTTTTAGAAAAGGACAAGGAGATTGGACGTTTTGTCAATCGTGACCGTAAAACCAAGGGGCAAATTAATGACTTTTTAGCAAGTTTGAAATAGGAGAAAAGAATGATTTTTACATATAATAAAGAACATGTCGGCGATGTCCTTATGGTCATCGTGAAAAACAGTGGAGATGCCAAACTAGATGTTGAGCGTAAAGGTAATGTAGCGCGTGTTTTCCTAAAAGAAACTGGTGAGACTGTCGCTTGGAACATTTTTGAAGTTTCTAGCATGTTTGAGATCGCTGAGCGCGGGCAAGTCTTTTTAACTGACGACCAAGTAGCTCGTTTGAATCAAGAATTGCAAGAAGAAGGATTTGCTGAAGAAATCATCAATGACAAGGAACCCAAATTTGTGGTTGGTGAGATTGTAGAAATGGTTGCGCATCCAGATAGTGACCACCTCAATATCTGCCAAGTTGCTGTTGGGAATGACAAAACAGTACAAATCGTTGCTGGTGCTCCCAATGCACGTGTTGGTTTGAAAACCATTGTTGCTCTTCCTGGAGCCATGATGCCAAAAGGCAATCTCATTTTCCCAGGGGAACTTCGTGGGGAAAAGAGTTTTGGTATGATGTGTAGTCCTCGTGAGCTTGCCTTGCCAAATGCTCCCCAAAAACGTGGTGTCATTGAATTGTCAGACGACCAGGTAGTTGGAACACCCTTTGACCCAGCTACACACTGGACTGCTTAATCACTAAAAGTGATTTATAATCTTTGCTTGAGGAAAATAGGATGGCAAAAAATGTAGTCATTACAGGTGCAACATCAGGTATCGGTGAAGCCATTGCGCGTGCCTATCTAGAAAAAGGTGAGAATCTTGTACTCACAGGACGTCGAACAGAAAGACTCCAAGCTCTAAAAACTGAGTTCACAGAAGCCTTTCCAAATCAAAAAGTCTGGACCTTTCCGTTAGATGTTACAGATATGAGCATGGTAAAGACTGTTTGTTCAGATATTCTTGAAGCAGTAGGTTCGATTGATGTTTTAGTTAATAACGCTGGACTTGCTTAGGCTTAGCTCCTTATCAGGACTATGAAGAGTTGGATATGTTGACCATGTTAGATACCAATGTCAAGGGTTTGATGGCAGTTACACGTTGCCTCTTGCCTTCCATGATAGCAGCTAATCAAGGGCATATCATTAATATGGGTTCTACTGCAGGTATTTACGCCTATGCTGGTGCAGCAGTCTATTCAGCAACCAAGGCTGCAGTCAAAACTTTTTCAGACGGGCTTCGGATTGACACCATTGCGACAGATATCAAAGTGACCACTATTCAGCCAGGAATTGTAGAAACTGATTTTTCAAAAGTTCGTTTCCATGGAGATGAAGCACGGGCTGCGACTGTTTACCAGGGGCTTGAAGCCTTGCAAGCGCAAGACATCGCTGATGCCGTTGTTTATGTGACCAGTCAACCACGTCGTGTACAAATCACAGATATGACAATCATGGCCAATCAACAAGCAACTGGATTTATGATTCATAGAGATTAATATTATTAAAAAAAGTTACAAATCTTGTAACTTTTTTTGATTTCCTTCGAATAGATAAGTAGGAGGATGAAAAATGTATAATAAAGTTATTCTTATTGGAAGAATCGTGGCAACACCAGAATTGCACAAAACCAACAATGACAAGTCAGTAGCTCGTGCGACTATTGCTATTAATCGTCGTTTCAAGGACCAAAATGGGGAACGTGAAGCTGACTTCATCAATATTGTTGTCTGGGGCAAAATGGCTGAAACCTTGGCTAGCTACGCGACTAAAGGCAGTCTCATTTCTGTCGATGGGGAGCTCCGTACTCGTAAGTTTGAGAAGAATGGCCAGACCAACTATGTGACCGAAGTTCTCGCTACAGGCTTCCAACTTTTAGAAAGTCGTGCTCAACGTGCTATGCGTGAAAATAATGCTGGTCAAGACTTAGCAGATCTGGTTTTGGAAGAGGAGGAACTTCCCTTCTAAAACGATAGGAGGCTGGGACAAAAGTCCTAGCCTCTCAATTGTCTTTGGGTTGTCGAGCAAGACGCAGTGGTTGAGTGGGCTCTACTACACTGATTTTATCAGCTTTTACAGCCCGACTCAACTGTGCGGAGGTGGGACGACGAAATCGAATTCTAACGAATGACCGATTTCTGTCCCACTCTCTTTTTTATGCTATAAATCAGACTTTTTCCTTGACTATTTTTGACCAAGTGATACAATAGAACTATGGTTTAGCACTCATATACAAAGAGTGCTAATGATATGATTGTATTATGGAGGAAGACAAATGTTGAAACCATTAGGCGACCGTGTGGTCTTAAAAATTGAAGAAAAAGAAGCAACTGTTGGGGGATTCGTCCTCGCAAAATCAGCTCAAGAAGAAACGAAAACAGCTACTGTAGTGGCTACTGGGCAGGGTGTTCGTACCTTGAGCGGTGAGTTAGTCGCTCCAAGTGTAAAAGCTGGAGATCATGTTTTAGTTGAAGCTCATGCAGGTATTGATGTTAAAGATGGGGATGAAAAATACCTCATCGTGGGTGAAGCTAGTATCTTGGCAATCGTTGAAGAATAATAGGAGAAAGTAAGTATGGCAAAAGACATTAAATTTTCATCAGACGCTCGTTCAGCTATGGTTCGTGGCGTTGATATTCTAGCAGATACTGTTAAAGTAACTTTGGGACCTAAAGGTCGTAACGTTGTGCTTGAAAAATCATTTGGTTCTCCATTGATTACCAATGATGGTGTAACAATCGCTAAAGAAATCGAATTGGAAGACCATTTTGAAAATATGGGTGCCAAATTGGTATCAGAAGTAGCTTCTAAAACCAATGATATTGCAGGTGACGGGACAACTACTGCAACAGTATTGACTCAGGCTATCGTTCGTGAAGGAATTAAAAACGTTACTGCTGGCGCAAATCCAATTGGTATTCGTCGTGGGATTGAAGCTGCGGTCGCTGCAGCCGTTGAAGCCTTGAAGAACAATGCCATTCCTGTTGCCAATAAAGAAGCCATTGCGCAGGTTGCCGCCGTTTCATCTCGTTCTGAAAAAGTGGGTGAGTACATCTCTGAAGCCATGGAAAAAGTTGGCAAAGATGGAGTTATCACTATTGAAGAATCACGTGGTATGGAAACAGAACTTGAAGTGGTTGAGGGAATGCAGTTTGACCGTGGGTATCTATCACAGTACATGGTGACAGATAATGAAAAAAATGGTTGCAGACCTTGAAAATCCATACATTTTAATCACAGACAAGAAGATTTCAAACATCCAAGAAATCTTGCCACTTCTAGAAAGTATTCTTCAAAGCAGTCGTCCGCTCTTGATTATTGCAGATGATGTTGATGGTGAAGCTTTGCCAACTCTTGTTTTGAACAAGATTCGTGGAACTTTCAACGTAGTTGCTGTTAAGGCACCAGGATTTGGTGACCGACGTAAAGCTATGCTTGAAGATATCGCAATCTTGACAGGTGGAACTGTTATCACAGAAGATCTTGGTCTTGAGTTAAAAGATGCTACTATCGAAGCTTTAGGTCAAGCAGCTAAAGTGTCTGTAGATAAAGATAGCACAGTCATTGTTGAAGGTGCAGGAAATCCTGAAGCGATTGCTAACCGTGTAGCTGTCATCAAGTCTCAAATCGAAACAACAACTTCAGAATTCGACCGTGAAAAACTCCAAGAACGCTTGGCTAAATTATCAGGTGGAGTAGCAGTTATCAAGGTCGGTGCTGCAACTGAAACTGAATTGAAAGAGATGAAACTCCGCATCGAAGATGCCCTTAACGCTACTCGTGCAGCAGTAGAAGAAGGTATTGTTGCAGGTGGTGGTACTGCCTTAGTGAATGTCATTCCAGCTGTTGAAACTTTAGAATTGACAGGTGATGAAGCAACAGGACGTAGCATTGTGCTTCGTGCCTTGGAAGAACCAGTTCGCCAAATTGCCTACAATGCAGGCTATGAAGGTTCAATTGTTATCGATCGTTTGAAACATGCAGAAGCTGGTACAGGCTTCAACGCTGCGACAGGTGAATGGGTTAACATGATTGAAGCAGGTATTATCGATCCTGTTAAGGTTAGCCGTTCAGCCCTTCAAACGCAGCTTCAGTAGCAAGTCTTATCTTGACAACAGAAGCAGTTGTGGCTAATAAGCCAGAACCGGTAGCACCAGCTCCAGCTATGGATCCATCAATGATGGGTGGTTATTAGAGAATATAAAAATAACAGGTAGAATGAAAGATTTTCTACCTGTTTTTTTACATGAAATGCAAAAGAGGAAGTTATGCTTCCTCTTGTTTATTTTATGGTTTGATAACTTCAGCTCCACCCATGTATGGACGAAGGACTTCAGGAATAGTAACAGAACCATCTTCGTTTTGATAGTTTTCAAGAATAGCAGCAACGGTACGTCCAACAGCAAGTCCAGAACCGTTCAAGGTGTGAAGAAGTTTAACCTTACCATCTGCTTCGTCACGATAACGGATTTGGGCACGACGTGCTTGGAAATCTTCTGTATTTGAACAGCTTGAGATTTCACGGTAGGTATTTTGTGCTGGGATCCAAACTTCCAAGTCGTAAGTCTTAGCAGCTGAGAAGCCCATATCTCCTGTAGAAAGAGCAACTACACGGTATGGCAAGTTGAGTTTTTGAAGGATGTTTTCAGCGTTAGCTGTCATCTTTTCTAGTTCTTCGTATGATTCTTCAGGTTTAGCAAATTTCACCATTTCTACCTTGTGGAATTGGTGCAAACGAATCAAACCGCGAGTATCGCGACCAGCAGAACCAGCTTCTGAACGGAATGATGGACTCATAGCAGTAAAGTAGATTGGCAGTTCCTTACCATCAATAATTTCATCACGGTAGTAGTTAGTCAAAGGTACTTCAGCTGTAGGAATGAGGACATAGTTGGTATCGCTGATCTCAAAAGTATCTTCCTTGAATTTTGGATATTGGCCAGTACCAAACATAGAATCATGGTTAACCATGTAAGGGGTGATGACTTCAGTATAACCTTCCTTACCATGCTCATCTAGCATAAAGTTGTAGATGGCACGTTCCAAGCGAGCTCCGAGGCCTTTATAGAAGAGGAAACGAGCTCCAGTGACTTTTCCACCACGTTCCCAGTCAAGGATACCAAGGTCTTCTCCGAGATCCCAGTGGGCTTTTGGTTCAAAGTCGAACTCACGAGGTGTTCCCCAACGGCGAACTTCTACATTATCATCTTCGTCTGCCCCAATAGGAACACTGTCGGCTGGGATGTTTGGAAGAGTAGTGGTAAATTCTGTCAATTTAGCATCGATTTCCGCTAATTCTGCATCTAGTGCTTTGACTTCAGCAGATAGGGTTTGCATGGCAGCAATCTTGTCGTCAGCATTTTCCTTGTTGCGTTTAGCTTGGGCGATTTCAGCAGAGACCGTGTTACGCTCTGCCTTGAGGGTTTCAACCTTAACCAAGATGTCACGACGTTTAGCATCGATTTCTTTCATCTCGTTCAAGATAGCAGCATCTACACCACGTGTAGCTAATTTTTCAGCGACAGCATCAAAGTCTGTACGAATACGTTTGATATCTAACATAGCTTCTCCTTTAACAAAAAGCACACCTGTTACAGTGTTGGAGTGGCAGGGCCACGGTTCCATCCAACTTCACAGGTGTGCACTTGATTATGTATTTAGTTTGCAACAACGGTAGAATTTCAATTAAGTTTTCTATCTGCTCACAGCACCCGCAGACTTTCTGAAAGATAAACGTAACTTACTTATCCGTTTCTATGATTATACTAAAGTTTCTATTTTTTTGCAAATAGATTTTTAATTTTATGCCCAATGATTTGGACTAAAGTTGGAAGCTTGACAACCTTATCATTACCTAGTTTTTCACGAGCAATTTTAAGAATTTTTCCAGAATCTTTTGAGGCAAAGAGGAATTTTCCTTGGTCTGTAAAAACTTCAAAGTGACGACTAACCTTACGGCCCGAAACATTGGCTCCGATTTGATGAACGCTAGACCATGGGATTTGAATATAATCCTCGACATTTCGGTCTGCGTAAAATTCTAGTGCTTGATCTCCAACAAGGAACTTTCCGACCTTTCCTGAAATGGAAAGATAGGAGGTTCCAGTTGTTTGTAGGTCAATGACTTTGTTGAGAGATTGTGCCATGTTTAGTCTTCCTTACTTTCACCGAAAAATGCTTGGTAGAGAGCCTTAAGAGCCGCTTTTTCTTGGTCTTTGTGGACAACGAACATGATAGAAACTTCACTAGAACCTTGTGACATCATTTGAATGTTGATATTATTTTCAGACAAGGCGCGAGTAGCAGTAGCAGTTACCCCGATATGACGCTTCATCTTTTCACCAACGATCATAATGATTGAGAGGTCATGTTCGATTTCAGCATGGTCAACTTCAGCTTTTTGAACAAGTTGACGGAGGATTTCTTCCTCTTTGATTGGTGTAAGCTCGCGCTCACGAAGGATGATAGACAGGTCATCGATACCTGTAGGCATGTGTTCCCAACCAATATTCAGGTCTTCTAGAATTTGAAGTACTTTACGACCAAAACCAACTTCGCGGTTCATGAGGTACTTAGACATATTGATGCTGACAAAACCAGAATCACCAGCAATCCCCACTACTGGGAATTCATCACTGCTGTGTTTCAGAACGATGCGAGTACCTGGATGGTCAGGATTATTGGTATTTTTGATAACAAGAGGGATTTTTCCGCGGTAGGCTGGAAGGAGTGCTTCGTCATGTAGTACAGAGAAACCTGCATAGGCCAATTCCCGCATTTCACGGTAAGTCAATTCAGGGATTGAGTGTGGCTTGTGAATGATACCAGGGTGGGCAGCAAAAATTCCGTCAACATCAGTAAAGTTTTCATAAAGGTCAGCTTTAACTCCAGCTGCGATAATTGAACCAGTAATATCTGATCCACCACGAGAGAAGGTACAGATTTGATCTTCCTTGGTCACGCCAAAGAATCCTGGGATAACTAGAACTTCTGTACCATTATTGAGCTCTTCGATTTTATCATAACTTGAAGGAATGATGCGAGCATTTCCAGGTTCGCTTGTAACAACAATACCAGCCTCTCGTGGATGAACATAGCGAGATTCTAATCCATTTTGGTTAAAGTAAGCTGCAATGAGTTTAGCGTTGTTATTTTCCCCTGCAGCAAGGAAGGTATCGTAAAGAAATTCATTGTTTTCAATTGGAAGGGTAGCGAGAGTTCGGATGCTTTTAGAGATTCGTTCTAAAACAGCTGGTTTAAGTCCTAGTTCGCTAACCATTGCAGCGTAACGATCGATAATCCAATTTTGACTAGCACTGATATCATTTCCTGCTACATAATCACGATAATATTTAATCAAAGCATCCGTAACCTTGGTATCTTTAGCATCGCGCTTTCCTGGTGCAGATACAACTACAAAACGACGTTCAGGGTCACTTTTTACAATGTTTAAAACTTTTTCTAACTGACTAGCAGAGGCGAGTGAGCTTCCACCAAATTTTACAACCTTCATAAAAACTCCTAAAGTAAGTATTTTATACGATTATAGCAGAAAGAGGGGCTTTTTTCAATCTGGAAAATATCCTATACAATTGTTTGAAAGTCTCATCAGGAAAGCTTATAATAAAGGTGTAGGAGGAAAGACTCTTCTAATGAAAGGAGTTGGGGGAAGATGATTAAAAGAGTAGTTTGTTTAATCTTACTAGTCCTTACCTTCGTGATGATTCCTATAAATATCGGAGCAAGGTCTCATCCTCTTCCCAGTGGTCGTTTGACCGGAGAAGAATTAGCGATGGAGTATGCGCAGGAGCGTCAGATTTCAGTTGAGAGGGCTAAAATTATCTTATCTATCGGCTTGTCAGATAGTAAGGCAAGGACCTATCGAATTCTCTCTGAAAAGATTATCGTCAATCCTGACTATGAAGCTAGAGTCAAGTTTTATTGTCGAACAGATGAAAGTGGACAATTTAGAGGAATCACGAAGCTCTTAGCTACAAGTCTGGTCAACAAGGACGGAGACAAGGAGGCTCCTTTTACAGGCAATCTTTTTGCCTACCTTGAAGATCCAAATCGTGTTTTTTACATGGTTTCAGGAGAATTCTACTATAAAGGATCCAACCAAGAACAGCTCTATCAGAGAGAAGGAGGGCGAATGCTTGAAGTGATTTATGATTTCATTGATGATACAAGTACTGGTTTTCCTGTATTTTTAGAGACCAAACTAAGGTTTTAAAATCGGCCGAGACACTTTCGGTCGATTTTTCTCTTGTCTTATAGACAAGAAAAAGATATACTTTGAAGATAAAATAATTTAATAAGCATTTTAAATTAAAGGAGTGGCTATGAATCATATTATCTTTCAAATTCAAGACGATTTAGCGGTGATTACTTTAAATCGTCCCGAGGTGGCAAATGGTTTCCATATTCCTATGTGTGAAGAAATTTTAGAAGCACTGGAATTAGCTGAAAAAGACGATTCCGTTTCATTTATTCTCATCAATGCTGCTGGTAAGGTGTTTTCTGTCGGTGGCGATTTAGTTGAAATGAAACGTGCTGTTGATGAGGATGATATTGATTCCTTAACTCGAATTGCTGAATTGGTCAATACTATTTCTTATAAGATTAAACAGATTCCTAAGCCTGTTATCATGGAGGTGGATGGAGCAGTTGCTGGAGCTGCAGCCAATATGGCCTTGGCAGTTGATTTCTGTATCGCATCTGACAAGTCTAAATTTATCCAGGCTTTTGTAGGTGTAGGGTTGGCTCCTGACGCGGGTGGCTTATTCTTGCTGACAAGATCGCTCGGTTCAACTAGAGCAACTCAATTAGCTATGACTGGAGAAGCTTTCACCGCTGAAAAGGCAATGGAGGCAGGAGCTCTATATCGTCTATGTACTAGTGAACAATTAGAAAAAACTAGAGAACAATTGTTGAAGAAGTTGAGACGTGCTTCTTCAAATTCCTATGCTGCGATTAAGAAACTTGTTTGGGAAAGTGAGTTCAAGCAGTGGCATGAATATGCTCAACTTGAATTGGAACTACAAAAATCACTATCCTATACGGAAGATTTTAAAGAAGGTGTTCGTGCACATTCTGAAAGAAGACGTCCAAAATTTATCGGGAAATAAAAAACACTTGCACTATTCTTTGAAGTTTGATATACTTTTTTTGTCAAATGTTTTGATTATTAAACTTTTTTTGATAAAGGAGGGAAGAGAAATGGACTACCAACAAGTCAATGACTATTTAACATCAATTTTTAACAACGTCCTAGTGATCGAGGAAGTAAGTTTGCGAGGTAGTCGTTTCAAAGACATCTCTATCAAAGAAATGCACACGATTGATGTTATCGGTAAGTATCCAGAAGTGACTCCAAGTCAAGTGTCCAAAGAGTTGATGGTAACTCTAGGGACTGTGACAACGAGTTTAAACAATTTGGAACGAAAAGGATACATCGAACGTATCCGTTCAGATAAAGATCGTCGTGTAGTGCATCTGCATTTGACAAAGAAAGGTCGACTCGTTCATCGTCTCCACAAACGTTTCCATAAGGCCATGGTCGAAGAATTATCGAGGGCATGAGTCCTGAAGAAATGAGTGTTATGGGTAAAGGGTTAACTAATCTTTATCACTTTTTGGAGGATTTGAAGTAATGGCTTTTGCAAAAATAAGCCAGGTCGCTCATTATGCTCCAGAGCAGATTATCACTAACGAAGACTTGGCTCAGGTCATGGATACGAGTGATGAATGGATCTCAAGTCGGACAGGGATTAAAGAACGCCATATTTCCAAGACAGAATCAACAGGAGATTTGGCTACAGAGGTTGCAAGACAACTTATAGAGAAGGCAGGGATTTCTGCTGAAGAGCTAGATTTCATCATTATAGCGACTATGACACCTGACTCAATGATGCCCTCAACCGCAGCTCGTGTTCAGGCAAAGATTGGCGCTCATAAGGCTTTTGCCTATGATTTAACAGCTGCTTGTAGTGGGTTTGTTTTTCTCTATCGACTGCAGAAAAGTTCATTTCTTCAGGAACATATCGTAAGGGTTTGGTTATCGGTAGTGAGACCATGTCAAAATCTTTGGATTGGTCTGACCGCTCAACAGCTGTCTTGTTCGGAGATGGAGCTGGTGGTGTACTACTTGAGGCAAGTGACCAAAAACATTTCTTAGCTGAAAGTCTCAATAGCGATGGTTCTCGTGGTGAGTGTCTCACTTATGGACAGACAGGATTGATTTCACCATTTTCGATTCAAGAAGAACCAGATGTTTTCTTGAAAATGGATGGGAGAGCAGTTTTTGACTTTGCAATTCGAGACGTGGCTAAATCTATTAAACAGACCATCGAAAAAAGTCCAATATCAGCAGATGAACTCGATTATCTCTTGCTTCATCAAGCTAATATTCGAATTTTAGATAAGATGGCTAGAAAAATCGGTGTCGATCGTGACATGCTTCCTGCTAATATGATGAAGTATGGAAATACTAGTGCGGCAAGTATCCCGATTTTACTTTCTGAGTGTGTAGAAGAAGGGCTCATCCATTTGGATGGTAGCCAAAAAATTCTCTTGTCAGGTTTCGGTGGAGGTTTGACATGGGGCACACTTATTGTTACAATTTAGGTAATCATGTGGTGATCACATTGTTATAAAAAAACTATTTATTTTAAAGGAGTCAATCATGGCAGTATTTGAAAAAGTACAAGAAATTATCGTTGAAGAACTTGGAAAAGATGCATCAGAAGTAACACTTGAATCTACTTTTGATGATTTGGATGCAGATTCATTGGATTTGTTCCAAGTAATCTCAGAAATCGAAGACGCTTTTGATATCCAAATCGAAGCTGAAGACAACTTGAAACAGTTGGCGACTTGGTTGCTTACGTTGAAGAACAAACTAAATAATTAGAATAAATAAAGAAGGAGTAGGGGAGACCCACTCCCTCTTGTTTAGGTAATAGTTTGACCGTCAAATTATAATAAAGTCGAACTATTACGTAAGCAAGACTTATGGAGGCAATATGAAAACACGTATCACTGAACTATTAAATATTAAATATCCTATCTTCCAAGGTGGAATGGCCTGGGTAGCAGATGGCGATTTGGCTGGAGCTGTTTCAAAAGCTGGTGGTCTCGGTATCATTGGTGGAGGAAACGCACCTAAAGAAGTGGTTAAAGCCAACATCGATAAGATTAAATCTTTAACAGACAAGCCTTTTGGTGTCAATATCATGCTCTTGTCTCCATTTGTTGATGATATTGTGGACCTTGTGATTGAAGAAGGGGTTAAGGTAGTCACAACTGGTGCAGGGAACCCAAGTAAATATATGGAGCGATTTCATGAAGCAGGAATCACCGTTATTCCTGTAGTTCCTAGCGTAGCTTTGGCTAAACGTATGGAAAAAATCGGTGCAGATGCTGTCATTTGTGAAGGTATGGAAGCCGGTGGACACATTGGTAAATTAACAACCATGACCTTGGTTCGTCAAGTTGCGGCGGCTGTTTCAATTCCTGTTATCGCTGCAGGTGGTATTGCAGACGGTGAGGGAGCTGCTGCTGGATTTATGCTTGGTGCGGAAGCTGTGCAAGTAGGAACTCGTTTTGTAGTTGCTAAAGAATCAAATGCTCATCCAAACTACAAAGCTAAGATTTTAAAAGCTCGTGATATTGATACAACTATTTCAGCACAACATTTTGGTCACGCAGTTCGTGCCATCAAAAATCAATTGACTCGTGATTTCGAGCAAGCTGAAAAAGATGCCTTTAAACAAGAAAATCCAGACTTAGAAATCTTTGAACAAATGGGCGCTGGAGCCTTAGCTAAGGCTGTTGTCCATGGTGATGTAGATGGCGGTTCAGTAATGGCCGGCCAGATTGCAGGTTTGGTATCTAAAGAAGAAACAGTTGAAGAAATCTTAAAAGATATCTACTATGGTGCAGCTGAGAAAAATTCAAAAAAAGAAGCCGCTCGTTGGGCAGGAGTTACAAGAAATGACTAAAACAGCCTTTCTATTTGCAGGTCAAGGGGCGCAGTACCTTGGAATGGGACGTGAACTATACGACCAATATGCTATCGTCAAGGAAACAATCGACCAAGCTAGCCAAGTCTTAGGTTATGATCTTCGTGACTTGATTGATAACGATGAAACGAAGCTAAATCAGACTCGTTACACACAACCAGCTATTTTGGCTACATCCGTTGCCATTTACCGACTACTAAAGGAGAAAGGTTACCAACCAGATATAGTGGCAGGCCTGTCTCTTGGTGAATATTCTGCCCTTGTAGCTAGTGGCGCCTTGGATTTTGAAGATGCGGTGGCTCTAGTTGCTAAACGTGGTGCTTATATGGAAGAAGCGGCACCTGCTGGGTCTGGTAAAATGGTAGCCGTACTCAATACTCCAGTTGAAGTTATTGAACAAACTTGTCAAGAAGCTTCTCAACTTGGCGTTGTAACTCCAGCTAACTACAATACCCCAAGTCAAATTGTTATTGGTGGTGAGGTGGTTGCTGTGGATCGTGCAGTTGAACTCTTGCAAGAAGCAGGAGCAAAACGCTTAATTCCGCTAAATGTTTCTGGACCTTTCCATACAGCTTTATTGGAATCTGCTAGTCAAAAATTAGCTCAAGTCCTAGAAGATGTTGAGTTTAATGACTTTGCTTGTCCACTTGTTGGTAATACAGAAGCAAAAGTCATGGAAAAAGAACGAATTGCAGAACTCTTGACTCGTCAAGTTAAGGAACCTGTGCGTTTCTATGAAAGCATTGCAGTCATGCAAGAAGCTGGTGTGACTCGTTTTATCGAAATTGGTCCTGGGAAAGTCTTGTCTGGATTCGTCAAAAAGATTGATAAAACTGCTCAACTTGCAAATGTGGAAGATCAAGCAAGTTTACAAGCACTCTTAGAAAATTAGACCAAAATGGTAGAAGTTCTGAAAGGAGAAAAATGAAACTAGAACAGAAAATGTCTTTATTACAGGCTCAAGTCGAGGAATTGGTCTTGCCATTGCTCATAAATTTGCCAGCTTGGGAGCCAACGTTGTCTTGAATAGTCGTGGTGAAATCTCCGAGGAGCTTCTAGACGAATTTAAACCTTATGGGGTGAAGGTCCTTGCTATTTCTGGTGATGTTTCTGACTTTGCAGATGCTAAACGCATGGTAGACCAATCCATTGAAGAGATGGGGTCAGTTGACGTCCTCGTTAATAACGCCGGGATTACTCAAGATACTCTTATGTTGAAGATGACAGAAGAAGATTTTGAGAAGGTCTTGAAAGTCAATCTAACGGGAGCCTTCAACATGACGCAAGCAGTATTGAAGCAGATGATAAAAGCTCGCGAAGGGGCCATTATCAATATGTCCAGTGTTGTTGGTTTGATGGGAAATATCGGTCAAGCGAACTACGCTGCATCTAAGGCTGGTCTAATTGGATTTACCAAATCAGTAGCACGTGAGGTAGCCAACCGTAATGTACGCGTTAATGCCATTGCACCAGGAATGATCGAATCTGATATGACTGCAGTCCTATCTGATAAGGTGAAAGATGCTATGTTGGCACAAATTCCGATGAAACAATTTGGTCAAGCTGAGCAAGTGGCAGAGGTCACAGCCTTTCTTGCAAGCCAAGATTATCTAACGGGACAAGTCATTGCAATTGATGGTGGACTTACCATGCAATAAGAGTTAAAATAGAGGTATGAAAATGAAACTAAATCGTGTAGTAGTAACAGGTTATGGATTAACATCTCCAATTGGGAACACGCCAGAAGAATTTTGGAACAGTTTAAAGAATGGAAAGATTGGGATTGGTGAAATCACCAAGTTTGATCACAGTGCTTTTGACGTCCATAATGCAGCAGAGATTAACGATTTTCCTTTTGACAAATATTTTGTAAAAAAAGATACCAATCGTTTCGATGATTATTCTTTGTATGCCTTGTATGCTGCTCAAGAAGCAGTTGACCATGCTAATCTTGACGTAGAAGCACTTGATAAAGACCGCTTTGGTGTCATCGTTGCATCAGGTATCGGTGGAATCAGAGAAATCGAAGACCAAGTCCTTCGACTTCACGAAAAAGGACCAAAACGTGTTAAACCATTAACACTTCCAAAAGCCTTGCCAAATATGGCTGCAGGAAATGTAGCTATGCGCTTTGGTGCCAATGGTATCTGTAAATCTATCAACACAGCTTGCGCTTCATCAAATGATGCTATCGGAGATGCCTTCCGTTCTATCAAATTTGGTTTCCAAGATATCATGTTAGTTGGTGGATCAGAATCTTCAATTACTCCATTTGCGATTGCCGGATTCCAAGCCTTAACAGCTCTTTCAACAACAGAGGATCCAACTCGTGCTTCTATTCCATTTGATAAAGACCGTAATGGATTTGTTATGGGTGAAGGATCAGGTATGTTAGTCCTTGAAAGTTTAGAGCATGCTGAAAAACGCGGTGCAACTATCCTAGCTGAAGTTGTCGGTTACGGGAATACTTGTGATGCCTACCATATGACTTCACCACATCCAGAAGGCCAAGGTGCTATTAAAGCTATCAAACTTGCCTTGGAGGAAGCTGAAATTACACCAGACCAAGTAGCTTATGTCAATGCTCACGGTACATCAACTCCTGCTAATGAAAAGGGAGAAAGTGGTGCTATCGTAGCGGTTCTTGGTAAGGAAGTACCTGTATCTTCAACCAAGTCATTTACAGGACACTTGCTCGGTGCAGCAGGTGCAGTTGAGGCTATTGCAACAATTGAAGCAATCCGTAACAACTATGTACCAATGACAGCTGGAACAACAGAATTGTCAGACTACATTGAAGCAAACGTTATTTATGGACAAGGCTTGGAACATGAAATTCCTTATGCTATCTCAAATACTTTTGGATTTGGTGGGCATAACGCAGTTCTTGCTTTCAAACGTTGGGAGAATAAGTAAAAATGAATTTAAATGAAATCAAAGACTTGATGGCACAATTTGACCAGTCGAGCTTGAAAGAATTTTCTTATAAAAATGGAACGGACGAGTTGGTCTTCAGTAAGAATGAAGTGAAACTTGTGGCAGAAACAAGTCCAGCACCTCAACCGGTAGTTCCAGCAGCTGTACCTACAGTTGCACCACAAGCTCCAACTACAACACAAGTTGTAGAAGCGGTTTCAGAATCAAGTGCTAGTGAATCTGTAGCTGAGGGGGACCTTGTAGAAAGTCCACTTGTCGGAGTTGCTTACTTGGCTGCCGGACCAGACAAACCTAATTTTGTTTCAGTCGGTGATACTGTTAAAAAAAGGCCAAACCTTGGTCATCATTGAAGCTATGAAGGTTATGAACGAAATTCCAGCACCTAAAGACGGTGTCGTAACAGAAATTCTTGTTGAAAATGAAGAAATGGTTGAGTTTGGGAAAGGCTTGGTACGTATCAAATGATTGATATTCAAGGAATTAAAGAAGCTTTGCCGCACCGTTATCCCATGCTCTTAGTAGATCGTGTCTTAGAAGTTAGTGAAGATACAATTGTTGCCATTAAAAATGTGACGATTAACGAACCTTTCTTCAATGGTCATTTTCCTCAATACCCAGTTATGCCAGGAGTCCTCATTATGGAAGCCTTGGCTCAGACAGCAGGTGTTTTGGAATTGTCTAAACCTGAAAACAAAGGGAAACTTGTCTTCTATGCTGGTATGGATAAGGTTAAGTTTAAGAAACAAGTTGTTCCTGGTGATCAGCTTGTCATGACAGCAACTTTTGTCAAACGTCGTGGCACAATCGCCGTAGTAGAAGCGAAGGCGGAAGTAGATGGTAAGCTTGCAGCAAGCGGTACTCTGACCTTTGCTATTGGAAACTAGGGAGGTTTTCCATGTTTCGTAAGATTTAATTGCCAATCGTGGTGAAATTGCTGTTCGTATTATTCGTGCGGCACGAGAGTTAGGAATCGCAACAGTCGCTGTCTATTCGACTGCTGACAAGGAAGCTCTCCACACGCTTTTGGCTGATGAGGCTATCTGTATCGGCCCTGGGAAGGCTACAGAATCTTATCTGAACATCAATGCCATCCTATCAGCTGCGGTCTTGACTGAAGCTGAAGCTATTCACCCTGGATTTGGTTTTTTAAGTGAAAATTCCAAATTTGCAACTATGTGTGAAGAAGTCGGTATCAAATTTATCGGACCATCAGCTCGTGTCATGGATGTTATGGGAGACAAAATTAACGCCCGTGCTCAAATGATTAAGGCAAACGTGCCTGTCATTCCAGGATCAGATGGAGAAGTCCATACTGCAGAAGAAGCGCTTGCTGTTGCCGAAAAAATTGGTTATCCAGTTATGCTGAAAGCTTCAGCTGGAGGTGGTGGTAAAGGAATTCGTAAGGTTGAAAAGGCAGAAGACCTTGTATCAGCCTTTGAAACAGCCTCTAGTGAAGCCAAAGCAAACTTTGGAAATGGGGCTATGTATCTCGAGCGTGTGATTTATCCTGCTCGCCACATAGAGGTACAGATTCTTGCTGACCAGATGGGACATGTTATTCACCTAGGTGAGCGTGACTGTTCGCTTCAGCGGAATAACCAAAAGGTTTTAGAAGAAAGTCCTTCGATTGCCATTGGGAAAACACTACGTAATGAAATTGGTGATGCAGCAGTCCGTGCAGCGGAGTCTGTTGGTTATGAAAATGCTGGTACTATTGAATTCCTACTAGATGAAGCAAGTGGGAAATTCTACTTTATGGAGATGAATACGCGTATCCAAGTAGAACACCCGGTAACGGAATTTGTTTCTGGTGTGGATATTGTCAAGGAACAAATCCGTATTGCGTCAGGTCAACCTTTGACTCTGAAACAAGAAGACATTGTTCTAAAAGGACATGCTATTGAGTGCCGTATCAACGCAGAAAACCCAGCCTTTAATTTTGCACCGAGCCCAGGTAAGATTACTAATCTTTATCTACCAAGCGGTGGTGTTGGCTTGCGTGTTGACTCTGCAGTCTATCCAGGGTATACCATTCCACCATACTATGATAGTATGATTGCTAAAATTATTGTTCATGGTGAAAATCGTTTTGATGCACTCATGAAAATGCAAAGAGCTCTTTATGAACTCGAAATTGAAGGGGTCGTCACCAATGCTGATTTTCAACTCGATTTGATTTCAGATCGTCGTGTGATAGCAGGAGACTACGATACTTCATTCTTGATGGAAACTTTCTTGCCATACTATCAAGAAAAAGAATAATGTAATACTCTTCGAAAATCTCTTCATACCGCGTCAGCTTCGCTTTGGATTATATATGTGACTGACTTCGTCAGTCTTATCTACAATCTCAAAGCAGTGCTTTGAGCAATCTGCAGCAGGCTTCCTAGTTTGCTCTTTGATTTTCATTGAGAATAAAAATAGTATAAGACTGAAAAGGGGGATGTATGGCTCTATTTAGTAAAAAAGATAAATATATACGAATTAATCCCAATCGTTCACTTAGAGAAAAGCCCCAAGCCAAGCCTGAGGTTCCAGACGAACTCTTCTCAAAATGTCCAGGTTGTAAACATACCATTTACCAGAAGGATTTGGGAAGTGACCGTATTTGTCCTCACTGTGGCTATACCTTCCGTATTTCAGCTCAAGAGCGTCTTGCTTTAACCATTGATATGGGAAGCTTCCTAGAGATGTTCACAGGAATTGAGACACAAGATCCATTGGAATTTCCAGGCTACCAGAAAAAATTAGCTTCTATGCGTGAAAAAACAGGTCTTGATGAGGCTGTTGTCACAGGAACTGCTTTGATTAAGGGCGAAAAGTTGCTCTTGGAATCATGGATTCTAATTTTATCATGGCATCTATGGGAACAGTAGTTGGTGAAAAAATCACTCGTTTGTTTGAATACGCGACAGCTGAAAAATTACCAGTCGTCTTGTTTACAGCATCTGGTGGAGCACGTATGCAAGAAGGAATCATGAGTTTGATGCAGATGGCTAAAATCTCTGCAGCAGTCAAACGTCATTCCAATGCAGGTCTCTTTTACCTAACAATCCTTACTGATCCAACAACTGGTGGTGTTACAGCTTCCTTTGCTATGGAAGGGGATATTATCTTGGCAGAACCTCAAAGTTTGGTAGGATTTGCTGGACGTCGTGTCATTGAAAATACCGTAAGGGAAGATTTGCCAGAGGATTTCCAGAAGGCAGAGTTTTTGTTAGAACATGGATTTGTGGATGCGATTGTTAAACGGAGAGAATTGCCAGATATGATTGCTCGATTAGTAAGGTTACATAAGGGGGATTGTTGATGAATATTGCAAAAATCGTCAGAGAAGCACGTGAACAAACCCGCTTAACTGCCTTGGACTTCGCAACAGGAATATTTGATGACTTTGTAGAGCTACATGGTGATCGCTCTTTCCGAGATGATGGTGCTGTTATTGGTGGTATCGGTTGGTTGGGAGACCAAGCAGTAACTGTTGTTGGAATTCAAAAAGGTAAAAGCTTACAGGATAATCTTAACCGTAACTTTGGACAACCTCATCCTGAAGGTTATCGAAAAGCCCTTCGCTTGATGAAGCAGGCTGAAAAATTTGGTCGTCCTGTTGTAACCTTTATCAACACGGCTGGTGCCTATCCTGGTGTCGGAGCAGAGGAGCGTGGTCAAGGTGAAGCTATTGCTCGTAACCTTATGGAGATGAGCGACCTCAAGGTACCGATTATCGCTATTATTATTGGTGAAGGTGGCTCAGGAGGGGCTTTAGCTCTTGCAGTAGCTGACCGTGTTTGGATGTTAGAAAATTCGATCTATGCAGTTCTTAGTCCTGAAGGCTTTGCGTCTATTCTTTGGAAGGATGGCAGTCGTGCCATGGAAGCTGCAGAGTTGATGAAAATTACTTCTTTCGAATTGCTAGATATGAAATTGTTGATAAGGTTATCTCTGAAGTAGGTCTATCAAGTAAGGATCTGATCAAGCAAGTCAAAGAACAACTCCGAGCAGAACTTGATGAACTTGGTAAACTGCCACTAGAGCATCTCATTGAGGAACGTTACCAACGCTTTAGAAAATACTAAAAAGTAAGCTAGGACTAAGATATAGTTCTAGCTTTTTCTTGTTCTCGAAAAGAACCATTCATTTGATTGAAGTGAAATAAAAAAGTGTTTGATATTTATCAAACACTTTTTTTATTTAATTTTCTTCAGTTACAAATTGACTGAGCAGTCCGTTAATGAAACGGGCTGATTTTTGATCTGAAAAGCTTTTTGCAAGCTCAATAGCTTCATTCACAGCTACAAGTTGAGGAGTATCAAAGGAAGTGATTTCGAAAACTCCTAAACGCAATAAATTCTTTTCAACTAAGGTTAAACGTTCAATCGTCCAACCAGACTTTAAATGCTGAGTGATTTGTTTGTCTAGTTCCTCTTTTTGAGCTTGAACACCAGATACAAGATCGATTAGGAAGCTAGGGAGTTTTACCTCGTCGTCTTCTCGATCATGAGTATAAGCGAAGCGACAAGCAGTTTCAATATCAGAACCATATTCAAGACTCATCAGTGCTTGGAAGGCACATTTTCGTAGTTCGCGTCTAGATTCTAATAATGGACTAGTCATTGAGGAAGTCCTCATCAAACAAATCTGTTAACGCTGGTTTTGGTGTTTTATCTGGTGCAATACCAGCAACGTGAATATTCACAGCATTGAGTTCTACATCAGCCATATTACGAACGGCATCTTTTACAGCTTTTTGAATAGCCATTGCAACCTTAGGAACCTTGACACCATACTCAAGATAGAGATAGATATCAGCTATTAGTTCTTCATCAGATTCTTTTAGATAGACGCCACGACCGAGTGAAAGTTTTGAAAGGGTGTCAGATACTGATTTATTTGAAAAAGAGTGGACACCATCAACTTTAGCTGTAGCGATTGCAATGATTTTTTCAAGTACACGTGGGGCGATAACGATTTCGCCTAATTGTTCTTCAATTCCCATAGAATGACCTCTTTCTAGAGATTAGGCACGAGAAACGTAAGTTCCTTCTGCAGTGTTGATAACGAGTTTTTGTCCTGCTTCGATGAAGTCTGGAACGTTCACGACAAGACCAGTTTCCATTGTAGCTGGTTTACCAGAACCGGTAACAGTTGCACCTTTAATAGATGGTTGAGTTTCAGCAACTGTCAATTCAACAGTTGTAGGTACTGTTACACCGATTACTTCAGTTCCGTAAAATTGAATTTTAACTTCAGAATTTTCAAGGATGTAAAGCAATTCATTTTCAACATTTACAACAGGAATTTCGTATTGGTCGTAAGTTTCAGTGTTCATGAAATAAGCTGTATCGTCCATTTTGTACAAGTATTGTGCTGGCACAGTTTCGATAATCGCTTGTTCAAATTCCTCTGGACGGTAGCTAGTTTCAAATGTTGAACCAGTACGGACATCACGCAATTTCATACGCATGATAGTGTTTCCTTTACCTGGTTTGTGGTGGCTAGCTTCCAAAACGCGGATCAATTTTCCGTCAGCTGTTTCAAAGGTCATACCAGCCTTTAATTTACTTGCTTCAATCATGTTTTTACCTCTTTAATAAAATAATTTACTCTTTATTGTATCATAAGTCGTGAGAATTCTCAAATATCAGGGAAGTGAAATTAGTTGACAGGAACGATGTTTCCTTCTTCGTCTTTGGTTACCAATACGTACTTGCCATCGACTTCGATGTAGAAGTTTTTATTAGCGGTTTGTTTAGAGTTGGTAGTTTGTTCAGGACTAGTAGATTCTTGTACAGGAGTTGTGACTTCTTGAGTTGTAGATTCTTGTGCAGGAGTTGTCATTGCTGGACTAGTAGTTTCTACTGAGTTAGCGGGTTGTTCAGGGCTAACAGTCTCTACTGGGCTAGCAGCTTGCTCAGGACTTGCAGTTTGTACCGGAGTAAATGCTTGGTTTGGATCAGCGGGTTGTACTGGGGGAACGGTTTGATTTGGGCTAACAGGTTGGGCTTGTTGGGTGAGTTGGCCACCGAGAGTTTGACCGAGATTCATCCCCATAAACATGTTCATACCATTGCCATTACCTTCGTTATTAGCTGCAGCAATAAGAGCTTCGTTACGAGCACGACGTTCTTCAATCTCGATGGTATTGTATTTCATAGCAACGAGTTCGCTATCAAGTTTACGAACAAGTTCCAAGCTTTCTTGGTCGTAGCTCAAATCCTCAAGAAGGATATTGGTTGCTTCAATACCGTAAAGACCAGTCCAGACCTTATTGACTTCTTGTTTAGCGATTTCATTAAAAGTATCTTGATTAGCATTTAGGCTATAGATATCAACTCGGTACTCATTGGTAAACTTAGCAATTGCGATTGCAATTTTAGGGGAAATATTTTGTCGAAGAGTTCCTTGAGCAATATCTTGGAGTGTAAATGGTTTATGTTCGTCAATTTGTTGACTGATAGAGCTAACGTAGAAAAGTACTGGGTCAGAAATCTTGATGTCAAACAAACCATAGAAACGGATATTGAGCAATTGTTGGTAACGTTCACTGAAGTATTCTACAGCATTTTGAGTGCCAAATTTATTCCCCGCAATCGGTTGGACACGGACAAAGATGATTTCTTGTTGAGTTACGACTTGACCAGCGAATGAAAAGCGGTGCTTGAAGTTTTCCCAAGTTCCTCTAATTCCGCCTTTTTCTAGAAGCCAAGCGTTGTCGCCAGAGCGCCATTCATGGCTACCAGCTTCTAAGACATCACCAAGGAAAGTACCGTTATTTACAAGGATAGCAACATAACCCTGTGGCACAATTACGACAGAACCATCTGTTAAAAGTCCTGTATGTTGATTACCTTCTCTAGAAATTCCGTCAGGGTCTTTTGTAAGAAGAGTTCCTTTAACAGCTAACGCATCTGATGATACGTGTTCTGGAAGCACAACGGCTTCCTTATATTTACTATCATTAATACTATTGATCCCTGCAGATTTGGCAACATCAATAACTCCCATAATTTGCTCTTTGGCAACACGAATAAATCCCATAATTTCCTCCTAATTATATAGTTCGTCTTCATCCACAACATCGTAGGTATCAAGTACCCATTGGTTAGGACTACGGGTGATATCAGATCCGCAATAGTCACATTTGCTGATAGCTGATATTTTCAGTGGTGCGCCACAGTTTGGACAGCGGTCGCTAACGGCTTCATCTTGGACAGAGCTTTCAGTTTGACTGCCATGTTTGCGGATGAAGTTCATTTGATAAACTGTAAATAGATCTTTTTGAGGGTCTCCCTCAATAACCTTACGAGTCTTGTCTTCGATGACATAGTCTCTCAAGGTAGATGATAAGATAACGACTAAAGTATCGTTTCCATCTGGATTTTCATAGAAATCTTTGATTCGAACATTCTCGACATAAACTCGTTCCAAAACATTAGTTGTTTGAGATTGGATATAGTCTTCCAGTTGAGCACTGTGTTGAGTATAGAGACTAACACTTTCAAGAGAACGCACCAAGTTCCAATCCTTTTTAGTCCAAGCAGCCTGCAACTGGATATAAACTTCTTTAGCCCATGAAGTGAAAGTGTCTGCATCAAAGTTTGGATCATAGTATCTAAGTCGATCAATGGCTTGGTTATTATGCGCTACCTTACGATGGCTAATTGTTTCTGGTTGGTAGCTAGTCGAACTTCCATAAGATTTACCAGATGATGAATTCTGGTCACTCAAATATTTGATAAGCATGAAGAGTAAGAAAGCTCCGACACCAAACATAATCAGAATGGTCATTCCGGTCCCTAGAGAATCATCTAAACTTGAGTAACTACCACCAGAACGATAGCTGCTTCTGTAAGAAGAACTACCGCCACTTGAACTACTTCGTGAGCTACTGCTACTTCGAGAACTGCTACTACTTCGTGAACTACTGCGACTAGAGCTACCACTTCGAGAATGTCCGACACCTGCATCGATGGATTGTAGGGGTGTCACAAAGAGAAGAAGCAAGCAAGTAGCGATAAGAGTATATAACTTTTTCATATGTCTCCTAACTATGTGAGTACAAAGTGCAAGGTATCAAGCTAGAATTTTTATTAGCTTGTGACAGTTATATTATAATGAATCTTCTTTTAACTTAGCTAATTCTTGGGCAAGCAGTTTGAGGGCTACTTGTGGGTTGGCTTGGCCTTTGGTTGCTTTCATGAGGAATCCTGTGAAGGCCTTGTCGGCGTTGCGTTTTCCTGACTTGAAGTCGGCAACAGCAGCTTCGTTATCGGCAAAGACTTGGTGGATAATTGGAATCAAGATATCTGGATCTGAGATTTGAACCAAACCAGCTTTTTCAACGTATTCACGAGCGCCTCCACCATTTTTAGCAAGGTGGACAAAGACTTTTTTAGCAATCTTAGATGAAATCGTGCCGTCTTCGATGATGGCAATCATTTCAACCAAGTTTTCAGGTGTCAACTCGATTTGTTCCAGTGTCTTGCCTTCAGCGTTCAAGAATTGAGCGACTTCACCTTGGAGCCAGTTAGAGACTTGCTTAGCATCGCCACCAAGGGAAACTGCTTTTTCAAAGAAGTCAGAAGTGACTTTATTAGCAGTTAACTGACTAGCATCGTAGTCTGACAAGCCAAGGTCAGATACGTAGCGAGCACGACGCTCTTTTGGAAACTCTGGTAACTCCGTACGCATTTCTTCGATCCACTCGTCTGAGATTTCAAAGAGTGGTAGATCAGGTTCCGGGAAGTAACGATAGTCAGCAGCACCTTCTTTGACACGCATGAGGATGGTTGCCTTGTTAGCTTCATCGTAACGGCGTGTTTCTTGGCGGATTTGACCACCAGAGCGAAGGATTTCAGCCTGACGTTGCACTTCGTATTCAAGACCCTTACGAACGTTAGAGAAGGAGTTAAGGTTCTTCAACTCAGTCTTGGTACCGAATTTCTCTTGACCATAAGGACGAAGGGAGATGTTAGCATCCACACGCATAGAACCTTCTTCCATCTTAACGTCAGAAATGCCAGCGTATTGGATAACCTCCTTGAGGGCTGTTAGATAAGCATAAGCTTCTTCTGGTGAACGCATGTCTGCTTCAGATACGATTTCAATCAAAGGCACCCCTTGGCGGTTGAGGTCAACATAAGAGTAACCATCTGTACCGTGGGTGTTTTTACCAGCGTCTTCTTCCAAGTGGGCACGCTCGATGCCGATTTTCTTGGTCGTACCGTCTTCTAGCTCGACTTCAATCCAGCCGTTGTAGCCGATTGGCTCATCAAACTGAGAAATTTGGTAGGCTTTTGGATTATCAGGGTAGAAGTAGTTCTTGCGGTCGAAGTGCATCTTCTTATGGATGTCCATGTTAAGAGCGAGTGCAGCCTTGATACCAGCATCGACAACACCTTTATTGAGAACTGGCAGTACGCCTGGGAAAGACCAGTCAATCACGTTAGTGTTGGCATTTTGGTCATTTCCAAAGTGGGCAGAAGTAGGTGAGAAGATTTTTGAATTGGTGTTGAGCTCTACGTGGACTTCAAGTCCAATGACTGTTTCAAAGTTCATTAGTTATCACCTCCAAAAATCACGGGTTGTTGTTTGTGGTAGTCTGTTGTTGCTTCAAAGGCAGCAGCAGCTTGGTAGATAGTTTCTTCTGAATACTTAGGACCAATCAATTGGAGTCCTACTGGTAGACCTTGAACAAATCCAGCAGGAAGCGAAATCCCAGGAAGACCAGCTAAGTTGACAGGAATTGTCAAGAGGTCAGCTAAGTACATAGCAACTGGATCATGGTTGAGCGAATCCAAGTCGTAGGCAACGCTAGGAGCAGTTGGTCCCAAAATCAAGTCATAATCCGCAAAGACGTTTCGAAATCTTGGATGATGAGGGTACGGACTTGACCAGCCCTCTTATAGTATGCATCGTAGTAACCTGATGAAAGACTGAAGGTACCAAGCATGATACGACGTTTGACCTCGTCACCAAATCCTTGACTGCGAGTATTTACATAGATGTCATCCAAGTTCTTAGCGTCTTCAGCACGGAAACCATAGCGGATACCGTCAAAACGTTGCAAGTTTGATGAAGCTTCTGATGAAGCGATGATGTAGTAGACTGCCACTCCGTATTTAGAGTGGGGAAGGTTAACTTCTTCAACGATAGCACCAAGCTTTTCAAAGTGCTTAGCAGCATTCAGAATGGCTTCCTTAACCTCTGGGTCAATCCCTTCACCAAGATATTCCTTAGGCAAAGCAATTTTCATGCCCTTGATGTCTTGACCGATTTTTGAAGTAAAGTCAGCAATGCGAACAGGGGCAGAAGTAGAGTCTTTGGCATCTTCGCTGGCAATAGCATTGAGCAAGAGGGCATTTTCCCTAACAGTTGGAGCAAAAGGTCCAATCTGGTCTAGGGAGCTACCAAAGGCAATGAGACCGAATCGTGAAACTGTTCCGTAGGTTGGTTTGAGACCAACAATCCCGTTAAAGGCAGCAGGTTGGCGGATGGAACCACCAGTATCAGAACCAAGTGATAAACGGACTTGCCCTGAAGCTACAGCTGCAGCAGAACCACTTGATGATCCACCAGGAACCTTGGTCTGATCCCAAGCATTTTTGGTTGCACCGTAGTAAGAAGTCTCACCTGATCCACCCATGGCAAATTCGTCCATGTTAGTTTTCCCAACAACGATCATACCCTTAGATTTTGCATTGGCAACAGCTGTGGCATCAAAGATAGGCTCGTAGTTATAGAGCATTTTTGAAGCTGCTGTTGTTAAGAGACCATCTGTAGAAATGTTGTCCTTAACAGCTAGGGGAATCCCAGAAAGAACATTGTCAGCATCGATTCCAGCTTCATCAATAGCTTTAGCCTGAGCAAGAGCTTGATCTTCAGCGATTGTAACAAAAGAATTGAGTGCTTCCTCACGAGATTTGATATCTTCAAGCGTTGCTTGAGTTAGTTCAGTTGCAGAAATTTCCTTGGAGACAAGGAGATTGTGCAACTCTTCAATGGTTTTATTGTTAAAAGTCATTAGGCATCTCCTCCATCATCTAGGATAGCTGGCACCTTGATATAGTAGTTATCTTTTTCAGGTACATTTTTAAACAAGCGGTCACGGTCTGTTCCTTCTTCGGCCACATCAGGTCGGAGAACAGTTTTACGGTCAGCCATCGTTGTAGTAGGTGCGACACCAGTAGTGTCGACTTCACTGAGCAATTCGACCATATCAACAATCTTAGACAAGGTTGTCGCAAAGGCAGCAGTGTCTTCTTCTGAGAATTTTAATTTTGAAAGATTGGCAACGTGAGTTACCTCTTCTTGCGTAATTTTCATCGGATATCCTTTCGTGAAATGATGATTCTTTATCTGTTCTATTTTACCATATTTTCCTATAAATAAGGCAAGCCAAGCTAAAAAGAAACCGAAATTGAAAAATACTTTTTATTTCGATATAATGGTTGAAATTAGAAGAAAGAATAACAGTCGTTTCTAGTTGGTAAAAAGGATGTAGAATTGACTAAACTAGAACACGTTAAGGTTGACATATGACGCTTTGGGAGTTACTTTTTACCAGTAAAAAGACAGTTCCTCCTCATTTGGGAGCCTGGTACTTTTTATTACCTACTTCTTTGGTAATCATAGCTGTTTTATCGATTCGTTTCGCGTCATCTAAAGGTTACAGAAACTTTTGGTATTGGGGACAATTGATTCAGTTGCTCATTATCAACGCTTGGTATATTGCTGCACGTCTGCCCCTATCTGAGGCTCTTCCTTTTTACCATAGTCGCATGGCTATGTGGATGATTCTTTTTGCCCCAAATAAGACTTTTTTTAAGCAATATTTTGCCTTAGTGGGAGTTTTTGGTTCTATCATGGCCTTGGTTTATCCAGTTTTTTATCCTTTTCCTTTCCCTCATGTTTCGTCTGTGAACAATGTTTTCGGACACTGGGCCCTCTTGGCTAACTGCTTGATTTATCTTGTTAGATATTATAAAGTTGAAAAAGGGGATACTTGGAAAATATGCCAGATGACTTTTGGAGTCAATGCCATTATCTTTTTTGCCAACTTCTTGACAGGAGGGAATTATGGCTTTATGAGCAAGCCACCTGTGATTGGGGATCATGGTAGTTTGCTTAACTATTTGATAGTGACCAGTTTGATGACAGGTATTCTCATCCTTATCAATCAACTCGTTAAATATAAACATAAGAATAGTTAATATACAACTGAATTCGTTACCTTAAGGAGACTTTATGCATCATTTTATTACAAGAAGCCAAACGACGCCACCGCCTGCTATATTGTTCCTCCTTTTATCTCAAAATATACACTCAAAGTAAATAAAAAAGCCCTTGCGGACTTTTCTTATTTTATTTTCTTATAATTATCAAAAGCCATAGACATCATTGCCCATATAAAAACACCTAATAATCCATATCCATATAAAGGCAAAGAAGCGATGATGAATGGCGACAATAATATCTGCCCAATCGTATTCTCGAAATTCGTACAAACACAGTAAATACCAAAACAGATATATATTACAAAAGTTAGTGTCCAAAATAGACACCGTCTGCGGTTTTGTTTTACCATCTTCAACCCACTCACCTCCTACCCCTTATTATATGCCTATCGAGATTTTTTGTAAAGCCTTTTCATCATACTAATCAGGATAAAGTCAATCAAGTAACAGGTGGGAATTACGGACTCTTGAATACGACGCCGTTTATTCCAAATGCCCCTATATGGATAAAGTATCTTCTGGTTTCAATCATTCTATCTGCAGCCCTAGTACTTTTTGATATCTTGTTTAAAAAACGTTGGCAAAAGAAAATTGCTCTAGAAAAAATTAAATTTTGAAGAGATTGTAACTAGCGATATAAAATAAATATTGAACAAAAGAATCTTATGAGCAGGTCTAGTATCTTGACCTGCTTTTCTTTTATAAGCAATTGAAAAACTCTCTAAAATCCGATATAATGGAGTGTTGAAAGGAATGTTAGGGTCCGATGTAATAAAGAGTGATTATAAATTGAAATAATTGAAAAAGTAGAAAGAAAGAGAACTTATGAGTATTCAAGAAGAAATTAAGAAACGCCGTACCTTTGCCATCATCTCTCACCCGGACGCGGGGAAAACAACGATTACTGAGCAATTGCTCTATTTTGGGGGAGAGATTCGTGAGGCAGGTACTGTAAAGGGAAGAAAACAGGAAACTTTGCTAAGTCAGACTGGATGGATATCGAGAAACAACGTGGGATTTCGGTAACCTCATCTGTCATGCAGTTTGACTACGATGGGAAACGGGTAAACATCCTAGACACTCCAGGACACGAGGACTTTTCAGAAGATACCTATCGGACCTTGATGGCGGTGGATGCTGCGGTCATGGTAGTGGACTCTGCCAAGGGTATTGAGGCTCAAACCAAAAAGTTGTTTGAAGTTGTCAAACACCGTGGGATTCCAGTCTTTACCTTTATGAACAAGCTGGACCGTGACGGTCGTGAACCATTAGATCTCTTGCAAGAATTGGAAGAAGTCTTGGGTATTGCAAGTTATCCAATGAACTGGCCAATAGGGATGGGGAAAGCCTTTGAGGGGCTCTACGACCTCTATAACCAACGTTTAGAACTCTACAAAGGGGATGAACGTTTTGCCAGCCTAGAAGATGGCGATAAACTCTTTGCTAGCAACCCATTCTACGAACAAGTGAAAGAGGATATTGAGCTTTTGAATGAAGCAGGAAATGAATTCTCAGAGGAAGCCATTCTTGCAGGTGATTTGACACCAGTCTTCTTTGGTTCGGCCTTGACTAATTTTGGGGTGCAGACCTTCCTTGAAACCTTCCTCAAGTTTGCTCCAGAACCTCATGGACACAAAAAAACAGATGGTGAACTTGTCGATCCTTATGATAAGGATTTCTCAGGATTTGTCTTTAAAATTCAAGCCAACATGGACCCTCGTCACCGTGACCGTATCGCCTTTGTCCGTATCGTATCGGGTGAATTTGAGCGTGGTATGAGTGTTAACCTCCCTCGTACTGGTAAGGGGACTAAGCTATCTAATGTCACCCAATTTATGGCGGAAAGTCGTGAAAATGTGACCAATGCCGTAGCTGGAGATATCATCGGGGTTTATGATACAGGGACCTACCAGGTTGGAGATACTTTGACAGTGGGCAAAAACAAGTTTGAATTTGAACCCCTGCCAACCTTTACGCCTGAAATCTTCATGAAAGTGTCAGCTAAGAACGTCATGAAGCAAAAATCCTTCCACAAAGGGATTGAGCAATTGGTGCAAGAAGGAGCTATTCAGCTCTATACCAACTACCAAACAGGAGAATACATGCTTGGTGCTGTTGGTCAACTTCAGTTTGAAGTCTTTAAGCACCGGATGGAAAATGAATACAATGCCGAAGTGGTCATGAGCCCAATGGGTAAAAAGACCGTTCGCTGGATCAAACCAGAAGACTTAGATGAGCGCATGTCTTCAAGTCGAAACATCTTGGCCAAAGACCGCTTTGACCAACCTGTCTTCCTTTTCGAAAATGACTTTGCCCTCCGCTGGTTTGCAGATAAATATCCAGACGTGGAGTTGGAAGAAAAGATGTAACTCAGTACCAACAATTGGAACTAAAGTTCCTAATTGTTGGACGCTAGTCGCTATTCGGCGAACTAGCTAACTGCCTTACTAACTACGTTTGGCAAATATAATCGATTTGCCAAACTCCGTGTCGTAGTTCAGTAAATTTATGTAGTTGTGTAACAATCTAAGTAACAAACGCCAAGTTTCTATGGAACTTGGATAGGCGCTCCACTAGTAAAGTTTTACGAATATTATCGATTTGTAAAACTCAGTGTCGTAATGAAAAAAGAGTGCCTGAGTTGGTAACTTATCTTAAAACTATTGCAAAAAGCCAAGAAAATCCCTTCCTTGGCTTTTGTTGTAGCTTGCTATTTAGAATTTTCCTAAAACTCCGTCCCAAATCGGGACGGAGTTTAGGAGGTCTTTTAGGTCGCTAATCGGTAAACAGCTTCAGCATAGATATCCATAGCATGATAGAGATCATCTAAGATAGCATATTCATTTGCTTGGTGTTCTGTTTGCTCTCTTCCTGGGAAGAGGGCGCCAAAAGCGACACAGTTTGGCATCGTACGTGCAAAGGTTGCACCGCCAGATGATAGAGCGGGACTCTTGTCACCAGTTTTTTCTTCATAAACTTGCATGAGAGTAGTGACGAGTGTGCTATCTCTTGCAACGTAAAGTGGTGCCAGGTAGTCAAATTCATGGTAGCTAAGTTGGTAAGCTTTTGCGCACTCTATCAGCTGATTAACAAGGGCATCCTTGTCTGCAAGGACTGGGATTCGGATATCAATTCGAATCTCAGAACTTTCGGGAGTAATGGTTAAGGCAGCTACATTAAAGGATAAATGTCCAGAGGGCTGGTCGCTGATATCACCAAAGATTCCTTTTCCTTGACCATCTTGACCAACTTCTTTGGCAAGAAATGTAAGTGCAGGATGGGATTGAATGGAATCAAGGACGGTGGCTAGTCGAATGACTGCATTAATCCCTTGGCTAGCATCTTTGGCATGCTTAGATACTCCTAGAACAGTAAGGTTCTGATCATCTTGTTGATAATCGTAGCCAGCAGATGTTAGGCCTGCCTTGATTTGATCCATAAGTGGTCCTTGATAAGTTGCCTTATCAGGAACGACATTGAAAGCTCCGCCTACATCTAAGGCGAGTTGATTTGATCCAGGTCCATGAAGTTTGACCTGAAGGAGTCCTTTTTCTGCATAGGTTAATGGGAATGATGAGTCAGGAGCAAATCCCATGCTGGCTTGTTCTTCAATAGCGTTATATCTTGCCATACAACGCCAAAGTGTTTCCTCATCAGTACCAAATATGAAACGAATCCGTTTTTTGAATTGAATTCCTTGGTCAAGCAGGCTTTTGACTGCGTAAAGGGCTGCAAGAGAAGGTCCTTTATCATCCTGGGAACCCCGACCATAAATCCGCCCATCTCTGATACTAGCTTCAAATGGGGGAGTTTCCCAGTCTGTCAAATCACCTGCAGGAACTACATCTAGGTGGCAGAGGATGGCAAGGAGATCCCCCTCACCAACTTCTGCATACCCATAATATCCTTGAGGATCAAGATAGGTTTTAAAACCAAGTTCTTGACACAAGTCCAGCGTTTTTTTCAATACATCTTGAATTGCTTGACCAAAGGGAGTGCCATTTTCACCTTCATTGAGAACAGAAGGATAAGAGATGATTGTTTTCAAACTTTGAAGAAAATCCTCTTTGATTGATTCTGTAATATAGGATTTCATCCGTATTTCCCTCTTTATTATAAGAATGGCACAAAGGTACCTAAGATAAGAAGTAGAATACTAGCAACGACAATGACGATGACAAGTTTTCCGACAAATTTCCACCAAGTTCCAAGGCTGATACGACCAAGAGCAAGAGCACCCATAACAATACCTGAAGTAGGAGTTACAAGGTTAAGGACACCAGATGCAGATTGGTAGGCAGTGACGATAAGGCTTGCTTTAACATTGACGAACTCTCCAAGAGGGGCCATGATACCCATAGTTGCACTAGCAAGACCAGATGAAGAAGGAATGAGGAAGGACATAGGTAGGTAGAAGATATAGGTCAATACGATGAAGATTTGAGGAGAAAGACCTTGAAGGCCAACTTCACCCCAGTGTAGGATGGTTGCAGTAATCATACCATCGTTCATGATAACTTGGATACCACGAGCAACCGCACAAATCAAGGCTACTGAAAGCAAATCTGCAGCACCAGTTAGGAAGGTTGAGACAATCTTGCTTTCTTTGAGACCATAGACAACACCGATCAAAATCCCCATAACGGCAAAGAGCATAGCGCCTTCTGGGAAGTACCAGCTACCAAATGGTTGAGCAGATGAACCGATAATTCCTCCAATTACAGGAAGGCCGATTAACCAATTCTTGAAGTCTTCAAATACAGTAACATGCAAATCAACCCAAGGGATGAAACTTGCAATCATAATGATAAAGGTTAATACAAATAAAGCGAGGACATGTTTGTTTCTTGCTCAAGGTAGATGGTGCATCATCGTTTTCTGAAACATTAAAGTGTTTGATATCTTCTTCGCGTTGAGCGTAAACGAGTGATTTAGTAGGATCTTTTTGAATCTTTTCTGCATAACGATAGACAAAGTAAGTGCTGATACCTGTCATTACGAACCAGAAGATAACACGGAGAATAACCCCATCCATAGAAGAAATTCCCGCAGTATCAGAGGCGATAACAGTAGCAAATGGATTCAATGTAGATGCCAAACAACCAACTTGAGAACCTAGTAAGATGATGGCTACGGCAGTGATACTGTCAAAACCAACTGCCATCATTACAGGGACAAGAAGGGGATAGAAGGCCATGGTTTCTTCACCCATACCATAGGTAGTTCCTCCAAGTGCGAAGAGGGGCATGAGGATGAGAATCAACATTTTTTCGCGGCCCTTGTATTTTTTAACGATGGAGGCAATCCCTACATCGAGTGTACCAGTAGCGTTTACGACACCAAGGAAACCTCCGACCATAAGGATAAAGAAGGCAACGTCGATTGCTGCGCTAGTTGGTGCGTGACCGAGCATGGCACGAATTGGGGCCATAAAGACATCGTAAATCCCTTGAGGATTAGAGTCAACAGTTTGATAGGTACCTGCGATGAGGTTACCTGCGTCATTGGTATCATACTTACCTGCAGGAATGACCCAGGTCAAAAATGCCATAATGGCAATGATGATGATCAAAACAGTGTATGATGAAGGCATTTGAAACCTTTTTTTATTTTCACTCATTTGTTTTTCCTCCTAAACTATGTCACACAGTATAAAAACGAATGATTTTGGCAAGAGTGCTGACTAAACTTTCTTGTGAGGTATCACTAAGATGCTAATCTTTAACGATGATTGTTCCGCTATCAGATTCAATCAAGGCTCCCAAATTGCTGAGGGAAGTGATGACGGCTTTTCCTGCTGGACGATTGGTTACAAAATCAATGGCAGCTTGGATTTTTGGTAGCATACTACCAGGAGCAAATTGCCCCTCTTGGATGTATTCTTGGAGTTGGCTAACAGTTACCTGCTCCAATTTTTCTTGATTTGGTTTGTTATAGTTGACATAAGCATAATCTACGCCAGTCAAAACGATGAAGAGATCGGCTTCAACCAATTCTGCCAAGCGCTGAGATGCAAAGTCCTTATCGATAACGGCTTCTACCCCTGATAGGTAACCGTTTTCATTTTCGATTACAGGAATACCTCCACCGCCTGCAGCGATAACAACTTGGCCTGCGTTTAGCAATGCTCGGATACTATCGATTTCTTTGATGTGGATAGGTTTTGGCGAAGCAACGACCTTACGCCAACCGCGACCTGCATCCTCTTTGAAGGTTGCTCCAGTTCTTTCACTTTCTACTTTGGCATCTTCTTCTGAGTAGAAAGGACCGATTGGTTTGCTTGGGTTAAGAAATGCAGGATCATCTTTGTCCACGACTACTTGCGTTACAACAGACGCAACAGGTTTTTCCAATTTCAAATCAAGCAAAGCATTATCTAAAGCATTTTGGAGCCAAAAACCGATACTACCTTCAGTCATGGCTACGAGTGAGTCTAGAGGGAAGGCTGGATTTTTTTCGGAATCGGCTGCTAGATGTTGGAGAAGCAAGTTACCGACTTGCGGTCCATTTCCGTGTGTGATGATGAGTTCATCACCATTTTGGATTAGTTTTACCAGATGGCGAGCTGTTTCAGCTAGAGCTGCTTCTTGGGCTTGAGCAGATGGATCGGTAGAGAGAATAGCATTCCCTCCAAGAGCGACAACAATTTTACGATGTGACATGAGCGCTCCTTTCTTTGAGATGGGCTAAAACCAAGATTTGGTTAAATGATTGGATTTGGTAGTTGAGAAAGAAGGCTTTCTATAAACGAGCAGAGTTGGAATTCTAGACATGTAAATAACTGGGGAGGCAGTTAATTTTTTGTTATGATGTTTGGGTTGAATGTTAAGCTAGTAGCTTGAATGTGACTGTTTTCAAATTCCAACTCAATTCTCGTTACTACTACAAAAAGGGACTGGACTAAAACACTAGTCTCAGCCCCTAAGCTGTTTGTTAATACTCTTCGAAAATCAAATTCAAACCACGTCAGCTTCGCCTTGCCGTACTCAAGTACAGCCTGCGGCTAGCTTCCTAGTTTGCTCCTTGATTTTCATTGAGTATAAAGTTAGTATTACACTTTAGGAATATAGAGATTTCCTAATGTAGCGGCCATGACGGCTTTGATAGTGTGCATACGGTTTTCTGCTTGGTCGAATTGACGAGCGTACTTGCTACGGAAGACTTCGTCTGTTACTTCCATTTCTTCTACACCGAATTTTTCAGCAACATCTTTACCATAAACAGTGTGTGTATCGTGGAAGGCTGGCAAGCAGTGTAGGAAGATCAAGTTTTCATTATTTGCTTTCTTAACGAGGTCCATATTGACTTGGTAAGGTTTAAGCATAGCTACGCGTTCTGCGAATTTATCCTCTTCACCCATAGATACCCAAACGTCAGTGTAAAGAACATCTGCGCCTTTAACTGCTTCATCAGCATCTTCAGTAATGAGCACATGAGCGCCACTTTCTTTAGCAAATCCTTCAGCCAATTCAACGATTTCTTTCTGGGAAGAGTTCTTTTGGTGAGAAGATGTGGACATTGACACCAAGGATAGCTCCTGTTACAAGAAGACTGTTGGCAACGTTGTTACGTCCATCGCCACAGTAAACTAAGGTCAAACCTTCAAGGCGTCCGAAGTTTTCTTGTACTGTCAAATAGTCAGCGAGCATTTGAGTTGGGTGCCATTCGTCAGTTAGACCATTCCATACTGGAACACCTGAGAATTCAGCCAATTCTTCAACCATACGTTGGCTGAAACCGCGGAACTCGATACCATCAAACATACGTCCCAAAACTTTTGCTGTATCTTCAGTAGATTCTTTCTTACCTAGTTGGATATCATTGGCACCTAGATATTCTGGATGTGCTCCAAGATCGATTGCAGCAGTTGTGAAGGCTGCGCGTGTACGGGTAGAAGTTTTTTCAAATAAAAGAGCAATATTTTTACCTGCTAGGTAGTGGTGCTCAATATTGCGTTTTTTGAGGTCTTTCAAATGAGCAGAAAAGCCAATCAAATATTCGAGCTCTGCACGAGTAAAATCTTTTTCAGCTAGAAAACTTCTTCCTTGAAATACTGAATGTGTCATTCTATAAATCCTTTTCTAACAAGCTTGAATTCTGTTAGCAGGCGCTAAACAGAGAGGGAGGGATTAAATGTCTTCGCGTTCAAATGGCATAGACATACAACGAGGTCCACCACGGCCCCGAACCAATTCACTTCCGCGAATCTTAATCAAGCGAAGCCCGTATTCTTCCAAATCTTATTGGTCACGGTATTGCGGGCATAAACAACTACCACACCAGGTGCGATGGTCAAAGTGTTGGAACCGTCATTCCATTGTTCACGAGCAACTGCTACGATATTGCCGCCACCGCAACGGATCAAATGAACTTTTTCTATGCCAAGGTTTTGAGCAAGAAGTTCAGCCAAATCACCTTTTTCTTCAACAATCTTGAGTTTTTCATCTTCATAAGTAACAGAGTAAACGTGAAGGTCACCTTCGATTTCAGGGTGAATAGTGAACTTGTCATAGTCTACCATGGTGAATACAGTATCCAAGTGCATGAATTTACGGTTGTTAGCAAATTCGAATGCTATAACTTTCTTGAAGCCAACATTTTTCTTGAAGATGTTAACCAAGAGTTTTTCAATAGAAGCTGCATCTGTACGTTGAGAAATACCTACTGCAAGAACGTCTTTAGAAAGAACTAACTCATCTCCACCTTCGATACGTGTATCTTCTTCACGGTTGTAAACCAATTCAACTTTTCCACCATAGATTGGATGGTATTTGAAAATGTATTTACCATAAAGAGTTTCACGGTTACGAGTATCTGCATACATGTGGTTGAGCGATACGGCATTACCGATTGTAGCAAATGGGTCGCGAGTGAAGTAGAGGTTTGGCATTGGATCAATAGCAAATGGATAGTCTGACTCAACCAAGTCAGTTAACCCTTTAGCTTCTTCAGGAATTTCTGGCAACTCAGCTTTTTGAACACCAGCCATCGTTTTTTCAACCAATTCTTGGTTGTCTGTAATACCTTGAAGCAATTCACGAATAGCAGCCTTGGTTTGACGACCACGGATGTTGGCTTCGTTTAAATATTCCTCGATAAATTGATCGCGGATTTCTGGTGAAGTCAATGATTCAGCAGCCAGCTGCTCTAGGTAGAGAACTTCGATTCCTTCGTCACGAAGAGCTTGGGCAAATGCATCATGTTCTCTTTGAGCATCTTCCAAGAAAGGAATATCATCAAAAAGAAGCCTTTCAAGATAGTCCGGCAACAAGTTTTCCAACTCCCTGCCTGGACGGTGCAACATAACTTTTTTCAGTTTTCCAATTTCTGAGAAAACATGAATTGGATGTGAAGACATGTGGATCCTCCTTTTTTCTTGTGTGTACCAAACTGTTTTGGTATCGCTTACATTTTAATATTAACACAATTTAATATGCTTTACAAGGAAAATGATAAAGTCTAAAAGTCCTAGAAAAGCCTATTTTAAGGGATTTCTTACATTTTGTTATAAGATTATTCATAGAAATGTATGTTAACTTAACTTATTTTTATATTCTATAAATTTAATGCATAAAAAAATTTTTAAATTTTTTTAAAAAATTTTTTAGAGAAGCTAGATAGAGGCAAATATTATAAGCTCTAGGAAAATAGAAACAAAAATTCCCTTTGATTATTATGCAAAAAATCAAAGGGAATTGGATATTAGATCTGTTTAGATACCAACATTTTTGAGAAGAATGGTTACAAGAGCAAGCAAGATAAAGCTGACACTATTTAGGACCATATGAATGGCGATAGACATTTCTAAACGACGCGTTGAGTAGGCGGTCCAAGTTAGGACAGCAGACATCCAACCGTAGATTATAAATGACGGGAAATTTGAAGGAACGTGAGCTAGGAGAAAGAGTAGCCACCCTAGTACATAGCCCACTTTTTCATATCCTTGGAAGAGTTTGGTTGGGATAATGCCACGACAGATAATCTCTTCACAAATCGGCGCAATTAAAACGACTAGAAAGAACATAGCAATAAGTGAGCTTTCAGAGAAGAGATTATTGAGAATTTTTTGGTTAGAAGTTGTTGTTTGATTAAGTAATTGTAACATGATACCACCTATGAGATTTCCAACAAAGATAGCTAGGTAACTCAAGGCAATTCTAGGCAAATCGTTGATACTAAAGAGTTTTTTCTTAATCACTAAAAGCTTACTTTTATGAGCGCCATACAAAAAGATAGCTAAAACAAGTATAGAAACAAGGCTAATAATGATTCCAGACCAGATGGAAGGAATCTCAGTTTGGACTAGTAAACCTAGAAGTGCCATTGGAGTCTGTGAAAGAACGATGGCTACCAGTAAAATACCAAACCATGCAAGCCGTTTACGATAATCTTTAAAAAAATTCATTCATATATCTCCTAAAAAATTTATTTCATTATAGCATACTTTGGATAGGAATTCTATTAATTACCAGAATATAAGCGTAGATAAAACAAGTAAGATGTTTCGAATTAAATGACTATAGAAGGATAAATCTTGTCTTAAGGTTTTAGGAAATAAAAAGTTTAGAAAGCTGACTCCCAAAAGGATATAAAAGCTGACAGAAAGTATGGTTAAAGGATTGTGCAGAAAAAATAAACTAAGAAAGATAAGGCTTGTTAGCCTGCCTGTCTTTTTATGAGTTGGTAATTTTCTCCATTTGTTTAACGGCAGAAAGGTAGCAATATCAAGTCCGAAAAGGAAAAAGAAAGAGATGAGTAACAAGTCAACGATTTCTTTTTGTAGTAGAGTGTCAGTGCTTATGCTTTCAAATAAAATAAAACAGACTCCAGCAACGTTAATGATAACCATGCTGCTATACAATAAAAAGAAGGATCGACTACGATTATGTAGTTGACTTTTTACATGATCATGTCCTGAAAGATAGTGGATAAATGTACAGATACCTGCTAAAAACAGTAAGAGAAGTAAAAAGTAAAAGCAGGATTGTTTGAGTGTTAGAGCAATACCAGGCCAAACTAAGCAACTACAGCAACCTAAATATACCAAGGAAATCAATAAAAGAAGTTGGATTGATTTGTTCATTTTTTCCATATAAAACCCCCACGTTTTTTAAAAATTATAACTAAAATGATTCATGAAAAATCATCTTTTTCTCAAGTGTTATTTTTTGACTCTCAATTGTCTTTTTGAAAAATACTGTTCACAGAAAAAAACATCCCTCATTTTTTGAGGGATGTGCTTTTTGATAATAACATTGCTAACGCTTAGACCAGGTTCGCTTCATAAAGAGTAATATGATTGGATAAATTTCAAGACGTCCTGCAATCATTGCAAAGGATAGGAGGAGTTTTGAAAATGGACTAAAAATTGAGAAACTTGCAGTTGTTCCGAGAATTGGGCCGATATTGTTAAAGCAACTGAAAACGGCACTCGTAACAATCATTAAATTGTCAGCATCTAAACTGATAATGAACATTAAACTGAGTAGAATCATGACGTAAACTACAAAGTACTTGAGAATCTTGTGCTGGGTATCCTTATCAATGACCGTTTGGTTAACATGGAGAGTTAAAACACGGTGAGGGGATATGGTAGACAAAAATTGATTTTTAGCAATTTTAGCTAGAATAACTCCACGCATCACTTTGAGACCACCAGCAGTAGATCCAGCAGAACCACCAATCGCCATCAGCATCAGTAAAATATATTGTGAAAACAAAGGCCAATTTGTAATGTTGCCATAACCGAAACCAGTTGTAGTGATGATATTAGAAACTTGGAAGAAGGCCATCTCAAAACTTTGTGAAACGCCACTATAAAGGTGGAGTGTATTGAGAGTAATTAAGCCGGTAGAAACGACGACAATTAAAAGATAAGCACGAAGCTCCTCATCGAAAAAGAATTCCTTGACTCGACGAAGCATGAGATAGTAGTAGAGGTTGAAATTGACACCAAACATCAAGACCCCAACACTCGTCAGATAGGTAATGAGAGAACTATTATAGTGGGCGATTCCATCATTGTAAACAGTGAAACCACCAGTCCCAGCAGTTCCCATAGCGATGACAAAACTATCGTAGAGTGGCATACCGGCAAGATAATAAATCACTACAAAGAGGGCGAACATTGCCAGATACAGGATATAGAGGATTTGTGCTGTATTTTTTAGCTTAGATACCACCTTACCAAATACTGGTCCAGGAACCTCGGCCTTCATAACCTCAAGGTGACTATTTTTAGCATTGTCCATAATAGCTAGGGCAAAAACTAGCACCCCCATACCTCCGATGAGGTGGGTAAAGCTCCGCCAAAATAGAAGCGAACGACTTAGTACAGAAACGTCATTTAAGATAGTTGCTCCCGTAGTAGTGAAGCCGGAACTAGTTTCGAAGAAGGCATCGATAAAATTGGGGATTTGACCTGAAAAGACAAAGGGAAGGGAGCCAAAGAAAGACCAGAGGATCCAACATAGGGCAACAATTAAGACTCCTTCTTTGGCATAGATACGTTGTTTTTTAGGCTTTTTGATGATTCCGAGAAGACCTAGAACAACAAGAATCCCGATGGTAGAGAAAAGAGCTGTAAAAACTTGATTAGATTCTCGATAGTAAAGAGCAATACCAACCGGAACTAAAAGTAGCCCAGCTTCAATCAAGAGTAGTTTTGCAAGAAGAAAGCGTACCATACTTCTATTCATAGCTTACCTCTCTAACAAATCATAAATCTTGGTGATATTTGAAAGCAAAGTGATAACCACTAGCTTATCACCGACCTGGAGGGTATCTTCTCCTGTTGGGAAGATTGTTTTTCCATTGCGGATAATAGCAGCAATTAAGACATCCTTTTTGAGTTTCAATTGAGATAAAGGCTTGCCAGTCATTTTATTGGCTTCCTTGATCAGGAATTGAAGAGTTTCTACCTGCCCATTTGCTAGATGGTGCATAGCTTGAAGGTCAGAATATTGCGCATTTACACGACCATGGATAAAGTGCATGATGGTATCAACAGCGATTGTTTTAGGGGTGATGATACTTGAGAAATCTGTTGCGTGGATAATTTCTAATAAGCTAGTGCGGTTTACTTTGGTAATATTTTTCTGAACACCTATGTTATCCAAGAACATAGAGGTAATAATATTCTCTTCATCAACACCTGTAAGAGTTGCAACGGCATCGTAGTTTTGGGCGCTTTCTTCTAAAAGAGTGTCCTTAGTTGTTCCATCCCCTTGGACTATATAGAGTTTAGGGAATTTTTCGCTGAAAAAGGCAGCTCTTTCAGGATTGACCTCAATAACCTTGGTATCGATACGACTGTCTTTTAACATACCTAAGAGATAGTAAGCAATTTTCCCAGCTCCTATGATGAGTAAACTCTTAACAACTCGAGATTTGATATAGTTGTGGAAGAGCATCATATCGACACGACTTCCTGTCACAAAGATACGGTCTTTATCTTCTAAAATCATATCTCCACTAGGAATCATGAGTTTGTGGTCGCGTTCGATAGCACAGACAATAACATTACCAAACTTTTTACGGAAATCAGCAATAGACATCTGACAAATATTACTGAAATTTCGTACCTTGAATTCCATTAAGCTGACTAATCCACCTGCAAAACGCTCAACAGAAAGAGCATTGGGGAAATCTATAATATTAGCGATAGCACGAGCTGCTAGGAGTTCAGGGTTTACAATGAGTGAAAATCCAAGAATATTTTTTTCTTTAAAGTAAGGGTTGGAATATTCAGGATTGCGTACACGAACAATGGTTTCCTTTGCTCCCATTTTTTTAGCGAGAACAGCCGAAACCATATTGACTTCGTCGTATTGAGTCATGGCAATGAAAATATCACAATCTTGAACATTGGCTGCTTCTAACATAGCAAAGTCAGCTCCGTTACCTGCGATTCCCATAATATCAAAACGGCTAGTCAAGTATTTTAGAACAGTTTCGTTCTGTTCAATTAAGACAACATCATGGTTGTCAGCAACAAGTGAACGACAGAGGGCAGAACCTACTTTCCCCCCTCCGACAAGAATAATCTTCATAGTTAGTTAACCTACTTTTTCAATATGTCTCTATCATACCTTTTTTTAGAAAAAAATGCACTCAACAACCGACTGTTTCCTTCTTTAATAAAGGGATTAGGGGAATTCGAATAAATATTTTGCTTTAAACATCATATGTTTATGAACAAACTTGTTCCGAAAGTTCTTAATCAATGTAAATTCTATGATATTGGTTGCCGAAAGTTGAAATTTTAACTTTTGTAAATGTGCTTGTAAAAAAAATGAAAAAATCAAGTCATTTCTATTGACAATCAGGCTGAAAGTGTTATACTAAAAAAGTAGTTTCGCTGATTTACTTCAAACCTGTTGTGAGGTAAGTTAACGATGCCTTAACCACGCTGTTTGCTGAGCTTGACTCCGGGCAGTGTGGCTATTTTTTTGCACTAGTGAGAGGAAGCAAGTCATGGCCAACCATATTGTATTGTTTGAACCACAAATTCCACAAAATACGGGAAATATTGCACGAACCTGTGCGGCGACGAATGCGCCCCTTCATATTATCAAACCGATGGGCTTTCCGATTGATGATCGTAAAATGAAGCGGGCCGGGCTAGACTATTGGGACAAACTTGAGATCTATTTTTATGATAGTTTAGATGAATTTATGAAAAAAATGGATGGTCAAGTCTACTTGATTTCCAAGTTTGCAGAAAAGGTCTATTCAGATGCTGACTTCACGATAGAAGGAAATCATTATTTTCTTTTTGGACGTGAAGATAAAGGTTTGCCTGAGGAATTTATGCGGAAACATCCTGAAAAAGCTCTCAGAATTCCTATGAATGATGAACATGTTCGTAGCCTCAATGTATCCAATACAGTATGTATGATTGTCTATGAGGCCCTTCGTCAACAAAATTTTGCGGGTCTCGAACTGGTTCATACTTACGAAACGGATAAGTTGAAATAAACACTGATAAGAGATAAAATGCTTGCGCTTGCAAGCTTTTTTTGTTATCATAAAGGGGTCTTCAGGGCTGGGTGTAATTCCCGACCGGCGGTGACTTTTACTCGGAAATGTTCTTTTCCTTTTATACTTTGTTGCCAAGCTTTGCCTAACCAAAAGTTATGCCTACAGCTTGTCGCCTAGTCTAAAAGAAAAATCTCCATTTCCTTACTCTAAAAGAAGTCCGCGAGCGCAAGCTGATGTGGTGAGATTCCACAACCGACAGTATAGTCTGGATGGGAGAAGACGAAAGGATGGCTTTGTCTATTCTGCTTCATTATAATAGAAATAAAACCAGTTCTTTGTAAGCTTAGGTTGTTTTTTGAGATAGTTAAGAGAGTAGATAGAGTGGGACTTTCCAACTTCTTCTGATTTTATAGAAAATTGGAGGAACCTGTTATGACAAACACACGTCGACTTTCGACCATTGCAATTTTATCAGCACTTTCATTTGTGTTGATGTACTTTGACTTTCCACTCTTGCCTGCGGCGTCCTTTTTGAGGATTGAGTTCAGCATCTTACCGGTTTTGGTAGGGTTAATAGTACTTGATTTACCTGCAGCTTTTGTGATAATTTTACTCCGTTCCTTGCTTAAGTTAATTTTAAACAATCAAGGGGTTAGCACCTATATCGGTTTGCCGATGAATATCGTGGCTTTAGGAGTTTTTGTTCTTGCATTTGGTTTGATTTGGAAAAAAGATCGGACGCCAATTCGTTTTGCTCTAGCTTCCCTTGCTGGTACGATTGGTTTGACCTTGGCTATGCTAGTTCTTAACTATGTTTATGCTGTCCCATTATATGCTAAGTTTGCTAATTTCGATATTGAGAAAATACTAGGACTAAGTAACTATTTGTTGACAATGGTTTTACCTTTTAACTTAATTGAAGGTATTATCTTTGCACTATCATTTTGGTTGATTTATGTCTTCCTAAAGGTAACTTTAAAACGTTATGAAAGATAAACAAACATATTTAACAAAGGGCTCTTTTGCCCTTTTACTATTTGTAATTCTGGGTTATGTCGTTATGTTTTATCCAGAACAATTGATACCATTTGATTCGTCTATCCAGACAGCAATCCGTGGAGATTTACCAGCTATATTGACAACTATCTTTCGTGGGATTACTCGCCTGATTGACTTACCAATCGTTATTTCTTGGGCAATTCTATTGACTGCAATCTTTTATCTGAAAAAGTGGAAGTCAGAAAGTCTTTTAGTAGCTGGCAATCTTAGTTTGGCTGGAATTTTAATTGTATCCTTAAAACACCTCTATCAACGTCCCCGACCTGAAATTTTACACTTGGTTGAAGAAAAAGGATTTTCTTTCCCAAGTGGTCACTCATTAGCAGTAACCCTCCTAATCGGTTCTCTAATTATCATTGTGGGTCAAAGAGTGAAAAGCACAAGATTGAAACTGCCTCTGCAGAGTTTATTAGGAATTTACCTCGTTAGTGTCCTTGTTTCAAGAGTCTATCTAGGAGTCCACTACCCATCAGATGTTTTGGCTAGCTTGTGCTTAGGTCTAGGAATCTTATTTATCGAATTTCCTTTTTATGATAAGCTTCGCTTTCAATGGCGCTTTACAGGCAAGCAGAAGTAGGTATTAACCCTTCGTGAGGAAGTAAAAATGAAAGTCAAGATAAAAGATCTTCATCCGAGTCAACTTTACTTATCAGAGAAGAAGTTGCAAGATATTCAGATGCTTTATCAGTCGGTAGAAAAGCCAAGTATTAATCCAATCAGTGTTCTTGCATTTGGAGATCGCTTACTAATTACAGATGGGCATCACAGAGCTTACCAAGCTTTGTTAGCAGGTCAAAATACGATTTCTGCTGAGTGGGATAAAGATGGTGGTGATGAACTATATCATCTTTATGCGCAAGCTTGTGAGGAAAGAAAGATTTACTCTATTCTGGATCTAAAGGATCGTATCTTACCTCAAGATGAGTATGAAGCAAAATGGTACAACTGGTGTGATGGTTTTAATCAAGCAACGGCTCTCTTATTGAAAAGGAAGTTAAAATGAAACAAATCATTCAAATTGATAGTTCTTTACGCTTGGTTCCTTATTTTTTAGCAGATCATCGTGATGTAGCTTTGACTTGGTATCAGGATGTGGACTTGGTTGAACTTGTAGATGGAGTCAGAAGCCCCTATAGTGTTAAAAAATTGAATGCTATGTACTCCTATTTAGAAAAACACGGGGATTTATTTTGGATTGAGTATAGAGAAAAGGGAGAGTGGCTTCCGATTGGGGATGTAGCCTTATCTCAGGAGAATCTTCCTATTGTGATTGGCAATCCAGCTTATCAGCATCAAGGTATTGGACGCAAGGTTTTAAGGGCTTTAATTGATCTAGCCCAGCAAAAGGGGTGGAAAGAATTAAAAGTTCAAGAAATCTATGATTTCAATTATGCCTCCAGACGATGTTTTGAGTCCCTTGGATTTGTGGAGAGCGGAAGTACTGAAAAAGGGACAAGCCTGTTCTTAAAGCTGGACTCCTACAAAATTTAGTATCCCTTATAATCGCTCAAAACAGAGCGGTTTTTTGTTTGTAGTTCAGGACTCTTTCACGAAAGAAATAGTAGCCAAATTCAGTAATAAAATTTCTCTAAAAATAGGATTTTCTCTTGCATTTTATAAAAAATAGTGTATAATAGACGGGTATGTGTAAAACATACTTGTGGGAGGTAAAAATCTCTAAATTACCGCCAAAACCACAAAGGAGGATTTAAAAATGGCTAAAAAAGTCGAAAAACTTGTAAAATTGCAAATCCCTGCTGGTAAAGCGACACCAGCTCCACCGGTTGGACCTGCTCTTGGTCAAGCTGGTATCAACATCATGGGATTCACAAAAGAGTTCAACGCTCGTACAGCTGATCAAGCTGGTATGATCATTCCAGTTGTTATCTCAGTATACGAAGATAAATCATTTACTTTCGTTACTAAAACACCACCAGCTGCTGTTCTTTTGAAAAAAGCTGCAGGTGTTGAAAAAGGATCAGGTACACCTAACAAAACTAAAGTTGCTACAGTTACTCGTGCACAAGTACAAGAAATTGCAGAAACTAAGATGCCAGATTTGAACGCTGCAAACCTTGAGTCTGCAATGCGTATGATCGAAGGTACTGCTCGTTCTATGGGATTCACTGTTGTTGACTAATCAATAACTTCCCTATATAACCCGCAAGACTTCATCATTTCGAGAAGTGACGTGGGAGATGAAAATCGATTGAACCACTTACAAGGAGAATAGAAAATGGCTAAAAAAAGCAAACAACTTCGTGCTGCTCTTGAGAAAATCGACAGCACAAAAGCATACAGCGTAGAAGAAGCTGTAGCTCTTGCAAAAGAAACTAACTTTGCAAAATTTGACGCAACTGTAGAAGTTGCATACAACTTGAACATCGACGTGAAAAAAGCTGATCAACAAATCCGTGGAGCAATGGTATTGCCAAACGGTACTGGTAAAACAGCTCGCGTTCTTGTATTTGCACGTGGTGCAAAAGCTGAAGAAGCTAAAGCTGCTGGTGCAGACTTCGTTGGTGAAGACGACCTTGTTGCTAAAATCAACGACGGTTGGTTGGACTTCGACGTAGTTATCGCTACACCTGACATGATGGCTCTTGTTGGACGTCTTGGACGTGTCCTTGGACCACGTAACTTGATGCCAAACCCTAAAACTGGTACTGTAACAATGGATGTTGCTAAAGCAGTTGAAGAGTCTAAAGGTGGTAAAATCACTTACCGTGCTGACCGTGCAGGTATCGTACAAGCTATCATCGGTAAAGTTTCATTTGAAGCTGACAAGTTAGTTGAAAACTTCAAAGCATTCAACGAAACAATCCAAAAAGCTAAACCAGCTACAGCAAAAGGAACTTACGTAACAGCTTGACAATCACAACTACTCAAGGTGTTGGTATCAAGGTTGACGTTAACTCACTTTAATAAGTACAAAATATAATACAAAAAGGTTGAAGACAAGTCTGTCTCAACCTTTTTATTTATCTCAAAATAAATAAATCTAGTTTATAGATAAGCAAGCAAAAGTATGTGAAAAAACATCTAGATAGAAAATTCAGAAAATTGTTTCTTTTGTCTTGAAAATTTTTGAAAAAATGGTATTATAGAAACAAGTCATTTTATTGAGAAGAGAAAGGGGAACGATGGAGAAAATCATTTTAGACTCACCAAAGTCAGGTTCGGAACTCGTTTTGGAAACGCTCCGTGACCTAGGAATCGATACGATTTTTGGTTATCCAGGCGGGGCTGTATTGCCTTTATATGATGCTATTTATAATTTTAAAGGCATCCGCCATATTCTAGGTCGGCATGAACAAGGTTGTCTTCATGAAGCAGAAGGTTATGCTAAGTCAACAGGGAAACTTGGTGTCGCAGTCGTCACAAGTGGACCAGGAGCTACGAATGCTATTACTGGTATTGCAGATGCTATGAGTGACAGTGTTCCCCTTTTGGTCTTCACAGGTCAGGTAGCAAGAGCGGGAATCGGTAAGGATGCTTTCCAAGAAGCAGATATTGTCGGAATTACCATGCCGATTACCAAGTACAACTATCAGGTTCGTGAGACAGCAGATATTCCACGTGTGATTACAGAGGCTGTACATATTGCGACTACGGGTCGCCCAGGGCCGGTTGTTATTGATTTGCCAAAAGATGTTTCTGCTCTTGAAACGGACTTTGTCTATTCTTCAGAGATAGATTTACCAAGTTATCAACCAACTCTAGAACCTAATGAGATGCAAATCAAGAAGATCTTGAAGCAACTCTCTAAGGCTAAGAAGCCAGTTTTGTTAGCTGGTGGTGGTATTAGCTATGCAGAGGCTGCAGCAGAGTTGAATGAATTTGCAGAGCGTTATCAAATTCCTGTTGTTACCAGTCTTTTGGGACAGGGAACAATTGCAACTAGCCATCCACTGTTTTTGGGAATGGGTGGGATGCATGGTTCCTTTGCAGCTAACATTGCGATGACAGAAGCAGATTTCATGATTTCGATTGGTTGTCGTTTTGATGACCGTTTAACTGGGAATCCAAAAACTTTTGCCAAAAAAGCTAAGGTTGCCCATATTGATATCGATCCTGCAGAGATTGGCAAGATCATCGCAGTTGATATTCCAGTTGTTGGTGATGCGAAAAAAGCTCTGCAACAATTGCTTGCAGAACCAGTCGTTCGTAACAATACTGAAAAATGGATTGAAAAAGTTACCAAAGATAAGAATCGTGTTCGTTCTTATGATAAGAAGGAACGTGTCGTCCAACCACAAGCAGTTATTGAACGAATTGGTGAGTTGACTAAGGGTGATGCCATTGTCGTAACTGACGTCGGACAACACCAAATGTGGACAGCTCAATACTATCCATACCAAACGAGCGTCAACTCGTAACTTCAGGTGGACTAGGAACCATGGGATTTGGAGTTCCTGCAGCCATTGGGGCAAAAATTGCTAATCCAGATAAAGAGGTTGTCCTCTTTGTCGGTGACGGTGGTTTCCAAATGACCAATCAGGAATTAGCAATCTTGAATATCTACAAGATTCCAATCAAGGTTATCATGCTTAATAACCATTCACTTGGGATGGTTCGTCAATGGCAAGAAGCCTTCTACGATGGTCGAACATCAGAGTCAGTCTTTGATAGCCTTCCTGACTTCCAGTTGATGGCTCAAGCCTATGGAATTAAGAATTATAAATTTGATAATCCTGAAACCTTAGAAAAGGATTTGGAAGTCATCTTGGAAGATGTACCAATGTTTATCGAGGTAGATATTTCTCGTAAAGAGCATGTTTTACCGATGGTACCAGCTGGTAAGAGTAATCATGAGATGTTGGGGGTGAAGTTTAATGCGTAGAATGTTAACAGCCAAACTTCAAAACCGGTCAGGGGTTCTCAATCGCTTTACCGGTGTTTTGTCTAGACGCCAAGTCAATATTGAGAGTATCTCGGTAGGGGCGACAGAAAATCCTAATGTGTCACGGATTACCATCATCATTGATGTTGCATCTCACGATGAAGTGGAGCAAATCATCAAACAGCTCAACCGTCAGGTCGACGTGATTCGTGTCCGTGATATCACAGATAAACCTCACCTCGAGCGTGAAGTGATTCTGATCAAGGTCTCAGCGCCTGCAGAGAAGCGAGCAGAAATTTTAGCTATTATCCAGCCTTTCCGTGCAACTGTTGTTGATGTGGCTCCGAGCTCCATTACCGTTCAGATGACTGGGAATGCGGAAAAGAGTGAAGCTTTGATTCGGGTTATTCGACCATACGGTATCAAGAATATCGCTCGTACGGGTGCAACTGGATTTACCCGCGATTAATACTCTTCGAAAATCTCTTCAAACTACGTTAGCGTCGCTTTTCCGTAGGTATATGTTACTGACTCCGTCAGTCTTATTTACAACCTCAAAGCAGTGCTTTGAGCAACCTGCGCCTAGCTTCCTAATTTGCTCTTTGATTTTCATTGAGTAAAAAATAACTTAAATTTGTTAAACCAGCCTATCAGGCAATAAATATAGAAAAGAGAGAAAAACTATGGCAGTTCAAATGGAATACGAAAAAGATGTAAAAGTAGCAGCGCTTGATGGTAAAAAAATCGCTGTTATCGGTTATGGTTCACAAGGTCATGCTCACGCTCAAAACTTGCGTGATTCAGGTCACGATGTGATCATCGGTGTTCGTCCAGGTAAATCTTTTGATAAGGCAAAAGAAGATGGTTTTGATACTTATACAGTAGCAGAAGCAACTAAATTGGCTGATGTTATCATGATTTTGGCACCAGACGAAATCCAACAAGAATTGTACGAAGCAGAAATTGCTCCAAACTTGGAAGCTGGGAATGCAGTTGGATTTGCGCATGGTTTCAATATCCACTTCGAATTCATCAAAGTTCCTGCAGATGTAGATGTCTTCATGTGTGCTCCTAAAGGTCCAGGACACTTGGTGCGTCGTACTTACGAAGAAGGCTTTGGTGTTCCAGCGCTTTACGCTGTCTACCAAGATGCAACAGGAAATGCTAAAAACATCGCTATGGACTGGTGTAAAGGTGTTGGTGCAGCGCGTGTAGGTCTTCTTGAAACAACTTACAAAGAAGAAACTGAAGAAGATTTGTTTGGTGAACAAGCCGTTCTTTGTGGTGGTTTGACTGCCCTTATTGAAGCTGGTTTTGAAGTCTTGACTGAAGCTGGATATGCTCCAGAATTGGCTTACTTTGAAGTGCTTCACGAAATGAAACTCATCGTTGACTTGATCTACGAGGGTGGATTCAAGAAAATGCGTCAATCAATTTCTAACACAGCTGAATACGGTGACTACGTGTCAGGTCCACGTGTGATTACTGAACAAGTGAAGGAAACATGAAAGCTGTTCTTGCTGATATCCAAAATGGTACATTTGCCAACGACTTTGTGAATGACTACAAAGCTGGACGTCCAAAATTGACTGCATACCGTGAACAAGCAGCTAACCTTGAAATTGAAAAGGTTGGTGCAGAATTGCGTAAAGCAATGCCATTTGTTGGTAAAAACGACGATGACGCATTCAAAATCTACAACTAATTTTTGAGAATAAAAATAGAAGGCGAGTTGGGGGGTACCTAACCCGCTTTTTATCTTGAAAACGAATCAAGGAGAAGATTATGCTTAGTGCAAAAGATGTGGTGAAAGCCCATAAAGTTTTGAATGGTGTAGTGGTTGAAACTCCACTAGAATATGATCATTATCTGTCGGAAAAATATGGTGCCAAGATTTATCTTAAAAAAGAAAATGCTCAACGAGTGCGTTCTTTTAAGATTCGTGGAGCTTATTATGCCATTTCGCAACTGACTAAGGAAGAACGTGAACGTGGAGTAGTTTGTGCATCAGCGGGCAATCATGCTCAAGGAGTAGCTTACACTTGTAATGAAATGAAGATTCCTGCAACAATTTTCATGCCCATTACAACACCGCAACAGAAAATTGGTCAGGTCCGTTTCTTTGGAGGAGATTTTGTAACTATCAAATTGGTAGGAGATACCTTTGATGCTTCGGCTAAGGCAGCTCAAGACTATACAGTTGCTGAAAATCGTACCTTTATTGATCCTTTTGATGATCCCTATGTTCAAGCTGGTCAAGGAACAGTAGCTTATGAAATTTTAGAAGAAGCGCGAAAAGAATCCATTGATTTTGATACTGTCTTGGTGCCTGTAGGAGGTGGAGGACTCATTGCAGGAGTTTCTACTTATATAAAGGAAACGAATCCGGCTATTGAAGTTCTGGGTGTAGAAGCCAACGGAGCTCGTTCCATGAAGGCAGCATTTGAGGCTGGAGGTCCGGTTAAACTTAAAGAAATTGATAAGTTTGCAGACGGGATTGCTGTGCAGAAGGTTGGACAATTGACCTATGAAGCAACCCGTAAAAACGTTGAAACGCTTATCGGAGTGGATGAAGGTTTAATATCTGAGACCTTGATAGATCTTTACTCTAAACAGGGGATTGTAGCTGAGCCTGCAGGTGCTGCTAGTGTGGCGGCCTTGGAAGTACTGTCAGATTATATAAAAGGAAAGACTATTTGTTGTATCATCTCTGGAGGAAATAACGATATCAACCGGATGCCAGAGATGGAAGAGCGTGCCTTGATTTACGATGGAATCAAGCATTACTTTGTGGTAAACTTCCCACAACGTCCAGGTGCACTTCGCGAGTTTGTAAATGATATTTTAGGACCGAATGACGACATCACACGTTTTGAGTATATTAAACGTGCCAGCAAGGGAACGGGACCAGTCTTAATCGGAATTGCTCTTGCTAACAAGCATGATTATGCGGGCTTGATTCACCGAATGGAGAAATTTGATCCGTCTTATATTAACTTGAATGGGAATGAAACTCTATATAATATGCTTGTTTAATATCCTATAAAATTTTTATCATATCATTTGCCTAACCTATTTATGAGTGCTATAATGTAAGTGAAGAAAGGGGGGAGATTCCCATGGTTTTACAAGTTTTACTTGTTCTAGTGATTCTAATGCTTATTGTAGGAGCTGTGTTAGTGAGCTCTGTTTATGTCGTTCGTCAACAGTCTGTTGCAATTATCGAACGATTTGGTAAGTATCAAAAGTTAAGTAATAGTGGTATTCATCTACGGGCACCATTTGGCATTGACAAAATTGCAGCTCGTGTGCAGCTACGCCTTTTACAAAGTGAGATCGTGGTTGAAACCAAAACCCAAGATAACGTTTTTGTGACTATGAATGTCGCAACTCAGTATCGTGTAAATGAGTTAAACGTTACAGACGCTTACTATAAATTGATGAGACCTGAAGCTCAAATCAAATCTTATATTGAAGATGCATTGCGCTCATCTGTTCCTAAGTTAACTTTGGATGAATTGTTTGAGAAAAAAGATGAAATTGCATTAGAAGTTCAAAAACAAGTGGCGGAAGAAATGTCAACGTATGGGTATATTATCGTTAAGACGCTCATTACCAAAGTTGAGCCGGATGCAGAAGTCAAACAATCAATGAACGAAATTAATGCTGCCCAACGTAAGAGAGTAGCAGCTCAAGAATTGGCTGAAGCAGATAAAATTAAGATCGTTACAGCGGCAGAAGCTGAGGCAGAAAAAGATCGCCTCCATGGTGTGGGGATCGCAGAGCAGCGGAAAGCAATTGTTGATGGACTTGCTGATTCTATTAAAGAGTTAAAAGGAGCCAATGTCGAATTAACTGAAGAACAAATTATGTCAATCCTATTAACCAATCAGTATTTGGATACATTGAATAATTTTGCAGATAAACAAGGAAATAATACAATATTCTTGCCAGCAAATCCTAATGGAGTTGAAGATATTCGAACCCATATATTATCAGCTTTGAAAGCTAAATAATTATAATCTTAACGCAATAACTTTATTAATATATGTGTTTCAATTGACAAATACTATAAAAACATATAGAATGAAGTTGCGTAAAGAAAAAAATAGGAGAAAAACATGGCTAAGTCTAACTTTGAAAAAGTAGAAGCAGTTGTTAGCTGGGTTCGTGATAAGAAGATCACAGGGTATCGTATTTCTAAGGAAACGAATGCGCGTGAGATGTCTATCATTGCTTTGGCTCAAGGACGTGCAAAAGTTAAAAACATTTCCTTTGAAACAGCCCTCGGCTTAATTGATTTCTACAATAAAAATCATGAAAAATTTGAAGATTAGTCTTTGGATATAGGCAGGTTCGAAAAGAATCTGCCTTTTAATTTTTTGGAATATAAAAAAAGACTGCAATGACAGTCTTTTTTCTTATCGAAGATAGCGTTGTAAAAATTCTCTTGTACGTTCTTCTTTGGGATTAGTAAATAGATCTTCTGGTTTGCCTTCTTCTGCAATGACACCTTTATCCATAAAGATGACACGGTGTGATACATCGCGAGCAAATTCCATTTCGTGGGTTACGACGATCATGGTCAAACCTTCTTGAGCTAAATCTTGCATGATTTTGAGAACTTCACCGACCATTTCAGGGTCAAGGGCTGATGTAGGCTCATCAAAGAGAATGGCATCAGGATTCATAGAAAGTGCACGAGCAATAGCAACACGCGCTTTTGCCCACCAGAAAGTTGTTTAGGTTTGGCTTGCCAGTAACGTTCTCCCATGCCAACTTTTTTTCAAGGTTCTCTTTAGCGACTTTCTCTGCTTCTGAGCGATCACGTTTGAGTACAGTTGTTTGGGCAACGATTGTATTTTTCAAGTACGTTAAGGTTTTCAAAGAGGTTGAAGGACTGGAAGACCATTCCTAGTTTTTTTCTCGATAGTGAGTGAGGTTATAACCTTTTTTTCAAGGACGTTTTTCACCGTGATAAAGGATTTTCACCTTCAGTGGGTGTTTCAAGTAAGTTGATCGAACGTAGGAAGGTTGATTTACCACTACCGGAACTTCCAATGATAGAAATAACTTCTCCTTTATGGATAGTAAGGGAAATATCTTTTAGGACCTCGTTTTGTCCATAGGATTTTTTGAGGTGTTTGATTTCAAGAATGGGTTGATTCATTATTTCAAATCCTCCGTTTGCATTTGGTTAGCTCCTGTTGTGTAGGTATCCATATCCATCCGTTTTTCGATATAGCGTAGGATACGTGTTACTGTAAAGGTGAGGACAAAGTAGATAACTGCGATAATAGTAAAGGTTTGGAAGTACTGGTAAGTCTGTGTTGCTACTGTATTTCCTGAGAAGTAAAGTTCTACAACAGAGATAACATTCAATACAGAAGTATCCTTGATGTTGATGACGAACTCATTACCAGTAGCAGGTAGAATATTTCGAACTACCTGAGGTAAAACAATCTTACGCATGGTTTGATTATGAGTCATACCAAGTGCAGTAGCTGCTTCAAATTGTCCCTTGTCAACAGCTAGGATACCACCACGAACGATTTCGGTCATGTAGGCACCGGTATTGATAGAAACGATAAAGATAGCAGCGAGAGTACGGTCTAGGTTGATTCCGAAAGCCTGGGCAGTTCCATAGTAGATAACCATAGATTGTACAATCATAGGAGTTCCACGGAAAATTTCAATATAGATATTGAGAATCCAACCAACTATATTTTGAATGACGTAGATAAATTGATTTTCAGATTGAGGCGCAGTGCGGAAAACACCGATAGCAAGACCAATAACGAGACCTACGATGGTACCGATAATTGAAATTAAAAGTGTGATTCCAGCACCACGCAAGAGTTGTTGCCAGTTTTCAGTTAGAATTTTAGCAACTTGGCTAAAGAAATTACTGCTGTTTTCTTCAGTAGTTGTAGCTTCTACAGGTTGTTCTTTAATCATACGATCCATTAGGGCAACTTGTTCATCTTTAGAGATGGTTTCAATGCTAGCATTGATTTGGCTGATACGTTCGTCATCCTTACGAAGACCGATAGCGATAGAGGTATCTTCTTCTCCAGTTTTAAAACCAGGTTCAGGCTGAATCATTTTGAACTTTGCATTTGCTGACTCAGCAGTTAGGGCTTCTGGTCGTTCAGAAACATAAGCGTCAATGACACCAGCTTCAAGAGCTTGACGCATTTGAGCGAAATCACCCATGGCAGTTTCTTTTTTAGCGCCTGGAATTTGAGAAATCAAGTCATAAAGGTAAACCCCTTGTTGAGAAGTGATTTTTGCATCTTTAAAATCATCTAGTGTTTTGGCGTTTGCATAGGCAGAATCTTTTTTGACTAAAAGTACCGGCTCACTGGTATAGTAACTGCTTGAGAAGGCAATTTCTTGCTTACGTTCAGCGGTTGGACTCATACCTGCAATAATCATATCAATCTTTCCAGAAGTCAGAGCTGGAACAAGTCCTTCCCATTTTGTTTTTACAATGAGTGGTTCTTTACCCAGATCTTTAGCGATTTTTTTTGCAATTTGAACATCGTAACCGTTAGCATATTGGTTTGTTCCATCAATTTTGACAGCACCGTTACTGTCGTCATCTTGAGTCCAGTTAAATGGTGCGTAAGCTGCCTCCATCCCGATGCGTAAATATTCATCGGCTTGGACCTGGCTAACTAGTCCTAGAGTAAGGGCTAAGCTAGCAAGGATAGATAAGCATAATTTTTTCATGTTTTCTCCTATTTCTAGTCTAAAAATGGCTCCCTCTATTGTATCTAAAAATGGTGAGATTTTCAATACAAGTTAACCTTAACTTCTAAAAAATGATATAATAGTGAAAAAATATGAAAGGGAATGTAAGATGAAAAAGAGATGGCTTCTGGCTCTGGTATTTACCTGTTTGCTATTTGTACCTCGTCTAGTTTTTGCAGTAGACTTCGATATTCTATCCTATAAGGGTGATTTGAATATTCATGCAGATAATACAGCGGTTTTCAAAGAAACAATCACCTACCACTTTAAAGATGATTTTAATGGTCAATTGATTGGACTCGGAAAAGCAGGGAAAATGCCGAAGGGATTTGAAATTGATGATGATCCAACTGTTTTAGTATCCAAAAATGGCCAGATTGTTCAAGACGTCCTCTCATATACTAAGGAAGAAGAGGATGGCTACAAGGTCACCATTTTTAATCCGGGAAACGCAGGAGATACTGTTCGTGTGACTATTACTTGGCAACTTAAAAACCTTCTTTTCTTATATCAGGATATTGCTGAGCTGAATTGGCAACCATTGACAGATAGTTCAGGGGATATCAAAGATCTGGAATTTCGAGTAACTTCAGATAGTCCGACAGAGAAACTCTTTTTCCATACTGGCCAACTCCTCAATGAGGGAAGTGTCGAAAAAGTCAATGATATCTACTGGGTGAAGATGAAGGATCTTCCTAAAAAACGTCAAGTTGAACTACATGCCTATTGGCCGAGAGAAGCTTTCTCGAGTGCTCCAAGTCAAGGGTTGAATGAAGATGATTTAAGTAACTTCAAAAGAGTTGAGATAGAAATAAAGGCTGATAAAGTGCACGCCAAGGTCATGATGAAATGGATTTTTCCAATCTTCTTTGTGGCTCTGTTACTAGTAACGTTCTACTATTATAGAGAATTTCGTCAGCATACGACTCTTAAAAAGGTATATCCAAAGAATCATCGTCTCTACGAACCCCCAATGGACCTACCTCCAATGGTTTTGGCAGAAGCAATCTATTCAACATCCTTAGAGGAAGTTAGCCCTCTAAATAAGCAGAAGTTTGGTAAATTCACCTTTGAACAATTAATCCAGGCAACCTTGTTAGATTTAGTCGATCGAGGGCATTTATCCATTTTTCAAGGTGAAGAAGAGCCTTGGATCAAAATTAACAGTGAAAAAGGTTTGTCTAATTTTGAGAAGGAGTGCCTGCGGATGACTCTTTCTACAAATAAAGAATTGGCTCTTTCAGACCTTTTCCCAGAGTATCAAGTTTCTTCTGGTTTGTTCCATGGAGCTAAGGAAGCTGATGAGAAGCATATTCGAGAATTCGGCATGCACCTCAAGCGCTCCTTTGAGAGACGACTTGAACGCATGCAAAGTTGTGTTCGAGACAAGGTGAAAATTTTACGAATTCCAAGTTATTATCGACCTTTAACGGAAAAAGAAAATAATCTTGTGAAAAAAATGAAAGTCTGTTCGGCTGTAACAGGTGTTGTCGGACTTATCATTTTCTACTATAGCTTTCGAACACATGGCTATCTCTCGCTTCCTTTACTTGCCTTAGGTTTAATTGGTTTACTAGCGAGCGGTTTGATTCATTTAGTAACTCGAGGACCTTCTCGTGATGGAGTCTTAAATGAAGAAGGGGCAGAAGTTTTTTATCTCTGGACAAGTTTTGAAAATATGCTTCGGGATATTGCTCATCTTGATAAGGCTGAACTAGAGAGTATTGTTGTTTGGAATCGTCTTTTGGTCTATGCAACTCTCTATGGATACGCTAAGAAGGTGAATAAAATCATGAAACTTCACAATATTCAACTTGAAAATGCTGCTATGAATCTTTATGTATCTTGTGGGTGGGATAAACAATTTCACACATCTGCTACTCAAATCAATCTATACACCTCGGTCGCGAATACAGCAAGTACATTTTCTGTATCATCCGGAAGCGGTGGCTCTGGTGGTGGTTTCTCAGGCGGTGGCGGTGGTGGAAGTGTTGGTGCTTTCTAAAGAAAACTCAACACATGCTTTAAAAGTATGATATAATGGAGAATAGAAAAAGGAGTAATCTATGTATTTTTTTGAAATTTTAAAATCAATCTTTTTTGGTATTGTTGAAGGAATTACGGAATGGTTGCCGATTTCAAGTACTGGTCACTTGATTTTAGCAGAAGAGTTTATCCAGTATAAAGATCAAAATGAAGCCTTCATGTCTATGTTTAACGTAGTCATTCAGTTGGGTGCAATCTTAGCCGTTATGGTTATCTACTTTAACAAGCTTAATCCTTTCAAACCAGGTAAGGATAAAGTTCAAGTTCGTAGAACCTGGCAATTATGGTCCAAAGTTTTTGTTGCGACCCTACCTCTTCTCCTAGTCTTTAAGTTTGATGATTGGTTTGATACTCACTTCCATAATATGGTTTCAGTAGCCATCATGTTGATTGTTTATGGGCTTGCCTTTATCTATCTTGAAAAACGTAACAAAGCGCAAGCGATTGAGCCAACAGTTACTGAGTTAGACAAATTACCTTACAAAACAGCATTGTATATCGGTCTTTTCCAAGTCTTGGCCCTTCTACCAGGGACTAGCCGTTCCGGAGCAACTATCGTAGGTGGTTTGTTGAATGGGACTAGTCGTTCAGTGGTAACAGAATTTACCTTCTATCTAGGAATTCCAGTTATGTTTGGAGCCAGCGCTTTGAAGATTTTTAAATTTATCAAAGCTGGAGAAGTCTTGAGTTTTGGTCAATTCTTCTTGCTTTTGGTAGCAATGGTAGTGGCTTTTGCAGTCAGCATGGTTGCCATTCGTTTCTTGACCAGCTATGTCAAAAAACACGACTTTACAGTGTTTGGTAAATACCGTATTGTCCTTGGTAGTGTGTTACTACTTTATAGCTTCATTCGACTATTTGTATAAGAAAAAAACCTTGAGGGCAGATTCCTTCAAGGTTTTTAAAATCCTGTCATAGTGACTCCCAATAAGCGAACACCCTTGTCTTTATCACTCAGTGTTTCGTAGAGTTGGATAATACTTTGAGCAATTTCTTCAGAGTCTTGTGTTTGTTGATTCAGTGTTTTTCGTTTTGTCAAAGTAGAAAAGTCAGCATAGCGGATTTTCAAAATGACGATCTTACCACTTTTTTCATATTTTTGAAGACTAAGAGCAACTTTTTCCGAAAGGAGAGTTAGCTCTTTTTTAATATCTTCATCTAGACTTAGAATCTTACTGTAAGTTTTTCTTTACCAATAGACTTACGGATACGATTTGATTTGACGGGAGAGTTATCTATACCTCGAGCCTTACGATATAGGTCAAAACCAAGGCGACCAAAACGATCAATGAGAGTGATTTCAGAAATCTCTAAAAGGTCAGTACCTGTATATACACCCATTTGATGGAGTTTTTCAACTGTTTTCTTGCCCACACCGTAGAATTTAGCGATATCCATTTGTTTGAGAAAATCTTCAGCTTCATCAGGAAGAATGACCGTCAAACCACGAGGCTTTTGATAGTCACTTGCCATTTTAGCTAAAAATTTATTGTAGGATACACCAGCTGAAGCTGTTAATTGTAATTCATTCCAGATATCCTGCTGAATTAAACGAGCAATTTTAACAGCAGATTTGATACCAAGCTTGTTTTCAGTTACATCTAGATAAGCTTCGTCGATACTCATGGGTTCAATTTTATCCGTATATCGTTTAAAAATAGCTCGAATCTGTTGGCCAACAGTAGTATATTTTTCATAGTTCCCAGAAATAAAAATAGCTTGAGGACAGCGTTCATAAGCCTCTTTGGAACTCATAGCTGAGTGAATACCGAATGCTCTGGCTTCATAACTACAGGTTGAAACAACACCCCGACCACCTGTTTTCCTAGGGTCGCTACCAATAATAACGGGTTTGCCTTTAAGTTTAGGATTGTCACGAATTTCTACAGCAGCAAAAAAGGCATCCATGTCAATATGGATAATTTTACGGGATAAATCATTCATCAGTGGAAATATCAGCATGAAATGGCCTTTCTTTAGTAGTTTTTCTAACATTATTATACCTTTTTTCTGAAAAAATAGGAAATAGCTAATTATTTTTCAAAAATATACTACAGTTTGCACTAAAATAACAACTGTATTATAAAAGAAAGTGTTGAAAAATAGTGATTTCACTTGTTGAAATCGTTTACTGTGTGTTATACTGAATACATGAATGTAACAGATGACTGTTACTAGAAAGATAAAAGAGGACATTAACATGGTTGTTAAGACAGTTGTTGAAGCACAGGACATTTTTGACAAAGCCTGGGAAGGCTTTAAAGGTGTTGACTGGAAAGAAAAAGCAAGTGTATCACGCTTTGTACAAGCTAACTACACACCTTATGATGGAGATGAAAGCTTCCTTGCAGGACCAACAGAGCGTTCACTTCACATCAAAAAAATCGTAGAAGAAACTAAAGCACACTACGAAGAAACTCGTTTCCCAATGGACACTCGTCCAACGTCTATCGCTGACATCCCTGCAGGATTCATCGACAAAGAAAACGAAGTTATCTTTGGTATCCAAAATGACGAACTCTTCAAATTGAACTTCATGCCAAAAGGTGGTATCCGTATGGCTGAAACTACTTTGAAAGAAAATGGATACGAGCCAGACCCAGCTGTTCACGAAATTTTCACAAAATATGTAACAACTGTTAACGACGGTATCTTCCGTGCTTACACTTCAAACATCCGTCGTGCTCGCCACGCTCACACTGTAACTGGTCTTCCAGATGCATACTCACGTGGACGTATCATCGGTGTTTATGCGCGTCTTGCTCTTTACGGTGCAGACTACTTGATGCAAGAAAAAGTGAACGATTGGAACTCAATCGAAGAAATCGATGAAGAAACAATCCGTCTTCGTGAAGAAATCAACCTTCAATATCAAGCATTGCAACAAGTTGTACGCTTGGGTGATCTTTACGGAGTTGACGTTCGCAAACCAGCGATGAACGTTAAAGAAGCTATCCAATGGGTAAACATTGCCTTCATGGCTGTCTGCCGTGTGATCAACGGTGCAGCTACATCTCTAGGACGTGTGCCAATCGTATTGGATATCTACGCAGAACGTGACCTTGCTCGTGGTACATTTACTGAATCAGAAATCCAAGAATTTGTTGATGATTTTGTTATGAAACTTCGTACAGTTAAATTTGCTCGTACTAAGCTTATGACCAATTGTACTCAGGTGACCCAACTTTCATCACAACTTCTATGGCTGGTATGGGTAACGACGGTCGTCACCGTGTTACTAAGATGGACTACCGTTTCTTGAACACTCTTGATAACATCGGTAACTCACCAGAACCAAACTTGACAGTTCTTTGGACTGACAAATTGCCATACAACTTCCGTCGCTACTGTATGCACATGAGCCACAAACACTCTTCTATCCAATACGAAGGTGTTACAACAATGGCTAAAGACGGATACGGAGAAATGAGCTGTATCTCATGCTGTGTGTCTCCACTTGACCCAGAAAATGAAGAACAACGCCACAACATCCAGTACTTCGGTGCGCGTGTAAACGTATTGAAAGCCCTTCTTACTGGTTTGAACGGTGGTTACGACGATGTTCATAAAGACTATAAAGTATTTGACATCGAACCAATCCGCGACGAAGTTCTTGAATTCGAATCAGTTAAAGCAAACTTTGAAAAATCTCTTGACTGGTTGACTGACACTTACGTAGATGCTTTGAACATCATCCACTACATGACTGATAAGTACAACTACGAAGCTGTTCAAATGGCCTTCTTGCCAACTAAACAACGTGCTAACATGGGATTCGGTATCTGTGGATTTGCTAACACTGTTGATACATTGTCAGCTATCAAGTACGCTACAGTTAAACCAATCCGTGACGAAAATGGCTACATCTACGATTACGAAACAATCGGTGAATACCCACGTTGGGGTGAAGATGACCCACGTTCAAACGAATTGGCAGAATGGTTGATCGAAGCTTACACAACTCGTCTACGTAGCCACAAACTTTACAAAGACGCAGAAGCTACTGTATCACTTTTGACAATCACATCTAACGTTGCTTACTCTAAACAAACTGGTAACTCACCAGTCCACAAAGGTGTATACCTCAACGAAGATGGTTCTGTGAACTTGTCTAAACTTGAATTCTTCTCACCAGGTGCTAACCCATCTAACAAAGCTAAAGGTGGATGGTTGCAAAACTTGAACTCACTTGCTAGCCTTGACTTTGGTTATGCAGCTGATGGTATCTCATTGACAACTCAAGTTTCACCACGTGCTCTTGGTAAAACTCGTGACGAACAAGTTGATAACTTGGTAACAATCCTTGATGGTTACTTCGAAAACGGTGGACAACACGTTAACTTGAACGTTATGGACTTGAACGATGTTTACGAAAAGATCATGTCAGGTGAAGATGTAATCGTACGTATCTCTGGATACTGTGTAAACACTAAATACCTCACTCCAGAGCAAAAAACTGAATTAACACAACGTGTCTTCCACGAAGTTCTTTCAATGGATGATGCATTGAGCTAAGATTTATAAATAGTAAATCAAAAACCAGTCACTCTGACTGGTTTTTTTGTTATAAAAATTTTTTTAAAAAAATTAGTCAAATTTGGTCAAAACTCTTGACTAAAACTGACCAAAGTGATATACTAAGAACATAAGGATAATGAAAGTCCTTAGAAAACCTTGATTTTAAGGTGATTGCATATACTATCTTAAGATCAAAGTATGGGTAAAACCTAGAAAAGAGGTACAACCTATGGTTAACATTAGTATTTTTAGAAGTCCAATCGAAAAACCTGTATTGGATAAAGAAAAACCTGAAATTATACGTAGAGTAGCAAATAGCTAGTCTAAATTTTTTGAAACAAAGGTCAGAGAAAGTCAAATTATTTTGACTAAGTGAATTTGAAAATAAACGAGGTATGAAATATGAATAACAACTTTAATAACTTTAACAACATGGATGATTTATTTAACCAATTGATGGGTGGTATGCGTGGATACAGTTCAGAAAACCGTCGTTACTTGATTAACGGCCGTGAAGTAACGCCTGAAGAATTCGCTATTTACCGTCAAACTGGTCAACTTCCAAGCGAAGGAAGTGAACAAGCTCAGTACGTTCAAGGTAAAGGTATGAAACAAGATGGGATTCTTGCAAAACTTGGACGTAACTTAACAGCAGAAGCTCGTGAAGGGAAGTTGGACCCAGTGATTGGACGTAATAAAGAAATCCAAGAAACTTCTGAAATTCTTTCTCGTCGCACAAAGAATAATCCAGTTCTCGTCGGTGATGCTGGTGTCGGTAAAACGGCTGTAGTTGAAGGGCTTGCACAAGCAATTGTAAATGGTGATGTTCCAGCAGCTATCAAGAATAAAGAGATCATCTCGATTGATATTTCTGGACTTGAAGCTGGTACTCAATACCGTGGTAGCTTTGAAGAAAACATTCAAAACTTGGTAAACGAAGTCAAAGAAGCTGGAAATATCATCCTTTTCTTCGACGAAATTCACCAAATTCTTGGTGCTGGTAGCACAGGTGATGGTCAAGGGTCTAAAGGTCTTGCTGATATCTTGAAACCAGCTCTTTCACGTGGAGAATTGACAGTGATTGGCGCAACTACTCAAGATGAATACCGTAATACTATCTTGAAAAATGCAGCCCTTGCTCGTCGTTTCAACGAAGTGAAGGTTAATGCTCCATCTGCTGAAGATACTTTCAAGATTCTTCAAGGTATTCGAGATCTTTATCAACAACACCACAATGTTATTTTGCCAGATGAAGTCTTGAAAGCTGCTGTTGATTACTCTGTTCAATATATTCCACAACGTAGCTTGCCAGATAAGGCTATTGACCTTGTGGATGTGACAGCTGCACACTTGGCAGCTCAACACCCAGTGACAGATGTACATGCAGTTGAGCACGAAATTCAAGCGGAAAAAACTAAACAAGAAGAAGCTGCGGCTAAAGAGGATTACGAAGCAGCTCTAAATGCAAAGTTCGCATCGAAGAACTTGAAAAGAAAATTGCCAACCATACTGAGGATCACAAGGTAACTGCAACAGTCAATGATGTAGCTGAGTCTGTCGAACGTATGACCGGCATTCCAGTTTCTCAAATGGGTGCAACCGATATTGAACGTTTGAAAGATATGGGGCACCGTTTGCAAACCAAAGTTATCGGTCAAGATAAGGCCGTTGAAGCCGTTGCGAAAGCGATCCGTCGGAACCGTGCAGGCTTTGACGAAGGTAACCGTCCAATCGGTAGCTTCCTATTTGTAGGACCTACTGGTGTTGGTAAAACTGAGTTGGCTAAACAATTGGCCCTTGATATGTTCGGTACTAAAGATGCCATTATCCGTTTGGATATGTCAGAATATAGCGACCGCACAGCCGTTTCTAAATTAATCGGTACAACTGCAGGTTATGTTGGTTACGATGACAACAACAATACCTTGACAGAACGTGTTCGCCGTAACCCATACTCAATCGTCCTTCTCGACGAAATTGAAAAGGCTGACCCTCAAGTCATCACCCTTCTCCTCCAAGTTTTGGACGATGGTCGTTTGACAGATGGTCAAGGTAATACTGTCAACTTCAAGAATACGGTGATTATCGCAACTTCAAACGCAGGCTTTGGTTACGAAGCTAACTTGACAGAAGATGCTGATAAACCAGAACTTATGGAACGTTTGAAACCTTACTTCCGTCCAGAATTCCTTAACCGTTTCAATGCTGTCATCGAATTCTCACACTTGAGCAAGGAAGACCTTTCTAAGATTGTAGACCTTATGTTGGTTGAAGTTAACAAGACGCTTTCTAAGAAAGACATTGACTTGGCAGTGAGCGAAGCTGCTAAAGAATACATGACTGAAGAAGGCTACGATGAAGTCATGGGTGTTCGTCCACTCCGTCGTGTGGTTGAACAACAAATCCGTGACAAAGTCACAGACTTCCACTTGGATAACCTTGATGCTAAACACCTAGAAGCTGACATGGAAGATGGTGTTTTGGTCATTCGTGAAAAAGCCTAAATCAAGATTTAGAAAATAAAAAAAGGAACCAGTTCAAAGCTGGTTTCTTTTTTTATTATTAGATGACATGACGTTCAAAGGCATCGTCTGAGATTCCTTGTTGGAGAATCAATTTTGCCCATTCCTTAGCAGAAAAGAGGCTGTGATCCTTGTAGTTTCCGCAAGATTCAATAGTTGTTCCTGGGACATCTTCCCAAGTTGTTGTCTCAGCGATTTCTTTCAATGAATCCTTGATGACAGCTGCGATTTCAGCGCTAGAATGACGTCCCCACATAATCATATGGAAACCTGTACGACAACCAAATGGTGAACAATCGATCATACCGTCAATGCGAGTACGGATTAGCTTAGCCAAGAGGTGCTCAATAGTATGAAGTCCAGCAGTAGGGATAGAGTCCTCATTTGGTTGAACCAAACGGATATCAAAGTTAGAAATGATATCTCCTTTCGGTCCAGTCTCTTCTCCAATCAATCGGACATAAGGAGCTTTTACAATCGTATGGTCAAGTTCAAAACTTTCAACAATAACTTCTTTTGACATGGTATTTCCTTTCAACTTTCTTCTTTCATTATATCATAAAGCTATAGTTGATAAATGTCAATGATTGAAATTTTCCTAAAAAGATTTTCATATTAGAAATAGAGGAAGAAAATATTTTCAAATCAATTTGAAAAATTCTGAAAATTGTATTGACACTTGGCTGAAAAGGGACTATAATGTATAAAAAGTCATAAAGGAGTTTATTATGAAATTTTCAAAAGTAATGGCCCTAGCAGGAGTGACTCTGTTAGCGTCAGGTGTTTTGGCAGCTTGTTCAGGTTCAGGCTCTAGTGCAAAAGGTGAGAAAACTTTTTCTTACGTTTATGAAACAGATCCAGACAGCCTCAACTATCTGACAACTGGTAAGGCTGCGGTTGCTAATATCACAAGTAATGTTGTTGATGGCTTGATGGAGAATGACCGTTACGGGAACTTCGTGCCATCTATGGCAGAAGACTGGTCAGTATCTCAAGATGGTTTGACTTACACTTATACAATCCGTAAAGATGCTAAGTGGTACACTTCTGAAGGTGAAGAGTATGCACCTGTGAAAGCTCAAGACTTTGTAACAGGTCTTAAATATGCAGCTGATAATAAGTCAGAAGCCCTTTATCTTGTTCAAGAATCTATTAAAGGTCTTGACGCTTATGTCAAAGGTGAAGTAAAAGACTTCTCAGAAGTTGGAATCAAGGCAATTGATGATCAGACGGTTCAATACACTTTGAATAAACCAGAAAGCTTCTGGAACTCTAAGACAACCATGGGTATTCTTGCACCAGTCAATGAAGAATTCCTTACTTCTAAAGGAAGTGACTTTGCCAAAGCAACTGATCCAAGCAGTATTCTTTACAACGGTCCTTTCTTGTTGAAATCATTGGTAGCAAAATCTTCAGTAGAATTTGAAAAGAATCCAAACTACTGGGATAAGGACAATGTTCATATTGATAAAGTAAAACTATCATTCTGGGATGGTCAAGATACAGGCAAACTTGCAGATACCTTTAAGGATGGCGGCTTCTCAATGGCTCGTCTCTTCCCAACAAGTGCAGGATATCCTGAACTTGAAAAAGAGTTTAAAGATAACATCGTTTATACACCACAAGATTCTGCTACTTTCTTAGTTGGAACAAATATTGACCGTCAGTCTTACAAATACACTTCTAAGACTACAGATGAGCAAAAAACTTCAACTAAAAAAGCTCTCCTAAACAAAGACTTCCGTCAAGCCATTGCCTTTGGTTTTGATAGAACAGCTTATGCTTCTCAAGTTAATGGAGAAAGCGGAGCAAGCAAACTTCTTCGTAACTTGTTCGTACCACCAGCTTTCGTACAAGCAGATGGTAAAAACTTTGGTGAGTTGGTCAAAGAAAAATTGGTAACCTATGGTGACGAGTGGAAAGATGTGAATCTAGACGACGCTCAAGATGGTCTATACAATCCTGAAAAAGCGAAAGCAGAATTTGCTAAAGCTAAGACAGCTCTCCAAGCAGAAGGCGTTCAATTCCCAATTCACTTGGATATGCCAGTTGACCAAACTAATACGACAAAAGTTCAACGTGTTCAGTCATTGAAACAATCACTTGAAGCAACATTAGGAACTGACAATGTTGTCATTGACATTCAACAACTTCAAAAAGATGAAGTCTTAAATGTTACCTACTTTGCTGAAACAGCTGCTGGAGAAGATTGGGATCTCTCAGATAACGTTGGATGGTCTCCAGACTACATTGACCCATCTACTTACCTTGATATCATCAAACCATCTGTTGGTGAAAATACTAAGACTTATCTAGGATTTGATTCTGGAACAAACAACGCCGCTGCCAAACAAGTTGGTTTGGAAGATTACGAAAAGATGGTTGTTGAAGCTGACAATGAAGTCACAGATGTTTCAAAACGTTATGATAAATATGCTGCTGCCCAAGCTTGGTTGACAGATAGTGCTTTGATTATCCCAACAACTTCTCAAACTGGACGTCCAATGTTGTCTAAGATGGTACCATTCACCCTTCCATTTGCATACTCAGGTAACAAGGGTATGAGTGAAGCCCTCTTGTACAAGTACCTTGAACTTCAAGATAAACCAGTGACTGCTGATGAATATCAAAAAGCTCAAGATAAATGGAAGAAAGAAAAAGAAGAATCTAATAAAAAAGCGCAAGAAGATCTTGCAAACCATGTAAAATAAAAGAAGGTGGAGTTAGTAATTAACTCCACTTTTTCATTAATAAAAGACCTAGGAAACATCTTCCTAGGTCTTTTAAGATTATTGTTGTCCTTGAGGATTTTGATTTTGATTTGTATTTGGAACAGTTTGGTTTGTCCATTATTTGGGCTAGTAGTTTCAGCTACTGTAGTTTGATTTTCGGTTGTTGTAGTAGGAGCTTCTGTAGTAGCTTGTTGGGTTGTTTGAGGGATCCAGTTACTACGAGCGCCGACTTTGAAGACATACTCACCATTACGATACAAGCCCTCAGGCATTGTCCAATCACCTGGGTGATCATCCTCGGAAAGGTACTCCATCATTGATCGGTAGATGTTGGCCGCTACTCTAAATCCATCTCCTTCGATTGGAGTGAGGCGATTTGAATAACCTGTCCAAACAGCCATTGAATATTTGCGGGTATATCCTACAAACATTTCATCAGGTGCGACATAATCGTATCTCTTAATGTAATTTTCAATTTCATCATCTGTATAGTTAGATGTACCCGTCTTACCTGCTTGAGGTAACCAAGACATATAGGCACCACGACCAGTTCCGTAGGTTAATACGGTTTTCATCATTTCTGTCATCATATAGGCAGTAGTCTCCTTCATGGCACGTGAGCCAGGGTCAGAGTACTCTTTTGAACTACCGTCACTAAAGACAATCTTGTTGATATACATTGGTTTATGGTAGATACCACCGTTAGCAAAAGCAGCGTAAGCAGCAGCCATTTTCTCACTACTTGCTCCATACTTTTTGTTTGACTCAGTCGTGTTACTTGAAATAGCGTTGGCATAGTGCATATCCGGATAGTCAATACCTAAACCATTCAAGAAAGTCTTGGCTTTGTCTAAACCAACCTTTTCAAGTGTTTCAACGGCAGGTACGTTACGCGATTGTTGGATTGCATATTGTAGTGTGATGTTTCCATAGTATGCTTTATCCCAGTTATAAACAGGAATATCTGTTCCAGGATAGTTATAAGGGGCATCTTTTATGATTGCTGCGGTAGAGTCGTAAATTCCGTATTCAAGTGCAGGTGCATAATCTGTGATTGGTTTCATAGTAGAACCCCAGTCACGGTTGGTTTCAACGGCCTGATTGAGTCCGAAGGATACATTGCTTGACTGGTGTCTTGAACCAAGCTGAGCAATAACTTTACCATTTGTAACGTCTACGATAGTAGAAGCTGCTTGAAGTTCATCATCCGGATAATAAACATACTCATCTGTGTTGTATATATCCCAAAGACGCTTTTGAACGTCTTGGTCTACGTTAGTGTAGACGTCCATTCCAGTAGTTAAAAGGTTGTAGCCTGTCTCTGTTTCAACTTGTTCAATCACTTCTTTGAGGTAATTGTCTAAGTATGGAGGATAGGAGTTGCTTCCTTTAAGACTTTGTAAACCATCAGTGATAGGTGTATTTATAGCCGTTTCATATTGTTCAGCTGTTAAATAACCTTGCTTTTGCATCTCTGATAGGACTAGATTACGACGTTCTGTTGCTTCTTCTGGATGAGAATAAGGATCGTATTGGTTAGGTGCCTGTGGCATTCCGGCTAGAAGAGCAAGTTGTGGAATTGATAGGTCTTTTAAATCTTTACCATAGTAACTTTGAGCTGCAGTTTGCATACCATAGTTACCATTTGACATGTATACCTTATTGATGTAATATGTCAAAATTTCTTGTTTAGTTGCAGTTCTTTCTAACTGAATAGCTAGCCAAGCTTCTTGGGCTTTACGTGAGATTGTTTGGTCTGATGAAGAAGTTGAAAAGTAAGTTAATTTTATCAACTGTTGCGTCAAGGTTGAACCACCTTGGAGGCCACCTCTACTAGTTAAGTTTCGCAGGAAAGCTCCAGCTATTCGAATGCTATCGATTCCTCTATGGTTAAAAAAACGGTGATCCTCGATAGAGACAATTGCATTGACCAGTTCAATAGGAATTTCATTGCTTTGAGCATTGACACGACGTTCGGCTCCTAAGTCAGCAATCAATTCGTTTTTACTGTCGTAAATTTTACTTGAAGTTGTTGCGACAAGTTTGCTTTCAGAAAGTTCTGGTGCTTTAGATACATAGTAGAAGAAGACACTTCCACCAATCAATATTGCAGCAATAAAGGCTGCTAAAAATCCAATTCCTAGATATTTAGCAATGCGCCAGATAAGTTGTTTGTTCATATTGTTTTACCACCTAGTAAATGTTGTTTGACGATATCGAGATAAGGTATTTGAGGGAAGGCTTGTTGTTCAATCACATAACCATGCTCTCGAATATAATCAAGCGGCATTGATTTTTCCCCATATCCTGTTGAAAAAAACGGATAAGGTCAATCGCCGGTAATAAATATGTTTCCTGATAAGAAGAAAAATGGATTAGGACGAAGCAAATTCCCTTTTGTTCAAGAACCTGTTCCATATGCTGTATCTGATGAGAATGGAAGTTCTTCATCGGGAAAGCATTTTTTTGTCTGGTTTCCTTTGCTTCGAAATCAATGTAAAATCCTTCATAAACACCCGAGTAGTCAGTAGTTGAAGCTTGTCTAAAATAGGCTTCAACTATTTTAGCCCGACTCCGTTGAGGGTAGTCGACCCGAACAATCTGAACAGGGGTTGGCTTTTTGTGAATGACTGCTATTCCATGTGATAGATAGTAGTCATTGGTAGCATTAATCATCTTTTCAAAGCTCATACCTCGATTTGCGAAATTTTTAGTTTGAGGTAGAGAAGTTTTGCTTGGTTTAGATGAAAGTTTATGTGGATAGTTGACCATAGTCCTCCTTATTGGTACAATAACATCACTTTATTATACCACAAAGGTTTTCAGAAAGGGTGAAAAAATGCATACAGCCTTGGTTTTGGGATACTCAGCTTTTGATTTGGGAGTGTTTAATGAAAAGGACATTCGCTTAAAAATTATCAAAAAAGCCATTCGAAGAGATTTGCAAAGATTGGCTGAGGAAGGGTTGCAATGGCTAGTGTTTACAGGTTCTCTTGGTTTTGAACATTGGGTTTTAGATGTCGCCAAGGAAATGAAAGATGACTATGGATTCCAACTAGCGACTATTTTTGATTTTGAAACACATGGCTCGAATTGGAATGAAGCAAATCAGAACAAATTGAGTGATTTTAAACAGGTCGATTTTATAAAGTATGCCTATCCGGCTTATGAGCATAAAAGCCAATTGAGAGATTACCAGATTTTTTTACTTGAAAATACAGATGGAGCCTATCTTTTTTATGATCAAGAAAACAAAACAAAACTGAGATTTTTTTACGAACTGATGAAAAAGAAAGACAACTATATTACAAAAAGATTAACATTTGAGGATTTAAACGAAATAGCCGAAAATTTTTCCGAAAATTGAGGCTTTGACCTTGCTTTTTGTTTGCCTTTTTTTATATAATAATACTAGTAACTGAGAATGGAGAGAGACATGGCAAGTATTATTTTTACAGCAAAGGATATTTTTGAGCAGGATTTCGGAAGAGAAGTACGTGGATACAGTAAAGCAGAGGTAGATGAATTCTTAGATGACGTTATCAAGGATTATGAAACCTATGCAGCGTTGGTTAAATCATTGCGCTTGGAAGTCGCAGAATTGAAAGAACAATTGGCGAACAAACCTCAAGTGGCACCTGTATCTGTAACGTCTGAGCCTGCTGAGCTTGGAAGTACGACTTCTATGACTAACTTTGATATCTTGAAACGCTTGAATCGTCTTGAAAAAGAAGTATTTGGAAAACAAATCGTAGAAAATTCTGATTTCTAAGAATCATAGAGTTGTGCAATTTTTGGATAATCGCGTGGAGAGTTTATCTTTTCATGAGGAAAGTCCATGCTAGCACAGGCTGTGATGCCTGTAGTGTTTGTGCTAGGCGAAACCATAAGCCTAGGGACGAGAAATCGTTACGGCGAGTGAATAGACTAAGTTTTCGGATATGTTTTAGTAGCTCTGAAAGTGCCACAGTGACGAAGTCTCTCTGGAAACAGAGAGAGTGGAACGCGGTAAACCCCTCAAGCTAGCAACCCAAATTTTGGTCGGGGCATGGAGTGCGCGGAAACGAACGTAGTACTCTGACTGCTAGCAGCTTCTAGCTGTTAGTGGTAGACAGATGATTATCGAAAGAAGTGGTCCTAGTCACTTCTGGAACAAAACATGGCTTATAGAAAATTGCATATAGGTTGGGGCTGAGAAATTTTCTCAACCTCATTTTTTAAAGGTGAACAAGAGAAAGGTCTTTAAAGACTGACATGAACAAACATTTAATTTAATCGCGACTGCTGCAGCAGGCTTAGAGGCTGTTGTAGGTCGGGAAGTGCGTGCACTTGGCTATGACTGTCAAGTTGAGAATGGTCGCGTTCGCTTTGAAGGAGATGTAAAGACAATTATTGAAACCAATTTGTGGCTACGAGCTGCAGACAGGATTAAGATTGTTGTTGGGACTTTTCCCGCAAAAACATTTGAAGAACTTTTTCAAGGAGTTTTTGCCTTAGATTGGGAAAACTATTTACCACTTGGAGCGCGTTTTCCAATTTCAAAGGCTAAGTGTGTCAAATCAAAACTTCATAATGAACCTAGTGTTCAAGCTATTTCTAAAAAGGCAGTTGTCAAGAAGTTGCAAAAACATTACGCTCGACCAGAAGGCGTTCCCTTGATGGAAAATGGTCCAGAGTTTAAAATAGAGGTTTCAATTCTTAAAGATGTTGCGACGGTCATGATTGACACAAGTGGTTCTAGTCTTTTCAAACGAGGTTATCGTACTGAAAAAGGTGGTGCTCCTATTAAAGAGAACATGGCAGCAGCAATTCTGCAATTATCAAACTGGTATCCAGATAAACCTTTGATTGATCCAACCTGTGGTTCAGGAACCTTCTGTATTGAGGCAGCTATGATTGCTCGTAATATGGCGCCAGGCTTACGCCGTTCCTTTGCTTTCGAAGAATGGAATTGGGTTAGTGATCGTTTGATTCAGGAGATTCGTACGGAAGCTAGCAAGAAGATTAATCGTGAGATTGAGCTAGACATCATGGGCTGTGATATCGATGGCCGCATGGTGGAAATTGCTAAGGCAAATGCTCAGGCTGCGGGGGTTTCTAAGGATATCCACTTTAAGCAGATGCGCGTGCAGGATTTGCGAACAGATAAGATTAATGGAGTTATTATTTCGAATCCACCATATGGGGAACGCTTATCAGATGACGCAGGAGTAACAAAGCTCTATGCTGAGATGGGAGACGTATTTGCTCCACTCAAAACCTGGAGTAAATTTATCCTGACCAGTGATGAAGCTTTTGAAAGTAAATATGGTAGTCAGGCAGATAAAAAACGGAAACTCTATAACGGTACTTTGAAAGTTGATTTATATCAATATTTTGGTCAACGAGTGAAAAAACAAGATGTCAAAGTAGAAAGGAATGCAAATGAGTAAGAAAAGACGCAATCGCCATCACAAGGGTGAGCAAGAATCTAAGTTTGAATTTGAAGAGGCTAAAGATTTAACGGTTGGTCAGGCTATTCGTAAGAACGAAGAGGTTGAAGCAGGTGTGACTCCAGATGATACCATCTTAGATAAATATATCAAGCAACACCGTGAAGAAATCGAAGCAGACAAATTTGAAAATTTACAAACGAAAAAGAGGAGTCTACTCAAAGCTTGGATGATATGATCCAAGAAGTGAGAGAAACTGCTGAACAAGAAAATGTGTTAAGTCCGGAAGAGGAAGCAATTGCTCTTGCAGTAGCCACAGATACAACTGAAATCCTTGCCCAAGAAGCCGAAGAAGAGGAAACCAGAGTTCTCGAGCAACCTTTTAAGGATGAATTGGAAGCTGTTGAAAAGGCTGAGGTTGATAACTCCGAAGTTGCAGTGGTTTATGAGGAAAATGAAGATCAACTTCAACCCTTATCTCGTTCTGCTCAAGCAGATGATGAACCACAAAATAAAAAGAAATGGGCAATTTTGTCAGCCATTATTTTGCTATTCCTCTTGATTTTTGGAGGTGGCTATTACGTTTATCGTCAGATTACGCGTTCTTCTCAAGAGCTTCAAACGAAGGCGGCGGATTCAGGTTTGGTAAGCAATCAGTCAGTCTATAAACAATTTAATACGCTCTACGACACGTTTTATACTGATGAAAACAAAACGGCTCTTAAAAATAGCCAGTTTAGTCAACTGAATCAATTGAAGGAACTTCTAGATAAACTTGAAGGAGCGAGAGAACATACTCTAGCCAAATCAAAATATGATAGTCTAGAAACCCAAATAAAGGCTATCCAAGAAGTGAACTCTCAATTTGAAACTCCAGCTATTACAGATGGTGTCTTGGATACAAATGCAAAAATCAAAGCGGATGCTAAATTCACGGAAATCAAGACTGGTAATACAGAAATTGATAAACTGCTTGATAAAGCAATCAGCCTTGGTAAGAGTCAATTAACAAGTACAACAACGACCTCAACAACAGCCTCGGCAACAGCAGCGAGCCAGGAAGCGTCAAGCTCAACAACAGAAAGCAGTCCATCTACTTCAACAAGTGATACTGCGGCATCTACTAATAGTGGCTTGTCAAGCGAAGGCGTTGATTTACAAAGAAGCGCTAGCCGAGTACCGTACGATCGATCTGCTGTAAACGATAGTAGTAATCCTGCCTGGACCTTTGCAGATGGTGTTCTTGAACAAATCCTTGAGACATCCCGTGCGCGTGGATATATCACTGGAAACCAATATATCTTAGAACGTGTAAATATTGTGAATGGCAATGGATATTACAATCTTTACAAACCAGATGGAACTTATCTCTTCACTCTAAACTGTAAGACAGGATACTTTGTTGGGAATGGTTCTGGCCATGCAGATGATTTAGACTACTAGTCAAATTGTTATAAAATTCTTTCTTTTCACAGATAAACGTGATAAAATAAAACTTATTAAATAAGAGGAGTGTCACATGACAAAAGCAAACTTTGGTGTTGTTGGTATGGCCGTAATGGGTCGTAACCTTGCCCTTAATATTGAATCTCGTGGATACACAGTCGCTATCTATAACCGTAGTAAAGAAAAAACAGAAGATGTTGTTGCTTGCCATCCTGAAAAGAACTTTGTGCCAAGCTATGATATCGAAAGCTTCGTAAACTCAATCGAAAAACCACGTCGTATCATGCTCATGGTTCAAGCAGGACCTGGTACAGATGCAACGATTCAAGCCCTTCTTCCACACTTGGATAAAGGTGATATCTTGATTGACGGAGGAAACACGTTCTACAAAGATACTATCCGTCGTAACGAAGAATTGGCGAACTCTGGTATCAACTTCATTGGTACAGGTGTTTCTGGTGGTGAAAAAGGTGCCCTTGAAGGTCCTTCTATCATGCCTGGTGGACAAAAAGAAGCTTATGAATTGGTAGCAGATGTTCTTGAAGAAATCTCTGCAAAAGCACCAGAAGATGGTAAACCATGTGTGACTTACATCGGTCCTGATGGAGCTGGTCACTATGTGAAATGGTCCACAATGGTATCGAGTACGGTGATATGCAATTGATTGCAGAAAGCTATGACTTGATGCAACACTTGCTTGGCCTTTCAGCTCAAGACATGGCTGAAATCTTTACTGAGTGGAACAAAGGCGAATTAGACAGCTACTTGATCGAAATCACTGCGGATATTCTTGGACGCAAAGACGACGAAGGTCAAGATGGTCCAATCGTAGACTACATCTTGGATGCTGCAGGAAACAAGGGAACAGGTAAATGGACTAGCCAATCAGCTCTTGACCTTGGTGTGCCATTGTCACTGATTACTGAGTCAGTATTTGCGCGCTACATTTCAACTTATAAAGAAGAACGTGTACACGCTAGCAAGGTGCTTCCAAAACCAGCTGCTTTCAAATTTGAAGGAGACAAGGCTGAGTTGATTGAAAAGATCCGTCAAGCCCTTTACTTCTCAAAAATCATTTCTTACGCACAAGGTTTTGCGCAATTGCGTGTAGCTTCTAAAGAAAATAACTGGAACTTGCCATTTGCAGATATCGCATCTATCTGGCGCGATGGATGTATCATCCGTTCTCGTTTCTTGCAAAAGATTACAGATGCTTACAACCGTGATGCAGATCTTGCTAACCTTCTTTTGGATGAGTACTTCTTGGATGTAACAGCTAAGTACCAACAATCAGTTCGTGATATCGTAGCTCTTGCTGTTCAAGCAGGTGTACCAGTACCAACCTTCTCAGCTGCCATCACTTACTTTGATAGCTACCGTTCAGCTGACCTTCCAGCAAACTTGATCCAAGCACAACGTGATTACTTTGGTGCCCACACATACCAACGTAAAGACAAAGAAGGAACATTCCACTACTCTTGGTATGACGAAAAATAAGTAGGTCAGCCATGGGGAAACGGATTTTATTACTTGAGAAAGAAAGAAATCTAGCTCATTTTTTAAGTCTGGAACTCCAAAAAGAGCAATACCGAGTTGATCAGGTAGAAGAGGGTCAAAAAGCCCTCTCCGTGGCTCTTCAGACTGACTATGACTTGATTTACTAAATGCTCATCTAGGGGATATGACAGCCCAGTGTTTTGCAGAACAGTTGAGTCGGACTAAGCCAGCTTCGGTTATTATAGTCTTGGACCATCGAGAAGAATTGCAAGACCAACTTGAAACAATCCAGCGTTTCGCTGTTTCATATATCTACAAGCCAGTTATTATTGATGATTTGGTGGCTCGTATTGCAGCAATTTTCCGAGGTCGGGATTTTATCGACCAACACTGTAGTCAAATGAAGGTTCCGACATCCTATCGCAATCTGCGTATGGACGTAGAACATCATACTGTCTATCGTGGTGAGGAAATGATTGCCCTCACACGTCGTGAATATGACCTTTTGGCTACCCTTATGGGAAGCAAGAAAGTTTTAACTCGAGAGCAGTTGCTGGAAAGTGTTTGGAAGTATGAAAGTGCGACCGAAACCAATATCGTGGATGTTTATATCCGTTATCTACGTAGCAAACTTGACGTAAAATGTCAAAAGAGCTACATTAAAACCGTGCGTGGTGTGGGTTACACCATGCAAGAATAGAAAAGCAGTTACCTTGTGTAACTGCTTTTTTTGAAATCATTATATATTGACATATAGTTCGGTCTTTGCTACAATCATTTTGGAGGAAGCAAGAATGAAATTTTTGAAAAAAATGATGCAAATCGGTTTGGCAGTATTCTTTTTTGTTCTGTTAGCAATTAGTAAGGTATTTGCGAATGATGCTGATTCAGAAGGCTGGCAATTTGTCCAAGAAAATGGTAGAACCTACTACAAGAAGGGTGACGTCAAAGAAACAGCCTGGCTAGTGATTGATGGGAAAACCTATTATTTTGATTATAATGGTGAAATGGTTGTTGGTTGGCAATACATTCCATTTCCATATCAAGGAAGTACCATTGGTCCTTACCCAAATGGTACGAGGTTGGAATTTATGCCAATGTCAAAATGGTATTATTTTGATCGAGATGGGGTACTACAAGAATTTGTTGGTAAGCAAGTTTTAGAAGCAAAAACTGCTACAAATATCAACAAACATCATGGGGAACAATATGATAGTCCAGCAGAGAAACGAGTCTATTATTTTGAAGATCAGCGTAGCTATCACACTTTAAAAACTGGTTGGGTTTATGACGAGGGACACTGGTATTATTTACTGAAGGATGGTGGTTTTGATTCTCGCATCAACAGTTTAACGGTTGGGGAGCTCGCACGTGGCTGGATAAACGATGATTCGATTTGGTACTATCTAGATCCAACAACTGCTACAATGCAAACTGGTTGGCAATATCTTGGTAACAAGTGGTACTATCTCCGTTCATCAGGTGCCATGGCAACAGGTTGGGTGAATGATGGTTCAACTTGGTATTATCTAGATGCTGAAATGGGGATATGAAGACAGGTTGGGCTTCTATCAGTGGCTATTGGTATTACCTCCGTTCATCAGGAGCTATGGCGACAGGTTGGCTTCAAGATGGCTCAACTTGGTACTACCTCAATGCAAGTAATGGCGATATGAAGACAGGCTGGTTCCAAGTTAATGGGAAATGGTACTACGCCTATAGTTCAGGTGCCCTAGCTGTAAATACAAAAGTAGACGGCTACTACGTCAACTATAATGGCGAGTGGGTCCAGTAATGAAAACAAGCGATTGTGAAGGAAACAATCGCTTTTTTTGTGAAAATATAATAAAATAGAAAGGAATAAAGTTCTAAAATTTTATCTAGAAACAGACGCTTTTCGTCTGATAGTAGGATTAAATGACAAAAGAAGTTGGTGTCGGTCAGGCACATAGTAAAATTATTTTAATAGGAGAACATGCAGTGGTTTACGGCTATCCTGCCATCTCTTTACCGCTTTTAGAGGTAGAGGTGACTTGTCGGGTGGTGCCGGCAACGACACCATGGCGCCTTTTTGAAGAGGATACCTTGTCCATGGCAGTTTATGCTTCCCTAGAGTATCTGAATATCAAAGATGCTTACATCCGTTGCCAAATTGACTCAGCTATTCCAGAAAAACGTGGAATGGGTTCTTCGGCAGCCATTAGCATTGCGGCTATTCGCGCGGTATTTGATTATTACCAAGCAGAACTTCCGCATGATGTTTTAGAGATTCTGGTTAATAGAGCAGAGATGATTGCCCATATGAATCCTAGCGGATTGGATGCTAAGACCTGTCTTAGTGACCAGCCTATTCGTTTTATCAAGAATGTTGGTTTTGAAGAACTAGCCATGGACTTGTCGGCTTATCTGGTCATTGCAGATACAGGAGTCTATGGACACACTCGTGAAGCTATTCAAGTTGTAGAGAGCAAGGGTAAGGATGCTTTACCTTTCTTGTATGCACTTGGAGAGTTGACCCAGCAAGCAGAAGAAGCAATAAAGGCAAGAGATGCCGTGATGCTGGGAGAGATTTTAACAAAAGCACATGGAAATCTAAAAGAAATAGGAGTTAGTAGCCTTGAGGCCGATACCTTGGTTGAAACTGCTCTTCAACATGGAGCTTTAGGTGCTAAGATGAGTGGTGGTGGTTTAGGTGGCTGTATCATAGCCTTAGTAGCCGACTATCACCAAGCTCAAGATTTAGCTGAAAGATTAGAAGAGAAAGGAGCTGTTCAGACATGGATCGAAAGCCTGTAACAGTACGTTCCTATGCCAATATTGCTATTATTAAATATTGGGGAAAGAAAGCAGAAAAAGAGATGGTTCCTGCGACTAGCAGTATCTCTCTGACTTTGGAAAATATGTATACGGAGACGACACTTTCTCCTTTACCAGTAGATGCAAAGGCTGATGCTTTTTACATCAATAGTCAGTTGCAAAACGAAGCTGAGCATGACAAGATGAGTAAAATCATTGACCGCTACCGTCCTGCAGGAGCAGGTTTTGTTCGTATCGATACTAAGAACAATATGCCAACAGCAGCAGGCCTTTCTTCAAGTTCCAGTGGTTTATCTGCCTTGGTCAAAGCTTGTAATGCATATTTCCAACTTGGACTGAATCGGAGAGAATTGGCCTTGGAAGCTAAGTTTGCATCGGGTTCTTCATCTCGTAGTTTTTATGGCCCCTTGGCAGCCTGGGACAAGGATAGTGGAGAGATTTATCCTGTCGAAACTGACTTGAAACTCGCTATGATTATGTTGGTCTTGGAAGACCAGAAAAAACCAATTTCCAGTCGAGATGGGATGAAGCTCTGTGTGGAGACTTCGACGACTTTTGATGAGTGGATTCGTCAATCTGAACAAGATTACAAGGATATGTTGGTCTACCTCAAGGAAAATGACTTTAAGAAAGTTGGAGAATTGACAGAGAAGAACGCCTTGGCTATGCATGCTACGACAAAAACTGCAACTCCATCCTTCTCTTATCTGACAGATGCTAGTTATGAGGCTATGGATTTTGTTCGTCAGCTTAGAGAACAAGGAGAATCTTGCTACTTTACCATGGATGCGGGCCCTAATGTCAAGGTTCTTTGCTTGGAAGAGGACTTGGAACATTTATCAGAACTTTTAGGTCAACGCTATCGCTTAATCGTTTCAAAAACAAAGGATTTGAGCCAAGATGACGATTGTTAAAACTTGTGGGAAGCTCTATTGGGCTGGGGAGTATGCCATTTTAGAACCAGGACAGTTGGCGCTAATAAAGGCTATTCCCATCTATATGACGGCTGAGATTAAAGCGTCTAATGATTATCGACTCTACTCAGATATGTTTTCCTATAGTGTAGACTTGCGACCGGATTCTTCTTATACCTTGATTCAAGAAACAGTTGCCTTGGTGGAGGAGTATCTAACTGCCCAAGGAGTTGACTTGCGTCCTTTTTCTATAGAGATTCGTGGGAAAATGGAGCGTGAGGGGAAGAAGTTTGGTCTGGGTTCTAGTGGCAGTGTGGTTGTTTGGTCATCAAGGCCATGCTTGCCTTCTATGAAAGATTAGCTGACAGAGAACTCTTGTTTAAACTGGCTAGTGCAGTTCTTCTCAAACGCGGAGATAATGGTTCCATGGGGGACATTGCCTGTATCGTTTCAGAAGACCTCGTCCTCTATCAGTCATTTGACCGTGAGAAAGTGGCAGATTGGTTAGAAAAAGAAGACTTGCAAGCTGTATTAGCACGTGACTGGGGCTTTTCTATTAGGAGTGTTGAACCAGCGTTGGAATTTGATTTTCTGGTTGGTTGGACCAAGGAAGTGGCTGTATCAAGTCATATGGTCAAGCAAATCAAGGATAATATGAACTCTAGCTTTTTACAGGCTTCAAAAGAAACAGTAGCTAACTTGGTAAAGGCTTTGGAGGTAGGTCAAGAAGAAACCATTATTGACTTGCTGGAACAAGCTAGCCAACTTTTAGAAGGCTTGAGTTCAGACATTTACACACCTTCGCTCAGACAATTAAAAAATGCCAGCCAAGACTTAAAAGCTGTTGCTAAGAGCAGTGGTGCTGGTGGTGGAGACTGTGGGATTGCACTTGGCTTTGACCAAGATTCGACCACATTACTGAAAAAACGCTGGGCTGATTTAGGAATTGAGCTCTTATATCAAGAAAGGATAGGACATGACGACAAATCGGAAGGATGAACATATCCGCTATGCCCTTGAACAAAACAGTACTTATAATAGTTTTGATGAAGTTGAGTTGATCCACTCCTCGCTACCCTTATATGACTTAGATGAAATTGATCTTTCGACAGAATTTGCAGGTCGAAAGTGGGAGTTTCCTTTTTATATCAATGCCATGACAGGTGGGAGTGAAAAGGGGAAAGAAATTAATCAAAAATTGGCTCAGGTGGCTGAAGCATGTGGGATTTTATTTGTAACAGGTTCTTACAGTGCTGCCCTTAAGGATCCTTCAGATGTCTCTTTTTCAGTCAAAACTAGTTACCCTGACCTCCTTCTTGGAACCAATATTGGCTTAGACAAGCCGGTTGGATTGGGGCTACAAACAGTGAAAGAGATGAATCCCCTTTTATTACAAGTTCATGTTAATGTCATGCAGGAATTGCTCATGCCAGAGGGTGAGCGTCAATTTAGATTATGGCAGCATAGTCTGAAAGATTATGTTGAGCAAATCTCTGTACCGCTTGTTTTAAAAGAAGTCGGCTTTGGCATGGATGTGAAGACCATTGCTAAGGCTTATGAGATTGGAATACGAACCGTTGATTTGTCTGGGCGTGGGGGAACGAGCTTTGCCTATATCGAAAACCGTCGCAGTGGACAGCGTGACTACCTCAATGACTGGGGTCAATCGACCATGCAAGCTCTTCTGAATGCCCAAGACTGGAAAGACAAGATGGAACTTTTGGTTAGTGGAGGGGTTCGCAATCCACTAGATATCATCAAATGCTTGGTGTTTGGAGCCAAGGCAGTTGGTCTATCACGCACTATGTTAGAGCTGGTTGAAAATTACTCTGTTGATGTCGTTATTTCCATTGTTGAAAGCTGGAAGGAAGACCTACGCTTGATTATGTGTGCCCTTAATTGTAAAAAAATTGAGGATTTGCAAGAGGTCGACTATCTCCTTTATGGAAAATTAAAAGAAGCAAAAGATCAAATGTAAGGAAAGAGGTCGGGATTTTAGTCCCGACCTCTTTATCATTCCTCAGACTGATGTGACTTTTGGGATTTGTGATACAATTAAATAGAGAGGACGGATACATGCGAAAATTTCAAATTTTTCTATTTATTGAAGCTTGTTTATTGACAGGAGCTCTGATTATGATGGTATCAGAGCATTTTTCCCGTTTTCTACTGATATTGCTCTTGTTTTTACTGCTGATTCGATATTATACTGGAAAACAAGGAAATAACTTTATTTTAGTGGCAGTGAGTATTCTATTTTTCTTTATCATCATGCTCAATCCCTTTGTCATTTTAGCCATCTTTGTTGCCTTGATATACAGCCTGTTCCTGCTTTACCCTATGATGAACCAGGAAAGAGAAGATACCAATCTGATTTTTGAGGAAGTAGTGACGGTAAAGAGGGAGAAAAATCGCTGGTTTGGAAATCTCCACCATTTTTCAAGTTACCAGACTTGTCGTTTTGATGATATCAATCTCTTCGCCTTATGGGGAAGGATACCATTCATCTAGAGAACGTGATTTTGAGCAATCATGATAATGTTATCATCTTGAGAAAACTGGTTGGTACGACTAGAATTATTGTACCAGTGGATGTTGAAGTCAGTCTAAGCGTCAATTCTCTGTACGGAGATTTAACCTTCTTTGACCAGCCTAAACGTGCTTTGCGTAATGAGCAATTTCATCAAGAAACGAGAGACTATCTCAAGAGTCCCAAGAGTGTTAAGATTCTTTTGACAACGATGGTTGGAGATGTTGAGGTGGTGAGAGGATGAAAAAACAACCCTATATTTTAATTGGTCTCACCTCATTTCTCTTTGTCGCTTTTCTATTTCGAAGCATTTTTAAGGTCTTGGATTTGGAGTGGACTTCTCTCTTCCAAGATTCAGAAAAGACAGAAAAAGTCCTATTTCTAGCTTTGATGTTTAGTCTTGCCCTAGCTTTTTTATTGGTCCTATTTTGGACAATGGTTGACGAAATTTCAAGAAGAAGAATCCAAGCAAATCTTAAACGTCTGCTAACTGGTAAAGATATTAAAAGCCTTGGAGATGCTGATTTAGACGCAAGTTTTAGAAATTTATCAGGCAAGCTTGGTTTATTGACAGAAGCCATTCAAAAAGCAGACAATCAAGCCTTGATCAAGGAAGAAGTGATTATTGAAAAGGAGCGCAAGCGAATCGCACGTGACTTGCATGATACGGTTAGCCAAGAAATTTTTGCTGCCCATATGATTTTATCAGGACTCAGTCAACAAGCTTCCAGATTAGACAAAGAGAAGATGCAGACACAACTCCAGAGTGTAACAGCTATTTTGGAGACAGCCCAAAGAGATTTGCGTATTCTACTCTTGCATTTGCGCCCTATTGAACTGGAACAAAAGAGTCTAGTTGAGGGGATTCAGTTGCTTCTCAAAGAATTGGAAGAAAAAAGTGAACTCAAAGTCAGTTTTAAATATCAGGTAGATGAATTGCCTAAAAAGATTGAGGAGCATGTCTTTCGTATCGTCCAAGAATTGATTAGTAATACTCTCCGTCATGCCCAAGCTTCTTGTCTAGATGTTTATCTTTATCAAACGGAAACAGGATTGCAGTTAAAGGTAGTAGACAACGGTCGTGGTTTTCAGTTAGATGATGTTGATGAACTAAGCTATGGACTACGCAATATCAAAGAACGAGTGGAAGATATGGCAGGGAGCATACAACTATTAACAGCACCAAAGCAGGGTTTGGCAGTGGATATTCGCATACCCTTGCTTGATTGACTAACAAAAGGAAATAAAATGAAACTATTATTAGTAGATGACCACCAAATGGTGCGTCTTGGATTAAAAAGTTATTTTGAACTACAAGATGATGTAGAAGTTGTTGGAGAAGCAACTAATGGAGCCGAAGGGATTTCCATGGCCTTGGAGCTTCGTCCAGATGTGATCGTCATGGATATTGTTATGCCTGAAGTCAACGGAATTGATGCAACTCTAGCTATTCTCAAAGAATGGCCGGAGGCTAAAATTTTGATCGTGACTTCTTATCTAGACAATGAAAAAATCATGCCAGTCTTAAATGCTGGAGCTAGGGGTTATATGCTCAAGACATCAAGTGCCGATGAATTGTTCCATGCTGTTCAAAAGGTGGCAGCTGGAGAGCTAGCTATCGAACAAGAGGTGAGTAAGAAAGTAGAATACCACCGCAATCATATGGAACTTCACGAAGAATTAACTGCGCGAGAACGCGATGTCCTTCAACTGATTGCTAAGGGCTATGAAAATCAGCGCATTGCAGATGAGCTCTTTATCTCCCTAAAGACAGTCAAAACCCATGTCTCCAATATCCTAGCCAAACTTGAGGTCAGTGATCGTACCCAGGCAGCAGTTTATGCTTTTCAACATCATCTGGTGGGTTCTGATGAATTTTAGGGGACATAGGATGTAACTGAAGCATGGACGAAAAGCGCATCCATTACTTGAAAAAGTTCGCTACTATGTGGTATAATGGACTGTATTAAAAATTTTAAGGAGAAATGACAGAATGTCTGTATCATTTGAAAACAAAGAAACAAACCGTGGTGTCTTGACTTTCACTATCTCTCAAGACCAAATCAAACCAGAATTGGACCGTGTATTTAACTCAGTAAAGAAAACTCTTAACGTTCCAGGTTTCCGTAAAGGTCACCTTCCACGTCCTATCTTCGACCAAAAATTTGGTGAAGAAGCACTTTACCAAGATGCAATGAACGCTCTTTTACCTGACGCTTATGAAGCAGCTGTTAAAGAAGCTGGTCTTGAAGTAGTTGCTCAACCAAAAATTGACGTAACATCTATGGAAAAAGGTCAAGATTGGGTTATCACTGCTGAAGTTGTTACAAAACCTGAAGTAAAATTGGGTGAATACAAAAACCTTGAAGTATCAGTTGATGTAGATAAAGAAGTAACTGACGCTGATGTAGATGCACGTATCGAACGTGAACGCAACAACTTGGCTGAGTTGGTTATCAAAGATGGTGCTGCTGAAGAAGGCGACACTGTTGTTATCGACTTCGTTGGTTCTATCGACGGTGTTGAATTTGACGGCGGAAAAGGTGAAAACTTCTCACTTGGACTTGGTTCAGGTCAATTCATCCCTGGTTTCGAAGACCAATTAGTTGGACATTCAGCTGGTGAAACTGTTGACGTTATCGTAACATTCCCAGAAGACTACCAAGCAGAAGACCTTGCAGGTAAAGAAGCTAAATTCGTAACAACTATCCACGAAGTTAAAGCTAAAGAAGTTCCAGCTCTTGACGATGAACTTGCAAAAGATATCGACGAAGAAGTTGAAACTCTTGATGAATTGAAAGAAAAATACCGCAAAGAATTGGCTGCTGCTAAAGAAGAAGCATACAATGATGCCGTTGAAGGTGCAGCAATCGATAAAGCAGTTGAAAACGCTGAAATCGTAGAACTTCCAGAAGAAATGATCCACGAAGAAGTTCACCGCTCAGTAAATGAGTTCCTTGGAAACTTGCAACGTCAAGGTATCAACCCTGACATGTACTTCCAAATCACTGGAACTACTCAAGAAGACCTTCACAAACAATACGAAGCAGAAGCTGAGTCACGCACTAAGACTAACCTTGTTATCGAAGCAGTTGCGAAAGCTGAAGGATTTGACGCTACTGAAGAAGAAATCCAAAAAGAAATCGAGCAATTGGCTTCAGATTACAACATGGAAGTTGCCCAAGTACAAAGCTTGCTTTCAGCAGATATGTTGAAACACGATATCACAATCAAAAAAGCTGTTGAATTGATCACAAGCACTGCAACAGTAAAATAATCTGAAAAGATAAAAAAACCACCGGATTCGGTGGTTTTTTTGTGCTTTATTTTCCGAAAAACTCATCAAGGTTATCTTGGCTAATCCCAATCATGGCTGGGATACTAGTCCAGTTATCTTCAGTTAGGATATAAGATTGATGTGGATCAATCTGGTTTTCTGTTTCAAGAATTGGCTCATTTACTTCTTCAAAGCTTTCAGTTAAGTCGCTGAAACGTTCAATCAGATAGGTTTTTCGAGCTGTTCCGATATGTTTAGTTGCATAATCAAAGGCTTGAAGTTCACCGAGTAGGATGAGTTTGCTTTTAGCCCGAGTAATAGCAGTGTAGATGAGGTTACGCTCCAGCATACGCTTGCTAGCACTGGTAATTGGAAGAAACACAACTGGGAATTCACTTCCTTGAGATTTATGGATACTCATGGCGTAGGCAAGACGAATTTTATACCATTCGTTGCGTGGATAGACGACTTCGTTCCCATCAAAATCAATCATCATTTCATCTTGTTTCGATTCAGTGTATTTTCCAGGAATGAGGTCCGTGATGTAGCCTAGGTCTCCGTTAAAAACGTTGACTTCTGCATCGTTAACCAAATGAATGACCTTATCTCCACTACGATACTGAAACTGACTTGCTTCAAAACTAATCTGTCCCTTTTGAAGAGGATTGAGGAGTTCTTGCATGAGTTGATTGATGGCATCGATTCCTGCTGCTCCACGATACATAGGAGCTAGAACTTGGATGTCTCGTGCAGGGATGCCACTTCTGATGGCAGCTTCTAGGATTTTTTCAATGGTCGCTGGGATCTGGTTACTAGCGATTTCAAAGTAGGAACGGTCTGCTTTTTTCTGAGTGAAATCTGCAGGTAAAATTCCCTGACGAATCTGACTCGCAAGTGTGACAATGGTTGATTCTTCGCTCTGACGATAAATTCGTTCCAAGCGTGTTTGCGGAATACTTGGAATCTGGAGCAAGTCAGCCAGAACTTGACCCGGGCTAACCGATGGCAACTGATCACTATCTCCAACGATGAGAATTTTACTAGTAGAGGAGATATTTGAGAAGAGTTGATTGGCTAGCCAAGTATCTACCATAGAGAACTCGTCTACGATGATAAAGTCAGCATCTAGATAATCCTCCAAATGGCTAGTGTCGTCGTCACCAGTCATACCCAAGTGACGGTGAATGGTTGCACTCGGCAAGCCTGTTAGTTCATTCATGCGACGAGCCGCACGACCAGTTGGAGCAGCAAGGAGAATCGGAAGATTACTTTTCTTTCTAAGGTCCAGTTCCTCTAATAGAGCATAGACAGCAATAATACCATTGATAACAGTGGTTTTACCCGTACCAGGTCCGCCAGTCAGGATAAAGACCTTGTTTTGGATAGCATCGCAGATTGCCTGTTTTTGAATGGCATCGTATTGGATGCCTAATTCTTCCTCAACAATTGCGATCTGCTCATGGATGATTTCTGTTTCTTGCTTATCTGTTTCTTCTTTTTCAAGGATACGAATGAGGTGATTGTGAATCCCTTCCTCTGCAAAAAAGAGACTGTTATCAAAGATTTTGGTGTCAACTTGTTGGACTTTTTCTTCTTCAATGAGATTGGACAATTCTTGAGCAAGTTGACTTGGTTCCAGTTCTACAGGACGTGAGGATTCCAGTAGATTTAGAGTCTTTTCTAGTAAGTCTCTAGCTTCAACATAAGTATCCCCACTTTCCATACAAGCGTTTAAAAGGCTATGAATGAGTCCTGCTCGGAAACGCTCAGGTGACTGGCTTTCAATGCCCAATTCTTGTGCCAATTGGTCAGCGATGGTAAAACCCAATCCCTTGATATCTTCTACCAACTGGTAGGGATAATTTTCAACGATATCGATAGTTTCCTCTTTGTAGGTATCCTGAATTTGAATAGCTAATTTATTAGGGATTCCGTAGTTGGCAAGCTTGGCCAAGACCATTTCAGTCCCGTAGTTGAGACGGAGTGTAGATACAAAGGCCTCACGACTTTTAGAAGACAGCCCTGAGATAGTCTCAAGTTTTTCAGGATGTTCCAGGATTTCATCGATAGTATTTTCCCCATAGAGTTCCACAATCTTTTGGGCAGTTTTGAGACCAATCCCTTTGAAATGGCTGCTAGAGAAATACTTGACCAATCCCTTACTAGTTGGTTTTGCTCTTTCGTAACGGGAAATATGCAGTTGTTCTCCGTATTTGGAGTGTTGGACAATCTGCCCCCAGAAAGTGTATTCTTCTCCCTCGATAACATCAGCCATGGTCCCTGTAACAATGATCTCGAAATCATCAAAGTCCTCAGCATTGGTATCCTCTATATCTAAAAGGAGAATACGGTAAAAGTTGCTGACATTTTCAAAAATAATACGTTCAATCGTACCTGTAAAAAAGACTTCCATATAATTCCTTTACATTTCTGAATGAAATCTATCATTCAGAATAGAATGAGAAGAGGCTGAGATTTATATTTCTCGGCCTCTTAGTGTTCTTAAAATGTTCCGATACGTTTGAGTGGCCAGAAACGGAATTTTGCCTCTCCAATAATATCTTTTGCTTTAAAAGTACCAACATGTCGACTGTCACTAGATACCAGACGGTCATCACCAAGTAGGAGGTATTGTCCCTCTGGAACAGTGAAGGTAAAGCTAGTATTGAAGTTAACATCTAAGGTAAAGGCATCAGCTTTTTCAGCAAGACTTCTGAAGTACTCGCCTTTTTTCCCATCCCAGCTATCTCCGGTATAGGTTGATTGGAGTTTATCCTCTTTAAAGCGTTTGAGATAATCTGCTAGGTAAGGCTCATCGGTTTCTTGATTGTTGATGTAGAGCTTATCATTTTCGTAACGGATGGTATCACCTGGCAATCCGATGACTCGCTTCACGATATCTTTATTCCCTTCATCCTCATGAGCGACAACTATATCAAAGCGATCGATAGGGAGGTGTTTAACAACAAAGAGAATTTCTCCATCAGCTAGAGTAGGGTCCATAGAGTGTCCTTCTACACGAACATTGCTCCAGAGAAAGAGACGGCTGAGACCTATTAATGCAATAATCAGGAAGAAAATTCCCCACTCTTTTAAAAATATTTTAAAATAATTCATACTTTTACCTTTCTAGAAGTAGCTTAGCTTTTTCAGTGTTTTTAAAATGCAGCTTTGCACAGAAGCCGAGCCCTTTCATTCCATATGCTTGAAGGATTTGGCTAGCTACCTTGTCAGAAGCAGTTCCAGCACCACTTGGAAGTTGGAATCCCAGCTCTCGTCCTAGGTTTTCAAGATTTTCTAAGAAGAGATCACGCGCTATGATGGAGCTAACTGCTACAGCCAAGTACTTGTCCTCAGCTTTTTCCTCTAGCGTGACTGGATTAGGAAAATGATTGGCTTCATTTTTTAGATATTTTTCATAATTTTGTGAGCTGGTAAAGGCGTCAATAACAATTTTTTCAGGCTGGACTCCCCTTTGAAGGAGGAGAAAGATTGCTTGATTGTGAAGAGCTACCTTGACAGAAACAGCGTTGTAGCGCTCACCGATGACTTCGTTATACTTACTTGGCGAAAGAAGGAGTGCTTGATGTTGAATCTTCTCCTTAAGAAGGGGAGCAATCTGACGAATCTTTTGGTCAGTTAGTGTTTTAGAATCTCCAACCCCGAGTTTTCGTAAAAAGTCATGCTGATCAGGAGTTACAAATGACGCCACTACAGCCAGACCACCGAAGTAGGAACCATTTCCAACTTCGTCAGTTCCAATCAAGGGGAAATTTTGCCCGCTAACTACTTTTGCTACTTGATAACCAAAAAAGCTAGCATAGCTTTCAGCAGCTTCTCCTTGCAAGAGGACTTTCCCAGATGTATAGACGGAAACACTGGCTTGAGGAAGCTTTAAAAAGTAGCGAATATAGGGATTTTTACTAGGAGTGAGTGCATGTTCATGCTTTTGAACAAAAGCCTGAATTTCCTTTTCACTCGGAGTTAATGTGATACTTGCCATAGTCTCTATTGTACCATAAAAGCCGTAGAATTGGTAAAAACTGACAAACTTAGTGAAATTTGGTATAATATCGTGAGGTGAATTTTATGGCAAATTTAAATCGATACAAGTTTACATTCGGAAAAAAAACATTGACCCTAACAACTGAGCATGACAACCTCTTTATGGAGGAAATTGCTAAAGTTGCAACGGAAAAATATGAAGCAATTAAAGAGCAGATGCCTGGAGCGGATGATGAGACAATCGCTATTTTATTAGCAGTCAATAGCTTGTCAACCCAACTCAGCCGTGAGATTGAATTTGATGATAAGGAGCAAGAGTTAGAATCGCTCCGTTATAAAGTGGTTGCGGCTAAACAAGAGCAGAGTAAGATTGAGGATTCCCTATGATTTCCATTCTACTCTTATTAATCCTTGCTTGGAGCTTTTATATTGGCTACCGCAGAGGAATTATTTTACAAGCATATTATCTTGTAGCAACGATTGTCTCTGCTTATTTTGCCAGCAAATATTATCTAGCTTTAGGGCAGAAGTTCAATTTATTAATCCCTTATGCTAATCCGCAGGAAGGACAGGGAACTTTCTTTTTCCCATCCAATCAACTTTTCCAACTAGATAAGGTTTTTTATGCAGGTGTCGGCTTCCTCTTAGCCTTTACGATTTTTTACTGCATCGGCCGTTTGCTTGGTCTTTTTCTAAACCTAGTACCAAGTAAGATACTTGATGGGAAATACTACCGTATCGGTGCGGGTGTGCTATCAATCGGTGTGACCTTGTTTGTCCTCCAGATGATGCTAACGATTCTCGCGACTGTGCCATTACAAATTGTTCAAAATTCACTTGAAAATAGCTTTGTAGCTAGACATATCATCCAAAGCATTCCATTCACAACTAATTTTATTAAACAGCTTTGGATTACTAAAATAATCGGTTAAAAAGGGCGGGAACTATTCCTAGCCTTTTGTTTACAATTTCGAAAAGTAAGAGATTGATTTAAAGAGTTGGAAATAAGAAAAGCCATAACTTTAATACTAAGGAAATAAGATGAATACAAAAATACTAGAAACGTTAGAATTTAACAAGGTCAAGGCTTTATTTGAACCTCATCTTTTGACGGAACAAGGACTAGAACAGTTAAAAGAGCTAGTCCCAACAGATAAAGGGGATAAAATTAGACAGGCCTTTGCAGAGATGAAGGAGATGCAAGAACTCTTTGTTGAGCATCCTCATTTCAGCATTTCGGCAACAAAAGATATTGCAGCTACCTGCAAACGTTTGGAGATGGGTGCTGATCTCAACATAGAGGAATTTCTCCTTCTCAAACGTGTCATATTTGCCAGCCGTGAACTGAAAAATTTCTATGACAATCTTGAAAATGTCCGCTTGGACCACTTGGCAAATTGGTTTGAGAAACTTCACGACTTCCCACATCTGCAGGGCAATCTCCAAGCCATCAATGAAGCTGGATTTATTGAGAATTTTGCTAGTGAAGAACTAGCACGAATCCGCCGTAAAATCCATGATAGCGAGAGCCAAGTTCGTGACGTCTTGCAAGACCTTCTCAAACAAAAGGCTCAGATGTTGACAGAAGGCATCATCGCTAGTAGAAATGGTCGCCAGGTTCTTCCTGTCAAAAACACCTATCGTAATAAGATTGCCGGTGTGGTTCATGATATTTCTGCCAGTGGGAACACTGTCTATATCGAACCGCGTGAAGTGGTCAAGCTGAGTGAGGAAATTGCTAGTCTTCGTGCAGATGAACGCTATGAGATGATGCGTATCCTGCAAGAACTCTCTGAACGAGTAAGATCGCATGCGGCTGAAATCGCAAATGATGGCTGGATTATTGGACATTTAGACTTGATTCGTGCTAAGGTGCGCTTTATCCAAGAGACAGGAGCAGTAGTTCCTCAAGTCTCTGAGGACCAGGAGATTCAACTCCTTCATGTTCGTCATCCCTTGGTGCAAAATGCTGTTGCTAATGATGTACACTTTGGTAAAGATCTAACAGCCATCGTCATCACTGGTCCCAATACGGGTGGTAAGACCATTATGCTCAAAACCTTAGGTTTGACGCAATTGATGGCTCAGTCAGGTTTGCCGATTTTGGCCGATAAGGGAAGTCGTGTGGGAATTTTTGAGGAGGTCTTTGCGGATATTGGAGACGAACAATCCATCGAACAAAGTCTTTCAACCTTCTCTAGTCACATGACTAATATTGTTGATATTCTTGGTAAGGTTAACCAAACTCGCTCTTGTTACTAGATGAGCTTGGAGCAGGAACAGATCCCCAAGAAGGTGCAGCCCTTGCCATGTCTATCCTAGAAGACTTGCGTTTACGTCAGGTCAAGACTATGGCAACCACTCACTATCCTGAACTCAAAGCCTATGGGATTGAAACGGCCTATGTTCAGAATGCCAGCATGGAGTTTGACACAGCTAGCTTGCGCCCAACTTATCGCTTTATGCAAGGCGTACCTGGTCGAAGTAATGCCTTTGAGATTGCAAAACGTCTCGGCTTGTCAGATGTCATTGTAGGCGATGCCAGCAAGCAGATTAACCAAGACAATGATGTCAATCGCATTATTGAGCAGTTGGAAGAGCAAACACTTGAAAGCCGTAAACGCCTTGAGAATATTCGTCAAGTCGAGCAAGAAAACCTCAAGATGAACCGTGCCCTTAAAAAACTTTACAATGAGCTTAATCGTGAGAAGGAAACAGAACTCAATAAGGCGCGTGAGCAAGCTGCGGAGATTGTTGACTTAGCTCTGGCAGAAAGTGATGATATTCTTAAAAATCTTCACAGCAAATCTCAACTAAAACCACATGAAATTATCGAAGCCAAGGCCAAACTCAAGAAGTTAGCCCCTGAAAAAGTTGACCTTTCTAAAAACAAGGTTCTTCAAAAGGCCAAGAAAAAACGAGCTCCAAAAGTTGGGGATGATATCATCGTTTTAAGCTATGGTCAACGAGGTACCTTGATCAATCAACTCAAGGATGGTCGCTGGGAAGCTCAAGTTGGCTTGATTAAAATGACCCTTGAGGAAAGAGAGTTTGACTTGGTTCAGGCTCAGCAAGAAGCACCAGTCAAGAAAAAACAAGTCAACGTTGTCAAACGGGCAGGTGGTAAAGGTCCACAGGCTCGACTGGACCTCAGAGGCAAACGTTACGAGGAAGCTATGGAAGCCTTGGATGCCTTTATCGACCAAGCCCTGCTCAACAACATGGCTCAAGTGGACATCATCCATGGTATCGGTACAGGAGTCATTCGTGAAGGAGTAACCAAATATCTCCAAAGAAACAAGCAAGTCAAGAGCTTTGGCTATGCGCCACAAAATGCAGGTGGAAGTGGTGCAACAATCGTAACCTTTAAAGGCTAACCAAGCTATAGAATAAAATATTAAAAGAGTACCTATCAAGTGATAGGTACTTTTTTGATGAATATATTTTAATCATTATTGTTAGTGAGTATTTTAAAAGGGGACAATCGTTTTATAGCCAAAAAAAATTGATGAAGGCTTGTCTAACTGAGCTTTATTTATGCTATACTGATAGTAACGTCATTTTCGGAGGTTGGTATGAAAAAACTCCCCTTAGCCTTTTCAGGTTGCTTATTGGGTTTAGCTGGTGCAGGAAATCTCATCTTGGATATTTTTCCGCTTTTATCACACATCTTTAGTTTGTCAGGCTTGATTTTATGGTTTTATTTTTTGGTGAGCCACCTCAATAACTGGCATGAAAGTAAGCAAGAATTAAAGAAAGCCCCTGTTTTGTCAGGGATGGCAACCTTTCCCATGGCAGGGATGATTTTATCAACGTATTTATTACGAATCTTACCCCCGAACATGAGCATTGTTGCACAGATTCTCTGGTGGTTTGCTTTTCTTCTAGATGTTTACCTCATCTTATACTTTACAAAGAACTATGCCTTGGTTAAACAAAGGGCCAGTGCAACACCAACTTGGACGGTTCTTTATGTAGGAATAGCAGTAGCGAGCTTGACCTACCCCGTGGTGGGCATTGTTGGGATTGCCTATGGAGCTTGGATTTTTGGTTTTATCTTAACCCTTATCCTTTACCCTCTAATTTATCAAGATTTGAGGAAAAATCCATTACCGCTCGCTTTGCTGGGGCAAGAAGGAATCTATTGTGCTCCATTTTCTCTCCTTTTGGCAGCATTAGTGAGAGTAGGAGGATACAGTCTTCCTAGTTGGATTTTACTAGTTATGATCCTTGCATCACAGACCTTCTTTTTCTTTGTCCTTAGTCGCTTGCCAAGGATTTTAAAACAAGGTTTCCAACCAGCCTTCTCAGCTCTAACCTTTCCAACCATCATCACAGCAACTTCATTGAAAATGTCCCAAGGCATTCTGCATTTTCCAGTCCTCAACCTCCTCGTTTGGTTAGAGATTATCATTTGTTTAACAATCCTCATCTACGTATTAGTAGAGTATATACGATATTTAAGGAACTAAAAGAACCCCTAGCACGGAGAAGTGTTAGGGGGGTGATTTTTAGAGCGATTAATAACATTCTTTTTGCTTAAATTCTTTAAAGAGTTGATAGAGAGTATAGAAGTAGACTAGACTAAACGATACAGATAGTTAGAAATAGTAGATATCTCCAATCCATAGAATTCGTTATTAGTTGTGGGAGAGATACGAGGATAAAGCAGAGAGATGCGTTTAAGAGGCGTATTTTTTTTGATGTGATTTTCTGAAACCTTTGTCCCTTATTCAAGACCGGAAGGGCTAAAAGGAAGATGATCAGAAAAGGACGTGTAACTTGACCATAAACTAGGAAAAAGGTAACAAAGATGCTGACCAAAATATGACTGAGAATTAAAGTTTGTAATGATTTCATAATTTTCCTCCTAATAGTCGTCTTGATCTTTTTTGGCTTTTCGAATGCGAAGCCAGACGACAAGTTGCATCATTAATCCGAAAAAGAAGGCTGCGAAAAGAATGGATGTGAAATGACCTAGATTGAAAAGAGAGGCGAAATAGTCCTTGCTATCATCTGTTAAGACATTGAGAAGTGGCATGCCAAAGAACATAAAGACTCCATAGATAAGTCCAGCTTTAAGACCAGGGTAGCGCAATTGTTTTTGTTCTTTCTGGCTCAACATATCAGGGTCGATAGCAGTAATACCTGTTTTTTTAGTTTGAGTGCTGACATAGATAGCACAAACCATAGAAACCAGAAAGATGATGATTGGATATCCAAATGCGACGATTTGTGGATATTTATAAGCAAGGACAAAGGGAATGAGATTGCCCAAAATCATGAGATAAAAGAGAACCATAAAGATTTTATTTCCGATGCGGTCAGCCTCACGTTGCTTGTGTTCATCAAGTGGTCCAGAAATACCATATGTGCGTTTGATCAGTTTTTCAGTGAAGGTTTCTTTTTTCATTTTTTCTCCTTTTGTTAAAAATCATCTTCCCAAAAAAGACTGTTGAGGTCTGTTTGGAGGCTACGAGCGAGATTGAGACAGAGTTCTAGAGTAGGATTGTACTTGTCATTCTCAATCATGTTGATGGTTTGTCTAGAGACGCCGATATCCTTTGCAAGTTCGAGCTGGGATATGCCCAATTCCTTGCGGAATTCTTTTCACACGATTCATTCTTCCTCCTTATTTGATTATGTCACATATATTTGACTATAGTATATCTTTTTAAAAAAATAAAAATGTCAACTATTTTTTTGACATATTTTTTTAAAAAGAATCTTAGTGATAATATTTCCATTATAAAAATCTTCTAGCTATTTTTATGCTATAATGAAGAAAAAGTAAAAAAATATAAGAGTGGATTGAATAAACCGAAAGCTATCCACTAAAGAAAGAGCAGAAAAATGAACCATAAGATTGCAATTTTATCAGACATTCATGGCAACACGACAGCCTTAGCTGGAGTGCTTGAGGACGCTAAAAAAATTTGGGAGCGACTGAATATTGGCTTCTGGGAGATATTTTTCTTCCTGGGCCGGGAGCAAATGACTTGGTGGCTCTTTTGAAAGACCTTCCCATTACAGCATCTGTTCGAGGCAACTGGGATGATTGTGTATTAGAGGCTTTAGATGGGCAATATGGTTTAGAGGATCCCCAAGAAATCCAGCTTATGCGATTGACCCAGTATCTGATGGAGCGTCTAAACCCAGAGCATATTGATTGGTTGAGAAATCTACCTATGGTAGCCAAGAAAGAAGTAGAAGGCTTGCGCTTTTCTCTTTCACATAATTTACCTGAGAAAAACTATGGTAGTGATTTACTGGTTGAAAATAATACTGAAAAATTTGACCAGTTACTTGATGAAACTACTGATGTAGCCGTCTATGGTCATGTTCACAAGCAGTTGCTTCGTTATGGTAGTCAAGGTCAACAAATCATCAATCCAGGTTCGATTGGTATGCCTTATTTTGATTGGGAAGGGTTAAAAAATCACCGTGCCCAGTATGCCTTACTTGAGGTTGAAAATGGTGAATTGGTCAATATCCAATTTCGTAAGGTTGTTTATGACTATGAAGCAGAGCTAGAATCAGCTAAGACCAAAGGTCTTCCTTTCATCGAAATGTATGAAGAGTTGCGACGTGAGGACAACTATCAAGGCCATAATAGAGATTTGTTAGCTAGTTTAATTGAAAAGCATGGCTATGTAGAGGATGTCAAGAATTATTTTGATTTTTTGTAAGAGTTGCATTAATTAACAGATACTAAATAAACGATTGGCCTAGCCAATCGTTTTTAATATATCTTATTGTAATTGAGATTTATCTGGTAGATAAGAACCACCGAGATAAGTTTTGCTGAGTTTTTCAAGGGTTCCATCTTGGTAGAGTTCTTTGAGAACCTTGTCAAATTGCTCTTTAAATTCTTTTTGGTCGCTTGAGAAGATGATGTAGTTGTTTGGATTGTCATTGCTTTCCAAGTCGACTACGTTCAAGTCTAAGCCACGGTACGGTCTTGGATGATTTTTTGAACATTTTCGATAGACTTAATATAGATTTTAAAAATAGTGAACTCAATGAGCTTTTTAGCTTCAATAATTCGGTAAATGTTTGATAATAAAATTATTTTATTTTAAAATATAGGTATCATAAAACTATTTAAAGGAGATAGTCATGAAAAAACTTCTTACTGCTGGTCTTGTGCTCTTATCAGTTGCAACTTTAGCAGCTTGTGGAAATAAATCTTCTGATTCTGCAAGTAAAGTTTCAAGCACGACTGAACAAACATCAGCTTCATCAAAAACAGATAACTCAAAGACAAACGCATCTGAAGTTACTCTTCTAACAGATGAAGAAATTGACAACGCTAAAACATTTGGAGATATGAAAACTCTTTTTGGTAAGTTGATTGACAACTATAAGAAATATGTTGAAGAAATCGGTGACAAAGTTCCTGAGTCTCAAAAAGATGCTTATAAACAACAAGTGGAACCTGCTCTTAACTCACTAGAAACTTCAAGAAAGGCATTTAATGATGGCTTGTCAAGCGCAGGTTCTGACGATACAGAAATGCCTGCAGAAGCACGTACTGTCTTTCTCCAACAGTTGAAGACTGCACGTGATGGCATGAAACAAGCGATTGAATCTGCAAGTAAAATTGTATCAGCGCAATAATATGAGTAAAGTAGGCGACTAATCGTCTACTTTTTCTTGTGCAGAAAGTTTTTATTATGGCTTACAACTAAATCGAAAAGCTTGTAATTCCTGGTTAAGAGATGGGATAAAGGTCTCTACTTATGAAAAATCTCTGCAAGCTCTTTCAGAATGTGGTAAAATGGAAGCAGTAGAAATAGAAAAGGAAATCAATTATGAAATTTCTTGAGTTAAATAAAAAACGTCATGCGACTAAGCATTTTATTGATAAACCAGTTGATCCCAAGGATGTTCGAACAGCTATTGAAATCGCAACCTTGGCACCGAGTGCTCACAACAGTCAGCCTTGGAAGTTTGTTGTGGTTCGTGAGAGAAATGCTGAACTAGCAAAATTGGCTTACGGTTCAAACTTTGAGCAGGTAGCATCTGCCCCTGTAACCATTGCCTTGTTTACAGATACTGACCTAGCTAAACGAGCTCGCAAGATTGCCCGTGTTGGTGGAGCAAAGAACTTCTCAGAAGAACAACTTCAGTACTTTATGAAAAATCTTCCAGCAGAGTTTGCGCGTTACAATGAACAACAAATCAGTGACTACTTGGCCCTTAATGCAGGATTGGTTGCGATGAACTTAGTCCTTGCACTGACTGACCAGGGAATCGGTTCAAACATTATCCTTGGTTTTGATAAATCAAAAGCCAATGAAGTCTTGGAAATCGAAGAACGCTTCCGTCCAGAACTTTTGATCACAGTAGGATACACAGACGAGAAGTTGGAACCAAGCTACCGCTTGCCAGTAGATGAAATTATCGAAAAAAGATAGGAAGTAAAAATGACAGTTATTGATTTTACAGCAGAAGTAGAAAAACGTAAAGAAGCCCTCTTGGCTGACTTGTTCAGCCTTTTGGAAATCAACTCAGAACGTGATGACAGTAAGGCAGATGCACAACATCCTTTTGGACCAGGGCCAGTGAAAGCCTTGGAAAAATTCCTTGAAATCGCAGACCGTGATGGTTACCCAACAAAAAATGTCGACAACTATGCAGGACATTTCGAGTTTGGTGAAGGGGAAGAAGTTCTCGGAATCTTTGCCCACATGGACGTGGTGCCAGCAGGTAGCGGATGGGACACTGATCCTTATACTCCAACCATCAAGGAAGGTCGTCTCTATGCGCGTGGTGCTTCTGACGATAAGGGACCGACAACAGCATGTTACTATGGTTTGAAAATCATCAAAGAACTCGGACTTCCAACTTCTAAGAAAGTTCGTTTCATCGTTGGAACTGATGAAGAATCAGGTTGGGCAGATATGGACTACTACTTTGAGCATGTAGGACTTGCAAAACCAGACTTTGGTTTCTCTCCAGATGCTGAATTCCCAATTATCAATGGTGAAAAAGGAAATATCACTGAATATCTCCACTTTGCCGGTGAAAACAAGGGTGCAGCTCGTCTTCACAGCTTCACAGGTGGTTTGCGTGAAAACATGGTGCCAGAATCAGCAACTGCAGTCGTTTCAGGGGATTTGGCTGATTTGCAAGCGAAACTAGATGCCTTTGTTGCAGAGCACAAGCTTAGAGGAGACATTCAAGAAGAGAACGGCAAGTACAAGGTTACGATTATCGGTAAATCTGCTCACGGTGCTATGCCTGCTTCAGGTGTCAATGGTGCGACTTATCTTGCCCTCTTCCTCAGCCAATTTGCCTTTGAAGGTCCTGCAAAAGACTACCTTGACATCGCTGGTAAGATTCTCTTGAATGACCATGAAGGTAAAAACTTGAAGGTTGCTCATGTAGATGAAAAGATGGGTGCCCTTTCTATGAACGCTGGTGTCTTCCGCTTTGACGAAGCAAGTGCTGACAATACCATTGCCCTCAACTTCCGTTATCCAAAAGGAACAAGTCCAGAGCAAATCAAGTCAGTTCTTGAAAGCTTGCCAGTTGCTTCAGTTAGCCTTTCTGAACATGGACACACACCTCACTATGTACCAATGGAAGATCCGCTTGTCCAAACCTTGTTAAATGTTTATGAAAAACAAACAGGTCTTCAAGGTCACGAGCAAGTTATCGGTGGTGGAACATTTGGCCGTCTCTTAGAACGTGGTGTAGCCTATGGTGCTATGTTCCCAGACTCTATCGACACTATGCACCAAGCCAATGAATTTATCGCCTTGGACGATCTCTTCCGTGCAGCAGCCATCTACGCTGAAGCTATCTATGAATTGATCAAATAATGCTATAGAAGTCTGAGATTTTATGCTTAGACTTCTTTTTGAAATTGCTAGAGAAAGAGAAGAATCCATGTCAGAAATTCAAAAAATCAAACAAGCTATCATGGAAGATCCACAAAACCAAAGCTATACAGAGCAGGGGGTAGAGCCTCTCTTTGCTAGTCCCAAAACAGCTCGTATTAATATCATTGGGCAGGCACCTGGGCTAAAAACTCAAGAAGCTGGGCTTTACTGGAAGGATAAAAGCGGAGATCGCTTACGAGAGTGGTTGGGCGTGGATGAAGATACTTTTTACAAGTCAGGTTATTTTGCAGTCATGCCCATGGATTTCTATTTTCCAGGACATGGAAAATCGGGTGACCTGCCACCTCGTCCAGGTTTTGCAGAAAAGTGGCATCCAGAACTCTTGAAGGAATTGCCAGATATTCAATTAACACTCTTGATTGGTCAGTATGCCCAAGCTTACTATCTACATGAGAAAGTTAGTGGCAAGGTGACAGACCGTGTGCATCGATTTAAAGATTATTTGCCTGATTATTTCCCTCTGGTACACCCATCACCACGTAATCAAATTTGGATGAAAAAAAATCCTTGGTTTGAGGAAGAAGTGGTTCCAGAATTACAAGCATTGGTACAAAAGATTATTCATCAATAAAGGAGAAAAAGGATGGATGCTTATCAACAAGTCTCTAATAAGTTGCAAGAGTTGCGGATCATATATGATGTGGTGGCTCATCCACCTGCATTCACGACAGAGCAGGCAGATAGCTATATAAAAGGATTGAAAGGGGTTCGGACCAAGTCCATGTTTTTGACCAACAAAAAGAAAACCCAGTATTATCTGCTTATCATGGACGACAAGAAACGATTGGATATGGATGACTTTAAAGTTCAAGTGGGAGCCAATCGGATTCGCATGGCCTCGTTAGATTCCTTGGCTGAGAAAATGAACCTACCAGCAGGAACAGTTTCACCTTTGGTTTGTTAAATAACGAAGAGAAAGACATTCATGTTTATTTTGATAAGGACATTGTTTCAGAGGATGTCATGACCTTCCACCCTAATACCAATGAAAAAACGATTTTTATTAAAACCCAAGACTTGTTTCGATTTTTAGAGTCAATTGGATTTACCTATGAGGTAGTAACCTTGCCTTAATGCCATTATAAAGGAGAAATGATGAAAGAAATTACTTTTAACAATTTTTACCAACTATACCAGAAAGAGTCACTTTCTGTATTAGATGTGAGAGAAGTAGAGGAATTTGAGACTCTTCATTTAGAAGGCGCTCGTAATTTACCTCTCAGCCAATTAGCTGATACTTATAAACAACTAGATAAGGATAATCTTTACTACGTGATTTGTAAATCAGGAATGCGTTCAGCACGCGCTTGTCAATTTTTAGCAGAACAAGGATATGAGGTTATCAATGTCCAAGGTGGCATGGATGCCTTAGAATAAGAAAATCTCCCTTTAAGACCGAAAATAAGAAAGGTTTTAAAGGGAGTTTATTTGCTCTAAAAATCAGAAAATTGAAAACATTTTAAAATTATTCCGAGATCGCCTTTTCAAGCCTTTAATCATGTTATACTAAGAAAGTATTTTAATTTTATAAGGAGAGTTTATGGCTAAAAAAGGTGCTTTAACAGGATTACTCCTGTTTGGAATATTTTTTGGTGCGGGTAACTTGATTTTCCCCCCTACCCTAGGTGCTCAATCTGGGGAACAATTTCTCCCTGCCATCGCAGGATTTGTACTTTCAGGTGTCGGACTTGCCGTCTTGACCTTGATCATCGGGACCTTAAATCCTAAGGGATATATCTATGAGATTTCTACAAAGATTTCCCCTTGGTTTGCAACGATTTATCTAGCAGTTTTGTACTTGTCGATTGGTCCATTCTTTGCCATTCCACGTACTGCAACAACTTCTTATGCAGTAGGGATTAGTCCCCTCTTGGCAGATGCTGACAAAGGTCTAGGCTTGATTGTCTTTACCCTTATCTACTTTGTTGCAGCATTCTTAATCGCGCTTAATCCTTCAAAGATTTTGGATCGTATCGGTCGTGTTTTGACTCCAGTTTTTGCCCTCTTAATTATCATCTTGGTAATCCTTGGAGCCTTTAAATATGGTGGAAATGCACCGCAAGCAGCTACAGCAGCTTATCAAGCTTCAGCATTTGGAGCAGGATTCCTTGAAGGATATAATACTCTAGATGCTCTCGCATCTGTTGCCTTTAGTGTAATCGCGGTTGAAACCTTGAAACAACTTGGATTTTCGAGTAAAAAAGAGTACATCTCAACCATTTGGGTAGTCGGAATTGTCGTAGCACTTGGTTTTAGTGCTCTATACATTGGCCTAGGTTTCCTTGGAAATCACTTTCCAATGACAGAAGAAGCGATGAAGGGTGGAACTCCAGGTGTTTATATCTTGTCACAAGCGACCCAAGAAATCTTTGGTTCAACAGCTCAATTATTCCTAGCAGCCATGGTAACAGTAACTTGCTTCACAACGACTGTAGGTTTGATTGTTTCAACTGCTGAATTCTTTAACGGACGTTTCCCACAACTCAGCTATAAGGTTTATGCGACTGTCTTTACCTTGATTGGTTTTGCAATTGCCAACCTCGGTCTTGATGCAATCATCAAATATTCTATCCCTGTCCTAGTTATCTTGTATCCAATTACCATTGTGATTGTTATGATTGTGATTGTGAACAAGTTTGTACCACTTTCAAAACCAGGCATGCAATTGACGATGGGTCTTGTTACAGCTATTGCCGTAGCTAGTGTCTTGGGAAGTTCATTTGAAGTGACCTTCCTTGCCAACATTGTGAATGCTCTACCATTTGCTAAGGCTTCCTTGCCATGGTTAGTACCAGCGATCATTGGGATTTTACTTTCCCTTGTTCTTCCAAATAAGCAAAAGAGTGAAGCTTTTGAGATGGAATAAAAAAATCTTGGCTGATGCCAAGTTTTTTTATATTCTATAAATCTTAGTCGGTTTTTTCAGTAAATCCAAGTTCAGTTAGCAATTTTTTAGAAGCAGCAAAACTGATCGTTTTCCCAACCCCCAGAATATTCTTTAGGGAAGGCTTTTCTGAGTTCATCAATATTAGCGACTGTAAAATCAAATTCTGCATCTTGAACGATTTTTCCATCTTGAATTTCAATAGTCTGGCGAACACCCTGGATGCCATTATAGCCTTTGTAGGTTTCTTCAACCAAGGTTTTAAGTTCTTCTGGTGTTTTGTTGTAAGATTCTGGATCATAGATATTATGACTTGATTGTTTCAATACTTTGTCTCCTTCAACACTATAAGTCAGGGTAGAAGTAAAGCCAGGACGAGTATCATTGACAAAGGTAGCAGTTTTTACCTCAGCTTTTGTTTCTGAGTTTTCAAGCGTGGTTTTTTCCTCCTTGCTAGGGCTAGAGGAAGTAGTTGATGATTGTTTAGAACATCCCAACAAGACAAGCAAAGATAGAACTAGACAGAGGCTAGCTTTGAAATATTTCTTCATGTCTTTTTTCCTTTCATCATAAATCTAATATCATTATGTCACAGCCATTTTTTGGAATCAAAGTATATTCGTTTTTCCTTTTTACACATACTAAAATGGGAAAAGTGATATAATGGTAGGAAGAGGTGAAGAAATGAATCAAACTGTAGAATATATCAAAGAACTAACTGCTATCGCATCGCCAACAGGTTTTACACGTGAAATTACGAATTATTTGGTTGAGACTCTTGAAAAACTAGGTTATCAACCAATCCGTACTGCTAAAGGTGGTGTCAATGTTACTGTCAAAGGTAAAAATGACGAGCAACAGCGTTATGTGACCGCCCATGTGGATACCTTGGGAGCTATCGTTCGCGCTGTTAAACCAGATGGTCGTCTTAAAATGGACCGTATTGGTGGCTACCCTTGGAATATGATTGAAGGCGAAAATTGTACAGTTCATGTGGCTAGTACAGGTGAAAGAAAGTATCAGGAACCATCCTTGATCCACCAAACTTCTTGCCATGTCTACAAGGATGCAGGAACTGCAGAACGTACGCAAGACAATATGGAAGTGCGTTTGGATGCAAAAGTAACTAATGAAAAAGAAACTCGTGCCTTGGGAATTGAAGTCGGTGATTTTATCAGCTTTGACCCACGAACTGTCGTGACAGAGACAGGCTTTATCAAATCTCGTCATTTGGACGATAAGGTCAGTGCAGCGATTTTGCTTAACCTGCTTCGGATTTATAAGGAAGAGAAGATTGAATTGCCTGTAACAACCCATTTTGCTTTTTCAGTCTTTGAAGAAGTGGGGCATGGGGCTAATTCTAATATTCCTGCTCAGGTAGTAGAATATCTGGCTGTGGATATGGGAGCTATGGGAGATGACCAGCAAACAGACGAATATACAGTGTCTATCTGTGTCAAGGATGCTTCTGGACCTTATCACTATGACTTCCGTCAACATTTGGTGACCTTGGCTAAAAACCAAGATATTCCATTCAAGCTGGATATTTATCCGTTTTATGGTTCGGACGCTTCAGCAGCCATGTCTGCAGGTGCAGAGGTCAAGCATGCCCTTCTTGGTGCTGGTATCGAGTCTAGTCATTCTTATGAGCGTACTCATATTGATTCGGTGGCCGCAACGGAACGTATGGTTGATGCTTACCTCAAGAGTGGATTGGTATACTGAAAGGGCGATAAAGTATTATGTATGAAATACTGAAACAATTAGCAACGCCTGCTATAATAACAGGGTTAATTTCGGGTTTGTATGCTTATTTCCAAAAGAAAAAAGAAGAATATCGTGAATACGTGTATAAAAATAAACAAGAAAATTTTAAAGAACTAGTTGTTTATGCCGATGAGCTGGTAGATAAAGGAATTACTAATCCAGATTTAGAAAAACTACTTTTTAAAATTTCTCAAAAAATTAACCCATATGGACGAAAAATAAAACCTTTGGTAAATATCAGTGGATAGAAGATGATGGATATGTATGGTATCAAATAGAAATTATAGAGAAAAAACTTGCTTTTCAAATACTTCAAATAAAAGATTTGAAGGAACTAGCTCATCGGATACAAATTTCTAAACGATTACTAGATATAAAAGTAGAAAAAAATATTCCGATTATAAGTTCAGCTAAAATATGGTTTTATTTATTGCAGTATGCGATGTTATTACTTCAGCTATTTTTCATTTACTCTTTGTATAATCGTTTTATCGAACAACCTACTAAATTCTCTCCGTTATTAGCTTGTTGCTTGATTATAGTAGTGATTTTAATTTTTTTACTCCCAGAATTGAGTGTTAATGAAAGCGATAATAGAAAATCTGAAATAAGCATTACACTGTTACTTTTCATTATTGTCGCAGTTGATGCTACAACAGCGTATTATTCGTATTATTTTTCTATTGCTTTTCCTGTTGCTTTTTCTGTTGCTTTTTCTGTTGGAATGGTTTCACTTGTTCTAATGGTTGGTATACTAATCTCAAAAGCTTTTGTTTTCGGAGAAAGTGAAATTGGTAAAGTATCTACAATATACATCGAAGAATATAGGGAACTACAGGGACCTAACTTAAGTGAGAGACGCTTTAGAAATTATTTTAAAGTTATTCCATTTTTAAATAAGATTAAGAATTTATTTCACAAATATATTATTCCACTCTTTAATAAGATTAAGAATTTATTTCATAAAGATAAGAGGGAGGGGAGTGATGACCTATAAACACCGACTCTTTGACCTTAATCACACCCTTTTAGAGTTGAAAGGAGAGACTCATGTGCCTGATTTGCCAGAGAATTGAGCTCATTAAAGTTGGGAAAAATCCCTACTTTGTGAGAGAACTAGAAACAGGCTATCTTGTCATTGGAGATCACCAGTATTTTGCAGGTTATAGTCTCTTTCTAGCCAAGGAACATGTCACCGAATTGCACCATATAGAAAAGCTCAGTCAAACTTTCGCTTTTTTTAGAGGAAATGAGTTTAGTCCAAGAGGCAGTTGCTAAAGCTTTTTGATGCTCAGAAAGATGAATGTAGAATTGTTAGGGAAATGGTGATGCCCATGCTTCACTGGCATATGTTTTCCGAGACGAGAGGGTGATATGAAGGGACACGGTCTTAATGGGATCGTGGGTCCAGTTTGGTGGGTTCCTTTTGGGAAGAAATGGCAGCTGAAGAATACTGCCAAGTTAAAATCGGGAAGCAGATTAGAAAGGTTTAGTTGAAACCTTATCGTTAGAAACTTTGGACCAAAACTGATAGAAATGAAAGGATAAACAATGAAAAAAAGATATCTTATCTTGATCAGGATTGCTAGCCTTGACATCTGGCAGCTTGTTCGCAAGAAAAAGCCAACGACTGAAGATGACGCAGACTTCAACTGAAGAACAAAACCGTCCAAGAGAGGGAACAGTCGGAAAGTAAAGTCTCAAGAAGCCAGCCCAGAAAAAAAGGCAGAAGTAGTCAATAAAGGGAGATTACTATAGCGTTCAAGGGAAAGTACGATGAAATTATCATCGCTAAATAAACATTATCCCTTGTCTAAGGACTATAATCCAGGGAGAAAATCCAACAGCAAAGGCAGAGTTGTTGAAGCTCATTGCAGCGATGCAGGAAGCAGGTTTCCCAATCAGCGACCACTATAGTGGTTTTCAGAAGTTATGAAACTCAGACTCAAGCTCTATCAGGACTATGTCAATCAAGACGGAAAGGCAGAGGCTGACCGCTATTCTGCACGACCTGGATATAGTGAACACCAAACTGGCCTTGCTTTCGACCTTATCGGTACAGATGGAGATTTAGTGACAGAAGAAAAAGCTGCCCAATGGCTCTTGGATCATGCTGCAGACTATGGCTTTGTCGTTCGCTATCTCAAAGGTAAGGAAAAAGAAACGGGCTATATGGCTGAAGAATGGCACCTTCGCTACGTCGGAAAAGAAGCCAAAGAAATCGCAGCTAGTGGTCTCAGTTTGGAAGAGTACTATGGCTTTGAAGGTGGAGACTATGTTGATTAGTCGCAAAATATCTTGCAAGAATGCTTGAAATTTGATAAAATGAATAATAATTAAATAGGAATCTGCAAGACTAGTATCTCAGGGGAAGTATATCAGGGAGGAGAGCCGTGACTGAAAGCTCTCTATATGAAAGCTGGGTGAATTCACTTGCCTATGGATTCAGAAATAAAGGTCTGACTTGTCAGATAAAAACGGATGGTACCGCGTGTCAACGCTCCGAGTGTGGAGTTTTTGGCATGTGGTTTTCTTTTTATCTACGAGAGACTGATGGAGGAATTATGTCAACTATTGAAGAACAATTAAAAGCGCTTCGTGAAGAAACGCTAGCTAGCTTGAAGCAGATTTCTGCTGAAAATGAAAAAGAGCTGCAAGAATTGCGCGTCTCTGTCCTTGGTAAAAAAGGTTCCCTTACTGAAATCCTGAAAGGGATGAAAGACGTTTCTGCAGAAATGCGTCCTGTTATCGGGAAACACGTCAATGAAGCTCGTGATGTTTTGACAGCTGCATTTGAAGAATCAGCTAAGCTCTTGGAAGAAAAGAAAGTTGAAGCTCAACTAGCAAGTGAGAGCATTGATGTTACGCTTCCAGGTCGTCCAGTTGCGACTGGTCACCGTCACATCCTCACACAAACCAGTGAGGAAATTGAAGACATCTTCATCGGGATGGGTTACCAAGTAGTGGATGGTTTTGAAGTGGAACAAGACTACTATAACTTTGAACGTATGAACCTTCCAAAGGATCACCCAGCTCGTGATATGCAGGACACTTTCTATATCACAGAAGAAATCTTGCTTCGTACTCACACGTCTCCAGTTCAGGCTCGTGCTATGGATGCCCATGATTTTTCAAAAGGTCCTTTGAAGATGATCTCACCAGGACGTGTATTCCGTCGTGATACAGACGATGCAACCCACAGTCACCAGTTCCACCAGATCGAAGGTTTGGTTGTTGGGAAAAACATCTCTATGGCTGACCTTCAAGGAACTCTCCAGTTAATTGTACAAAAAATGTTTGGCGAAGAGCGTCAAATCCGTTTGCGTCCATCTTACTTCCCATTCACTGAGCCATCTGTTGAGGTGGATGTTTCATGCTTCAAGTGTGGAGGAGCTGGCTGTAACGTATGTAAGAAAACTGGTTGGATCGAGATTATGGGTGCCGGTATGGTTCACCCACGTGTCCTTGAGATGAGTGGTATCGATGCAACTGTTTACTCTGGTTTTGCCTTTGGTCTTGGTCAAGAGCGTGTCGCTATGCTCCGCTACGGAATCAACGATATCCGTGGATTCTACCAAGGGGATGTACGCTTCTCAGAACAGTTTAAATAAGATTGAAACCTGAAACACAGTCCTATACAGTTCTAGTCATTTTCTCTCGCTGAGAAATGGTGAGGACTGACTCGAAGAAAAAGAAAGGAATTGAAAAGGTCTTGCTTGCTGAGATCTTACAATCAGAATTATGTTAGTATCATATAAATGGTTAAAAGAATTGGTGGACATTGATGTACCATCACAAGAGTTGGCTGAAAAAATGTCAACCACAGGGATCGAAGTAGAAGGTGTGGAATCACCTGCTGCTGGTCTCTCAAAAATTGTCGTTGGTGAGGTCTTGTCTTGTGAAGATGTGCCCGAAACACACTTGCATGTCTGCCAAGTCAATGTGGGTGAAGAAGAAGCCCGTCAAATCGTCTGTGGAGCACCAAATGTGCGTGCAGGCATCAAGGTTATGGTGGCTCTTCCAGGAGCTCGCATCGCTGACAACTACAAGATTAAAAAAGGGAAAATCCGTGGCTTAGAGTCACTCGGAATGATCTGTTCACTTGGTGAATTAGGGATTTCTGACTCTGTTGTACCGAAAGAATTTGCAGATGGCATCCAAATCTTGCCAGATGATGCAGTTCCAGGTGAGGAAGTCTTCTCCTATCTAGACTTGGATGATGAAATTATCGAACTTTCCATCACTCCAAACCGTGCAGACGCTCTTTCTATGCGTGGGGTAGCTCACGAAGTAGCAGCTATCTATGACAAGGCAGTCAACTTTAAAGAATTTACTTTAACAGAAACAGACCAAGCCGCAGCGGATGCTCTTTCTGTCAGCATTGATACAGACAAGGCTCCTTACTATGCAGCTCGTATCTTGGACAATGTGACCATCGCACCAAGTCCACAATGGTTGCAAAACCTCCTCATGAACGAAGGCATTCGTCCCATTAACAATGTCGTCGACGTGACCAACTATATCTTGCTTTACTTTGGTCAGCCTATGCATGCCTTTGACTTGGATACCTTTGAAGGGACTGAAATCCGTGTTCGTGAAGCGCGTGAAGGTGAAACGTTGGTAACCTTGGACGGTGAAGAACGTAACTTGGAAACAACTGACTTAGTGATTACTGTTGCTGATAAACCAGTAGCCCTTGCAGGTGTCATGGGTGGACAAGCTACAGAAATCTCTGAAAAGTCTACTCGTGTCGTCCTTGAAGCTGCTGTCTTCAATGGCAAATCTATCCGTAAGACAAGTGGTCGTCTCAACCTTCGTTCTGAATCATCTTCTCGCTTTGAAAAAGGCATCAATGTGGCAACCGTTAATGAAGCTCTTGATGCGGCAGCGAGCATGATTGCAGAGCTTGCAGGTGCGACAGTGCGTAAGGGAATCGTTTCAGCAGGCAAGTTGGATACATCTGATGTAGAAGTTTCTTCAACCCTTGCAGACGTTAACCGTGTCCTTGGTACAGAGCTTTCATATGCCGATGTGGAAGACGTCTTCCGTCGTCTAGGATTTGGCCTTTCTGGAAATGCAGAAAGTTTCACAGTGAGCGTTCCTCGTCGCCGTTGGGACATCACTATCGAAGCGGACCTCTTTGAAGAAATTGCTCGGATTTATGGTTATGACAAATTACCAGCAACCCTTCCAAAAGATGATGGGACAGCCGGTGAATTAACAGCTACACAAAAATTGCGCCGTCAAGTTCGTACCATTGCAGAAGGTGCTGGATTGACAGAAATCATCACCTACGCTCTGACAACTCCTGAAAAAGCAGTGGAGTTTACAGCTCAACCAAGTAACCTTACAGAGCTCATGTGGCCAATGACTGTGGACCGTTCAGTCCTCCGTCAAAATATGGTTTCAGGTATTTTGGATACCGTAGCTTACAACGTAGCGCGGAAGAACAAAGACTTGGCTCTTTATGAGATTGGAAAAGTCTTTGAACAAACAGGTAATCCAAAAGAAGACTTGCCAAACGAAATCAACAGCTTTGCTTTTGCATTGACTGGTTTAGTCGCTGAAAAAGACTTCCAGACTCCAGCTGTTCCAGTTGACTTCTTCTATGCTAAGGGAATCCTAGAAGCCCTCTTTGCTCGCTTGGATCTTGAAGCGACCTATACAGCAACGCAGGAAATCAAGAGTCTTCACCCAGGACGTACAGCCTTGATCTCACTTGGTGATCAAGTAGTTGGTTTCCTCGGTCAAGTGCACCCTGTGACGGCTAAGGCTTACGATATTCCAGAAACTTATGTGGCAGAGCTTAACCTTTCAACTATTGAAGCAGCCCTTCAACCAGCAGCAGCCTTTGTGGAAATTACTAAATTCCCAGCAGTCAGCCGTGATATCGCCCTTCTCCTCAAAGCAGAAGTGACTCACCAAGAGGTGGTTGATGCCATTCAAGCCGCGGGCGTGAAACGTTTGACAGACATCAAACTCTTTGATGTCTTCTCCGGTGAAAAACTGGGACTTGGCATGAAGTCTATGGCCTACAGCTTGACCTTCCAAAATCCAGAAGATAGTTTGACAGACGAAGAAGTCGCACGCTATATGGAAAAAATCCAAGCATCACTCGAAGAAAGAGTGCATGCAGAAGTGCGTTAGGAATCTTTATAAAAAGTCGAGATTTTTCGCTCGACTTTTTTTGATTATTCAGCATTTCTTATTTATGTAAGCGCTTTACTTGTATCAGGGATTAAGTTATAATAAATACAAAAAGAGTGAAATATATAATCCAATATAAAGGAGGATTAGAATGACCAAAATGAAAAAAACACTCTCGGCCCTATTTGCTGTACTTGCTCTTATCTGCTTATTTGGTTGTCAGCAGTCTCAAGCGAAGAAAGAAACACCAAAGGAATTGAGTCAGGAAGAAATTATCGATAAGGGACTCCAAGCATTTGAACACTCAAAGATAGCGAAATAAAGATAGAGGTAAGTAGTAAAAGGGAATACAAAGAAGGAGTTGATGTTAAGGATAAACATTTCAACCGGGATGTTACTTTTGAAGGCACATTTGAATTAAAACCTCTTCGAGTCCGTGGAGTTCTTACTGGATACAAATTTCCAGAGGAACGATATTATACCACGGGTATTGAGTACGTAAAAAATTCAAAAGGTGAGTGGGAAAATCGCGCAACTACCCATAGGATTAATGAAAAACCTGTGGGAGTTAAACCAGAGGCTATTCGCTATTTTCAAACACAAAAAGATAAATTCAAAGTTAGTGACCAAGATGACAACTATGTCTTAACATTCGAAACAACAGATGTGAAAAATATTCTTGAACCTAATCAAAATATGTTACTTGGTGCCGTCAATTTTGTAGCATTTCGATATAGTAAGAATGGCCAAGGTAGTTACCAAGTGAATCTTCTGGTCTCTAAGGATAACTTTACGCCCATGGCTGTTACTTATGTTTGTAAATTTGATAATGAGCGAGCCACTGAAAATTTAACAAGCAAGGTCACATTTTCAAAGCAAAATAGTGGCCTTCGAGTAGAAGTTCCTGATGAATTTGTTGAGTCAGGCGAGCAGTAAACAAAGGGAGAGAAAACAATGAAATGTAAAGGAAAAATCTACCTTGGCCTTTTGAGTCTTCTTGCTTGTCTACTACTTTCAGCTTGCCAGCCAGAAGGACCCAAGGAATCAGCCCAGTCTGTAGCTATTAAGTCCTTTGTAGGGGCTTTACGTGATGCAAAAAGTATGGAGTATGTCAGCAAGATCTATCGCAAGAATCTGACATCCTTGGGTGAAGCTAGAAGATATATGGGGGAGACCCTCATCCGCGATGGGAAAATTCAATTTGAACCCCTTAAATATAGTGAATATCAGGAAAATAGTGCACGGACTGAGATAGAGGATAGAGAGGAAATTGATAAAGTCCTTAATACAGTTGGTCCAGCTGATTTTATGTACCTTCCATTAAAAGTCTACTCCCCAGAGGAAGGAGTTCAATACAGGAGTTCGTACACACCTTACAGAGAAGGTAAAGAACCGGAGCGAGTATGGAAAAAAGCTAAGCAAGAGTCAGATGAAAAAAATAAGGAAAGAGATAAGATGGACCCAGAAGTGGGGCGTCATGAGCTTATTTTAAAACTTTATGAGAAGTATGCGGAAGAATTTAGCAGAACCGAGGATGGCAATTATGTCTATTTGGATTATCAGGGAGACATTACAGAAGATAAAGACCAGGCGGGAGAAATGCAATCGACTCTTTTAAACAGCAGTATTTTTACAAAATATAAAGATGAGATTACAGGGGTAAATTTGGAAATGCACCTGGTCTTGAGAAAGGAAACTTCTGAGAAAAAAGAAATCCTAGTTCCTAATGAGGCAAGGATTGAACTGAAGACCCAAGTAGAATCAAAAGATGGCTTGAAAACAAGTAATGAAGACTATTTTGAATTTATCTACCGGGATATCAATAAGGTAGACGAAATCAAGGCCCCTAGTGATTTAGACATCAGTAAAATTAAAGACCAATAAAAGAAGATTTTCTAACAAGAAAAGGTTAAAGTAGAAATAGATGAAAGTATCCATCCTTAAGGATGGATTTTTTTCTTGTTCTGGTCAGTAGTTAATGTTAGATCGATGATAAAATTGATTGCGAGACTCACAGTTCGAAATTCATTTTTTGAGACAAAATTTTTTAGTAAAATACTAACGATAAAAAAATGTACATAAATCCTTGTAATGACTAAAAAAGAGTATAATGAAGGTAAGATTAGTAGGAGGTGGATTATGTTAGAAGTCCGTAATCTTGAAAAAAAGTTTTTGGTCCCAAAACAAGTCTTGTTTGGCGTTGATTTTCAAGCTCAGCCTGGAAGAATTTTTAGGTCTAGTTGGAAAAAAATGGAGCTGGGAAAACAACCATTTTTCCACAGTATTTTTGAAATTTTTTTAGATTATCAAGGAGAAATTCAGTTTGATGGCCAGGAAATTTGTCAGGAAACCTATGCTCGGATTGGCTATCTACCCGAAGAACGTAGTCTCATGCCTAAGTTGACAGTTCTAGAGCAGGTTCGTTACCTAGCGATGTTAAAAGGCATGGATGCCAAAAGAAGTCAAAAGAAAAAAACTCCCTCAATGGATGGAGAAGCTGGAAGTCAAGGGAAAATTGACAGACAAGATTAAGAGTCTCTCAAAAGGAAATCAGCAGAAGATTCAGCTGATTATTACTTTAATGCATGAACCAGATCTGATCATTCTAGATGAACCTTTTAGTGGCCTGGATCCAGTCAATACTGAATTGCTCAAGCAGGTTATCCTCAAAGAAAAAGAACGTGGTGCAACCATTATCTTTTCAGACCACGTCATGACCAATGTCGAAGAACTTTGTGATGATATCCTGATGATTCGTGATGGACAAGTGGTCCTGCATGGACCTGTCCAAGATGTTCGTAATCAATACGGCAAAACGCGACTCTTTGTTGCAAGTGAAAAGAGTCAGGAAGACTTGGAAAAACTCCCACATGTCATTCATGCTAGCTTAACCAAGCAGGGGATTTGGAAGCTCATCCTAGATGATGAAAATGCTGGTCAGGAGCTCTTTGCTATCTTGACTCAAGGACACTATATTGCGACCTTTGACCAGCAAGCTCCGACAATTGACGAAATCTTTAAACTAGAATCAGGGGTGGAAGTATGAGAAATATGTTGGTTGTAATCAAAGAAACTTATCTACGTCATGTCAAATCCTGGAGTTTCTTCTTTATGGTAATCTCGCCTTTTCTCTTTATCGGCTTGTCTGGCGGAATTGGCTATCTCCAAGGTTCCTCTCTGGCTCAGAATAATAAGGTGGCAGTAGTGAGTTCGGTACCTGCTGTAACAGAGAGTCTTAAATCGACCAATGGCATTAATTTTGACTATAAGGATGAAGCAAGCGCCCAAGAAGCTGTCAAGGATGAAAAAATAAAAGGTTATTTGACCATTGATCAAGAAGGTAGTGTCCTCAAGGCAGTCTATCACGGTGAAACTTCACTTGAAACTGGTATTAGTTAGCTGTGACAACTAAGTTGAATGAGCTCCAATACCAACTCAATCGTTCGGAGGCGCATTTATCTCAGGAACAGGAACAGCACTTGGCACAAACGATTCAATTCTCAGAGCAGATTGATGAATCTAAGGAAAGTAAAAAGATGGTCCAAACCTTTGCGGCGGCAGGACTAGGCTTCTTCCTCTATATGATCTTGATTACTTATGCTAGTGTCACTGCTCAAGAGGTAGCCAGTGAAAAAGGGACAAAAATTATGGAAGTGGTCTTTTCAAGTATTCGTGCTAGCCACTACTTTTACGCGCGCATGATTGCCTTACTTCTTGTCATTTTGACTCATATTGGTATTTATGTTGTAGGCGGACTTGGAGCTATCTTATTCTTTAAGGATATGCCTTTCTTGGCTAATTCAGGTATTCTAAGCCACTTGGGAGAAGCTTTTTCGGTCAATACCTTGTTGTTTGTCTTGGTCAGTCTCTTTATGTATGTGGTCTTGGCAGCCTTCTTAGGTTCTATGGTTTCTCGCCCTGAAGATGCAGGAAAGGCCTTATCTCCGTTGATGATTTTGATAATAGCTGGTTTTGTTGGCGTTACTGCCCTAGGCGCTGCAGGAGACAATCTGATTTTGAAAATTGGATCCTATATTCCCTTTATTTCTACTTTCTTTATGCCTTTTAGAGCCATTAATGGTTATGCAAATAGCATCGAGGCTTGGATTTCTCTTGCGATAACAGTTGTATTTGCCGTAACTGCAACCGCCTTTATCGGACGTATGTATGCCAGCCTAGTCCTTCAAACAGATGATTTAGGTATCTGGAAAACCTTTAAACGAGCTTTAAGCTATAAATAAAGTAAGGGACCTGTGAGTGTATCTCCCAGGTCTTTTTATTCGCTGAAATATTTCACATTAATTTCTTCTAAACCTTTGACTAATAAAGAAAATTATCGTACAATAAAGAGTACGTGATAAAATGAGACCAGAGTTTATATACTCTGGCATTAGTAGTAAAAAAGAGGAGAAACGCTTTGGAATTAGAAGTATTTGCTGGGCAAGAAAAAAGTGAACTATCTATGATTGAGGTAGCTCGTGCCATCTTGGAACAACGTGGTCGCGACCACGAGATGCATTTTAGCGATTTGGTCAATGAAATCCAAAACTATCTTGGTACCTCTAATAGCGATATTCGCGAAGCACTACCTTTGTTCTATACAGAGTTGAACTTTGATGGTAGCTTCATCTCTCTTGGAGATAACAAATGGGGCCTTCGTTCATGGTATGGAGTAGATGAAATTGACGAAGAAATCATTGCTCTTGAAGAAAGTGACGATGAAGAAGTAGCACCTAAGGCTAAGAAAAAACGTGTTAATGCCTTTATGGATGGAGATACGGATGCCATTGATTATGGTGCAGATGATCCAGAGGATGAGGATGCCTACGAAGAAGATCCAGCTCTTTCTTATGATGATGAAAATCCAGACGATGAGAAGAACGAAGTAGAAGCCTACGACGCTGAAATCAATGAAATCGCACCAGACGATCTTGGGGAAGATGTTGATCTCGTTGAAGAAGATGACGAAGACTCTGAGGACGAAGAAGAATAATACCAAACAACAAGGAAATCTCCTTGTTGTTTTCTTTTCTGCAGTAGAACTATAAATCTAGTAAAGAATGACATTTGACAAATGAGACAAATTGAGGTAAGATATTGTTCGGGCACCTCTTTTCGAGGTCGGAGCTTCCTAGTTTCTAGGGAGCTATTTTTGTTTTTCCAGGGGAATTATCATCCTGGATTGTAGTTGTCGATGAAGGTCTTGTTTTCTTAGTCCCCCTCTAGTGAACAAGATCTTGAGCATTTTAGAAAGAGGAATCTATGTCTACGAAATATATTTTTGTAACTGGTGGTGTGGTGTCGTCTATTGGGAAAGGGATCGTTGCGGCGAGCCTAGGACGGCTCTTGAAAAATCGTGGTTTGAAGGTAACCATCCAAAAATTTGACCCTTATATCAATATTGACCCAGGAACCATGAGCCCTTACCAGCACGGGGAAGTCTTTGTAACAGATGATGGGGCTGAGACAGATTTGGACTTGGGTCACTATGAACGTTTTATTGATATCAATCTCAATAAATACTCAAATGTGACAACTGGTAAAATCTACAGTGAAGTTCTTCGCAAGGAACGTCGTGGAGAGTACCTCGGTGCAACTGTCCAAGTCATTCCTCATATTACAGATGCTTTGAAAGAAAAAATCAAGCGTGCTGCCCTAACGACTGACTCTGATGTTATTATTACAGAGGTTGGGGGAACAGTCGGCGATATTGAGTCCCTTCCATTCTTAGAAGCGCTCCGTCAGATGAAGTCTGATGTCGGAGCAGAAAATGTCATGTATATCCATACAACCTTGCTTCCTTACCTCAAGGCGGCTGGAGAAATGAAAGACTAAGCCGACTCAACACTCTGTCAAAGAGTTGCGTGGTTTGGGAATCCAGCCAAATATGTTAGTCATTCGTACAGAAAAACCAGCAGGACAAGGGATTAAAAATAAACTAGCCCAGTTCTGTGATGTGGCGCCAGAAGCTGTTATCGAGTCCTTAGACGTAGATCATCTTTACCAAATTCCACTTAATCTGCAAGCTCAAGGCATGGATCAAATCGTCTGTGATCATTTGAAGATTGATGCACCGGCAGCAGATATGACAGAGTGGTCAGCTATGGTTGATAAGGTTATGAATCTCAAAAAACAAGTCAAAATTGCTCTTGTTGGTAAGTATGTCGAGTTGCAAGATGCCTACATTTCTGTCGTAGAGGCCTTGAAACACTCTGGTTATGCCAATGATGCAGAAGTCAAGATTGATTGGGTCAATGCTAACGATGTGACAGCTGACAATGTGGCAGAACTTCTATCTGACGCTGACGGAATCATCGTTCCAGGTGGTTTTGGTCAACGTGGCACTGAGGGTAAGATTCAAGCGATTCGCTATGCTCGAGAAAATGATGTACCAATGTTGGGAGTCTGCTTGGGAATGCAATTGACTTGTATCGAGTTTGCTCGAAATGTCTTAGGACTTAAAGGAGCTAATTCAGCAGAGCTTGATCCTGATACAAAATATCCAATCATCGATATCATGCGTGATCAGATTGATGTTGAGGACATGGGGGGAACCCTTCGTTTGGGACTTTATCCTTCTAAGTTGAAACGTGGTTCTAAGGCAGCAGCAGCTTATCATAACAAAGAAGTGGTCCAACGTCGCCACCGCCACCGTTATGAGTTTAACAATGCTTTCCGTGAACAGTTTGAAGGTGCACGATTTGTCTTCTCAGGTGTTTCACCAGACAATCGCTTGGTCGAAATTGTTGAAATCCCAGAAAACAAATTCTTTGTGGCTTGTCAGTACCATCCAGAGCTTTCAAGTCGTCCAAATCGTCCAGAAGAACTTTACACTGCTTTTGTAACAGCAGCTGTTGAAAATAGTAAATAGTAGAATAAACCTTTGAGAGTCATCTCAGAGGTTTTTATTTGTTTTCAGTATTATGAAAATCTGGAAAATCAGCTCTGAATTTGGTAAGATAAGATTATGGATTTTGAAAAAATTGAACAAGCATATACCTATTTACTAGAAAATGTCCAAATCATTCAAAACGATTTGGCGACAAGCTTTTTATGATGCCTTGATTGAACAAAAATGGGATCTATCTCGATGGTCAAACCGCTCTGGAGCAAGTCAAAAAAATAACCAGGCCTTAAAACGTTTGGCACTTCGAAAAGAGGAGTGGTTACGGACCTATCAATTTTTGTTAATGAAGGCAGCTCAAACAGAACCTCTTCAAGCCAATCACCAGTTCACCCCGGATGCGGTTGGTCACTTGATGATTTTTTTATCATTGAACAACTTTTTCCCTGCTGAAAAGTGTGAGCTTATTGGAATTGGGGGTCTGGGATGGGAATTCTGGGAGCTAGTTTCTTAACGTCCATGAACAAAAAGGTAGATTATCTTGGAATAGAACTTGATGATCTCTTGATTGATTTGGCGGCAAGCATGGCGGAAGTAATGGATCTTCAAATGGGCTTTGTCCAAGGAGATGCAGTACGTCCACAAGTATTAAAAAGAAAGTGACATCATTGTGAGCGATCTGCCTGTCGGTTACTATCCAGATGATCAGACAGCCTCACGTTATCTAGTAGCTGCTAAGAACGAACATACTTATGCTCATCATTTGTTAATGGAACAATCACTCAAGTATCTCAGAACAGGAGGCTATGCGATTTTTCTAGCTCCAACAGATCTTCTGACAAGTCCTCAGAGTGAACTTTTTGAAATCATGGCTGACTGAACAAGCTCAACTAGTGGCTATTGTGGCCTTACCTGATGATCTCTTCGCCCAAGGAGCTCAGTCTAAGAGCATTTTTTTGTCCTACAAAAAGAAGACAGGAGAAGGAGTTGAACCATTTGTTTATCCACTTACTAGTCTTCGTGACCCTGAAATTTTGATGGAATTTAAGGAAAATTTTCAAAATTGGTGTCAAGGGCATGAAATCTAGTGCAAATTTTGGTATAATAGTTGAAAAACGCTTAAAAAGGGGAATAAATTTATGACAAAAAAACCATTGCAATTAACGCTGGAAGCTCTAGCTTGAAATGGCAACTATATCAAATGCCAGAAGAAAAAGGTGCTTGCAAAAAGGTTTAATTGAGCGAATCGGATTGAAGGATTCTGTTTCAACAGTTAAATTTGATGGTCGTTCTGAAGAACAAGTTCTTGATATTGAAAACCATACATTGGCTGTTAAGATTTTTGCTTGATGACTTGATTCGTTTTTGATATTATTAAAACTTATGATGAAATTACTGGTGTCGGACACCGTGTTGTTGCAGGTGGAGAGTACTTCAAAGAGTCTACAGTTGTTGAAGGTGATGTCTTAGAAAAAATTGAAGAACTAGGACTTCTTGCTCCATTGCACAACCCTGCCAATGCAGCTGGTATTCGTGCCTTCAAAGAATTGTTGCCAGATATTACAAGTGTAGCAGTCTTTGATACATCATTCCACACAACAATGCCAGAAAAAGGCCTATCGTTATCCATTACCAACTAAGTACTATACAGAAAAACAAGGTTCGTAAATATGGAGCACACGGTACAAGTCACCAGTACGTTGCTCAAGAAGCAGCAAAACTTTTGGGACGTCCACTAGAAGAGTTGAAATTGATCACTTGCCATATCGGTAACGGTGCTTCTATCACAGCTGTTAAGGGAGGTCAATCAATCGATACATCAATGGGATTCACTCCACTTGCTGGTGTTATGATGGGAACAAGAACTGGAGATATCGACCCAGCTATCATTCCTTACTTTGATGGAACATACAGAAGACTTCAAAGACTCCAGACGATATTAGTCGTGTTCTAAAACCGTGAATCTGGTCTTCAGGCCGTTTCAGGCTTATCAAGTGACATGCGTGATGTTCAGAATGGTGTGAACGAAGGCAATCACGATGCTATTCTTGCCTTTGAAATGTATGTTGACCGTATCCAGAAACACATTGGACAATACTTGGCAGTCCTAAACGGGGCAGATGCTATTATCTTTACTGCTGGTGTTGGTGAAAATTCAACTCTTGTGCGCGAGAAAGTTATTTCAGGTATCTCTTGGTTTGGCTGTGATCTAGATCCCAGAGAAAAAAATGTCTTTTGGAGTAACTGGAGACATTTCTACAGATGCTGCAGACACTTCGTGTCCTTGTCATCCCAACTGATGAAGAACTTGTGATTGCGCGTGATGTTGAGCGTTTGAAAAAATAAATGATAAGAAAAACGACCTTCTCGAAAGAGAGGTCGATTTTTTATTTTTCAAAAATAATTCACCATTTAGTGAGCGAAACTTCGCCACTATTGAGCCAAATTTTTTTCACCAGTAGCTAATTTTGGATTTGTAGTTGACCCTGGTCAGAGATATCACAAGCTTTTTCCTGAGATGATTTCTGATCTTTCTTAAAGGAAATTTCTTTTGCCTAAAAACAATTGATTGTTTTTTTATAAAGGTAAAGCAGACTCATCGGCCTCAGTTTCGTAGAAACATTTCCAGATTTCTGCAATCAGCTCGTTGCGAGTGATTGGGACTATTTTCGAGAGAAGAGACTTCCAGCTTTCCCTTGTAGGTTTTTGGAAAATCAGCGATAGTAAAGTTGATACCAACACCAATAATAACATCTGTGACAAGGCCTGTTTCGACAGAAGTGATGGCCTCGGTTAGAATACCGGCTATTTTTTTTCTGATTTAGGTAGAGATCGTTGACCCACTTGATATCTAAATCAATCAGACAAAGATTTTTAACCGCCTTATAAATGGCAGCTGCAGTCAAGAGTGTATAGGCTGGTAAATCTAGGTAAGAGAGATTTGGCTTGAGGTGAAGAGACATGTAAATTCCGCCTTGTTCTGGAGAATAGTAAGGGCGTTGAAATCGACCGCGTCCCATTGTTTGACTAGTTGAAAGGTAGAGAGTGTCTCCTTTAGAACCAGCTTCCATGGCCTCCTTGGCATCACTCTGGGTTGATTTGGTGATAGGTTTAAATTGAACTGAGATGGGGCTGTTAGCTTCTATTTCTTGAGGTAAGATTAGGTCACCGTGAAGAAGTTTGTAGCCACGATTTTTGATGCTGTCAATTTCTAAACCTTCTTGCTGGAGGCGCTGGATAGCCTTCCAAACAGAGGTGCGAGAGAGGTTTAATATTTCAGCGATTTTCTCTCCGCTTAAATAATCTGTTTCATGAGCTAAGATTTTGTAAACTTCTTGGTAGGATTTCATACTAGGTCCTTTCTGGAACAACTAGATTTATTGTACCATATTTTTAAAAAAGGATGTGCGCTTTGAGAGATATCTTAGCTCGCTATAAAATTTTACCTAGTTTTAGTCAGGATGACATGGACAAAGTGGTTTTCAAATCATTTGAAAAATGGTAAAATGTTTTAATAGTTTATTTATCTGAGCTTTATAGCGCAGAGAGAAAGGATCTGTTGTGAAATCAATAGGTATCATTGAAAAATTGAAAGGCTTATCCAAGCAAGAGCTAGTCTTACTAGCTGTTATTCTAAGTATTTTCTTGCCTTTTTATATTTTCGTTATTATTTTTATCGCCTACTTAATAGGTCTAATATTTACAGGAGAGATGAAGGGGATATTAAAACGATTATCCCACCATTCTATCTTACTTTTATTTATCGGCTATAGTGGTGTTATCT